>Ga0209164_1000155_pt1:0-217500 | contig 218999 bp, 188 predicted proteins | sample MTBNYHSulfiMetaG_FD_187458 | JGI IMG/M metagenome (GOLD analysis project Ga0209164, IMG submission 187458) | Enrichment culture microbial communities from rom New York Harbor, USA that are MTBE-degrading - MTBE-NYH (New York Harbor Sulfidogenic)... | ecosystem: Environmental > Aquatic...
GTGGCGGTGAAGGCGACCACCTCGTAGGTCTCATTGTCGCGGAAGTAGGTGTTGAAGTTATGGAAGTCGCGGCCGGCGGCCCCCATGATGATCACCTTGATGCGCTCCGGCATGTGCTCTCTCCTTGTTCTTCGCCACACCCGCGCCACGGCAGACCAGGCCGGCGGGGCGGCGATGGTGGCCCCTGCATATTCCTTATGCAGGATGCTACGCAACCGACCGGGACGAGTGCAAGTCTGCATCAACTTCATGCGCAAGCCCCCGGCCGTCCTCCTGCCGGCACGCCGTCCCACTGGGCGCCTCGCTCTCTCGACACGTCGTTCCTGCCGACTCCCTGCCTCGCCGTCTCGCCTCATGGGCCCCTTGTCTCCACTCCCCACCCCGCCTCCCGTCGGCGCCCCGTCTCCTGTCGTGACGACGCCGGCCGCTAAGGTGGGCTGCGCGATGGCCGTTGAGAGGGGTGGAGCGGAACCCACGCCCGTGAAGGAGGTCCTTGTGAAGAGATCGCTGGTCATCGCCGTGATCGCGGCGCTCACGCTGGTGCTCGTCCCCGCGGCGCTCGCCGGCAGGGCCAACGGCAGGAAGGTCTTCACGGCGAACGGCAAGGTCACCGCCGTCGACGCAGAGGGCGGGACGTTCACGATGAAGGTCAAGAGCGGCGCCCGCATGCGGTCGCAGCGCGGCAAGGAGGTGACGGTCAACGTCACCGACACGACGAAGCTCTGGCGAGTCGTGACCGGAGAGCGGACCACCGTCGCGCTCGCCGACGTCAAGGTCGGCGAACGAGTGTGGACCAGGGGCACCTTCAGCGTCTCCGACGGCTCGCGCGTCTACACCGCGGCACGCGTCAAGCTCAAGGCCACCTGGCCGATACGGGCTCGCGCCGTCGTCACGGCCGTCGATGCCGACGCCGGGACGGTGACGGCCACGGTCTACCGCAAGGCGAACCGCGCCCTGCGCGCGTACATCGGAGAGGACGTCACGTTCCTGACCACCGACGCGACCAGGTTCCGGCTTCGCGTCGACGGTACGACGAGCACCATCACCCTTGCCGACATCGTCGTCGACGACAAGGTGACGGTCTGGGGCTACGCCGACAACCAGGACCCGACCGACAGGATCTACGTCGCGCGCCGCATCCTCGTCAGACGCTGACGCCGGCTGCCATCCGACCCGACGAGACAGGGCCCGCCACCCGGCGGGCCCTCGTCGTTCCCGGGAGGCCTCATCATTCCCAGGTGACCTCGCCAAGGCGGCCCTTCGCGGACATCTGGCGGACCTGGGGGCGCTCGCGTGCGCAACCCGGCGACCGCGCTCCGTCGGTCGCGCGGCCCCATCGGTCCCGCTCAGGCGGTCGCCTGCTTGCCGAGGACGAGACGCGCGACCGGCCGGTCGAGCACCGCCGCGATCCAGAAGTACATCGCAAGCCTCGTGTCGATGAAGGCCAGCGGGATCGAGATGAGGAACACCGCCTGCGTGTAAAGACCGGTGAACACCCAGCGCCGCAGCCTCTCGCGGGAGATCTCGTCGTCCAAAAAACCGCGCCGGCCCGCGTACCACATGATGGCGGTGCTCGCGAACCCCGCCAGGAACACCGTGCCCGAGTAGAGGACGATCGACAGCGGATCGTCGCCGTGAGTACCGAGGAGGTCGGTCGGATACGGGAGGAAGGCGACGCACATCATGAGGAACAGGTCCATGACGATCAGCCTGGAGTCGTAGTCGCGGATATACCTGAACATCTTGTGATGGCGCAGCCAGAAGCCTCCGATGACCCAGAAGCTGATGCCGTACATGAGGAACTGGGTCGAGCGCTGGCCGAGTCCCTCGGCGAGGTCCTCACCGGCCGGGGGGATGGTGATCCGCAGGACGAGCAGGGTGATGGCGATGGCGAAGATGGCGTCGCTGAAGAACGCCACCCGGTCGACGTCCTTCTCCCGGCGCTCCCGCACCTCCTCACGGCGGTCGCGTTCCCGGCGCCGAAGGTCGCACCGGCGAGCGTCGCCCGCGCGGCCGCGGGAGCCGGGACGCCCGACCACCAGAAGATCCGCCGGATGAGGCCGCGTCCGCCGGCGGACACGCGGCCGTCCGTCGGGTCGTTCCGCCATCGCCTCCCTCCCGTCGGCCTCCCTACCGGGATGCCGGTCGCCGCCCGCCCGGTCGCGTCGCGAGGCGACCCCGGGTCGTCTGCATCTACGACCCGGACGCCCGCGACCCTCCCCCCGGGCGCGGTGCGGGAACGGAGTGGAAGGGCACGCGTTGATGCCTCAAGAACCGCGAAGGCCGCCTGACGGGCGGCCTCGCGACTCGAGCAGAGACTCGAGTGTGCTGCCGCTATTCTTCACGGTCTGCGGGCGCCACGCAATACCCCCACGGGGTAGACGAAGAGGACGATCGGACGGCGACGAGGGTGACGATGGGGATCAGCGCGGCAGATGCTCGAGGACGATCTTGACCGCCCCGGACCTCGCCTTGCCCTGGAAGGCATGCACCGCGTCCTGCCAGGCGTCCATCGGGAACCGGTGCGTCACGATGCCGTCCACAGGGAACGACGGCTCCGCCAGCAGGTCGGCGGCGTGATCGAACGACGTCCGCCCGTCGGTCTCGGTGGCGTGCGAATCGACGCCGATGAGCTCGATCTCCTGGTGCCACAGCGGCGTGTAGTCGAACTTGGCCGCCCGTAGCGGTGCCCCGACGAGGAGGACCGTGCCGCGCGCCCGTACCCACCGCAGGGCGTTCCGCAGGCTGGCGCCGCTCCCGACCGTGTCGAACACCACGTCGAAGCCGCCGAACACCGCTTCGTTGCCGAGCGGAGCGTGGACGTAGCAGGCTCCGATCGACGCCGCGAGCTCCCTGGTCAGGTTGTCACCAGTCCGGTGGACGATGGCGCCCAGCCACTCCGCCAGGGCCACCTGGACGTCGTGGCGGGCAACGCAGTGGAGCTCCACGTCGGGAGCGTAGTGACGCAGGGCGGCCATGGTCAGCAGCCCGATGGTACCTGTGCCGATCACGAGCACCCGATCCCCCGGTTGAGGCAGCCGGCGCAGGACCGCGTGCACGGCGACGGCGGTCGGCTCCAGCAGGACGGCGCGCTCATTGGGGACGTCGTCGGGGATGCGGAACAGCTGGGTCGCGTGAGCGACCATCACCGGTGAGAAGCCGCCGCCCGTGTCCACCGGGAGACCTCCGGCCGAGGCCGGGATGCCGGCGTCGACCGGCGCCGCAGCCTGATCGTCCCGCCCCGCCGGACGCCGCCGTCCCAGCCGGCGCTTCGCCCCACGCGGCCGCTGTCCGCGTCGCCGCCGGGCCTTCTTCGTGCCCTCGCCCGACAGTTCGCCGCTGTCGGGGCCGGTGGCTCCCGGCCCGGGATCGAGGAGCCTGCCGACGTTCTCGCAGAGCATGTACGCCCCGTCGCGACACTGCCGGCACGGCGGATCGATCTCCATCTGGAAGCAGGACGGGAGCCAGATCCTGAGCGCGACCCTGTCGCCCGGAGCGAAGCCGCCCGAGGACCCGTCTTCTCCACGTCTGGCGCCCTCCCCCACGCCGACCACGCGCCCCCAGCTCTCGTGACCGAGGAAGACCCGCGGTGGTGTGGGAATGGCCGCCGCGAACGACCGGGGGTCCACATCGACGAGGATCTGGTGGATGTCGCTCCCGCAGAGGCCGCACTCGAGGTTGGCCACCTTGACCCATCTCGGCCCCGGCAACTCCGGCATCGGTACCTCGCCGTAGCGGACCGGCGAGAGCGGTCCGAACGCGAGGTCCTTGCGTACTTTCCCGAGGGCCTGCGCGGCCAGCGCCCTGGCGACGACCCGGTCGAAGTACAGTGCCTTCACGACGGACTCCTGCGGCCCCGCCGGCCACGCGCCGGCCCGACTGCCATCCCGTCACCGGACGGCCGCACCATCTCGGCCGCCGCGGCGCACGCCGCGGCGATGCGCTCGACCGTCGACGCCGACAGCGTCAGCGGCGGCCGCAGCACCACGGTATCGGCGGCGACGGCGCCCGGCAGCACCAGGACGCCCTGGCCGGCGAGTGCCCGGCAGAAGGTTGCCGCCGACTCTTCGTCGGCCAGGCGGATCGCCAGCAGGAGGCCGAGTCCGTCGATGCCGCGGACCGCGTCCGGCCGACGTGCGGCGACCTCTTCGAGCGCCGATCTCAGCGCACGACCGGCGGTACGAGCGTTCTTCCACGGCTCGTCACGAAGGTACACCTCGAGCGCGCGAAGGCCCACACGGCAGCCGACGTCTGAGCCGCCGAACGTCGACAGGTGGATCAGGGGGTGATCGTCGAGGAACCCGGCCAGTCGCTGCGGCAGCAGGGTCGCGCACAACGGGAACACACCCGCGGCCACACTCTCGCCGACGATCAGCATGTCCGGCACCACGCCCCAGTGTTCGCAGGCGAACCGCCAGCCGGTGCGGCCCATGCCCGTCTGCGTCTCGTCGAGGATGAGAAGGACGCCCCGCTCCCGACAGAGCTTCGCCACGGCCCGCAGGTACGCGCCGTCGGCGACCCGGCAGCCGCACTCGGCCTGGACCGGCTCGAGCACGAACGCGGCGACCGACGCGTCGAGTGCCTCGTCGACAGCGCCGAGGTCGCCGAACGGCACGAGACCCGTGCCGGGGATCAGCGGACCGGCGTCGTCACGGTCCGGGCGATCCGACAACGAGAGGGCGAAGCCCGTGTCGCCATACCAGCCGCCCTCCACGCTGACCAGCCCGCCGCGACCGGTGTGAGCGCGAGCGAGCTTGCAGGCGACGTCGAACGCCTCGCCGCGTCCGGCGCTGAGGACCACCCTGTCGAGATCGCCCGGCACGAACATCGCCAGGCGCCTCGCGAACTCGGCCTTCTCGACCGACATGAGGGGGAAGTTCCCCTGGTCGGAGACGCTCACGGCCCCCCGAAGGGCGGCGAGGACCTCCTCCGGACGGCGCCCCAGATTGAAGATCCCGAGTCCGGCGACGCAGTCGATGTACTCCCGGCCGTCGTCGCCGGTGACGCGGCCGCCGCGTCGCTCGCCCTCCACCAGATCGAACCCGAGGCGCCGCAGCTCGTCGCAGTCGCACAGGCCGACCGCCGCGGCCCGCGCCCACAGAGCGGCCGCGTCGGCCTCGCCGAGAGGCGGCGTCGCGCCGACCGGCGCCCCCACCTCTCTCCCGCCGCTGCCGGCCGCCGGCGTCATGAACCCGCGCCGCTCTCCTTGTCCGACGGCGGCGTTGTCTGACGGGCCGGGGAACCCCCCTGGCCGCGGCCGCCGACCGCCTTGCGGGCGCCCTCGACGCCCCGGGCTGCCGCGTCCGCGCCGGCCGCGATGGCGTCCATGGCCTTGCCGGCGACGGTGCCGGCGACACTGCCCCAGCGGTCGAGATCGGCGGCCTCCTCGCGAGTCTGCGGCAGGCTCTCGCGGGCCTTGCCGGCCGCCTTGACGGTCGCGTCGGCCGCCTTGCGGGCGCCCTCCTGCGCCGCCGCGGCCGTGCGGCTCGCCGTGTCCGGCGCCCGCTTGACCGCCTCGCGAGCGGCGGGACCGGCGCTGCGCGCCACCTCCGGCGCCTTGGCGACCGCTCCGCGGGCCGCCGCCCCGGCGGAGTAGCCGACCTCCTTCACCGTGCTCGGCAGGCTCTCTCCCACCTTGCGGCCGGCACCGCCGGCAGCCTCCGCCGCCTGACCGGCGGCGCTCGACGCCGCCGACTTCACCCGATGGTAGTGCGGACGGACGACCGGACCCGCCGCCTCGTCGACCTTCTGGCCCGCCCTCAGCATGGCGGCGACGAGTTGCTGGAGCTTCGGCTCCATCGTCTCGATCAACCCTCTGGCGCTCTCGTTGAGCCCCCTGGCGCGGTCTTTCATCTCCTGACCCATGTCCTCCACCTCGCGCGACAGGCCGAACAGCCTGGTCTGTACCGACTCGTCGTTCAGGAGGTCGAGGACCCCCGGGACAGCGGTCGCCGGCAGCGCCAGCGACGACAGTCGGTGCACCGACGCCACGGCCGATCCCACGGCGTCGATGACTTCGTCCATCTCTCCTTCGGTGATGCCGAGCGGCGGCATGAAGCGCATCACCTGCGGGGCGTTGCCGGAGTAGGCGGCGAAGACCCCGCGTCTGCTCAGTGCATCGCTCATGAACGGGCCCATGAACTCATGGACGTATTCGACACCGACCATGAGCCCACGCCCGCGCACGTCGACGATGATCCGAGGATACTCTTCCCTCAGCCGCCGCAGCGCATCGAGCAGTCGCCTGCCCTGTTCCTCAGCATTCTCCCATAGTCGCCGCGCGACCATCTCATCGAGGACCGTCACCGCCACCCGGCACCCGATGTCGGAGCCGGCGACCGCCGACCGCGAGAACCACGGTCTCGAAGCGAGGTACGGGCCGATAGGCCCTTCGCCCCTGTACAGCGTCGCGGCGACGGGGTACAGCGACCCCCCGAGCGACTTGGCGACGGTCATCACGTCCGGCACCACCCCCGAGTGCTCGGCCGCGAAGAGCCGGCCCGTCCGCCCGAACCCTGTCTGGATCTCGTCCAGGATGAGCAGGGCGCCGATCCGGTCGCACAAGTCCCGCACCGCCCGCAGGTAGTCGTCGTCGGCGACGTGGATGCCGGCCTCGCCCTGCACGGGCTCGATGATGACGGCGGCGGTGTTCGGGGAGACGACGGCCTCGAGGGCCGCCAGGTCGTTGAGCGGGACGAACGCGAACCCCGGCGCGAGCGGCTCGAAGGGCCGCCGGTAGTGCGCCTTGCCGTTCGCGGAAAGGGCGAGACCGACGTGCCCGTGGTAGCCGCGTTCCATGGCGACGATCTGCGGCCGGCCGGTGGCGCCGCGGGCCATCCTGAGCGCGGCATCGATCGCCTCCCCGCCGCCGGCCGAGAACCGCACGCTGTCGAGATCGCCCGGTGCCAGTTCGACGAGGCGCTCCGCGAGACGCACCCGGTCGGGCGACGGCAGGAAGACCGTGCCCACGTCGAGCCCGTCGTCGACAGCCCGCTCGACCGCGGCGACCACGTCGGGGTCGCGACGACCGAGATTGAAGCAACCGGCGCTGGTGAAGCAGTCGATGTACCGCCGCCCCGTCCTGGGATCGACGAAGCCGATCCCCGAGCGCCGCCCCTCGATCACATCGAGGTGACCGGCCCGGAGGTAGTCGCGCTGGCCGCGGTTGAGGTGACGGGCGAAGCGCTCTTCGACCCGGCTGAGCGCGTCGTCGTCAAGGAGTCCGTCGTCGACGGTCGTCCTCCGGGGGCGTCCTCTGCCAGTACCGGCGTCGTGCTCGACGTCCGGCTCCGCCGGTGCCATCACGCGTGCCTCGTCCTCTCCGGGTAGCGTCGCGGTCTCGCCCGGTCCAGAGGCCGGCGGTCCGCGACCCCGTCCTCATGATCCGGCAGCGTGCCCGGGTAGCATACTCGTCGTCTCGCACGGCCGCCAATCGTGCCGACCTCGCGGAACCGCTACGTCAGCGGCCTGTCCTTTCGCTTCCGCAGGATCGTCACGATCGCCAGCAGGATGGCGGCGATCGCGAGAGAGACCCCCAGTAGAGGGTCAGAACGTCCACCAGGGGCCGCGCCGGCCTGATAGCGCAGCAGGAACGGCCCGACGCGGATCTCGTCGCCGTCGTGCAGACCGCGAGGCTCCCTCGGCGCCAGCTCCTCACCGTTGACGGTGGTCCCATTCGAACTGCCGAGGTCGACGATGACGCCGCCGCCCTCTTCGAGGTCGAGGCGGGCGTGGTGCTGAGAGACGTTGGGATGCTGGAGGAGCAGATCGTTGTCGCGCGCGCGGCCGATCCTGGTCGACGGCGCCACCAGCCGGCACTCCTCGACCCCGGTGCCTCCCGTGATGAACAGGACGCCCGCCGTCACCGCGATCCCCCTGACCTGGTAGCTCAGGACGAGACGGCTCCTCCGGCGCAAGCGTACCCAGAGGAGCCGTTCCGGGTACACGGATCAGAGCCGCCGGCCGACAGACCGCCGGGCGCGGCGCGGGACCGCGAGCAGACGGGCGGCCCGGCTACTTCTCCGGCCGCAGCGAGACCAGCTTCGTCTTGAGGTCCGATTCGATCCGGACGAGCTCACCCTCCGCCGCCTGGCGCTGGGTCCGGGCCTCGGCCTGGATGCGCAGCGTCTCCTCGATGGTGGCAACGAGGTCGTCGTTCACCTTCTTGAGGGTGTCGATGTCGACGATGCCGCGCTCCGTCTCCTTCGCGACCTCGCCCGACGTCTTCCTGAGCATCTCGGCGTTCTTGCGCAGCAGCTCGTTGGTGGTCTCGGAGACCTCTTTCTGGAGCTCGAGCGCCCGCTGCTGACGGTACAGGCTGATGGCGATGACGATCTGGTTCTTCCAGAGCGGGATGGTCGTCATGATCGAGCTCTGGATCTTCTCGACCAGCCCCTGGTCGTTGTTCTGGATGAGACGGACCTGGGGCGCCGTCTGGATGGAGATCATGCGGGTGAGCTTGAGGTCGTGCAGGCGGCGCTCGAAGCGGGTGATCGCCTGCTCGAAGTCGGCCAGCCGCTGGGCCGCCAGCGGGTCGTCGGACGTCTTCGCCTCGACCTCGAGCGCCGGCAGCCGCTTCGTGCGCAGGTCGACGAGCAGCTCCTCGCCGGCCGCCACATAGAGGTCGAGCTGCTCGAGGTAGTCGAGGTTGAGCTCGTACATCTTCTCCAGCACCGTGATGTCCTTGAGCAGGTCCATCCGGGCCTTCTCGAGCGCGGTCAGGATCTTCTCGATGTTGACCGAGACCTTCTCGTAGCGGGCGATGAAGCGGTCGAAGGCGCCGAGGAACTTGCCGACGAGCGGGATCTTGCGCAAGCCGGACTCGCCGCCGGAGAGGGAGTCGACGTCGAGCTCCTTCACCTGGACGACCATGTCGGCGAGGATGTCGCCGACGTAGCCGGTGTCCTTGTTGCGCACGTCGGCCAGCAGTGAGTCGGCGAAGCCGGCGATCTTGTTCTGGGCCGGCAGCCCGTACTGGAGCACCTCCTGCGGATCGCCGATGTCGACCGAGGCCATGATCTGGTCTGCCCTGGTACGCAGCTCCGGCGCGAGCTTGCCGTACGGCGTGAGTGACTGCGACGGCGCGGCGACGACCGGCGCCGTGCTTTGCGGGACCGGTGTGTCGGTGAGGGGCGTCTCGGTGACGGGCGGCCTCTCGCTGCTCTCCATGGCGGTCTCCTCCCTCGGTCGCCGGCCGGGCTCCGACGGGGGCACGGCCGGTGGCTCCATCGTCGCGCCCCCTCACCGCCGGGAGCACGATACCTGACGTTCAGCGACGCTGAGTGGTCTCTGCCTTCGTCGGCGTCTCGCCCATCTCCCCGATCCGCAGCTCCTCCGACGGGGGTTCCACCGGCGCCGGGGCCTCTATCAGACCGTCCATCCTGGCGCTCTTCTGCAGGAGCATGACCTCCGCGTCGAGGTCGAGGACGTCGTGGTGGAGCAGGCCCTCGTACTGCCGCTCGAACGCCTCGTTGACGACCTGGAGCGCCGGGGCGACCTTGGCGAGCGCGCTCTGCACGCTCTCCGCGTCGGACTTGCGCCGGCTGAGCTCGAGGTACCTCTCCAGGATGCGGTCGGTGGCATCGACGTAGTAGTTGAGGAAACGCCGGACGCTCTGGATGTAGGTCGGATCGCGACGAAGCTCGGCGATGATCTTGTCGGCCGTGGTGCACGCCGCGTGAGCGCCACGGCGGACTTCGGCGTCGGACACGCGCCGCGACGTACGGCGGATGCGGCGCACCGCGTCCTCCGCCTCGTCGAGCGTCTGGTCGATGTACTCCCGCGACAGCCCGCCCACCGTCTCCGGACGCCGGCGCGACGGCAGGCCCGGGACGATCAGCAGGGCCAGACCGTAGGCGACGACGGCGGCGACGGCGGCCCAGATCCAGCCCGTCCCGAGCGCGAACACGAAGAACGCGAACACGACGCACGCCGTGATGAAGGCGAGGACGTTGCCGGCGGCCGTCCGGGACATGCCACTCCGCTCAGATCATGACTCTCCGGGGGGCGGCGGGAGCCGCGATCCCCACTCCACGTGACTACTCTACACGGTGCCGGGCACGCACCGCCCGACCTCGTTGCGGAGGCGCCGAGCGTCTCCTCTCTCACCGGTCGTGTGCCAGCAGTCGCCGCAGGTCGCGCGCCGGCTCGCGTCCGGCGAGCAGTACGAGACGCTCCACGGTGCGGGTCGCGCCGACGTAGAGGAGTGCTCGAGTGGTCTCGTCCAGCTGCGTCACATCGGTGATCACGACGGCCCGGGCTTCGAGGCCCTTGAAGCGATGGATGGTCGCGCAGCGGACGCGACCCCGCCGGTGGCTCGCCCGGTCGCCGGCCGCCGAGAGGTCGAGCCCCGGCTCGTACTGGGTCACATGCTCGAGACGGTCGGCCCACGGCCGGCTCGGGAGCGACGCGCACGCCGACCGCACGTCGGCGACGGTGCTCAACACCACGATATCGTCCCAGGCGAAGCCGTCGTCGTGGAGCTCTTCCAGCGTCTTCGCCAGCAGCCGGGCCTGGTCTTCGGCATCGTCCCAGGCGTGGATCTCGGGCGGCCTGTCGTCGTCCCGGAGCACCCGGCAATACGACGGGTCGACCCCCACGCAGGCGCACGCCAGCTCCGCGACACTTGGCGTGTTGCGGCAGTTGACCAGGAGCCTGCACACCGGCCAGCGACCCTCGGGGTCGAACTCCTCGAGTGTCATCGACCCGTGCTCACGGTAGATACGCTGGAACTCGAAGTCGCCGAACACCCGCCAGCGGCCCTTCTCCAGGCCGCCGCGGAGCGACAAGTCGAGGAACTCGAGGTAGTTGGCATTGAGGATATCCTGCGCCTCGTCGACCACGATCTCGTCCACCACATCGGGCGCCGCCGCAGCCGGCGACTCGTCGAGGGCGACCTGCTGCTCCAGCAGGCGCTCACACGCCTTCTCCGGCAGCTCCTCGAGCCAGAAAGGAGCGCTCACATCGCGTCCCTCGGGCTGCAGACCGGCGACGTGCAGCATCTGCTCGTGGAGGCTGCGGACGATGACGCCGGGGCCGCTGCCGTCGCAGGCCGTGGCGTCTCCCCCGCCGTCGGGCTCACACGCCGCGCCAAGCGCGACGCCGAGGCGGTCGGCCATGCCCTCCGGGCGCAGCTCGGCCAGCTGGTCGGCCAGCCAGAAGCGCAGCGGCAGGTTGAAGCAGACGAACAGGACCCGTGAGCCGCGGTCTGCCGCCCGTCGGGCGGCCTCCATCGCCAGCAGCGTCTTTCCGGTGCCCGCCGGGCCGTCGAACACGACCCGCGGGTTGCGCGCCATCGAGTCGAGGGCCGTGAACTGCTCCTCGGTGAACCGGCGCACCTCCTCCTCGATGCGACGGGCACGCGACCGCGGGCTCTCGAAGAACTCGAAATCGGGCCGTACCGCGTCGACGAGCTCCCGGCACTGTCCCTCCGTCGGTTCGCCGGCGGCGGCGTCAAAGCCGCGCACGCGGCGGTCGGCCATCCGCCGCCGCCCGTTCTCAAGCACGCCGGCCAGCAGCTTCGCCAGCGGACGAGCGGCCATGGCCCGGCGGTCGATCACCTGCCACGAATGCCACTCCTCGCTTGCCTCAGCGAAGTCGAGGAAGGGGAAGCAGACCGCCGACCAGAACGGCACGCCGGCCAGATGGGGGCGCGAGCGAACCAGGCGCTCGCGCAGGCTGTGCATGGCGGCCGACGCCTGTTTGAACGGGCCCCGCCGGTCGGTGCGGGCGTCGGCTCCGTCGCCGTACACCCACACGCCCTCGTGACGGGCGAGGTGGCGGACGCCCTTGACCTCCAGCACCAGCACCCCGGCGCCGGGGACCACCGCCAGGAAGTCGATCTCGCCGGCCACCTGGCGATTGTGATCGGCGATGTCGAGCGAGTGCAGGACCGTCCAGCCGGCGTACCGGCCGCCTCCGCCGTCGTCCGCCGCGGCCGCCTCCAGCGCCTGGTAGAGCGCCCGCTCGCCGAGGTTCTCCGTCGCGCCGATGCTCGGCGGGATGAGTCTCACTGCCGCCCTCCAGTCTCTGCGTCCACTCCGGACGCGCTCCGGTCGGGCCGACGCGCCCGAGGGCCGCCGGCCGTCGCCGGTCCGCGGCCAATCTACAGGACGTCCGGCCACGACGCACGGAGCGCCGGCGCCGCTTCCGTCCCCGGCGACGTGTAGGCTCCTGTGGTCGCGAACGGCGGCCGGCGGAGCATCGGCCGCACACCGTTCCCACGGTCGCCGGGTCGACAGGTCCGAGGCGGCCGGCGCCGCGCCCCGAGCGGGAAGGCCCGGCCGCCTCGCCATCCCCGACCGCCCTCCCGATCCCGGTCTCTCACAGCGACCCACCGACCCCCGCCCGGTCGGCGGCCTCCCTACCGCCATCACCCTCGTTCCCCGCGCCCACGAACGGGGTTGCGCGCCATCACGCCTCACGCCATCCTTGTGACAAGCAGTCGTCGACGTCGCACCCCCGCGAGCACGAGGAGCCCCGATGTTCGTCTTCGACCCCATGTACCTGCTGTACGTGTTCCTTCCGGTCCTCGCCATGTCGGTGGGCGTCCAGATCTATCTCAAGGCCACGTTCTCCCGCTGGAGCAAGGTCCAGAACAGCTCGGGACTGAGGGGGATGGACGTCGGCCAGACCCTCTTCGCCCGGACCGACCTGACGGCGCTCCCGCTCCAGATCACTCGCGGGTCGCTCAGCGACAACTTCGACCCGCGGCACCAGGTCGTGAACCTCTCACAGGAGGTCGCCGGCACGCCGTCGGTCGCGGCGATGGCCGTCGTCGCACACGAGCTCGGTCACGTGCAGCAGTACCAGAAGAGCTCGGCCCTCATGGCGGCCCGCAACTTCCTCGTACCGGCGGTCCAGTTCAGCCCCACGATCAGCTACATCGCCATCTTCGCCGGGCTCATCTTCGACAGCGCCGGACTCATCTGGGCCGGGGTCATCTTCTTCGGCCTGCTGGTCCTGTTCTCGATCCTCACCCTGCCGGTGGAGATCGACGCGAGCCGGCGGGGTCTGGCGCTGCTGCGGGAGGCAGGCCTCACGCGCACGGACGAGGACGCCCGCGGGTCGAAGGCGGTACTGACCGCCGCCGGGATGACCTACCTTGCAGCCGCCGTCGGGGCGGTGCTGCAGCTGCTCTACTTCATCGTCCTGGCCCGCGACTGACGCCGGCCCGGAAGGGCTGACACCGGCCCGGAACGACCGGCACGGGCCTGGAAGGAAGAGGACTCGCGCGGGGCGCGCCCCGAAGGAGCGGCGAGGGCAGACATGGCGCGGCAGCCGGTCCGACGACTCACGCGACGGCCGTCTCGAGCCGTCGCCGGACCGTGTCAGCGGACGGTCAGCGTCGCCGAGCGGACGGACAGTTGCCGGTTGCCCGCCGCGTCGGTCGCCCTCACGTACACCTTGTAGGTGCCGCGCGGCAGGTTGCAGCGCAGCGAGTAGCGCAGGGTGCGATTCACCGGCCGGCGGGTGCTGAGCCTGATCGTCCGGACTGTATGGCCGCGCCGGCGGACGACGACACTCACGCGCGCCCACGTCGCGCCGGGCCGCGTGTCCGTCACCCGGAAGCGGACGACGGCCCGACGGCCCCGGCGGACGCTCATTTTGCGGGTGACGCGCGTCTTCGGCCGTCGCGTGTCGATCCGCACCCGTCGCGTCTTCACCGGCTCGACGTTGCCGGCCACGTCGACCGAGCGGTACTCGATCAGATGGACGCCGTCGTTGCTGTGGTCCGCGGGCGCGCCGACCTGCAGCGCCGACTCGAGACTGGCCGCACCGCCGCCCTGCGCCGCCGTCGTCCAGGCACCTCCGTCGAGACGGTACTCGGTGCGGGCGACGCCCGATCCCTCGTCGTCGGCAGCGAACGTGACCGTCGCGGCCGTCCGGCGCCACGCGGAGCCGCTGCCGCCGGCGGTCGTCTCCGGCGGCGTCGACTCGTCGGGCTCGGCCGGCGGATCGACGGGGTCCGGATCGTCCGGCGCCGGATCCTCGGGCTCCGCTGCGGCGTCGCGGCAGAACGCCTTGAGACACACGTCGCCCTCAAGGCCGGTGGTGTCGAAGTCGGTCCACGCGGTGCCGTCGCGCGAGAGGTAGCTCTGTCCCGGCGCTCCCTGCGACTGGTCCGAGTAGCCCCACCAGCGCATCTCGATGGGGATCGGATAGGTCTCCCCCGGGGTCGTCACCTTCACCGCGACGACGAACCGCTCGCCGGCCGCCAGCGACAGGGCCGTAGGCAGGGCGACAGTCCGGTAGCCGGCCTCGTCGAGCTCACCACTCGCGACCCGCTCCATCCGCGTCCCGTCCGGTGTAGACAGATCCTTCCCCGCCCACACCTCGTACGACGTCCCCGGCACGAGCGCATAGAACGACACCGCCGCCAGCTCTTCGTCGGCCGCCGCCGTGTGACTCGTCGCGAACCAGCCGGTCTGCGACGAGTAGCCGTAGCTGTTCACCAGGCCCAGCGTGTCGTACTGATAGACCCGGTCGTAGTTGTCGGCGGCCTCCGCGCCGGAGTAGGCGAATCCGTCCACGCCGATCAGCGGGTCGTAGTAGGAGACGTGGAAGTAGCCGCTCGACCCCCAGCCGCCACCCCAACTGTTGCGGACCAGCCACGCGCCGTCGCCGGGGGGAGCCGTCCGGAAGCGCGTTCTGGAGTACCCGTCGTCCCAGCCGACGATCGCGACCGCGTGGTTCGAGTGGCTCGAGACTCCGGGAGGCATGTAGTACGAGGCTGTTAACGCCTCATAGTACGAGCTGCTCCAGTAGAAGCTCACCGACACCGCGCCGTACGCCGCCACCGCCTGCTTGAGCGCCTCGTTGTCGGTCCCCTGCGCCGACGGCACCCACACGACGTCCTGCAGGTGAAGCCTGACGGTGGCCGACGCCGGGCTCACGCCGTCGCCGTACGCGTCGTCGGCCTCCGTCACCGGTCCGGCCCACCGCGTCAGGTAGGCCGTCGCCATCAGGTCGTTGCCACCCCGGTCGTACGGATCCGCGAACCCGTAGCCCGACCGCAGCACCATGTTGTCCTCCGAGTAGTCCGCGGCGACGCCCGGCAACAGACCGGATTCCAGCGAAGCCATCGCGGCGAAGCTCCAGCACGTGCCGAACGGGCCCTGGTCGCGGACCGGCGAGAGCCTGTCGAGCGGACGCAGATCGTAGACCGACGGCAGCGCTCCGTCTCCGAGCAGCGGCGCCGGCGCGACGGCGTCGGTCTCGTCCCACTCCTCGCGCTCGGTCGTCATCGGCGGCGGCACGAACCCCTCGCCGGCGTCCCGGGCCAGCACCGGCTGCAACGGCCGGGCGTGGCCGTCGTCCGACGCGGCCGCCCCGGCGGGCAGCAACGACCCCACGAGCGTGAGCATGACGAGCACGACAAGCGCGCCGGTGGCGACGGCGGGCGCCCTCAGGATGCGTTGTGGCGGAACGGCGGCTCTCACGCGACGTCTCCAGACGTGAGCGGCATGTCGGTCCTGTCTTCCCTATCGTCCGGACGGACCGGGAACAGCACCCCGGCGACGGTCAAAGCGTTGCCCGCCCCGCCAACCTCGGGTCCGGGACGACCGTACAGCCGGCGGTTCGCTCAGCGGCCGCCGTCGATACGCGACAGCGCCAGAGTGTACGCACCGATCGACACCGCCCGCGACGTGCCGAGCCTGCTCAGGCCCACGCCCACCATCTTGCCGCGATTGTAGACCACCGTGCGGTCCGAGAAAGGCACACTCACTTCCTCGACGTCCCCGCGCAGGAACTCGGCTCGCTCTTCGGCCCGCTCCAGATTGAGGACACGGCTCTCGAAGCGCGGCAACGGCCGGCCGGCCGGCGTGTCGTAGGCGGCGTTCATCTCGCGCACGAGGCGTTTCAGGAAGAGCTGGTGACCCTGCGCCATGCCTCCGCCGATCACGATCAGCCCGTCGACGAGCGAGCACGCGCTGGCCAGCGCGTCCCCGGCGGCCACCGCCAGCTCCTCGAACGCCCGCTGCCCCGCGGCGCGGTCACCCTCGGCCTGTCCGAGCCCGATGGAGAAGATCTCACGGGGCTCGGGGCAGTCCTCGGGGTGGATACCCGACTCCCGCATGTAGACGCGTCGCACGCCGCGGATCGACACCGCCTCCTCCACCGACCAGGCGGGGACGAGGCGGTCACGGAAGCGGTTGATCTCGGCGGCCGCCGAGTTGTCGCCGGTCAACAGCCGCCCGTCATGCACGATCCCGGATCCGATCCCGGTCCCGAAGGTCGTCCCGAGCAGATTGTGGTAGCGCCTCGTGCTGCCGGCCTGCTCCAACATGCCGTTGACGTAGGGCAGGAAGCCGGCGATCGCCTCTCCGAGGGCGAACAGGTCGCCGTCGTTGCCGATCCAGGCGGGGATCCCGAACTCCTCCTCGAGCATCGGCCCGAGGGCGACCCCGCCGCGGAACTCGGGCAGGTTCTCGAGGTCGCCGATGACCCCTTGCTCGTAGTCGGCGGGTCCGGGGAACGCGAAGCTGATGGCGACCGGCTCCGCGAACGCCAGCATGCCGCCGCGCGCGCCCGCCCGCACCAGGACCTGCTCGCGCACGCGCTTGAACCCGGAGATGAGCGAGCGGAGGAACTCCTCGAGCGTCTCCGCCGCGGCCGGCAGCGTGACCGGCTGGACGATCTCCCGCTCGCCCTGGATGGCGGAGAACACCAGGTTCGTGCCGCCGGCGTCCAGCGTCATGACGACGCGCGGGTCTTCGGCGTAGCGGGTGGCGGCCGGCGGCCGGCGGGGGCGAGCCTCAGCCACAGCTCACCCCGCGGGGCCGGCCGCGCCGGTCTGCGGGGCGATGTAGAGCGGCACCACGCACGACGCCACGCCGATGGCGACCCCGATCACGACCCGGCCGACGATGAGCCAGTCGGTCGACGGCGCCAGGCCGGTCGCCAGGCTGCCCAGGAAGAAGATGACGGCGGCCACGATGATGAGCTTCCGCCGGCCGAAACGGTCGGCGAGCCGTCCCGCTGCCAGAGCTCCGACGATGGCCCCGATCAGCACGGCGCTGACGACGATCTCCTCCATGCCGTGCGAGAGGCGCCACTCATGCTGCACGAGCACGATGACGCCGGAGATGACGCCGGTGTCGTAGCCGAACAGGAAGCCGCCGACGGCCGCCAGTGTCGCAACGAACGTGACGAAGCCCTTGCGGCCACCGCCCGCCGGCACCCCGAGAAGCTCCGTCGCGGCCCCGGGAGTGCGCTCAGGCGAGTCCACTCCCGCCTTCCCTCACTCCGCCTCGGACGCAGTGGCGCCCACGAGCAGCGCCGGGACAAACGCAGGCACACGAAGTCCTGCCGCTCACGTCCACCCGCTCTGCCTCACCGGTCCTCCCGTGCCCGCCTGTGGGGCCTATCGGCGGCGTGAGAGGGAAACTGAAGGCACTTCTCGGCGCCCGCCGCCGGAGGCGGCGAGGCGCCACGGCAGACGATCAGGGGACCGGCCGGGCGCTACTTCTCGGCTGTGCGGAAGCGCCAGACGCCGAGAAGGAAGAAGCCCGCCGCCCAGGCGAAGGCGTAGCCCACCGCCGGCAGGACCTGGGCGACGCCGTAGCCCTTGAGGATGATGCCCCGCAGGGCGTCGAGGATCCAGGCGGTCGGCAACGCGTGGCCGATGGCGGAGAACGTTGGGCCGGTGATCTCGAGCGGGAACCAGCCGCCCGACATGGCCGCCCACGCCATCGAGATGAGCACCGACGCGGCGACCAGGGCCTGCTCGGAGCCGAAGAGCGTGGCCAGGAGCAGGCCGAGGCACGAGACCAGGACCGAGAGGCCGATCATGACCAGCAGGAGCGCCGCCGGGTCGTTGAAGTAATCGACCCCGAACGCGAGGGCGCCGATGCCGATGAGCAGCACCTGCTGTACGAAGGTGAGGATGAACATGCCGAGCACCTTGCCGCCGATGAGCTCACCCCGCGTGGCCCGGGTGGTCATGAGGCGCTGGAGCGTGCCGCTCCGCCGCTCCATGATGAGAGCGATGCCAGCGGTCATCGTGCTGAAGAGCACGAAGTTCACGATCATCCCGGTCGAGGTGAGGTCGAAGCCGCTCGGGACCTCGCCTTCGGCCGTGCCGGAGGAGACCGCCCTGACTGTGAACGCCGGCGCGTCGAGCGAGTCCCTGACGGCGATGTCGGCGTCTGCCTTGAGTCGTCCGCCGTCGCGGATGCCGTACGCCGCCGCGACCGCGTCGGCCGCCGCGCTCGCCGCCCGCTCCTCGACGGCCCGTCCGGCGGCGATGGTCCGGATCTCGTTCTCAACGGTCTGAGCGGCGCTCGAGCCGGCGTCGCGCACGAGCATGAGCGTCGCCGGCTTCCCCGCCGCCACCGCCTCCGAGTAGCCGGCCGGGATGATCAGGCCGGCCGCCACCCGCTGCTCGTCGACCTGCTCCTCCAGTCTCGCCGCGCTCACACGCTCGACCGCGACGACCGGCGACTTCCGCAACCCCTCCACCAGCTCTGTCGCGGCCTCGCCACCTCTGTCCTGGTTCGCGACAGCCATCGGGGTGACTCCGTCCTCGCCGCCGAAGATGAGCCCCAGGAACAGCGTGAAGGCGAGCGGCATGATGAGGATGAACAGGGCCGCGAGCTTGTCGCGGCGCGTCTGCAGGAGGTCCTTGTCGGCCAGTGCCCAGACGCGCCTCATGCGTACCGCCTCCGCATCGCGGCCACGGCAACGGCGAAGAAGACCGCCGCGAACGCAAGGACGACGAGGGCGTCGAGAGCGATGTCGGCGGCCGTTCCGCCGCGCATCGTCGTGTCCCAGCCGGCCAGCAGCCAGCCGTTCGGCGTTAAGCGGCTCACGGTGGTCGCGACGCCGCCGGCGGCGAACGAGCCGGTGAAGTTGCCCCCCAGGAGCGCCAGCACGAGGAAGATGCCGGCCCCGATGGCTCCCTCCTGGGCGAGCGTGCGGGAGAGGGCGCCGATCACCATCGCCAGCCCGCAGGCCACGGCGCAGCCGACCAGCACGAGGACGATCACCGGCGCGACCGCGCCCCAGTCGATGCGGAAGCCGAGCCAGCCGACCAGGAGGATGACGATCGACTGGACGACGACGGTCAGGAAGGCGACCAGGAACTTGCCGCCCAGCACAGAGGTGCGGGTGGCCGGCGTGGTGAACAGGCGGGCCAGCGTGCCCTCCTCCTGCTCGACGAGGATCGTCCGGGCGGCGATCGAGGCACCGAAGAAGGTGAACAGGACGAGCTGCCCGGCGAGCACGATCCCCGTCACGCCGGGGTCCTTGCTCGCCTGCTGCCCGGGCAGCGACGGCGCCCGCGCCTCGACGGCGACGCTCTCCCGGCCGCCGCCGCTCTGCACGAAGCTCTCCGCGGCGTCCTGCGCCGTCGCGATGATCTTGTCGGTGTCGACCTCGGTGCCGATGGCGCCGATCATGCTCAGCCGGGCCGCCGCCGTCGCCGCGGCCCGGGCGCCGTTGAGCTCGTCGAGGACCTGCTCCACGACGCCCTCGACGATCGCCGGACCTATCTGCTGGGTCGGATCGGCGTAGATCTGGACCTGGGCACCCTCGCCGACGTCCGTAGCCTGCAACGCCCGGCCGAACCCTTCCGGGATGATGACCGCGACCACGGCATCCCCGTCGTCGACGGCGGCGCAGGCCGCGGCGGCCGTCTTGACAGTCGTGGCGTCGATGAGGTCCTTCAGGTCGTCACTGCGCAGGGCCTCGACGATGATCCCGGACGTCGCGCCGCCCTGGGTCTGGTCGTCGCCGGCGCTCGACGACGCCGCGCCCCCGTCGAGGTCGGCGACGACGGTCCTGACCGCCTGGATATCGAAGCTGCCCTGGCCGCCGAAGGCCAGCCCGAGAATCAGTGCGACCCCGAGCGGGGCGGCGAACATGGTCGCCAGGGCGCTCGGCGTGCGGTAGATCGACCGCAGGTCCTTCCAGGCGATGGCGAAAGCCCGCCGCATCTCCTGCCTACCTGCGTTCCCGGTCCGTCACAGCTTCGCGCCGCCCCTCTCTCGACCCGCGCCGCCGGCTACTCGCGCAGCGCGCGGCCGGTGAGGTGAAGGAACACGGTCTCGAGGTTCGGTTCCACCACGTTCACCGACGTGACCCGGGTCCCGGTGGCCTCCGCCGCCTCGAACAGTCGCGGAAGGACCGAGTTGGCGTCGTCGACGAGCAGCGACGCCCGCATGTCCTCCTCGTTGACGTCGACCGAGCCGACCCCCTCCAGGCCGGACCAGAGCTCGGCCACCTTGCGCAGCTCGTGGTCGAGGCCGATGTCGACCTCCGTCTTCTCGCCGACCATCCTGACGAGCTCCTCGTGCGTGCCCAGTGCGATGAGCTTCCCGTGGTCGATGATGCCGATGCGATCACTCAGCTCCTGGGCCTCCGCCATGTAGTGGGTCGTGTAGAGGATCGTCATCCCCTGGTCACGGAGCTGAAGGATGCCGTCGAGGATCGCCCTGCGGCTCTGCGGGTCGATGCCGACGGTGGGCTCGTCGAGGTAGAGCACCTGAGGCTCGTGCAGGAGCGCGGCGCCGATGTTGACGCGACGCTTCATGCCGCCGCTGAACTTGTCGAGGCGGTCCTTCTGGCGCTCGGTCAGCGTGATGAGCTCAAGGACCTCGTCGACCCGCCGGTCCAGGGCCGCGCCGGAGAGCCCGTACATGACCCCCCAGAAGTGCAGGTTCTCGCGGGCGCTCATGTCGCCGTAGAGAGCGATGTCCTGCGGCACGACGCCGATGCTCTCCTTGACGCCCTGCGGCTGCCCGACGATCGAGTGCCCGGCGACGCGTGCATCCCCGCCGCTCGGCCTGAGCAGGCACGAGAGCATCGAGATGGTCGTGCTCTTGCCCGCCCCGTTCGGCCCGAGGAGGCTGAAGATCTCACCCTGGTCGATGGAGAACGAGACGTCGTCGACGGCGAGCACGCCCTTGGGCGGGTCGTACTGCTTCCGCAACTCCTCGACCTCGACGATGCTCAACGGACCCTCCTCGCCGCCGACGTCCGCCAGCATCATACACAGAGCAGTGGAGGTCGGGCCATGGCCGTCGGCCTCCGGTCCGCACCCGGCGGCCCGGGACCGTGGCGTCCCTATCGGCCCTCGCGGACGACGGCGCGACGTCGTTTGGCCTCGTACATCGCCGCATCCGCCCGTTCGACCAGGTCGTCGAGGTCGAACGTGCCGCCGGGCTCGGTGAGCGCCGTTCCGGCGCTCAGGCTCAGCCGGCTCGGCTGCAGCGTGGCAGCGTTGCGGCGCCGGACTGCGTCGTCGAGACGGCCGAGCGCCGTCGTCCCGCTCTGCTCGTCGGCGCCGGTCATGAGGATGACGAACTCGTCGCCGCCGACGCGGGCGATCACGTCCGACTCCCGGAAGACGTCGCCGAGCAGTCGAGCCGTCTCCACCAGCAGGCCGTCACCGGCAGCGTGTCCGTAGGTGTCGTTGACGGCCTTGAGTCCGTCGACGTCGATGTAGGCGGCCAGCAGTCCGCGTCGCTCCCGGCGGGCGATGGCGCAGACCTTGCTCGCCAGGGCGGCGAGGCCGCGCCGGTTGAGCAGGCCCGTGAGATCGTCGGTCACGGCCAGCGACTGCAGGGCCGCGTTCGCCCGCACGAGGTCGGAACGTGCCGACTCGAGCCGGTCCTCGTAGTCTCGCCGCTCTCGGAGGCAGTCCAGGATGCGGTCGACCTCAGCCTTGTCCGAGCCGTCGCGTGGGTCGTCGAGAGGCGGCACGTAGTACGGGTTCTCGCAGACCTTCCCGTCGATGATCACCGTCGGATGGGTGCGGATCGCCTGCAGCAGATAGGAGGCAGCGAACGCCCCCACGCGGTACTGGCAGATGGCCAATGCGGCATGGCGCGGGAAGAACCGGTTCAGTCTCGACTCGTACTCGAACGCCCGGTCCACGCTGGGCTCGTCGGCCAGCATCCACGTCATCTCGCCGCTGACGCGAAGGCCCGAGTAGCCGTCGGCCAGCGCCGCCGTCGTGGCCGCCTCCAGCCCGTCGAGCATCCTCTGAGGATCGAAGCACCCGCCAGAGAGATAGGTCGACTCCTTGCCGACGATGCGGAGCGCGCCGGAGCGGACGGTGCCGTCGACGTCTATGCCGCCCTCCAGCAGGGCCTCAGCGACCTCGCCCCGGCTGCTCTCGGCGACGATGTAGAGGAATCGCTGACCGGCGACCAGCCCACCTCGCACGAACGGCACCAGGACGTCCCACCGCTCCGCAGGGTCGGTGTAGAGCAGGCAGACGTGGCTGTGGAGCGGCAGCGAGGCCGGGTCCGTACGGGACGGCGGGCCTTTGCGCGACGCGTCCTCCAGTCCGCGCACACCCGCCGTTCCCGCGACGGCGCGCGACGCGGCGGACGACCCGGCAGGATCGACTGCACCCGAATGGGCGCCCATCGGTCGATCCTCCTCCGGGGCGCCGCCCGCCCTCGACAGGCCGCTCTGCCGCTCGCTCGCCATTCCGCGGGACCTCACCTCTTCGGCGGGACGATCACCACCGGGATGTCGCTGTGGTGCAACAGTTTCATGGCGGTACGCCCGAGCACCACGTCGTGCACGGCCCCTGTACCCTTGGCGCCGACCACGATCAGCTCCGCGCCGATCTCGTGCGCCACATTGAGGATCAGATCGACCGGATGGTCCTGCGTGCACGCGGACGCCGCCTTGATGCCGGCCTTCCGCACCCGCTCGACCGCCTCCTCCATGTCGGCCGCGACCTCGGCCCTCCAGTCCTTCAACCAGGTCTCCATGTTGACGCCGAATCCCTTGAACGACTGGCCGGACCAGTCGGCCGGCCGATCCTCGCCGCAGACGACGGTGATCTCCCAGCCGTCGGGCCGACCGGCGAACTCGATGGCCGTGTCGAGCGCCGCCCTGGCCACGTCCGAGCCGTCGTATCCGACCACGATCCTGTGTGCCATGGCTGCCTCCCCTGTCGGACCGGCCCCGTGACACGCATGCCGAAGCCGGCCGTCACATGACCTCCCTGCCATGACCTTTCCCGCTTTCTGGTGTCGGCATGCGGGCGGGCGGACTGGAGTGCCGGCCACACGACGCCCCGCGTCGCCGAGCGGTCAGTCGTCCTCGACGGAGCGGGTGACGGCGTCGCCGGCCGCCGCCAGCCGGGCCTGCTCCAGCATCTGCTGCGTGACCGGGAGCTCGACGTACGGCGCCGGTCTACCCGCCGCGGCCCCGGCGGCCAGCACGAAGCACACTCTGACGACCGGCTCGCCCGTCAGTTGCCGGACGGCGAGCGCGTAGGCGCCCCCCTGCGGCCCGTAACGGTCTGTCACGGCCGCCTCGGCCGGCTCTGCGTCGGTCTTGTAGTCCACGACGACCCAGCCGCTCTCTGAGCGGTAGACGAGGTCGCAGAAGCCTTCCAGCAAGGGTCGAGCCGGGTCACGCACCGCACCCTCGCCCGCCGCACCGGGCTGGGCCGCGTCTCCCCCGCCCCCATCGGGCTCGATCGGCACGCAGAACGAGAGCTCCTGATACACGGCGTCCGCGGCCGCCGCCTCGCGGACAGGCCGGCTGCGCCAGCAGGCGAAGGCGAGCCCGGCGACCCGGTCGGCGAGTTCCCCGGCGCCGGCCTCCGCCGCCGCGCTCCGGGCCAGCCCACGTATCCGGGCCGCCGCGTCCGCCTCGTCGGCGATCGTCAGGCTCACGCGCTCCATGACCGCGTGCACGGCGGTGCCGAGAGCCAGTGCCCTGGTCCGGGCCTCGCCGGCGCGTTCCGCGGCGGGTGCGCTCGCCTCCTCCGGATCGAGCCGCTCGAGACGGCTCGGCGACGTCACCGCCAGCGGGCGCGAGGCAGCCCGCAACTGGGCGCCCCGCTCCTGCAGCCGACGTACGCGGGCCGCCACGAGAGAGTCGATGTCGGCCGGCGCAGACGCGATGCCGGAGCGTCCCTGGAGTTCCGGTGAGGCGCGCAGTCGACCGACCTCGTCGCCCTCCTCGGGCGGCAACCGTCCCGCGAGGGGTTCGAGCAGCGACCCCGCGCACGGCTTCTCGAACACCGGGATCAGGAGCCGGTCGCAGGCGCGCGTCGCCGCCACATAGAGCAAGCGCAGACGCTCACTCCTCTCGTGCGCGCGCTCCTCCTCGTGGTGCCGCTCGAAGCCGGCCGTGGCCACCTCCTCAAGCCATTCGTTGCCGCGCGAGGAGCAGACGGCTCCGGGCACAGAGAACGCGCACGCGAGGGAGCGCTCCGTCCTGTCGACGAGCACCCCGCGCCGGTCACCCGACCGCCCGCGAGCGCCGGCCATCGCCAGGATGACGACGGGGAACTCGAGGCCCTTCGCGGCGTGGATGCTCATGATGCGGACGGCATCGCCGTCACCGGAGGGCAGCGACTCCGCTTCGGCGGCCTGTGCGGCCGCCTCGGCCGCCCAGCGGACGAAGCCGCCGAGCGTCGCCGACTCCTCCCCGTCGAACGTCCTGGCCATCGCCTCGAGCTTCTCCAGATTGGCGACCGCCTGCAGCGACCGGTCGCCGGCGGCCGTCAGCGACTCCGCCGCCCGGGTGAGGCGCAGTGCCTCGTCGACGGTCTGCGCTACCGACCGCCCGCCTCTGGCTACATGGAGCCCCCGAAGAAGGTCCAGAGCGGCAGCCACGTCGTCGCCCCCGTCCTTGTCCGCAACGGCGGTCATGTCGAACGTGCCCCCGCGGAGCCGGTAGCTCAGCAGCTCCTCGTCCGAGAACCCGAACAGGGAGGAGTGCAACGTGCCGTACACCGCCGGGAGGTCTCCCGGATCGTCGACGGCTCTCAGCAGCAGCAGGACGTCCGCCACCTCGCGGCGCTGGAAGAACGACCGGCCGCCCTCCGTCCGGAACGGCACGCCCGCGTCCTGCAGCGCCCGCTCGACGGCGTCGGCGTGAGTGAAGGCCCGCAGGAGGACGGCCACGTCGGACCACTTCGCCGGCCGCGTCGACTCCGCCCCGCCGTCGCTCCTCCGGGCCCTCTCGGCGACGCGCCACGCGCCGCCGCGGACGCCGTCCACCACGACGGCGGCCAGCGCCCTCGCCTCGGCCGCACGGATGCCGTCGTCGCCCTCCTCGTGGGGCTCGAGCAGGGCGACGCCGAACTCCTCGATCTCGGGACGCCACGGCGTCAGGGCGACGTACTCGGGCTGTCGTCCCCGCGACGTGTCTGCCGCCATCGCCGCTCCCACCTCGTGATCGACCCACCGGGCCACGGCGGGAGACGTCCGGAAGTTCTGCACGATGCGCTCGACCGAGCCGCTCCCCGGCTGCGCCTCCACGAGATCGGCCATCTTCGCGTACACGGTGATGTCGGCTCGCCGGAAGCGGTAGATCGACTGCTTGGGATCGCCGACGACGAACAGCTTGCCGGGCGTCAGCAGGACACGATCCCAGGCCGGTGCCGGGTCGACGCCGATACCTCGCTCGCCGTCCTGGGCCAGATACGCGATCACCTCCGCCTGCAGCGGGTCGGTGTCCTGGAACTCGTCGACGAGGAGGAAGTCGAAGGCAGTCTGGAGCTGGCAGCGCACCTCCGGCCGGTCGCGGAGCGCGTCGCGCAGCTTGCCGAGCAGGTCGCCGAAGTCGAGGACCCCCTCGGACCGCGCCTGATGTTCGGCGAACGCCACGAACGACTGTGCCGCCGCGATCCCGCAGCGACACACGTGATCCCCGTAGTCGTCGAGGGCGGCGCGCACCTCCGCGCGCACGTCCTCCCAGATCTCGAGCATGCGCGCCTTGCCGTCGCCGGCCCAGCTCGTCTTGCGGCCCTGCGGCTTCCCGAAGAGGGGCAACGCCCGGAGGGCCGCCGCCTGCTGATGGACGTCGCCGGAGGCCACGTCGGCCAGGCCGTCCGCGGCGGCGGCGAGCTCCAGGGCTCTGCCCCTGCCCCGGTCGGACGGGTCCTCGCACTGCCCCCGGCAGTGCTCGTCGAGCGCCAGCAGGCCCCGGCGGACCGCGGCGACGCGCGCACCGAGGTCGGGGGCGCACCGCGGGGGCCGGACGTCGTCGAGGTCGTATCGCTCTCTGAACGCGACGCCGGCCAGCTCTGCCAGCCCGTCGAGCCGCACGCCGGCCCGTAGCAGCTCGGCGACCCGCTCCGCCTCACGGCCGGCATCGTCGGCGCCGCTCAGCACATGGCCGAGCCAGCTCTGCCAGGCGCGGTCGTGGAACAGCGCCGCCCCGAAGGCGTCGAGCTGCTCGAACGCCGGATCGACGCCGAGATCGACCGGCCGCTCCCGCAGCAGACGGGCGGCGAAGGCGTGGATCGTGCTGATCGGCGCGTCGTCGAGCTCGCGCAGGGCCGTCGCCAGGAGCCGGCGGCGGGCTGGCGACAGCGGCCCCTCCCGTTCGTCGCGCAGGCGCCGCGCGACCTCGTCGCGGACCCGGAAGCGAAGCTCGCCGGCAGCCTTCTCGGTGAACGTGATGGCCGCGATCCGGCCGACCGGGGCGTTCGCCTCGACACACGAGAGATAGCGATCGACGAGCAGCGCCGTCTTGCCGGTGCCGGCCGCCGCCTCCACGAGGTAGGTGTGGTCGAGGCGCGTCGTCACGCGGTCGCGGACGTCGGCGTCACACGGCCTGCGCTCCGCCTCGGCGTCATACGGCCTGCGCTCCGCTCCGGCCCTGCCCGCCGCGTCGTCGCGGGGACGCGTCGGGCGTCCGTCCGTCACCTCAGCCATCGTTCTTCTGCTCCTGGAGAGCGACGAGCGTCGCCAGCCTGTCCGAGTCGCGCTTGCGCCGCCGGGCCCACACCGTGTCGTCGCAGGCGTAGCCGAGGTCGCAGTTGCCGCACGTCCACTCCGGCTGGCGGGGGCTGCGGGGGAACACACCCGCCGCCACGAGGTCGCGGACCGCCGCCGTGACCGCCCGCAGGCGTTCCAGCGCCTCGTCGGACGTCTGGTCGAGCGCCAGCGTCGTGAAGCCGCCGCGGCGGGTCACGAACCGGTAGATGCTCTGCACGTCCGATGGCTCCTGCCCGTTCGCCCGCGCCAGCGCCCGTGCCGCCAGCGTGTAGACCGCCAGCTGCACGCTCAATCCGCGACGGAGGTAGTCGCGCTCCGTGGATCCGCCGCCCGTCTTGTAGTCGACGACCCTGAGCCGCGACCCGTCGGGAGACGCGTCGAGCCGGTCCATGCGACCCTTGAACCGGACCTCGTCGCCGTCGTCCAGAGCGAGGGCGACCTCCGCCCCCGGACCGGACCCGAACCGCAGCTCGAACCCGGAAGGCTCGAGCTCGTCCGTCTCCGCCCAGACCGGATCGGCAGAAACCGCCTCTCGCAGGTCGGCCCGAAGCTCCTCGCGCACGATCTCCCAGACGTACGGGAGGCCGGTCCCTCCGCGCCGCTCCGCGGCGAGGAACTCTTCGTCGGCGGCGGTGTCGACGAACCCGATCGCCTCCTCCCGTCCGGCCCCCGCCTCAGCGGCGCGGCGGAAGACGCGCTCCAGCACCGCGTGCGCGATGATGCCACGCTCGAGCGGTTCGATCGTCAGCACTTCCTCCGCGTCTTCGGGGAGCCGCAGGCCGAGGATGCGGGTGAGATAGAAGCGGAACGGACAGCGGAGGTACTCCTCCAGGGCGGTCGACGAGATGGCCGTCCGGAACGGATCGGCCACGGCCAGCTCCTCGACCACTCCCTCCGTCTCCACGACCGCGTCCCAGCGGCCCGGCTCGGACGCCACCGCCGCGGCGCGGCGCCGGCGGATGCGCGCCGCCGCCTCGCCGCCGTGGATGAGGCCGAAGTAGCGCTGCGCCGCTTCGGCCCCGCCGCCCTCTCGCAGACGTGCGAGCGTGTCGAGGTCGTGGTCGCGCTCGTCCAGCCACGCGCCCCGCTCGCCCGACGGGAGGCGCTCGTAGACTCCGGGCAGGAACGTCCCCTCATCGAGCTCCTCGAGCGACACGGGCCTGCCCGCCAGCGACTCGCACACCCGCACGGCCGTCCGGGACGGCGTCCGCGGCCTGCCGCTCCCCGCCTCCCCGCGAGGGATCAGCAGCACCAGCCGCCGCTCGGCGGCGGCCAGCGTCAGAGCGAAGAGGAAGCGATCCTCGGCCTCGCGATCGGCTGCAAGAGGAAGACGAGCGCCGGACCGTGAGGCGATCGCCACCCGTTCCTCGTCGAGCAGAAGCGGGTCTTGTCGCGGGCGAGCCGGGAAGCCGCCTTCAGCGAGCCCGGTGAACACGATCGTGTCGAACGCCAGGCCGCGCAGCGACTCTGGCCCTCCGACCGCCACCCCGGCGCGTCCGGGTTCACCGCGACGCTCTTCCCGGTCGACGAGCAGTTGACGGACCGCCGACGCCACGGTCGGAAGATCGACGGCTGCATCGACGGCGTCCAGCGACGCCAACTCCCGCACGCGATGAAGCGTCTCGCCGGACGGGTCGAGCCCGCACACCCGCTCAGCGAGTTCGACGATCGCCTCGGTGAGTCCCCTCCACGAGCCCTCCTCGGGGATCACCGTGGCGGCTTCCACCAGCGAGCCGACGAATGCCTGCAGCTCTTGCGCCGCCGCAAGACAGGCCCCCGCCTCGGCGAGCGCACCGTCCTGCTCCTCCTGTGTGTCCGGCTCGTCCTCCTCCGGCAGCGGCCGGGACTCCTCCAGCCGCCGCCTGCGGTCGGCGCACGACCGCACGTGCGAACGCAGCCGCTCCTTCCAGTCGTCGGCGCCGCCGACGACCCCTGCGGTCCGCGACGCTTCCGTCCAGCGCACGACGGCATCGGCACCCAGCGACCCGGAGGCGACGGCGGCGGCGGCGACCTGCAGCACCGCCCGCCGGGAGAACCGCCCGCCCGCGAGCGGCGCCAGACAGTCGAGGACGGCCAGCACGCCGGCCGCGGCGACGCCGTGTGCATCGACCCCGCCGGCCACGGGGATCCCCCACGACTCGAGCAGCGCGGCCATGCGCCGGGACCGCTCTGCGTCCGGGGCGATCACCGCCATGTCGCGGAACCGGACTCCCTCTCCGGCGGCGCGCAACAGCTCCTGCCCCGCCCGCCGGACCTCAGCCGCCTCGTCGGCCACCGAGACGATCGCCAGACTGTCGTCCCCACGCACCTCCGCCGGGTCCGCGGCGAGGGGCTCCTCGAACACACGCTGCCGCAACGTCTCGAGATCGCCCCGTCGGGCGGCACCTGCCGGCTCAACGCGATCGTCGACCCATGACCGGACCGCGTCCTCCCAGCGACGGGCGAACTCGCCACCAGAGGCTACCGTCGGCACGAAGACGTCTCCGCCGGCGGCCCCGACCAGCGCCTCCAGCAGATCCGCCTGGCGGTCGGGGAAGTCATAGATGCCGAACACGCAGACGGCGCCCCACCCTTCCAGGAGGCCGGGGCTCGACCCGACCGCAGCCGCCGCGTCGGCGTACGTGGCGGCGTCGTCGGCCAGCTCGTGCCGCGACAGTGCCTCCTCGTACGCCGCCAGCGCGTCCGCGACGGCCCGCACACGCTCGGAACCCGCTACGCTGCTCACGTCCTCGGGCGTCGCGCCGGCGAGTCGCAGATCGTCGACGGTGCGGAGCAGGGCCGCCGGCACGCCCGGGAACACCTCCTCCGCCGACCAGAAGCCATGGCCGTCGTCTGCGAGGCCGGCGATCACACCGGCGAGCAGGCGGCGGCGGGCGACGGTGCCCACGGCCCGGCCCGACGAGAGCGTCCACCGGTCTGCCGGGCGAGTGGGGGACTCGCGATCGCCGCCGTCGCGGCCGACGGCCAGCTCGTCGGCGATCGCGTGCAGGGTGGCGATGCGCACGTTCGCCCAGCCGTCGAGCGTGCGCGCCAGGTCGTGCGCGAGACGGCGCGCGACGACGCCTGAGCCCACGATCACAGTGACCGGAGCGAGCGTGTCGTGCTTCTTCTCGCTCGCGATGCGAGCCACGAGAGCCTCGTAGAGCGCAGCGAACGATCCGGCGAAGAGCGTGCCCAACCGCCTGCCTTTCACTTCTTGACGGTGTTCCGGCGTCTCGACCTCGTCCCGGTCGACGCCTGCGCGCAATCTAGCACGCCCATGGGACGCAGCGGCGGCAGACAAGAGACGACCGGGGTGCCGCCGGGATGCAGCGGCGGCACGGAAGGGCCACCGGTGCGCAGCGAAGCCGCGGCGGCGGAGGAACGAGCCGCGTGCTGCGAGCTGCCGGCGGCGCGGGGCGGCGACGGGACGCGGTGGCGATCGCGGCGATCTCCAGAGTCACCCGCTGAACTCCTGACGAGCCCCGCGGGTCTTCCGCGAGCGTCAGTCGAGCACCAGTGTCAGCGCCAGGATCAGCACCCCCGGCAGGATGGCTCCCACCGACCACATCATGACCGACTTGCCCTGGTGGACGATGGCAGACACGAGGGTGACGAGCCCGAGGCAGAAGCCGACCGCCATCGCGACATACGCGGGGATCATCACGATGTACTCGGCCGTGCCGGCCGGGAGGCCGTTCGAGATGCTGATGGCGGGCGAGAAGAAGAAGATGGCCAGCAGGCCGATCGCGTAGTACGCCAGTCCGCCGAGAGCCGCCCAGACCGCCACCCTGCGCAACCTGCCTACGGGGACGTAATCGACGATCCGTGAGGCCCACGGATAGCGGAGCCGTTCTTCGGCGGTGAGTGGGCGAGCCATCGTCCTCCGCGTCGTCGACGCCGTCGGCGCGACCGCCCGCGGACGCGAGCAGCCGCGGCTCAGCATAGCCGCGCCCTCGTCGGTCGGCAAGCAGCGACGAGGGCCGGGCCGGCGTCACCGTGTGATAGCATGCCCGCCGAGGTCGGCGGCGGCCGGCTGGTCTCCGCGTCGCCACGCGAGTCGCGCGGCCACGACCCCGCCGGCGTCGGCGCTCATCTGCCGGCCGCCCGACGCGGCGGCCAGGCTCACTCACTGTGGGAGGAACCCGCGGTATGCCCGTCCATCTGCTCGCCATCAGCTGCAGCCCCAGAAGCAGGAGCAACAGCACCGCCCTGCTGCACGCGTCCCTCGACCGTCTCCAGGAGCGTTACGGCGACGACGTCGCGCACGAAGTGGTGGAGCTCCGCGATCTCGACATCAAGGCCTGCAAGGCCTGCGACGTCTGCGGCAAGACCAAGGACGACGGTCGTTTCATCCCCTGCGTCCAGGAGGGCAAGGACGACGTCCAGGAGCTCCTCGACAAGATGGTCGCCGCCGACGGCCTCGTCTTCGCCACACCCGTCTACTTCGGACTGCCGTCCGACCTGTACTCCAAGTTCATCATGAGGACCAGGGTGCTCCGTCATCAGGACTTCAGGCTCGCCAACCGGGTCGCCGCCGTCATGGCCATCGCCGGCCGCCGCTCCGGCGGCGCCGAGACGGCCATCTTCGCCTCCTGGCTGCCGCTCATCCGCAACGGCTGCCTCATGGTCGGCAACGGCGACGCCACCTGCCAGTACGGCGCCATGGCGTGGGCCGGCGCCAGGGGCCACGTGATGACCGACGAGTGGGGCTGCGAGCAGGGGTTCCAGGTGGTCGAGCGGGTCTACACCGTTGCCAGGCTCGTCAAGACCGGCGCCGAGAGCCTGGGCTTCGAGAACCCGATGTCGTTCGACTACGTCGCCGGCACCCGCCGCTAGGCGCCGGCCGGGCGCCGGAGACCGACGATCCCGAGCTGACCACGCACCCCGGACCGGAGACCATCATGAGCGAACACGAGCAGATCCTGGAGTTCATCCACGAGGAGCTCCTCGACGACGAGACCGTAGAGGCCGACGAGTCGCTCTTCCGCTCCCAGATCCTCGACTCCCTGAGCCTCACCAACCTGATCGTCTTCCTCGAAGAGACTTTCGGCGTGAAGGTCGGCGCCATGGACATCTCGTACGACAACCTCGACAACGTCGACCTCATGGTCGCCTTCATCGACAGGAAGCGAAGTGCCGGAGCCTGAGCCGCGCAACGACGACGCGCTCGTCGAGTCTCCGAGCGGAAGCGACGACGAGCCGCCGCCCACACTGTCGTCGCCGCCGAGAGGCGGCTGGTACGCCACCGGCGTCGGCGTCCAGCTGCTCCTCTGGGTCCTCGTGTTCCTCGGTCTGGCGCTGGCGGTGCTCGGCGACAACGCGCTGACCGAGTTCCGCTATGTCGGGTTCTGAGGCAGCTCCGCGACCCGGCGCGGCCACCGACCCGCTGCTCGCGTCGGTCCTGCGGACGGCCGCCGACCGGCCGCGACAGCCGTGCCTCTCGACGACCGACCGCGACTACGGCTACGGCGACTACGTCGGCTGTGCCGCGACCGTGGCGGCCGCCCTTCGTGAGCACGGTGTCGGCCGTCGGGAGCGCGTCGTCCTCCTCGCCGAGGCTTACGACGCCTTCCTCGTCTCCATGCTCGGCGTCTGGCTCGCCGGAGGCGTCGCGGTGCCGCTCAACGTCACGCTGCCCGACGCCGAGCTGGGCCGGCTGATCGAGCGGACGGCACCGCGTCTGGTCCTCCACGGAGCGGACTCCCCCCCGCCGGCCACGGACACTCCGGCGCTCATCGCCGACGACCTCCTCGAGGTCTCGGCGCTGCGCGATCCAGACCCCCCTGGCAGCGGCGAGCTGGCGATGATCCTGTTCACCTCCGGCACGACGGGCATCCCCAAGGGTGTCTGCCAGACGATGGCAGGCGTCACCGGCAATGCCACCCGGGTCGCGGCGGCGCTGGAGCTGAGGGCGGCCGACCGCATCTTCGTCAACACGCCTCCGTACTACACGAGCGGGATCTGCCACTTCCTGACCCTCGCGGCCGCCGGCGGCAGCCTCGTCGGAGAGGCCGGGTTCTTCTTCGGCGACACGCTGCTCGACCGCCTCGAGGAGCGCGGCTGCACCGGCTTCGGCGGCGCCCCCGCCCACCTCGTCCGGGTCGTCGAGCCGCTCTCTGAGCCACGCCACGTGCGCGGACTGCGGTTCTGGGTGAGCTCGGGCGACCATCTGCCGGCACACACCATCGCGCAGACCGCTCGCCTGCTGCCCGACGTCCGCCTCTTCAACATGTACGGACTCACCGAGGTCTCCGGCCGGCTCTGTGTGCTGCCGCCGAACGAGCTCGAGCGGCGCTCCGGGTCGGTGGGACGGCCGCTGCCGGACATGTCGGTCGCCGCCCGCGACCCGGACGGCCGGGAGCTGCCGCCCGGCGACGTCGGAGAGCTCTTCGTCGAGGGCCCGCTGGTGATGCGAGGCTACCTCGACGATCCCGCGGCGACCGGCGCCGTCCTCGGCCCGCACGGCTTCCGCACCGGTGATTTCGGCCACACCGACGCCGATGGTTATGTCTGGGTCGCCGGCCGCAAGGACGACATCTTCAAGCGTGGTGGCGAGAAGGTCTCGACGGTACAGGTCCAGCAGGCCCTCCTGGCCCAGCCGGAGGTCGCCGACTGCGCGGTGGTCGCCGCCGCCGACGAGGTGATGGGCCACGTGCCGGTCGCCTTCGTAGTGCCGGCCGACGACGCGACGGTGAAGCCGGTCAAGCTCGGCCGACGCCTGCGCGGACTCCTGCCGGCGACCGCCCTCCCGAGCCGCATCGTCGTCCTTGAACAGATCCCGCGCACCGGCTCAGGCAAGGCCGTGCGCGCCGCCCTCCTCGAGTTGCTCGAGGGAGGCGACCGGGGGCGCACGTGAACGCCCCCGGCCCCGGTCACGACCGGACCGACCGCCCCGGCGAAGGCCGGAGCCCGTCCGGCGCTCGGCGCCGCGCCCGCGACGAGTTCCTGCGCGGGCTGCGGATCAAGCATCCCCTCGTCCTGATCGCCGCCGCCGCGCTGACCGTCCCCTGCCTGCTTCTCATCAACTGGCTGTTCGCCGGCGGTGCCTACTCCGGCATCCCCGAAGAACGCGTGCTGCGCCGCTCCGGCGACGACTTCATGCACATCGCCTGGACGGTCTCGCGCATCAGGCGCGAGGCGTCGTCGGAGCCGCTCCTGTGCCTGTTCGGAGGCTCGTCCGCCCGCGAGTCGATCGTCTCCGGCTCGTCGCTCGCCGCCGAGGTGGCGACCGACGGGGGCATCCGGCTGGCCGGCTACGACTTCGGCTCCTCCAACCAGAACTTCGCCGCGACGCTGGCGGCCATCGACAACCTCCCCCGCAACGGCGGCGTCATGGTGATCGGCCTCAACGCCGGACGGTTCGCCTGGTCGCCCGCCGTCAACGGTCTCCAGTCGGAGGGTCGCAAGATACCGCTCGCCAGCGGCGCCCTGCACACCGCCATCGGCGACCTCGACGGTCCGCAACGGACGTGGTTGGGGATCCTCCCCGGCGTGGCGAACTACTTCGCCAGCTACCTGAGCGAGCAGCGCGCCTCGCTGCGCCGATTGCAGCTGCCGTGGACGCCGTACCGGCTCCACCGGTACACGCCGGCCGGACGCCAATCGGTGGCCCGCAAGGAGGAGACGGTCGAACGGTGGCTGGACGTGCGCGCCCCGACGTTCGAGCGCTACCTGGACTGGAACCTGGACCTGCTCGACGAGACGGTGGCACTGGCCCGTGAGCGCGGTTTCGAGGTCGTCCTCCTGGAGCTGCCCTGGAACGAGGAGATCATCGGCGACCGCTTCGAGCAGGCGCAGGAGGCATACCGGGCGCCCTGTCGACAGATCGCCGCCGAGCGCGACGCCACCTACCTCGACCTCAACCCCACGCTCGACCTGACCAGCGACGACTTCTACGACCTCTTCCACCTGGTCGGCGACGCCCGAGCGCGCTGGCAGAGCGCCCTCGCGGAGCAGCTCGCGGCCGTCGTGCCGGCGGACGTCGCGAGCGCGACGACACACGAGGCGCCGGCGTCCACCGCGCCGCGCGCGGCGACGGACGCGACGCTCGCCTCCCCCTCTCAGCCGGGGGTCCCCGACTGAGGGTCTTCTTCACGATCTACCTCGTCCCCGTCGTGCTGACGGCCCTGCCCGTCTACTGGCTGCTGCTGCGCACAGACAAACGCCGCCTCGGCTTCCTGCTGCTTGGTTCGGTCGCCGTCCTCGGCGTCCTGCACCCCATCTTCATCGCCATCGCCATCGCCATCACCGTCGGCGCCTGGTCGCTGATCTCCGCTCACGCCGAGGACCGGGTGAGCGTCAAGTGGGTGCTCTTCGCCAGCATCGCCGCCGGCATCCTCGTCATCGCCGTCGGCAAGTACGGGGGTCAGCTGGCCGACGCCGTCTGGTCCCCCGACGACTGGATCGTCCGCCGGCTCGTCATGCCGCTCGGCATCAGCTACTTCGTCTTCCGCCTCCTCCAGTACGTCTTCGACTGCATCCGCGGCACGGTGACCGACCTCTCCGTCTTCCGGCTCGCCACGTTCATCTTCTTCGTGCCGACCTTCCCCGCCGGCCCGCTCGAGACCTACCAGGGGTTCTACGAGAAGCGCTCGACGTCGTTCGACCGGCCGCTGTTCTACGCAGGCTGCTACCGCATCGCGCTCGGCTACTTCAAGAAGGTCGTCGTCGTCGACTACCTGATCGTCCTGCTCTTCTCCGATGTGTTCACGCGCATGGCCGACGCCGAGCTCGCGGACATCTGGCGGCACCCCGGCTGGGGGCTCGCCTACGTCGTGCTCGCCTTCCTCCGGGCGTACCTCGACCTGTCGGCCTACACCGACCTGGCGGTCGGCTTCTCGAGCCTCTTCGGCTTCCGCATCATGGAGAACTTCCACCGGCCGCTCATCCAGCCGAACCTGGCCGAGTTCTGGCGAAACTGGCACATCTCGCTCTCGAGCTGGGTGCGCAACAACGTCTACTTCCCGCTGTTCGGCGTCACCCGCAAAGCATGGCTCGGCCTGTACGCCGCCATGCTGACGATGGGCCTCTGGCACTACGTCGACCTCAACTGGACGATGTGGGGGCTCTACCACGGGACGGGGCTGGTGCTGGTCGCCCGCTGGATGAAGCTCAAGCGGAAGTGGACGAAGAAGTGGCGCAAGGAGGGGAAGCCGCTGTGGGCGAAGCTGCTGTTCCCGCTGGGCTACGTGCTCACGTTCCTCTACGTGGCTCTCGGCTACGCGTTCGTCGCCACCGACGGTATCGTCCAGGCCTTCAAGGTCTACTTCTGGGCCCTCGCCGGCCCCTTCGTCTGGCTCGCCGAGCGGCTGTTCTAGGTCCCCACGGAGTGACATCTCACGACTCGCCGCGATCGCCGATCGGGGGGCGACGGCGAGCGCGTGCCGCGGTCCGCGGGGAAGGCATCCAGTTCCGGGCCCACTCGGCCGACAATGCAGGGTGAGTGAGCACGACGACGGGCGGCGGGGCTCCCGCACCAGGCACTCGCCGCCCCGGGAGCGCCGATCGATGCCGACAGGCTCAGACGACCCACGGTTCGAGTTCCTCAAGCGCCTCGCCCAGGCGCTGGCTCCGCTCGGCCAGACGTCGGGGGAGCTCCAGCGGCAGCTCTATGCGTGCGCCCACGGCCTCGGGATGAAGGCCGAGTTCGTCGTCCTGCCGACCTACCTGCAGATCTACTGGAAGGCGGGACCTGAGGACCACACGGTCATCATCCCGGTCCGCGACGGCGCCATCGACCTCCACCGTCTCGGTACCCTCCAGGAGCTGGCGGTCGCCGTCGGGAAAGGCCGCATGACGGCGGAGCAGGGCCTGCGGCGGCTACAGGAGCTCGACCGGCGTCCCTCCCGGTTCCCCTTCTGGATGAGTCTCGTCGCCGGCCTGCTCTCGACGTTCACCATCGCCGTCATCATCGGCGGCGGCATGCACGAGGTCGTGGCAGCCGTCCCCACCGGTCTTGCCGTCGGGCTGTTCTACCGGCTCGCCGCGGGCACCACGCGTTTCCAGGGCGTCCTCGAGCTCTCGGCGGCCGCCTTCACGACCGCCTTCGCGCTCGGACTCGGGCACCTGCTCAAGGACTTCGACCCCACGGTCGTGGTGATCGCCGCACTGGTGCAGTTCCTGCCCGGCCTGCGCATCACCCAGGGGGTCTCAGAGCTGACGGCCGGCGACCTTGTGGCGGGCACGGCGCGACTCGCCGGCGCCGCCGTCACCCTCCTCAACCTCGGGATCGGGGTCGCCCTGGTCTGGGCGCTGTTCTGGCGCCTCGACGCAGTGCCGCCGGCCGGTCACGCCGGCGGCTCGCCGACGTGGATGCTCATCGTCGCCGTCGCGGCGGGGGCGGTAGCCTATTCGGTCACCGAGAACGCCCGACCCCGGGACGTCGGCTGGGTGCTGCTCGGTGTACTCTCGGCGGTCGTGGGCAGCCGGCTGGGCACGTGGGCGCTCGGCCCTACGCTCGGCGTCGGCCTGGCGAGCCTCATCGTCGGTCTGCTCGGCAACGCATACTCGCGCTTCCTCCACCATCCGAAGGCCACTATCACCGTGCCGGGCCTGCTGATCCTCGTGCCGGGCGCCCTCGGGTTCAAGGGGATGTTCTCGGCCATCAGCTCGGGAGGCGGGGCGGGTGGCGACATCCTGCTCTCGACGATCACCGTCGCCGCCGCGCTGGTCGTCGGTCTGAGCCTCGGCGAGACGATCATCCGTCCGCGCACGCTGCCCGAGCCGGTCGGCAGCAACGAGGCGGTCAGGCAGGCTCGCTGAGACGTCGTGTCCGACCGTGTCGAGTCCGCGGCAGCCGGCCTCAGGTGTGCCGGATCAGGAGCTCCTCGGCCGCCGGGTACTCTCTGAGCAGCGCTCCCCGATCGCCCATCTCGAAGTCGTCGAACTCGAACCCCGGTGACACGACACACGTGACGAGGCTCCAGTCGGCCGAGTCGGCGTCCGTCTCGGCCGGCTCCGCCCGCGACTCAGCGGCTCCGCGGCGCGGCGTCTCTGGGCACACTCTGGCCGCCTGCCACACGCCGGCCGGCACGAGGGCGTGAGGCGTCGGCCCGTCATCGTGTGAGACGGCCGGCGACCGCACGCAGGGTCGGCCGCCCGCCGTGCCGGCCGCGGTAGACACAGACGCCGAGCCCGCGTCGTCGGGCCGGCTTAGCAGCACTCGGCGGCCGGCCGGCTCCTGCTCCGAGAGCAGCGCCAGCTCGAGCGGCGCCCCGGCCTGGAAGAGCCAGAGCTCGTCGGCAGAGAGGCGGTGGAACCGGCTCGGCCGCTCGACCGTCACCAGGAAGAGCACGGCCGTCGACAGCATCCGCTCGCCACGCTCGGTGGGCGCCGTCTGACGGGAGCGGAACGTCTCGCGGAAGTAGCCGCCCTCGGGATGTGGCTCGAGCCCCAGCCGGCCGACGAGCGCCTCGGCCGTGGCGCGTGCTCGCGGTGTGTCGTCCCCGTGTTCCATGTCCCTCACGTCGGCCGCCCGACCGCCGTCGTCTCGACCATTCTCGGAATGGGAAGGGCCCGGCGGTCAGCTGAAGCCGCCGGGCCCTTCCTGTAGCAAGCCTGTAAGCCGGATCCTGTCGTGGGTGGCCATCCATCTGGGACGCACGTTGCCGCGCGCCTCATGCGACCAGACCCGGGAGCCTCGGGCGAGCGACCCTCGAACGCTCCCCTATTCGGTCTTGCACCGGGCGGGGCTTGCCGAGCCGGCCTGTCTCCAGGACCGCTGGTGGGCTCTTACCCCACCGTTTCACCCTTGCCCGCACCGCGACGACGTCGCGGCCGCTGGCGGTCTGCTCTCTGTTGCGCTTTCCCTCGGGTTTCCCCGGCTGGATGCTGTCCAGCGCCCTGCTCTGCGGTGTCCGGACTTTCCTCGACGCCGACGTCGCCGATCCTCTCGCGAGGACCGGACGCTGACGACGCCGCGACCACCCGGCTTGCCGTCTCAGTGTACCACGCTGTGAGCAGGCAAAACCTCGGGGAGTGCCTCGCAGGACAAGGCACAGCGCGGTCGGCCGGCAGGATGGGGCCGGCCGACCGCATGCGGCCGCCCGGCAGCGGACGGTCTCAGTCGGACGGCCCCGTCGAGGGCTCCTCGGCCCCGCCCAGCTCGGCCGCCGCCGCCTCGTCCAGCAGCCACAGCACCTCGCCCAGCCGGGGCGCGACGCCCTGGGCCGGCACCGAGTCGGGGATGCGGAGACCCTCCAGCACCTCGGCGACCATGCCTGCCTTCTCCGCGCCGGTGACCACGAACATGATCTGTCGGGCCGCGTTGATGATCGGGAGAGTGAGGCTGAGCCGCTGGGCGCCGTCGGGCGTCTCGGTGGCCACGCAGAGCCGCTCCTCCTCCTTGAGCGCCTCGGCGTGCGGGAAGAGCGACGCCGTATGTCCGTCGGCCCCCAGGCCGAGCAGGACGAAGTCGAAGACGGGCAGGCGGCTCTCGCCGGAGCCGTCCGGCACCCCGCCGGCGCCCGGCAGCGTCGCGCCCGGGCGCGGCGATCCGGGGGCCGCCACCGCCGACCGGCGACGCGGCGGCCCTGCCGCGGCACCTTCCGGGCCGGCCGGGCCGGCGTCCGGAACGCCGGTGCCGAGCGGCGGCGAGCGCAGCACCACCTCGTAGGCCGCGGCGGCCTCCGCCGGGGCCTCTTCACCGTGCATCCGGTGCACGTTCCCGTCGGGCAGGTCGACCCGGTCGAGCAGCGCGTGCCGCACCATCCCGTAGTTGCTGTCCGGGTCATCCGGTGGCACACAGCGCTCGTCGACCCAGTAGACGTAGGTACGCCGCCACGGCAGACGACCGCCGACGTCGCGCCGGGCGAGCTGTCCGTAGAGAGGCGCCGGCGTCTGTCCGCCGCTGAGAGCGAGCGCGAAGACGCCCCGCGCGGCGGCGGCTGCCTGGGCCTGTGCGATCACGACCTCCGCGCCCCGCCGCGCCACGGCGGCGGCGTCCGGCAGGACCTCAAGACCCGACGTCATCGCCGGTGCCCCTCTGGGTACCGCACCGGGTCGACGTCGGTCCAGCCGAGGACGAACGTCACCCCACCGCTCGCCGGCGGGGCCGGCAGCTCCTCCAGGACCACCCATCCGGCCTCGCGGAACCGCTCCATCTCCTCCGCCGACTCCGTCTCGAAGACGGCTCGCGCCTGCTCAGCAGACATCCAGACCACCTCTCCTCACGGCCGCCGCCAGCGACGCTCATCGCCCGCCAGCAGGGCCACCGCCGCCTCCGGGCCCCAGGTCCCCGAGACGTATGTGTCGATCTCCACCTCCGACGCCGACCAGGCGTCGAGGACCGGCTGCACCAGCCGCCACGATTCTTCCACCTGGTCGTCGCGGTTGAACAACGTCGCGTCGCCGACGATCACATCGAGCAGCAACGTCTCGTAGGCGCTGAACGGCAGCTCGTCGAGATCGCTCCCCCACGCGAACTCCATGTGGACCGGCTGCAGGCCGACGTCCTCGCCCGGCACCTTCGACTGGAAGCGCAGCGAGATGCCCTCGTCCGGCTGAATCCGCAGGATGAGCAGGTTCGGCAGCACCTCCTCGATCGGCAGGTCGGCCTTGCGGAACAGCAGGAAGGGCGGCCGCTTGAACTCGATGGCGATCTCCGTCACCCGCTTGGGCATCCGCTTCCCGGTGCGCAGATAGAAGGGCACTCCCTCCCAGCGCCAGTTGTCGATGTGGAGCTTGAGGGCGGCGAACGTCTCCACGTCGGAGTCCGGGGCGACCCGTTCCTCGTGACGGTAGCTTGGGACGGCCCGCTCACCCATGACGCCCTCGGCGTACTGGCCTCTCACGGCGTTGCGGCGCACGCTCTCAGGGGTGAAGGGACGGACACCCCGGAGCACCTTCACCTTCTCGTCCCGGACCGCCTCGGCGTGGAGGTTCACCGGCGGCTCCATCGCCACCAGGGCCAGCAGCTGCATCAGATGGTTCTGGATCATGTCGCGGAGGGCGCCCGATTCCTCGTAGTAGGCGCCCCGATGCTCGACTCCGAGCGTCTCGGCGGCGGTGATCTGCACGTGGTCGACGTAGCGGCGGTTCCAGAGCGGCTCGAACATCACGTTGCCGAAGCGGAACATGAGGATGTTCTGCACGGTCTCCTTGGCCAGGTAGTGGTCGATGCGATAGACCTGTCGCTCGTGGAACACCCCGCGGACGATCCTGTTGAGCCGCCGGGCGCTCTCGAAGTCGCTGCCGAACGGCTTCTCGATGACGATCCGCGTCCAGCCGACCGGCGCCGCGACGAGCTCCTCGATCGTCTCGTCGAGGTCTTCCTCGTCCACGTCGTCGATGCCTGGCGGCGGCCCCGGTGCTCCCCGCGCCGCAGCTTCCCGCGCGGTCGCGGCCGCCAGGGCGGCCCGCGTGACCTCCCGCCCGCCGAGCCCGGCGCGACCGAGATGGCAGATGATCGTCGGGAACAGGCTCGGGGGAGTCGCGAGGTAGTAGATACGGTTCGGCGGCGTCCCCGTCCCGGCCTCGATCTCCTCCAGCACCGCCCGCAGCCGGCGATACCCTTCCATGTCGTCGAACCGCCCCTGCACGTACCGGGGCGCCGTCAGCACCCGGCTGCAGGCCTCGTCGTCGATGTCGGCCCGGCCGTAGTAGTCGGTGACGGCGCCTCTGAGCAGCTCGTACAGATCGGCGTCGGTGAGCTCGCGACGCCCGTAGCCGACCACCGTGAACCGTTCGCTCAGGGCGCCATGGCACGCCAGATCGTAGAGCGCCGGCGCCAGCTTGCGATGCGTGAGGTCACCCGTGACACCGAAGATCACCAGGGTGCACGGGTCGAGGGGTCCGCAACTCCGCGCGACGGCGGAACGATACGACATCACCGCTCCTTCAGCGCGTCGACCATCGCGCCGACCATTGTCTCGAGGCCGGCCGCGACGTCGGTGCCCAGCTCGACGCGCAGGATGCGACGGCCGCGTGAGCGCAGGCTCTCGACGTCGCCGTCGGCCTGCGCCCGCTCAAGGACCGAGAACCCGAACGGCCGCCCGGGGATCCTCGCATCGCGCTCGTGTTCCCCGACGAGCTGGAGGAAGACGCCTGTGTCGGGACCGCCCTTGTGATACTGGCCGGTGCTGTGCAGGAAGCGCGGGCCGTAGCCGGCGGTCGTCGCGACCCGCAGGCGGTCGCGGACGGCGCGACGGATGGCCTCGAGCGCCATCCAGACGGCGGCCGACGGCGCCACGTACGCCTGCAGACAGACGTAGTCGCCCTCGCGGACACCATCCAGCAGGGCCGCCAGCGCCGTCGCGACGGCCTCCTGGCCATCGGCGGCCCGGATCACGCCCGGTCCGTCTCCCGCGTCGGTGTCGACGCCCGGCAGCGCACCCTCGTCCACATACCGCTCGAGCAGACGCCCGGTGTTGTCCTTGCTCTCCTGGACGTTGGGCTGGTCGAACGGGTCGATGCCGAGCACGGCGCCGGCGGCCGCCGTCGCGACCTCCCAGAGGAAGAACTGGCCGCCGACCGCCCAGCGGTCCGGCAGCGTGACGGTCACCACCGGGTGCCCGGCGGCCGCCAGGCCGTCGGCCGCCGCCGTCAGCCGGTCGGTCTCCTCCGCCGACTCATCCACCAGTCGTAGATGGACGAAAAGGCGGTCGTCGCCGTACGACCCGACGTCACCGAGCGGCTCGAGGTCGACCGGCAGGATGCCCCGGCCCTCCTTGCCGGTACTCTCCGCGAGGAGCTGCTCGATCCACGCCCCGAGCGGCGCCAGCGAGCCCGGGGCAAGCAGGGTCAGCTTGTCCCGCCCGTGCTCGGCCATGCCGCCCATGACCGCCCCGAGCACGACGGCCGGGGCAGCGGCGCACTCCACCTCCGGCCCGCAGATGGCCGCCGTCGATTCCGCGTCGTCGAGGAGGCGGGCCACGTCCAGCCCGGCGAGCGCCGCCGGGACCATCCCGAAGAACGACAGCGCCGAGTAGCGGCCACCGATGTCGGCCGGGTTGAGGAAGACCGCCCGGAAGCGCTGCTCGAGGGCGGTCTTCTCGAGGCTCGTGCCCTCATCGGTGATGGCCACGAAGTGGCGCCCGGCGTGCTCGCCGACGAGCTCCTCGACCGCCTTGAAGAAGTAGGCGTGGAAGCTCGCCGTCTCGACGGTGCCGCCCGACTTGCTGGCCACGATGAACAGCGTCGACGAGAGGTCGAGCGGCCGCTGCTGCTCGCATCCGCGCGGACAGCAGCGCGACAGGCGCCGTCGCTCGATGCAGCTCCCGTGCCGCAACTCGAGCACCGCCTCGGGGTCGGTCGAGTCGAGGATGCACAGCTCCGGGTAGCCCTCCGCAGGGCCGAAGATGTCGGCGAGCGTCTCGGGCGCGAGACTGGAGCCCCCCATCCCGAGGAGGACGACGTGACCGATCCCGTCGGTGCGGACCTCGTCGGCGAAGGCGGCCAGGGCATCGGCCTCGACGGCCGCCTCGCCGGGCACCGTCAGCCAGCCCAGCGCGTTGCGGATGATCCCCGCGTGGCTCTCGTCGTCCTTCCACAGCGTGGGATCCTTCTCCCACAGCCGTCTGAGGAAGTCGCGTTGCCGGAGGCCGGCGAGCGCCGACTCGACCGCCGACCGCTGCTCGTCCGTGGCCTGCAGTCGCAGCACGACCGGTGCACCGTCCATCCCGACCCCTCTCCGTCGGCCGCCGGCGTCTCGCCGGCCGTCTCGTCCAGAGCGTATCGCGGTCGGGCGCTCGCCGGTACCCCCGTCAGGCGTCGGCCGTCACCTCGTCGCGTCGCGCGCCGACGATGCCCACGACCTCGTCGAACGAGGCGATGAAGAGGTCGACGCCATCGCGCAGCAGCTTGTCGGTGGCCGCCTTCACGTCGATCCCCTCAGCCGCCAACTCGTCCATGTGCCGGTGCGCCGCCGCCACGTCCTCGTCGACGGTACGGGTCACCGTCCCGTGGTCCTTGAAGGCGTTGTAGGTCGCCTGGGGGAGAGTGTTGACCGTGTCGGGCCCGATCAGCTCGTCCACGTACAGCACGTCGCTGTAGGCCGGGTTCTTGGTGCTGGTGCTGGCCCACAGGACGCGCTGCGGCGCCGCCCCGGCGGCAGCCAGACGCGCCCAGCGATCGCTCGCCAGCACCTCGGCGAAGTGCTCGTAGACGATCTTCGAGTTGGCGACGCCGAGCTTGCCGTGCAGCGCGGCCAGGCGCTCCCGGCCGGCGCCGTCGGCGCCGGCCGCCTTCTCGTCGAGCAGCTTGTCGACGAGGCCGTCGACGCGCGAGACGAAGAAGCTGGCCACCGAGGCGCTGCGGTCGACCGGCAGGCCGGCCTCGAGCCGGTCTTCGAGGGCCTTCATGTACGCCTCGATGACCCCGAGGTACTGGTCGAACGCGAACAGCAGCGTCACGTTGACGTTGATGCCCTCCAGCAGCGCCTGATGGACGGCCGGCATGCCTTCCGCGGTGCCGGGGATCTTGATCATCACGTTCGGATGGTCGACGGCCGCCCACAGGCGGCGCGCCTCTGAGAGCGTGGTGTCCGGGTCGTAGGCCAGGTGCGGCGAGACCTCGATCGACACGAAGCCGTCGCGACCGCCGCTCTCCTCGTAGACCGGGCGGAAGTGGTCGCAGGCGGCGCTCACGTCGGCGATGGCCAGACGGTCGAAGACGGCACCCGCGTCGAGGCCCTCTGCCGCCAGTTCGGCGATCTCGGCGTCGTACTCATCGCTGCCGCCTACGGCCTTCTCGAAGATCGACGGGTTGCTGGTCATGCCGCGCAGGCCGTCCTCGGCGATCATCTGCTCCAGCTCGCCGCTGCGCAGCAGATCGCGACTGATGTAGTCGAGCCAGATGCTCTGGCCCAGCGACTCGAGCTCCCGAAGTCTCGACATGCCCAACTCCTTGTCCGACCGTTCCCGGCGCCGAGCGATACCATCATCGATCGGCGCCGCGTCCTTCCCTACCCGTTCATCCCCCCGCCCACGCGCCGCTCACGCCTCACCGGCTCACGGAGCCCGCACGCCTGTGTCGCGAGCCCTCAGCCGGAGCTCCGGCCGAGGAGCGCCGTGGCCCGTTCGTAGACGGTGTCGGCGGTGAAGCCGAACCGTTCGAAGAGCTGCCCGGCGGGCGCCGAAGCGCCGAAGCGGTCGAGTGCGATGATATCGCCATCGAGGCCGACCCAGCGCTCCCAGCCGAAGCTCGCTCCGGCCTCGACCGCGAGTCGCGCGTGCACCTCCGGGGGCAGCACGCCGTCGCGATAGCCGCGCTCCTGGGCGGCGAACACCTCCCAGCTCGGCAGGTTCACGACCCTGGCCCGGACGCCGTCGTCGATCAGCCGCCCGTAGGCACCCAGCGCGTGCTGGACCTCACTCCCCGTCGCGATGAGCACGAGCTGTGGCGGCTCGTCCACGTCGGGCACGGCGCCGGCCTCGCCCGGAGACCCGGCGGGGCTGCCGCAGGCGGGATCCCAGGCCCAGTCGGCCAGCACGTAGCCGCCGTACTCGATGCCGGCCGCCGGCGCGAAGCGCGTGCGGTCGACGACCGGCAGCTTCTGACGGGTGAGCACCAGCCCCACCGGCCCGTGCTCGTGCCGCATGGCCATCTTCCAGGCGAGCACCGTCTCGTTGGCGTCGGCCGGCCTGATCACCGTGAAGTCCGGCGTCGCCCGCATCATCGCCAGGTGTTCGACCGGCTGATGTGTCGGTCCGTCCTCCCCGAGACCGATGCTGTCGTGCGTGAGCACGTAGACGACGGGCGCCTCCATCAGCCCGCCGAGGCGCAACCCGGGACGCATGTAGTCGGTGAAGACGAAGAACGTGCCGGCATACGGACGCACGGCGCCGTGCAGCGCCATGCCGTTGCAGGCCGCCGACATGGCGTGTTCGCGGACGCCGAAGTGCAGGTTGCGACCGCTCCGGTCGTCGCGCGAGAAGCTGCCGGAGTCCTTGATGAGCGTGTTGTTCGACGGCGCCAGGTCGGCCGAACCGCCGATCAGCTCCGGCACATGTGTCGCGATGGCGTTGATCGCCTTGCCCGAGGCGGAGCGGGTGGCGACCGGGCCGTCGTCCGGCGCGAACGACGGGAGGTCGTCGTCCCAGCCGGCCGGCAGGAGCCGGCCCCAGACGCGGTCCCACTGCCCGCCGAGCTCCGGCTGGGCGGCCTTCCAGGCCGCCAGTCGCTCGCTCCACTCGCCGTGCGCGGCGGCGCCGCGGTCCCGCGCTCTCAGCATGCACTCGCGAACGTCGTCGGGCACGAAGAACTCCGGCTCGAGCGGCCAGCCGAGGTGCTCCTTGGTGAGCTTCACCTCGTCCGGTCCGAGCGGCGCTCCGTGGGCATCGGCGGAGTCCTGCTTGTTGGGCGAGCCGTAGCCGATGTGCGTGCGTGCCGCGATGAACGACGGCCGCCCCGTCTCCCGGCGGGCCGACTCGATGGCGGCCGACAGCGCCTCGACGTCGTTGCCGTCGTCGACGCGCTGCACGTGCCAGTCGTAGGCCCCGAAGCGGGCGACCCGGTCCTCGGTGAACGCGAGCTCGGTGCTCCCTTCGATGCTGATGTGGTTGTCGTCGTAGAGGACGATGAGCTTGCCGAGCCCGAGGTGGCCGGCCAGCGAGGCCGCCTCCGAGGCGACGCCCTCCATCAGATCGCCGTCGCTGGCGATGACGTAGGTGAAGTGGTCGACGACGTCGTAGCCGGGGCGGTTGAACCAGGCGCCCAGATAGGCCTCCGCGATGGCCATGCCGACGGCGGTCGAGAGGCCCTGGCCGAGCGGCCCGGTGGTCGTCTCGACCCCGTGCGCAAGGTCGCGCTCGGGATGGCCCGGAGTGATGCCGTCGAGCTGCCGGAAGGCCTTGAGGTCGTCGAGCGAGACGTCGAAGCCGGTCAGGTGCAGCAGACCATAGAGCAGCATGCTGCCGTGGCCGCCGGAGAGGACGAAGCGGTCGCGGTCCGGCCACGCCGGATCGGCCGGATCGAACCTGAGGTGCCGGGTCCACAGCGTGTACGCCATCGCCGCGCAGCCCATGGGCAGACCGGGATGGCCGGAGTTGGCCTTCTGGACGGCGTCGACGGCCAGGAAGCGGATCGTGTCGATGCAGCGCTCCTGCAGGTCGGTGTCGGTGACCGTCTGTGACATGTCCTCTCCCCTCACGAGGCTACCCGGCTTCCCATTTCGGCGTCCGGTCCGCGCACGTCACGTCTGCGCTCCCGGGCCCTGTGTGCATTCCCGAGTCTTGTCTGCTTTCCCGGCCAGCCCGGCCCTCAAGCGGCCGGCCCGGTCGTCTTCGCTCTCTGCAGGACGCCCGAGATCCCGCCGGTCGTCCCAGGGGGGACGGCCCTCCGCTGTGCTCGTCTCCGGACGGCCGATCTCAGTACAGGCGGTCCATCTGCAGGGCGCGGCTGCGCCGCTCCATCAGCTGATGGAGCAGCGGCGTGACCACGAGCTGGATGGCGACCTCCATCTTCCCGCCCGGCACCACGATCACGTTGGGCCGCGACATGAACGAGTCGTGGATCATGCAGAGCAGATAGGGGAAGTCGATACCCTTGGGGTCGCGGAAGCGGATGACCACGAACGACTCGTCCAGCGTCGGGATGTCGCGGGCGATGAACGGGTTCGACGTGTCCACGACCGGGACCCGCTGGAAGTTGACGTGCGTGCGCGAGAACTGCGGCGTGATGTAGTGCACGTAGTCGTGCATCCGCCGCAGGATCGTCTCCGTGGCGGCCTCCACCGAGTAGCCCCGGGAGCGGGTGTCGCGGTGGATCTTCTGGATCCACTCGAGGTTCACGATCGGCACGACCCCGATCAGAAGATCGACGTAGCGGGCGACGTCGCAGGAACCGTTCTTGACGCCGCCGTGGAGCCCTTCGTAGAAGAGGAGGTCGGTCGGCTCGGGGAGCGCCTCGTAGTCGGTGAACGTGCCCGGCGGCTGACCATAGGGCTCGGCTTCCTGATCGTTGTGCAGGTAGCGCCTGGCCTTGCCGGTCCCGTCGTCGCCGTACTGGCGGAAGAACCCCTCCAACTCGTCGAACAGGTTCGCCTCGGGACCGAAGTGGCTGGGCACCGGCCGGCCCTCGTCCTCAGCCGTCTTCATCAGCTCCTTCATGCCCTGGCGGTCGTAGCGGTGGAAGCTGTCACCCTCGACGAAGGCGGCCTTGAGCCGCTCACGGTTGAACAGATGCTCGAACGATCGCCGGACGGTGGTGGTGCCGGCACCGCTGGAGCCGGTGACGGCGACCACGGGGTGCTTGGCTGACATCTCGTCCTCCTCCCTTCGCGCGCGACGTCACACGTCCAGCGCGTCGCGCCAGCCCGGGTAGAACGCGTCGGCATCGTCCGGGAAGGACACGAAGGCGCGGGCCAGCTCCGGATGGTCCTTGGCGTACTCGACAAGGTCGACCCCGGCCTGCCAGGCCTCGACCGACTGGCGCAGGGAACTGGCGCCGGCGACCGGGCCGTCGACGTGGCCGAAGGCGCCGCCGCCGGACGTCTGCACGACATTGCAGTGGCCCAGGTTGTCGAAGAAGCCGGGCAGACGGATGGCGTTCATGCCGCCCGAGATCATCGGGGTCGTCGCCTTGAAGCCCAGCCACTCCTGATGATAGTAGGGCCCCTCGGCCGAGTCCCGCTCGATCATGTAGGCCATCATCCTGTCGGCCGGGTCCCCCTCCATCTTGCCGAAGCCCATGGTCCCCGTATGGATACCCGAGGCGCCCTGCAGTCGTGCCATCTTCGACAACACGAAGGCGGTGTACCCGCGCTGGGATTGCGGCGAGGTGATCGCTCCGTGGCCGGCGCGGTGGTAGTGCAGGAACTGGTTGGGGAACTGCCGCCGGCAGGTGGTGATGGCGGTGGGGCCGGCCACGTAGCCGTCGACCAGGAAGGCCACGTGGTCGGCGTTCTCGGCGAACGTCTCGAGCACGAACTCGCCCCGGGCGATCATCTCGAACGGATCGTCGGCGGTGATGTTGGCGGAGAAGAGCTTCGGCTGCCCCGTCTCCTCCTGAGCGCGACGCATGGCATCGGCCACGAGTCGCATGGTCTCCCTGTAGGGCGCGACGAACAGCTGGTTTCCCTGCGGCTCGTCGTTCTTGACGAAGTCGCCGGACATCCAGAAGTCGTGGCAGGCATCGGCGAACAGCTCCGGCCGCAATCCCATCTTGGGCTTGATGATCGTGCCGACTATCATGCCGCCGTTCTCGAGCGGCCTGCCCAGCACTCGCCAGAAGTCCACGATGTTGCGGACCGGCCCGTCGAACAGACGCAGGTAGTCCGGTGGCACGTAGAAGTCGTGCATCTTGGAGTACTCGACGTCGCCCATCCCCTGGTTGTTGCCGATGCAGAAGGTGAGGAACGACACGAGCATCGCGCGGCCGTCGATGATGTTGCGGTCGAAGAGCTCGATCGGATAGGCGATCTTCATGAGTTCGTTCGCCTCGTCGGCCTCGTACACGATCGCGTCGACCGACCGCGTGAAGTCGTCGGTCGTGCAGACCTCGACATTGGTACCGGTCGACGACTCGGCGGCGAAGTGGGCCGCCGTCGCGCCGTAATCGTAGCCCTCCTTGGGCCGCATCGTGTACGCACAGAGGACGTGGCGGCCGCCGGCGATCAGATCGCTCTCGGCCAGGCTCAGGTCCACGTAGCGACTCGACTGATCCATCTCCGACCTCCTGCCCGTCAGGTGCGGGCTCCGCCACAGACGTCTTCCTGCCGGTGACCCGGGACAGGTGATCCGGGGCAGCGGCGGGGTCCGTTTGTACCACCGCCCTGCGGAGGCGACAAGGCCTGCGCCGGTCGCCGCCGCCGACCCACGACGTCCCCCGTGAGCGGCTCTCCGGCGAACGGCCGCCCGGGGCGGTCAAGCGGTCCCTCTCGACCGGCAGATGCCCGCCGGCCCCCGACGACCGCTCGCCGAAAAGTCTTTCGCGTCGGGGATTCCGGCCACCCGCAGACACGGTGACCTCGCTGGCGCATCCCCCTGCCACCAGGCCGGCGACGGCCCGGTACCTGTTGTGGTAGAAGGTGCCGTGGGTGACACCCGGACGGGAGAGACGATGGACGACGAACGCGTCTACGAGAGGCTCGCGGCGGCACTCGACCGCATGCCAGGGCCTTTCCCCGTCACGGAGTCGCATGCCGAGCGCCCGCTCTTGCGCAAGCTCTTCCGGCCAGAACAGGCGCGCGTCGCCGCCGTGATGGGACATGAGCCCTCCTCCGTGACGGACATCGCCGACCGTGCCTCTGTCGACAGTGGAGAGGCAGCAGCGCTTCTGGCGGAGATGGCGGCCGCGGGGCTCGTCGCCGAGATTCCGGCGGCTTCAGGGACGGCCGGCTACGGCGGCTCGTACCGTCTCCAGTCCTTCCTGCCCGGCATCTTCGAGAACCAGGTCGGATCCATGGACGAGGAGCTCGCCCGCCTCTTCGAGGACTACATGGCGGACGGTGGCGCGGCCGTCGTCATGGGGGCCCATCCGCCCCACGCCCGCATCGCACCGACGGCGGCCGCCCGCACCGAATGGGTCCTGCCGCATGACGACGCGCAGGCGATCATCGAACAGGCCGGCAGCATCGTGGTCGAAGACTGCGTCTGCCGCGTCCAGCGGGACAAGGTCGGCGCCCGCTGCCGTTTCCCCCTGCACGTGTGCCTGAACCTTTCGGAGGACCCGCGGCCGGATGCCCCGGGCCTGCTCTCGACCGAGGAGGCCCTCGCGGTCCTCGACGAGGCTGAGGAGGCCGGCCTCGTCCACACTGTGAGCAACGTCGCCGGACGCTGGGACTGGATCTGCAACTGCTGTTCCTGTTGTTGCGAGTTCCTTCGGGCCTACACGGAGTGGGACGTCGACGGCGCGGTCGTCCGCAACTATCGTGCCGTCGTGGACGAGGGGCGCTGCACCACCTGTGGTGCCTGCGAGGAGCGTTGCCAGATCTCGGCCGTCACAGTGGCAGACGGCGTCGCCGTGGTCGACACCCGCCGGTGTCTCGGCTGCGGCCTGTGCGTGACCACCTGCACGGCCGACGCAGTCCACCTGGAGCGGCTGCCGGCGGCCGAGCTCGTGGAGCCGCCGGCGGACCCCACCACATGGGAGCAGGAGCGCCTCCGTTCACGCGACGCCGAGTGATCCGGGGCACACAGGGGCCGACGCGATCGCCCGTCTGAACCGACGTCGCGCAGCGGCGCTGCGTCCTTCAGTGAAGAGTCACTCGAACCGAGGGTCGCCCTCCTCCGGCACGATGCAGATGAACGCGAACGTGTCGCTGCCGAGGTTGCGGAACTGGTGCACCGTCCCCGCCGGCACGAACGCGTTGCTTCCGTGCCGGAGCTCGTGCTCCTCGCCGCCGATGGTCACGACGCCCTCGCCCTCCAGCCCGACGTTGATATGCGGCCATGCGTGCACGTGACGCGGCGTCTGACCGCCGGGCTCCAGCTCGAAGGCCCGCATGACCCAGCCGTCCCAGCCGTCGCCCGGCGACAGCAGCAGACGCCGCGTCACGCCCCGGGCATCGTCCATCGTCATGGGCCGGGGCTCCGCGTCTTTCCAGTGACCGGTGGCCATGTGTCACTCCGATCGTCGCCCGACAGACGGCGCCAGTATGGCACAGCCCCGATTCCCAGTCCTCTCTCAGGAAGACCCCAGAGGAGCTTCAAGCGCACCGGTTACCGTCCTCTCGGCAACGGGGCATGAGCGCGCCGGACGGCGAGCGGCCGGCGAGAGACGACAGGAGGACGCAGATGGGACGGAGGAAGGTAGCGATCATCGCCGGCGCGAGCGCGGCCGCGATAGCCCTCACCCTCGGGGTCACCCTCACCCGTGGCGGCGACGCCGCGACGGCCGACGCCACCGACGTCGCCGGGCTGACCGCCTACGTCGCCAACAACAGTGACGGCGACCGGGGCGACCGGGGGATCCGGGAGCAGATCCGCGAGCTGATGGGCAACGACGACTTCCGGGCCGACGTGAACGCGCTGCGCGACGAGCGGCAGGCCGCCATGGAGAAGTGGTGGGACACGTACGGCGACGACCCCGACGGCGACGCCGCCCGCGAGGCCCGCGAGGGACTGCGCGACGAGCAGCGTGCCGCGATGAACAAGCTGCTCGAGAAGTACGGCGTCGACACTTCCGCCGCGGAAGAGGCGCGCGAGGCCGCGCAGGCGGCGCGCGAGAAGCTCCAGAAGCTCATGGCCGACGACGACTTCCGGGCCGACCTCAACGACCTGCGTGACGAGCAGCAGGCGGCCATGGAGAAGTGGTGGGACGAGTACGGCGACGAACCCCGCAGCGACGCGGCGCGCGAGGCCATGGATACCCTGCGGGATGACGCACGCGCGGACATGGAGAGGCTGTTGGAGAAGTACGGCGTCGAGCTGCCTGAGGGCTTCGGCGGCAGGGGTCCCGGCGGCCACGGCGGCGGCCTCATGGACGACGGCTTCGGCCCCATGGACGGTGGGCCGGGCGGCGGCCCCATGGGCGGTGGCGACCGGCCGCCGGCCGACGGCGGAGCGTCCCCCGAGGGAGGGAGCACTACCGCCTACTCACTCTGAACGAGCCCCCGGCGGGTCCTCTCCCTGCCCGCCGTGACCGACGTGAGCGCGCGACTCCTGCGCCCACCCCCCCGCGCAGAGCGCTCACCTCATGGACGCGCCCGCCACCCGGCGGGCGCGTCCGCGCTCTTCCCCACTCCCATGGCATGGGCGAAGGGCTTCATCGTGAGCCCCTGCAGGAGCAGCGAGAAGAGCACCACGCCGAAGGTGAGCGTCACCAGCCGGTCCTGCCCCGGCGTGTCCGCGGGCACGCTGAGGGCCAGCGCCAGCGCGACCGTGCCCCGCAGGCCGCCCCAGACGAGGACGTGCTGCCAGCGGCCGGGCAGCGGCGGACAGAGCAGACGGCCGATGCCGGCGCTCGAGTAGACCGCCGCCGCCCGCCCGACGAGCACCATCGCGAACCCGAGCGCCACCAGACCGATGGCTTCCCCGATGGCGTCGAGGTCCATCTGGGCTCCGATGAGCAGGAAGACGAGCGAGTTGACGATGAACGCCGCGTACTCCCAGAAGAGCGTGACCGCGTGCTTGACGCCCTCGCTCATGCCCAGCTCGCGCCCGACGTTGCCGACCACGATGCCGGCGGCGGCGCAGGCGACCGGCCCCGACATGCCCAGCGCTTCGCCGACCAGGAACGACCCGTACGCGACGATCGTCGTCATCATCAGCTCGAGCAACTGCTCGTCGAACAGGCGATGCAGGCGCGAGGCGACGTAGCCGATCGCCGTCCCGACGGCCAGGCCGCCGCCAGCCATCCAGAGGAAGCGAAGCACGGCGTCGTCGATGCCGACCGTCCCCGGCTCGCGCAGGACGAGCAGGGTGATGGCGAACACCACGGCCGCCGTGCCGTCGTTGAACAGACTCTCGCTGTCGATCACCGTCGTCAGCCTCCGGTCGGCCTTCAGACGGCGGAACAGGGTGACGACGCTGACCGGGTCGGTCGCCGCGATCAGCGCCGCGAACAGCATGATCTCCGCCAGCGGCTCGTCGGTGAGGAGGCGCAGGCCGGCGGTCGTGAGGGCGAACGAGACCAGGACGCCGAACGTGGCCAGCAGGGCGATGACCGGCCAGTAGCGCTTGAGGTACGCGGCCGGGGTGTTCAGCGCCGCCTCGAAGAGGATCACCGGCAGGAAGACATAGAACACGAGGTCGGCCGAGAACCGCAGGTCGCCGAGCGCGCCGGTGACGCCGATGACGAGCCCCGCGAGGACGAGGACGACCGTATACGGCAGGCGCAGCACCTTGGTGATCACCGAGACGACCGCGGCCAGCACGAGCAGGGCGATGATCGTCTCTTCGACGCTCACCGTCTCACTCTGGCTGGCGAGTGGAACGAGCCAGACGTCCAAGCTCTCTCTCACGGCCACCGCTGTCGTCGCTTGACCACCGTCGTCACGAGATCAGCTCCCTCCCGCGACGCACCTTCTTCACGACGCGCCGGACCTCCTCCCGCCCGGCGCCTCGTCTTCGTCTCCCGCCGAAGCGCCGGACTCCCGGCGACCCTCTCCCGGTGAGTCATCGTCGCCGAGATGTGCCTCACCCTCCGGCGTCGCCCCTCCGTCGCCCGACGGCCGCGTCAGGATGAAGGCGCTCACGGCCGACGCCATCACGATGAGGAACGCCACCAGCAGCACCTCCGGCACCGGACCGTCGAGACGCCACACGATGACCACGCACGAGACCGAGATGCTCGCCCAGAGCACGGCGATGGCGGTGAGCTTGGCCCGCCGCGGGATACCGCCGCCGTAGACGAAGCCGACGATGTAGACGCCGAAGCGGCGATGGGTGACGAGCCAGCGATGCAGCCGCTCGGACGAGCGCGCGAAGCACCATGCCGCCAGGAGGAGGAACGGCGTCGTCGGCAGCACCGGGAGCGCGATGCCGACGATGCCGACGCCGGTCGAGACGAGACCGGCCAGCACGAGCAACGGCCGCGTCAGCCGGCCGGCCCGCCGTGGCGGCGAGGGGTCCGATCCGGTCTCATGCGCATCCGGGCTCACGCCGCCGGCAGACCGAGCGTCCGGACGCCGTCGGGCCCCGCACAGAGGACGACATCGGCCGGTCGCCGCGCGAAGACCCCGCATTCCACGACCCCGGGCAGCGTGTCGAGCAGCAGCTCGGTCCGCTCGGGATCGTCGAGATCGAGCCCCGACAGATCGAAGACGAGGTTGCCGTTGTCCGTGAGGTACCCCTCCCTCTCCTCGACCTCCGCACCCATCGCGACCAGGCTGGCGAGCACGACCCCCGCCGCCGCCGGGGCTACCTCCAGCGGGACCGGCACGGACCCGAGGCCGGCGGTCAGCTTGCTCTCGTCGACGACGCACACGAACGTGTGAGCGGCAGAGGCCAGCACCTTCTCTCGCATGAGAGCGCCGCCGCGCCCCTTGATGAGACGCCGCTGCAGGTCGACCTCGTCGGCGCCGTCGACATAGAGGTCGAGGGCGCCGACGGACGCCGGCGGCACAGGTGAAAAGCCGACCCGCATGAGACGCCGGCACGTGTCGTCCGAACTCGGGACGACCGTCGCCGGCGACGCGGTCGCGGACGCGAGCGCCTCGATGAAGAAGGCCGCGGTAGACCCGGTCCCCACGCCGAGCACCATGCCGCTCCGCACGAACGGCAGAGCCGCCTCCGCGGCGCGGCGCTTCAGCATGTCCCGGTCGATCTCGCGTCGCATCCCCAGACCCCGTATCGCGGCATGCCGCCGGAGGTCGCGGCCGGACCGTCAGTCGCGCAGGCGATGGACCGCGACCGACACCGAGTCGAGCCCGACGTGTGCCGTCAGCACGGGTCCTGAACGGACGATGGGCACGTCGGCGAGCGCGAAGCGGCGCTTGAGCCTGCCCGCCAGATCGTCGGCGCTCTCCGGGTCGCCGGTGTGGACGATCATGCAACGGACCGGCAGGTCGCCGGCGAACGAGGCCGCTCGCTTCACGACACTGTCCAGCGACCCGCTGTGACCGAGCGCCACGCCGCCCTTCTGGGCCTTGCCCATCTCGTCGAACGTGATGATGGGCTTCAGGTGAAGCGTGCCGATGAGCCGCGCGGCACGCGGGTTCACACGTCCCCCGCGGACCGCGAAGTCGAGCGTCTTCACCGTGCCGATGACGGTGATGTCCGACCTGATGGCGTTCGCCCGGTCCTCGATCTCGTCGAGGGTGGCGCCGGCGGCGATCATCTCGCCGACCGCCTCGATGAGCAGGCCGGCGCCGACGGAGTTGGTGCGTGAGTCGATGACCCTGACCTTCTGCGGGTCGACCTCCCTGGCCGCTACGAGTGCCGACTGATACGTACCGGACTGCGCCGCCGCGATATGGACCGAGACGACCCCCTCCCTGTATTCGAGGAGGTGACGGTACGTATCGCGGAAGTCGGCCGCCGGAGGCTGCGACGAGATCGGCAGGTCGTCCGCCGCCCGCAACCGGCGGATGAACCCGTCCAGGGTCATGTCGACGCCGTCGAGATAGCTCTCGTCGCCGAACGACACCGTAAGAGGGACACGGATCACGCCCAGCCCGAAGGCGGTGCTCTCCGGCAGGTCGCAGGTCGAATCCGACACGATGGCGACGCTGGCTTCCCGGGCGCCCAGTTGCTGAAGGAGCATGTCGTCGATCTTCGTCCGCTCGAGCGTGCCGAAGCCGGCCACGACCTCGAGGAAGCGCTGGGGCTCGTTCGTGTGGATGTGGACGCGCAGACGTCGCCCGCCACCGGCGACGACGAGAGACTCACCCAGCGTCGTGACGGCTCTGACGACGGCGTCCCGCTCGATCCTCGGGCCGCCGTCGAGCCCCGTCACGAGCGCCTCCGTGCAGTAGCGGTAGCGCTCGTCGATCTCCTCGTGGGCGACGCCCATCGGCGCCCCGTGCGGTGCCGCCTCGACCGGCTCCCACTCCGTCGTGCGTCCGGTCCGCAGCCACTCCGCGGCGCCCTCGAGGAAGTAGACGAACCCCTGTCCGCCGGCGTCGACGACGTGGTTCCGGGCAAGGACCTCGAGCTGTCGCGGGGTGTGCGCCAGCGCCTGACGGGCGCTGCCGAGCCCGCCGCTCATGAGCTCGCGGAAGTCCCCGATGGTGTCCGAGTCCGACCGAAGACGCTCAGCCCAGGCGCGCAGGACGGAGAGGATCGTCCCCTCACGCGGCTCCTCGAGCGCCGTGTATGCCGCGTCGCTGCCCCCGTCGGCGGCCACCGCGAACTCCCTCGTCGAGACGCGGGCCCGGGAACCCATGTGCGTCGCCAGACCGTGGAAGAACTGCGCGACGATGGCCCCGGAGTTACCCCGGGCGCCGTCGAGGGCCGCATCGGCGGCCACCCGGGCCGCCTCGCCGACCTCGTCCGGCGAGTCGTCGCCCAACCGGGCCGCGGCGGCCTTGAACGTCGCGGCGAGGTTGGCGCCGGTGTCGGCGTCGCGCACCGGGAACACGTTGATGCGGTTCAGGGTCTCCTGCTCCCGCGCCACCGCGAGTGCGCCGGCACGCACGACGTGCGCGAACGCCCTCCCGTCGAGGTAGTCGAGAGGGCCGCTGTAGGCGGCGATCGATCCGTCGCCGAGCACCTCGGGTGAAGCGGTCATCGTCAGGCCCCCCTCAGGACGTCTGTCGGCGCGCGCTCGTGGCGCCGCGCGAGTGTCGCGGAAACTGTATCCCACCGCGCGAGGGCGGACCACTTGGCGGCGTGCGGCACGGCCGACGACCGCGGGCGAAGAGCATCTGGACCCACCGGCACATCCGACTCCGTCAGGAGATGGCCCGCTCCATCGCCTCCTGGGCCTTGCGGCCGCTGAACCAGTCGAGCGTGCGCTCGATCGCCACCCCGTGCGGTGTGTACTCGAAGTCGGGGAACGCCGCCGCGAACTTGCCGCCGTCGAGCATGCTCGGCTTCTCGAAGAGGTAGCGGAACTCGAGGAATTCACGCGTCTCGGCGTCTACCATGCTCTTGAGTCGAACGAGACTGGGGCTGAGTGTGTGGATGCGTGGCTCGCGACCGGCCGCCTGGTACACCCTGCCGATGAACTCGCGCGGTGTCATGGGGCCCGCGCCGGGCACGTGCCACACCTGCCCATACGCATCGGCGGTGCGGCCGATGAGCACGGCAGCCGCGGCCGCGTCGTCGACGTAGAGGAAATCCCGCCTGACGTCGAGGTCGCCGAACCAGGGCGCCGGCTTGCCCCGCAGCGCGTTCTCGAAGACCGGTCCGAACACGCGGTCGGTCACGAACTGCCCGAACGGATCGGGGAAGCGCGGGATCACGACCGGCACGTCGCCGTCCTCGTGGGCCTGGAACAGGAGTCTCTGGGTCTCGACGCGAAGGCAGCCCTTCTCGCCGCACGCGCCCATCGCGTGATCCTCGGAGGCCGGTTCGTCGCCGAGCTCTCCGTAGACATACACGTTGCCGGGCGAGACCAGCCGCGCTCCGCTCACGCGCGAGGCAAGGATGATGTTCTCCGTCTGCGCCCGCCAGACTTCCGCCCACATGCTGAACTTGAGAGGGATGCAGCGATAGACGACCGTCGCGTCGTGCGCTGCTTCGATGGCGCTGCGCCGATACATGGCGTCGCCGTGGAAGACCTCGACCTGAGGTGGCCATGTGAAACGCTGGGCGGCGGTCTTTCGCACGACCGCCCGCACAGGCCGCCCCTCGTGAGCCAGACGCCGGACGATGGCCGACCCAAGGGCGCCGTGGGCCCCGAACACAACGTGCAGCTCCGCCATAGCAGCCCCCTTCCGTGACGATGCGTCCACCCACTGCTTCGCTGCGACCGTGGTGCGGACGTCGGCCGGCCGTCTCCGTGTCGGTGAGTCTACTATGCCCGGTCGGAGCGGAATCTCACCGGGACGCTCGTCCACGACGCAGGACGCAAGAGGGCGTTGGCCAGGCGGCGGAGGACTCAGAGCGGTCGTTCGTCGTCCAGCGGGAGGACGAACACCGTGTGCGCGACCACCGCGCCGTCGCGGGCGTGCACCGGATGTGCGCTGAGACGGGCCTGCAGGCGCGTACCGCGAGCGTCACCGGCCGGCGGCAGCAGGAAGGCGGTGCAGCTCATGCCTGACCCGTCGGCACCGAGTCCCTCCCACACCGGCATGACGTTCGACCACGAACTGCCCAGCAGGTCGCTCTCGGGGCAACCCAGCAGCTCGAACAGGGGACGGTTGCCGGCCACGACACGACCGTCGGCGGCGACAACGGCGAACGGCCGCCGACGATCACCGGCCGAGACGAGGGGTCCGAGTCTGCTCAGCTCACCGAAGACCGCCGCCGCCAGGCGAGGGTCCTGTGCCGTGGCGCCGACGGCGCACTCGGGCTCCCGCCGTCCGTCGCTGCCGTAGCCAGCTTCCACGTCGCGTTCCTCCGTCGCGCCGCATGCGGCGTTCGAAAGGCTCCGCTCCTACTGTCGGCGGCGACACCGTCACGCTCAACGTGCCCGGCAAAGAATCTGTTCTCCCGGCGGACGACGGTGTCTGAAAGGCGAGGCGTCGACGGCGCGGACGTATCAGAGAGGCGGGGGGACATACTGCGGGAACGGGAGATACTCGAGGAAGGTGAACTCGTCGCCCACCATCCTGAGAAGGCAGACCTCGCGCCGGGCCCGGCGCGACGTCGGATCCATGACGAAGTCGTCGGTCGTCGCCAGCTCGATCCCGGCGAGGCCCGCGATCGCGTCGCGCAGCGCCTGACCGCTCTTCCCGTCCGTCCGCTCCAGGGCGGCCTTCACGATCTGCACGATGTCGTACCCGTTGGCGACGATGACCGTGTCGGGCGCCAGCCCCGTGGCCTGCTCGTACTCGGCGTAGAACCCGGACAGGCGGCTCTCCGGCTCGGGATAGGCGAACGTCGTCATGATCATGCCGTCGAGCGCCCGGGGACCGGCGACGAGGATCTCATCGGTGTCGTTGCCGTCCGACGTGACGACCGGGATGTCGACGCCGGCCGCTTCGAGCTGCTCGAGGAACACCGGCGTGTCGGGCATGAACATCGGCGTGTAGATCATGTCCGGCCTGGGTTTCGCCTTCGCGATCCGCGCCACCTGCCCGCTGAAGTCGCCGGCGCCGATCTGATAGCGCAGGGTCTTCTCGACCTTTCCGCCGGCCCGCTCGAACACCTCTCCGAAGTAGAGCGGCAGGTTGCTGGTGTAGGGCACCTCGGGCGCCCGCAGGAGCCAGGCCGTACGGTAGCCGAGCGTGCCGTGGCAGTACTCGGCCATGGCGGCGCCCTGGAGGTTGTCCTGCATGATGTACTGGAAGCACCACTCCCCGACATCGTCGACGATATTGGGTGCCGTCCCGTCTCCGGTGTCGCTCGGGATCTCGTTGTCCTGCGCCAGCCGGTTGCAGGCCACGACCTGGTCCGAGGTGGTGCCGATGAGGTACTGGACTCCCTCATCGATAAGCTCCTGGGTCGCCTGCACCGCCAGGCTCTTGTCGTTCTTGTTGTCCTTGACGAGCAGCTCGAGCTTCATCCCCGCGACGCCGCCGGCCTTGTTGATCTGGTCGACCGCGAACTGGGCGCCGTTGCGGATCGGCACGTCGTAGGCGGAGAACGCCCCCGTGAGGTCGGCCGAGTAGCCGATGCGGAAGACCTTGGCCGGATCGTCGGCCGGTTCCTCGGTTCCGCACGAGGCCGACACGGCGCCGATGAGGGCGACCGACAGGATCGCCACGACGAGCAGCAGGCGGAGAGCCAGCCGGCCGCTCCGGGGCCGCTGCCGCAGGGGTCCAGCCCCGTCACGTCCCTCGTGGCGTGCCCGTGGGCGACGCCCACACGAGCCACTGCTTCGAGTCCCTCGATCGCTCATGCCTGTAGCATACCGCGCCCGTCGAGCAGGCCGTCCCCGATTGCCTCGCAGAGACCCGCGATGAGACCACAGCGGGTCGGGACCGAGTCGAGACGGACGTACTCACGCGGCGAATGGTCGAGGCCGCCGACCGGCCCCAGACCGTCGATCGTCGGAAGGCCGAGGGCGGCGGTCCAGCAGCCGTCCGACATGCCGCCACTGACCTGCCCTCCGAGCGGCTCGCCGAGCGTGGCCGCGACGCGCTCGCACGCCGCCTGCAGCGCCCTGCCGGAGTCGTCCTGCTCTATACCCGGCCATCTGCCGACGGTCTCGAGGCGGACGTCGAGGCCGTCGTACGTGTCTGCGCGAGCCATCTCGGCGAGCGCCCACTCGAAGTCGGCGCCCCGCGGCGCACGGACGTCGAACACCGCCTCAGCGCTCGCCGGGACCACGTTCGGGATCGTGCCGCCGCGCACCGTCCCGGCGATGGCCGTGAGACCGTCACGGGCCCCGTCGAGCGCCTCGCAGCGCAGGATCTCGCGGCAGAGACCGTTGATCGCGCTGCGGCCCCTCTCGGGCTCCGTGCCGGCGTGCGCCGCCCGGCCCAGCACCTCGAGGCGGACCCAGGCGCCGGTCTTGCGGCCGTACACGAGGTCGCCGTTCTGGCGCCCGCACTCCAGGACCAGCACCGCGTCTGCCCCGCGCACGCGATCGATCGTCGCGAACGGCTCCGTGCGGATCTCCTCGTCCGGGACGCTGTGCAGCTCCACCGACGCGAAACGGCGCGGGCCGTCTGCCAGAGCCTCGACGGCGAGCAGCCCGACCAGCAGCCCGCCCTTCATATCGGCCACACCGGGCCCGTACGCGACGTCGTCCTCGACGCGCAGCGGTCGCTCCTCGGCGGTGCCGGCAGGAAACACCGTGTCGTGATGGCCGAGGAGGACGATCCGGCCGTCTCCACGGCCGGGAAGACGGGCGATCAGATGGCGTCCGGCCTGGTGGTCGACGAGCTCGCAGTCGCACGAGGCACGTGCCGCCCACTCACACAGGAGCGAGGCCACCTCGTCGCGTCCGGCCGGGGAATCGACCCCGCTGTCGATGGAGACCAGCGCGTCGAGCCGTTCCAGGAAGGTGTCGCTCCGGGCCGCCGCCCGATCGCGGGCGGCCCGGGCGGTGGCCATCACCTGCTCGCCGGCCGTCATCCGCCCGATCCGATCTCGAGCCCGTGCAGTCGGGCGGTGTTGCCGGCGAGCACGCCGCGGCCGATGCGCCCGGCTTCCGCGGCCGTCACGTGGTCGCGTTCGACGGCGCCGCTCAACACGCGTTCGAGCGCGGCGCGTGCCAGACGAGCCGCGACCCAGAAGACCTCCGGCTCCGAGGCCTCGTCCGAGCCGTAGAGGAGCTTCCCGGCGGGCACCACGCCGAGGAGCATCTCAAGCTCACGGTCGGCCCCCAGCGACGCCCACGGCAGGAACTCGGACAGGTCGACGTACACGAACGGCAGGATGGAAGCGATGTACGCCGCCTCTGTCATCCATGGATAGCCCCCGTGGATGAGCACGACCGGCTGGTCCATGTGGTCGTGGAGCAGCGGGAAGACGTCCTGCGGCCTCGCGTGCGCCAGCACGATGTCCGGGTCGCCGCCGCCGACGTGGAGGTGCACGACGCGGTCGTGACGACGCGCGGCGCCCAGCGTGCTCCGCAGAAGCGAGTCGCGGACGGTCTTGCCCGGACCACGGTCGTCGACCCAGCCGGACGCTCTCCACGCCTCGTAGGCGGCCGCCGTCTCCGCGCGTGTGGGAGCGCCGACGTCCAGGCCGGTGCGATAGGCGACGATCGACTTGTAGCCGACCAGCAGCGGGTCGGCCGCCGCCTCGTCGAGCCTTGCCTCGAAGGCCGCCTCGAAGTCGGAGAACGACAGGCCGCGATCCTGGAGCTCCGCGACCCACGGCTCGATGCGCGCGATCCGGTACACGGCGGTCCCTCTCACGGAGCCGTCGGCGCCGCGCCGGGCGCCGAGCGCCTCCTCGAACTCCGCCCTCGTCACCGCGGGCCGCGGGTACCCGTCATCGGCGATGACCGCCACGACGTGCTGGTCGGCCAGCAGACGGGCGACATAGCCGGCGCCCTCCGCGCAGAACGCCGCGTGGCGGGCGGCGGCGAGCGCCGCGCTCTCCGCCGGGGCCCGAAGGAACCCGGCCAGCCAGCGGCGGCACGTGAGCGCGAACATCGTCTCGTCCCGCAGGCTCCTGATCTGGGCCGCGATCCGGGGATCGTCGGATCCGGACGACGCGGCGCACATCCCCATCATCGTCAGCCGGTCCTCCCAGCCGTCCGGATCGCGGTCCAGCAGTTCGGCGACGCGGAAGCCGTGACAGTGGTCGTCGATCACCGGACAGCCCGAGAGATCGACGACGGACCGGGACGATGCGGTGGTGCTCATCGGCTAGAACCTCCAGAGCTGCTCGGCGACCAGCTCGTCGAGCGGCCGGCCCTCATCCTCCTCGGCCTCGGCGCGACGCACGGCGACCATCGCGTCGTGCAGTTCCGGGCCCATGGCGGCGCGCAGGACCTCGGACTCCTCGAGGGCGGTCGCCGCCTCCCCCAGCGAGGCCGGCAGACGGACGACGCCGCGCCTGCGTCGTTCTTCCGCGGAGAGCGAATGCGGATCTTCCCCGAGCGGTTCGGGAAGCGACAGCCCCCGCTCCAGCCCGGCAAGGCCGGCGGCGATGACCCCCGCCGGGATGAGGTAAGGGTGGCCGGTGCAGTCGGCCGCCTTGAACTCCATGTTCGCGCTCTGGGCGCGAGCGCCCATCATCCCCCGGATGAAGCGCAGCGCCGCCTCCCGGTTCTCGTGCCCCCAGCACTGGTAGGCGCCCGACCAGTGCTGCGGCTGGAGCCGCTCGTAGGATGGGACCGTCGCGCACGAGAGGGCGACGAGCCCTGCCGACTCGGCCAGCACGCCGGCGAGGAAGGCCTCGCCCTCCTCCGTGAGATCGACCACGCCCTCACCTCCCGCGAAGAGGTTGCGGCCGGCGCCGTCCCAGAGGCTGAAGTGGAGGTGGCACCCGTTGCCCAGCCCCGGCACGGTGACCGGCGAGAACGAGCAGCGGTACCCGTGCTGAGCCGCGACCGTCCTGGCCGTGTGCCGGAACAGCACGTGCCGGTCGGCCGCCGTGAGCGGATCGCTCACACCGAGAGAGACCTCCATCTGACCGAACGAGTACTCGGGATGGGACTGCTCCACCGCGACGCCCTCGGCAGCCAGCGCGTCGAGCAGGTCGAGCGCGAACTCGTGCGTCTGCGCCCACGCGTTGGCGCTGTAGCCGGGGCCGCGATGGACCGGCAGCGCCCGCTCTTCCTCCGTCTCGTGCCCGACGAACCACTCCAACTCGTAGGCCATCCGGAGGTCCAGCGACCTCTCACGGGCGGCGGCGATCATCCGCTTGAGGAACGAGCGCTGACAGTAGCCGATGGGCCGACCCTCCAGGTCGTACTGGTCCAGCGCGACCCAGGCCCAGGCCGGCGTCGGCGCCATCTGGACGATCGAGTCGAGGTCGGCGACCAGCCGCATATCGCCGCTCGCGCCTCCGAAGGCGTCGGTCGACGTGAAGTGGTCGTTGCTGAGCACCACGCCCCAGCAGCACGAGAAGCCGATGCCGGTGTGGGCGAGCCCCGGGAGCTTCTCGAGCGGCACCGACTTGAGACGGCTGATGCTGCCGGTGTCGACCATGGAACCCGAGACGTAGCGGACGCCGGCCGCCCGCAGCTCCTGCACCGTCCTCTCCGCCCGCGCCCTGTCGCCCTCCGCCACCTGTCCTCCAGTGAATCGCCACCTGCCGGCGGCAGGTCGGCCCCGGCCGGCGTCGTCGAGGAGGCGCCGGACGCCGGGTCGGTCCAGACTATGGGAACAGCTCCGCGAGCTTCAACTGCGGCACGCACGGCTCCGATTGTGCCGTCCCGTCCTCGGGACCGCTCTCACCAGTATCGGCCGGCCACAGGTCTGGTCCGCGCTCGTCAACGGTCCGTAGCCGACAACGTCACACCCCTGCGCGACGAACGTCTCCCGGCGCGCCGTCGCGAGCTCTTCCGCCGGTCGCCGGCCGGAGCCATCATCGGCACATGGACCGGCACCTCGTCCTGTTCGACGTCGGGTCAGCCGACGAACTACGACGGCGGCTTCACTCAGAAGCCGAGCGCCTCGGCGTCCGCTTCGCCGCGACCTGCCCCCTCCATGCCGGCGAGCCCTGGACGCCCCCGGGGCCCGACGACGCAGACCTGGTGCCCGTCTGGCACTGGACGGGCACGCTCGTCGCCCTGCAGCGCGACGCGCGCCGATTCCTGAACCGGTTCGTCTATCCGCTGGCGCAGACCGCGCTCCCTTCCTGCGTCGCCTTTTCCTTCCCGGCCGGTGGTCTCGAGCCGCGGCCGCTCGACGTCGACTCTCGCGCCCGTCTCGACCTTGAGGACGTCCATTCCCTCCTCCGCGCCCCGGTCGCCGGCGGCGCGTCGTGTGAGCGCGGACCATGCGCTCCCCCGGGACGCGATCTCGAGGCCGCCCTCGCAGGCCTCGACCCGGACCAGCGGGCGGCGGCGCTCCACACGGATGGCCCCGCCCGGGTGCTGGCGGCGGCGGGTTCAGGCAAGACCAAGACGATGGTGGCCAGGGTCGGTGCCCTGGTGGCGCGGGGCGCCGCTCCCGCGTCGGTGCTGGTCCTGGCCTTCAACACCGAAGCGGCCGTCCAGCTCGAGGAGCGCCTGGCCGCCGAGGGCATCCCGACCACCCGCCGGATCGCCGTCGACGCCGAAGGCGTCCACTGCGCCACCTTCAACGCGTTCGGCCATCGATTCCAGCGACAGGTGCTCGGGCACGCCCCCGAGGTCAGCTCCAGCGGCGCCCTGCAGGAGCGGCTCCTTCGCGCCGCGGCGTCGACGGAGCTGGTGTCGCCGGCCGCCGTCGGCACGACGCTCGACCCCTACGACGCCCGGGCCGTCGACGAGGCACACGCCCTGGATCGTGGCCTCACCGCCTGGCGCGCCGAACTGCGGAGACCACGCCCCGCCGACTCCCCGCGCATCGATGCCTACCGGAGCCTGCAGGCCGACCTCGGCATCCAGACCTTCGACGACCAGATCATCACCACGGTCACGTCGCTGCTCGCCGATCCCGGCGCTCGCCGGCTCGTCCAGGACCGCTACCGCTACGTGCTCGTCGATGAGTTCCAGGACGTGAACCCCGCCCAGGTCGCGCTGCTCGACGTCCTCAGCCGGCCGTGGCGGAACCTCTTCGTGGTCGGCGACGACGACCAGCTCATCTACGGATGGCGCTCCGCCCACGTCTCCAGCATCGTCGACTTCGGCCACGATCTGCCGTCGGCGCCCTACTCTGCCTGTTTCACCCTGCCGACCAACTATCGCTGCTCGCGAGAGATCGTCTCGCGGGCCGAGCAGCTGGTGGCCTGCAACCGGCGGCGCGCCGAGAAGACCATGCAGGCGCGCGCCGACGCCCCGGCAGGCGCCGTCCTGTTCGCCGCCGCCTCCACACTGGGGGAGAGGCTCGCAGAGGTCGCGGCGTTCCTGGCGGTCGAGCGCGCCCGTCTTGAGTGCGGATGGCAGGAGCTCGCGGTCCTCTGCCGTTTTCGCTCTCAGCTCGCGATCGCCGGCCTCGGGCTGACGTCATGGGGCCTCCCCGCAGGCCCCACGGCGGCGGCGGACGGCCTCGACCCGGAGATCGCGCGGCAGCTCGGCGACCGGTTCCGGGCGGCGGCGGCCGGCGGCGCCTCCCACCGGGGGACGGTCGCGATCGTGGAAGAGGCGGTCGCCGGGTCGAGCGACAGATGCCCGCGCGGCTCGCCCGACCTCCTGCACGCCGCCGACGCCGCCCGCCTCCTCGCCGCTCGCCGCCCGCGGATCCCCGACTTCCTCGAAGCCTGGAGTGAGCACGAACAGCGGGCCGTTGAGGGGCCGGCGGTCGCCGACGGCATCACGATGGCGACCATCCACGCCACCAAGGGGCGCGAGTACAGGGCGGTGGCCGTCGTCGACTTCGCCCCCTCGCTGGAGGCCCTCACAGAGGACGAGCGCGAGGAGGAGCGCCGGGTGCTCTACGTGGCCCTCACCCGGGCGAAGGAGCGGGCGCTACTGACGATCGATCTCTCGCGCGGCGCGCCCCACGCCTACCTCGGCGAGCTGGCCCGCGCCCCCGACAGGACGGCCGCGCTCGCCGCCCGCCGGTCTGTACGCGACCTTGGACGTCAGTTGCGGTCCCGCCGTCCCTCACTGCCCGCACCGCTCCGAGCGGTGCTCGACGGGACGGCGGCAGAGCGACCGCCCGCTCGCGCCGCTGAGCCGACCGCCGGGAGCGGCGCGACGACCCCGCCCGCGATGGACCGCGACACGGCCGCCGTCGCGGCCGACTACCTCGCGTCCCGCAGCGCCCTGACGGAACGGAGGGTCTTCGGCCGTCGCCGGCTGGCCGCCGTCATCACGGAGTGGGCCCGTTCGTCGTGAGCGGCGCGGGGTCGCGCCGGCAGACCGCTCAGAACACCTCTGGAACGAACGTCTGCGCCTCGATCGGCGGCCGGACGTAGCCCTTGCTGCTCGGCCGGGTCGGAAGCTCGATGTCCTTGGGGGTGACGTCCTCGTAGGGGATCATGCCGAGCAGGTGGTGGATCGTGTTGAGGCGGGCGCGCTTCTTGTCGTCGGCGTTGACGACCCACCAGGGCGAGTCCTTGACGTCGGTGTACTTGAACATGTCGTCCTTGGCGATGGAGTACTCGACCCAGCGCTCGATGGAGGCCATGTCCATGGCGCTCAGCTTCCACACCTTGAGGGGGTTCTTGAGACGCGCCTCGAAGCGTCGCTGCTGCTCCTTGTCGCTGACGCTGAACCAGTACTTGATGAGGATGACTCCGGACCGTATGAGCATGCGCTCGAACTCGGGGCACGCACGGAAGAACTCCCAGAGCTCCTCCTCGGAGCAGAAGCCCATCACGCGTTCGACGCCGGCCCGGTTGTACCAGCTGCGGTCGAAGAGGACCATCTCACCGGCGGTCGGCAGCTCGGCCACGTAGCGCTGGAAGTACCACTGGCCCTTCTCGTGCTCGGTCGGGGTGTGGAGCGCGGCGATGCGCACGACGCGCGGGTTCGTCGCCTCGGTGATCCGCTTGATGCACCCGCCCTTGCCGGCCGCGTCGCGGCCCTCGAACAGCACCGCGACCTTGAGACCCGCGTACTTGATCCACTCCTGCAGCTTCACGAGCTCGATCTGCAGGTGGTTGAGCTCCTCCAGGTAGGTCGCCTCGTCGATCTTCTTCCGCCTGGGGGCGGGGATGTCGCCGTCGAGGAGCTCCGGGTCTATGGGGTGGTCGGCCAGGCCGTTGTCGTGTCTGCCCTCACCGGCCATGGCGTCCTCCCGCTCTCAGCCGCCGAACGCGGGTCCGTAGGTGTTCGGCCACCAGTAGGGACCCTTGCCCATCTTGAGGGCCAGCGCCGTCGCCCGGATCTGGGCGCCGCCGTCGTAGATGCTCGACGACCTCCAGGGGTTCCAGGAGCTCGCCCAGAGCGAGGGGCTGTACTGGAACAGCCCGTGGTAGAGGCCGAAGCCGATGCAGTTCGGGTTGCCGCTCGACTCGGACATCATCAGGCGGTACATGCCGTTGGCGTCGACACCGTTGGCGGAGGCCGCCTGCTGGATCAGCGGCCACCAGCCGCCGCTCGGCGCGGCGCCGGAGCCGCCCGATCCCGACGGATCGGCGTCGGCCACGGCCGTCGGCGTGGTCTGCACGACCCGCTCGCGCAGGCGGGCCTCGAGCTCCTCGATCTCGTCCCGGAGATCGGCGAGCGTACCCCGACGTTCGGCCAGGGCCGCCTTCACGCGAGCCCTCTCCTGCTCCTTGCGCTCCAGCGCCGTCTCGGCGGCCTTGCGGTCGGCGACCAGCTGGCGGCGTCGTTTCTCGACCTTCTTCATGCTCGTCTCCAGGTCGTCAACGAGATCCTGGTCGTGCTGGCCGAGCTTGACAAGGAACTGCACCTGGGCCACCAGATCGCCGAAGTCGTTGCTGCCGACGATGACGTCGACGAGCGACAGCGGACGCTCCTTGTACATGGCGACGGCGCGCTCGCCGGCCAGCTCGCGGGCGGCCGCGAGCTCGGCCTCAGCCTCATCGAGCCGCGCCCGATTCGCCTCGATGCGTTCCTTCACCGCCGCCAGCTCGGCGCTGACCGCCTCGTAGGCCGCGACCACGTCCCCCAGCTGCTCGTCGAGGGTGGCGATCTCGTCGGCGATCTCGTCGGCCCGCGCCTTGTCCTCGGAGAGCTTGGTGGCGTGCGCGGGAGCGGGAAGAGCGGTGAGAAGGATGAGGGTGGCGAGGCACCCCAGTGTGGCGATGACTATCGAGCGGCTGACCGACGCCTCACGCGTCATGTATCGTCTCGCCTCCCTACGCCACCGATCCGGCACCGCTGCGCGGCACCGCTGCGTCGGCGTACGGAATCGGGAACGACCATGGTACCCCCCGGCAGCCACGGGCTCCCGCCGACCGCCGCACCCTACCATCAGCGCCCCGGCTCGCGCAACGCGCCGGCGGCCCTGGCAGGTCCACGATCCGGCGGCCGGACGGGTGACGACGCGCCGGGTCTACCGCAACAAGCGGTCGGCGACGTCGACCATCCGCCGCGGGAGCTGGCGCAGCGAGCGGACGCGGAACAGCTGGCCGCGCCCGGCATCGGCCATGCGCCGGCAGAGCATCTGGTTCATCTTGTAGTCTTCGGTGAGCAGCACGAAGAGATGCGGGAACCGGGCCGCCAGCGCGGTGGGGTCGCCACCGCGGGTGTAGACACCGTCGGTGATCAGCAGACCGTACTTCCGCGGGTTTCGCCCTCGCCCGATCTCCGTGAGACCGGTGCGCAGGCCGTCCTCGATGTTGGTGTAGCCGCGGCAGGGCTGGCGGAGCATCTCCGTGACCACGTGCTCGGGCGGGTCCGCGTCTTCAAGATGGCTGACCGCCTCCGCCGTGCTCTCGAAGACCACGACCGAGAGGTCCTCGGGCTTCATCTTCAGGGCCAGCACGGCGGCCGCGACCGCCGCCAGGGCGATGTTCGTGCCGGCCATCGACAGCGAGGTGTCCAGCATGAGCACGATCTGGGTCCGCCGCTCCTCGCGATGCTCGACGAGCCAGTCCTGACGCTCCGGGAACTCCTTGCCGAGCAGGTTCTCGAGCGTCTCGTCGAGCTCCAGCTCACCCTGGTGGGGCTCCTGCATCGGCTCGACGATCTGGTGGGTCGCGCCGCGCAGGGGACCCACCAGAGCGGCCGCCCGCTCCAGCACCGAGCGTACGGCCAGACGCTCCGCGTACTCGCGCATGCCCCCCATCGCCAGCTCGCAGCCCGGCTTCGTGAGCCGCTGCGCGATCTGCCAGCCGTCGATCTCCTCGGCCGGCAGGCGAAGGCGCTCGGAGAAGTACTCGAGCGCGCCTGCCTCCCCGCCCGGCTCGTCACCGCAGGGCCCGAGCGTCTGTTCGACGTCGATCGTGCGCTGACGCAGATACGACGGCAGGGGCCGCTCGCGCCCCCGGCGCCCGGTGTCTGGCGCGAACCGCTCGGCGGGCTCGATCGCCAGGTCCTTCAGGCCCTCCAGGTCGAGCCCGGCAACCGCCGCCAGGATCTCGTCCAGGGCCGGCCCGAACGCGGCGTCGACCTCGTCGCCGAGCTCGGTCCTCGTGCTGAGGGCCGAGACGGCCGCGCGTCGCAGCGCGGCCTCCTCCTCGAGCCCCTCTTCACGCAGTCTCGTGGCCATGCCGACCATCGCCATTGAGGCCCGGATGCTGGCGCCCTTCCTGAACTTCGGATGGACGCGGGTGGCGCGCGTCACGGCGACCGAGCGCCACAGCAGCAGCTCATCGCTGCAGAGCGTCTCGCCGGCCACGATCGACACCTCTTCGTCGGCGCTCTGGTAGTCGAGCGCGATGTGCTCGAAGCGGTCGCGGAGCGCCTCGGAGAGCTGGCCGGTGGCGATGTACTCCGAGGGGTTCTGGGTGGCGATGACCTGGAAGCCGGGCTCCGCGCGCACCTCTCCCAGCCGCGGCACGACGATGAACCGTTCGTCGAGCGCCGGAAGGAGCACGTTCTGGACGCCCTCCGGCATGCGGTTGAGCTCGTTGACGAACAGCACCCCACCGTCGCGCATCGCCCTCACCAGAGGACCGGGGAAGAACGTGTCCTGACAGTAGCCCTTTTCGAGCACGAGCGGAGGGTCGAACCACCCGGTGAGCTTAGCCTCGGAGTAGCGGTCGTCGCCGTCGACGCGCCAGGTCGTCCGCCCGAGGTGACGACAGACGGCCAGCGCCACCGCGGTCTTGCCGACGCCGACCGGTCCTTCGAACAGTACGTGGCGGCCGGTCTGGAGGACGGCGAGCGACAGCGCCAGCTCGTCTGAGCGACCGACGATGCCGTGCTGGTCCTGGATGCGCTCGACCGGCGTCATCGGTCGCGTCCACCGGCCGCGACTGCGCCGGTCGGCGACGCCGGTCGGCCCGGCCCCGACTCCAGGCGTTCGTTCACGCCTCCGGGTCGTCCTCCGACCCGGCCCTCCCGTCGGCCGCCGCCGCGAGCTGCTCCGGGCCCATCTCCTCGACGCCCGAGACGATCTCCTCGAGGGCGCTGCCGAAATCGGCTCCCAGCTCGTCGCGCAGCTCGGTCCGGGTGGTGAGCGCGGCCACGGCTGCCCGTCGCAGCGCCTCGCCAAGTGTCATGCCGGCGCCGGTCAGCTGCTCGGCGATGGTCACGATGGCGATCGCCGCCCTCACGCTCGCACCCTTCTTGAACGACGGATGAACGCGCGTGGTCCGCGCGACCGCGACAGCCTGCCACATCAGCTGTTCGTTGTCGCTGACCGACTCGCGCCGCACGATGTCCACCTCGTCGCCGGCGCTCTGGTACTCGAGCGCCACATGCTCGAACCGGTCGCGGAGCGCCTCAGACAGGTGGCCGGTCGCGATGTATTCGACCGGGTTCTGGGTGGCGATGACCTGGAAGCCGTCCGACGCCTTGATGGTGCCGATGCGGGGCACCACGAGGAGCCGCTCGTCGAGCGAGGGCAGCAGGACGTTCTGGACGCCCTCCGGCATGCGGTTGAGCTCGTTGATGAAGAGGACGGAGCCTTCCATCATCGCCTGCACCAGCGGGCCGGGGAAGAACGTCTCTTCCGAGTAGCCCTTGTTCAGCACGAGTGGCGGATCGAACCAGCCGGTGAGCTTGCTCTCGGAGTAGCGGTCGTCACCGTCGACGCGGACGGTGTCTCTCCCGAGATGGCGGCAGACCGCCAGCGCGACTGTGGTCTTTCCCACTCCGACGGGGCCTTCGAACAGGAGATGGCGGCCGGTCTGGAGCACAGCCAGCGCGAGGCCGAGCTCGTCCTCACGGCCGATGATGCCGGACTCTTCCTGGATCTTGCGGATGGGCGTCATTCCCTCACCTTCCACCTCGCCGCCCGAGCGGAACGGCTGCTCACTCTATCAACAGCAGGCCGACCAGCCGCACGGCGGCGTCGCCGTCGCGGGCCACCGTCAGCTCGAGGCCGACGGTCTCGGCGAGCGCGAAGACGTCGACGCCGCACCCCGAGAGCGACGGCCGCAGCTTGTCGCGATGGCGGCAGGTGCCGTCGTCGGGACACGGCTCATCGCCACACCAGAGACAGGGGCCCACACCGAAGGCGAGCGCCTTGCGGCTCCCCTGCAGGAACGCATCCCGCTCCAGCGCCAGCAAGGCCTCGTGCAGCCGGCGACGAGCCGCCGGCTCCTCCTGCTCCCCGGTCACCTCGACCCACACCAGCAGGGCGTCCCCATAGCCGGTCAGGGCGGCGCGCAGCTCCTCGAGCGACGGCGACGCGGGCGGACAGCTCAGGCGACGACCGTAGTCGGGACACCCGTAGCGGCATTTCAGGAGCGCCCACTCGTGCAGCGTGACGTGCGCCGCCGCCAGCATCCGGGCGCCGCTCGCCCCCGCCTCGCGGGCGCGCTCGTCCCAGCGCCGGGCCGCCTCCCCGGTCATGCCGGCGTCGCCGGCGCCCGGTGATGTCTCAGCCTCGGTCACGTCGGCGATGCTCAGCATGCGTCATGGCGGTGATACCTCGGAGGGTGTCATGGCGGTGATGCTTCACGTGGTTCATGTCGGCGATGCTACGAGCCGAGTTCCGGGGCGGTCAACTCATTCGACGACGACCGCGATCGAGCGCTCCCTCGACTGGCCGTTGTACCCCGCCAGGACGTCGATCGTCACCGTCGTGCCCGGCTCAACGCCGGCGAGCGACCGTTTCGCGACGGCCTCCCCACTAACGTCGGTGACCGCGCGGTCGGAGCGAGAGCCCTCCGGGAGGTCCCACACGAACGTCACCGTGACGCCCGCAAGGGTCGCGCCGCTGCCATCGAACGCCAGGCAGCGGACGACCGCCGTCGGCCCCTCGGGACCGCGTGTCGTGACGCTCTCGAGGCCGATCCCGGAGAGCAGACACGTGCTCCCCTCGTCACCTCAGCCGCCGCGCAGACCGACGACGTCCACGTACGTGCCGCGCGTCGCCATGACCGTGCCCGACACGGCGACCGAGAGCGCGGCCACGAGCAGGAACACGATCGCCGCGAGGCGACGCCGGCCTCTCACCCGCGGGCGGCGTCCGCCGGTCCCGCCCTCTGCGTCACTCATCACCCCGCCTTGTCACTTGCTTCGGACTCGCCCCGAGTCCGGGCCGAGACCCCGGATCGCCTCGGTCGGGCCTCGACCAATGTGACGGTACAGACGGCGACCAAACCGGGCAAGAGCCCTGTCCGTTTTCGGCACGCTCTGGTACTGCCGACCTTCGGGATGCCGTGGAGAGGCCGGCTCTCGGCTGCCGCCACAGGACACACGAGTGCAGGGGGAGACGCTCTCGCACGCACCCTGCGACGCGGAGGGCCAGGGTGAGAGCGCCGGGACAGCCGGAGCGCCGGGACAGCCGGAGCGCCGGGACAGCTGGAGGGGCGGGAGAGCCGGAGGGGCGGGAGAGCCGGAGGGGCGGACTACAGGCGGACGGCGTAGTGCCAGCTGGCGACGGACTGGTAGCTCACGACGGCGCCGGTGTAGGGCGCGTGGATGACCTGTCCGCCGCCCGCATACATGCCCACGTGGTACGACACCGGATAGCCACGGAACACCAGATCGCCCGGCACGAGGGCGGTCATGGCGACCGGCTTGCCCATGTTCTGCTGGTAGCCGGAGTAGTGCGGCAGGCTGATGCCGATCTGCGCGTAGCAGTACATGACGAGGCCCGAGCAGTCGAACCCGACGTTGGGATTCGCCGCACCGTAGACGTACGGCACACCGAGGTACCGCTTGGCGATCTCGATGACCTCCGGGTGACCGGCGCCGGGGTTGGCGACCGGAGCACGTGGGTTCTGGATGCCGCTCTGCGCCGCCGCGGCGGCCGCGGCAGCGGCCGCCGCCCGGGCCCGCCGCTCGGCCTCTTCGCGCTGCTCGCGCTCGATGCGCTTGATCTCCTTCTCGACACCCCGTAGAAGCCCTTCCCGGTCGGCGATCCTGGTCTCGATGTCCTGCCGTCGACTCTCGACGTCGGCCACGAGGCGCTTCGCCTCCTTGCGGTCCTTGACGAGCCGCTTGCGCTTCTCGATGACCCTCGACTCGGTCCTCTCGACCTCGTCGACGATGTCCGAGTCCTGTTCGCCGATCTCCCGCACGACCTTCAGCTGCGTCGCCAGCTCATCGAAGTCGCTGGACTGGAAGAACACGTCGACGATGTCGACGGGTCGCTGCTTGTAGAGCCCGATGACCCGTTCCTGCAGTACGGCGCGGGCCTGCGCGAGCTCCAGCCGCGCCACCTTCAGCTCCCGGGTCGCCTTCTTGACCCTGCCCTCAGCCTCACCCAGCTTGATGCGGGCCAGGTTGTAGTCCTCGACGGCCCTGCCGAGGTCGGCGTCGAGGAGGTCGAGCTGCTCCTTGATGCGCTGCGCCTCTTCCTTGGCGCGCGCCTTCTGCTCGGCGAGCGGCACGGCGTCGGCGTCGGCGGTCACCACGAAGGCCGGCAGCACCACACCGATGACCACGAGGATGACGACCGCCAGTCGTCCGAACGTCACTCCGGGTACTCCTTCGACGTCGATTGCAGGCCGGTCGGCCTGAGATGAAGCGCGTTTCTCGGCCACGTGCCGGGCTCTGAGCCTTTCTGCGTCCCTATCGGCAATCCTGCCGATGGGTTGACCGCGAGGTGATGACCGCCCGGCAGACGGGCCGCGCTCACGCCTCCCGGTCGCGAGCGCCCCGCATTGTGACCTGCTCCTGAGAACGCTGCAACCCGACCGGAGTTCACGTTTGCCTTAGAGATGCAGCGATTTCGCCCTCGCCGCACTCCCACCGACTGCCCCGGTCGTCACTTGAACGTCTCGATGCCCTCATACGACTCGCCGCGGCGGATCGCGTCCAGCACCGCCCGCGGCTCGGGCGCCGCCTCGAAGAAGGCGGCCAGGATGTCGCAGTCGTCGTACTCGTCGCAGCCGGCGCACGTCTCGTGCCCGCGCGCCCTGGCGCACGGCCGCACCCGACACTCCCTGCAGTAGACGAAGAGCAGCGCATCGTCGCCCTTGCAGCCCGCGCAGCGGATCTCGTCGGCCGGAAGACCGTCGGGGAACAGCGTCGGGTACTCCTTCGACCACCCCTCCGCGACGACCCGCTTCGCCTCCGGTTCGTCGCTCTCGTACGCCTTCACGACCGGGCAGTCGTGACACATCAGTCCGCAGTAGGCGATCATCTCGCCGCGCATGGTTCCCTCCCGCGTGCAGCGTCCGAACCGGGCCGGACGGCGATGACCCGCACAGTGGATGGTAGCGTCCACGCGTGGCGGTGGGAAGGGGCGGGAAGGCGAGGATCGTGGTGCCGAAGGAGGGACTTGAACCCTCACGCCCCTTCCGGGGCACCGGATTTTGAATCCGACGCGTCTGCCAGTTCCGCCACTTCACGAGTCCACGGGAGTACACCTGTGCCCTCGTGGGTCCACCCCTGCGCAGACAGCATGTTGTCACTTGGTTGTCAGCAGGCGGGCCCCGAGGCGACGATCACGAAGGGGAGTACACCATGCACGCCACTACCGACCGACCACCGCTACCAGCGCCCCTGGTGGCGCTGCGGGACCGGCTCCGCCAGGGTCCGGCCGACACCTATGAGCTGCGCCGCGACCTGCGTCTCTCCCGTGCCGCGCTCGACTCGCGCCTGCGCCGACTGAGGGCCTCGGGCTTCGACATCGTCTCGGCGCGGCAGGGCAACGCACCCGCCACCTACTCGCTGCGCTGCGAGCCCGACGAGGACACGCCCCGCCGCTGCGCCCACCCGGACTGCGACACGATCCTGCGCAGCGACGCAGGCGCCACCGGGCGGCGGTTCTGCGCCGTCCACGAACCCGCCCCCACCGCGATCGACCTGCTCATCGCAGAGCTCGAGCTCGACCTGGCCGCCGACTCGGATGCCACGGCGCCCGACGACGAGGCGTTCGCCGGCTTCCACCGGGTCGTCTTCTGCGTCGGCGAGCGGCGCCAGCACGCCATCCTGCAGGCGGTCGAGGGCGTCCGCGGCGGCAAGCACTACGGCGGCACGTTCTTCCGGCTGTGGCTGACGGCCGCGGAGGACGATCGCAGACCATCCCACGCGGCTGAGGGCATCGTCCGCTACGTCCACGGCGTGATCGAGGTTCCCAACCGGATGCCGGCGCTCCGCGTCGATGAGGCCGTCGGTTGCTGGGTCGAGGGCTTCCCCCGGCCGGGCGAGCTGCGCCGCTGGGATCCGATGGTGCCGCCGGGGCGCTACCTCGACCCCGACGAGGCCGCGGCGTGCGTCTCGGCCTACCTGGGCCGCGACATCAGCGCCCAGGAGGTGCTCGACGCCTACCGCTCGGGGCGCGTCAAGACGTCGACCTGGCCGAGCCCCGCGGAGCCGGAGATCTGGGAAGGCGACCTGCCGGAGGTCGTCAAGGTGATCGAGGAGGAGGGTGGACGATGAACCGGCCGGAGAACGACCTCCCCGACGTCCTCACCCTGCCGGAGGCGGCGCAGCTGCTCCGCATCAGCGAGACCACCCTGCGCGACCTGGTCAAGCGCGGGAGGGTGCCCGGTGAGAAGGTCGGGGTGTGGCGCTTCTCACGGTCGGCGCTGATGGCCATGCTGGCCGAGCCGCATGTGGCCAAGGTGCCGAAGACGGAGCCCGAGGCGCCGGTGCGGAGACGCAGGCGGGCCTAGCAGGGGAACAGGGACGGCCCGGATCCCGATGCGGGGTCCGGGCCGCTTCCTATTGGCGCGGCCGGCGTCTGCATCATGGGCCTGATCTCTGCCAATCGAGCGGGCAACTGGCGACCTGCTTGCCGTCCGCACCCGACACCGCGGCGGGAAACTGGCAGGTCTTGAAGTCGTCCCGTCTCGGTGTGATGAAGAAGTCGCCGTCGTTCCGGAAGACGCTGCGTCGCTTCCTGACCTTGATGATGCCGACCGGCTTCGAGAGTTCGCTCCTCACGATTCGGACCGCCTCGAGCAGGTCAGAATCGTCCGATACCACCACGGCAACATCGTACATACCCTTGAAGCCGTCTCTGACTAGGTATGTGGCCAGGTTCACATCAGAGCCCTTCTCCTCTTGGTCCCAAACCAGGGCTCGTTTCTTCTGACCGGATGGCCTGACTAGCCGCTTCGCCTCCTTGCGGATCTTGAAAGTCCCCTCTATCACTGTGACTCGGGAGAGTGTCCCGAGGGCGGCCAGGTATGCCGCTTGCCGTTTCGCTTGGTCCGGGTCCCAGGCCACCGGCTTGACTCTTGCTGTGAAGTACCTGACAAGCACGACGTCATTCTTCGGGAGGATACGATCGAAGAACGACTCCAGGTCGAGCCACCGGCAGTCACCATGGGGGCCGTTCTTGAAAGCGGCATAGTAGAAGTTGAAGCCGTCGACGTAGACAATGGTCGTCGGGCGTCTGCCCACGAGGCCCCCTAGATAGGCCAAAACCGCCACGGGGGCGGTTTCGGCGCCTCGAGCCAACGGGCTCAAGGTGGGTATTGCCGATATCTATTATGCCCCGTCTGTCAAGTCCCTTCACATTCTCCTGTTGGTAGTTCTCGCGGCGGCCCCGGAGAGGCGTGATCGTACCTCTCCGGGGCCATCAGCCGGCGGGAGGGACCGGCCTGCCGTGCTGCCCGGCGGGAGAAGGGTGAAGCGCCGGGAGATCGTGGTCAGCTGCCCAGCCGTGCCTCGTCGAGGTGCTTGGCGATCTTCACCAGGTCCTCGCCGTGCTTCTCCGCCTCGTGCGGCTTGGCGTACGGCATCCCCGAAGGACGCAGCGCCGGCGTCCGTGCGAAGAGCGCCGGACCGAGGCGGTCGCCGATGCGGCGGACCGACTTCGGCGTCCTGCCGCCCTCGAGCTGCGAGGCCAGGCGGTAGACCGCCTCATCGGCTTCCATGACGTCGGCCGCGGCCAGCCCGAGCGCGTCGGCTGCGTCGAGGTACTTGCCCACCACGCGGGCTCGCTCCTTATGGGCCGCCCGCAGCTGGACGAGGAGCGCCTCGCGCTCCTTGGCCGCCTTCGCTGCGGCCTCCGCCTCCTCGCGCCGCTCGATCTCCTCGAGGGCGAGCTCCGAGGCGTCGATCTCGGCCTTGAGGGTGGCCAGCTTGCCGTCGAGCTTGGCCAGTTCCTCGGGGTCGTCGAGGGCCAACGCCGGGCGCTTGGCCTCGAGCTCCTCGACCTGGGCGAGGAGGGTGTCGAGACGCTGGCCGTGGTCCTTGCGCAGTTTCGGGAGTGCGAGCGCCATCAGACGGCCGCCTCGAGCTGCAGACCGACACCGCCGAGCGAGGACGGCGCGAAGGTCCGCTCACGCGCCTCGGCGAGATAGGTCGAGCCCTTCTCGTCCTTGCCGGCCGTCATCGCGGTGGCGGCGTGCATGAGGGCGTCGAGGGTCAGGTCGTGGCGCAGGATCGCCTTGATGTCGGCTTCGGTGGCGCCGTCGGTGATCGTGTCGGCGATGCCGGCGGCCAGGGTGTCGAGTGCGGCGGTCTTCATCTGTCATCGTCTCCTGTGAGTCCGAGCTTCTGACACAGCTCTGGGTAGTCGCGGAACATGCGGGCGTTCGCCTCGCGGAAGGTGAGTCCGTCGCCCTCGGTGAGGATGGCGTGGCGGACGTTGTACTCGGTGATCGCGTCGTTCGGGATGGGCAAGTGCGTCGGCAGGCGCCCGCCGTGTGCCTTGAGGGAGCGCCGCACGAACGCCACCGCGTCGATGGTCGGGTCGGGCGGCGGCCCGAGGCTGCGCTTGGGGGTCGTCATCCGGCGGCCTCCTTCGGTCGGGGACTGATCGGTGTACTCATCTCCCTCTCCTCGGTCGTGGTCATGCGCGGGCGATCCCGCGGGCCGACCTGCGTGCCCACATCTGTCGTTCGTGGAAGGCCTGGTCGATTGCACCCACCACGGTCGCCTCGAGGTCGTCGACCCCGTAGACGGGCGCGTTGAAGTTGAGGACCACCATCGGTGAGTCCCCACCCCCGACTCCCATCTTCGGCGCCGGCGTGACCTTGACGTGCTCTCGCCCCTTCTCCCCGGCGAGCAGGAGGGTCGGCCCGGCCGTCATGAAGTCGGCCCCGGCTGCGGCGAAGTGACGACGTGCCGCCCACGGATACCGCGTGCTGCCCAGCGAGCTGATGATCGTCCCGGTCCGCCGTCCGGAGGCGTGGGCGTACATGCCGCCACCGAGGTAGATGCCGGTGTGCCCCCAGCCGAACTGGTCGGTCCACTGCGGGATGCCGGTGCGGAAGAAGAGCTGGTCGCCAGGACGGATGGCGTTGTTCGGCACCCGTCGCCCGAGCGGCCACTGATTGCCGGTGTAGGTGGGAAAGCCCTTCAGCCCGGCGGCGTTGTAGACGTACTTCATGAAGCCCGAGCAGTCCCAGCCGGACGGGGTCGTGCCGCCGATGACGTAGGGACTGCCGATGAACTGCCGCGCGATCGCGGCGGCCCGCATGCCTCCGGCGGCCCCCGCCATGCCCCCGAAGTCGGGGACTCCGGCGCCGGTGCCGAAGTTGACGTTGACCCTGACGCCGATACTCGAGGAGATGGCGTTGCGGATCGCACGCTGAGCGTCCGCCGCTTCCTGCTCGACGCTCTTTCGCCCGTCCGAACCCTTGATCTCGACCTTCGGCTTGGGCCGCAGCCCGTTGAGGTCCACGACGCCCTTGCGGAACTTCTTGCGGAGGCGCTCGGCTTCCTTGAGTTCGTCGTCGCGGACCTTGATGTTGATGAGGGTCTGGCGGGTCTCGGAGACGCGCTTCTGGGTGTTCTTCGTGAGGCCCGGCGTCTTGCCACCGCCCGCAGAGCCCGAGGTGCCGGCGGCCTTGTAGTCCATGACGGTGTTCGGCGTGATGGCGGCCAGCAGGGAGAGCGCCCCCACGACACCGGCGATAGCCGGCAGCCACGTCCGCGAGGCGATGCCGACGGCACGGATGCCGCCCGCCACGGCCTTGAGGCCCTTCGCCTTGCCGGCGGACCCCTTGCCGACCATGTTCCAGGTACCGGTCTCCGAGGCCCACATGTTGGCAAAGGACTGCGCCGACTGCGCCGTGGCCATGCGGCGGATCCAGACGACCACCGCCTTGATGCCCTTGGCGCCCTTGACCCCGGCGCCGTAGAGGCCCATCAGGAGGCTGCCGAACTTCATCAGCGGGCCGGCGGCCGCCACTGCCCCCGCGATGATGAGCAGCCACTTGCGCTGCGTCTCGGAGAGGCCGGAGAACCAGTTGGCGACCTTCTCGACGACCTTGGCGAGGTCCTTGGCGATGGGGATGAGACTCGTGCCGAGCTGGGCGGAGATGTCGGCGAAGGTCTCCTTCAGGCGCCTGGTGGAGTTGGCCATCGAGTCGGCCGTGTTGTCGTAATCGCCCTGGGCGTCTTTGGTCTGCTCGAGGATGAGGTTGTAGCGGGCCTGGACCTTCTGCTGTTCGGTGAGCTCGGCGCCGGTCGCCGCGATCCCGCTGCGGTACGCCTCCTGCTTGACGGCGTTCTCGTTGAGCAGGACCCCCACCTGACGCATCGGTTCGGCCTCGCCCACCAGCCCCGACTGGAGCTTCTGGAGGGCCTCCTCGACGCCGATGTCGTGGAACGATGCGAGGTCGACGGCCAGGGCGACCATGTCCTTGGACATCTCCGCCGTGGGCTTCGACCCCATGCCCATCGTCTTGAACAGGTTGCCGAACGTGGAGGCCGCCGACTCGGCCGTCTTCTGCGAGAGACCGAGGTCGTCGAGGGCACCCTTGGCCCAGCCGTGCATCGCCTTCGCCTGCTCACCGAAGACGACGTTCGTCTTGTTCACCGCCTCCTCGAGGTCCGAGGCGCCCTTGGTCGCCATCGTGAAGCCCGCGACGATCGGCACGGTGAAGCCGAGCGTCATGCGGGTGCCGTACTCGCTCATCTGGCGCTGGGTACGCTGCGCCTTGGTGGACAGGCCACCGAGAGCGGCCTGGCCGCCCGAGGAGTCGCCCGAGATGACCAGGCGGACGAGCTGTGTCAGGGTGGCGGCCATCAGTCGGCCCTCGGTTCGGCGCCGGGCTCGACGACCGCCACCGCGTTGACCGGCGGCACCGGGAGGGCGTCGAGGAGGGTGATCGCCAGGACCACCGTCGCCCGCGCCCGGTCGGCCGGCTCCATGTGCTCGACGGTCGTCGCGGCGGCCTGTGGCCATGCGCCGTCATACGCCGCCGGCCAGGTCGGCAGGCCACGCTGGTCGAGCGTCTCGCGCAGGATGGCGCCGAGCATGCGGTTCGCCTCAGCGGGGTCGCGGGCGGATGCAATCTCCTTCATCGGTCACTCCTCGGTTCGGGGGTGTAGTCGAGTCACGGTCGTCGCCGGCTGCGGCGAGCCCTCCTCGAGCTCGCGGCGCAGGTCGGCGAGGACCTCGCGGGAGAGCTCGAAGCGGACGGGGTCGGCGATGGTGCAGTGGCCACGCCAGAAGACGTCCTGGTCGGGTGGCCACGCTTCACGCGCATCGCTGTTGAGTCGCTCGCGGATCCGTCGGCCGATCTCGGCCTGAAGACGGGCGCCGGCTCCGGCCTGGCGCTTGAGGGCGTGCTGGTAGCTGCGGGCGCCCATCAGAACACCTTCCATTTCGTCCCCCCGGCGACCGTCCGCCCGGGCTTGCCGGGCTCCCACTCGACCGGCCGGCGATGGGTGTTGACGACCAGATAGCGGAGGGCGTCGAGGATGTGGCAGAACTCCGAGTCCTCCGCGTAGACCTCCGGCTTGTGACGGTCGGGCCTGATCGTGCTCAGCGCCCGCACGAGCCACTCACACCCCCGCGAGACGACCAGCGGGATCTCGGGGTCGGCGAGGAGGCCGATCAGCTGCACGCACCCGTCACGGATCGACGACTGCCGCGAGACGGGATTGAGCCCCGCGGCGCGGAAGACGGCCTCCTCGGACTCCGACGTCTGGACGTTGACCGCACGGCCGGCGGGGTCGCAGTAGGTGACGCTCGGGTGCACCCCGAGCTCGACGTCCTTGCGCCGGATGGCTTCGGCGAACTCGGTCGTCGTGAGGTTGTGCGGCACGAGCTCCGCGATCACGAACAGCTGCCCGGAGGGCGCCTGCTGGGCCCAGCCGCACGCCGGTGAGCGGTAGCCGTGGTCGACGAACCGGAAGGTCCGCCACTCCGGGGCGACCTCGATGTCGGCGGTGTTCCTGGTGCTGTCGAAGCGTTCGAAGAAGACGCCCTCGGGCGACGCGAACGCCTCCTCGGGCGTACTCGGATACTCCCGTCGCGCCAGGCGGGGCTCGGGCGCCTCCTCGACGTTGAGGCGGTACCAGGCGCGGTCACGGTCCGGGTGGGTGGACCACGGGTAGAACTTCGGCACCCAGCGACCCCGGCCGGCCTGGGCCTGCATCCACAGCCGGTGCGTGGCATCGTCGGCACCGTTGCCGGTGGTCAACAGGTGGAGACGTTCGCAAGCGGCGTCGAGGGCAGTCAGCTGTTCGTCGACGTACTCCCAGAAGGCCGCCTCGTCGGCGAGGCCGCCGTACGCTGCCCGACCACGGCCGATGCGCTTGGTGGCAGTCAGGGCTTGGAACCGCGAGCCGTTGCCGAACTCGATCGACATGACGTTGTCGACCACGATCTCCGGCCGCCACTCCGGCGGCATCGACTCGGCCATGAGCCGGACACGCCGGATCCCATCGGCCGCGTCCTCTCCGGACTGCCGCGCAAGGAGGATGAGGCGGTTGCCCCAGAAGGTCGCCGCGTAGAGCCAGAAGGCGAGGTCGAGCCAGGTGGCGCCCAGCTGCCGGGCCTTGAGGAGGAAGAGACGATCGTTGTCGCGCATCGCCCGCAGCATCCGCCGCTGCGCCGGCCACAGCTTGAACGGCACCAGCTTGCCGGAGACCTTGTCCTCGATCTGGAGCGACTCGACGAACTGCAGGAGGGTCGGCACCTTCCCGCTTCGCCGGCTGCGTCTCTTCGGCTGCTTCTCCGCCTGCGCGGCGGCCTCGAGCTTGGCGAGGCGGCTTTCGATGGTGGTGCTCACGTTGTCACCTCGCTGTCGGCGGCCGAAAGTGCCTGCAAACGACGGGCGAAGAAGACGCGCACCGGATAGCGGGTCCGATGCCGGGCGCTCATCGGTCTCTCCCCTCGAGCTCGCGGAGGCGCTTGTCGAGGTCGAGCTCGGCCACGATGTTCTTGGCCACACCGAGCGAGTACGCGATGGCGTTGTTCGTCTTCACGTCGATCTCGCCGCGGAGGAGCTTGGACAGCGTGCTGGCGAGGATGGTGCGGAGCTCCTCGACACTGTCGAGGCGGACGTCCGGGGCGCCTGGGGCGCTGGCCGGCGGACGCTTCCGCCACTGGACTCCGGCCTTGCCGCCGCGGCTGCGGGCCGCCCGTATCTCCTCCCGATACCGAGGGTCGTGGAAGTAGCAGTACTGCGAGTCCTCGAGCGCCTTACCACGGCAGGGCGTGCCGTCCGTCTTCGTTGCGCAGCACGGTCTGTCGCTGTAGTGACGAGGGGGGTCGACTGGCGTCTCTCTCCCGGTCAAGTTCAACTCCTCACCCACCGTCACCCACCTCCTCGCGTACCTGGGCGAACTCGCCCATGACCTGCTCGAACGTCGCCCCCGTCCGGTAGTGGATGAACCGTCCACAGCACCCGTCCGGCGGGACGATCGGCCAGACGGCATAGGAATCGGGGAACACATAGCCGCGTCGCGCGACGACCTTGTTCTCAGCCGACAGACGTCGATAGGTCTCCTCGTGCCAGCTCTCATGGCGCTTCCAGACCGCTGGGTCGTAGCTGATCCTGGGCGGGTCGTAGTGGCACTCATGGCCGGCGATGTCCTCGACGACATACAGGCATCGCGAGCAGGCCGGCGCTTCGGGGATGCTCATGTGAAGCTCCTTCGCCGGGGGGAAGATGAACGTCCGTCCGTCCAGCCCCTAGTGTTTGTGGATGGATGGACACTCGTTGACGAGTACTCGTAGACACCAGCAGCAGCAGCGAGGCTGCTGGTGTCCGTACGAACGTCCATCCGTCCAGACTCCCTATAGGTTGGATGGACACTCATGGCGCCACCCTCCAGTGAGCCTGGGCGCGTGGGTGACCGGGGTCGGCGCCTTTCTCGCGGTTGACCAGACCGTCGCGCACGAGCTCGTGAAGGATGTCGAAGACGGTCGACCGTCCGGGTCCGTCGCCGTCGGCGTTGACGGCATCGACGACGGCCTCAGCGGTCATCGCCTGCTGGCGCTCGGTCGGCAGCAGGGCGAGCACCTTCTGGCGACGGTCGACACGACGGCGGACGGCGCAGTCACCGAGCATGTGGTACTCGCGGTGCTCGCCGTCCTCCTCAAGCTCGATCTCGACGGCCTCGGGCAACTGCTCGATCCGGCCGAAGGACCGCAGCTCACGGCGGTTGGGATGACCGCGGCCGGAGCGCAACAGGACGAGGACCACATCGACAGCGCCCGGCGAGGCCGAGGAGCCGCGGACGATGTCGGTCCCGTCGCCGCCCGACTTGCGGGCGTGAGCGAGGAGCAGGACACAGGGGCCCTCCTCGGAGAGACCGCGCCAGAAGTCGATCGCGCGGCGCATCTGGGCGGCGTCGTTCTCATCCTCGACATCGCCCCAGGCGCCGACGGTGTCGACGATGACCAGGCCGATGCGGTGGCGGTGGATGAGCTCGAGCAGGGCGCCGCGCAGCTCCTCGACCTCGAGCGAGGTCTCGTGGCGGAAGAGGATGTGGAGATCCTCGGAGGCCGGGACGCCGGCCCGCTGCAGGTTGTGGCGCAGCGTCCGGCGGCCCTCCTCGGTGAGGAGGAGCACCGGCGTCTGACGGACCGGCGAGTCGAGGAAGGTGCCGCCGGTGAGGGCGGCCCTGGTGAGATGGTAGGCCCAGGTCGACTTGCCGCTCATCTTGTTGGCGCCGGCCAACAGACAGAGGGCGCGGAGCGGCAGGAAGGGGTCGAGGAGCATGTCCAGCTCGACCGACTCGGCTTCATAGAGCGCCGCGGCGGTGATCGTCGGAGAGACGGCGACGCAGCTGCCGCGCTCCGCCTCGAGCGACTCGGCCGTCAGCGACTCGATCGACGCCATCAGGGACAGCATGTCCCCGTTGGAGTCCGCCACCTCCTCGACGATCCTCGGTCCGAGGTTGAGCAGGCGGCGCTTGATGCCGGCTGCGTGGACCGCGTCGACGTAGCTGGCCGCCTCGCTGCGCAGGGCGGGGAAGTCGAGCAGGCTGAAAATGAGGTCGCGCTCATCCGGCAGTTCGCGGGCCACGGCCACGGCGTTGGGATCGTGGCCGGCGTCGACCGTCCGATAGACGGCTTCGACGATGCGCCTTTCGCGTGGGCGGAAGAAGTCGTCGAGGACGATCCTCTCCCTGGCCAGCGCGACGACGTCCCGGTCGCCGGCCAGCATCAGCGAGATGACGGCGTGTTCGTCGTCTGCGGCCCACGGGACCACGACGCCCTCTTCGGGCGGCCCGTCGGGCAGGTCGCGAGACCGCTTCAGACGACGGCGTGTCTGGCGAGCGGCGCTCAAGTGGCGGACTCCTCGGCGGGCGGCACGAGGAAGTAGCCGGTCCGTGAGTACGGCGTCACGCCGACACAGTGGGCGGCGCGATGGCCGTAGGAATCGCCGTGGAGATGCCACCGCCGACAGTGATCGCACCAGGCCCGGAGGCCCGGGCCGTCTTCACGCGGGTACGCGGGCAGGCGCGGGATCTGTGAGTCATTCATGGCGTCTCCCGGTCGCCGGAGATGAACTGCAGAAGCTCATCGAGCGAGTCGATTCCGAGGCCGCGGCACAGCTCGCCGATCTGCCTCGGGGTGTTGATGCCGAGGGCACGAAGCTGCCACTGCGGCCATGGATAGAGCGTCCGTGATCCGATCCGCTCCGGCGTCAACTCGCCGCGGCTCGTTTGGCCGACGATGAGGTTGCGCGAGACGCCGAGACGAGAGGCGAGCTCGTCGGCGGAGAGGAAGAGCTCCGCACTGGCGACCGCCCGACCACGGCCCGGATCGTGACCGGGGCGGTCGCCACTGCGGGGTGTTGCGTTCTCCGGGCGCATGAGGATGTCCGACGACCTCAGTCGTCAGCCTCTTGGAGAAGGTCTGCCGGGTCGCCGTCCCACTCGAGGGCGCTGGCGATGCGTGCGAGTTCGATGGAATCGTCCCGGGGACGGGCGCGACCGTTCTCGATAGCCCCGAGGCGGGCGGGGTGCACGAGGCAGTGTCGGGAAGCCTCGACCTTGGTGGTCCACCCTCGCCGGAGTCGCTGCCTGGTCAGCTCAAGCACGTTCTCACTCCTCGTCGAATACTTGCTCTACAGTCAGAGTAGAGCCCGGCGACCCCGTCACCATGCCGCGTCAAACACACGCGGATTCCTGCACTGTGCAGGGAGAAAGCCGGATTCGACCCCGAAACGAGATTCAGGGGGGCTGCATTTTCGCGGGTCATCGCGACAGCACCTCGCGCTGCAGCTCGTCGAGCAGCTCCGCATAGCGGGCACGCATCTCGCCGCGTGGGCGACGCTGGCCGCTTTCCCACCTGGCCACTGTGACCCGGTTGACGCCCAGGGCGTCGGCCACCTGGCGCTGAGTCGGGCCGGCCTCGACGCGGATCGCCCGCGCCAAGTGTGGCGGGGGGAGCCTTCTGGCCTTCAGCGCCTGCTCGGTGAGCGCCATCATCTGTGCACCTCCATATCGTTCTCTGGTTTCATTATGGCGGCTGTATTGTCACCTGCAAGCCCCAGAAACCGAAAAACGGCGCGGGTGTTTCGGTGCACGCTAATATGAGTGCCTTGTGCACTGGCGACGAATCGGTTACACTGTCGGTAGCAGAGCGAAACAGAGGAAGGCGGAGCATGGCGAGGCAGCCGAGGATCACTGGATTGCGGTTCCGCCCGGTGATGCCGGGGGAGCAGGCGGAGGACTGGCACCGATGGGTGGGGGTCGGGCTGGATGTGGTGCCCTACCCGGTCGAGATACGGGTGAACAGGACCGAAGACGGGCGGCTCGCCTGTACGGGCCTGCAGCTCGGTGCGCGGCTCGACATCGACCCGCCACAGGTCGAGACGGAGATCACCGCGCGGAGTCTGCGCGACCTACCGATCAGCCAGATTCTCGGTGCGATCGCGCGGCAACTCCCCGCTCAACCGATGGCCGCAGAAGCCCTGGGCGTCAACGGAGTGATCCAGGGGCCACCTTTGCGTCGGGCCACCCGGCCGCGTCCCGGCCCCCGAGGCTGGCCCCGTGAGCACTTCGAAGAGGTCGCCCGCGTCTACCGCGAGGGCCTCGCCAGGGAGCCTCGGGCGCCGGTGAAGTACGTCAGGGAGACCATGTTCACGACGGAGCCCACCGCCCGCCGCTGGATCCAGCGGGCCCGCGACATGGGCCTACTCGGCAAGGCGACCCCCGGCAAGGCCGGCGAGCGTCCGTCAGAGAAGGCGACCACCGATGACTGAGCTCCAACAGGAACACCCCGACGAGGACCGCCCCAAGGACGGCGGACTCGCGCACATCCGCGAGCGGGTCCGCAAGGCCATGAGCGACCCGCTCGAGGGCCTTGAGGGCGATGAGGAAGACGAGGAGAAGGAGGACGGGAATGGCTGAAGCACGCAAGGGCCGCGGCGGCGCCAGGGCGCCGGCAACGCCGGGAAGCATGAAGGGCGGCATCCGCCGACCGAGAGGACCGGGAGGCGGCTACAGCTACACCGTCGAGCTGGGCGCTCAGCCGGCGCAGCGCTGCCCCGCATGCACCGAAGCAAAGAGGCGGCCGGCCAGGTGGTGGCTCGACGGCAAGCCGCTCGACGTCTGCCCGAGCTGTGGCGGCGAGCTGCGCGAGACGCGGGAGCGTCGCACCGAGATCAGGGGCGGCTTCGCCACCTACAAGGAGGCCGTCGCTGCCCGTGACCGCGACCGCAACAGCGCCCGCGAAGGGGCCTACGTCGCCCGCAGCACGATGACGCTGGGCGAGTACCTCGAGGAGCGGTGGCTGCCGACGTTGGCCGCGGGCAACCTCAAGAAGAGCACGGCGGCCGGCTATCGCTCGCACGTCGAGAACTACCTCTCCCCCACCAAGCTCGGCCGCACGCGCCTCGGTGATCTCAACCGCGACGCGATCGCGGCGCACTACGCATGGCTGCGAGAGCACGGCCGCGTCCACGGCGGCAAGGACAAGAAGCCGCTGGCGACCTCGACGGTCGAGCGCATCCACGCCACCCTGCATCGGGCGCTGCGAGACGCCGTACGGTCGAAGCTCCTACCCGGGAACCCGGCCGATGACATCGAACTCGCCAGGGGCGCCGCCAGCGAGCGCAGCTGGTGGGATTCGGCCCAGCTGACGGCCTTCCTCGAAAGCGCCCGTGAGGACCGCCTGGCGCCGCTGTGGCTGCTCTACTCGACCACCGGGGCCCGTCGCGGCGAGCTGCTCGCGCTGCAGTGGTCGGACGTCGACACGGAGCGGGCCAAGCTGCGGATCCGTCGGTCGCGGATCACCGTCGACCGGGAGATCGTCGACGTCCGACCGAAGACGAAGAGTGGCATCAGGACGATCTCGCTCGACCCAGAGAGTCTGCGGGCACTCAGGCAACAGAAGAAGAGGCGGGCCCAGGACAAGCTGCGGTCAAGCAAGTGGCAGGACACCGACTACGTCTTCACCGATGAGGACGGCGGACCGCTCCGCCCCGATGCGGTGACGAAGCACTTCGACAGGCTGGTCAAGGCGTCCGGCCTGCCGCGGATCACCGTCCACGGTCTGCGCCACACCAACGCGACGATCGCCCTGAATGAACTCCGTCAGCCGGTGGCCCAGGTCTCGCAGCGGCTCGGCCATGCGAACGTCGGGATCACCTTGTCCATCTACTCACATGCGATCGAGAAGCAGGACGAGACGCTGGCCGCAGACTTCGCCGCACTCGTCGTGCCGGAAGGGTACTGAGCGCTGCAATGTTGTCAGATGTTGTCACTTGGGCGCGTCAGGTTGAGAATCCGGGCTCCGCAACGGCAGCCGAAAAGACGCCGTTTGCAGGGAGAAGATGGTGCCGAAGGAGGGACTTGAACCCTCACGCCCCTTCCGGGGCACCGGATTTTGAATCCGACGCGTCTGCCAGTTCCGCCACTTCGGCGACGACGTGCGGCGCGGCGCAAGGTGCTGCGCCGGCGCCACGCCGCACGCGCAGAGCCACATGGTAAGCCAATCCGGCCACCCCCGCCAGCGGACGCGACTTGTCCGGCCGCCCGTCCTTGGAGAGAATCGGTAGTGAGCGTCCCCGGAGGAGGACAGTGGCCAAGAAGCGACGCGCCAAGACGCGCCGACAGCGACAGATCCGCCGCAAGCAGCAGCTCCAGCGAGAGGCGGCGGAACGGCGAGCCGAGCAGCCGGAGCGTCCGCTGCGCTCGGAACAGCGGCGAGCACGGCGCGACACCTACAAGGGCAAGAAGCAGGACCCCACCCAGGGACTGACGTGGCGCTTCGGCCTCGCCCTCATCGTCCTCCTGTACGGACTCGGCATCTGGGCGGTGCGCTTCGCCTCGGAGACCACGGTCGAGAACCACCCGACGCTGTGGATCGCCCTCCTGGTCATCCTCGCCTGCGGTGTCGGCGCCTGCCTCGGCGCCGGGCTGTCCGTCACCATCCGTCGCAAGCAGTGGCGCTGGGTGATCCCGATGGCGATCCCGGTCATCACCGTACCGACGCTCTACGCCTACTGCTACTTCACGCTCCGGGCCGCCCGCAAGGGCCTCGGCGCCAAGTTCGTGCCGCCCGACAGGCCCGACCGGACGACCGGCTCGACGCCGTCCAGCGGCAGCTCGGACGACATCAAGCTCCTCGGCGACTGACGGTCGTCGGGCGCCCGGCAGCGCCGCGGCGACCGAGCGCCGGTCTGGCGGCCGGCGGCCCTCCCGCCCGACTCCGGCTCCGTCCCCGGTGACCCCGTTGACGTCCCGCACGCCGCGGACGCGTAAGATACACGACTGTGGTCTGAGTCCCCGGGCGGGGAGCCACGGCAGCGAGGTGGGCTATCAAGAAGGTCATCACCAACCTGATCATCTTCGGGATCATCGCCGTCGCGCTGTACTTCCTGCTCCCCAGACTCATCGGCACCAAGGACGCCTTCAGCCTCATCACCAAGGCCAACTACTGGTGGCTCGGCGTGGCGCTGCTGGCCGAGGTCGTCTCGTTCCTCGGCTACGCTCTCCTCACCCGCTACATCTTCCACTGCCTGCAGGCAGAGCTGGGCCTGGGGCTGGTCGCCCGCATCAACCTGGCCGGCTTTGCCGCCAGCCGGTTGTTCTCGATCGGCGGCATCGGCGGGTTCGTGGTCACCTACCAGGCGCTGGCCAAGCGCGGGGTGTCCCGCAGCATCGCCGTCGTCGCCGTCGCCACGCAGCAGCTCTTCATCTACATCGTGCTCTGGAGCATCTTCTTCGTCGCCCTGGCGTACCTCATCGCGCAAGGACGGGGCTCGAGCGGCTCGACGATCTTCGCCGTCATCGCCATCGCCATGATCCTCGGCAGCCTCACCTACCTCATCTACCTCTACAACCATCCGACCCAGCTGCGCCGCAGGGCGCGCGATTTCTCGAGATTCTTCAACCGCGTGTTCCGGCGCAAGGTGTTCAACGAGGAGGGCATAGACGACTGGGTCGACAACCTCCGGTCCGGGATCCGTCCCATGACTGCGCGCCGCGGCACGCTCCGTACGGCGACGCTCTACGCGGCCATCTGGTGGGCGTTCGATATCCTCTGCCTGTACCTGACCTTCCAGGCGTTCGGCTACTCCATCCCAGTCGGTCAGCTGCTGGTGGCGTTCTCCATCGCGTACACGGTGGGGATGTTCGCCCCGACACCAGGGGGGCTGGGCGCGGTCGAGGCGGTGATGCTGGCCACGTTCGCCGGCTTCGGCGTGCCGTCGGCGGTCGCCGTCGCCTCGGTGCTCGTGTACCGGCTTATCAACTACTGGCTGCCCTTCCCGATCGGGATGGTGTCGTACTTCACGATCCGCTGAGTGAGAGCGAGCAGGAGGGTGCCGGCGCGGAGCCGCGTCGGGCCGACGCCGCGGCAGCGGCAACGTCTGTCGAGGTGCTCAGCCCGAGGCCGCCCACGAGGCGCCGTCGTTGGCCTCGTCGTGGAAGCAGCTGACCGCGCCGGTGTGGCAGGCCGGCCCGGCGGGGTCGACGCGCAGCAGAACGGTGTCGGCGTCGCAGTCGAGGTGCAGCGAGCGGACCCGCAGCACGTTGCCGCTCGTGGCACCCTTGTGCCAGAGCTCCGCCCGGCTGCGGCTCCAGAAGTGCGCCTCGCCGGTCGCGAAGGTGAGACGCAGCGCCTCGGCGTTCGCCCACGCCACCATGAGCACCTCGCCCCCGGCGACGTCCTGCACGACACAGGGCACCAGGCCGCGGTCGTCGTAGCGGACGCGGTCGAGGAGGTCGGACGGCTCCATCGTCAGTCCGTCGCCTCGTCGCCGAGGAACTGGCGCATGATCGCGACGCCGTGGCTGGTGCCGATACGGGCGGCCCCGGCGTTGAGCATCAGCGCGACCTCGTCGTAACTCCTGATACCCCCCGCGGCCTTGATGCCGATCTGCTCCCCAAGAGCATCCCGGAGCAGTTCCACGTCCCTGGCCGTAGCGCCCCTGGGCCCGGTCCCGGTGGACGTCTTCACGAAATCGGCCCCGGAGACCTCCACGAGCCGGCAGGCCAGCCGCTTCGACGCGCGGTCCAGATAGCAGGTCTCGATGATCACCTTGACGATGGTCGCGCCCTTGCCCGAGTTGACCGAACGCATGCGGACGGCGCCGACGACGGCGCGCAGCTCGTCGCGCACCTGCAGGACCTCGCCGGAGAGGAGCGCCGGGATGTTCATGACCACGTCGATCTCGTCGGCGCCCTGCATGACGGCCTCCTCGGCCGCGACCACCTTGGTACGCAGAGTGTCGGCCCCATGCGGGAAGGAGACCACCGTGCAGACCTTGACGTCGGTGTCGCGCAGAGCCCTGCTGGCGGGCTTGACCCAGAACGGCAGTACGCAGACGGCGGCGAAGTGGAAATGCCTGGCCTCGGCACAGAGTGCTTCGACCTCGGCCCACGGCGCGTCGGCGCGCAGGAGCGTGTGATCGATGGTCTTGGCGAGTTCTTCGACGTGCATAGACGGTCCGGCCCCGACGGCCGGCGCATGGCACCGGCGACGTGCTCCTGCCTCCCCTCCCGCACTATAGCACGACGCCTGCCGCACACGGACGCGGGAACGGGGTCGGCCGGCGGCTGCGGCTCTGCGTCACTCGCGCGAAGCGAACGCGCCGGCCGAGCGGCGACTAGACGGTCCGCTCGACGAACGCCTCGTCCCGCCGCCACTTGCGGCGGACCTTCACCCGCAGGGCGAGGAAGACCTGGGCGCCGACGACCGCCTCGATCTCCTGCCGGGCGGCGCTGCCGATGCGCTTGACCAGCGAGCCTTTCCTGCCGATGACGATGGCCTTCTGCGACTCCGTCTCAACGAAGATGGTCGCCTCGATCTCGACGAGCGGCCGGTCTTCGCGCTCGACGATCTCCTCGACCTGCACGGCGAGCGCATGCGGCACCTCGTCCCGAGTGCGCCGCAGCGCCTGCTCGCGGATGAGCTCGGCGACCAGCATCTCGAGCGGCTGGTCGCTGACGATGGGCTCGGGGAAGTAGCGCGGCCCAAGCGGGAGGTCGGAGACCAGCGCGTCGAGAAGGCGCTCGGAGCCCCTCCCTGTCCTGGCGCTCACCGCCAGCACCGGCGCCTCGCCCGCCGTCTCCTTCGCGATCCGCTCGGCCGCGGCCACCCGTGCGGAGTCGACGAGGTCGCACTTGTTCACGGCGACCACGAACCCAGTGCCGCTCTCGGCCGCCGCGGCCATGATGTAGCGGTCGCCCCCGCCGATCGTCTCGGCCGCGTTGAGCACCACGAGCGCGACGTCGACCTCGCCCAGAGCGTCGTCGACCGCCCGCTGCATGCGAGCCGTCAGCTCGTCGAGAGGACGCTGGAAGCCGGGCAGGTCGAGCAGGACGAGCTGGTACGAGGGCCGCGAGACCACCCCGGCGATGCGCCGTCGCGTCGTCTGGGGACGGTCGCTCACGATGCTGACTTTGCGACCGACGAGACGGTTCACGAGCGTCGACTTGCCGACATTGGGCCGTCCGAGCACCGCGACGAAGCCGGAACGGTGGTCGTCGGGGAGCGCCTCCTGTCCCGACGGTGACGGGTCGACGCTCATGCCGGCGCTTCGTCCGCCGTCATGCAGAACGGCGCTCTGAGCAGCTCGTGGAGCGGGAAGACTGTGGGATCGCCGCCGACGTACGCGACGATCCGCGGGTCACCGAACTCCGAGAGCGCCTGCAGACAGGCGCCGCACGGCAGGAGGTCGGTGCCGTCCGCCGCCGCCACCGCGACCACCGCCAGATCGCGCTCGCCCGCCGCGACGAGCGAACCGAGAGCCACGCGCTCGGCGCACTGCCCCACCGGGAACGACGCGTTCTCGACATTGACGCCGATCGCGCGGCGGCCGGAACGTGCCGCCGCCGCCGCGCCGACGCGGAACCCCGAGTACGGCGCATAGGCGCGGGCGGCGGCCGCCGCGGCCTCCCGAAGCAGCTCCCGCTCTTCGTCGTCGGCCGGTCTGCCGCCGGGAAGCTGCGCCGGCCCCGGCGCCGGCCCCTCGCGTCCGTCCGATCCTCCCTGCGTCGCGTCCGCGCACATCGCCCGCCTCCTGCCGCTCAGAACGGTCGCCAGATGAAGAACACCGCCGCCGTCACCACGATCCCGATCAGCGCCCCGGCGACGACCTCGAGCCACGAGTGGATGCCGGCCTGGACGCGACTCTGGGCGGTGAGGAAGGCGAGGATGAGGACGACGAACGAGATCGGCACCGCGTAGGGAGTCAGGGTCGCGATGAACGTCACCGCCACCCAGCCGCCGAAGGCGATGGCCGCGTGCCCCGACGGCCAGCCGCCGCGCAGCGCCGTCCCCCGGCCGACGGCCGCCTTGAGGATGATCACCAGCAGTCCTACCAGCAGCAGCGCCACCACCGTGAGGTCGACCTCCGACACGCGCAAGCGCCGCAGGAAGCTGTAGGGGAGGTCGACGATGTGGTCGTAGAAGACGAGGTAGGCCACCGCCAGGGAGAAGAGCGCCGCGATGAACACCGCGCCCGCCGCCACGTCCTTGGCGATCTTGGCCGCCGGGTGCTTCTCCTCGGTGATCATGTCCACGACGTGCTCGACGGCCGTGTTGATCATCTCGGCGATGAACACGAACGTGATGGCGGCGAACACGAGCAGCAGCTCCACCCGGGTGACCGCGAAGAGGAGGCTGAGGACGACCGCCACGACGGCGATCGCGAAGTGGATCTTCATATTACGCTGGTAGCGGAGCGTCCAGACGAGGCCCTCGATGGCCCAGTTGAAGCTCTGGACGAGGCCGTGCTTGCGCCCGCGCCGCTTGCCGGCCTTGCGCCTGGTAGTCTCCGCGCCCGCCTTCTGCGCGGCGTCGGCAGCACTCGCCGGTCCGCCGTCGCCGGTCGCGGCGGTGGAGGCGGCAGCGTCCGCCGTCCCGCCGTCGCCGGTAGCAGTCGCAGGATCGGCGGTCTCGGCCTTCGCGGGCGCCGTCGCGTCGGCATCGGCTCCGTCCCCCCTCAGGGAGGTCCGGGACTCGTCGCCGTCGCGAGAACGGTCGCGACGTCGCAGCCAGCCGGCGACGGGGCGCCACGGCAGCAGCCGCGGCTTCTCCTCGCCGCTCACCAGAGACGCTCCCAGGCGCAGCTTTCGACCAGAGCGGACTGGCGGGCCAGCATGTCCGCCGACTCCCCCGCGACGGCGAGGCTCCCAGCGCCCGGCTCCCCACCGTGCTCCCGACCGAGCAGATGAAGCAGGCCGTGGACGATCAGCAGGGCCAGCTCGCGGGCCGGCGGGGTCCCCTCGGCGGCCGCCTGCCGTTTCGCCTGTACGGGACACACCACCACGTCGCCGAGCAGACGGGGTACGCCGGCAGGGGCACGCTCCCCCGGCTCCTCGAGCGGGAACGACAGCACGTCGGTCGGGGCGTCGATGCCGCGGTACTCCCGGTTGAGGGCCCGGATGCGCCGCTCGCCGACGAACGTGACGCCCACCTCAGCGGTGGCGACGCCCTCGGCACGCAGCACGTCGGCGACCAGTCCGGTCACGGCCGCCGCGTCGACCGCCGCTCTCGTCCGGTCGACGACGTCGACCACGACACCCACGGCGGCGTCTTCCGTGCCAGGTCCGTCCACCACGCGTCTCCCGTCACCGCGCCCGTGTCCGCCGTCCGCTCACGACTCCCGCTCCCCGCGCCCGCCGGTCTGTCGCTCCTCCGCCTGGCGGTCGCCGTGCTCCTTGTAGGCGGCGACGATGCGCTGCACGAGCTTGTGACGGACGACGTCGCGATGGTCGAAACGGACGAAGGCGATGTCCCTGATGTCCGCCAGCACGTCGCCGACGAGGACCAGCCCCGATTGACGCCCGCCCGGCAGGTCGATCTGGGTGATGTCGCCGGTGACGAGCATCGTGCTGCCGAAGCCGAGCCGGGTGAGGAACATCTTCATCTGCTCGGGCGTGGTGTTCTGCGCTTCGTCGAGGATGATGAACGAGTCGTTGAGGGTGCGGCCGCGCATGTATGCCAGCGGCGCGACCTCGATCTCGCCCTTCTCCATGAGCGTGGAGAGCCGCTCGCCGTCGATCATGTCGTAGAGCGCGTCGAACAGCGGCCGGAAGTAGGGGTCGACCTTCTCCAGCACGGTGCCGGGCAGGAACCCCAGGCTCTCGCCCGCTTCGACGGCCGGCCGGGTGAGGATGATCCGCCCCACCCGCTTGGCGGCCAGCGCCGCGACCGCCATGGCGGTGGCCAGATACGTCTTGCCGGTGCCGGCCGGCCCGATACCGAACGTGATGGTGTTCTTCCGGATGGCGTCGACGTAGCGCTTCTGGTTGACGGTGCGCGGGCCGATCTGCCGGCCGCGATGGGTCCAGACGACGTCACCATAGACCTCGGAAGGCCGCCCGCTGGTGCTGGCGGCGATCTCCATGAGCGATTCGACGCTGGCCGGATCGAGCGGACGACCGGAGCGGATCACGGTGACCAGCTCCTCGACGACGGCAGCGCCCTTCTCCACCGCGTCGCGCTCGCCCTCGAGGATCAGGTCGGTGCCACGCAGCGTGAGACGACAGGCCAGCGACCGCTCCAGGAGCTGGAGGTGGGCGTCGTGATCGCCGGCCAACGTGGCCGCCGTCGCATTGTCTTCAAGGTCGATGGTCTGTCTCACGCTCCGCCTCCTGCCCGCCCCGCCGTCAGCCGAGCCGGGCGCGTACGGCATCGCTGACACGCCGGCCGTCCGCACGGCCGGCGACCCGCGGCATCAGGTCCTTCATCACCTTACCCATGTCGCGCGGCGAAGAGGCGCCGACCGCGGCGACCACCTCGTCGATCAGCGTCGCGAGCTCCTCCTCGCCGAGCGCCGCCGGCATGTACGGCTCGAGCGCTTCGAGCTCGAATCGTTCCTGTTCGGCGAGATCGGTCCTGCCGGCCGACTCGTAGGTCTCGAGCGCCTCTTCGCGGCGCTTGCGCTCTCGGCTCAGCACGGCCAGCTCCGACTCCTCCGTCGCGTCGGCTCGACTGTCGATCCGCTCCCTCTTCAGCGCCGCCACGTAGAGCCGCAGTGCCCCGGTGAGCCGCCTGTCCCCGGACTTGAGCGCCGTCACACTGGCGGCCTTCATCCGTTGCTCGATCGGTCCTTCCTCGCGGGTCATCCGCTCACTTCCTCTCGGCCCCTGTCTCCTGACCGTCACGTGCAGTCATCATCATCCCACGTCGCTCCGCCTCGGCCATCCCGGGCGACAGCTCGCACCACACACCGTCGGGGCTCGCGCGACGGACGACGGCCTCCAGGAGTCGCCCGCGAGGCACCTCGCCGTTCCCTCGACAGCGGACGTATCCGGAGCTGTAGCCGCTCCAGACGCCGTCGCGGGTGCCCTCGACGAGGACCTCCACCCGGCTGCCGACGAGACGGCCGGCGGCCGCCGCGCGGGCGTCGTCGGCGGCACGCGCGGCGGCCCGGCGACGCCGGCGAAGCTCCTCCGCCGAAAGCGGCGGCAGCGCCGCCCCGGCGGTCCCCTCGCGAGGAGAGAACGTGAAGACGTGGACGCGTCCGAATGGTCCTTCGGCCCCGATCGCCGCCAGCGTGCGCTCGAACGCGGCCTCCGTCTCCGTCGGGAAGCCGACGATCACGTCGGTCGTGACGGCCAGGCCCGGGATCGCGCTCCTCGCCGCCTCCAGCCGATCGAGATACTCGGCGTACGTGTAAGGCCGGCTCATCTCACGCAGCACCCCGTCATCGGCCGACTGCAGGGGCAGATGAAGGTGGCGGGCCACGCGCGGATGGTCGAGCACCTCGAGCAACGCCGTCGTCACGTGCAGTGGCTCCAGCGACGAGAGACGGAGGCGCTCGAGTCCCGGCAGCTCCACCAGCGAGGAGATGAGCGCGGCCAGGTCTGCCCGCCCGGACCCGGCGCCTCGCGTCCCCCCGGGAAGACCACGGCCGTACAGTCCGAGGTTGATGCCGCTGAGCACCAGCTCGCCGCATCCGGAGGCGAGCGCGGAACGTGCGGCGGCCGATGCCTCCTGGGGCGGCAGGCTCCACAGCCCGCCCCGGACGAGACGGACCGCGCAGTAGGCGCACGAGCCGTCGCACCCGTCCTGGACTTTGAGGACGGCCCTGGTCCGCCCGCGTACGCCGTCGTCACCGGCCTGCGTGCGCTGGGCGCGGTCGCCCACGGGTCCCGCCGCGGCGGCCAGCCTGCCGAGCTCCTCCGGCCGGGCGAGCCGCGCCACCGCTTCTTCGACCCGGTCGATCGGCACCACCGTCATCGAGGGATGGTCGAACTGCTCTCGGCGGTATGCGACGGCGCAGCCGGTCACGACGACCGCCAAGCCGCGCGCGGCCAGCCTGCGGGCCCGTTGTCGCGAGCTCCGTTCCGCCTCTGCGGTCACGCAACAGGTGGTCAGCACGGCGATGTCGGCCGCCTCAGGACCGACGGCCGCCTCGTGTCCGGCGCCGACCGCGCCGGCCAGCAGCGACTCGACGTCGGCCCGGCTCACCTTGCACCCCACCGCCTCTGCCCAGACGCGCGCCACTCAGCCGCCTCCCACGCGGATCCCGGTATCACGGTACTGCAACCACAGGGCGACCCACTCGCCGTCGGACCTCCGGTCTTTCTCGACGAAGGTCGGCCAGGCCGCCTTCCCCTCGTCGACCTGGTCCTCAAGAAGACCGGCCACGATCACGTCGCGCGGCGGGCGAGCGTCGGCGCGGTCCGGCGCGGCCGGCGCCGCGGCCGGGTCGAGACGCCGTCCCAGGGCGACGACCGGCTTGAGAGCGATGTTCGCCACGACGACGTCGGCCGCCGGGAGCGGCGTGTCGTCCGCCGTCCCATCGGCGAGCGACAGGTCGACGTGCGTCCCGTTCAGCAGGGCGTTGGCCGCGGCGGCGGCGACTGCCTTGTCGTCGACGTCGACGGCCGCTACCGGCGCGAACCCGAGGCGCACTCCGGCGATGGAGAGGACGCCGCTGCCGCACCCCACGTCGAGCAGCCGGCCGACCTCGACCGACTGCAGCAGCTCGAGGCACTGCCGGGTCGTCGCATGGCCGCCGGTGCCGAACGCCATGCCGACGTCGATCACCACGTCGAGGGTCCCCTCGCGGGGCGCCGCCCACGGCGGTCGTACGAGCACCCGGCCGACCTGCACAGGATGGTGGAAGTCGAGCCAGCGTCGCTCCCAGTCGTCGCTCTCCGGGGCGGCGCGACAGCGACCGAGCTCCTGCACCTCGCGAAGCGCCGTCTCGACCGACGGATCCGCCAGCGACGCGGCCGAGAGCCAGAAGGTGAGAGCGTGAGAGCCGTCTGCCTCGTCTTCCTGCCAGCCGGCGGTCGGCAGCACCGCCAGCACCTCGACGGCGCGGTCGTACACCGCGTCGGCGACGGTGAGGGTGAAGCGGACGTAGGCGGAGGCGCTCACGGAGGACCGGAGGGAGTCGGGACGCGGCGGTCCCGCCTCACTGGCGGAACGCCGCCTTGACGCGATCGAAGAAGCCGTCTTCCTGCTCGTAGTTCGCCTCGTCGGTGAGCTCCGCGAAGTGCGCGAGCGCCTCGCGCTGCTGTTTGTCGAGCCGCCGCGGCACCGTCACATTGACGACGACCTTGAGCGCTCCGCGGCCGCGCCCCCGGAGCGCCGGCATGCCGCGGCCCCGGAACTCGCGGACATGGCCGGGCTGGATGCCGGCCGGCAGGTCGAGCTCGATCGGATCGCCGTCCGGCGTCGGGATGCTCACGTGAGCGCCGAGCGCAGCCTCGACCATGGTGAGATCGAGGCGGTGGATGAGGTCGTGGCCGTCGCGGATGAAGCGCTCGTCGGCCTCGACGCCGACGAGAACGTACAGATCGCCGGGGCGGCCGCCGGCGGGAGCCGCCCCGCCCTCCCCTCCGAGACGGATGCGCTGGCCGTCGGCGATGCCGGCCGGGATCTCGACCTCGATCTGCCGGCTCCCACGCACCCGGCCGGCCCCGTGACACGCCTCGCACGGGTCGGAGACGACCGCGCCCCGGCCGTCGCAGACCTCGCACGGACCGGTCTGGATGAACTGCCCGAACCCGCCCATGCTGGCCACGTGCCGCACGCGGCCGCTGCCTCCACAGGCGGTGCACGGCTCGGGAGACGTCCCCGGCGCCGCCCCGGTACCGTCGCACGCCTCGCACGAGACGGCAGCGTCGACGTCGACGCTCCGCGACGTACCGGTGACGGCCTCCTCAAGACTGATGGAGACGGCCACGGCCACATCCTCACCCGACTCGACGCCGGCGCCCGACGCCCCCCAGGTGCCGCCGGCGGCCTGACGCAGGACGTCGCCGAACATGCCGCCGCCGCCGAAGAACAGATCGAACAGATCGTTGACCGAGGTGTGCTCGAAGTCGGTCATGGGGCGACCGCGCACGCCGTCGAAGCCGTAGCGGTCATAGGCCGCCCGCGACTCCGGCGAGCTGAGCACCTCGTAGGCCTCGGCCAGCTCCTTGAACTTGGCCTCCGCCTCGGGGTCGTGGGCGTTCACGTCCGGGTGGCAGGCCCGCGCCTCCCGGCGGAAGGCCCGCTTGATCTCGGACTGCTCGGCGGCGCGCTCGACGCCGAGCACCTCATAGTAGTCCCGTTTCACGTTCCCATCTCTGTCTGGCTCATCTCTCGATACACCGTGCGCCCGGGCCGTCGCCAGCGAGAGCGGCAGCGATCCAGGGCCGGCCTCACCACAGCTCTTCGATCAGGGCGCTCAGGTCCCCTGCCGAGGCGCGCACCGCTCCGATGACCCGCTGGTAGTCCATCCTCGTGGGCCCCAGGACGCTCACGGTGCCGAGGTTGCGGTTGGCGACGCCGTAGTTCGCGGCCACCAGCGCGCATCCCTGCAGCGACGGACGGCTCATCTCGTGGCCGATCCGCAGGTAGACACCGTCTTCGCGGAGGACATCGTAGAGCAGCTCCAGGACCTTGCAGCGTTCCTCGAGCAGGTCGACGAGCTCGTCGAGGTGCGTCACGCCCTGCGCGTTGAGCGCCTCGAGCAGCCGCGATGTGCCGCCCATGTGGACGTCCTCGGCGTCGGCCGGACCACCGACCTCGAACGCCGGCCGGATGGCGGCCAGGAACGACCGTTCCGCATCGCCGAGCTCGGGGTCGGCGAACGTCTGCTCCACTCTTCGCATGCCGAGCCGTGCCCCGAAGAGCCGCTCGTTGAGGTAGGCGCGCATGGCGTCGGCCAGGCCCTCGTCGACCTGTCGGCGGAAGCTGAAGACACGCTTGGCCACCCGGCCGGAGCCGGTGATGATCACGACCATGACCAGGTGCGGCTGCAGCGGCAGCACCTCCACGTGGCGGACGGTGGCGAAGGCCATCGACGGCGCCGAGACCACGGCCAGCAGCTCGGTCATCCTGCTCAACGCATCGGCGGTCTCGCGCAGCGCTTCGTCGAGCTCTCCCTGATGCACCTCATGTGTCGCCGGAAGAGCCGGTTCACTTTGCCGGCGCTCGTGCAGGATGGCCTCGACGTAATGGCGATAGCCCTCGTCGGTAGGGACCCGGCCGGCCGAGGTGTGCGGATGGGCGAGAAGGCCCTCCGCCTCGAGCACCGACAGGTCGTTGCGGATGGTAGACGGTGCCACGCCGAGGTCGCCGGCCTCGCTCAACCGGCGTGAGCCGACGGGCGAGCCCGATGCGATGTGCTCCTCCACCACTGCACGGAGGACTCTCTCCTGTCGTGGCTTCAGCGCCACAGTGCTACCTCCGGCCACGGCGTCGGTGCGGGGGCGACGACCGTGACGTCTTCGTGCCCGGATCGGCGTGTGGGGCCGCGCAGGACGGCTCGTCACCTCGTCTGTCAGCAGAAAGCGCGAAACAGGCGCACACACACCGCATCGGCGACGTGGCGCCCCTTTCGCGTCACCGCAAGTGTACCACCGCGTCTCGACACGAACCCAGCCGCCGCCATCTCGTCGACGGCGTTGCAGTCGAGGACCGGCTCCATCTCGGCGGCGGAGACGGGGGTACCCGTCCGTGCCGCCAGGTACAGGCGCTCCCGCAGGCGCGTCGGCGCGTCCAGCCGCTCCTCGCGGCGCGGCGGAGGGGCGCCGTCGGCGCAGGCGAGGTAGGCATCGAGGTCGTCACCGTCTCGCCGGCGCACATCGCAGAGGGTGCTCACCGCCGACGGTCCCAGCCCGAGGTAGTCCTCGCCCCGCCAGACGGCGCCGTTATGGCGGCAGCGGCGCTGCGGGCGGGCGAAGTTGCTCACCTCGTACCAGGAGTAGCCGAGCCGCGCCAGACCGTCGATCACGAGCTCGTACATGCGCGCCCCGACGTCGGCATCGGCGACGGCTGGGAGGCAGCCGGATGCTGGCTCGCCGGACGCGGCCTCGTGGGATGCGGGTGCGCCGGACGCGAGATCGTCGCGGGCGGGCTCGCCGGATGCGGGTGCATCGCACGCGAGATCATCGGACGCGGGTGTGTCGGACGCGCGTGTGTCGGACGTGGCCAGCAGGCGACGGCCGAGGGGCGTCCCGGCGACCACGTCGAGCTCGTACCACGACACGTGGTCCGGCCCGAGTGCCGCCACGGCCACCAGATCCGATCCGACGTCGGCGATCGTCTGGGCGGGGACCCCGAAGATGAGGTCGACGCCGACGTTCTCGCAGCCGGCCGCGCGCAGCCGGCGGAACGCGGCGGCTGGGTCGGACCGGGTCGTCCGGCCGAGCGCCCGGCGCGTATGCTCAAGGAAGCTCTGGACACCGAGCGACACCCGGACCCGGCGCTCTGCCGCCCACGCCGCGTAGCGCTCGTCGACGTCCTCGGGGTTCGTCTCGACCGTCACCTCCGCGCGGGATGTCAGGAGCGGCTGGAAGGCGCGCAGCAGCCGCTCCAGCCGCTCGACCCCGAGGAGCGACGGCGTGCCGCCCCCGAGGTAGAGAGTGTGCAGCGAGCGGATCCCCAGAGCGTGCCGTTCGGCGGCCCACTCGGCGCGGACGGCGTCCACGAAGCGGTCGAAGAGGTCATCCAGACCGCGGCCGTCTGAGGACAGCGTCTCGATATCGCAGGAGCAGAACGCGCAGTAGTCGCACTTCGCGCGGCAGAAGGGGATGTGGACGTACACGTGGCGCGGCGGCCGCGCCGCCGCCTCGACGGCTTCCGCGGCCGGCACGGCTACTTCTCCGAGCCCTCGCCGATCTCGAGCACCGCCAGGAAGGCGTCCTGCGGCACCTCGACCACGCCGAGCTGCTTCATCCGCTTCTTGCCTTCCTTCTGCCTCTCGAGCAGCTTGCGCTTGCGGGTGATGTCGCCGCCGTAGCACTTGGCGATCACATCCTTGCGCTGGGCGCGGATCGTCTCGCGGGCTATCACCTTGTTGCCGATGGCCGCCTGCACGGCGACCTCGAAGAGCTGCCGGGGGATCTTCTGGCGCAGCTTCTCCACCAGGGCCTTGCCGCGCGCGTAGGCCTTCTCGCGCGGCGTGATCAGCGACAGCGCGTCGACGGTGTCGCCGGCCAGCAGGATGTCGAGCTTGACCAGGTCGCTCTCCCGGTAGCCGTCGAACTCGTAGTCGAGCGACGCGTAGCCGCGGCTGCGGCTCTTGAGCTGGTCGAAGAAGTCGAGCACGATCTCGCCGAGCGGCAGCCGGTAGTGCATCTCGACCCGTTCGGGCGAGAGGTACTTCATGTCGAGGAAATCGGCTCGCCGCCCCTCGCAGAGCTCCATCATCGCCCCGACGTGCTCGGTCGGCACGATGATGCCGGCCGCCACGTAGGGCTCCTCGATGCGTTCCAGGCGCGCCACATCCGGCATCTCGGCCGGATTGCGGACGGTGACCATGGCCCCGTCGGTGAGGTAGGCGTGGTACTCGACGTTCGGCGTGGTGGCGAGCAGGTCGAGGTCGTACTCGCGCTCCAGCCGCTCGCGGACGATGTCCATGTGGAGCAGCCCCAGGAAGCCGACCCGGAACCCGAACCCGAGCGCCTGGCTGCTCTCCGGCTCGTAGGTGAGGGCGGCGTCGTTGAGCTTGAGCTTGTCGAGGGCGTCGCGCAGGTCGGCGAAGCGGTGCTCCTCGGTCGGGAACAGACCGCAGAAGACCATCGGGTGGACTACCTTGTAGCCGGGCAGACGCTCCGTCGCCGGCCGCTGCCGGCTGACGATGGTGTCGCCGACCCGCACCCGGGCGACGTCCTTGATGCCGGTGATCAGGTAGCCGACCTCGCCGGTCTCGAGCCGGTCGGCCGGCGTCATGTTCGGACCGAAGTAGCCGAGCTCTTCGATCTCGGCCCGCTCGCCGGTCCCCATCATCTCGATGAGCTCGCGGCGCGAGAACGAGCCGTCGACGACGCGGACGTAGGCGACCACGCCGCGGTACTGGTCGTACTCGCTGTCGAAGATGAGCGCCCGCGGCGGCGCCTCCGGGTCGCCCTCCGGCGCCGGCGTCCGCTCCACGATCGCCTCGAGGACCTCCTCCACCCCCTCCCCGGTCTTGGCCGAGACGGCGATGATCTCGTCCGACTCGGCTCCGGTGAGCTCGTGCAGCTCCAGCTCGGCCTCCGGCACGTCCGCGGCCGGCAGGTCGATCTTGTTGAGGACCGGGATGAGCTCGAGGTCGTTGTCGACGGCGAGGTAGGCGTTGGCGACCGTCTGCGCCTCGACGCCCTGGGTGGCGTCGACGACCAGCACGGCGCTCTCGCAGGCAGCGAGCGCCCGGCTGACCTCGTAGCTGAAGTCCACGTGGCCGGGCGTGTCGATGAGGTTGAGCTGGTAGGTGCGGCCGTCGCGCGCCCCGTAGGCGATGCGGACGGCCTGCGCCTTGATCGTGATGCCGCGCTCGCGCTCCAGGTCCATGCGGTCGAGGAGCTGTTCCTTCATGTCGCGCTCGGCGACGGTGTGGGTCAGCTCGAGGACGCGGTCGGCCAGCGTGCTCTTGCCGTGGTCGATGTGCGCGATGATGCTGAAGTTGCGGATGTGGTCGAGGGGCGTCATGGCAGGCCGCAAGGGTAGCACTTCGCCGGGCGGCACCGAACCCGGCCCGCGTCAGAAGAGGTGCTCGTACTCGACCTGCGGCAGAAGGTCGTAGGGGGACGACTCGTGCGGCCAGGTCTCAGGACCGTAGGCCGACCTGTCGTCATCGCCCATCTCGCCCACAGTGGGCAGACCCTGGGCATCCTCGACACGCCAGCGACCGTCTTCTCTCGCGAGGATGACCTCCCACGTCTGCCAATCGTCCCAGGCGCGGCCGTTGAAGGCCCTGTGGCCCGACCACACGTGGGCGATCACCCCCACGCGATCGTCGGAGAGCCGCTTCTCGACGCGGACCTCGTCGACGTTCACGTCGCACTCCTCGGTGAGCTCCAGCGAGCCGGGGTTGTCTCCATTGACCGTCATGGGGTTGTTGAGACTCCACTGCTCACGATAGTCGATCCATTCGCGCAGGTCGGGGATGCTCTCGCGCAGCGGGCTGTCGGCGGTCAAGCTCGCCTCGAGCCGGTCGCGGACGGGCTCCAGGAAGGCCACGAACGCCTCCAGATCGACCTTCACCGGCCGTGACTCCCGCCTGGCGATGTTGACCCAGGGCGTCCGTCCCTCGGCCACCTTGGCGTCGCGTTTCTCGTCCCAGGCGGTCGCCTGTTCCATGACGGCGTCGACCTGATCGGGCGGGAAGAGCCAGAGCGAGTCGTCGGCCGTGCGCCACTCGGCGACCGCCGCCGCGATCGCCTCGGCCTCTTCGACCTCGGCCGAGGTCGGCTCGCCGCACGAGACGGCCGGCCAGGTCACAGCAAGCACGAGCGCGAGCGAGAGAAGCAGCCGGCAGAAGGTGATCCTCATGCGTCACCACTCGATCAGAAACGGGACGATCGCGGCGCGGAGCCACGCGCACATCGCTTCCACACTGTGGCTCACAGTCTACTATGAAGAAGCGACGAGCACTCTCGGCGGCCGATCTCCCAGCGACTGACCTCCTGGAGACTGATCCCCCGGCGACTCATCTCCCGGCGACTCATCCCGCCTGCTCGCGAAGGCTCCAGCGCGAGCCCGGTGAGATAGCCGCCGGGCAGGGCAGGGTCGCGGCGACGGCGAGGATCAGCAGCGGCAGGGCGGCCAGCGCATAGAGGACGGTCGCCGGACTGGTGGCGTCGCCCAGTTGGCCGAGCAGGGCGGCGCCGATGCCGCCGAACCCGACGCTGGCTCCGACGGTGACGCCCGAGGCGAGGCCGATGCGGCCCGGCAGGTACTCCTGGGCGAGCACGATCGTGGTACTGACGCAGGCGTTCACGGCGAGGCCGATGAGCGCCACGAGCGGCATCATCGGCCCGAACTGCAGGCTCGGCAGCAGGGCCAGGGCCGGGATCATGACGAGCGGCGGCGCCAGCAGCACGAGGCGGCGGCCGTAGTGGTCGGCGACCCGCCCGCCGAGCAGCGTCCCGAAGGCCGCCGCGACAAGGAAGACGGTCGTCATCACGTTGGCCGTGCCGGGCCCGGTCCCCCGCACCGAGACGAGGAAGAGCGGCACGTAGGCCATGATGCCGGCGACCACGGCGCTGAGCACACCGTACATGAGCGCCAGGCGGGCGAAGGGCAGCCACTCGCTCGCCCCCGGCGCCGGCGGCGGCCCTTCCGCCGCCACCCGCTCGCGTTCACGCGCGTGGAGGGTGCGCACCGCCAGCGCCACGGTGAGGGCGGCGAGGGCCGGCAACACCGCCAGCAACGGCGTGGCCGCGAGGCTCAGCGGCGCGACCACCGCCGTGACCAGCAGCGGCGAGACCGCGAAACCGGCGCTGCCGCCGACCGAGAAGACGGCCATGCCGGTGACCACCCGGCTGCCGGCCGCCACTCTCGCCCAGCGGGCGCCTTCGGGATGGAAAGCGGCCACGCCGACGCTGGCGACCGCCACCGCGATCAACACGACGGCGTAGCTGTCGACGACGCCGACGGCGCCCAGGCCGAGGCCGCCGAGCAGCAGCCCGAACGGCATCAGCCAGCGAGCCCCTGTGCGGTCGCCGAAGTGGCCGAAGACCGGCTGGATGACGCCGGCGCCGATGCTCGTCGCCAGCACGACGATGCCGACGGTGCCGTAGGTGTAGCCACGCTCCACGACCAGGAACGGCAGAAGCGCCAGCACGGCGCCGCTCGTCATGTCCGAGCACAGGTGCCCGAACGAGAGTGCGAGCAGCGCACCCCGCACCGCCGGACGGCTCACAGGTCCTCGTCGTCGAGCTCGGGGCAGATCGGCGGCTCCGGCTCATCACCGACCGGCGCACCTCCCGGCTCCGACACGGCCGGCACGCCCCGCCGCCGCCTGATCATGCTCCGCAACAGATCGACGTCCTCCAGCCGGAAGACCCGGGCGAGGCCGAGGTACGCCCCGCCGCCGACCAGCACGATGCCCACCACCACCAGCAACTGCTCCCAGATCCCGCCGGCGAAGAAGTCCTGCGTGTAGCGCCAGATCACCCAGCTGACGCCGGCCAGCGCCCCGCCGCAGACGAGCATCTTGGCGATCGACCCCATCAGCGCCCTGGCGCCCATGCCGTCGATCTGGCGCCGCATCAGGTAGATGAGCGCGAGGAAGTTCCACGTGGCCACGATCGAGGTCGCCAGCGTGATCCCGGCGACGCCCAGCGGCTTGTACAGCAACCAGTCGAGCAGCGCGTTGAGACCGAGGTTGAACAGGCTCACCCACATCGGCAGCCACGGTCGCTGCAGGCTCTGGAAGCCCCGGTTCAGGATGATGTTGCCGTTGGCGAAGATCATCCCCACCGAGAACAGTGCCAGTGCGGTCGAGACGCTGGCCGTGTCCTGCGCGTCGAAGATCCCGTGCTCGTAGATGAGGCTCACGAACGGCTGCGGGATGGCGATGAACCAGATCGCGAACGGCAGGGTGACGAAGAACACCTGCCGGACGGCCCCGGACAGCGTGTCGCGGAAGCCGGGCATGTCCTCCTGGGCGGCGAAGCGGCTCATCGCCGGGAACAGCACCGTCCCGATGGCGATGGCGAACACCCCCTGCGGCAGCTGGTAGAGCCGGAACGAGTAGTAGAGCTCGGCCGGGGCGTTCTCGCTGACCAGGGCGGCGAACGCCTGTCCCACCAGCGCGTTGAGGTTGAGGATGCCCAGCGCCGTGGTGACCGGCAGCATCAGCCACAGCGTGCGCTTCACCGCCGGGTCCTTGAGGTCGAGTTTGAACCGGTACCGCCACTCGAGCTTGCGCAAGGGGATGAGCAGCAGGGCCAGTTCGGCGACCGTGCCGACGACGTTGCCCCACACCAGCGCCCAGATGCCGATCCGGGGCGCCAGCACGACGAGGAAGATGATGATGACGACGTTCCAGACGATCGAGATGACCGCCGGCATCGTGAACCGCTCGTACGAGTACAGGACGCCGATGACGACCCCGGCCGTGCAGAGCAGGATCACGGTCGGCATGAGGGCCTCGGTCATGAGGACCATGAGGTCGAAGTAACCGTACTTCTCGACGAACCCGCCGTAGATGAGCTTGATGAGGTACGGCGCCACCAGCATGAAGATGAGGACGATCACCCCGATGCCGAGCGTGACCACGGTGATCATGGTGGAGGCGAGACGGAAGGCGCGCTCCTTCTCGTCCTTGAGGAGCAGGCGAGTGAAGACCGGGACGAAAGCGGCGCTGATGGCCGCGTCGGCCAGCAGCGCCCGGATCAGGTTGGGGAAGATGGCGATGTTCGTGTACGCGGCCATCTCGCCGGTGGTGCCGTAGAAGGTCGCCGTGAGCATCTCGCGCACGAGGCCGATGACGCGCGAGGCGGCGGTCGCGCCGGCGACCATCACGGCCATCCAGGCGAGTCTCTTGGCGTGTTCCTTCATGCAGGCGCCCTCGATGAAGGTGGTCGTCGTTCGGAGTGCGTGTGGACGCCGCCTCGAGGCACCCTCTCGGGCGGCTACCCTCGCGCACGCCGCGAGAGCGTGCGGCGAGGGGCCCCACCTCCGAGCCCTCGTTCGGGCCGGGCGCCCGCGCCCCTCCGTGGACATCCGCCCGGCGGTGCCGGGCGGGCGGCGCCCAGTCTACCAACAGCGCCGGGTCATCCTGCGGCGGCAGGCCATGTTCACGTGCGGCGGGGCATCCCCAGGCGACGACGGAACATCTCCTTGCTGCGGCGGCCGGTCACCCTCGCAGACGCTTCTCCATCCGGAAGCGCGTGAACTCCACCCCGTCCCGAACGGGATGCTCGACGCCGACGAGGCGAAACCCGTGACGCTCGAAGAACGACCGGGCGACGACGCTCGCCTCGACACGAAGCGTCCCGACACCCGAGGCACGCGCTCGCTCCTCCAGTCGCCCCACGATGGCCGTGGCGTGGCCGCGCCCGGCGTACGCCGGGCCACAGTACAGGAGGGCGACATGGTCGACAGGATCGAGCCGCCCGAACGCTACCGGCACGTCATCGACCACAGAGCAGACGGTCAGCCCCCGCCCGAGGTCCCGCCGGAACCCCTCGAGGTCATCCGGATATCTTGCCCAGACGCGCACCTGCTCGTCGCCGTAGCCGGCAGGGCCCAGGGTACGGACGGCGTCGCGGTACACTCCGGCGAGGGTCTCCGCGTCCTCCGGCCGGTAGTCCCTCAGTCGTATCGTGATGTCGCCGTCGGTGGCCACGCCGCGTCTCCGTCCACTCCCCCCGTCGTCCGTCCGCACCTCCCGTCGTCCGTAGACACCGGAGGATCAAGACCCCGTCTCCCTGTCAAATGGGTACCCGCTCGCCGGTCGAGCTGCACCGCGCCGCAGGACCACCGGTCCGTTTGCCGCCCGGACCGGGCCTGTGCTAGCATTCGCCGGCCGCGCGGAGGGCGCAGCCTGTCCCCGCCGGGGCGGTTCCACCACCGATCGAGGAGCTCCGTGCCCAACATCAAGCAGCAGAAGAGGCGGATGCATCTCGCAGAGCGTCAGCGCGCGAGCAACCGCAAGGTGAAGTCGACCATCAAGACGCTCGTGCGGACGCTCGACGAGCAGATCGCCGACGGCGACCGCGAGAGCGCGGCCGCCACGCTCCGGGCCGTCGACAAGGCCGTCGACCAGGCCGTGGCGAAAGGCGTCCTGCACCGCAACGCCGGCGCCCGCAAGAAGAGCGCGGCCGCCCGCAAGCTCGCAGAGCTCGACTGACGACGACCATCTCGCAGCGGCCGGGCGGGTGACATCGATCACCCGCCCGGCCGCTGCGCTGTTCCCGGAAGGTGCGCGGGCCGGCGCGTTGAGACGCCTCAGCCGCGGACGACCTCCGCCAGGGCCCGCTCGAGCGTGAGCTCCGCCGGCAGTTGGGAGCCGCCGACCATCCCCGCATCGGCAGCCGCCAGCGCGGCCAGCGCCCGGTCGATGAGCGACAGGTCGAACGACTCCGCCTGCTCCACCAGCTTGCGCGCCCGGAAGGGATGGATGTCGAGCTCGGCGGCCGCCCGCTCGGCCGTCGGCCGCTCCAGCAGCCGGACGCGGCGCAGGTACGCGAAGTGCCGCCACAGCAGCGCCAGGAGTCCACGCGTGCCGTCGCGACCCCGACGCTGATCGCCACCGGCGAGCAGCTCTTCAAGCGCCCGGAAGGCGGCGGCCAGATCATGTCGCCCGACGGCGTCGGTCAGGTCCCAGACCTGGACGTCGAGCGCCGGGCTGCACACGGCGTCGATATCGTCGCCGTTCACTTCCACCGGCGGGCGTCCCGATCCCTCCGCGCCCACGTACGCGGCCAGCTTGACCATCTCCGTCTCCAGCCGCCAGGCGTCGTCGCCGACGAGCGCCACCAGCCGCCTCGCCTCCTTCGGCGCCAGTCGCATGCCCAGACGCCCGGCCCGGTCGCCGAGCCAGGTGGGATACTCGCGGCGGTGCGGCAGATCGTAGACGCGCACTTCGCCGACATCGGCGACCGCCTTCCGAAGCTTGTCCGACTTCGGAAAGCTGTTGCCGACGAATGCGACCGTGGTCTCCGGCGGCAGATCGGCGACGAGCGACGCCAGCTCGCTCTTCACCGCCGCCTTGAGCTTGTGAGCATGGAGCACCACGATCGCCCGATGGCCGAGGACGAGCCCCGGCGTGACGACCGCGCTCACGAGGTCGCTCGAGTCGCGCCGGCCACGCTCGTACTCCTCCGCGTCGAGCACGACGAAGTTGAGGTCGCTGCCGTTCTCCTCGACGACGCGGTGCTTCAGCCGGCGGATGGCGCGCTGCACTTTGGGAGCGTCGCTGCCGGCGATGATGTAGGCGGGGAGCAACGGGCGCGGTTCACTCATGAGCCGACCCTACCACGGCCGGCTCCCCGGAGTCGGCCGCCCCGGACCGCTCTTGCGCCACGGCCAGACCGGCGGACGTGATGCTGACGGCGACCTCGCCGTGGAGGTCTGTCCGCAGGCAGGGTACGCCGGCCTCCGCCAGGACGTCGAGCGTCTCCGCGTCGGGATGGCCGTGCCGGTTGCGCTCGCCGACCGGGATGACCACCAGACGGGGCCGCAGCCGCTCCAGCAGCGGCGGCGTGAAGCCGCCGTCGCTGCCGTGGTGCGGCGCGCCGACCACGTCGCAGTCGGAGAGCTCGAGCGGCTCCAGCGCCTCGGCTTCCGCGTCGCCGGGCAGGAGCACAGTGCCTGCCTGACTCTCGACGAGAACGACGACGCCGTCGTCGTTCTCCGCCTGGTTGCCGGTGCTGCCGACCGCGTATGACGGGAGAAGCCGCAGCGTCAGCGCTCCGAACGCGGCGCTCCGCGGAGCGGTACAGCGCTGCACCTCAGTCCCGGCGGCCCTGAGCCGAACCTCCAGCTCGTCGAGCGCAGCGTACGGCGTCGGCGGGCGCGGCATGACGGCGAGATCGATCGGTACACTCCCGATGATCTCCTCAAGACCGTCGATGTGGTCGGCATGGCCGTGACTGAGCACGAGGAGCTCGATGCGTCTCACCCCGTGCCGCCAGAGATCGTCGGCAAGTGGGCCCGGACCGGCGTCGACCAGCACGGCGCCTCTCCCCGGCACCTGGACAAGCGTCGCCGCCCCCTCCCCGACGTCGAGGAACGTGACCGTCGGTACGCCGGGCCCCGCCGGCGCCGCGGGCGTGAACAGGAGCGAGAGCGCGATCGGGATGGCGACGATGAAGGCCACGACCGCTCCACGCCCACCGGTCGCCAGGTAGCGGGCCACGCCCATGTCGTGCCGCGCAGCGAGCGCGGGGGTCACCACCAGCGCCGTGGCGGCCACGATGACGAGCGCGAACGAGAGCGTCACCCCGTGCCAGCTGTACGTGGAGCCGGGGACGCCGGCGAACAGATGGGCGACCTCCACGAGGAACGCGATCAGAGTCCCTGCGATGAGATTGAGGGCGACGCTGAAGCCCGACCAGATGAGGCCTGCCGCTACCGAGAGCATGCCGAGCAGCATGACCGGACCGAGGACGAAGCCACCGACCAGGTTGGCAGGCACGGCCACCAGCGAGACCTGGCCGAACGCGGCCAGCGAGACCGGCGCCGTCGCCAGGCTGGCCGCCGTCGTCACCCCGGCCTGCTCCGAGAGCGGACCCGGCAGCCAGCGGAAGGTGTGCGTGAGACGCCCCGCCAGCAGGAAGAGACCTGCAACGGCGGCGAACGACAGCTGGAAGCTCACGTCGAACAGGGTGTTCGGGCTGAGCGTGAGCATGATGGCAGCCGGGATGAGCAGCAGCGACGGCGCGTCGGTGGGTCTGGCGACGAGCCCCGCGACCAGTACGACGCCGCCGGCGATGCCCGCGCGCACGATCGACGGCGAGCTGCCGGCGAGGACCACGTACGCGGCGACCGCGGGCAGGAGGAGGAGCAGGCGCCAGCGGCGCCCGATCCCCACGGCCGCGAGCAGCGCGCCCAGGAGCGTGCATACGAGGACGACGTTCTCCCCGGAGACCGCCATGATGTGCATGAGGCCCGACCGGCGGAAGTCCTCGGCGAGCGCCGGGTCGAAGTTCTCGTCGTCGCCGAGGACCATGCCTTGCAGCACCTCGCGGACCGGCGACGGGACACCGCGGCGCAGACTCGCCCTGGCCGTGCGCCGCAGAGTGTCGGTGAGTCCGGCGAGCCCTCCCCTCCTCCCCACCACCGTGACATCGTCGAGCGAGGCCGAGAGCAGCACGTGCTCGCCCTTGCGGCGAAGGTAGCGGCCGTAGTCGAACCCCTCCGCCGGCGGGTCGGGCAGCGGCCGCACGCGGACGCCGTCGATCACCACCACGGTGCCCTCGGTGAGACCGCGACAGGGGTCGGCGAGCCGGGCCGCAGTCGCGTCGTCTGGCACGTCGAGTGTGACACGGGCCGGCTCGTCGACCCCCCGACCGTCGACCGCGGTGACCTCGAGTGGGACGGTCGCCCTGAGCTCGTTAAGCTTGGGGAGGTCGGCGACCGTAGCCGCCAGCCGCACCTCCGACCCGGTGAGTGTCCGCAGGTCGGAGGCCCCCAGCGCGTCGAGACGGAGCCCGCCGACGAGCCATCCCGCTGCGAGCAACAGCGTGATCGCGACCGCGGCGATGCAGAGACTGACGGCGGCATCGGGCAGCCGCAGTACCCGCCGCATGCCGGCGGCCAGCAGAAGGCCCCCGGCGACCAGGGTGGCGACGGTCCACGGAGGCTCCAGCCAGATAGACAGGCACAGTCCGGCGCAGTAGGCCGCCAGGGCAAGGTGCGCCGGGATCACGCGCGGTCTGCTCACCGACGTCCGTCCGTTGCCACGACGACCCGGCCGGCGCGGTCCGCAGCCGACATCCGGCGACCGTCAGATGGTCACCTGGTCCTTGAGCGCCGCGAACTTCGCGTCGCCGATCCCCGGTACCTCGAGCAGCTGCTCGACGCTCGAGAAGCCGCCGTTCGCCTCGCGGAAATCGACGATCTTCTGGGCCGTCGCCGGCCCCACCCCGGTCAGGGCGTCGAGCTGGTCGATCGTAGCGGTGTTGAGATTGACCGGCATACCGCTCCCGCCGGTCTCGCCCGTTGACGGAGATCCGCCGCCGTCCGCTCCCGCGCCGGCGCCGTCCGCGCTCGTGGGCTGCCCCTTCTCGGGGACGACGACCTGCTGTCCGTCGGCCAGCCTGGCGGCCAGGTTCACGGCCGACAGGTCGGCCCGTCCGGTCGCCCCGCCGGCGAGGTCGACCGCGTCGCAGACCCGGGCATCCGCCGACAGCCGGTACACGCCGGGACGCGCAACGGCACCCCCCACGTCGACGACGATCTCTGCCGGCGGGCTCGGCGAGGCGGCCGTCTCACTCGGGGCCGGCGACGGCGCGGTGAGCGCCACACCCGTGTCGACCGACCCGGAGGCGGCGGAGCGGTCGGTGAGCAGGTAGCGGGCACCGATCCCCACCACGACGATCCCGATGGCGGCGTAGATCAGGAACTGCTTGCGGACGAACCTCACGATGCACCTCTGCGGCGACGGGACACGGGTCGCGTCGCGCAGGGAAGCGCCGACCGGCGGGCGGGCGACGACGCCGATCGAGACTAGCCCAGGCGCCCGTCGGCGTCATCGTCCCGAAGTGATGAGTCGCGTGGTTGACCGGGGATGCCGTGGTCGACCGGGGATGCCGTGGTCGACCGGGGATGCCGGCCCCCAGAGTGACAAGCCACCTGGCCGACAGGGTTTCCGGCCACAGGTCCCCATGGAGCCCGGCCGCCGGTCGTCACTCCGGTGGCGCCGGCTCCGCGCCGGCAGGCTCTCCGAGCTCTGTCATCGCGTGCATCTCCCTGGTGACGCGGATGAACACGGCGGCCACCGGGACGGCCAGGAAGGCGCCGGGGACACCGGCCAGCAGTCCACCGACGATGACCGCCACCAGGATGAGGGCCGGATGCACGCGCAGGGCTTTGCCGAAGATGTAGGGGAGCAGCAGGTTCCCGGTGAGCTGGTTCACGACGATGACGAGGACGACCACGAGCAGCCCCTCCAGCAGGCCGCCGCTGACCAGCGCCACGAGCGCCGCGATCATGCCCACGGTGAACGACCCCACGACCGGGAAGAAGGCGGCGAAGAAGACGAGCACCACCAGGGGGAAGACCAGCGGCACCCCGATCGCCCACAGGCCGAAACCGATCAGGAGACTCTCGACGGCCCCTTCCACGACCGAGCCGAGGATGTAGCCACCGAGCACGTTCCAGGCCACCCGGCCGCCCGCCACCGCGCGCTCGCGGCGCTCCGGCCCGGCGAGAGTGGCCACCCAGCCCCACATGCGTGCTCCGTCACGGATGAAGAAGAAGCTGAGGACGAAGGCGACGACCGCCCCGACCACCACCTGGAGGGCCGTGAGCGTGCCGCCGATGACCCCGGAGACGATCCGCCCCGCGTTGGCCCGCAGTTCACCGACCAGCGCGTCGACCGTCCCGTCGACCTGCTCCTGGGAGAGCTCGAACGGACCGTCGACGAGCCACGCACGGACGTCGGAGAGCCCGCCGAGGACGGCGTCGTCGAGATCGGCGAACTGCTCCACGGCGCGGGGGACGATCCAGTAGGCCGCCCCGGCCAGGACGGCTACGGTGACCAGGACCGACATCCACGTCGCGAGGAGCCGCGGGAAGCCGCGACCGTCGAGCCAGTCGACCAGCGGCGTCAGCGCCCGCGCGATCAGCAGCGCCACGACGAACGCGACCACGACGAGCATGAGACGCGAGACGACGAGGCCCAGCAGGACGACGGCGCCGACGACGATGACGATGCGCCACGACCAGCCGGCGGCGGTGTCGAGCAGTCGCGGCACCCGCGCGGACCCGTCCAGACGCCGCTTCATCGACTCCCCGCGTCCCGGCCGCTCGGCGTCGTCCGGCCTGACCCCCTCTGACCTGTCGCCGTCGGGCCTGTCACCGTCGGGCCTGTCGCCGGATGCCACTGTGGACCCCCGTCCTCCCCGCTGCGACCGGCGGTCCTCACGGAAGGCTGCGGTGACCCGGGGTACCGGGACCGTCGGCACACCCCGGCCCGCGAGCGGACCGCCTGTTGGGTGCTATCTGACCGGAACCGGCGGAATCTAATCGGAGCACCGCCGGCTCGGCGCCGGACGGGTCCCTCGGGCGCTACTTGACGACGAAGTTCACCAGCTTGCCGGGGACGTAGATCTCCTTGACGACGTCCTTGCCCTCGAGGAAGCGAGCGGCGTTGGGCGCCTCGCGAGCCGCCGCCAGCACGGTCGCCTTCTCGACGTCGACCGGTACCTGCAGCTTATCGCGCAGCTTGCCGTTCACCTGGACCACGACGGTCACCTGCTCGTCGGCGGCCAGCTCCTCGTCCCAGGCCGGCCACCGCGCGTCGATGACCGATCCCTCGAGACCGAGCAGCTCCCACGCCTCGTCGGCGACGTGCGGAGCCGCCGGCCCGAGCAGCGCCGTGAACGTCGCGAGCGCCTCGCGCCACTGCTCCGGCGTCCACGCCTCGCGCGTCTCGGCCCAGAGGGCGAGCAGCTCGTTCTGCAGCTCCATCAGGGCGGCTACCGCGGTGTTGAAGCGGAAGCCCTCCATGTCGGCGGTGACCTTGCGGATGGTCTTGTGGAGCAGCCGTGCGGCGTCGCGCCCGCGGGCGGCGGCGTCCGTGCCCCCGCCGGCCTTCCCACCGTCAGGGGCGTCCTCGACCGGGGCCTGCGCCGCGGCCGGCGCACCGGCCGCCTCCCACTCGAGGACGTCGTGGACCAGACCCCAGTAGCGGGCGAGGAAGCGCGAGCAGCCCTGCACGCCGCGATCGCTCCAGGCGACCGCCTGCTCGAACGGGGCGATGAACAGCTCGTAGAGTCGCAGGCTGTCGGCGCCGTAGCGCTCGACGACGCTGTCCGGCGTGACGACGTTGCCCTTGCTCTTGCTCATCTTCTGGCCGTCCTCGGCCTGGATCATCCCCTGGTTGCGGAGCACCGCGTAGGGCTCGGTGAAGCCGACGTGGCCGGCGTCGAAGAGCACCTTGCAGAAGAAGCGCGCGTAGAGCAGGTGCATGACGGCGTGCTCGGCGCCGCCCACGTACATGTCGACCGGCAGCCAGTAGTCGACCGCCTCCCGGTCGAAGGCCGCTTCGTCGCAGTGCGGCGACGGGTAGCGGAAGTGGTACCAGGACGAGCACATGAAGGTGTCCATGGTGTCGGTCTCGCGATGCGCGGGGCCGCCGCAATCGGGACAGGTGGTGTGCACCCAGTCCTTCGCCCGGGCGAGCGGCGACTGACCGTCGCCGGTAGGCTCGTAGTCGTCGATGTCCGGCAGCAGCACCGGCAGGTCCTCCATGGGGACCGGCACGACCCCGCACTTCTCGCAGTAGACCACCGGGATGGGCACGCCCCAGTAGCGCTGCCGGCTGATCAGCCAGTCGCGCAGCTTGAAGTTGACCTTGCGGCGAGCCAGGCCCTTCTCGCCGAGCCAGTCGACGATCGCCCCGAACGCCTCACCGGGCGCCGCCAGACCGTCGAAGCGGCCGGAGTTGACCATGAAGCCGTCGCCGGCGAAGGCTTCGCTCAAGGTGCCCTGTGGCGCCGCGCCGCCACCGTCCTCGCCCGGCGGCGCGATGACCTCGACGATCGGCAGCCCGAACTTCGTCGCGAAGGCGAAGTCGCGCTCGTCGTGGCCGGGGACGGCCATGATGGCGCCGGTGCCGTAGCCCATCAGCACGTAGTCGCTGATCCAGATCTCGATGCGCTCGCCGTTGACCGGATTGACCGCGTAGGCGCCGATGGACTCGCCGGTCTTCTCCCGCTCGGTGCTGAGCCGCTCGATCTCGCTCTCGCGGCGGGCGCGCTCCTGATAGGCCGTGACCGCCGCACGACGGTCCGGCGTCGTCAGCACGTCGACCAGGGGATGCTCCGGCGCCAGCACCATGTAGGTGGCGCCGAAGAGCGTGTCGGGACGGGTGGTGAAGACGGTGATCGACCGCGCGGCCGACTCGCCGTCCTGCACTCCCGCGCCGTCGCGCGCATCGGCAGCCCCCCCGTCGCCGACCGTGCCGTCCCCCGTCGCGATCGCGAACTCGACCTCGGCGCCCTCGCTGCGCCCGATCCAGTTCGTCTGCATGAGCTTGATCTTCTCCGGCCAGTCGATGCCGCCCAGGTCGTCGAGCAGCCGCTGGGCGTAGTCGGTGATGCGCAGATACCACTGCTCGAGGTCGACCTTGGTGACCTCGCTGCCGCAGCGCCAGCACGCCCCCTGCTCCACCTGCTCGTTGGCGAGGATCGTCTTGCAGCTGGGGCACCACCACTGCTGGCCGGTCGCCCGGTACGCCAGCCCGCGCTCGTACATGAGCAGGAAGAACCACTGCGTCCAGCGGTAGTAGTCGGGATCGATGGAGCTGATCTCGCGGCTCCAGTCGTAGGAGAGCCCGATGAGGTCCATCTGGCGCTTGTAGGTGGCGATGTTCTCCTCGGTCGTCACCCGCGGGTGGACGCCTTTCTTGAGGGCGTAGTTCTCGGCCGGCAGACCGAAGGCGTCCCAGCCCATCGGGTGAAGGACGTCGTAGCCGTTCATGCGCATGAAGCGGGAGATGACGTCGGTGGGCACGTAGTTGCGGCAGTGGCCGACCGACAGGCCGTCGCCGGAGGGGTAGGGGAAGAAGTCGAGGCAATAGTACTTCGGCCTGTCCGAGACGTCGGACGTGCGGTACAGGTCGCGCTCACGCCACAGGCGCTGACGGCGCGGTTCGATCTCGGCTGGGTCGTAGCGGCGGTCCACCCTGTCTCCTTCTCGTGCCGGTCTCGCGGCGCCCTGCTCCCGGCCGACGCGCCTCGTCCGCCGTCGGATGTCACCCCGCGCCGGCCGGCGGAAGGCGTACCCGACCGCACGGCGAACAGGGACCTCGACCGACGGGCGCGGGATACGGCGCAGGGCCGCGTCCCGGACGGGTCTCTGAGTATACTGCACGCGTCGCAGGCGCCCGGCGTCGAGCCGGGAGCGGGAAAGGATGGAAGTGGCCAGACGATCGCGCCGCAACACCATCGGCACCACGCTCGTCCTCACGGCGCTGGCCGTCGTCGTCCTCGGCGCCCTGTCGGCCGGCGTCGTCTCCGGACGGGCCCGCTCGTCGACGCCCGACCTGGGTGGCACGTCGCCGACGAAGGCTTCGCCCCAGCCGTCGCAGAAGGCGTCGGCGCCCGCGAGCCCGAGCCCCTCCGCCACGAAGAAGGCGACCGCCTCGCCGACTCCCGCCGCCGACGAGAGTGGCGCCGCGGAGGAGAAGAGCGGCACCGGCGCGGCCTCGCTCGAGGCGGCGCGCAAGGTCACGGTGCCCATCCTCATGTACCACCACATCGCGCCGCCGCAGGGCGGCGACACCGCCTACCTCTGGGTCCGGCCGTCCGTCTTCGCGGCCCAGATGCAGCAGCTCCACGATGAAGGCTACGAGGCGGTCACCCTGGCCCAGGTCTTCGACTCCTGGGAGGAGAACGAGCCGCTGCCCAGGAAGCCGGTCGTCATCACCTTCGACGACGGGCTCCTCGACGTCTACACGGAAGCGGCCCCGATCCTCGAGAAGTACGGCTGGAAGGGCGTCATCAACGTCAATACGTGGGCGATCACCGGCGGCGCCGAGTACGCCATGACCCGCGGCCAGATGATGCGACTGGTCAACAGGGGCTGGGAGGTCGGCTGCCACTCCACCAGCCACCAGAACATGACGACCCTCTCCGACGCCGAGCTCGAAGAGGAGATCGTGCTGGCCCGCGAGCGGATCGAGTTCCTCCTCAAGACCGAGATCGAGTTCTTCTGCTATCCGGGCGGCGCCTACGACGACAAGGTGATCGCCGCGATCAAGGCGGCCGGCTACCGCGGCGCGACCTCGGTCGACCGCGGCTTCGGCGAATGGGACGAGCGCTTCCGCCTGCGCCGCATCACGCCCACCGAGTCGGGACTGAACATCCCCTCCACCTGACTGGCGGCCCGCTGTGACGGGTCGGTCCGATGGCGGTCACCGGGATCTCTGGCCAGATCGCTGAACGTCCGGCGTGCCCTGCCGAACCCCCGCGCGCGCCCAGCCCGATCACTCCGCCAGCACCAGAGACCGGTACTCGGCGCTCGACGTGCCGGCCAGGCCCTCGTAGCGAAGCGTGACGACCGCGAACGGCTGCGTCTCCTCCCCGACGCTGAACTCGGCGAGCTGGAACTCGTAGGGGGTCCCCGGGTCGCGGCCGAGCTGCTCGAACCCCGACGCCCCGCCGCTCCCCGGATCGAGGATGACGACGCTCCCCTCCCTCTCGACGCTGGCGACGTGGTCGTGGCCGTGCATGACGGTGAGCGGCAGCTCCTCGTCGCGGGCCCAGGAGATGACCAGCTCCGCCTGACCGACGTCGTGGAACACGACCACGTCGGGCGTCGGTACCTCCGCCTGGACGACTTTGAGCGCCTCCTCAGCGGCCGCCTCGCGCTGCGCGATGACGGTCAGCGCGTCGAAGCTGTCCGCCAGCGGGTCGTCGAAGCCGGTGAGCGTGAGGCCGGCGAGCTCGACCGGCCCATCGGCCAGCTGCACGATGCCCGCCTCCCGGAAGGCGCGCATGGCCGGCGCGTCCTCGTGGTTGCCGCCGACCATCATGACCGGCACCTCGATCGGCTCCAGCTCGCGGAGGACGAGCTCGGCCTCGGCGGCCGTCCCGACGTGGACGAGGTCGCCGACGAGCACGACCCCGGCGACCGCCAGCCGCTCGTCGGCCGCCAGCCGCCTGACCAGACGGTAGCCGACGACGTTGTCATGCAGGTCGCCGGCCACGAGCAGCCGGACCACCTCTTCCTCGCCCGCCACCGGCCAGGCCGTGGTCGCCTGACGGGCGACCTCCTCGAGCCCGCGGGCCAGGTCGTCGACCGACCACTCGGCCGCCTCCGGCTGCTGGATCACGCCCTGGAGGAGCGTCACGACGCGCGGCAGGTACTGCGCCAGCCCCTCGTACGTCACGGACGGGCGGCGGTCGAGCGTCTCGTACGTCGCGTACGCGACCCCGCCGACGGTGCCCGCCACGAGCATGAGTCCGACGCCGGCCCCGATGAGCAGGCGCCGCCACCGCAGGCGGCCGATCCCTGCCACCAGGAGCCCCGCGGCGACGCCCAGCACGATCACCCAGGGGATCTTGCCGACGGCGAAGGAGCGCAGGGCGTCTGAGGCGCTGGGCGCGACTCCCGGGAGGTCGCGCAGCAGCGCCTCGGTCTCGTCGGCGATACGGGCGTCGGCGTCGAAGACGAAGTCGACGGTGAGATCGACCGGTGTATCGTGGGTGTCGAAGCTGACGCTGCCGGCCGGGCCGAGCGGCAGCACCGTCGCCCCGCCGTGGACGGTCGGGGTCATCCGGATCGTCGCGCTGCCCAGCGGGATGCGGTAGGTGCCCGGCGCCAGCAGCTGATACACCGACAGTGCGACGAGGACGACCAGCGCCACCCGCAGACCCATCTCGAGGATGGTACGACGTCGGCCGGGCTGGTCGCTGGAGCTCACCATCTCGCCCCGACTATGCCCCACAGGGGCCGCCCTGTCACGTCGCACCTGCCGACGACCTGCATAGAACGACACCGGACTGGCTTTGTCCTGTTAGACGCGCTACCCTTGTCGCCACGGCGGTTCGCGCCGCCGACGGGAGCCGTGGTCGAAGCTGGAGGTAGGGAGGATCGTGCGGTCGCTCGTGTCCCGTCGTCTCCTCATCCCCCTGTCCGCCGCCGTCGTCGTGCTGCTCCCCGCCCTCTGCTCGGCCTGCGGCATCGCCGAATCGCAGGCGGCCACCGGCGGCACTCTCTTCGCGACCTTCAAGGAAGCGCTGCAGCCGCCGCCGACCTTCGACGGCACCTATGTCCCCATCCTCATGTACCACCGCGTCGAGGAACCGCCGTCGGCCTCCGCCGCCGACGGTCTCTACTTCGTCTCGCCGAAGAAGTTCCGTCAGCAGATGAGAGCCCTCGACTATCACGGCTACACGCCGGTCACCATGGCCCAGGTCTGGGACTACTGGCACGGTGACGGAACCCTGCCGGAGAAGCCGGTCGTCCTCACGTTCGACGACGGTACGCCGGGAGTCGTGAAGAACGCCGCCCCCGTGCTGCGCGAGTACGGCTGGCCGGCGGTGCTCAACGTCATGACGAGCAACATCAACACAAGCGGCCACTATCTGGCGCTCACGCCGGACATGATCCGCCAGCTGATCGCCGACGGATGGGAGATCGACTCTCACAGCGTCTCGCATCCGCTGCTCACCGAGGTCTCCGCCGACAAGCTCCGCTACGAATTGGTCGAGTCGCGGAGATTCCTGCAGGAGGAGTTCGGCGTCCCGGCGGACTTCTTCTGCTATCCGGGCGGCGATTTCGACGCCAGGGTGGTGGCTGCCGTCGAGGCCGCCGGCTACCTCGGCGCGGAGACCGTCTACCCCGGCGCCGCCGATCCCGACCGGCCTTTCGAGATGGACCGCATCACGGTCGACGGCCGTCACGTCATCAGGACCTTCATGCGCGACCTGGAGCACTACACTGCCAACCCCTGAGCCGCGCCGTTCCGGACCCGCGAGATCGTGTAGTTATTCCTCGCCGACGTGCCGACGTTCGACCGGCGCCAGACAACGGACAGGGTTGGTGCCGTCGCCCGTGAAACACTAGCGTGTACAGCATCCTGACCACCCGGGAGACAGCGTGAATCGCCGCAGCCAGCCGCGTCGCTACGTGTCGTCGAGCTACACCGGCCCGACGAGCACCGCACGCCGTCGCGCCGCGAGCCGCCGGCGGCGCACCCGGCGTCTGCTGACGACCTCCTTCACAGTCGTGCTGCTCGCCGGCGTCGGCGTCGCGGCCTGGTACCTGATCGCCGGCCGGGGCACCGGCGAGGCGGACGCCACCGACACGGCGTCCGGCGGCCAGCCGCAGACCGTGGCCCTCGAGACCTCCCCGTCACCGCAGGCGTCCGCCTCGAAGAGCGCCGCGACGAAGAGCCCCAGCCCCTCATCGGAGGAGGGGGCCACGTTCTCGGGCACCCACGTCCCCATCCTCATGTACCACCGCATCGAAGAGACGACGGTCACCGGCGACAACGCGGCCTACTTCTGCTCTCCGAAGAGGCTCGCCCAGCACGTGAAAGCTCTCAAGGACGCCGGCTACACCGCCGTCACCCTGCAGCAGGTCTACGACTACTGGCACAACGGCGGCACGCTGCCCGAGAAGCCGGTGGTCCTCAGCTTCGACGACGGCACCTCCGGCATCGCCGACAACGGCGGTCCCGTGCTGCGCAAGTACGGCTGGCCCGGCGTCCTGAGCGTCATCGTCCCCAACATCAACGACAGCGGCGGCTCGCTCTCGATGACCCCCACGCAGATACGGACCCTCATCGACGACGGGTGGGAGCTGGACTCGCACAGCATGACGCACCCGAACCTCACCACGGTGAACGCCGACCGGCTTCGCTATGAGCTCGAGGAGTCGAGGCGCCGCCTGCAGGAGCAGTTCGACCAGCCGGTCAACTTCTTCTGCTATCCGGGCGGCGCCCACAACGCCGCCGTCATGGCGGCGGCCCAGGCGGCCGGCTACCTTGGGGCCACGACGGTCGTGCGCGGCGCCGCCGACCCCGACATGCCGTATCAGCTCGACCGCATCGAGGTCGACGGTCGCTGGGTCCCCAAGACCCTCCTGCGCGACCTGGAGTACTGGCAGCAGAACCCCTGAGCGCCGGCCGACACCTGCAGGCGGGACCTCCCTCGACCATCCCGCCGACAGCCACATCGGCGGTTGCCCTGAAGCCTCTTCGGGAGCCTCTTCGGACGACGCCGTCATGTTGCCCGACCACGGGCGCGGGGGTATACTTCCGACCCTGTCGGCGCCCGCGCCGGCACCCCTCGGTGGGGGTATAGCTCAGCTGGGAGAGCGTTTGGCTGGCAGCCAAAAGGTCAGGGGTTCGAATCCCCTTACCTCCACCATCCATTCGCAGGAGACCCCCTCGCACCACCTCCGCCCGACTCGGGTGACTCCCGTGCCGCGCTGGACTTGCCACCCCTGCCTTCTGCGCGCCGCTGCTGTGGAGAGCCTGGTACAAGCCGGCCGGTGAGCGAGGCCGTCGTCCTGCCACAGGGCCTTCTCAGGCGTCAGCGGTGCCCGCCGCGGCAGCAGACTTCTTCCTGCGAGTCAACGAGATGGTGAGCATGACCACGACGGGAACCACTGCCACCCCGATCCCCAGCACCCAATCGAGCGTCGTGAAGACGTTCTCCATGATGATGTACGCGATGACCAGCGTGCAGTACGGCATCAGCACGAAGATCGTCGTGATGAGGCCGGGGTTGTAGCCGCGGTGCCGGCCCTGGAACGCCACAGTGTGGGTGATGTTGTTGACGCAGAGCTGCAGTACGACGGCAGTGAGGCCCACCCACGGGGCGACGTTCGCGAGCAGTGCTCCGGCGATGATGACCACCCAGAAGAAAGAGTTGACCGCGAACTCATATGGGTCGTTCAGCGGCGCATCCTCCGACGGCGGGGTGGAAGCCAGCGGCGTCTCGGTGTTGATGAAGTGCTTGAAGCCGCCCGGGAGGACGTACTCCTCGAACTCGTGGAAGTTGAACAGCGGCAGGTGGAGCCACAGAAGCCACTGATAGAAGACGATGTCGGCGTCCGCGACCAGGAGCAGCACCAGGATGGTCAGGACCACCGGGGCGATGATCCCGCCGACGACCAGTGGCCACACACGGTTGATCCTGGTGAAGTCCACAGCGCTCCTCTCAAGGTCGTGCGAGGTTGTACGGAATGTAGCAGACGCGCATCGCAGGGACCAACGACGACACACCGCACGTGCAGCAGCATCTGCGGGTCGACCTGCCTGAGGAGGAGACCTCTATCCGACCGCGACAAGCAGACTCACGCCGTCTGCCTTGGTCTTCAATCCGACGGTCGATGAGAGGCCGTCCCGGGCATACCCTTCCTGCAACGACAGTTCCTGCGACAGGCCACGAAGGAGTCTGGCGATGACGAGCGATGACACGACAGAGGATGTGACCACGGCGACCAGCCGCGTCTGGGACGGCCTCGTCCCCGCCCCGGACACGCCCGAGGGGTTCACCGTTCGTACCGGCTACCCGACGAACCCGGACGGCGCCGAGATGATGCTCGAGCGCTGGGAGGCAGGCAGCGAGGAGCCGCCGCACTCTCATCCCGGCGACGACATGACGGTCGTGGTCGAGGGAAGGATGTGCGTCCAGTTCTATCGCCTGGACGGACGCTCGCTGACCCCCGACGGACAGGTCGTGGTGCTGGGCAGAGGCGACGTCGGCTACATCCGTGCCGGCCGGATCCACGACGCCAGATACGTCGAGGAGTGCCGGCTCGTCTATGTCCACGACGGACCGTTCGCCTTCCAGCCGGCCGACGCCGAGAGGAGCTGAGAGCTCGCGCGGGTTGAACCCCGCGCGCAGCCGAGCGTCAGCGAGCCGCGGCCCCGGTGCCGAGGGCGCGCGGCGGCCGGGTGTGCAGACGCCAGGCGAAGCCCGCCAGGCGCTCCTCTTCGAGCGGGTCGCCGTCGTTATAGACGAAGAGCGAGGGGATGTCGGCGCGACGGCGCAGGAGCGCCTCCGCGATCAGCCCCGGTCCGCAGCCGCGCGGCGCCACCGCGACCACGCCGTCGATCGGCCGTGTCCGCCAGGTGAGCAACGCGCTCCCGACGGTGGTGATCGTCTCGCCGAACGGGTAGCCGTCGAACAGCTCCCGACTGGCCGCCTCGAGCTCCGCGATGTCGTGCCAGAACAGCCACGGCTGGGTCTGCCGGGCGGCGCTTAGAAGGCGATCCACGATGGAGCGCATGAGCCGCAGGGTGCCCTTGCGCTGCAGCCGCTGCCTGGACAGGGTGGGCAGTTCCTGGATCTCCCGGTAGGCAAGCAGCTCGAAGAACTCGCCGAACGGCTCACTGAGGATGCGCAGGCCGAGAGCGGCCAGCCGGCGCTGCAGGTCGTCGTTGCCCCACTCGTTCACCCGCAGGAAGATGTCGCCGGCGAGCAGCACATCGCGCAGGTCCTTCGATGAGGAGCCGTCCTTGGGCAGCGCGGCGAACTCCGCGGCCGCCGCGCCCACCACCTTTTCCAGCCTCGAGAGCGCCTCCCGGGAGTCGGCCATCGTGCCGCGCACGCCACCGCGCTCACGCGGCACCAGCAACTCGCCCTCGAGCCTCTGCTGCCACTTCTCGAACAGCGCGTCTGAGTCGCCCAGGGTGCGCTCGCCGGCGAGGTGGTACGAGTGCAGCGCGACCAGCAGGTCCTGGGCCACCACCGCCGACCACACGACCGGCATCACGAACGCGTCGCCGATCAGCAGCGAGAGGTCGCCGACCGCGACCCTGTCCTGGAGCCCCAGACGTTCGAGACCCAGCCGCACGCCCAGTGGGAAGATGTTGGCCCGGCAGGAGCGGAAGCCGTTGCCGACGCTGATGAAGAGCGTGCGTGCGTCCTCCGGGGGAGGCGTCTCCGCGAAGTACTTCTCGAGACTGCCCCAGATGAGCTGGTACGGCAGGCACTCCTTGCCGGAGCAGGCGTCCTGGGCCGCCCGCAGCGAGGTGGGGTCGGTCGCCCCGGCGAAGTCGGCCGGGATGCCGGCGCCGCGCAGGGCGGCGACGACCTGGCGGCCGAGGGTGCCGCCGACCGTGCCGAACAGCACCCGCGTGTCCTCTTCCACGCGCACACTCTTGTCGGGCGGGTCGACGAACCGCGCCAGCCGCTCCGCCGGCACCGGGCTCGCGCCCTGCCCGGATTCCCGATATCCCTGCACGGCGTGCAGGAACGCCTGGACGCGGGTGACGTAGCCGGCCAGCCCCCCGTGACCGTCGGTCTCGAACACCGCGTGCGGGTAGCCGTCGGAGAGCTCGCCGAAAAGCGGCTCGATGAGCGAGTTGGGCCCGCAGCCGAACGCCCCCAGAAGAAGCGGGAAGACGTCGCCGTCCTCGCGGGCGGCCAGCACCGTCCGTAGCGCCGCGCCCCCGCTCGCCCAATGCATGCGCGGCACGTCCGGGACGCCGGCCGGCAGCGGGTAGCAGTCGCCGGGCAGCGCGACCGCCCCGTTGGCGCCGATCAGGTCGTGGATGCCGGTGTTGAGGCTCGGGTCGTGGATCACGTGGTTCTCGCCGACCACCACCACGACCGGATAGTCCTCGTCGCGGGCGAACTCCAGCGCCCGCTCGCCGATCGCTCGCCGGCCTGCGTCGTACTCGTCCTGAGCCGCGCGGGCGTCCTCGAGTGCCCTGCGGACCGCGCGCCGCACGGCCGCCTCACGGCCGGTCCAGGCCGGCCCGGGGGCTCCCGCGACGAGCGCCGCGAGCCCGTCTTCCAGCTCCCGCCCGAGCGACTCGCTGCGCAGATCTCCCTCGGCCTCGCGGAGGAGGACGGGTCGCGCCACGATCACGTCGTCCAGGACCGCGGCCGCGATCATCTCCGGGGCGCCCTGGGCCATCGGACAGGTGCTCCGTCCGGCCCCGGCGCCCGGGTCAGGGAGGTTGACGAGCTTGGGCAGGAAGACGAGCCGGGCTCCCTTCTCGCGCGGGCCGGCGCCGCCCCCTCCCCCCTCCCTCGTGGCCTCGAGTCCCGCGGCGACAAGGCCGTGGGCGAGTTTGACGGGGGCACACGAGCCCACGGCGCCGCAGAGCCGGTCGCCGGCGGCCAGCGTCCGGGCGTCGGCGACCGGGAGTTCCACCGCGGCCCCGAGGCGCGTCAGCAGCGTGGCGAAGAACGGCGCCAGGTCGATGGTGTAGTGCGTGTACGGGAGGAGGACTGTCCGGCCGGCCAGTGGGCCGTCGTCGGCGAGCGGCGAGCGTCGGGTCTCCGGGTCGACGCCCGCTCTGCGCTCCAGGACCTCACTCAACAGGGCCTCCCGCTCCCGGAAGGGGCTCGGCGCCTCTCGCGGGAGCTTGCGGCCGACCTGTCCCCGCTCCTGGTAGCGCGGACAGTTGCCGCCGCTGCGGATGGTGCGTCGCTCGCCCCCCACAGAGATCACGGCGGTCTCGATGCGGCAGTAGTTGCCGCACGAGGCGTCGCCGCATCGCTGTTCGCGCCGCTCGAGCACACCGGCCGTGGCCAGACGGCGGAGATCGAAGGTCCACCCGGCGGCCCGGTCCCGGTCCTCGCCGTCGAGCGTCGCGTCGGCCAGCATCGCGATGCCGATCGCCCCCATCGCTCCCGGATCGGGCGGCACGAGCACCTCCCTGCCGGTGACCGCCGCCAGCGTGCGGGCGAGCGACGGATTGCTGGCGGGCTTGCCCTGGAAGAAGACCCGGTCGAGCAGCCGCCGGTTGCCCATCACGCGGTTGGCGTAGTTGCGGATCACCGAGTACTGGAGGCCGGCGAAGACCTCGTCCCGCGAGTAGCCCTCCGCCAGCGCGTCGGCGACGAGGTCGGTGACGAAGACCGTACAGGTGTGGCCGAGGTCCGGGGCCCGGGTCGCCAGCGCCGCCCGGGTGCCGAACTCGGCGATGTCGTCGACGCCGAGGGCGACCGACTGCTCCTCGAGGAACGAGCCGGTCCCGGCACTGCACACCCGGTTCATGTCGGAGTCGACCACCCGTCCGTCGCGGACGCTGATGTACTTGGCGTCCTGGCCGCCGATCTCGACGATCGAGAGGCTGCGACCGCCGTCGGGGTCCAGGCGGGCGGCCGCGGTCGCGTGCGCGACGATCTCGTTCTGGACCAGCAACCTGTCGGCGCTCTCGGGGAACGCCGCCCGGAACACCGCCGCCGCCGCGTCGCGTCCGGAACCGGTGATCCCGACGGCGACCACCGGCACGTCGCTCATCCCGGCCACCCGGGCGACCAGCGCCTGGGCGGCCTCCACCGGGTTGCCGTCCGTACGCCGATACACGCCGGCCACGACCCGGCCCGAGCCGCGGTCGAGCAGCGCCGCCTTGGAACCGGTCGACCCGAGGTCGAGGCCGAGGACGGCACCGTCGCGCTCTCCGTCCGCCGCGGCCCAGGCGACCTCGGGCACCGCGACGACCGCACCGGGACCGGCGTCGGCTGCGGGCTGCGGACGGATGTGAGCCGTCCGTTCGGCGACCAGCCGCTCCGGGTCGTCGGGCCAGACGGCGCCACCCACCGCTCCGTGCCGGGCGCCGTACCACAGGGCGCCCAGCGCGTCGAAGGCCCCCGCCTCGAGGGCGGTCGCCACCGGCACCCCGGCCGACCGCGCGATCGTCTCCGCCAGCGGCGTGATAAGGGCGCCGTTCCCCACCAGCAGCAGGGGAGCCCGCTCGCCGACCCTCGCTGTGAGCGCCAGCACGTTCTCGGCGAGCGCCTCGAAGTACCCCCGGAACAGCCGCCCGTGGTCCTCGCCCTGGTTGGCGAAGTGGGTGAGCTCGCTCTTGGCGAAGACGGCGCAGCGCGCCGTCAGGGCGACGCCCTGCGACGAGCCGAGCGCCAGATCGACGGCCTCGTCCAGCGAGCACCCGAACCGGTCACAGAGGCGCTCAGCCGCCTGCCCGGTCCCGGCCGAGCAGCGGTCGTTCTTCTCGTAGGCCCAGGTGCCCTCGGCGGAGCGGGAGAGGACGGCGAACCCCCCGCCGCCGATGCGCACGACGGCCGCGGCACCGTCCCATGGCAGCAGCCGTTCGGCCGCCTGCTCGAGGGCCACCTCCTCGGGCAGGCCGGGCACGACGGGCGATCGCAGCCGGTCGCCATGGACGCCGCAGGCGACGACGCCGGCGATGCGCTCCGGCCCCAGCCGGCGGCAGACCTCAAGGAGCGGCTCGAGCGGCCGGCCGCGGTGTCTCGCCGAGGCCGTGCGCGGGGTGCCCGGACCTGCGTCTTCGAGCCACGCCGCAACGGCCAGCGACGTGGTGACCGTGCCCAGGTCGGCACCGATGATGACCTTTTCGCCCGACCCCTCCGGGAGGTCGCCGAGGACTCTGAGGAACTCGTCAAGGGACTCGTCCATGCCGCGCGTGAACCTACCAGAGGGCGGCGGGCCTCCCAAGCCGACAGGCGTGGCGAGCGGTCCCCGACGAGTTTCAACGGCGCCCCACGGGGGACATAACCACCAGCAGCAATAGCGTCCGACGGCACCGTGACGCGCAGCGCTGCAAGGAGGAGTGGTATGGAGGAGAGGCCGCAGTTCCGCGTCGAACTCGAACAGCCTAACGAGGGCACTGCGATCATCGTCCTCGAGGGCGAGGTCGACATCTACTCGGCGCCCCAGTTCAAGGAGGCGCTGCTCTCGGGTATCGACAGCGGGGCCACGGCGATCGTGGTCGACCTCGGCAGAGTCACCTTCATCGACTCCACAGCGCTTGGCGTCCTCGTCAGCGGTGCGAAGCGGGTGAGGCCGCGCAGCGGCCGGCTCGACATCGTCTGCACGGACGAGAACATCACCAGGATCTTCGAGATCACCGGCCTCGACCGGATCTTCGGCATCTACCCGACCCGGGAGGCCGCTCTCAAGGTCACCGACGACTGACGTCGGTTCTCGTCCGCGCTGGCCACGGTGCCGTCGCGGAGGTGGACAGGAATGGAACTCCATAGCGGATCGGCGCTCAGAGGCCGGAAGGTCGTCAGCGGCAGCCGCGGCAGTCGCGCGCGTACCTACAAGTCCGGTCGCACCTGCGCCCAGCCGGGCTGCAGTACCCAGCTCTCGATGTACAACCCTTCGACGTTCTGCGCTCTGCATTCGGCCGCGGCGCGAGCGGCCAACAAGCGTTCCTCCGACGCGCCGGCACGCCGGCAGCCGGAGACCCGGACGTGCGCGTTCGAGGGGTGCGACCGTCAGTTCGTGACGACCAACCCGGCCCGCAAGTACTGCTCCGACGCCTGCCGCATGCGGGCCTTCCAGCGTCGCACCGCGGAGGCCAAGCGACGGGCCCGACGGCGGACCGACACGTCTGACAGCGAGAGCTGACCCGCCTCGGGGTGGGCCGCCGACCGCCCGGTCGGCACGGTCGTGTTCAGTCGGCGTCCGGCGGCCTCGCCGGCAGCGACGGCGGGATCATGGGCACCCGGTCGGCCAGAGTCACATCCAGGGCCGTGTCGAGCGAGTCGTACACGGGAACGACGTTCTGCACGCCGACGGTGCGGAGCACCTGCCTCACATGTCCACGCGGCCGGGTCAGGACCACGTCGCACCCCTCGGCACGGACGTTCCCGATCAGCCGCACCACGTAGCCGATGAACGTGGAGTCCACCAGGGTCGCCTCATGAAGGTCGATGACGAGATGGCGGGCGTGGAAGAAGGGGCCGAGCGCGCGTCGCAGCGACGAATCGATCTCGGGCACGGTCTCGATGTCGAACTCGCCGCGCAGCGACACGAGGGCGACTGAGTCGGAGGTCCCGCAGGCCCGGACGACGACGGAGGCAGGGACGTCGACCGCTGGAGCGTCGACTCGTGTCGCTCGCACCGCACCCCCGCCCGCTCGTGTCTTCGCCGGCGGCGGCGCGCATTGCGCGCCGCCGTGTTCGACCCTGTCCGCCCCTTGAGGAAGTCTACGCTAGGACAGCGTGAGGAGCCTGTAAAGGCCTCGCGAGGATTGGTTCTCCCTGTCGCTACGTGGGAAACGTGCGATACCGGTTCGAGCTACCCTCGACCTGTCCAGAGGATCCTCGACCACAACCTTAGCTTGAGGCTTGGTGTGCCCGCCTTGCGCTCGCCCGGCGACGCCGCGTCGAGCCTCAGGCGCCCGCCTCCCGCGACTTGGCCACGGCCTTCTGGTACTGCGGCTCCCGCTCCTTGAGCAGGGTCACGATCGGCGCCGCGACGAACAGCGACGAGTAGGCGCCGGAGACGATCCCGACCAGCAGAGCGAAGGCGAAGTCCTGCAGCGTGGTCCCGCCGAACGTGAGCAGACAGATGATCGGCAGCAGCGTGGTGGCGGTGGTGTTGATCGAGCGGTTGAGGGTCTCCCAGATCGAGCGGTCGACCATGTCGCCGTAGGGCAGACCGCGCATGCGGGGCGCGTTCTCCCGGATGCGGTCGAAGATGATCACGGTGTCGTAGAGGGAGTAGCCGAGGATGGTCAGCACCGCGGCGATCGTCGCCGTCGTGATCTCGCGCCCGACCAGTGAGTAGACCACGAGGACCACCAGCAGGTCGTGGGCGAGGGCACCGATGGCGCCGATGGCGAACTTCCACTCGAAGCGGATGGTGACGTAGATGAGGATCAGGATGAAGGCGATCACCGCCGCCTTCCATGAGGCCGAGATCACGTCGCGGCCGAAGGTCGGCCCCACCGTCTGCGACGCGTAGACCGGTCCACCGGGACCCTGCGCGATCGTGAAGCTCTCGTCGAGCGCGTCCCTGACCTTCCTCTCCTCGGCCGCCGTGAGCGGGTCGGTCTGGATCTGGTAGGCGGTCTGTCCGGTCTCGGCGCTGGTGGTCTTCTGGATGACCGCGTCGGCGACACCCTCGCCGGCGACGGCATCGCGGACGGCGGCGATGCCGGGCTGCGTCTCGAACTCGACCGTGATGCGCGTCCCGCTGCGGAACTCGAGGCCGTACTTGAGGCCGTCGACCGGGTTGCCGCCGCCGCGGACGAACAGGCTGACGATGCCGGCGCCGATCACGACTGCCGAGATGAGGAACCACCACTTCTTGTGGCGCATGTAGTGGAAGCTGTGGATGCCGCGCCAGAAGCGCCTCACGGCCTACCTCCCCGCTCCATCAGCTGCGACGCTTGCGCCGCCGCTGGCGGCGCGTCGACTTGCCTCCGCGGCGCTGCCGCGGCTTGCCGGTCGTGCCCTGCGCGGACGTGCCACCGGCGGGGCGGCCGTCGTCGCCCGTGTCTGCCCCGGAAGCGGAGGGGGCGGCCGGCATGGCGTCCTCGGCCGCCACCGCGTCCGTCGCCTCCGGCGCCGCCGGCGGCGCTTCGGCCGGCTGAGGGCCGCCCTCGCCGCGTCCGGCCTTGTCGCCGGCGGCGACGACCGGGGCGCCGGCCGCGGCGGCAGGAGCGGCAGCCGCTGCCGCCTTGCGCGCCTTCCTCTCGCGACGCCGGGCGGCCCGCTCGGCGTCGCTGAGACGCCCACCGCCGCGCTTCTGGCCGCGCCTGGACTCCGGGCCGGGCGCGTCCGGTGCGCCGCCCTCGAGCTCGCCGGGGATCAGCATCTCACCCGGCCTGGCGCCCATGAACGACGCCCTGTTGAAGAAACTCGTCTCGCCGAGGAGGCCCAGCAGCGCCCGCGTGGCCAGGACGGCGGTGAACATGCTCACCACGACGCCGATGATCAGCGTGAGCGCGAACCCCTTCGGCTGCGCGGTCGCGAAGTAGAACAGGACCAGGGCCGTGAGCAGGATGAGGACGTTGGCGTCGAGGATCGTCCGGAAGCCGCGGCTGTAGCCCGAGCTGACGGCGGACCGGACGCTCTTGCCACGGCGCACCTCTTCCTTGATGCGTTCGAAGACCACTACGTTGGCGTCTGCCGCCACTCCGATCGTGAGGATCATGCCGGCGATGCCGGGCAGCGTGAGCGTCACCGGGATCGCGTTGAACACCCCCCAGAGGATGATCGCGTAGACGATCAGCGCCACGTCGGCGACCAGCCCCAGGAAGCGGTAGATGACGACCATGAAGATGAGGACCAGACCGAGGCCGATGCCGCCGGCCAGCAGGCCGGCGTTGAGCGAGTCCTCGCCGAGCGTCGCCGAGACCTGCTGTTTCTCGATCGGCGTCAGCGTGACCGGCAGGGCACCGGTGTTGAGGACCAGCGCCAGATCCTTGGCTTCCTGGGTGGTGAAATCGCCGGTGATCTCGGCGCTGCCGCCGCTGATGCCCTGCGGGTTGTCGATGTAGTCGACCTGGGGGTCGCTCTCCATGACGTTGTCGAGGACGATGGCGAACGTCTGGGACTGCTGCTTCAGCGCTCCGCGGATGGCCAGCTGCTTGGTGATCTCCTCGAACTGCTTGCCGCCCTCGTCGGTGAACTCCATGATGACGTTCGGCCGGTTGAACTGGTCGATCGCCTGGCGGGCCTCCTTGATGGCGCCGCCGGTCATGGCCGGCTCGTGCAGGTAGAGGAAGTAGAGCGGCGCCGTGTTGTCGCCCAGCACGCCGGGCGGCGCTTCGACGACGCGATAGTCGTCGACCTCCTCCCCGGCCTTCAGTTTCTCGAGGTCTTCGTCCGGGATGCGCCCGTCGGCCTCCTCGAGAAGCGCCTCGCGGCTCTCCGCCGGCCCCGCGATGCGCGTCTCGGCGTCGTCGTAGAACTCCAGCTGGGCGGTCTTGCCGACGATCGAGAGAGCCTGGTCGGCGTCCCTGATGCCGGGCAGCGCGACCGAGATCTGGTCGGTACCCTGTTTCTGGACGACCGCCTCGCTCACGCCGAGTCCGTTGACCCGGCGCTCGACGATGGCCAGCGTCTTGTCCATCTCGTCGGCGGTGGGCGAGGTGCCCTTCGTGGTCTCCGCCTCGAACACCACCTCGAGGCCGCCGCGCAGGTCCAGACCCAGCCGCGTCTTCTCACCCGGCGGGTAGATGAGGAACAGGGAGGAGACGACGTAGGCCGCGACGGTGACGAGCAGGAGGATGTTCCCGAACCGCCGGCCCTTGCCGACGTGGTAGAGCCCGGCCGCGATCGGCAGCAGTCCGACGACCCAGCCCCACAGCGGGTAGCCGATGTACTGGAGGTAGCCCCACGCAGCGATGCAGACGACCCAGAGCGCGACCACGCTCAGATATCGGCGTTGTGCTCCTGTGCTGCTGCTCGCCATGCGGTACGGTGGGGTCCGGGGGAAGTGACCGGGGAGCCCTCTGCTCAGACGCCCTTCTGACGGGCGGAGGGCCGCCGAAGCCTACGCGAGGGGCGCCGCCGATGCAATCCGGCGACGAAGCTCAGCGGTCCTTCAGGAAGCTCGGGATATCGAGGACGTCCTCTTCGACCTCGAACTGCGGCTTCTCCTCGGCACCGAACAGCGGTGCCGACGAGCCCGGCTCCTTCTTCTCCTGTGGCTCCTCGGGAGCCGGCTGCGGCGTGGGAGCTTCTTCGGCCTCGGGGCGCGGCAACGGCAGATCCTCGGGCGGCCGGTCGAAACCGGTGGCGATGACCGTCACCCGCACCTCGTCGCCGAGGGCGCCGTCGATGACCGCTCCGAAGATGATGTTGCACTCGGCGTCGGCGGCGCTCGAGATGATCTCGGCCGACTCGTTGATCTCGAACAGGCCGAGGTCGCTACCGCCGGTGATGTTGAGCAGGATGCCGCGAGCGCCCTCGATGCTCGCCTCCAGGAGAGGCGAGCTGATCGCCGCCCGGGCGGCCTCCACGGCCCGGTTCTCGCCGCCGGCGACACCGATGCCCATCAGCGCCGAGCCGGCGCTCTTCATGACCGCCCGCACGTCGGCGAAGTCGAGGTTGATCAGGCCCGGCACCGTGATGAGGTCGGTGATGCCCTGGACGCCCTGACGGAGGACGTCGTCGGCGACCTTGAACGCGTCGATGAGCGACGTTCGCCGCTCGACCACCTGGAGGAGGCGGTCGTTGGGGATGATGATCAGCGTGTCGACCTTGTCGGCCAGCGCCCGGATGCCGTCCTCGGCCTGCCGCGCGCGACGCTTGCCCTCGAAGGAGAAGGGGCGGGTGACGACGCCGACGGTGAGGGCGCCCATCTCGTGCGCGAGCTCGGCGATGACCGGCGCCGCGCCGGTACCTGTGCCGCCGCCCTTACCGGCGGTCACGAACACCATGTCGGCGCCCTTGACGGCATCGCGCAGCTCGTCCTTGCTCTCGACGGCGGCCTGGAAGCCGATCTGGGGATCGGCGCCGGCGCCGAGACCGCGGGTGATCTTGCTGCCGATGTGGATCTTGACGTCGGCATCGCACATCTGCAGCGCCTGGGAGTCGGTGTTGACGGCGATGAACTCGACGCCGCGCAGGCCGGCATCGACCATGCGGTTGACGGCGTTGGTGCCGCCGCCCCCGACGCCCACGACCTTGATGACCGCCAGGTAGTTGGTCGCGGAGTCGATCATCTCGTCATCCTCCTGTGGTGGTCGAGGTCCCGTACCCACATCGTGCGCCCGCCGCCGGATGGAGCTGAAGACGCTGCGAGCCGATGCCGGGCCCGCCGGTGATCCGGGGCCCGGGTGCGGCCTCTTCCGACCGCACAACCCTCATGTGTCACTTGAGACCTCGCCTTTCGGCAAGCATAGTGGCGGTGCCGGACGGTGTCAATCATGCCTAGAGCATCGGCCGGGCGACCGGCCGGTCGGGCACCGAGACGTCGACGTAGCGGCAGGGGACCTCCTGCGACGCGTAGTGGTCCAGCACCGCGTCGAGCGCCATCGACTTGGCCGACAGCCTCGTCGCCGGCCCCACGTCGACCACCAGTCCGTCGCGCATCCACAGCCGCACTCCGTCGTTGCGCACGGCGAGGCTGCGGACCTCCTTGCGCGACCCCTCCGGCATCGCGTCGAGCACCCGCAGGGCGCTCCACGCCGCGCCGCCCTCGACCGTCTCGTCGGGCTTGAGGCGGCCGGCGGACGACTGCATCGCCGGCAGCTTGCGGGAGACTCCCTGTGGCCCCTTCTTCACGGCGACGTCCGGCTCCCTCTTCTCGCCGGCGACTTCACCGAGGACGACCGCCTCGGTCGAGACAAGGTACCAGCGCTTGCCCGCCAGCACGTACATGCCGGGCTCGTGCTCGCTGACCCGCACCCGCAGCGTCGACGGGAAGTCGCGGTCCACCTCGACGCCGGACACGAACAGGAGCGGCGAGAGCGCCTTCTCGACGGCCGCTTCGCGGACCGTGAACAGGTTCCGTCCGAGGAACCGCTTCTCCAGCAGCGACCGGGCCCGCTTCTCCGACGCCCGGTCGCAGCCTTCGATCCTCACGGTCCGCACCTCGAAGGTCGACGAACGGCTTCCCCACAGGTAGAGACCGGCCGGCAGCACGCCGAGCACGAGGGTGAGGACGATCGACAGCAGCAGGGTGCGTGGCTTCTTCCTGCGTCTCCGTCCGGCCGTCGCCGCTCACCTCCCCGGGTCCCGTCGCCCGCTCCGTGAAGCGCGGAGACGACGCTGGTCGGTGAACCGCTATTCGCCGTCCGGTCCCGTGACTCCTTGTGCGACGTCGCCATATGCGGCGACGCCGACGGTGGCGGGTGAGCCGGCCGACAGCCCGGCGAGCAGCGCTTCGCCGACCCGGTGCACATCGCCCGCCCCCATCGTCAGGACCACGTCGCCCTCGGCGACCCGGTCGAGGAGGTACTCCACCACGTCGTCGAGACGCGGCATGTAGGCGACCGGGCCCGACGGCCGTTCGGCGAGGAACGCGTCCACGACGAGCTTGCCGGTGACCCCCGGCTGGGGCTCCTCACGGGCGGGGAAGATGTCGGTCACGACGGCGAGGTCGGCGAGCGTGAGCGACCGCCCGAACTCACGCTGCAGATAGCGGGTACGTGAGAAGAGATGCGGCTGGAAGACGGCGATCACCCTGCGGTGACCCCCGGCACGGGCGGCGCGGAGGGTCGCCGCCAGCTCGCTGGGATGGTGGGCGTAGTCGTCGACGACGCGCACACCCCGCTCCTCGCCCAGCACCTGGTACCGCCGGCCGGCGCCGCTGAACGTCGCCAGTGGCCCCACAGCCTCGGCATAGCCGACGCCACAGTGCTCGAGCGCGGCCATCGCGGTGAGAGCGTTGAGGACGTTGTGCTCACCGGGCAGCTTGAGCACCAGGCGGGCGACCTCTCGCCCGTCGCGGTGGACGACCGACTCGCTCCCCTCGTCGCTCACCGAGACCAGGCTCGCCGAGAGCTCGCCGCTCCCCAGGCCGCAGGACACCACCGGGGCGGGAGCGTCCGCCGCGAGGAACTCCGTGCCGCCGCCCTTGCCGAGGACGAGCAGACCGTCGGGCGGCAGCAGCGCCACGAAGCGGCGGAACACATCGTGTAGGTCGGCCACGCAGGCGTAGTGGGTGTGGTGATCGAGCTCGACGTTGGTCACCACCGCGACCTCGGGCCGCAGGTGGAGCAGGCTGCCGTCGCTCTCGTCCGCCTCCGCGACCAGCCACTCACCGTCGCCGACGCCGGCGTTGGAGCCCCGGTCGTTGACCTCGCCGCCGACCAGGAAGGTCGGCGCGCGGCCGCACTCGTGGAGGACGTGGGCGATCATCGATGAGGTCGTCGTCTTGCCGTGCGTGCCGGCCACGGCGATGCCGCGCCGCATCGCCATGAGGCGGGCGAGCATCTCGGCCCGTTGCAGGACGGGGATCGACCGCTGTCGCGCGGCGCGGACCTCGGGGTTGCTGTCGGGGATGGCCGAGGAGATGACCACGAGCGCCGGGTCGCCAAGGTTCTCGCCCCGATGGCCGATCTCCACGCGGACGCCGGCCTCCTCGACGAGCCGTGTGTAGCGGCTGGCCTTGAGGTCCGACCCGCTGACCGCGACGTCCATGCGCGCCAGGACGTACGCGATGGCGCTCATGCCGGCGCCGCCGATGCCGACGAAGTGGACGGGGCCGGGCAAAGCGCCCGGACGGCTGGTACTCACGTGCCGCGCTCCTTCAGAAGTCGCTCGATCTCGTCGACGACCAGCGCCGTCGCATCCGGCCGCCCCAGCGCCTTGCTGGCGGCCGCCATCCGCGCCCGCCGGGCCTCGTCGGCCAGCAGCTCCTCGACCAGCGTGCGGAGCCGCGCCCCTTCGAGGTCGGCGTCGTCGATCACGATGGCCGCGCCGCCGCGGGCCATCCACTCCGCGTTCTTGCGCTGATGATCGGCGCTGGCGTACGGATACGGGACGAGGATCGCCGGACGACCGAGCGCCGCGATCTCCGCCACCGATCCGCCCGAGCGGCCGACGACGAGGTCGGCCGCCGCCATGGCCGCGGCGAGGCGGTCAGTGTAGGCGACAAGGTGGTAGCGCTCAAGCGGCACGCCCGACGCCTCGACTTCGGTACGCACCTCGTCGTGGTTACGGGGCCCGCAGACGTGGACGACCTGCAGCTCGAGGTCGGGCCTGGCGAACGCCGTAAGGCACGCGCGGTTGAGGCTCTGGGCGCCCTGGCTGCCGCCGAACACCAGCACCATCGGCAGCTCGGCGCTCAGGCCGAACGCCTCCCTGCCGTCCGCCGCTGTCGTCGTCGTCTGCGCCCTGGCGAGCGGCCGCCCTGTCACCACGGCCTTCGGCTCACCGAGACCCTCGATCGGGAAGCTCAGGCACAGCCGACGGACGAAGGGACGCAGCAGCCGGTTCGTGATCCCGAGATGACTGTCGGCCTCCATGGCGACCGTCGGGATGCCGCGCACGGCGGCGAGAGCGACGACCGGACCGCTCACGTAGCCCCCGCCGCCCACGACGACGGCCGGCCGCGCAGCGCTCAGGTGCCTCCAGGCGCGCGGCGCCGCCGCCGCCAGCTGGCGCACGGTCGTCAGGTTCTTGCGCGAGAACGGACGTCGCTCGAAGCCGCGCATGGCCAGCTGATAGGTCTGGTACGTCCCGGCGACCAGCGGCCGCTGGGACGGGGTCGTGACGAAGCTGACGACGGCGCCCCGGTCGACCAGCTCCTCAGCGACCGCGAGCGCCGGCGCCATGTGGCCGCCGGTCCCGCCGGCCGCCACTACCACTGCGGCGTCGTTCAGGGCTGACACCGATGCGACTCCTTCTGTTGCCGGCGATGTTGAGCATGATACCCACACCGGCCAGCACGGCGATGAGGCTCGTTCCGCCGCACGAGACCAGCGGCAGGGGCACGCCGAGGATGGGCACCAGCCCCATCGCGGCACCGAGATTGAGCAGCGCCTGACCGACGACGGCGGTCGTGAGACCCGCGCAGACGAGGCGTGCGAACCTGTCCCGGCAGGAGAGCGCGAGCATGAACCCCGCCCACGCCAGCAGCCCGTAGAGGGCGATGAGGATCAGAATGCCGACCAGACCGAGCTCCTCGCCGATGATGCCGGTGATCATGTCGGTGGTCTGCTCGGGGAGAAAGCCGAACTTCTGGACGGAGTTGCCCAGCCCGACGCCGAAGACCTGCCCCGAGGCGACCGAGATCAGGGACTGGGTCGTCTGGAAACCGCTCGTGTCGGCGTGCGCCCAGGGATCGAGGAACGCCGTCAGGCGGGCGGTGCGGTAGGGCTCGAGGTAGATGAGCAGGGCGGCGACGGCCGGCACCAGCACGCCCACACCCACGAGGTGTCGCCAGCGTGCGCCCGCCGTCACCAGCACCGCCCCCACGGCCAGCGTGAGGACCATCGTCGTGCTCAGGTCCTTGCCGACCATGATCAGGGCGGCGAGCGGCAGAAATGCGATGGCCAGCACGCGGAAGAAACCCTTGAGGGTCGTGACCGGCGCCCCGGCCCCGACGATCAGCGCGGCGGCCAGGAGCACGGCCGCGGGCTTCGCGAACTCGCTCGGCTGCAGCGAGAAGCCGGCGATGTCCAGCCAGCGCCGGGCTCCGTTGACCGTGGCTCCGATGCCCGGCATCGCGACCAGCACGAGGAGGAACACGACGGCGGCGGCAAGCGGGACCGCCAGTCGGCGCCAGAGCCGGAAGTCGACGCGGCTGAGCACGATCAGCATGACCACACCGATCCCGGCGAAGAGCAGCTGTTTCTTGAGGAAGTACCAGCTCGATCCGAAGGCGAAGTACCCCTGCGCAGTGGACGAGCTGTACGCCATCACGAGGCCGAAGAGCAGCAGGACGACGGTGGCGAACAGCAGCAGGCGGCCGGCCATCTGTGGCGAGGTGAGCTGCTCCCTCCAGCCGGCCGGCGCGGCACGCGTCGCCGCCCGCGGGTCGTCCGCGGTCGCCCGGTCGCCTCGCGCGACATCGCGGGCCGACGACGCGGCACCGCGACGCGCAGCGCGAGTCCTCCTCTCAGCCGAGGCGCGCGACCCCTGGTCGCGGTTCGAGCGAACGCGGCCGTGCGACAGCGCCCCGTCGACCCACTCAGGGGCGACGAGATCGTCGTACTCTGCAAAGGATCCCCTACCGGCCATCGTCAGGTGCCGCGCCTCCCTCGACGACGCTCCTCGACCAGCTCACTGAAGTGTTCGCCTCGTTCCTCGTAGTTCCTGTAGTGGTCGAAGCTGGCGCAGGCGGGGCTCAGCAGCACCACGTCGCCCGGGCGGGCGTCGGCCGCGGCGGCCTCGACGGCGACGGCCAGGTCGGCAAGGACCCTGCGCGGCGGGACCCGCCCGGGGTCGCTCAGGGCCCGCTGTGCGAACGCGGCGTCGATGGACGAGGCCGCCTCGCCGATGAGCAGGACTTGCAAGACGTGTCCCTCGACCGCCTCGGCCAGCGGCTCGAAGTCGGCGCCCTTGAGCGACCCGCCGAGGATCAGGTGCACGCGTCCGTGATAGGCCGTGAGCGCCTTCCGCGCCGCGTCGACGTTGGTGGCCTTGCTGTCGTTCACATAGGTGACCCCGTCGACCTCTCCGACGACCTCGAGGCGGTGACGCACACCGGGGAACTCCCTGAGAGCCGTCCGTACCGCGTCGAGCGGCACGCCAAGCGCGGCGACGGCCAGGGCGGCCGCCAGGGAGTTGTCGAGGTTGTGCTCGCCCTTGAGCGCCAGCTCGTCCGATCGGCAGAGGGCGATCCGGCGTCCCGAGAAGCGGCCGACGGGTCTCCCTCCCCCCTCGAAGACCCTCTCTGCCGCGCTGCCCGGGACGGCCGCATCGAGCCACAGCTGGTCATCGTCCACCCCGGCGGCCGTACCCCTGAACCAGGCTCGCAGTCCGCGACCGGGGACCTCCGCCTCGCGGACGACCGGATCGGCGTGATTGAGCACCGCGACGCAGGACGGGTCCTGGTTCTCGAACAGGCGCAGCTTGCAGGCCAGGTACTCCTCGAGGGTGCCGTGCCTGTCGAGATGGTCCTCCGTCACGTTGAGCAGGACGCCGGCGTCGGCGCGGAAGCGCTCGATGTGCTCGAGCTGGAAGCTGGAGAGCTCGGCGACCACGACAGCGTCCGCCGACGCCGCCTCCGGCAGCCGCGCCAGCGCGGTCCCGACGTTGCCGGCTACCGCGCACGGCCAGCCGGCCGCCCTGAGCATCGCCCCGGCCAACTCCGTGGTCGTCGTCTTGCCGTTCGTGCCGGTGATGCCGATCACGCGGTTGTCGAGGAAGCGGAAGGCGAACTCCACCTCGCTCCAGACGGTCAGACCGCGTCGCAGCGCGTCCCGCACGTGGCGGTTCGCGGTCGGCACGCCCGGGCTCTTGACGATGAGATCGATCTCGGCGGGGAGGCGCGCCTCCCCGCCGAGCAGGACCTCCACGCCGGCCCGGCGCACCTCGTCGATCTGCGCGAGGTCTCGCTCCTGCTTGTCGTCGACGGCGGCGACCGGCACCCCCAGCCGCCGGCGCGCGAGCAGCGCCGCCGCCGCGCCGCTCTCGCCGAGGCCGATGACGGCGAGCGCCTTGATGTCGTGCACGTCGGGCATGACCCGTCCTCTCGATCCGTCGGTGACGTGGCGACCGACGCCCGGCCGTCCCCGCGCCGCCCCTCCGTCAGAAGCTGGCGTAGTAGAGCGCGAAACCGGCTCCGGCGAGCAGCGCGGCGACGATCCAGAAACGCACGATGATCTTCGTTTCCGACCACGCCTTGAGCTCGAAGTGGTGATGAAGCGGCGCCATGAGCAGGACCCGGCGGTGGAAGAGCTTGAACGACACGACCTGCACCATCACCGACAGCGCCTCGACCACGAACAACCCCGCGATGATGAGGACGAAGAGCTCGGTCTTCGTCATGATGGCCATCCCGGCGATCGCGCCGCCGAGCCCGAGCGAGCCGGTGTCGCCCATGAAGACCTCCGCCGGGAAGGTGTTGAACCACAGGAACCCGAGGCAGGCGCCGCCGATGCACCCCGCCAGGATCATCAGGTCGGTCATGCCCGGGTCGCGCTGCTGACGGCCGAGGATGAAAGCGATGCCGGCCAGGGCGACGAGCACGATGGCGCCGCTGCCGGCCGCCAGCCCGTCGAGCCCGTCGGTGAGGTTCACGGCGTTGGAGAACCCCGAGATGGTGATCCACACGACGGAGTAGTAGAGCACCGTCGGGAGCTGCCACTCCTGGTCGGTGAACGGCAGGTCGAGGCCGGTGTCGACGCCCCCGAAGCGCAGCGCCACGAAGCCGACCAGCAACGCCAGCAGCAGCTGCATGAGCATCTTCCAGCGGGCAGAGAGGCCGAGCGAACGTTTGCGGACCACGCTGAGCCAGTCGTCGAGGAAGCCGATGAACGCACACCCGAGCGTGCAGACCAGCACCGTGAACGACGCGACGGTGAAGCGACTGAAGATGATGTAGGGGACGACGACCGCGATCCAGATGAGCACGCCACCCATGGTCGGCGTGCCCGCCTTGGTCTTGTGGCCCTCGGGGCCCTCTTCGCGGATGTTCTGGCCGACCTCGTTCTTGCGCAGCCAGGCGATGAAGCGGGGGCCCACGACCAGCATGAGAGCCAGGGCGGTGATGCTGGCGGCCAGGGCGTCAAACATGAGCGCCTCCGCTGCCCCTTCGTCGCCTGCTGTGCGGCGTGGCTGCGTCGCACCGCACGTTGACCCCGCTACGGCCTTCGGCTGACGCCTGCCGTCGTCGTTCAGTGTGCGGTGTGGCTGCGCCGCACCGCACGTTGACCCCGCTACGGCCTTCGGCTGACGCCTGCCGTCGTCGTTCAGTGTGCGGTGTGGCTACGCCGCACCGCACGTTGACCCCGCTACGGCCTTCGGCTGACGCCTGCCTCCGCCGGTCAATCACGGGGGTCCTCCCGGAGGGGGGCGGGGCCGGGCTCGCCGGGCGTCACGCCGACCGTCTGCTTGATCCAGTCGGCCACCCGCTCGAGGCGCAGCCCGCGCGAGGCCTTCACCAGCACCGCCGCTCCCGCGGGCAGGGCGGCCGGCATCTCGGCCAGGCACGCCTCGACCGACGGGTACCAGACCTCGTCAGGAGCATCGACGAGGTAATCCCGGGCGAGCGCGCCGACGGCCATCACCCGGACGCCCATCTCGGCGGCGTAGCTCCCCACCTCGGTGTGGTACTGAGCGGCACGCGGACCGAGCTCGTACATGTCGCCGAGGATGGCGACCGCCGGCCGGCCGGCGGCCAGCTCCACGAGATGGTCGATCGCCGCCCGCATCGCCAGCGGGTTGGCATTGTAGGCATCGTTGAGCAGCAGGCCGCCGCCTTCGAGCGCCGCGACCTCGCCGCGCAGGTCCGAGAAGGTGACCCGCCCGGCGCCACGCCTCGCGTCGGCCAGCGGGTGGCCGAGCTCCAGGAACGCCCCCAAGGCCGCCAGGGCGTCGGTGACGTAGTGCTCTCCGCAGAAGTCGAACCACAGCGACGCCCGATGCCCGAACGCGTCGATGAGCGCGTGCGTGCCGCCGTCGCGCAGCTCCGAGTCGATCAGCTGCACGTCGCCCCCCGGGCCGAACGTGACCACCCGGCCACGGTGGCGGGCGGTGTGCGGAGCGAGCAGACCCTCAGCGGCCGGCACGACGGCCGAGTTGTGGCCGAGCTCCTCCAGCAGTTCGGCCTTGGCCGCGGCCACGTCCTCGAGCGTGCCGACGAGCTCCAGATGGACCGGCGCGATGTTCGTGATGATGCCGACGTCCGGGGCCGCCACGCGGGCCAGGTGGCGGATCTGGCCGCGGCCACGCATCGCCAGCTCGCAGACGATGACCTCGGTCTGCTCGTCGGCGTCCAGCAGCGTGAGCGGAAGACCGATCTCGTTGTTCTGGTTGCCTGTGGTGGCCACCACCCGGCACAGCGGCCGCAGAAGCGCCGCCAGGATGTCCTTGGTGGTCGTCTTGCCGGCGCTGCCGGTGATGGCGACGACCCGGGCTCCCGACCGGCGGCGGACTTCGGCAGCCAGGGCGGTCAGAGCGGCGGCGCCGTCGTGGACCACGATGTGCGGAGCGCCCGTGGGCAGGGCGGGAGCACTGTCCGGACGCACGAGCGCGGCGGCCGCCCCGGCTGCCAGCGCCGCCGCCGCGAACGCGTCTCCGTCGTGGCGCTCACCGCGCAGCCCGATGAAGAGGTCCCCGTCGCCGACGGCGCGGCTGTCGATGCGCACGGTGTCGACCGTCTGCGCAGGGTCGGCGTCGACCAGCCTCCCGCTCGTGATGTGTGTCACTTCCGCCAGCGTCAGCGGCAGCACCGGTCGCTCCCTTCGCGCCTCACGAGGTGCCTTTTCGGCGCATGCCGCGCAAGACCTCGTCGGCTACCTGCCGATCGTCGAACGGGAGGCGCTCTGAGCCGATCAGCTGACCGGTCTCGTGTCCCTTGCCGGCGATGACGACCACGTCGCCGGCGCGCGCCGCCGACAGCGCCGCGACGATGGCCCGGCGGCGGTCCGGCTCCACCACCGTGTGGCGCCGCCACTCGTCGGGGATGCCGGTCAGGATGTCGGCGATGATCGCCTCCGGGTCCTCGCTGCGCGGGTTGTCCGAGGTCACGTACGCGAGATCGGCCAGCCGCGCCGCGGCGGCGCCCATCTGAGGCCGCTTGCCCCGGTCGCGATCGCCGCCGCACCCGAAGACCACCAGGAGCCGGCCGTCGCTGAGCGACCGGGCCGCCTGGAGGGCGTTCTCGAGCGAGTCGGGCGTGTGGGCGTAGTCGACCAGGACGCCGAACCGCTGCCCGGCCCGAATGGCTTCGAAGCGTCCCGGCACGCCGGTGACCGACGACAGGCCGTCGAGCACCGATTCCGCCTCCAGCCCGAGCGCCAGCCCCATGGCCGCCGCCGCGGTCGCGTTGGCGACGTTGAAGTGGCCGCCGAGCCGGGTGGTAACGGACAACTCCCTGCCGGCCCGCCGGTCGCGAAGCGTGAACGATGCCCGATCCACCCCGACACGCTGGTCGACCGCCACGACGTCGGCCACCGCACCCGCGCCGGACTCCGTCTCTTCGTCGGCCGCCACGGCGTAGGTGTGGAGATCGTCACCGTAGGCACCGGCACACTCCTCCGCCAGCCGCCTCCCCCACGCATCGCCCACGTTGATCACGGCGACCGCCCCCGGTTGACGGTCCCCCTCGGGAAGGAACAGCCGCCGCTTGGCGCCGTAGTAGCCGTCGAGGTCGCCGTGGAAATCGAGGTGGTCGCGAGTGAGGTTGGTGAACACGACCGCGTCGAACGAGATACCGACCGTGCGGTCCATCATCATGGCGTGCGAACTGGCCTCCATGGCGCACGCCCGGTCGCCGGCGTCGACCATCTCGCGCAGGAGCCGCTGAAGCTCGATGGAGTCCGGCGTGGTGAGCGTGACACTCTGATCGATCCGGTTGATGCGGTTCACGACCGTCCCGAGCAGGGCGCACTGGAGACCGGCAGCCTCGAAGACGGAGGCGATCACGTGAGCCGTCGTCGTCTTGCCATTGGTGCCGGTGACGCCTGCGACCCTCAGGCGGGTGGAGGGGTCGCCGTAGAAGGTCGCCGCCGCGAGGGCCATCGCGCGCCGGACCGAGCGGACGACGACCTGAGTGACGGGGAGTCCGAGGCGGCGCTCGACGACCAGGGCGGTCGCCCCGGCGGTGACCGCGTCGCCGGCGAACCGGTGCCCGTCGTGGACCGTCCCGGGCACGCAGAAGAACAGCGTTCCGGGCGCGACATGGCGAGTGTGACAGGCAAGGCCCGCGATCTCGGTGCGGGGATCGCCGACGATCTCCAGCGGGTCCGAGCCGGCGACGAGGGTGGCCAACTCCATGGCCGGGGATGCTATCAGAACGGTCACCCCGCTCCGCCCGTCGCGACGCGCCGTCAGGGCGCGATCTTCAGGTGGGTCAGGGCGAAGGCCGCGATGTCCCGGGCGGCCGGCGCCGCGACGCGGCCGCCCCAGATCGGCTGTGGCTCGTCGACGACCACCATGACGAGCAGGCTGGGATCGTCGGCCGGTGCCAGCAGGACGAACGAGGCCATGTAGCGGCCCTCGGCGTACCCCGCCTGCCCGGCGATCACCTTCTGCGCCGTCCCGGTCTTGCCGGCGACCTCGTAGCCGTCGATACGGGCACGCTGCCCGGTGCCGGTCGCCACGACGTCGTGCATCATGTCGAGCACCTGGGCGGCGGTCTTCTCACTGACCACCTGCTGGCCGGGGGACGGCGTGACGAGGTCCCGACCGATCTGGGCGACGAGCCGCGGCTGCACCGCCACCCCGCCGTTGGCGATCGTCGCGTAGGCCGATGCCATCTGGAGCACCGTCGTCGAGATGCCCTGCCCCATCGGGACGTTGCCGATCGTCGACGACGACCAGTACTCGGGGACGACGCCGGCGACCTCGCCGGGGAACTCGATCCCGGTCGGCCGACCGAAGCCGAAGGCCCGGATCCACTCGAGGAGGCGCTGCTTGCCGAGCTTGAGTCCCAGGGTCGCGGCGCCCACGTTGCTCGACTCGATGAGGATGCGGCGCACGTCGAAGGTCTCGGTGCCGCGCGGATGGGCTTCGTTGATCTCCCGGTCGCCGACCTTGATGACGGGAGGCAGTACGAACGCCGTCTCCGGGGTCACGAGCTTCTCCTCCAGCGCCGCCGCGACCGTCACGACCTTGAAGATGGAACCCGGCTCGAAGACGTCGGTGACGATGCGGTTGCGTGACGCCTTGGGCTTCTTGCCATAGGTGTTCGCGTCGATCTGCGGCACGTTGGCCATGGCGAGGATCGAACCGTCCCGGGGGTCCATCACGACGGCCGTCGCGGCTTTCGCGTACGTCTCGCGGACCGTGGCCCGCAACGTGCTCTCGGCCTCGAACTGTATGTCGGCGTCGAGCGTGAGACGCACGTCGCGGCCGTCGACCGGCTTCTCGACCTGCTCGCTCTCGAGGATGCGGCCCGCCGGATCGTGCACGACCCGCTGGGTCCCGCTCTTGCCCCCCAGCTCCTCGTCGAAGGAGAGCTCGACGCCGGCGAGTCCCTCATTGTCGGTGCCGGCGAACCCGAGCACCTGGGCCGCCAGCTTCTTCATCGGGTAGAAGCGCGCCTGCTCCGGAAGGCTGCCGACGCCCGGGATCTCGAGGCGGAGCACCTTGCGCGCCACCTGGGGGTCGACCTTGCGCGAGATGTAGGCGAACTGCGAGTCGGGGTCGGAGAGCGCCTTGAGGACGTTCTTCTTCTTGAGATCGAGCACTTCCGCGAGACGAGCGGCCGCCTCGTCGCGATCCTCGATCAGGCTCGGCGTCGCGTAGATGGAGTACTGCTCGCGGCTCACCGCGAGCTCCTCGCCGCTCCGGTCGAGGATCGCGCCGCGATGAGGCTTGACCTCGACGGTGCTGGTCTGCTGGTCGGCGGCGATCGCGGTGAGATCGTGCGACGTGGCCGCCAGCAGCGTCGCCCTGCCGGCGATGACGACGAGGGCGATGATCACCAGTCCGCTCAGCAGCCGCACCCGTCCGTCGCCGAACCCGGCCACCACCCTGCGTCGGGCGCGGCGCGGCATCAGGGACCTCCGTCGCCGGTCGCCTCAGGCGTCAGGTAGACGACGCCCTGCGCCGGGACCAGTCCGTAGCGTTCCATCGCCAGCTGCCGGATCCGCGGCGACGCCGACAAGCGGGCGATCTCCTGCTGGAGCTTCGCGTTGTCCGCCGCTACCGACCGCTGCTGACTGACGATCGCCTCGGTCTCGAGGTTCTTCTGGACTACGGCGAAGCTGAGGGTCACTCTTCCGACGGCCAGCAGCGCGAGGCAGACGGCGAACAGCACCAGGATCGTCCCCGGCCGTCCGCGCAGGCCGAGGCCGCGACGCCTCGACGCCGGACGGTCGACCAGACGGAGGGAACGTCGCCGCTCCCTCTGGTCGGGATGGGGCGCGGTCCGCTGCGGTTGTGCCGCTGCTGCCGGCAAGAGGCCTCCTCAGAGCTTGACCGCGGCGCGCAGCTTGGCCGACTTGCTGCGCGGGTTGGTCTCGACCTCGCGCTGCCGTGGCACGACCGCCCGCCTCGTCAGCAGGCGCATCGTCGGTTCATGGCCGCAGACGCACTGCGGAAGGCCCGGAGGGCAGATGCAGCCGGCGGCCTGACCGCGCAGGAAGCGCTTGACCATCCTGTCCTCCAGCGAGTGGAAGGAGATGACCGCCAGACGGCCGCCCGGCCGCAGCACCCGATACGCCTCGTCGAGGCCGCGGGCGAGCGACTCGAGCTCGTCGTTGATCACGATGCGCAGCGCCTGGAAGACCCGCCGGGCGGGGTTGCCGGCGCCGAACCGCGCCGGCGTCGGGATCGAGCGCTTGACGACCTCGACCAGCTCGCCGGTCGTGGTCAGGGGACGACGGGCCCGAGCCTCGACGACGCCGCGGGCGATCTCGCGCGCGTAGCGCTCCTCGCCGTAGCGCCGGAAGATCGCCTTGAGCTCGTCCTCGGGCAGCTCGTTGACCAGGTCGGCGGCACTGCGCTCTGCCGACGGGTCCATCCGCATGTCGAGCGGCGCGTCGTAGGCATAGGAGAAGCCCCGCTCGCGACGGTCGAGCTGCATCGACGAGACGCCGAGGTCCATGTACACGATGTCGAGCGACTCGTCCTGCCGCCGGGACAGCACGTCGGCGAAGTTGCCGTGGACGTGCTTCGTACGGCACGGCGCCGCGCAGGCGACGTCGCGGTAGAACCCCTCGACCGTCGGGTCGCGGTCACAGGCGATGAGCAGTCCGGTCTCCCCCAGCTCCGCCGCCACGGCGGCGGCGTGCCCTCCCGCTCCGAAGGTGGCGTCGAAGGCGACCTCGCCCTCCGACGGGCTCAGCAGCTCGACCAGCTCATCGAGCAGCACCGGGGTGTGAGCGAGGGCCATCTCGAACTCACAGTAGTCAAGAAGCGGCAAACTCGTCGGCGATGTCATCGGCTTCCTCCTCCTGCCGGCGCAAGTACTCGTCCCAGGCCGCCCGGTCCCAGATCTCGATATGGTCCTGGACACCGATGACCGTCACGTCCTTCTCGATCCCGGCGAAGTCGAGCAGCCGCCGCGGGATGGTGGCCCTGCCCTGCCGGTCCAACTCCTGGCTGACCGCGTCCGCGGTGACATATCTCCGCAACCCCCGGCCCCGGCGGCTCATCGACGGCGCCTTCGAGACCTCTTCCTGGAGGTAGACCTCGAAGCCCTCAGGTGAGTAGCAGGCGAGGCAGCGGTCCATGCCGCGAGTGAGGTAGATGCCGTCGGCGAAGGCGTGACGGAGGCGCGCGGGGATGGCGACGCGGTTCTTCGCGTCGAGGGTGAATTCATACGTCCCTACGAGCATCGGCCTTTGCACGAGTGGGAATGTACCCCACTTCTCCCCACTTTGCAACATTTTTCTTCACTTTGATGGACGCCACGCCCAACATCCCCCACCTCAGCGTCCCCCAAGAGCAACCGGGAGCGGCCGTGTGCGTCAGGCGACGAAAAAGAGATCGCGTCACCAGGTGGGCCGGCGAGCGACCCGGGACGGGCGCGGCAATGACCGGCACGGGGGTGGTCGGTCGGCGGCCGGTCCCGGGGCACGACGCAGGCGTGCTCTGAGGTCGGCGGGAGGCCTGCATCGGAGCACGACGCAGGCCGGTTCTGAGGTCGGCGGGAGGCCGGGATGGGCACCAGAGGCACGCGGTAGGCGACGTCGGCAACGGCCCATCGATGCCGCGACGCGCGATCGCGGACCTGTGTCACAGCGTCGCGACGCGCCGTGACCGGTGGGGATGTGATGTCACGCGGCGCCGGTGGCCATGGCGCCGCGGGAGTGGGGACCGGTGGGGGACGCGCCGCAGACCGTCAGTCGTCGGCGGACCCGGCGGCTCAGTCCGGAGGCGGGATCGTGAGCTTCTGACCCACCCTCAGGTTGTTCAGATTGATCTTCGGGTTCGCCTCGAGGATCCTGTCGACCGTCGTGCCGAACCGCTCTGCGATCTGGGAGAGCGTGTCGTTCTTCTTCACTTTGTAGGTGCGTTCTCCCACCACGGCCGGATCCGAGGGCGAGACCGTCGGCGAGGGCGAGACGACCGCCTCGTCGCCGTTGAGGATGCCCGAGTTCATGACCACCAGGACGAGGGCGACGACGACGCCGATGAACGCCAGCGGAGCCACGATCCGCACCACCCAGCGCCAGACCGGCGTCCGGCCGTCGTGCTCGTCGTACTCATAGCCGTAGCCGAGGTCCGACGTCTGGTCGGGCGGGAGACGGCGCCGAGCGCCGCGGCGGCCGCCTTCCGCTCCGCGCTGGTGCGAATGCTCGTCGTCGGGCCCCGCGAAGCTGGCCATCGAATCGTGCATGGCGGCGAACTCGCGCAGCCGCTCCTCCGCCTCCTGTTCCCGACGCTGCGCCTCGGCCGCCTCTTGTGGGCCGGTCCTGTCGGCCCCGGTCACCTCCGGACGCTCACTTGCGTCGCCATCGCGTTGGACGCCGCCCGGCGGGCCGGCCGCATCGTTCTGGTCCGTCACTCAGAGCACCCCCACAAGTCGACCGCGCAGCTCTTCACAGGCGTCTCTCGCCGCGGCCGCCGGATCGCCGCCGCGGTCACGCCAGGCATACAGGATTGATCTTGATGAGTTTACGACGAACCCGCCGGCGTCTCCTGCCGCAGCCTCGCGCAGCCGTTCGATGTCTCCCCCCTGCGCGCCGACGCCGGGGACGAGAAGGAAGGCGCTCGGCAGCGCGGCGCGGACCTCGAGGAGCGCCTCGGGAGCGGTGGCGCCGACGACGGCGCCGACGTCGCTGTAGCCGCGGCGCCCCACGGACTCGTCGCCGAGGCGCGCGACCATCGCCGCCGTCGCGAGGTACAGCGGGCGGCCGTCGATGCGTCGTTCCTGCAGGTCGGCCGCCCCGGGATTGCTGGTACGCGCCAGGACGAACAGGCCCTTGCCCGACCGGCAGTGCTCGAGGAACGGCGCCAGTGAGTCGGCACCGAGGTACGGGTTGACGGTGGCCGCGTCGGCGCCAAGGCCCTCGGAGACCGCCCCTCCGGGCAACGGGGCGCCGCCGAAGAGCGACGCCGCGTAGGCACGTGCCGTGGAGGCGATATCGCCGCGCTTGCAGTCGAGGATCACCGGCAGCTCGTGCTCGTGGGCGGCGGCGACCACCTCCGCCAGGGCCGCCCATCCGGCGGCGCCGTATTGCTCGAAGAACGCCGCCTGCGGCTTGACGACCGCCGCCGTCTCGGCGACGGCGGCGATGATCAGGCGGCAGTACTCGGCACAGCACGCCGCGGCGGCCGCATCGCCGCTCTCCTCCGCTGAAGAGCCGAAGGCACGCCCGGCGATGACGTCGGCGACGAAGCGCGGCGGCATCAGCTCGAGGTCGGGGTCGAGGCCGACGCAGACCACGCTGTGCCTGCTCAGCACGGACGCCACGAGACGGTCCGAGAAGTGCGTGCTCCTGTCGGGCACGGCGTCCTACCTCCCTTTGCCTGCGCTTGACCCCTCGCGCGACGACCGGACGCGCCGCCGTCGCAGCACCATCACCATACCAAGAACCGCGGCTCCTGCCACGACCGTCGCCGGTACTCCGCCCTCGATACCGAACTCTCCCCCGGTGATCCACGCGGGACCCGTCACCTCGAGATCCATGAGACTGCCGCCCGGCGCCGGCATGCCGCTCACGCTGAGACCGAGCAGGTTGGCGAGCGCCCAGTTCCAGGCGGTGTGCAGGGCAAGCACCCCCCAGAGCGTCCCGTTCAGGACCGCGACGAGGGCGAGCACCACGCCGATGAGGAACAGGTTGAGGGCCGGCAGCCAGCCGAAGCCCGGGTTGAGGGCGTGGAAGGACGTGAAGAGGATCGATGAGGCGGCGACCCCGATCCAGGGTGTATACCGGGCGCCGAGGCTGGCCAGCAGCCAGCCGCGGGAGACGAGCTCCTCAGAGCCGGCCTGCACTACCCAGCCCACGAGCACGAGCGCGACGCCCGGCAGCGCCTCGAGACCGGTGATGCTTCCACCGGAGACGCCGCGCACCGTCCCGAGAAGGGCGACGAGCGCGGTCAGGACGCCGATCATGGCCAGGCCGAGACCGGCTCCGGCGGCGAGCTGCCGGAGCATCCCGTCGCGCGGCAGCGACAGCGACCTGATCGGCCTCCCCTCCGCCCACACCATCCAGGCGAGGGCGAGCAGCGCCAGAGGCACGAACCGCAGCCACAGATGGGCGATCAGCCACAGCGCGCTGTACGTCGCCGACCCGGACGGCGGCTGCTGCCACCACGGGACGTCGTCGACGAGGAGGCCGGGTACCCGGCTGACGAAGAGGAAGACCCACGAGACGACCGCCGCGACGACCAGCGTGCTCAGTCGCCGACCGTCGCCGGCCAGGCGGAACAGCCGGTCGTCCGGGGCAAGGAGACGGGCGGTCCGCACGGCCTGTGCGGACCGCCCGTGATCGTCGAGCGGCGGTCTCGCGCCGCCCGCGCCGTCCGGGGGAACGTCCGTCGTCGTCAGTTGCTCTTGTCCGGCAGCTGCGGGATCAGGTACGAGAGGAACGCGTTCCAGGACCTGGTCTGGAGCATGACCTTGCCGGGCCCGACCAGCTCGACGACGATGCCCTCGCCGCTGAACATCGTCGACTTGATGCCGCCGATGGTCTTGATGTTGAACTGGACGCCCTCGTCGAACGCGACCAGGTGACCGGTGTCGACGGTGTAGGTCTGGCCGGCGGCCAGGTCGAACTCGTGGATGGCGCCGTACGACGAGACCACGATCTTCCCCTGCCCGAGACAGCGGAGCATGAACAGGCCCTCGCCGCCGAAGAAGGTCTTGGCTCCTCCCCACTTGGTCTCGGTCTCGACGCCCATCTCGGAGGCCAGGTACGAGCCGCTCTGGACCAGATACGGGATGCCCTCGAGCTGGATGATCTGGATGTCACCGGGAAGGGTCGGGGCGACCGCCACATGACCGCCCTCGGGCGGCGCCTGGAACACGTTCTGGAAGAACGTCTCCTTGGTCAGCGCCTTGCGGGCCATCGACTTGAGGAAGCCGCCGGTGGCCTTCGTCTCGATGCCGACACCGGCGCTCATGCTCACCATCGCGCCGCCCTCGACCCTGCACTCCTCGCCGCCGGCGAGCTTCAGGACTCCCAGCGAGTAGGTCGGCTTGTAGAGGATGTCGACGTCCATGCATTCCCTCCCGAAGTGGCCATCGCAGCACCGCCGCGCCCACACGCCGCGGCCTCGCCCGCCGCCGAAGACGACGGGACGCCCTTTCAGTCTCACACAGGACGGTCCGCTTGGCCACGCCCGGCGACGGTCTCGCCGGCCGGCACCTCTGCGGCCGGCGACCACCAGCGGCGGGCATCAGCGACCCGTGAACCGCGGCTCCCGCTTTTCGAGGAAGGCAGCCATACCCTCGTCCTGGTCCTCGGTGGCGAAGCACAGAGCGAAGATGTCGCGCTCCATCTCCTGGCCGCTGTCCATGTCCACGTCGAGCGCTCGCTGGACCTGCGTCTTGACGTAGCTGAGGATCAGCGGGCTCCTGGTGGCCATCTCCTGCACGAACTTGAGCACCTTGGGCATGAGGTCGGCGGCCGGGACGACCGCCTGAACGAGCCCGATCCGCAGCGCCTCTTCGGCGTCGATCGGCTTGCCGGACAGACACAGGTACTTGGCCCAGCCCATGCCGACGACGCGCGGCAGCCGCTGCGTGGCGCCGAAGCCCGGCGTGATGCCGAGGCCCACCTCGGGCTGGCCGAACCTGGCGTTGTCGGAGGCGAAGCGGATGTCGCAGGCCAGGGCCAGTTCGCAGCCCCCACCCAGGGCGTGGCCGTTGACGGCGGCGATCCACGGCTTGGGCGATTTCTCGATGGCGGCCGTCACCCGGCGCCCCAGCAGCGAGAAGCGGCGCGCCTCTTCGGCCGTCAGCCCGCGCATCTCGGCGATGTCGGCACCGGCGACGAACGCCTGGTCGCCCTCGCCCGTAAGGACGACGGCGTGGACCGAGGCGTCGCCGGCGAGCTTCCCGGCGGTGTCCAGGAGACCCGCCAGCGTCTCGCTGTTGAGCGCGTTCATCGCCTCGGGCCGCGAGACCCTGACCACGGCGACGGCGTTCTTCTTCTCCAGCACGACGGCCATGCGCCCTCCCCATCCGGTCGACAAAGAGGAGTATAGCCGTACGGTCGCCTCAGCTGCGGAGTTTCCGCAGCGGCGCCACGTTCGCCATCAGACGCCGCTCGCTGCCGTCGTCGTCGAAACGGACGAGGATGATCCCGCGCGCCTCGACGGCAAGGACCGTCCCCTCTCCGAGCACGGCGTGCAGCACCCGCTCGCCGGCCGCGAAGTACTGGGCCACGGCCTCGTCGCCGATGTCGGCGCCGGCGGACGCCGTCTGCCCGCCGGAGCCGTCCGCGTCCCCCGCGACCGCCGTCTGCCCGGCCGTCTCCGGGGCGCCGTCCTCCTGTCGGCGGCCGGGTCGCCACGTCCCGCCGCGGCCGCCGATCGTCGAGCCGCTGTCGAGGTCCGGCCAGTCGGTATCGCTCTCCTCGCTCCCCCACCAGCGGCGGGAGGAGCTGTCGCGCCGGCCGCCCGGACCGAATACCGACGGCGGACGACGGCCGCCGACCGTCTTCTTCTCGACCAGCCTGGCGGGGATCTCGGCCAGGAAGCGCGACGGCAGATTGTCCATGGCGCCACCCCAGAGCGTGCGGCTGCGGGCGTGGAGCAGGTAGAGACGGTCCATCGCCCGCGTGATGCCCACGTAGGCCAGCCGCCGCTCTTCCTCCACGTTCTGCTCGTCGATCGAGCGCTGGTGAGGGAAGACACCCTCCTCCAGGCCGACGATGAACACGACCGGGAACTCGAGCCCCTTGGCGTTGTGCAGGGTCATGAGGGTGATCTGCGAGCCGGTCTCCACGTAGGAGTCCTGGTCGGTGTAGAGCGAGACTTCCTGCAGGAAGCCCGCCAGAGTGGGTGCCTCGGCGCGGCGGTCGTACTCCGTGGCGACGCCGACCAGCTCTTCGAGGTTCTCCAGGCGGCCCTCCGCCTCGAGCGTGCGCTGACCGCGCAGGTACTCAAGGTAGCCCGACTCCTCGAGCACGGCGCCGAGCAGATCGGCGACGCCGGCACCCGGCCCGCGCCACGCCTGAGCCTCGGCCCGCGGCGCTCCCTCCGAATCAGCCGGACCCTGCCCGTCGACGGGACCCTGCGCGGCAGCGCTCCCCCCTCCGTCGCCCGACGCCTCCGGGTCGACGGGACCCGCCACGACGACGGACCCTTCCGAGCCACCGGGCTCCTCCCCGTCGGCCGGACGCTGCGCGTCGGCGGGTCTCTCCGCTTCGGCAGGCCCCTCCCGGTCGCGCGGCTCGCCGCCGACGCCGGCCTGGAAGCTGCGGATGAGCTCGACGAACGCCGAGATCTTCCTGCCGGTCGCGGTGGTGCAGCCGGGGACCTCGTCGACGTGCTCCAGCACCGCCCACAGCGGCTCGCCGATCGAGGCGGCATGCGCAAGCAGACGCCCCATCGTCGTCGCCCCGATACCCCGCCGCGGCACGTTGACGATGCGCAGGAGCCGCTGCTCGTCGTCGGGGTTGGCGATGACATTCAGATAGGCGAGCGCGTCCTTGACCTCGGCGCGCTCGTAGAACCGCTGGCCGCCGATGACCTGGTAGCTGATGGCGTAGCGGCCGAACTGCTCTTCGAGCACCCGGCTCTGGGCGTTGGTCCGGTAGAGCACCGCGACCTCGTCGGGCGAGAACGCCCGCGGACCGGCCTCGCCGCTGAGCAACCTCTGGACCTCGCTGGCCACGAACTGCGCCTCGCCGTGCTCGTCGGGCACCTCGACGATCTGGACCGTCGTCCCCTCGTCCCGTCCCGTCCACAGGTTCTTGCCCTTGCGGCGTCGGTTGTGCTTGACGACCGCGTTGGCGACGTCGAGCACCGCCTGCGTGGAGCGGTAGTTCTGCTCCAGCCGGATGATCTCGGCCTCCGGGTAGTCGCGCTCGAACTCGAGGATGTTGCGGATGTCGGCGCCCCGCCAGGAGTAGATGCTCTGGTCGTCGTCACCCACCACCACGATGTCGCCCCGCTCCCCGGCCAGCAGGTGGGCCAGCCGGTACTGGGCATGGTTGGTGTCCTGGTACTCGTCGATGAGGAGGTGGCGGAACGACCGCCGGTAGTGAGCCAGCCGCGGCGGGAAACGCTCGAGCAGGACGACCGCGTTCATCAGCAGGTCGTCGAAGTCCATCGCGTTCATCTGCAGGAGTTTCTTCTGGTAAAGGTCGTAGACGTCGGCCGAGGTCTGGGCGAAGAGCCCGGAGACCTCGCCGCGGAAGTCCGAGGGGTCCTGCAGGCGGTCCTTGGCGTCGCTGATGACCCGGGCGACCGACTCGGGTGGGAAGCGCTTGGGGTCGAGATCGAGCTCCTCGAGACAGCGCTTGATGAGCCGCCGGCTGTCGTCGGCGTCGTGGATGGAGAAGCTCGGCCGGTAGCCGAGGCGCTCGGCCTCTCGCCGCAGCAGCCGGGCGCACATGCTGTGGAAGGTGCTGATCCACATGGTGAGCGCCACCCTGCCGACGAGCGTCTCGATGCGCGCCTTCATCTCACCGGCCGCCTTGTTGGTGAAGGTGATGGCGAGGACCTCGTCCGGCCGCACGCCGCGCTCGCGGATGAGCCAGGCGACGCGGTGGGTCAGCACCCTCGTCTTACCCGAGCCGGCGCCGGCGAGGATCAGGAGCGGCCCCTCCTCGTGCGTGACGGCCGCCAGCTGCTGCTCGTTGAGGCCGGCCAGCAACGGCGACGTGAGGTCGGGCGTGCCGCTCACAGGCCACCGACGTTGAGCAGCAGGCTGAGGCCGAATGCCACACCCCCGGCCAGCAGCAGCCTGACCGCGGAGACGATCCACCGGCCGCGCGAGACGCTGGAGAGGAAGGCGCCGAGCAGGAACAGCTCGGCAACGGCCGCTCCCCAGGCCAGATAGAAGGCCGCCTGGGGGCCCACCAGCGGGTAGAACGCCAGACCGACGCAGAGCACGAGGCCACCGAGCGTCGACGAGAGACCGGCGACCATCGCCACCGCGAACGTAGCGTAGCGGGACGCCGCTCCGATGTCCGTCTTGTTCAGGTCGTGCAGCGTGGCGTCCTCGAGGTCTCTGAGCTCCCGGGCTCGCTCGGCCTGCTCCGACAGGTAGGAGCCGTAGAACCCCGAGACGCCGAGACTCAGTGAGGCCGCTGCCACGACGCTGATGAGCGTGGGTATCTCGCGTACGCCGGCGAAGAACGCACCGGTCACGATGCCCAGAGCGGTGAGCACGCCGTCAAAGGCGTTCATCGGCAGATAGCGACGGGCGATCTCGCCGACCTCGGCGATCTCGTTGTAGCGGCGGATCCGCTTGAGGAGATCACGGAGACGACCGACGAGACCGGTGGACCCGGAAGACGAGGAGGAGTCGCGACTCATGGGTGGCCGCGCCTGGTGCTACTACTCACTGACGTCGCCGGCGGACGCTTCAGCGCATCCAGCGGGCGCCGCCGTCCTGTGCCGTGTCGACCTCATCGATGAGCTGCGAGCCGGTGGAGACCTTGTCGATCGAGTGCACGCTGCCGCCGGCGTCCTGGATGACCTCGGCGACGGCCTGGAAGTCGATGTCGTCGCCCTCCACGGTGACCTTCACGTTCTCGACCTTGCTGTCGATCTCCAGCAGCGAGAGGTCGACACCGCTGATGCCGTCCAGGTCGCCAAGCTTGTCGGCGATGGTCAGCATCGTCGGCTGGTGAGGTTTGAGGACGTCGAGGACGAGACGTCGGATACTGCTCACGTGGACTCACACTCCCGGAGGGGCGGCGGTTGACGGCCGGTCGCCCGCCCGTCGCGGCGACCGCACCGATGGTGACATGTCGATTCTACCACCGGCCCGGACGGCGGCCTGGAGCCGGCTGCCGTGCCGCGCCACGTGCCCGGACGTCGAGCCGCCGGAAGTCGCGAGACGCCCGGTCAAGTCGGGCGGACCACCGGCCGATGTGTGAAGAGAACGCTTCTGCGGCCGCCGGTGAGCGGTGGGCACCCACGCCCCCGACGCTGCGGCTCGGCACAGGGAGGCCATGATGCACAGGACGTTCCTCATCCTTCTCCTCGCTCTCGCGAGCATCGCCGCGGCCGCAGCCTTCACCCCGGCGGCGCTCGCCGCGGAGACCCCGAGCAACAACCCCGACTGGTTCTGGCAGAACCCGCTGCCGAGAGGGACCGCCGTCGCCGGCATCGCCCTCGTCGGCTCGAACGACGTCTGGACGGTGAGCGGCGGATCGAAGGGGTTCCTGCACAGTGCCGACGGCGGTGCCACGTGGGACTCCGTCGCCGCGGCATCAGAGTTCGGCGCCACAGCGATCACCTTCCCCGACCAGGACCACGGCTACGCCGTCGGCAGCGACACCCTTGATGCGGCGACACTGGCCGCGGTCGCGTATCGCTCGGACGATGGCGGCGCCACGTGGGAATCGAAGGATCTCATCTACGGTTCCAGCGCCGGCCTCAACGACCTCTCATTCCCCACGGTGACGCACGGCTGGGCCGTCGGCGGCGGGTATCCCGACGGCAGCCTCATCCTGGCGACCGCCGACGGCGGCGACTCCTGGAGCGACCAGAGTCCCGGGACCGACGAAGAGCTGAGCGGAGTCTGCTTCATCGACGCGCAGAGCGGATGGGCTGTCGGCGAGATGGGCGCGATCCTGGTGACCGCCGACGGCGGCGTCACGTGGACCCCGCAGGAAGGGCCCACAGGAGAGATCGACGTGAGCGAGATCGAGTTGAAGGCCGTCGCAATGGCCGACACCACGCACGGCTGGGCGGTAGGGACCGGTGGTTCGATCTGGAGGACCACAGACGGCGCGACCTGGTCGACCCAGACCTCGCCGGTGACCGAGGACCTCACCGCGATCGTGTGCGCCGACGACTCCAGAGCCTGGACCGTGTCGTCGGCGGGTTCGATCCTGCGCACGACCGACGGCGGCGCCAAGTGGAGCGTCGTCAAGCGCGTTTCCCCGCGACTCTGGAGCCTGACGACCGACGACGGCTCGCGGCTCTGGGCCGGCGGAGACAACGGCTACATGCTTGCCTCGACCGACGGCGGCGCCACCTGGACGCGGAGCGGCAGCGGCACCACCGGTTCCTGCCTGAGCGACGTCGATGCCCTCGATACCGACACGGCCTGTGCGGTCGGGGAGGACGGCCTTATAGTGACCACGACCGACGGCGGCGCCACCTGGACTCGGCAGAACACGCCGGTCGAGACCACCCTGCAGAGCGTCAGCTTCGGGACGACACGGATCGGTTTCGTCGTCGGCAACGCCGGCACCATCCTCAAGACGAGCGACGCCGGCACCACGTGGCGGCGCTCGGGCCGGCCGACTCGTGCACGCCTCACCTCGGTCAGCTCCGTCGACTCCAAGCACGTCTGGATCGCCGGCAGCGGCGGCCGGATCTACCGCTCCGTCGACGGCGGGCGGCACTGGCAGCGGCAGCGGTCGAACACTCGTGCCGACCTCGACAGCATCACATTCGTGGACCGTTCCTACGGCTGGGCCGTGGGCGGCAGGTCGATCCTGCTGCGCACCACCGACGGCGGTAGGCACTGGAGGGCCACGCGGGTGCGCTACCCTCTCAAGGGTGCCGAGCTGCAGACCTTCTTCAGCGTCTGCTTCGTGGACCGCAAGTACGGCTGGATCGCGGCGACCAGCATGAGTGTCCCCGGCCGCACCATCCTGCGCACCATGGACGGGGGACGGACCTGGTACTGGTCGGCCCTCAACCGGGGCAGCTTCATGCAGGACGTCTGCTTCGTCGACCGCCGGCACGGCATCGCCGTGGGCGAGATGTCGGTGATGTACACCACGGAGGACGGCGGCCGGACATGGGACTGGCAGGGCGTCACCGACGGTATCGGCGGATTGAGCGCGGTCGACATGGCCACCCAGAACACCGGCTGGACCGTCGGGTCGGGTTGCTCGATCCTCAAGACGACAGGCGAGCCGGAGCAGGAGCCCCGCGCCGTAGCATGGGCGTCCCAGACGGTCCGGCGCGGCACCACCGCCAAGCTTCCGGTCAAGTTGATCCGCACCGCCGACGGTACGGCCGACATCGTCATCAAGATCCGCACCGCCTGGACGAACGTCAAGACGCTGAGGCGCAGCGACGTGAGAGTCGGGCAGCTGTGCCGCCTGTCGTTCCGCTGCTGGCTGCCGAAGGGGCGCTACCGCTACTACGTCTACGCCGTCGACGACGGCACGTGGCAGCAGAGTCCGTCGAGCAAGCCGCTGATCGTACGGTAACGACAGGGCGGCCGAGGCCGACGCCCGCGGCCGGCGTCTCTGCGCCGCCGGCCGCGGGCGTCGTCGACGTCGGGCAGGTCCGGCGACTCAGATGCCGGCGCCGTGCTCGAAGCCGAGCAACTCCTCCAGCACGCGTTCGGCCTCCTCGACGGCCTTGCGCCGCCGCTCGCCGCGGTCCGGGTGGATCTCGTCGAGCTCCTTCTCCATCTCGACGATGCGCGCCACCAGGCAGCGGATCGCCTCGGCGACGGGGTCGGGCAGGTGCCGGTAGTCGATGTCGGGGATGCCGACCCGCTCGCCGTCGACCAGCACCGGACGGCCGGGGTTGCCGACGACCGTGGAGCGCCGCGGCACATCCTGTACGACGACGCTGCCGGCGCCGACCTTCGCGTCGGCGCCGATCTTCACCGAGCCGAGCACCTTGGCGCCCGCCCCGACGACCACGTTGTCGCCGAGCGTCGGATGGCGCTTCCCCGACTCCTTGCCGGTCCCCCCGAGGGTCACCCCCTGGTACAGCGTGACCCGGTCGCCGATCTCCGTCGTCTCGCCGATCACGACCCCCGAGCCGTGGTCGATGAACAGACCATGGCCGATCTCCGCCCCCGGATGTATCTCCACCTGGGTGAGCCAGCGGCTGAGCTGCGAGATCCAGCGCGGCAGGACCGGCACTCTGCACTTCCACAGCGAGTGCGCGACGCGATGCATCCACAGGGCGTGCAGCCCCGAGTAGGAAGTGAGGATCTCGAGCTTGCTGGTGGCGGCAGGGTCGCGCTCCTGCACGGCCTCGATGTCCTCGTGGATCATCCGCATGAAGGCGCAGCCGCGACGCGTGCGGCTGAGGTACTGACACAGCGCGACACCGGCCACCAGTGTCAGCAGCAGGATGCGTCGCATCGTGGTACCTCCTCTCGCCGTCGTCGGAGCGGGCTCAGTCTACCTCGCCGCGCTCGTCGAGCACCTCGTTCATACTTCCCGAGCGGAACCCTGCCAGGTCGAGCGCGACGTATGTGAAGCCGGCGTCCCGGATCCCGGCGACGACGGCCTCGCGCATGGCGAGGAGCGTCTCGAGCTCGTCGGCCGGCACCTCGATGCGAGCCACGGCGCCGTGGTGGCGCACGCGGCACTCGACGAAGCCGAGTCGGCCCAGCACCGCCTCGGCCGCCGCGACCTTCGTGAGCGTCTCGTGCGTCAGCGGCTCACCATAGGGGACCCTGGTGGCCAGACAGGCATTGGCCGGGCGGTCCCACACGTCGAGGCCGAGCTCTCGGGCGAGCGCCCGGACGTCGGCCTTTCCCATCCCCGCCTCGACGAGCGGGTGACGGACACCACGTTCTTCGGCCGCACGCAGGCCCGGGCGATGGTCGCCGAGGTCGTCGCGGTTCACCCCGTCGATGAGCGCCGCGCAGCCGCGCACCTCGGCTACGGCCCGCAGCCGTTCGAGGATCAGCCCCTTGCAGTGGTAGCAGCGGTCGGGCCCGTTGACCGTGATGCGCGCCTCGCCGAGTACGTCGGCCTCGACGACGACGTGGCGCACACCGAGACCGGCGGCCAACTCGCGGGCGGCGGCGAGTTCCTCGGCACAGTACATCGGGGAGCTCGCCGTGACGGCGACGACCCTCTCCGGACCGAGCACCGCCGCGGCGGCCGCCACGAGCGTGCTCGAGTCGACCCCGCCCGAGAACGCCACGCAGACCGGCGCCGCCCGCCGCAACGCGGCGCCGAGCGGCTCCGGGACGACTGCCGGGTCGAGCGGAGGGCCGGAAGAGGACGGAGCCGCGGGAGTCAGCGGTCGAGCCCCAGGCTCGCGGCGCTGGCCTGGAGGTCGCCGATCCTCGGCTCGTCGCCGCAGACCGGACACCGCGGGTCGCGCTGGACGGCGACCTCGTCGAAGCTCATCTCCAGCGCGTCCACCTGCAGCAGACGGTCGTAGAGCGGCCGCCCGATCCCGAGCAGCACCTTGATCACCTCGTTGGCCTGGATACAGCCCACCAGCCCGGCGACCGGTCCGAACACACCCGCTTCTGCCGGACTCGGCACCGACCCCTCTGCCGGCAGGTCGGGGAACAGACAGCGGTAGCAGGCGCTCTCCCCTCCCCGGATGGTCATCGCCAACCCGACGAAGCGCAGGATAGCCGCTTCCACCAGCGTCACGCCGGCGATCACGCACGCGTCGTTGACCAGGAACCGCGAGGGCAGGTTGTCCACCGCATCGATGACGACGTCGTACCCCTCGAGCAGCTCCAGCGCGTTGTCGGGGGCGAACCGGCAGGCGTGCTCGACGACCTCGACCGAGGGATTGAGCGCCCGCAGCTTCTCGGCGGCGCTCGTCGTCTTCGGCCAGCCGATGTCGGCGGTGGCGTGGATGATCTGCCGCTGCAGATTGGAGACCTCGACCACGTCCGAGTCGACGATGCCGAGGCGGCCTACGCCGGCGGCCGCCAGGTACAGCAGACAGGGCGAGCCGAGACCGCCGGCGCCGACGACGAGCACTGAGCTGTCGCCGAGATTCCGCTGCCCCTCCTCGCCGATCTCGGGGATGACGAGATGACGGGCGTAGCGCGTCCTGTCAGCCGCCCGCATGGAGGTGGCTCGTCGACATGTCGGGACCGCGCCCGGCGGAGTCCTCGAAGAGCGGCGTGCTCAGATAGCGCTCGCCGGTGTCGCACAGGATGGTGACGATCACCGCCCCCGTGCTCTCCGGGCGCCGGGCGACCTCCGTCGCCGCCCAGACGTTGGCGCCGGCGGAGATGCCCACCAGCAGTCCTTCACTGCGAGCCAGGTCGCGAGAGGCGGCGTAGGCCTGGGCGGCGGTCACATCGAGGATCTCATCGTAGACCTCGGCGTCGAGCACGTCGGGGACGAAGCCGGCGCCGATACCCTGGATCTTGTGCGGACCGGGCCGTCCTCCCGACAGCACCGGGGAGTCCGCCGGCTCGACGGCGACGACCCGCACCTGTGGCTTGCGCTCCTTGAGCACCTCGCCGACGCCGGTGATCGTGCCCCCGGTGCCCACGCCGGCGACGAAGACGTCGACCCGACCGTCGGTGTCACGCCAGATCTCCTCGGCCGTCGTGAGGCGGTGCGCCTCCGGGTTGGCCGGGTTCTCGAACTGCTGGGGGATGAAGGCGTCGGGATCCTCGGCCGCCAGGTCCTGCGCCCGCTCGATCGCGCCGTGCATGCCGGTATCCGAGGGCGTCAGCACCAGCTCGGCTCCGTACGCCCGCAGCAGGCGGCGGCGCTCCTCGCTCATCGACTCCGGCATCGTCAGGACGATGCGGTAGCCGCGGGCGGCGGCGATCATCGCCAGGGCGATGCCGGTGTTGCCGCTCGTCGGCTCGATGATCGTGGTGCGGCCCGGGGCGATGCGGCCGTCCAGCTCCGCCGCCTCGATCATCGCGAGCCCGATGCGGTCCTTCACGCTGCCGCCCGGGTTCGCCGACTCGAGCTTGCCGCAGACGGTGGCCCCGGTCTCGTCGGAGATCCTGTTGAGACGCACGAGCGGCGTACGTCCGATGAGCTCGAGCACGCTACCGGCGATGTCCACGGGCATCCTCCTCGCCTCGTCCTGGCTCGCCCATCATAGGAGAACCCCCGTCCGCGGTCACGAGCGAGCCGTCGGCTCCCAGTGCTCGTCGTTGGCGACCAGGTCCTCGAGACCGTCCCGGCGGCGGATCCTCTGCACGACCCCGTCCTCGACGGCGAACGCCGCCGCCCGCGGTCTGGCCATGGCCGGCGTCATCATCTCGAGCGCGTAGGCGCCGACCTGCCCGAACACGACGACGTCGCCGACGCTGGTGCCGGCCGGCAGCTCGCGGAAGCCGCGATGGTCGTCGCCCACATAGGTATCGCCGGAATCACAGAGCGGGCCGGCGAGCCGGAAGCGGTCCGTCTCTTCCACCCCGATGCGGCTGGCGACGGCCAGCGGGAAGTACCAGTCGTAGAGGCGATGCTCGAGCAGCGTCTCGTACCCGGCGTCGAGCATGAGCCAGCGATCCTCGCCGACCCTTGCGCCGGTGCCGTCGCGCACGGCCTTGGTCTTCTCGGCCTCGACTCGGGTCACCAGCACGGCCGCCGTGGCGGCGATCGACCTGCCCGGCTCCACGAACAGGCGCAGGTCGGGCCGGCGGCGCTCGACGGCCCCGCAGACGACCTCGGCGTACTCGTCGATGCCGTGCGGCGCCCGGAAGTAGTCGGTCGCGTCGGCGGCGTCGGCGCCTGACGGCGTCTTGTAGGGCACCGGGAAGCCGCCGCCGGCGTCGAGGTACTCCAGCTCGAGATCGCAGGCGGCCTCGATCTCGCCGAGGAGGTCGAGCGCCACCTCCAGACCCCGCTCGTAGGGCTCCAGGGTCGTGACCTGCGAGCCCAGATGCACGTGCAGGCCGCGCGGGTCGAGCCACTCGTGGGCGACGGCGAAGCGGAACGCCTCGACCACGTCCTCGGGGTCGAGCCCGAACTTGCCGCCGTGGGCAGTCACCAGACCGGGGTGCGTCTGCGCGGGCACGTCGACGTCGGCCCGCAGGGCGAGCGGGGCCGGCAGCTGCTCGGCCGCGGCCACCCCGGCCAGCCGCTCCAACTCGGAGAACGAGTCGACGATGAACGCCCTCACACCGGCCCGCACCCCCTCGCGCAGCTCGGCGAGCGTCTTCGCCACCCCGTTGAAGACGATCTGGTCGGGCCGGAACCCGGCCTGGAGCGCCTTCCAGAGCTCCCCGCCCGAGTTGACCTCGACGTCGATGCCGCTCGCGAGGACCTGACGGAGGAACCACATCAGGGAGCACGCCTTGGAGGCGTAGAAGACCTCGGTATCGATGTGGCGGCGCGTGAACGCGTTGCGCAGGCTCTCGATGTTCCACCGGACGCGCCGGGCGCTGTAGAGGTAGAACGGCGTCGGGATCCGCTGCGTGAGGTCGAGAAGGTCGACGCCGTCGAAGGTGAGCCGCCCGTCGGTCACCTGCCCTACCCCGGTGCCGACACTCACTGGTCCTCCTCCCGACACTTGAGACGTGCACCGCGGACCGCGGCGACGGCGCCAGTATACCGCCGTGGCGGCCGCGACTTGAGCCGGCACCCCCGGACCTCGATACTTGCCGTATGGCCTCCGCTGGATGCACTCCGCAGCGCCCGGTCCGCCGTCCCCCCGGCGGGGATCAGGGACGGAGCCCGGCAGGCGAGCACTCCTTCCGTCGCATCACGGGCAGACGGCCGGCTCCGAGCGGCGCTGGCGCGCACGCGAACGGACGCCCGGCCGGCAGGTGCACCGTCGCCGCTGTGGCGATGCTGTTCCTCGCGGCCGCCGTGGCGGGCAGCCTGGTCGCCTGCGCGAGCGACAGTGACGACGTCCGTGACGAGCAGGCGGGCGCCGCACCGGCGGAGCCGCCGGTCGTGCGCGTCGACGGCGGTCGCGTCGGCGGCGTCCGCCGCTCCTCCGTCTGGGCCTACCTCGGCGTCCCGTACGCGGCGCCGCCGGTCGGTGAACTGCGCTGGCAGCCCCCACAGCGCGTCTCCGCCTGGGAGGGCGTCCGCGCCTGCGACGCGTTCGGTCCCTCCTGCCCGCAAGGCGGCGGCATCTTCGGGGGCGGCGGCGAGCAGTCCGAGGACTGTCTCTACCTCAACGTGTGGACGCCGCCCGGCGGCGCGGGGCGGCGCCTGCCGGTCATGGTCTTCATCCACGGTGGGAGCTTCCTCTCCGGCTCTGGCTCCATTTACGACGGCGCCGGCCTGGCGACCCGCGACGTCGTGGTCGTCACCATCAACTATCGCCTCGGGCCGTTCGGTTTCTTCGCCCACCCCCTGCTGACGGCGGAGTCGCCTCACGCCTCGTCCGGCAACTACGGACTGCTCGACCAGCGGGCCGCCCTGGAGTGGGTGCGGCGCAACATCGCCTGCTTCGGTGGCGACTCCGGCGCCGTGACGGTCTTCGGCGAGTCGGCCGGAGGCGCCAGCATCGTGGACCACCTCGTCAGCCCGGATTCGGAGGGGCTCTTCGCCCGGGCCATCGTCCAGAGCGCGCCGTACGTCGACGACGGCATCGTCATCTACTCGACCCGTCCGCTGTCCGTCGCCGAGCGGCTCGGCCAGGGCCTCTCGCGTCGGCTCGGTTGCGCCGACGCCGACGACGAGCTCGCGGCCCTGCGGGCCGTGTCGGCCGACCGCCTGCTCGACGTCGGCGACCCCGGCGACGACCTCTTCCCGACCGGCATCACCTACCAGCCGGTCGTCGACGGCTGGGTGCTGCCCGACGAGCCGGTCGACCTGCTCACCGCCGGCCGCTTCGGCCACGTGCCGCTCATCATCGGCAGCACGCGCGAGGAGGCCGCCATCGCCACGGTGGCGGCGGGACCCGGCGAGCTCGACCCCGTCGAGGCCGAGCGGCACCTGCGGCGGATCTACGGCGAGCACTTCGACGCCATCGTCGGCCTGTCCACCGGCGCCGCCGAGGAGGCCGACACTGAGGAGGGCGGCGCCGATGGAGGGCGCGGCACGAACGACGACGGGCTGCCGGACGCGGCCATCGAGTCGGTCACCCTGACGCTGTTCACCGCTCCCGCGCGCTACGCGGCCGACCGGATGGCCGCCGCCGGCGCGCCGACCTACCGCTACCTGTTCACCGCGGCGCCGCTCGGCGAGCGTCTCGGCGCCTTCCACGGCAGCGAGCTGCCGTACGTCTTCGGCAGCGGCCTGCTCGACCTCGACCTCGGCGGCGATCGGAGCGTCGAGCTCTCCGCGGCCATGATGGACTACTGGACCGCGTTCGCCACCACCGGCGACCCGAACACCGGCGACCTGCCCGACTGGCCGCTCTGGTCGTCGGCCACGCAACACACCCAGGAGCTCGGCTGGACGATCCGCACCATCGATCACTACCAGGACCACGAGTGCGACGTGGCGCAACAGCTCTTCGTCCGCTGATGCTGCCGACCCCGCCCGGCGGAGTCGGCGGCGCGCAGGAGAACCGGTGAGCGAACGCGAAGGAGGCGAGCCATGAGCAGGACATCGAGCACCGCCCGGCGGCCGCCTCGCGAGAAGGACCTCGCGAAGGACGCCGACAAGCTCATCCGCCGTCTGTCGCTGGTCGCCTTTCTACTCACCAGGGGCGCCCGGCCGGCGAGCGCCGAGCAGATCCGGGCCCGTGTCGAGGGCTACCCCCTCATGACCGACGACGCGTTCAAGCGGCGTTTCTACGAGGATCGCACGGAGCTGCGCCGGCTCGGCATCACGATCCATGGGGAGAGCGACGCGGAGGGGACCGGAGAGCTGTACTCCCTGCCGGCCTCGGACTACTACCTGCCGGCGATCGACCTCACACGCGAGGAGCTGCTGGCGCTGGGCTCGTGCCTGCTCGTCCTGGAGGAGCGGTTCGCCTACTCCAGACCGCTCCGGCTGTCGTTGCTGAGCCTCGCACAGGGCCGCCCCGAGCTGCTCGGACAGCACGCCTCCCCGCCGATAGCCCTGGTGACCCCCAGCGACGCCTCGCGGTCGGCGCGCTTCCTGCCGAGGCTGCAGACGGCGATCGCCGACCGCAAGTCGGTCCGCTTCGACTACTACTCGATCGGCCGCGACGAGGTCGGCGAACGGACCGTGGACCCCTACGGCATCCTGCTCGTCGGCGATGAGTGGTACGTGGTCGGCCGCTGTCACCTTCGCGACGCGCCACGCACCTTCCGTCTCTCCCGTATCCGGTCGAGGATCAGGTACGCGACCCGCAGACCGCACGACTTCGAGGTCCCCGCGGACTTCTCGCTGGCCGACTACCGCGACCGGCCGCCCTGGCAGCTCGACGAGGGCGGCACCGAGGCCACCATCCGGATCGCGCCGGCGATGGCCTGGTGGGTCGAGGCCCACTACGCACACTGCGGCCGGGTCGAACCGCTCGACGACGGCGGCATCCGGTTCACCACCCGCTACGCCTCTCCCCGGCCGCTGGTCGCGTGGGCTCTCGGCCTCGGCGAGGCGGCGGAGATCATCGCCCCGGCCCGACTGCGAGTCCTGGCCGGCCGGCAGCTCGACACCCTCCTCGACCGCCTCGACGACCCGCCGGCGGTGACGCGCCGGCGCGGGCGGCCCGCCGGGGGCAGCGGGAAGGGCGCGGGCGAGACCGCGGACCGTCGCGACTGGCAGGTCGACGTCGACCGCTTCACCCGCCTGACGGCGCTGGCGAGCTTCCTCCTCGCCCACTGCGGCGAGGACGCGCTCGCGACCCTCCCGGTCGAGGAGGTCTGCGCCGCCCTCGGCACCACGCCGGCGGAACTGCGGGCCGACATCCGCCTTCTCAATCTCGTCAACTTCGGCGGCGACGGCGCCCTCCTGTACGCGGAGGTGAAGCACCGCGTCGTCGAGGTCTACTGCGACCTCGCCGGCCAGAGCCTCGCCCAGCCGGCGCGACTCTCGCCGCTGCAGGCCGACACCCTCCTGCTGGCGGCGGAGCTCCTCGCCGGCCAGTCGCCCGCCGGCCCGCCGACGGCGCTCCGCACCGCGGTCGACAAGGTCCGCGCCGCCCGGCACGGCGAGCCGCCCGCGGTGGCGGCCGCCGACGCCATCACCGGCCCGAGCGAGATGCTCACGACCGTCAACATCGCCATCCAGGAGCGGCATCCGCTCGCCATCGAGTACTGGTCCGAGGGTCGGGACGAGGTCACCCGGCGGACCGTCGAGCCCCATCTCGCCGTCCGCCAGCGTGGCGAGTGGTACTACGTCTCCTACTGCCGCCGGTCTCACGGCGTCCGCACCTTCCGCCTCTCGACCACCCGCTCGATGAAGCTCTGCGACGAGCGCTTCGAGCCGCGGCCGGAGGTGCAGTCGGAGCTGTTCCGGCAGGAGGGGATCCCCACGTCACGGGAGTACGCACCGCAGTCGGCCTCGGTCTGGTACAGCCCTCTTGTCTGCCGCTGGATCGCCGAGCATGACCCGGTCGAACCGCTGGCGGACGGGGCCGGTATCGGCACCCTTCCCTACGTCGACACCCCCTGGCTCGTCTCTCACCTCCTCAGGCTCGGCGGTGAGGCCGTCCCGCTCTCGCCGCCCGACGCGGTCGCCGCGCTGCGAGAGGCCGTCGTGCGGCTGCGTGACCGGTACCCCGGTCACTCGACCTCGGCGGACGACGATGGGCCCACGCCCGATGCTCCGCACTCGGCTCCCGAGTGATGCCCCACGCCGCGCGTGTGCGGCCGACGGCTCAGCGCTGGTCGTGAGGCCGGACGACCCTCCGGCGATCCGCCCGTGAGCGGAACGGCACGGCCGGGCGCGCGTCTCGCCTCGCCACACGAAGCCTGGGTCTGGTCCGGTCGGGACCGCGTGCAGGTCCCGCTCCACGCAGACGTGCTCCCGCCGCCGACCCAGACCCCGCTGAGCGACTCGCCGGGCGCCGTGCGCCGGGCGATCGCGTCGCCGCTCGCCGGCCCGCCCCTGCGCTCGCTGGCGCGCGGCGCCCGGCGCGTGGCCATCGCCGTTCCCGACGCCTCCCGCACGGTGCCGCTCGACACCGTTTTACCGGCCGTCCTCGCCGAGCTCGAGGCGGCCGGCGTGCCGTCGAGGTCGAGCACCGTGGTCGTCGGCTGCGGGATGCACCGCGATCCCGGTCCGGAGGAGCTCGCCGCCCTCCTCGGCGGATCCGCCCGGCGCGTGCGGACGGTCGCGGCCCAGGGTCGCGAGACGCCGATGGCGGATCTCGGCCGGACCCCGGCCGGCTGTCCGGTGCACATCGCCCGCCCCGTGGCCGACGCCGATCTGGTCGTCGCCGTCGGCCTCGTCGAGCCGCACCTCTACGCTGGCTACTCGGGCGGCGTCAAGGCCGTGGCCGTCGGTTGCGCGGGAGAGGCGACCATCGCCTGGACCCACTCCCCCTCCTTCATCTCCCGGCCGGGCGTCGAACTGCTGCGGCTCGCCGGCAACCCCTTCCAGGACTGCCTGCGCGAGATCGCCGCGCACTCCGCGCTGCGCTTCGCCGTGAATGTGGTCGCGGACCACGAGGGACGACTCGTCGAGGTCGCCGCCGGCGACCCGGTCGCCGTCCAGGAGCACCTTGCCGGGCGCCATTCTCCGACCTGGTACCGCGAGACCGTCGGGACCTACGACCTCGTCGTCGCCGGCGTGCCGGCGCCCAAGGACGCCAGCCTCTACCAGGCGACGAGGGCGGCGACGTACATCGCCCTCACCACCCGTCCGGTCGTCCGTGACGGCGGCCTCATCGTGCTCTGCGCCGGCCTGGCAGAGGGTGCCGGCGACGGCCCGGGCGAGGTGAACTTCGCCGCTCTGCTGCGCCGTCACGAGCCCCGCGAGCTGCTGCGTCGCGGGCTCACCGAGCCGCTCGGCCCGGGCGGACAGCGCGCCTACGTCGTCGCCCGCGTGCTGGACCGTTTCAGGCTCGGCGTGCTCGGCGGACGTCCGCCTGCGGGGCTCGGCATGGAGCACATCGCGAACCTTGAGGAAGCGCTCGCGTCGGTCGCGCCGACGGACGGACGGCAGCCCCGGGTGCTCGCGATCGCCGACGCGATGACGACGATCGTCAGGGTAGGCGGATGACGACCACCGCGGCGTCGTCGTCGAGCACGCCGCCGGTGTAGCGCTGCACGGCCGCCATGATGCCCTCGGCCACGTCCTGCGCTCCCTGCTCGGCGTTGGCGCGCACCGCCTGACCCAGGCGCCGCTCACCGAACAGTTTGCCGTTGCGGCGTGCCTCGAGGAGGCCGTCGGTGTGCAGCACGATGGTGGCGTCCGGCGGCAGGACGAGGTGGTTCGTCGGATAGACGGCCCCCCGGAACAGACCCAGCGGGTAGCCACCGTCGGGCGGCGTCTCCACCTTCTTGCCGCCGCTGATGACCACCGGTCGCGGATGACCGGCGGCGGAGAACTCGAGCATCCGCCGCGGCACGTCGATGTAGGCGACGATCAGCGTCACGAACGGGAGGTTCTCCTCCTGCGTCATGAGGGTCGAGTTGAGGCGTGAGAGACTCTCGCCGGGTGAGCCCTCGGCGACGTAGGCCCGCAGCATGTAGCGGACGAGCGCCGTCTGCGCCGCCGCGGTGAGCCCCTTGCCGCACACGTCGCCGACGCAGATCATGAGGCGTCCGGCGCCCAGCGAGACCAGATCGTAGAAGTCGCCGCCGACCCGGGCCGCCTCAGTGGCCGCCTTGTATCTGAGCCCGACATCCAGCCCGCGCACCTTCGGCGGCTCGAGCTGCAAAGCGTTCTGCAGCGTCTCGGCGATCTCGAACTCGCGCCGGTACGTCTGGGTGTTCGTGAGGCTGGCCGCCAGCTGGATGGCGAGCGTGCTGGCCAGCAGCTCGTCTTCGGCGCTGAACGCCCCCCGCCGTTTGTCGGCGAAGACGAGGTACGCCTCCTCGCCGACCTGGGACGAGCTGACCGGCACGATCAGGCGGCCCTGCTGCACAGACGCCGACGGCGTGCCGGCGCCCCGATGGGTCCCGCTCCGCGGCGGGGCGAACGCGCCCAGCCACAGGGGGACCGGCCGCGCCTGGCCCTCGTCGGGCTCTTCCTCCGGGCCGGCGGCGTCGTAGATCGCGTCGACGACGAGGCCGGTTTGCTGCGCGTCGACGATGGCGACCCGCTGGGCGTCGAGCAGGGCCGCCCCCGAGCGCACGACGGTGTCGAGCAGGCGCTGGACGTCGGGCTGGGTCTGGAGATGGTTGAGGCGGAGCGCGATGCCCATCAGCCGCTGCAGCTGGCCGATGAGCCGGTCGTTGCGCTCGGCCGTCAGCCGCTGCTCCTCGAACAGATGCGCGTTCTCGATGGCGAGGCCCGCGAACCGGCACACGGCCTCAGCCAGCGCCAGCTCCGAGTCGGTGAAGCGGCGCCCCGGAGTGCGGTCGAACATCTCGACCAGACCGATGACGCGGTCCGCCGCCTTGAGCGGCTGGACGAGCAGGCAGGTGAAACCCCGCAGGTCGAAGTAACGCCGCTCCTCCGCCGAGAGGCGTTCGTCGTCGGAGCCGTACACCACGACCGCCTCGCCGCTGCTCAGCGCCGTCATCGTCGACGTCCAGCGGTCGAAGTCGTACTCGCGCCCCGGCTTCGACGCCATCTCCGGCCGCACCAGGTCGATACCGGCCAGGGTGATGAGCTTGCGGCGCTCTTCGTCGACCTGGTAGACGTCGCACTCGGCGACGGACAGGGCCGCGGTCAGCCGCTCGATCACCGCCCGCAGGACCTCTCCGAGGTCGAGGGTGGCGGCGAAGTCGAGACTGGAATCGACGACCATCGACAGGTCGCGCTCGCGGGCGGCCAGCTCGTGCATGAGGCGGGCGCTGTCGAGCGCCGTCGCCGTGTAGCCGGCGACGCTCTCCGCGAATCGCACCTGGTCGGGAGCGAACGTCGCGTCGGCGTCGGTGTGGCCGAGCACGATCACGCCGAGCTCCTCCCCGTGCGCCCGCAGTGGCACCGAGAGGCACGAACGCAGCGAGGCGAGAGCACCGGCGTGTTCCCGCGCCTCGTCCTCCTCCACGACTGAGAGAGCCTCCCTGTCCAGACAGGCGCCGCCCAGGACGACGGTGTCCTGGTCGAGCGCGCGCGCCGCGTCGGGCAGCACCGGGAACGGCAGTCGCAGCTCGCCAGGGTTGGCGTCGACCCCGTGGGCGGCGACCGCCGTCCAGACGCCGTCGCGCAACCGCAGGACGATGGCCGCCCTGGCATCGATCTCCGTGCGGATCCGGTCGAGCGCGAAGGCGACGATCTCCTCGGCGCTCTCGCCGCCGCCGCTCTTGCCGGCGATGTCCGCGATCGCCTCAGCGTAGCGCGCTCGCAGACCCGCGCGACGCGAGATGCGGTCCACCTGTGTGAAGAGGTGGGCCAGCACCAGCAGGCCGATACAGGCCAGCAGCTCGAAGAGGAAGAAGAGCGCCGGTTCGGGCCCCACCGCGCCCTGCGCCAGCATCACCGTTCCGCTCAGCACGAGGCTGAGACCGACAAGGTAGAGCGTCGGCCCGAACCGCAGGATCAGCGACGAGGCCGTGAGCGGCACGAGGTAGAACCCGCTGATGATGAACCAGCCTTCGGCCACCACGTCGAGCGCGAAGACCACGGCGATGCCGGCCACCACCAGGGTGAGCGTGAGCACGCGCCAGCCGCGCAGGGTGTTGACGAACCGGACGAGACCTGGGAAGCGACGCTCCTCCAGGATCATGCGCGAGAGGGCCTCAGCCATGCCACCTCCCGATGTGGGGCAGGTCGCGCAGGGTCCTGACAGGATACCCTCCCGGGGGCTCCCGGCTCAAGGCCGCCCCGTCTCGAGGCCGAGCCGGCGGCGCACCTTCTCCGACCTCAGCTCGCGCAGCACGTCCCGCGCGACCCAGCCGGCCGCGCGACTCTCGCGCCCCTCTACCTCCTCCGCCGCGCCGATCGCCGCCGCGTTGAGTGCCGCGCCGCGCTTGCCGATGCTGCGCAGTGCCCAGCTCACCGCCTTCTTCACGTAGTCACGGCCGTCGTCGGCCTCGCGGACGATGACCGGCAGAAGCTCCAGGAACCGGGCGTCCTCCGCCCACCGGTCGTGCACCGCCAGTCCGGCCATCAGGGCGAAGCCGCCGCGCTTGACGAACTCCTCCTCGCGACCGGCCCACTCCACCGCCTTGCGCCACCCGTACGGCGAAACATCGAACAGACTCGTGCACGCCTGGTCGCACACGTCCCACGAGTCGAACTCGGTCGCCCAGCACTCCATCTGTCGCTCGGTGACCGCCGCCGGGTCGTCGACGAAGACCGCCATCAGACGCGCCTCGTGGACGCCGGTCTCCCACAGTTCCAGGGCCAGCCGGTGGTCGGGGCGCAGCGGCCGCGCCATCCTCCGCAGGTCGCGGACCGACACCCCCAGAGTGCCCTCTCTGCTGATCCCGCAAGCGGCCATCCCGGCCACCTTGTCCGGGTCCGCCCGCTCCCGCAAGTCGCGCAGGACCTTGGCACACGCCGTGACATCGTCTGCGTCACCCACGCGGCTCGACCTCCTCCCGCCGGCCCTGTCCCCTCCGGCCCTTCCCCTCGTCCCGAGCTACTTCTCCGCCGCCTCTTGACACCCTATTCAACAAGCGTAGAATTCATCGTATGTTGAACAGTCGACGACCGCCCGCCCGGAGGATCGGAGGGACCGATGTGGGCCATCGCCGTCAAGGAGTTCCTGCAGCTCAAACGCGATCGGCGCACGCTCGCGATGATGTTCATGCTGCCCTTCGTGTTCCTCATCGTCTTCGGCTACGCGGCCAGCTTCGACGTGACCGAGATCAGGACGGTCGTGGTCGGCCCCCTCGCGAACCAGGCGAAGGCGATGCTGCCGGAGGAGTTCGAGGTCGTCGGAACCTCCCCCGGTGAGGACCGCGCCGACGCCGTCGAGACGCTGCGTCGCGGCGAAGCGATCGCCGCCGTCGTCACCCCTGAGAAGATGGGCGGCACGCCGGAGCTGCTGCTCGACGGCACTGAGTTCTTCGCCGTCCAGGCGGCCGAGATCGTCGCCGCCGGCGCCGCCAGGGACGGCGGTCTGGCCGCCGACGTCAAGGTCGAGGTGCTCTTCAACCCGGAGATGCGCACCTCGGTCATCATGGTCCCCGGCCTGGTCGGCATCATCCTCGTGTTCATCGGGACGCTCGCGACGGCGCTCGGCGTGGTCAGGGAGCGGGCCACCGGCACCCTCGAGCAACTGGCGGTGATGCCGTTCCGGCCGCGCGACGTGTTCCTCGGCAAGATCAGCCCCTACTTCCTCGTCGCCGCGTTCGACATGGTCGTCGTGGTCGCGGTCGGCATGCTCGTGTTCGACGTGCCCTTCCGGGGCGACCCGGCCACCTTCATCCTCGCCAGCGTCCTCTTCCTGTTCGTCACCCTCGGAATCGGCGTGCTGATCTCGACGGTGTCACAGACGCAGGGGCAGGCGATCCAGCTCGCGATGATGACGCTGCTGCCCCAGTTCCTCCTCTCCGGGCTCTTCTTCCCCCTGTACAGCATCGTGCCGGCGATCCGCTGGATCGGCTACGTGCTGCCGCTCACCTATTTCATCGAGATCTCGCGCGGCGTGATGGTGCGCGGCACGCCCATCGACGCGCTCTGGCTGCCCTTCCTCATGCTCGCCGTGCTCGGCGCGGTGGTGTTCTCCGCCTCCGTCCTGCGCTTCCGCCGCGACCTCGCACCGCCACCGCCGCGCCACACGAAGACGCCTGCCGCGATGTCACCCGACACGGTGACCGGAAACGACGCGCGATGACCGCCGACACCGGCACAGGTACGTCCGTACAGGACACCTGCGGCGTCGAGCACCTCGACGTCCGGTACGGTCAGCGTCTCGTCCTGGAGGACGTCTCGCTGACGGTCGCCCGCGGGCGGATCACGGCCGTGGTCGGCGGCGACGGAGCCGGCAAGACGACGCTGCTGCGCACCCTGGCCGGCCTCGTACGACCCTCCGCCGGCGATGTGCGGCGTCCGCACAGCCGCGCCCTCGGCTTCGTCTCCGGCGCCGACGGCGTCTATCGCGACCTGACGGTGGCCGAGAATCTCGCCTTCTCGGCCCGCGCCTACGGGCCGACCGGCCGGTGGCTCGCCAAGGCGCGCGACGACCTCCTGGAGCGCGTGGGCCTCGCCGGCTTCGGGGAACGGCTCGCCGGCGACCTCTCCGGCGGCATGCGGCAGAAGCTGGCCGTCTCGCTCGCCCTCCTGCACCGCCCGCAGGTACTCATCCTCGACGAGGCCACCACGGGCGTCGACCCGGTGAGCAGAGCCGAACTGTGGCGCATCTTCGCCGCTGCGGCGGCCGGCGGCGGCGCGGTGCTGCTCGCGACCACCTATCTCGACGAGGCCGAGCGCGCCAGCTGGGTCTGCGTGCTCGACGGCGGCCGCGTCCTGACGTCGGCACCCCCCGATCGCATCGTCGACGACGCGCGAGGCGCCATCTGGACGATCCCCGCCGACGGTCCTCCTCCGGCCAACGCGGTCACCTGGAGGAGCGGGTCTGCCTGGAGGCTGTGGTCGCCGGACGGTCCGCCCTCCGGCGCCCCGGATGCGGGCGCCGCCCGGGCGGAGCTCGCCGATGCCGTCGTGATCGCGGCGCTCGCGTCCGAACGACGGCGACCGGACGAAGGCCGTGGCACGACCCCGGACACCCCTGCGACCGCCACCCGGCGACCGATGTCGGCAGGGTCCCCGGCGGCCGCATCGGACACTGTCCCGGCGACCGAGCCACTCGTCCTCGGCCGCCGCCTCGGTCGTGCCTTCGGCCACTTCCTCGCCGTCGACGGCGTCGACATCGAGGTCCGTCCGGGAGAGATCGTCGGCCTGCTCGGCGCCAACGGCGCCGGCAAGACGACTCTCATCCGCCTGCTGCTCGGCCTGCTGTGCCCGACCGCCGGCGACATCGTCCTCTTCGGACGGCCGCCCTCCCGCGAGACGCGCCGTCTGACCGGGTACGTTCCCCAGAGCCTCGGCCTCTGGGACGACCTGACGGTCGGCGAGAACCTCGCCTTCGCCGCTCAGGCCTTCGGCGACCGTGTTCCCGACGACATCGACCCGGAACTGGCCGCCGCCCGCGGCACGATCGTCCGCGCGCTTCCCCTCGGCCTCCGGCGACGCCTGGCCTTCGCCGCGGCGCTGGCCCACGCACCCAGACTCCTGGTGCTCGACGAACCCACGTCCGGCGTGGACCCGCTCGCCCGGGCGCGCCTCTGGGATACCGTCCACGACGCCGTCGGCGCAGGCGCCGGCGCCCTGGTCACCACTCACTACATGGACGAGGCGGTGCAGTGTGACCGGCTCCTGATCATGGCCGAGGGCCACGTCGTCGCGGCGGGCACCAGCGCCGAGATCGTCGCCGGTCGCACCTGTGTGGAAGTGCAGACGGACGACTGGGCGGCGGCGTTCTCCGCCCTCGACGCAGCCGGTCAGCCGGTCGCGCTCAGTGGTCGCCGCCTGCGCGTCTCGGGCGCCGACTGCAGCGCCGTCGGCAACGTCCTTCATGACCGGAGCATCGACGCGTCACTGCGCGTCGTGCCCGCCACCCTCGAGGAGGTCTTCGTCGACGTGGCGCGGGCGTCGGATACTCAGCGGACCGGCGGCAGATCGACGGGGACCCGCGAGAGAGGGGGGCCGGCATGAGGCCGCCCGGCGAGAGACCGGTCGTGCTCCGCGACACCCCTGACGGGCCCGCTCACAGCGGACGCCGGCCGGGTCCCTCCCACACCCGCGAACGCATACTCACGGAGGCGCGTCGCCTGTTCGCGGAGCGCGGCTTCGAGAGCACGACCATCCGCTCGGTGGCCGCCGCCGCCGGCGTCGACCCGGCCCTCGTCCACCACTACTACGGGACGAAGGACGGCCTCCTGGAGGCGGCGCTGACGCTGCCGGTCGACGCCCACGCCCGCATCCCCCACGTCATCGGCGGCGATGTCGCAGGCGTCGGTGAGCGCGCCACGAGGGCGTTCCTCGAACTGTGGGAAGATGATGACATCCGGCCTGTGTACCTGGCGATCGTCCGCTGCGCGGTGTCCAACGCTCATGCCGCGACGATGATGCGCGACGTGCTCGGACGGCAGGTACTGGCGCCGATCGTCCAGGCGCTCGGCGTCTCCGACGCCCAGTTCCGCGCCGACCTGGCGGCGTCGCAGTTCGTCGGACTCGCGATGGCCCGCTACCTGACCGGCCTCGAGCCCCTCGCCTCGAGCGACCTCGATACCGTCGTCGCCGCCGTGGCACCCACAGTTCAGCGATACCTCGTCGGCGACATCTCACCCGGCGCCGGGGGACGAGCGACCAGAACGCACAGGGAGCCGCGAGTTGACGTACAATAGGCAGACAGTGGGAGACGGAAGTGCCGACTCCGAAAGGGCATCTCATTGCGCAGTCTCTTCTTCGCCCTGCCGGCCCGCACTCCCGACTCTCGTTTCGGCGTGTCGTCGCACGGCTCAGCGTCGTGCCGCGACACGAGCATGGCAGTACTGACGAGGAGGGTCGCGGATGAGTCGTAAGGGGACTCTGTACAACGCCGTCCAGCGACGCGCCATCGACCAAGTGCTCAAGCTGGCCACCAGCGACAACAAGAAGAGCATCCTGGCCGCGGCGGCGATCGCCGAGAAGATGACGCCGGAGCACCGCAAGCGGGAGCTCGACTGGGTCGTCGACCAGATACGGAACGAGACGCCCGTCCTGCAGATCGTCCGGCACGTGGTGCGCGATCTCAGCCCCGCCTGCCGCGAGAAGGTCATCCAGAACCTGATCCTCACCGCGCTGCTGCAGACCTCGTCGACGCGCGAGGCGTTCACCGAGCGCACCGGCGCGCACACGCCGCTGGTCATCCTCATCAGCCCGACCATGCGCTGCAACCTCACCTGCGAGGGCTGCTACGCGGCCGAGTACGCGCCCGACGCCGACATGAGCCCGGAGACGCTGCAGAGCATCGTCGACCAGGCCAACGACATCGGGATCCACCTGTTCACGATCCTCGGCGGCGAGCCGTTCGTCAAGGACGACCTGCTCGACTTCTGCGAGGAGAACGGCGACTCCTACTTCCAGGTCTACACGAACGGCACGCTGATCGACGAGGACACGGTCGAGCGGCTGGCGAAGATCGGCAACGTCGCCCCGATGCTGAGCATCGAGGGTGACAAGGAGGCGACCGACGCCCGCCGCGGCGAGGGCGTCTACGACCTCCTCATGGAGACCATGGACAACCTCAAGGCGGCCGGGGTCGGGTTCGGTACGTCGTCCACCGTCACCCGGCGCAACTACAAGTACCTCGTCAGCGACGAGTTCGTCGATCTGCTCGTCGACAAGGGCGCCATCATCGGGTGGAACTTCCTTTACATGCCGCTCGGCCGTGAGCCCGACCTGAGCCTCATGCTGCGCCCCGAGGAGCGCAACGAGTTCCGCGAGGGCGTCCTTCGCATCCGGGCCGAGAAGCCGCTGTTCTGCCTCGATTTCTGGGGCGACGCCCCGCTGGTCGGCGGCTGCATCGCCGCCAAGTGGTATATGCACATCAACAGCGAGGGCTGGGTAGAGCCCTGCATCTTCACCCACTTCGCGACGCACAACATCAACGAGTCCACGCTCGAAGAGGCGATCACCTCCCCGTACTTCAGCGAGATCCGCCGCCGGCAGCCGTACAACCACAACCTGCTCATGCCGTGCATGTGGATCGACAACCCGGAGGCGTCGCGGGAGATCATGGCCGCCACCGGCGCCAAGCCGACGCACGACGGCGCCGACGTCATGCTGAAAGACCTGCAGACGCAGCTCGACGAGTACGCCGAGGGCGTCGATCGCATCTACACGCCGCTGTGGTCGTGCATGGGCGGCGACCCGCTCACCAGGTACACGGAGGACCGGGAGGCGAAGGAGCGCAAGGCCTCCGGCTGACGGTCCACCGCGGGTGCGGCATCCGGCGACAGCCGGTGACGCCGCCCGCGCACGATGTCCGTTCGAGATCGCTCACAACGAAGGGGCGCCCGGCGCCCCTTCGTTGTCTCCACGGTCGACGATCAGCGGCCGCCGCAGGCGTCCCGCCGGCACCGAGACGCCGACGTGCTCACTCCACGCTGCTCCGGACGCCGGCGGCCCGCTCCCCGGCGCGCGGCTTCAGCTTGACGTGACCGGCGTAGCGCGTCGCCAGCGGGCCGGCGAGAGCCGTGATCAGCACGTAGGTCACCGCCAGCGGCCCGAGCCGGGCCTGCACGCCGGCCATCACCGCCAGGTCGGCGATGACGATCGAGAACTCGCCGCGTGCCATGAGCGCCGTGCCCGCGCGCAGGCGACCCGGCACGGCGCAGCTGCGGGCGGCGATCCAGCCGGTCGCCACCTTCGTCCCCATCGTGACCACTGCCAGGAGGGCGGCCGGGACGATCACCGCCGGGATGGCCGTGATGTCGACCTGGGCTGCGAAGAGGACGAAGAACGCCGCCGCCATGAGGTCGCGCAACGGGCCGAGCACGTTGCGCGCCCGCTCGACGAGCGGTCCGGACAGCGCGATCCCTACCAGGAAGGCGCCGACCGCGGCGGAGAACTGCAGCAGTTCGCCGAGCGCTGCGACCAGGAGCAGCACACCGAGCACACTCAGCAGCACGACCTCGTCCGAGGCGTGCGTCAGGATCAGGCTCACGCGACGGCCGTGACGCATGGCGACGTAGAGTGCTGCTCCCACCGCCGAGAGGGCGATGACCACGGCGATCAGGCCGTTCAGCACCCCCGCCCCGGCCAGCGCCACGGTCACCAGCGGGAGGAAGACCGCCATCGCCAGATCCTCGGTCACCAGCACCGACAGGATGGCCGGCGTCTCCCGGTTGCCGAGCCGGTCGAGGTCGTCAAGGACCTTGGCGATGATGCCCGACGACGAGATGTAGGTGATGCCACCCAGCACGATGGCCTCCAGCACCGGCCAGCCGAACAGCAGGCCGGCGCCGAATCCCGGGGCGAAGTTGAGGACGAAGTCGACGGCACCGCCGAGCCGGCCGGTGCGCAGGCTGGTCGCCAGTTCCTCCCCCGTGTACTCCAGTCCCAGCATGAACAGGAGCAGCGCGACGGCGACGTTGGACTCGAGCTGGACCGCCTCGGGCGAGAGGTCGGCGGTGCGCAGCGCGCTCAGACCCAGACCGGCGAGGAGGTAGAGGGGGATCGGAGAGAAGCCCGTGCGGGCGGCGATCCGGGCGAGCACGGCGAGCGCGAGGACGATCGCGCCGAGCTCGAGCAGGATCGCCGCCATGCCTTCCGTCTCCGTCAACCCCCTCGGAGCAACCCGGTCAGGGCGTCGACGCCCTCACGGGTGCCGACGAGCACGGCGGTGTCGTCGGCCTTCAGCTCGAACGTCGACGGTGGTGAGGCGATGGTCTTCTCGTCACGCACCACAGCCACGATAGACGCCTCGACGACCTTGACGTGCTCGACGTCGTACACGGTGCGCCCCGCAGACGGCGAGTCGGCGGAGACGAGCACCCAGTCGATCGACAGACCCCCCAGCGCCAGTTGCAGACGGGCAGTCTCCTCGGTGATGTGCGAGACGCCGAGGGCTTCGACGAGGGCAAGGGCCTCCTCCTCGTCGAGGTGGAGCACTTCCTGGCAGACGTCGGGATCCTGGGGGCTGCAGACGATGAGATCGCGGCGGCCGCTCCGATGCAGGATGACGCCCACCCGCTCGCCGCCCTTCGCGGTGAAGTCGAAACGGACGCCCACACCGGGCAGCTTTGTCTCGTGTATCTGCAGCATCGCCAGCATGATACCGCGAAACTCAGATGAAGCGGGCCCGCAGGTCGCGAGCCGCCTCGAGCATTGCGCGCACGAGCGGCTCCCGGTCGTCTGCGGCTGCGACCGATGCGCCACCCACCAGGCCGGACAGCTGCCCGGCGAGGCGCGCCCGCAGCGTCTCGTCGGTGAGGTCCTCCAGCCGCCTGAAGACCCCGAGCCGCACCCCCAGCGCGTACTCGGCCCGCTCCGCGTCCGGCAGCGACAGGTAGCGATCGAGAAGGTCAAGGAGACGGTCGCGGTCGTCCGGCATCCTGCCCTCCAGGTCGGGCAGGAGGTTCAGGACATGGTCGGATCCGAGGACGAACCGGGCCTCGCCGACGGCGACGAGCAACTGCCGCAGCTCCCGCACGACCTCGACGTCGTCGGGAAGCTCGAAGTGTCCGGACGCCGCCCGTTCCGCCAGCGGCGTCCCCGGCGGCACGGCCGCCGTCCGCAGGCGAACGACGAGCGGCTGCCGCTCCGGGGCCGCCGACGCCACGTCGCGCAGGACCGTCGCCGTACCGGCGACGTGCTCCTCGCTCAGGCGCCGTCCGCCGATGCCCGGCATCACGTAGAAGCACAGCTCGAGTCCGGCCCCGAGCACCCGGCGGCCGGCCTCGACGGACTGCGCCGCCGTCGCTCCCTTGCAGATCTCGGTCAGCACCTCGTCGGACCCGGACTCGAGGCCGACGTGGACCCTCGAGAGGCCGGCCACGGCCAGTCGCGCCAGATCCTCCTCCCTGCGGCGGGCAAGGGTCGCCGCCCGGCCGTAGGTGGTCCCCCTGACTACCGTCGGAAAGTGCTCCCGCACCCGCTCCAGCACCGCGACCAGCTTCTCCGGCCTGACCGCGCACGGGTCGGCGTCCTGGAGGAACACGTGCCGGGCGCCGTCGCGGAGGAAGAGCGCCACCTGCAGTGCCTCGCGCGGCACCGCGCCTCCGTTGAGGGCCCGCAGCATCCGCTCCGACGACGCCCCCACCCCGCCGAGCGCCTCGGCGGCGGCGGCCATGGCATCGACGTCCGCCAGGATGTCCGCCACCTCGCGCTGCGACGCCCGCGTCCCCTTGTAGACCGGGCAGAAGGCGCAGCGGTTCCAGGTGCAGTTGCGGATGACGCGGACGATCAGGCTCTGCGCCTCGCTGGGCGGCCGGATCGGCCCAAGCTCGAAGGTCGGGGTGGTCACCTCAGGGCGCCGGCGCTCCGGCTCCGGAAGGGGCCGCAGTGGGCTCGGCGGCTTCCTCGCGCCGCGCGGCCAGCCGTCTGTCCACGGCGTTCTGGACGCCCTTGACGCCCTCGATGAACACGAACGCCGCCATGCCGACGAGCAGGATGGGGATCCACCGTTCGGCGCTCAGCGGCACGCTCTCGAACGCGACGTTCATGAACGGGGCGTAGGTGAACATCGCCTGCAGGCCGACGGTGATGGCGAACCCCACCAGCAGCATGTAGTTGGAGACCGGGTTCACGCGGAACGCCGACATGCGCAGAGAGCGGCAGTTGAACAGGTAGAAGGCCTGGATGGCCATGAAGGTGTTGACGGCGATGGTGCGGGCCTCGTCGGCGGGCACTCCCGACCGCCGCGCCCACTCGAAGAACCCGAAAGCCCCCGCCTGCAGCACCAGACCGGCCGTGACGATGAGCACGTTGACGTCCCGCGTGAGGATGGGGGCGTTCGCCGGTCGCGGGCGCCGCTCCATGAGCCCGGCCTCCTTGGGCTCGAAGGCGAGACCCATCCCGAGGAACACCGCCGTGATCATGTTGATCCAGAGGATCTGCAACGGGAGGATCGGGAGCGTGAGGCCGGCGAAGATGGCGGTCAGAAGGACGAGCCCCTGGCCGAGGTTGGTGGGCAGGGCGTACGTCACGAACTTGATGAGGTTGTCGAAGACGCCGCGCCCCTCCTCGACGGCCGCCTCGACCGACGCGAAGTTGTCGTCGGTGAGCACCATGTCGGCCGCCTCCTTGGCGACGTCGGTGCCGGTGATGCCCATCGCGACGCCGATGTCGGCACGCTTCAGGGCCGGCGCGTCGTTGACGCCGTCGCCGGTCATCGCGACCACCTGGTCGCGCGCCTGGAGGGCCTCGACCAGGCGCAGCTTCTGCTCCGGCGAGACGCGCGCGAAGACCGAGACGCGCTCCACGGCGTCGATGAACTCCTCATCGTGCAGCTGCTGGATGTCCTGCCCGGTCAGGACCTCGCTGCGCGGCGCCTCGGTCGCGACCGCCGGTGCCTTTTCCGCTCCATCTCCGGCAGCCGTCTCGTCGAGCGCCCCGATCCCCATCCGGCCGGCGATGGCGGCCGCGGTGACGGCGTGGTCGCCGGTGATCATCTTCACGCCGACGCCGGCCGAGCGGCAGGCGGCGACCGCCGTGATGGCCTCGGGCCGCGGCGGGTCGATCATGGCCTGCAATCCCAGGAACACCAGCCCGCGGCGCACGTCGTCGTGCTGCAGCTGCCGCGTGTCGTCCGGCAGCTCCCCTCTGGCCAGAGCCAGCACCCGCAGGCCCTCGCCTGCCATGCGCTCCACCTCTCGGCCGATAGCCGACTTGTCGATCTCTACGACCGCGCCGTCGCCGGCCATCGCCTCCGAGCAGCGCGCGAGCACCGCCTCCATCGAACCCTTCACGTACACCGTCGACGAGTCCCCGCCGTTCCCGTGCAGGGTCGCCATGTACTGGTACTTGGATTCGAACGGGATGGCGTCACGACGCGGCAGTCGCTCTGCCTCCGCCTCGCGGTCGAGACCGGCCTTGCGCGCCGCCACCTCGAGGGCGCCCTCGGTCGGGTCGCCCTCAACGAGCCATCGCCCGTCTGTCTCTACCACCCGGCTGTCGTTGCAGAGCAGCCCGGCCAGCAGGCACTCGCGCAGCGCGATATCGCCGACGACGTCCGCCGCCGCCCCCTCTTCGGCGGCATCGGGCGAGTCGCCCCCGGCGGCGCCCGTGGCCCGGCCGTCGGCCGCCACGGCGGCGGGGGTGATCCGTCCCTCGGGCCCGTAGCCGGTACCGGCGACCTCGTAGCGCCGCCCGCCGGCCACGATCTCCTGCACCGTCATCTGGTTCTCGGTCAGGGTCCCGGTCTTGTCTGTGCAGATCACCGAAGTGCTGCCGAGCGTCTCGACGGCGGGAAGCTTGCGGATGATGGCCCGCCGTCTGGCCATGCGGGACACGCCGATGGCCAGCGTGATGGTGACCGCCGCCGGAAGCCCCTCCGGCACGGCCGCCACGGCCAGGGCGATGGCCGCCTGGAACATGGCGACGAACTGCTCGCCGCGCACCAGTCCGATGATGAACGTGAGCGCCCCGATGGCGAGGATCGCGACCAGGAGGATCTTGCTGAAGTGCGCCAGCTTGCGCGTCAGCGGTGTCTCGAGGTCCTTGGCCTCGGCGATGAGCTCGGAGATACGGCCCACCTCGGTCCGGTCGCCGATGGCGACGACGATACCGGTGCCGGCACCGTAGGTGACGAGGCTGGACGCGTAAGCCATGCAGGTGCGGTCGGCCAGAGGGGTGTCCTTCTGGACCGCCCCGCCGTCCTTCTCGACCGGCAGCGACTCGCCGGTGAGCGCCGATTCGTCGATCTGCAGGTCCCGCTGGCCGACCAGTCGGACGTCGGCCGGGACCTTGTCGCCGGACTGGAGCGCCACCACGTCTCCCGGCACGAGCTCAGTGGCCGGCACGCGCCGCCGGTCCCCGGCGCGTATCACGGTCGCCTCCGTCGTCATCGTCCTCGAGAGCGCCGCCAGCGCCTCGACCGCCTTCGCCTCCTGCACGTAGCCGATGATCGCGTTCAGCAGGACGACACCGAAGATGACGGCCGCGTCGATCCACTCCCCCAGATAGAGCGTGACGGCGCCGGCCGCCATGAGGATGTAGAGCAGAGGGTCGTTGAACTGCAGCAGGAACCGCACCAGCGGGCCGTGCCCGCGGCGCGGCGTCAGCTCGTTGGGTCCGTAGGTCTCCTGCCGATGCTTGACGGCGAAGAGGTCGAGCCCCTCATCGGGGTCGGTCTCGAGCAGGTCGCCGACTTCGGCGACGCTGAGATGATGCCACTGTTCGACGGTCGGCTCTGCGGGCATACGGCCTCCGGGAGTGGGTCGAGGTCGTCCAATGATACCTGTGGGGACGTCGGCCCCGCCCCCTGCGGCCGGTGACAGACGCCCCCGGCCTGGGCGCGACGCCGCTCGCTCTCAACAGCCCGCGACGTCCACACCGGGCGGCTCTACTGTTACCATCGGAAGACACACCATCGGTGGCAGGTCGGAGGGTGCGCCGGCGTTGCCGGTCGCCGCGACCGACCTCGTCTCTCGAGATGCGCCGACCCCGAGAGGGAAGGAGAACCCAGATGAGCGAACACGGTGAGTGCCCGGTCACCGGCGCCCGCGCCGGCGGGACGTCGAACCGGGATTGGTGGCCGGACCAGTTGGACCTCGACATCCTGCATCAGCACTCCTCTCTGTCGAATCCGATGGGCGAGGAGTTCGACTACGCCGAGGAATTCAGGACGCTCGACCTGGCGGCCGTCAAAGAGGACCTCTACGCGCTGATGACCGACTCCCAGGACTGGTGGCCGGCGGACTACGGCCACTACGGCGGTCTCTTCATCCGCATGGCGTGGCACAGCGCCGGCACCTACCGGATGGGCGACGGCCGCGGCGGCGCCGGCACCGGCAACCAGCGCTTCGCGCCGCTCAACAGCTGGCCGGACAACGCCAATCTCGACAAGGCGCGCCGCCTGCTGTGGCCGATCAAGCGGAAGTACGGGCGCAAGATCTCGTGGGCCGACCTGATGATCCTCGCCGGCAACTGCGCCCTGGAGTCGATGGGCTTCAAGACGTTCGGCTTCGGCGGCGGCCGAGAAGACATCTGGGAGCCGGAAGAGGACGTCTACTGGGGGACCGAGAGCGAGTGGCTCGGCGACAAGCGGTACTCCGGCGACCGGGAGCTCGAGGATCCTCTGGCCGCCGTCCAGATGGGTCTCATCTACGTGAACCCGGAGGGACCGAACGGCGAACCCGACCCGGTCGCGTCCGGCCGCGACGTCCGGGAGACCTTCGCACGCATGGCGATGAACGACGAGGAGACCGTCGCGCTCGTCGCCGGCGGCCATACGTTCGGCAAGTGTCACGGCGCCGGCGACCCGGCGCTCGTGGGACCGGAGCCCGAAGCAGCCCCGCTCGAGGAGCAGGGCCTCGGCTGGAAGAGCTCGTTCGGCAGCGGCAAGGGCGACGACACGATCACCAGCGGCCTCGAGGGAGCCTGGACGCCGGACCCGACCCGCTGGAGCATGAGTTACTTCGACATGCTGTTCGGCCACGAGTATGAGCTGATCAAGAGCCCCGCCGGCGCCTGGCAGTGGCAGCCGAAGGACGCCGATCTCGCGCCGGCCGCCGGCGACCAGTCGAAGCGCGTCCCCACGATGATGTCGACGGCCGACATGTCGCTGAAGATGGATCCGGTCTACGAGCCCATCGCGCGGCGCTTCCACGAGCACCCCGAGGAGTTCGCCGACGCGTTCGCCCGCGCGTGGTTCAAGCTGACCCATCGTGACATGGGCCCACGGTCACGCTATCTCGGGCCGGAGGTCCCCGACGAGGAGCTGATCTGGCAGGATCCGGTCCCCGCCGTCGACCACGAGCTGGTCGACGCCAACGACGTCGCCGACCTCAAGGCGAGGATCGTCGACTCGGGGCTCTCCATCCCCGAGCTGGTCTCGACCGCCTGGGCGTCGGCGTCGACCTTCCGCGGCTCCGACATGCGTGGCGGCGCGAACGGAGCCCGCATCCGCCTGGCGCCCCAGAAGGGCTGGGAGGTCAATCAGCCCGAGCGCCTCGCGAAGGTGCTCGAGACGCTCGAGGGCATCCGACAGGCGTTCAACGAGGCGCAGTCCGGCGACAGGAAGGTGTCCCTCGCCGACCTCATCGTCCTCGGCGGCTGCGCGGCCGTCGAGAAGGCGGCGAAGGACGGCGGCCACGACGTAGAAGCGCCGTTCACGCCGGGGCGCACAGACGCCTCGCAGGAACAGACCGACGTCGACTCGTTCTCCGTGCTCGAACCGACCGCCGACGGGTTCCGCAACTACTATCGGAGCGGACACACCGCCACGGCGGAGGAACTCCTGGTCGACAAGGCGCAACTGCTGACGCTCACGGCGCCCGAGATGACCGTCCTCATCGGCGGCCTGCGGGCCCTGGGCGCGAACTACGGCGAGTCGACTCACGGCGTCTTCACGGACCGGCCGGGCGCGCTGACGAACGACTTCTTCGTCAACCTGCTCGACATGGGCACCGAGTGGAAACCCACGTCGGAGGCCGCCGACGTGTTCGAGGGTCGCGATCGCGCCAGCGGCGAGCTCAGGTGGACCGCCAGCCGGGTCGACCTCGTCTTCGGCTCCAACTCGCAGTTGCGAGCGCTCGCCGAGGTCTACGCCCAGGACGACTCCAGGGCCAAGTTCGTGCGCGACTTCGTCGCCGCCTGGACCAAGGTGATGGAGCTCGACCGCTTCGACCTCTCGTGATCGCGCCAGCGTCCGATCGCGCCGCTTGCGCGCAAGGCGGCCGGCGGCGCCCGTAGAGCGAACGGGACAGGACGCGAGGTAGCACACGGCCCCGGGAGGCCGGCTCTCCGCCGGCCTCCCGGGGCCGTCGCATCGTCTTTCACGACGTCCCGCAGCCTGAGGGTCTGTGTCGCCCGCCGACCGCGCGCATGACGCGGCCCGAGCCGGCGTGCTCAGACGGCGATGATCACATCGGTCGCCTTGACCACCCCGACCGCCGGCGTACCCTCGTTGAGCTCCAGCTCATCGATGGCCTCGTTGGTGATCGAGGCGACAAGGGACTGGCCGCCGGCGAGCCTGATCGAGACGTGCCCGTTCACAGCGCCCCGGGTGACCTTCTCCACCGTCCCGGAGAGCTGGTTACGCGCCGAGAGCCCGGCGAGACGGTCGGCGCCCGCGGCGACGAGCACGTTGCTCGCCTTGATGACGGCGGTCGCTTCCTTGCCGACCGCGAGATCAAGCTCCCTGATGGCCTCCATCGTGATGTCAGACGTGACCGTCTCCTGACCGAGGTCGATGACGACCACCCCGTTCACGGCGCCCTCGGTGACTGCATCCACGGTGCCCCTGAACTGATTGCGGGCCGACAGCTTCATGGCGTCTCCTTCCTCCCGAGCGGGCGATCGAGCGCCACCCCCGGTCCGTTCTGACTGCGTTCACCAGTCAGACGGTACGTCCGAAGCCACTCGACTGCCACACATGAGCCGCTTTTCATCCTGTTTCGTTTCGTTTCGTCCTGTTTCGTGGCATACCATGACTCTCGGAGCAGCGATAGCAGGGGCGAGACATGACCGATCTGCCTTCCATCGGCGTGCTGACGGCCCAGGAGGTCGCCTCGATCCTCCAGGTCAACAGGAACACCGTCTACAACCTGGCGAAGACGGGGGCTCTCCCCTCATACAACGTCGGCCGCAAGCTGCGCTTCAGCCTCGACGACGTGCAGGCGTTCATCGAGGCGTCGAAGAACGCCCGCCGGGCGGTGGCGGCTCCCGCCGCCGGTCGGGGTGACACGACGGACGCCGGCGGCACGCCGTCGTCCGGTGGTGCGACGCCGGGGGCGTTCATCATCGGCGGGCGCGACATGACCCTCGACATCCTGGCCAACCTCCTCTCCGCCGCGGGCGTCCACGCACTGCGCTCCTACCGGAGCGGCCATCAGGAGCTCACCTCGCTCTACCTGGGCGACGTGCAGGCGGCGGCCGTCCACCTGTGGGACGGCTCGACCGACACCTACAACCTGCCGTATGTCAAGCGGCTCGTCCCCGGCACACCGGTCGTCGTCCTGCACCTCGCGACGCGCTGGCAGGGGCTGCTGTCCAGGAAGAACGACCGGCACGGCGTGCGCACGTGGTCGGACCTCGTCCACGAGCCGGTGGTGCTCGCGAACCGGGAGAAGGGCTCCGGCTCGCGCGTGCTCCTCGACGAGCGTCTCCGCCTGCTCGAGGCCGACCCCTTCGCCATCGAGGGCTATGACCGGGAGATCGTCTCCGACCTCGCGCAGGGCACGCTCATCGCCCGGGGCGACGCCGACGTCGGCCTCGGCACCGAGCGCGTGTTCCATCAGATCGAGGGACTCGACTACCGCCCTCTGCAGCGGGAGCGACTGGCCCTGGTGGTCGCCAAGACGCCCGCCACAAGGCGCACCATCCGCACACTCCGCGGTCTCCTCACGAGCGACCTGCTCCGCCGTGAGCTGATCGCGCTCTCCGGCTACGACTTCTCGCACATGGGCGCGAAGCTCTACGAGACGTAGACCGTGGGCAACACCCCGCCCGAAGGCCCTCGAAGTACAATGATGCTCCTATGGACCGGACCTCCCGCCGTCGGCTCCTTGTGACCGTGATCGTGGTCGCCGTCGCTTTCGCGGCCGGGGTCGTCGCGCTCGTCGTCACACAGGGCGCCTACTACCGTCAGGTCGCCGAGTTGTCGGGCAGCGGCCTGGACGGCGAGACGGTGAAGGTCGGCGGCCGGGTCGTCGAGGGGAGCATCGAGACCGCCGGGACGCGTCAGAGATTCACGATGAGCGACCTCACCGGCGAACCGGACACGGTCGAGGTCGCCTTCGAGGGCATCGCGCCGGAGACCTTCGGACCATCCACCGACGTGGTGGTGCTGGGCGAGTATGACGAGTCGGCGGGCCTCATCCGCGCCGACGAACTGCAGACCAGATGCCCGTCGAAGTACGAGGCCAGCAGGTCTCCCACGCCGTCTCCCGCCCCCTCCCGGTGAGGTCGGCCGGCGCCATCTCGCTCGTCGCCTGCCTCGTCTTCCTGGCCGCCGCCGTCGTGATCCTCTTCTCCGGCGTCCGGTCGGCTCGCGGCACGCCGCCGAAGGCCGGTCTCCTGGCGGTGTGGGGCGCCACCGCGGCCGCCGTCCTGGCGGGGTCCATGCTGCTCGGCGGACTCCTCGCCGGCGACACGTCGCTGCTCTACGTCGCCGAGAACTCGGATCCGAGCCTCTCGATCCCCTATCGTGTCTCGGCCTTCTGGGCCGGCCCACAGGGCTCGCTGCTCCTCTGGTCGATCGGCCTGCTCGCGGCCGCTGCAGCGCTCGCGGCCTCGGCGTGGCGCTCGCTGCCACGACCCACGGAGGACCCACCCGTCGCCGGGGCGGCGGCCGCGCCTCCCCGGACCGCAGCCGGGAGCGCCTCCGCCGGCATCCACGCCGCTGCCGCGGCGACTCTCTGCGCCGTCGCGTTCTTCCTGGTGGCTCTACTCGTCGCCGACCCGGGCTCGACCCCCTTCGCGGCCGGCCCGGGTCCCTCGACGCCGAGGGCCGGCCTCGACCCGCTGCTGATCCACCCGGCCATGGCCCTCCACCCGCCGGCGCTCTTCCTCGGCTACGTGGGCCTGGCCGTTCCCTTCGCCTACGCCGTCGCCGCGCTCCTCATGAGGCGCGAGCAGGCGAGCTGGGTCCGGCCGGCGCGCGGCTGGGCGCTGGCCGGCTGGGTCTTCCTCTCCCTGGGGATCGGGCTGGGCGCCTGGTGGGCCTACGTCGTCCTCTCGTGGGGCGGCTACTGGGGCTGGGACCCGGTCGAGAATGTGTCGCTGCTCCCGTGGCTGACGGCGACGGCACTTCTGCACTCGCTGAGCGCCTACGGAGCCGGCCCGGCCTTCCGCCGATGGTCGTTCGGACTGGCGATCGGAGCGTTCTGGTGCACGCTCGTGGCGGCCTGGACGACTCGCACCGGGGTCATCACCTCCCTCCACGCGTTCGAGCAGCGCACCCTGCCGCTCGTGGTCCTGTCGCTGCTGCTCGCGGTGGTCGCCGCCACAGGAACGGCCCTGCTGGCGCTGCGCCGGAATGACCTCGCCGGGCACGGCGCCGCCGAGGCCCCGGGACCACGGGCGCTCCTGCTCGAGCTGCTGACGGTCATCCTGGTCCTGTTCGCCGCAGCCGTGCTCTTCTCGACGATCGTCGCCCCGCTCGCGTTCGGTCAGACGGTCCGCCCTGAGACCTACGACGCGCTCGCCCGACCACTCGGAGTGGCGATCGTCACCGCCGCGGGCGTGTGTGCGATCCTCGGCGACGCGAAGGCGTCGCCCGGCGATCGGTGGAGAGCTCGACGCTGGGCCCCTCCGCTCGGGGCCGCTCTGGCAGCCGGCGCGCTTCTCGCCGTCGCCGGCGCCGGAAGGTCCATCATCGGCCTCACCGGGCTGTCGGCATGCGTCTTCACGGCGGTCGCTGCTCTACAGTGGTCTGCTCGCATGTGGTCGAGATGCCGGAAGGCACGCGGCGGACGGTGGACCGGGTTCGTCGGACTGCTGCGGGGACGGACCTTCGGCGCCGTCGTGGCCCATCTGGGGCTGGTGCTGACGGTCGCCGGCCTCATCGGCGCCGGCATCTACTCCGAGCGACAGGTCATGGAGCTCGCGCCGACCGTCGGCGCCCGAGCTTCCGTCGGAGACTACCGCCTCGCGCTCGCCGGAGCGACGGTAGGCGAGGTGCCCCAGGGTGGCGAACGGGTGACCGTGAAGCTCCTGGTGGAGCGCGACGGGCGGATCCTCGGTTCGGTCGGGCCGGCCCTCGATTCCTACGACGGCCACACGGCGGTCCCCAGAGCGGATATCCTCGGCAGAGCCTGGAGCGACGTCTTCGTCTCTCCTCTGGTGCTCAGCGAGGAGGTCATCGTGGTCGAGGCGATCGTCTTCCCCCTTGTGCGCTTCATCTGGATCGGCACGGGCCTGCTCGTCCTTGGTGGGCTCATCGCTCTCTGGCCACGCCCCCTGGTCTCCCCTCGAGGCGGCGGCCTCGCCCCCCGTCCCCCGAAGGTACGAGGGGGTGAGCGACGGTCGTGACGGCCCTGCCGACAGCGAGTGCCTCCCTCGCCGCTCACCGCCCGCCGCCGGCGGTCGTCGTGAAGGGCCTGCGCCGGCGCTTCGGCCGGCGCGACGTCATCTGCGACGTCGACCTGGACGTGGAGGCCGGAGGCTTCCTGCTCGTCCTCGGCGACAACGGCGCCGGCAAGACGACACTGCTGAGGATCCTCGCGACCCTTCTCATGCCGACCGCGGGCTCGGTCCTGATCGGCGGCACGGACGTGAGCCGGGCGCCGACTGCAACGCGCCGCACGGTGGGCTTCGTCGGCCACTCGCCGCTGCTGTATCACGACCTCACCGTCTCCGAGAACCTGCGCTTCTACGCCGCCATGTACGAGGTCGCCGAGCCTGAGGAGCGCATCGACGGACTGGTCGAACGGCTGGAGCTTCGCTGGCGGCGCGACGACCCCGTCGGCGAGCTCTCGCGTGGCACGCGGCAGCGGGCCGCGCTCGCCCGTGCCCTGTTGCACCGGCCGCAGCTCCTGCTTCTGGACGAGCCCTACGCCGCCCTCGACGACCGCGCCCGCGACCGGCTGGACCAGATCCTCGCAGAGGAGTCGGAGCGGACGACAATCGTGCTCGCCACGCACGAGCCCGCGCGACCTTCGCGATGGGCGACGGCGGCGGTCCTGCTGGAAGGTGGCGGAGCGTCACCCGTCGACCACCGCTCGCTGTGAGACTGTTCCTGACGCTCGTACGGCGCGACGTGGTGGCGGAGACACGCCGGCTTCAGGCCGTGCTCTCGATGGCCATCTTCGCCCTGGTCGTGATGGTCGTCCTCCACTATGGCTGGGGCGTCGGACCGGGAGATGCTTCGGAGCCCGCCCGGTCCACAGAGACGGTCCCCGCGGCCATGCTCTGGGTCGTGTTCGTCTTCGCGGCCATCCTCGGTCTGGGCCGCACCTTCGCCCCGGAGCGCGAGGATGACTGCCTCGACGGACTGCTGCTGCTCCCCGTCGACAGGTTCACGCTGTTCCTCGCCAAGGCGACGACGAACCTGCTGCTCCTCATCGTCCTGCAGATCGCCGTCGTACCGGTGTTCGCCCTGTTCTTCCTGGAAACGGGGGTCACGCACCTGCCCGCCTTCATACCGGTCGCTCTCCTCGCCGACGTCGGCATGGCGGCCGTCGGCACCCTCCTGGCAGCCCTCGTCCTGCGGGCCCGGTCGCGCGACCTCGTGCTGCCGGTCGTCATGCTCCCGCTGCTCGTGCCGCTGGTGATCGCCGCCACGTCCGCGACCGGCGCGGTCGTCGACGGCGGCGCGGACCTGGCGGAGGTGGCCGGGCGGCTCGGCTTCCTGGCGGGGTACGATGCGGTGATGCTGCTGCTCGCTTGGGGAACCTTCGGGATACTGGTGAGCGAATGAGCCACGATGAGCGGAGAGGCGACCCAGTGGATACGGACATGCAGACCGACACCCGCGAAGACCAGAGCTCGTCGCGCGGGACGGCACGGTGGTCGCGCCTCTACAGCACCCCCGCCCTCTTCGTCTGGGCGGCGCTGCTCCTGGTGACCGGCGCGCTGCTGGCCTTCCTCGTCGCGCCGGTCGACGCCTCGGCCATGGGCTTCTCGCAGAAGATCTTCTACGTCCACGCGCCGGTCGCGGAGACGGCGCTCGTCGCGTTCGCCGTCTCTTTCGTGGCCGCCGTGCTGTCGCTGAGGCGGACGGCGGCGACGGACCGCGGACCGTGGGCAGACCTCGAGACCGCGGCCATCCGTCTCGGCCTGGCGTTCAGCGTCCTCGTGCTGATCACGGGCATGATCTGGGGCAGGGCGGCCTGGGGCGTGTGGTGGGCGTGGGAGCCGCGGCTCACCACGTTCCTGCTCGCCGTGCTGGTCTACGCCTCCTACTTCGTCGTGCGGGCGGCGACGGACGACGAGGATCGCCGCGCCGTGATCGGATCGGTCTTCGCGATCATCGCGTTCGTCTCCGTTCCACTGACCTTCTTCGCGACACGCTATCTGCCGGAGGGCCTCCACCCGGTCGTCATCACGAGCTCCGGAGCACAGATGGAGGGCAGCATGGCGGCGACGTTCGTCGTCTGCACCGCCGGGATGCTCGTCCTTCTGGCGGCGCTGCTGAGATCGGAGATGACGGCGGCACGTATCCGCGCCGAACTCGCGGAGACCAGGGACGCACTCGAGGGGACCCGGCCGTGAGAGGAGACCATCGGTGAACGTCGAGGAGGCGTTGTGGTACGTCGCGGCTTCCTGGAGCATCGTCTTCGCCGGGATCGTCGCTCTCATCGCATCCACAGCGCGGCGGTCGCGCCGGCTCAAGCGGCAGTTGAGAGAGGCGCGAGAGGCGGCGACCCGGCAGGCCGGCGTGCACTCGCGCCCCGCCGGCCGGGACGACGCGCGACCTCCGATGAGGCCGCCGTCCTGACCCGCGCCCGCAGACGCGCGCGTGCGATACGTCACCCGATCCGCAAACGGCGCCTCCGTTGACGGCCCCCCAGTGTCCTGACAGCATGCGGTCGCGACGGGTCCACATCTGCATGCCGCCGTGACGGAGGCGCGAGGACCCAGCTCCACGACGGGGACGAGGGGGACGTGCTCCATGGCCGACGGCACACGCGCCGAGACAGCTCGCCGACCTCCATCACGCACCATCCCGCTCATCGTCGCGCTCCTCGTCGGCCTCATCGTCGCGGCGATCGTCGGCCTGCTCGCCCGACAGACGGCCGCCGACCCGGCCACGTGGCCGGGCGGCACCTTCCGGCTCTTCTTCAGCGACCCGCTGTACCTCAAGGCCTGGCTCACGACCGCCGCCCTCGTCGTAGCCCTGGGGCAGCCGCTGACCGGAGCCTGGCTGTTCCGCTGGATCTCCTGGCGACGCCCGAGGTGGGTGCGGCTCTTCCACCGCGTCGCCGGCTGGCTGGCGCTCGCGCTCACGCTGCCCGTCGCCTACCTCTGCGTCTTCAAGTTCGGCTTCTACACCGAGCCCGACCGCGTCCTGGTCCATTGCCTGCTCGGCTGCGCGTTCTACGGCGCCTTCGCCGCCAAGGTCGTCGTCGTCAGGGTGCGGCGTACGCCGCCGTGGGCCTACGCCCTCGCCGGCGGCCTGGTCTTCGCCATCCTCGTGGCACTCTGGTGGGTGAGCGCCTTCTGGCTGTTCTGGACATATGGGTTCGGTATCTGACGCGTTCGCAACGGCGGCCACGGTGAGCGGTGTTCGAGAACGGGTAGACGATGGCGAGGCACCGACTTGCCCACAGACCACCTCGGAGGGGGACACGATGGACAGACCGCGTCACAGTTCTGCGCGACGGCGCGCGACCGCGCTCCTTGTCGCCGCCGGCCTCATCCTTGGGCTCGGCCTCGCCGCCGCGGCGTGCGGCGACGAGGAGCAGGCATCCGGACCCTCGCCTGCCGCGACCGAGGATACCTCGCCGAGCCCCACCGAGCCGTCGCCGAGCCCGACGGAGACGATGACCGAGTCTCCCTCGCCGACCGCCGAGCCGAAGACGCCGAAACCGGATTGGGCGTTCCTCCGGAACGAGACCTACCGTGAGTGGGTCCGTGCCCCAGGCTGGGACCAGCGCAAGACCACAGACAGTCCCCACAGCTCCGGCAAGGAGGTGTTCATCGACGCGGCGACGGCGGCGGCGCTCGGCTCCGGTGCGGACCGCTACCCGGCCGGCGCGACGATCGTCAAGGAAGGGTACGACGACGCCGGCAATCTGGCGATCATCGCCGCGATGCAGCGCCTCAAGGGCGAGGGCTGGTACTTCTCCGAGTATCGCCCCGACGGCTCGGTGATCGCCGAGGGCGACAACGTCGCAATCTGCACGCAGTGCCACCAGGGCGGCGACGACGGCGTCCTCGCGTTCCCGCTCGACTGACGCTCACGCCGCCGGGAAGCGGCAGCTCAGGTCACTCGCCGAAGGCGACGACGTACTCCGCCAGAGCCCCTATCTCGCCGTCGTCGAGTCGCTCCCCGAAGGCCGGCATCCCGCCGCCGCCCTCGCGGATCTGCTGCTCGACGGACGCGACATCGTCCTCCCCGAGCCCTCGCAGATCGGGCGCCGACGCGCCCTGTCCGTCGGCTCCGTGGCATGTGGCGCACGACGCCGAGTAGAGTCCGGCGGCGTCGATGCCGCCGTCGCCCGAACCGGTCGCGGTCGCCGCCGGCTCCGTGGTCTCATCGACAGGGGCACCGTCCCCCGACCCCTCGCCGTCGCCGCCACAGGCTACGACGAGGCAGAGACCGAGCACGAGTACGACGACGACGCTGAGATGGAAGACCGTGCGAACCGTGCTTCGTGGCATCCTGATCGACCTCCCGTCCGCGTGCCGGCCCGGTCGAGGGCCGCTCACCTCATCCGTCTATCACGTACGACACCGCTCTGGCAAGGGTCGGCCGGGAGCGGGGAGGACCTGCGGCTCACGCGCACGAGGGATCGAAGCTGACGCGACACAGACCGGTCAGACGCCCGACACCGCCACACCGCCATCCGCCGGCGGTGTCACGCCCGTCCGTTCGACGGCTCCACGTGGACGACGACGTCGGTGATCTCCGGATGCGCTTCCCGGAGCCGGGCCTCCACCTCGTGAGCCACATGGTGGCTGCGCTCGACGGAGGCGTCCGACGCCACGAGAAGATGCAGATCCACGTACACGCTCCCCTCGGGGCCGCGCGTCCTGACTTTGTGGCATCCCTCGACCCCGGGGACCTCCAGGGCGACGCGCACCAGCCCGTCGGCGTCCAACCGCGACGCGTCGGCGAGCGTCCGTCCCACGCGGCGCAGGACGGTGAACGCCGTGTACAGGATGACCAGCGCGACGGCCAGGGCGACGACGCCGTCTGCCTGCTGCCACCCCAGGCGGACCGCGATCAGGCTGACGATCACCCCGATGCTCACCAGCACGTCGCTCAGCGTGTGGCGGGCGTCGGCTCGCAGCACCTCGCTGCACAGCCGCTTCCCGGCGCGCGACTCCCACGTCGCCACGAACGCGTTCACGCAGAGCGTGACGCCCATGACGACGAACGATGCCACATCCACGCGCGTGGGCTCACCGCGCCCAAGGAGATGCTCGACAGCCTCGCGTCCTATCGAGTAGCCGGCGACGAAGAGCATCGCCGCGATCCCCGCCGCGGCGAAGGTCTCGAACTTGCCGTGTCCGTAGGGATGCGAGCGGTCCGCCGGACGCGACGCCAGCATGATGCCCACCAGGGCGATCACGTTCGACGTCCCGTCGACGAGGGAATGCACGCCGTCGGCCTGCATGGCGGCGCTGTTGGACAGCCAGCCGTAGACGATCTTTGCCGCGGCCACGGACAGATTGAGGAACAGCACGAGCCACAGGACCCTGCGGATGGCGCGGTAGCGCCGGTCTGCCGCGGATATGGAGGCGGTGCTGTCGGCGGTGCTGTCCGGGCGGCCCTTCATCGCCACGCACACTAGCGCACGGACGTGCCTGTCGCGAGCGCACACCCCGCCCGCCCCGGTGAGAAGGCGGTCATGCAGCGGATCACCGTGTCGCACGTCGTGCGAGAAGAGACGAGGATGGTGGAGGCGGCGGGAGTCGAACCCGCGTCCACGAGTGCCGCGACGGAGTATCTACAAGCTTAGCCGGCGCTTTTCCTCTCGCTCACCGACCCCGCGTCGGCCGGGTCCGGCTCGCCAGTCCCGAGAAGTCTCGGATCAGGCCGGTCGGGACAAGCCCGCCTGATCCCAGTCCGCGAAGCGACGCCGCGGTCCCGGCTGCGGACTCACCGGGTGCGACGGGCTGCCTTATTTCAGGCGGCCAGTGCCATAGGACGAGCCTTGGCAGTTATGGTGTTCCGGCAGTTTAACGAGGCCACCGGACCTCGGCTTGCTCCTCCGACCGCGATCTGCCCATGTCGAAACCGTTTCGCCCCCACATGAGCGACCGGATGGTCGCGTATACCTATTGTAGCGCCGCCGGGGACGGCAGACCATGCCGCCGTGGACGGCGAGACCGCCACCGGTCACGCCGGCGACGGGACGACTCCCCAGCCCCGTCCGCCTCCGCACAGGAACGTCCCACCCGCGAGCGGGCACGCATCATCCCGTGAGGGAGGGCGACAGGGCTGGGGAGTCCGGCGGCCGCCGCAGTCCGGCGGCCGCCCGTCAGTCTTCGACCGTCTGGACCTCGCGCCGATCGCGCCGCTTGAAATACACATTGCGGCACATCGGGCCTTCCTCGGTCTGATAGCAGCTCTGGACCGCCACTGAGCAATGGGGCAGCGGCTGCCGTGACACCTTCACGACGCCGAATCCGCCCTTCGTCCGTTCGATCTCCTGGAACCGCTTCAGGTCGATCTCGTGGGAGAACACCTTCTGGATGCACCCGAAGTACGTTCTCCCGTCTTCCTGGAACGAGTACAGGAAACGGCAGTTCATGCTCAGACAGGCGGCAGGATACAGAACCTTCTCGCAGACGGCCGAGCACTCATGGCACTCGAGCATCTCCTCAGCCAACAACGACGCCTCCTTACATGAACGTGGCCGGCAGCTTCGCCGGCCCACCCGAAGGCATGGTAGCACAGGTGATGCGGTTTGGGAAGGGTCTCTTTCCGAATCGGTGATATCCGCCCACCAGACTTGCCGATTCCGGATGCCGCATCTGCTCGCCGCGGTCGCCTGCGCGCCGCCGCGGACGCCCTCACACGCGTCACCCTACCTCGCCCCGCTCCGCCTCCACAGGCCTCTGCTCGTTGACACATGGAAGCACGCCACTACACTCTGCGTTGACCGGCATCAGCCGGCCGGCAGCACACCTTCGGCGTTGACCCCGGCGTCGGGCCGCACAGGGCCGAGTAACGGAGGCCGCAGGAAGACGACGCATGGAGTTGCAGGTCACATGGTTCGTTCTGGTGGCCGTACTGCTGACCGGCTACGCGGTACTCGACGGGTTCGACCTCGGCGTGGGCGTGCTGTACCCGATCATGGGCCGCAACAGCGGTCAACAGAGCATGCTGAGAGCGTCGATCGGACGGCACTGGGACGGCAACGAGCTGTGGCTCGCCGCAGGCCTCGGGGCCATGTACATCGCCTTCCCGGCCCTGAGCAGCCTGACGTTCTCGGGCTTCCTCATCCCTCTCGCGCTGGCGCTCGGCGGCCTCCTCCTGCGCGCCGTGGCGGCGGTGCTGCTGCGCCGCGGCCAGGCGCACCACGTGATGTGGGACGCGGTCTTCTCCCTCGGCAGCCTGCTCCCGGCGGCGCTGCTGGGACTCCTCCTCGGCAACGTCGTCCTCGGCGTCCCGCTCGACGCCGGCGGCGACTACGCCGGCTCGCCCTGGGGAGTGCTCGACCCCTTCGCCCTCCTGGTGGGCTTCACGGGCCTCGTCATGCTCATGACCCAGGGCGCCGCCTGGGCCGCCTACAGGACGGAGGGCCAGCTCCGGCTCAAGGCGGTCGTCGCCCGGTCCGGCCTCCACTGGCTGTTCCTCGTCTCGCTCGCCGGTCTCACCGTCTACAGCGTCTTCGCGATCCCCGAACGGATGGAGAACGTGCTGGACAGGCCGACCGGCTGGCTCTGTCTGGCGCTCGTCGTCGGCGGCATCGTCGGGGTCCGCCTCTGCGGCAGGGGCTGGTCCGACGGGCGCGCGTTCCTCGCCTCGTCGAGCACCGTGGCGGGACTCATCGGCCTCGCGGCGACCGGCAACTACCCCCAGCTCGTACCGGCTCGCGGGACGCCTCCGGAGACCGCCCTCACCATCGCGAACGCCTCCGCGCCCGAGCAGACCCTCACCGTGATGCTGATCGTCGCCTGCGTCGGAGTGCCGCTGGTGCTCGGGTACACGGTCTACGCGCACCGCGCCCTCGGCGGCAAGGTCGGCCTGCCGGCCGCCGGGCACTGACCGTCGCGCGCTTCGAGTCTGGATGACGGTCGTGTGGACCGTCGCGGTCGTGCGAGCCGTCGCGCGCTTCGGGCCCGCACGCGTGGACGACCTGCTCCGGGTTCAGAGCTCCCAGAAGGCCGCCTGGACCGAGCGCGCCCGTTCGACCGCCGCGCGGCCGTCGGGAGAGCCCTCTCCGGGCGGCGACGCCGTCTCGTCGGCGACCGCCCGCAGGACGGCCTCGACCGACGCCGCCAGCGCCGGACGGTCGTACCCACCCTCCAGCGCGAACGCCAGACGCCCCTCGCAGAGGTCACCGGCGAGCACGCGAAGCCGGTCGGCCATGGCGGCGAACCCGGCCTCTGTCATCGACAGACCGGCCAGACGCTCCGCCTCATGGGTGTCGAAGCCGGCCGAGACGAGGATCGCGTCGGGAGAGAACTGCCGCACGATCGGCTCCACCAGCTCGGCGAAGGCCTGCCCGTAGTCGCCGTCGACGGCCCCGGGCGGGAGCGGGATGTTGACGGTGAGACCCTCCCCGGGCCCCACGCCCACTTCCTCGGCGGCACCGGAGCCAGGGTAGAGAGGCCACTGGTGGAGGGAGACGTACAGCACATCGGCGTCGGCGAGGAACGCCGCCTGCGTGCCGTTGCCGTGGTGAGCGTCCCAGTCGACGATGGCGATCCGCCGGCGACCGTCCACCTGCAGACGCCGGGCGGTGACGGCGACGTTGTTGAACAGGCAGAAGCCCATCGACCGGTCGGGCGTCGCGTGATGGCCGGGCGGTCGCACGGCGGCGAAGGCGATGCGACCGTCGGTCCACTGCGCCGCCGCCGTCTCTACGCCCCCCACGGCCAGCAGGGCGATCTCGTAACTCTGAGCGCTCACGAAGGTGTCGGGGTCGATCCACTCCCCGCCCCGGAGCTCGGCGGCCCGCCTGATCCGGGCGATGTGGGCCGGCGTGTGCACGAGCAGCAGCTCGCTCTCGGGGGCGGGGTCCGGGCGGACCTCCGTCAGGCGCGGCCACAGATCGCTCTGCCGCAGCCGGTCGACGATGGTGTCGACCCGGTCCGGGCCCTCTGGGTGGTCCCCGGTGTCGTGCAGCGCGTACCTGGGGTCCCATACGATCGCGATCTCGGCCACGGCGGCGTCCTCCTGGGTCAGGGAACGGCCCACAGGATACACCGTGCCCTCACGGTGCCGGCTGCTCGGCCCCCTCGCCCGCGGCGCCTTCCTCCGACGCCGACGCGGCGCGCAGCAGCCGCTCCCAGAAGTCGGTCGCGGCGCCGATGTCCACGCCGTCCGGGTCGAGAGCGTGCTGGATGGCGAGTCCATCCACGAGGGCGATCATCAGCACGGGGACGGATGCCCGTTCCCCGGCCCGGCCCCCTCCGGCCCCGGCGGCCTCGTCGCCCATGGCGCGCTCGACGGTATCCCGGTAGCCGTCGTAGAGGCGGGCCACCCTGGTCCGCAGCCCCTCGTCCCTGAGCACGTGCGGCAGGATCTCGAAGAAGGCGCGGAAGGAGGCGATGTCGGCCGAGATCCGCGCCTCGTGGTCGACGAGCGCGTGCAGGCGCTTCTCGCCCACCGAAAGGCCCTCGGTCACGTCGATCAGGGCCCGGTTGGCGTCGTGGGCGAGGTCGTCGACGAGGGCGGCGACAAGGCCGCGCTTGTTCCCGAAGTAGTAGGCGATGCTGCCCTTCGCCTCGCCTGCCTCTTCAGCGATGGCCTGCAGGCGGAGGGCCTCGAAGCCGCCCCGGTCGAGCAGCCGGCGGGCGGCCCGCAGGATGTTGGCGGCGACGGGCGGCAGCGACGCCATAGGGTCCTCGAGTTCGAGCCGGACCCGCGGTCCTTCGTTCGACGCGTCGGCCATCCCGCACCTCCGGATCCGTGCGTCGGACCTTGACTGGACGTCCATCCTACACTAGCCTGTCGCCAGTCACTGACCAGATGGTCAAACGGCGGTCGTCGGCAGGCCCGGCGCGAGCCGCGCGCCGCTCCGTGTCGACGACCACGTCCGAGGAGGTCCGCCCCATGTCAGCAGCTACCGCGATCCCCAACGTCTCCCGGCTCCGCGGACGCCACTACCTCACCGACATCGACTGGAGCCGCGAGGACCTGGAGGACGTCATCGCGCTGGCGGTCGCTCTGAAGGCATTGCGGCAGAAGCGCCGCCTGACGCCGTTCCTGCCCGGCCGCCACCTGGCGATGATCTTCGAGGCGGCCTCGACGCGGACCCGGGTCAGCTTCGAGAACGGCTTCGCGGAACTGGGCGGCAACGCGCTCTACCTGCGCCCCGGCGAGATCCACCTGCCGGGCCGGGAGTCGATCGGCGACACCGCCCAGACCCTCTCGCGCATGAACGACGCCATCGAGATCCGCTCCAAGAAGAACGAGACCATCGAGGAACTGGCCGCGCACGCGACGGTCCCGGTCATCAACGGCATGGACGCCGACCGCCATCCCGCCCAGTCGGGCAGCGACGCCCTCACCATCCTCGAGCACGCCGGCACCCTCGCCGGGGTCCACTTCACCTACGTCGGCGACGCCGCTCACCCCTGCAACTCACTGGCCACCACGATGGCGAAGCTGGGGCTGCACGTGGTCATCGCCAACGCCCCCGGCTACGAGCTGGCCGAGGAGACCCAGGCGCTGGCCGCCGAGTACGCGAAAGAGAGCGGCGGCTCGTTCGAGCTCTCCCACGATCCCGTGGCCGCCGTCAAGGAGGCACAGTTCATCTACACCGACTGCTGGTGGTGGACCGGTCAGGAGGACGAGTACGCCGACCGGGTGGCGGCTTTCAAGCCGTTCCAGGTCAACGCCGAGCTCATGGCCGCCGCCCCTGCGGGCGCCAGGTTCATGCACTGCCTGCCGGCGATGCGCGGCGAGGAGGTCACCGACGAGGTCATCGACAGCACCGCCTCGATCGTCTTTGCGCAGGCCGAGAACCGGATGCACTTCCAGAAGGCGTTGATGCTGGCCCTCATCGGTGTCGACGAGCTGCCGGCCGACGCCGACCTGCAGGAGATCGGACGGGCGTTGCTGCCGGCGACATGACCGCCTCCCCCTCCACCATCGTCGTCGCCCTCGGCGGCAACGCCATCCTCCAGCCCGGTCAGCTGGGCACCTTCGAGGAGCAGCTGCTCAACGTCAACGAGGCGACCAGAAGGATCGCGCGTCTGGCGGCCGCCGGGCATCAGGTCATCGTCGTGCACGGCAACGGCCCCCAGGTCGGCAACATCCTCATCCAGCAGGCGGCCGCCGAGGCCTCGGTCGCCCCGATGCCGATGGACGTCGCCGGGGCGATGAGCCAGGGGCAGATCGGCTTCCTGCTCGCCCAGTGCCTCGAGAACCACCTTCGCCGCCTGCGCCATAAGGTCCCGGTCGCCTGCCTCGTCACCGAGACGATCGTCGACGCCGACGACCCGGGCTTCGAGAACCCGACCAAGCCGGTGGGGCCGTTCTACGACCAGACCAGAGCGAAGCAGCTGATGCTGGAGGCGGGCTACGCGATGCGCGAGGACGCCGGCCGTGGCTGGCGGCGGGTGGTGCCCTCACCACAGCCGGTCGCCATCGTCCAGCTGCCCTCGATCGAGAGGCTGGTGGCGGCCGGCACCCTGGTCGTCTGCGTCGGCGGCGGCGGCATCCCGACCCTGCGGGCCAGGGACGGCTCGCTCTCCGGCACCGCGGCGGTCATCGACAAGGACCTCGCCGCCGCCCGGCTTGCCCTCGACCTGGATGCCGATGTGCTGCTCATCCTCACCGACGTGGCCAACGCCTTCATCGACTACCGCGGACCCGACGAGCGCGCCCTTCAGCAGGTCACCGTCGAGGAGATGGAGGCCTACGTCTCGCAAGGTCACTTCAAGGCCGGCAGCATGGGCCCCAAGGTCGAGGCCGCCCTGCGGGTGGCCCGCGAGGGCAAGACCGGCATCATCGCCTCGCTGACCGAGGCCCTCGAGGCGGCCGAGGGACGGGCCGGGACGAGGGTGGTCGGGGCGAGCTGTGCGTCTGGTCACGGCTGCGAGGGAGCCGCGGCCGACCGCCAGCTCAGCGCCGGTCGAGCGAGCGGGCGGCCTGCTTGAGCACCAGACGCGTCTCGTCGTCGGGCCGTACGCGCCCCTCCTCGACGACGAAGCCGAGCGCGGCCCCGCCCCACTCCCACATGACGTAGACGCGTCCCTCCCACGGACGCTCGAAGGCGTACCATCGGGCGACCGTCGGCTCTTCCTGAGATCCGGTGGGCGCTGAGCGCGTCACGGCGGCCAGCAGTTCATCGCAGCGGTGCACGTCGTCGGGAGAGTACTCCCGCACCCACGAGACGGCCTGCGTCTCCTGTGCCGACCAGGCGGTCTGCTCGCCCATCTGCCAGCGCGCCAGCCCGAGGCCGAGCGCGACGACGGCCCAGACGGCCACCACGACCGCCCACGCTCGTGTCCAGACCCACGGCCGCCCGAGTACACACCGTCCTGAAGACCCCTCGCCGGGCGCCGGAGGCCTCTTCCCCGCCGCGCTCATGGGAGCACCGCCGTCCGCGCCCTCCGCAGCGGGGTCTTCGGGAAGACGACCGCGATCACGGCTCCGGCGAGGAACCCGCCGATGTGCGCCCACCAGCCGACACTGGCGCCGAAGGCGGGATCGGCGACCGCCAGCAGGCCGTTGAACAGCTGCAGGAGGAGATAGAGACCGAGGACGACCCAGACCGGCACCCGGAGCCCGCGCAGCAGGCCATCGTACGGGCCGCCGGACAGACCGACGGCGACGGCCGCGAGCGCCACGGCCAGCACGACGGCCAGGACGATCGCCAGCGACCGGGCGACGCCGAGGCCGGCGAGGCCCGAGTACAGCAACAACGCCCCGAATCCGCCGAGCAGCAGGCCGGGCACCCGCAGCGTCGCTCGCGGCCACAGCACGAGACTGGCCGCCATGACTCCGGAGACGGCGGCGCTGGCGCCCACGACCGGCAGCGGCGAGGCGGAGTGGAAGGCGACGAACGTCATGCCACCCAGGAACCCGCTGAGGAGGTAGAGCGTCAGGAACCACCAGGGCCCGAACGCGTCCTCCACCGCGTCGCCGAAGACGAACAGGAACCACATGTTCACGAACAGGTGGACGACGCCGGCGTGCAGGAACATCGAGGTCCCGACGGTGACCACGTTCTGCAGCGACGGCCCGGCGCCGATCCGCGCCGGCACCATCCCCCAGTCCTGCAGGAAAGGTGCGAGCCCGGCGCCGAGCGACGCCTCGAAGACGAAGACGAGGACGTTCAGCCCGATGAGACAGACCGTCACGTACGGCCAGCGCCGGGTCCTGATCTCGTGACTCACAACCGGAAGCATGACGACTACAGTATCGCCGCCCGGAGACGCTCTCTTGAGCGATGAACCGACCCCGGATGAACCCTCGCGGCCGTCCGGCCGTCTCTCCCCCACGAGAGCACCCGACACACCGGCTTCCGGCGACCATATGGGAGGGACGATGAAGACCATGCGCAGACCGGGGCGGCGGACCGTGATCATCGCCGCGGTAGGGCTCCTCGTGGGCCTCGTCGCGCTCGCCGCGGTCGTCGGCGTCGTCCGCAGCGGCGACCTCGGCGGCGACGGCGCCGCCGACGGCGGCGGGGCGATGCCGTCGGCGTCCGAGGGACTCGCCCTTCAGGACGCCGAGACCACCAAGAGCCTCGAGGGAACGCAGACCGGGTCCGACGCCGAGAGGACGGCGGAGGCCGCCGGCGACGAGAGCGGCGGGACGACGGTCTCGGTGCCGCCGGTCACGCTGCCCGGCCAGAACCTCGTGCGGACGGGCCAGCTGGCGCTGGTCGTCGGCCGCGACACGCTCGAGTCCACCGTCGCCAGGATCATCACGATCACCCGCGGCTACGAAGGATACGTCGTGTCGAGCGCCGTGGGCGGGAGCGGAGGACCGGAGACCGTCCAGTCCGGCGAGAGCGAGTACTCTCCCGACGTCGCCATCGAGCCCGAGCCCCCGCGTGGTGACGGCGAGCCGTACGCTCACCTCATCGTGCGCGTCCCCGCCCAGCGCTTCGACGAGGCGATCGTCCGCTTCCAGAAGCTGGGCAAGGTCGTCGAGCTGACCACCTCCGCCGACGACGTCAGCGGACAGCTCGTCGACCTGCGGGCCCGCCTCCGCCACTATCGCGCCGTCGAGCAGCGGCTGCTCACCTTCCTCGACAAGGCCGACACTGTGGAAGCCGCCCTGGCCGTGCAGGACCGCATCGACCAGACCCAGATGATGGTCGAGGAGCTCGAGGCGCAGCTCAAGCGCATCGACGAGACCGTCGCCTACAGCACGTTGTCGATCTCCCTCACGGAGAAGGAGCGCCCGACCGTGGTCGTCGCAGAGACCGGCGGCGGCTTCGGCGCCACGATCACGGAGTCGCTGCGGCTGCTGGGCGCGGGCTTCCGCGCCATCGGGATCGCGCTCACGGCGGCGCTCCCCTTCCTGGCCGTCATCGGCGTCGTCGGCGGCGGCGTCTACTGGGTCGCCCGTCGCGTCCGTCGCCGGCGCGACGCGCGGAGCGGACCGTCGGGCCCGGGCCTGCCGCCGGCCGGCAGCGGTCGCCCGACCGCCGCCGAAGGCGGCCCGACCGGCTGACGGAAAGGCGACGCAGGTCGCTCTGCACGCGCCGGGCGGCGAGACCGCCCGGCGCGTCCCGTCCCTCGGCCCGGCCCGCGAGCCGCCCCCGGACCCCTCTCCGGGGCCGCTCGTCGCGTTCCCGGTCATAGTCGCGTTCGCGGTCATCCCTCAACAGACGCGAGTGTTTGGCCGTCGGCGGTTCCGAGGTAGCTAGGCGATGTCGGCGAAGCGAGCACGGAGCCACCATGAGAGCGATCCGCATCCACGAGTACGGCGGCCCAGAGGTCCTCACCTGCGAGGAGATCGACACGCCCGTCCCCGGGGACGACGAACTGCTCGTCGAGGTGAAGGCGGCGGCGGTCAATCCCATCGACGTCGCCGTACGCGAGAACCGGTTCCCCACCCCCCTCGCGCTGCCCAAGACCATCGGGTCGGACGGCGCGGGAGTGGTGGCCGAGTGCGGTCCCGGCGCCGGCGAGCTCGCTCGCGGCACCGAGGTCATGTTCACCGGTCTGGGCGTCGGCCGCCAGGGCAGCTACGCCGAGTACGCCGTGATCCACCGGTCACAGGCGGTCGTCAAGCCGGCGGAGCTGGGCTTCGAGCAGGCGGCGGCGATGGGTCTCGTCTTCCCCACCGCCTACTACGGCCTGGTCGAGCGGGCCGGCCTGCGCGACGGCGAGACCGTCCTGGTCCAGGGCGCCGCCGGCGGCGTCGGCGGCGCCGCCGTGCAGCTGGCGCACGCGCTCGGGGCGCGGGTCATCGCGGTCGTCTCGGACCCTGCCGACGGCGAGCGGGTGGTCGAGCTCGGCGCCGGCGAGATCGTCGACCGGCACGAGCAGGACGTCGCCGCCGAGGCCCGCCGACTCACCGACGGACGCGGCGTGGACGTCATCATCGAGATCGCGACCACGGAGAACCTGCGGGCCGACCTCGGCACCATCGCCAAGGGAGGCCGCGTCGTGTGCATCGGCCAGGGCCCCGGGGCGACCGTCGAGGTACCCGTGGGCGAGGCCATCGGCATCGACGCGACCGTCCTCTTCAGCAGCTCGAGCAACGCCGGCCGGGCCGGCATGGCCGGGATGCTGAGTGAGATCGCCGCGATGGCGGCCGACGGCCGGGTCTCGCCGGTCGTCGGGGCGACGCTCCCGCTCACCGACGCGACCAGGGCTCATGAGCTCCTGGCGGAGCACCACTTCGGGAAGATCGTGCTGGTGCCTTAGTCGCCCTTGCCGTTGCCGCGGATGGCCTCGGCCCGCTTGCGCTGTGCCTCCGCCTGCGGCTGGAGGGCGCGGAACGCGGCGGCCAGCGTGACGAGGCGCTCGCTCTCCGACAGCGACTCGAGCAGTGTCTGCTTGACCTCAGGCCCGAAGTCTACCGCGCCGGCGAGGCGGAACGACAGCGGGGCGTCCCCCTCCGGGACCTCGCCCTCGGGCACGCCGGTCGCGTCGAGCAGCTCGAGGAACGCCTCCGTCGCCGACTCGCGGACACGGGCGGAGCCCATCTCCTCGTCGGCGACGAACTCGACCTCGGCCCGCAGGTAGTCCGACTCGACGTCGTCCGGCTCCACGAGCTCGTCGATGCGGAAGCGTCGCCGGCCCTCGACCAGGATGTTCATGCGGCCGTCGTCGAGCTCCTCGATGATCGCGCCGACGACTACCGTGCAGCCGGTCACCGCCAGATTGCTCTCCTCGTCGACGAGCACGATGCCGAACTCCGTCTCGCCGTCGCGGCACTCGCCGATGAGACGCTTGTAGCGCTCCTCGAAGATGTGCAGCGGGACGCTCTCGCCCGGCAGCACGACGAGGCCGAGCGGGAAGATCCCGAGCATGGGTACGTCGCGGTCCATGGGCAGACTCTACCAGCGGCGACCCACGTAGATGAAGGCGGCGTTGCGGTGGCGGCCGATCTCATCGACGCTCTTCTCGACGCGGACGTCACAGAACCGTTCGCGGAAACGGGCCTCGAAGGTGCGATCAGGCTCGGACGACCAGAACGCCGCCACGCCGCCCTCCCTCAGCGCCGCGGCCACGTCGGCGACGCCCTCGTCATCCCAGAGGCGGGCGTTCTCCTCCCGCACGAGCCATCCCGGTCCGTTGTCCGTATCGAGGGCCACGAAGTCGTACCGTCTGCGGGCCCTCCGCAGCGTCTCCGCGACGTCGGCGACGACGACCCGCACTCTCGGATCGCGCAACACCCGGGCCGCGCACTCGCCGCCGTGGAGGCGGAACCACGCGACGACGAGCGGCTCCAGCTCGACCATCGTGACCGACCGCAGCCCGGGAAGCGACAACGCTTCGTCGAGCGCGTGACCCACTCCGAGCCCACCGATCAGCACATCGAGCTCCCGCCGCGGCAACGACGGTGCCGCCACCTCCACCAGGGCCCGGCTCGACGTCTCGTTCTCAGTCGAGATCAGGAAGGCGCCGTTGCAGACGACTTCCAGATGGCGACCGCGCCGGCGCAGCGCCAGCTCGCCGCTCCGGCCGACGCCCCTGGCGACCGTCTCTGCCGACGGAGCGCCGTCGCACCACGATGAGACCGTCCCCACTTCAGGCCTCCCCGGCGATCAGCCGCCGCCGGCCGCGTAGCCGTCGATGAGCGACCGGCAGCGGGCGCGCACCTCGTCGGGCAACGGCGGGACGTCGTTGCCCGCGATCAGCTCCTGAGCCCGCTCCCAGGCGTCGCGGACGAGCGGTGTGCCCGCGTACTGGTCGAAGCTCTCGCGGCGCCAGAGGCGGGGCCGCCACAGCTCCCCCTCCCGCGACCGCCGCCGGGTGCTCTTGCGACTGAGGAAGTGGCCGCCGATGCCGACCTCGACCAGATCGTCGATGAGGGCGGCCGCCTCGTCGACAGGGTCGTCGCGGACGAAGCGCTCGAGCGCCTTCACCGTGTCGGCGTCGAGCACCGTCTTGGCGAGGCTGGCGGTCTGGGCGCTGTCGAGCAGCCCGAACGCCAGCATGACGTCGGCGCCGGCCAGCGCCGTCGCCATTCCGGTGATCGCCCCCTCCACGCCGGCCTGCAGGTCGCACGCCTTGGCATCGCAGCTGACGGCGCTGCCCTGCGTGAGCAGACCGTACTCCTTGCTCATCTCGATGCAGATCATGTTGATGAGCCCGTCCTCCGGAGCCCCCGAGAGATACAGGCCGCTGCGCATCTCCGCTACCGCCGACCCGACCGCCGAGACGAGCGGGCAGCCGGGCACCGCCAGCTGGAAGAGGACGACGCTGCTGAGCAGCTCGGCCATGTTCAGGATGCTGGTGCCGAGCACGCTCATCGGCCCCGTCGTCCCCATCTGCGGCATCGGCAGGATGAAGACCGGGCAGCCGGCGCGGGCCATCAGGATATGGGCCTCGGTCATCTCCGCGTCGTGCTGCAGCGGCGCGATGGTGCAGTTGGTCGCCGACCAGATGGGCCGCTCACGCAGCGGCGCGCCGGCGATGGTCTCCAGCATCTCGATCATCACCGGCGCCTGGTCGGGGCTGCGGACCTCGTCCTGGAGGTGCTTGCGCGAGTGCTCGAAGGCGATGCGGGCCATCTCGAGGTTGCCCAGCCGCGAGTCGACGTCGCCCGGGGTGACCGTCGCCCACGTGAAGTCGATCTCCTCGACCGCGTCGTACAGGCACATCACCGTGGCAAGGTCGGCCTCGGTGCCCTCGTGACGCTCGCCGGTGAGGTCGTCGAGCACGTACGTGGCGGCGCCGTCGCTCGTGTAGAGCATGCGACCGTCGCCGACGGTGCGGTCGTAGGCCGGCTCCCTGCCGGCGAGGAAGACACGCTTCGGCACCTGCTCGAGGCAGCGCTCCACCAGCTCCCAGGGCATCCTGGCCGTCAGCCGGTCCTCGTCGACGTCGGCGCCCGCCTCCTTCAGCGGAGCGGTCAGCGTCGGTGTGTTGTACGCGACGCCGATGTCGGTCAGCAGGCGGACCGTCTGCTCGTGGACGAAGGCCATGTCGGCGTCCGAGAGGTAGTGGGCGTCGATCCTCGCCATCCGGGTGCTCCTGTCGTGTCGTGTGTCTTCCGGTGCGCCGGAGTCCCTCGTTCCAGCACGAGGTCCTCAGCGCGGCGCGAGATCCTTGGCGGCGACTCTGGGGTGGCAGGTCGCGCCGAACTGCCCGCACCCCTCGCATGGGCCGAGGAGGAGCTGCTGCTCGCGGCACGCGTCCACCGGCTCGTACCCCGAGCGCAGATAGAACCCCGGCGCCCGGGCCAGGACCCAGAGGCGCGCCGCACCCCTCCTCGATGCCTCATCCTCGGCCACCTCCAGGAGCCGGGAGCCCAGTCCCTCTCCGCGCCTGTCATCGGCGACCGCCGTCCAGGCGATGACGTACATGCCCTCACAGTGCCGCAGCGCGATCGTCCCGACGAGACGGTCGCGTTCGAACGCCCCCCAACGGGCGAGCATGCCCTCGATGTCGCTCTCCGCGTCTTCGAGGCCGGCCGCGCGGCCGAGCGCCAGGGCAGCACGGTCGTCGAAGGCGATCTGTCTGACCTCGACGTTCACGCCTCCCTCAAAGGCGGGCCCTGAACGATCGCAGCACATCGGCGATCGCGGCCCGGGCATCGTCGCGGAGCGGCTCCACCTCGTGCGCCGCGAGCAGGTCGCGCGCGTAGGCGGCCGCCTCGGCGACCAGTCCGTCGGGCCGCGAGTCGGCGCTCGCGGTCCCGCGCCGGAACACCTCCGGTTGCCAGAGCTCGCCTTCGCGCAGGCGGCGCCGCGTCGACTTGCGGCTGAGGTAGTGGCCGCCGATGCCGACCTCGGCGAGGTCGTCGTGCAGCATCTCCGCCCGGTCGACCTTCTGTCTCCCGGTCAGCCGCCGGATCATCCCGACAGCGTCGCAATCGAGCACCGTCTTCGCGAAGCTCAGCGACTGGGCGCCGTCGAGCGTGCCGAATGCAAGGATGGACTCGACCCCCGTCAGCGACAGCGCCACGCCTGCGGCCATGCCCTCGGCGCCCTCCTGGTAGTCGGGATAACGCCCGTCGCCGCCGGGGCCGGCGCCGTGGGTGGGGAGGCCGTAGTGCAGGCACATCTCGATCGCCGCCAGGCTCATGAGCGTCGCCTCGGCGGCGCCGCACAGGTACAGACCGGAGCGCATGTCCGCCGCCGCCGGCTCGGGGCCGGCGATCAGCGGGCAGCCGGGTACCGCCAACTGGAACAGGGTGACCGCGCTGAGCAGTTCGACCATGTTGACCACGACGGTGCCCATCGCGCTCATCGGCGCGGTCGTGCCCATCAGCGGCATCGGCATGACGACGATCGGCACGCCGGCCTCCGCCAGGATGAGGCTCGCCTCCGTCATCCCGGGGTCGTGCTGCAGCGGAGAGACGGTGCAGTTGATGGTCGAGAAGATCGGCCGCTCGTGCAGGGAGGCGTCGGCGACGACCTCACAGATCTCCACCAGCGGCCGCGCGAACTCGGGCGCCCGCACCTCGTCCTGCAGATGCTTCGAGCACTCCTCGAGGCAGAGGATCTCGATCTCGAGGTTCGCCGTGGCGGGGTCGAGGTCACGTGCGGAGACCGACGGCCAGGCGTAGTCGACCTGAGGCAGCGCGTCGAACAGCCGCATGAACTGCCTGAGGTAGGCGGCGGAGCCGGCGTGGCGCTCGCCGGTCTCGTCATCGATGACGTAGGTCGCCGTGCCGTCGGTGCAGCAGGCGAGATACTCCTCGCCAAGCGTGATGTCGTGCCGCGGGTCACGGGCCGCGAGGAGGATCCGCTCGGGAGCAGTCTCGAGGGCGGCTTCGACGAGCGCCCACGGGATCTTCGCCGTCAGCGCCTCGCGGTCGACCGGCGCTCCGGCGGCAGCCAGCACTTCGATGGCCTTCGGCGTGTTGAAGCCCACCCCCACGTGCTCGAGCATCCAGACGGTCTCCTCGTGGATGCGCTGCTTCTCGTCGTCGCTCAGATAGGTGATACGCGCCTGCGCCATCTCCTCCACGTCCTTTCGCCGGACACCGTCCGGCCTCCGATTCCCACGTCGCGCCTTGAGCGGCGCCGGCGCCAGCCCTCAACCCGAGCCGCGCACCGTGCCGATGATCTCCCGGATCTCCCGCTCTGCGTCGTCGTCGAGCGGCGGCACCTCGTGCGACGCCAGCAGCTCCCTCGCCCGCTCCACCGCGTCGCCCACGAGCGAGCGAGCGACGTAGTCCGCGAACGGTCCGCGCTGGAAGACCGTCGCCGGCCAGATCTCGCCGCTCCTGTAGCGGCGCCGGGTGCTGCGACGGCCGAGGAAGTGACCGCCGATGCCGACCTCGACGATGTCGTCGATCAGCGCCTGTGCCTCATCCAGGGTCTGCTCACGGACGTAGCGGCGGATCATGCCGACAGTCTCGCAGTCGAGCACGACCTTGGCGAACGACTGGCTCTGGACGGCGTCGAGCGTCCCGACCGCGATGAGCGAGTCGGCGCCGGCGGCGGCGGCCGTCAGACCGCTCATCATCCCCTCGGCGCCGGCCTGCAGGTTGCAGGCCTTGGCGTCGGTGGAGACGCCGGTCGCCTGCGTCGGCAGCCCGTACTCACGGCTCATCTCAAGACAGATGAGATTGATCAGGCCTATCTCCGGCGAGCCGGCGAGGTAGAGGCCGCTCCGCATCTCGGCGACCGCGGCGCCGACGCCGGCCACCAGGGCGCACCCCGGCCGGGCGAGCTGGAACAGCACGACGGCGCTCAGCAGCTCCGCCATGTGGACGATGCAGGTCCCCAGGATGCTCATCGGCCCCGTCGTGCCCGCCTGCGGCATCGGCAGGATGAAGATGGGGACGCCGCGGCGACAGAGCTCGAGGCCGGCCAGGGTCATCCCGGCGTCGTGCTGCAGCGGGGCGATCGTGCAGTTCGTCACCGAGAACGCCGGCCGCTCGCGCAGCGAGGCGCCGAGAGCCGCCTCGTAGACGGCGAGCATCGGCGCCACCATCTCCGGCGTGCGCACCTCGTCCTGGATGTGCTTGGTCGTGTTCCGCAGGCAGACGGCGTTCATCTCCAGCGCCTCCGTCTTGGGGTCGAGATCGGACGCCTGCGGCGACGGCCAGACCGTGTCGACGTCGTCGAGCGCGTCACAGAGCCGCATCATGTCGGCGAGGTCGGCGCTCGTACCCTCCCGCAGCTCCCCGCTCAGGTCGTCCAGCACGTACGTCGCCATACCGTCACTGGTCACGACGAGCCGGCCGCCGCCCAGCGTTCGGTCCCTGGCCGGGTCCCGGCCGGCGAGCAGCACCTGCCGCGGCACGCTCGCGAGGCAGCGCTCGATCAGCTCCGCGTCAAGACGCGCCGTCAGCCGCTCTCGGTCGACGACGGCCCCCGCGTCGGCGAGCAGGTCGACGGCCTCCGGGCAGTTGTACGCCACGCCGACGTCCACCAGCACACGGAGCGTCTGCTCGTGCACGAATGCCCGCTCGTCCTCGGCCAGATACGTGAGCCTCGGCACCGCCAGGCCGACCACCGCCTTCCCTCTCGATCACGGCACCGCGCACGCTACCACGCGGCGCACCTCATCTTCGGGGGAGATCCTCTCGCGACTCGTACAGCGTGCTGATGTTCGAGCAAGAATCGGCGCATCCGCGACTGCGGCCGCACGCTCTTCGCACCCCACCGGGGGTTCCCCATCATGCCGCGCCCGCCACCTGAGACCCCGCCGACGCCCCAGCGCGCCGTCAACGGCCTCAGGAACGCGAGTGGCCCGCCCGAGCCGAAGCTCGTGCGGGCCACTCACCCATCAATCCCGGCGGCGTCCTACTCTCCCGCGGGGTTGCCCCCGAAGTACCATCGGCGCTGGAGGGCTTAACTGCTCTGTTCGGAATGGGAAGAGGTGTACCCCCTCCGCAATGACCACCGGAAACCCTTCCGCGCACTCACGCCATCGCACATTGTGCGGACCGTCTCTGAGCGCGCGATCACGATCGTGTGCCGGCGCCGACACGGACCTGAGAGCTGCATAGCGGCGTTGGTGTTTAGAGTCAAGCCCTCGACCAATTAGTACCGGTCTGCTGAACGCATTGCTGCGCTTACACATCCGGCCTATCAACCTGGTGGTCTACCAGGGGTCTTACCCTCTCGAGGAGGTGGGAGATCTTATCTCGGGGTGGGCTTCCCGCTTAGATGCTTTCAGCGGTTATCCCGTCCAGACGTAGCTAACCTGCAGTGCCGTTGGCACGACAACAGATACACCAGCGGTCTGTTCATCCCGGTCCTCTCGTACTAGGGACGACTCCCCTCAAATCTCCAGCGCCCACAGCAGATAGGGACCGAACTGTCTCACGACGTTCTGAACCCAGCTCACGTACCGCTTTAATGGGCGAACAGCCCAACCCTTGGGACCTACTTCAGCCCCAGGATGCGATGAGCCGACATCGAGGTGCCAAACCCTCCCGTCGATGTGGACTCTTGGGGAGGATAAGCCTGTTATCCCCGGAGTACCTTTTGTCCGTTGAGCGACCGCGATTCCACTCTCCACGGCCGGATCACTAAGCCCGACTTTCGTCCCTGCTCGACTTGTCAGTCTCGCAGTCAAGCTCCCTTGTGCCTTTACACTCTACGCACGGTTTCCAATCGTGCTGAGGGAACCTTTGGGCGCCTCCGTTACTCTTTGGGAGGCGACCGCCCCAGTCAAACTGCCCACCTGACACTGTCTGCCAGCCGGATCACGGCCTGGCGTTAGAAGCCCGGTACACGAAGGGTGGTATCCCAAGGTTGACTCCACCGAGACTGGCGTCCCGGCTTCACAGCCTCCCACCTATCCTGGACGACGTGCACCAGACTCCAATATCAAGCTGCAGTAAAGGTTCACGGGGTCTTTCCGTCTTGCTGCGGGTAATCGGCATCTTCACCGATACTACAATTTCACCGGGTCCCTCGTTGAGACAGCGCCCAAGTCGTTACGCCATTCGTGCAGGTCGGAACTTACCCGACAAGGAATTTCGCTACCTTAGGACCGTTATAGTTACGGCCGCCGTTTACCGGGGCTTCAATTCAGTGCTTCGCCATTCCGAAGATCGGCTAACACATCCTCTTAACCTTCCGGCACCGGGCAGGCGTCAGCCCCTATACATCGTCTTTCGACTTAGCAGAGACCTGTGTTTTTGGTAAACAGTCGCTTGGGCCAATTCTCTGCGGCCCCTCCCAGCTCGACTGGCCAGCAGTGTCACCAGGAAGGGCGCCCCTTCTCCCGAAGTTACGGGGCCATTTTGCCGAGTTCCTTAACGAGGGTTCTCCCGATCGCCTGAGTATTCTCTACTTGCCCACCTGTGGCGGTTTAGGTACGGGTACACACTTCGCTCCCTAGAGGATTTTCTTGGCAGCATGGTTTCAGCGGCTTGCCGGCATACGCCGGCTGACATCTCGTCTCAGGCTTGAGGTGCGCGGCTTTTCCTACGCACCGCCCTACGCGATTGTCCGTGGTCGACCAGCGCCACGGTCCGCCTAACCTACTGCGTCCCCCCTTCGGTCGAACGCGAAGCGGTAGTACAGGAATATCAACCTGTTGTCCATCGCCTACGCCTGACGGCCTCGGCTTAGGTCCCGACTGACCCTGGGCAGATTAGCTTTACCCAGGAACCCTTGGGCATTCGGCGGAGAGGTTTCTCGCCTCTCTTTCGTTACTCATACCGGCATTCTCACTTCCCAGGCCTCCACGGCTGACTTGTCGTCGCCGCTTCGGCGGCCTGGGAACGCTCCCCTACCGATCCAGCTTGCGCTGAATCCCACAGCTTCGGCAGCTGGCTTGAGCCCCGTTACATTATCGGCGCAAGAACACTTGACCAGTGAGCTGTTACGCACTCTTTCAATGATGGCTGCTTCTAAGCCAACATCCTGGTTGTCTGAGCACTCTCACATCCTTTGCCACTTAGCCAGCACTTAGGGGCCTTAGCTGGTGGTCTGGGCTGTTTCCCTCTCGACTACGGAGCTTATCCCCCGCAGTCTGACTCCCGCACTCTGGAGTAATGGTCTTCGGAGTTTGTCTGATTTCGGTAACCCGGTGAGGCCCCTAGACCAAACAGTGCTCTACAGCCATTACTGAACATGCGAGGCTATACCTAAATATATTTCGGGGAGAACCAGATATCTCTGCGTTTGATTAGCCTTTCACTCCTATCCACAGGTCATCCCCTCAGTTTTCAACCTAAGTGGGTTCGGCCCTCCACGGGGTCTTACCCCCGCTTCAACCTGCCCATGGATAGATCACGCAGTTTCGGGTCTACCGCCTCTGACTGATCGCCCTGTTCAGACTCGCTTTCGCTACGGCTCCGTTTCCTTAACCTTGCCAGAGACGAGTAACTCGCCGGTCCGTTATGCAAAAAGTACGCCATCACCCGGCAAGCCGGGCTCTGACCGCTTGTAGGCCAGTGGTTTCAGGTTCTATTTCACTCCCCTTCCGGGGTTCTTTTCACCTTTCCCTCACGGTACTAGTCCGCTATCGGTCGCCAGGGAGTATTTAGCCTTGCGGGGTGGTCCCCGCGGGTTCCGACCGCGTTTCACGTGTGCGGTCGTACTCAGGTGTCCGACAAGGGAGAGGTCGCAGTTTCGCGTACGGGGCTTTTACCCTCTGTGGCGAGCCGTTCCAGGCTCTTCCACTACCGCGGCCTTTTGTGACTCCCCCATCGTCATGCAGAACGATGACGTCAGATCCTACAACCCCAGACCAACTAAACCTGCACGTAATCCCGTTGATCCGGTTTGGGCTGTTCCCGTTTCGCTCGCCACTACTCAGGGAATCGAGGTTTCTTTCTGTTCCTCTGGGTACTAAGATGTGTCAGTTCCCCAGCTTGCCTCCGCGCACCCTATGTGTTCAGGTGCGGGTACGTGCGCATTACCACACGTGGGTTCCCCCATTCGGAGATCCCCGGGTCAAAGGTTGTTCAGCACCTCACCGGGGCTTATCGCAGCCGTCCACGTCCTTCTTCGGCTCCTGGCACCAAGGCATCCACCACCGGCCCTTAATATCTTGACCGGAAAAAACACCATTGCCGCTATGCAGTTCTCAAGGTTCGCGCCGGCGTACCGGCACTT
>Ga0209164_1000156_pt1 | contig 218463 bp, 175 predicted proteins | sample MTBNYHSulfiMetaG_FD_187458 | JGI IMG/M metagenome (GOLD analysis project Ga0209164, IMG submission 187458) | Enrichment culture microbial communities from rom New York Harbor, USA that are MTBE-degrading - MTBE-NYH (New York Harbor Sulfidogenic)... | ecosystem: Environmental > Aquatic > Marine...
ACAGGACCTGAAAGACAGAATCCTCAAGGGTATGAATGAAATCAATGCTGAGCCAGTCGTCCATCGCTGGAGAAAATTCGAATTCGCAGACATTTGATTGTCTATTTTTTGATGAAACGTACTACTATATGACCGTTGCCAACCTGGACGGAAGTCAACAAAGTCAAGAACGTCCCAGAGACCCCCAGTTTCCATTGACTTATGGCCTGGTTAGATGTAAGAACATTCAACAAAAGCTGGGGGCCGCCTTCTTTCCGTAATGCAAGAAGAGGGATGTGAAATGGCCAAAGATGATCCAAAAAATCCCGTTACTCCAGACAGATGGAGAGCGGGGTTTTGTATTTTGTGGCGCTGAAATCGGAGGACGTAATGTGGGCCAGTAAGAGCGTGAGACGGTAAATTGCGGGTAAATGGTAGGTTGGGTAGAGCGGAGGGAAAGCCCAGGACCTCGCTTATCAGCCATCAGCCATGAGCTATCAGCTATTTATGTACGACTATTACGAAACCAACGCAGCTGAATATTGCGCATCCACCATCCAAATCGATCCATCTTCATTCCTGGAGCCCCTGGCGCGACACTTGGCTCCCGGCGCAATGATTCTTGACATTGGGTGCGGCTCCGGCCGGGACATGCGATGGTTCAAAGAACGGGGCTTCAAACCCACAGGGTTTGAGCGGTCTCCAAGCCTCGCTGAAATGGCCCGGTCCCATTCAGGCTGCGCCGTGATTGAGGGCGATTTCGAGACATATGATTTTTCCGGTCTGTCCGGGGATGGCGTTGTGCTGACGGGCGCCCTGGTCCACATCCCGCACGACCGTTTTAAGGCCGTCCTTATAAACATCCTCCAGGCGCTGGTCCCCGGAGGCCACGCCCTTATCACCCTGAAAGAGGGCCTGGAACTGAAAGAGACATCCCACGGCCGCACCTTCTATCTTTGGCAGGACCCTGATCTGCGAAGCGTTTTCGCAGATCTGAACCTCAGAGTGGTGGAGTTTTCCCGGGACGTCTCCAAAGTCCGTGATACCGACATCTGGCTTGGATATGTGTTGAAAAAATCGACCTGATATTCGTAGGGTTCGGGTTATTCGTGGTTAAGAGATGAGTCATCCTCCTAAAAGTGGCGGCCCTTACATGGCTCCCGGCCTTATTCGGGACAAAGTGGCCGAGCGATTTTCTACCATGAACCCATCGATCCCCATCACCCGTCTTTCCGGTCAAGACCTGCGTGATCAGATCGGCCGCACCATCCTGCAGGAGGCCCACGGCCTCTACACCCAATGGCAGCGTCAGGACACGGAAGGTATCCTCCGAAAATCAGCCGATATCTTTGAGGCCATCCTTGCCGGTCTGAAACTGCATGGTCTGGATCAAACCGACCTAATTCAGACCCGGGAAGATCGCCTAACCATGTTCGGGTCCTTTGATGATGGCAGGTTCCTTCAGGGGACAGGGCCTGAACCCGGCCCCTGGACCGTCGACGACACCCCCGCCTTCCTTTTCGCCCCAACCCAGGCAGACCGGTTCATTTGCCTCATCCGAAGCGAACTGGAACGTAGCGACCGGGCCTGGATCGCCTCGGCCTTCTATTCACCAGGCGTGACCAACCTCCTCATCTCCAGCTTCATCCGGTTCATGGAAGAGGGCGGGCAACTCTTTGTCCTCACCTCTACAATGGGCAACGTCAACCGGCCCGAGCATCTGACTCATCTCAGGGACATGGTCCCCGGCATCCGTGTCAAGGTCTATCACCCCCTTGAAATCCCTCTCGATCAGGCCCCGCCCAATTTCCACCCCAAGGCCTATCTCTTCCACCACCGCGACGGCAGAGGTGCTCTCCTGATCGGCTCTTCCAATTTTACCGAGGCTGGTTTTCTCAAAAATGTGGAGTGGAATTATTTCTCATCCGACGAAGTCAACCTCTCCTTTGACGGCGCGACCCCATTTGAGACCGCTCTTCATGAGTTTTCCCGCCACTGGGACCAGGATGCTGTGGACCTGACTGACGAGTTTCTTTCGGCCTACAGGGAGCGGTGGCAGCCTCCGGATACAGGTCGCCGGGAACTCTTCGAACCACCGGCCCATGAATGGTCTGCCCCAAAGGTCTCACCCAACCCGGCCCAGACCGACGCCCTGGAGAGTTTGAGCCGTTTGCATGATCAGGGAGTGAAAAAGGCATCGGTAATTGCGGCCACTGGTGTGGGCAAGACCCACCTGGCTGCCTTTGATTATAAAGCCTCCGGCGCACCCCGGCTCCTCTTTATCGCCCACCGGGAGAACATCCTGATCAAGGCGCGGGACATTTTCAGAAGTATTCTTGGAAACCCGGGATTCGGCGAGATCCTGGGGGCTGGACAGGATATCCGGGAAGATCCCGATGACGTCTTTGCCATGATACAGACACTGGGCAGAGAGGAAAACCTTACACGCTTCTCCCCGGACCATTTCGATTACCTGGTAGTGGACGAGTTTCACCACGGCATGGCCCCCACCTACCTCCGTGCCATCGACCATTTCAGCCCTCGCTTCCTCCTCGGCCTCACCGCCACGCCCGAGCGGATGGACGGCAGGGATGTGCTCCGGCTGTGCGACTATCAGGTGGCCTATGAGGTCAGGCTTCTCGATGCCGTGGACAAAGGCTGGCTCGCCCCGTTTCAGTATTTTGCCATTCACGACGAGACCGATTACCGGCAGATCACCTGGCGCGGGACCCACTATGATGAAGAGGAGCTGACCCGCGCCCTGAGCAATGACACCCGCACCACCATCATTGCTGCGAATCTCAGAAAATATCTCCCCAGCTTCGGTAAGATCAAGGCCCTGGCCTTCTGCAGCTCTATCTCCCACGCCACCTATACGGCCCGAAGGCTCACAGAAGACCACGGGATCAAAGCCGTTGCGTTAACAGGCGCTACACCGTCCCAAGAACGCATGGCTGCCATCGAACGACTGGAGAATGAGGCCGACCCCCTTAACGTCATCTGCACGGTGGACATCTTCAACGAAGGCGTGGACATTCCCGGCCTCACCCACGTGCTCCTGCTCCGGCCGACCCAGTCCTTTACCGTCTTTTTGCAGCAACTGGGCCGCGGGCTGCGCATTGCCCCGAACAAGGACTTCCTGGTGGTCATCGACTTTGTGGGCAATTTCCGGAAGGCCCATGTCGCCCCCCTGGCCCTTTCCGGCTACACCTCCATCCAGGAATTCGCAGCCGACGGCGCACTGGCCTTCAAGCGAACCGGCCCTGCCTGGACCCTTCCCAGAAACTGTTTCCTCGACCCCAATATCCAGGTCCAGCGCATCTGGGACCGGGAAATCCGCGCCATTCTTCGGGGAAAGATATCCGTGGAGGATCGCCTCAAGGCCCTCTATGCCGACATCCGCGCCGATCTGGACGACACCTCCCTTACCTTGTTCGATTTCCTGAACAACGCTTACCAGGTGGACCCCTATATCTTTATCCGCCATTTCGGCAACTGGCTTCGCACCCGGCTGGCCTGCGAAGGCTCTCTCAGCGAACAGGAACAGGCCGTCTTGGACACCCCGGGCGAGGCCTTCCTCACCCATCTCGAAGCCGGCCTCAGTCCGGTCAAGTCCTACAAAATGGTTGTCCTCACCGCCCTCCTCGACATGCCCGGTGCCTCGTGGAACATTGACGGTATCGCCGCACGGTTCTACCGCTTCTTCATGGACTACCCGGATAAACGCTTCGATTATGATGAGCTGGCCGCCGCCCCCGACCCGGAGAATTTCCCCCTCACCAAGGTCAAGGCCAAACTCCTCCAGATGCCGCTCCACTTCCTCAGCAACACCGACAGTGATTGGTTCATCCTTGACAAGCCTGCCAACACTTTCTCCCTCAAACCCGAGCTGGCCCCATACTGGAACGACCCCTTTTTCCGCAACCTAGTAGCCGACCGCGTCCGCTTTGCCCTGACCCGCTATTTCTCCCGCAAGGCCCAAGTCGCAGACATTCCATATACCCCGGACATGGTCAAGACCGGCTTCTCTGTCCCCCGCGATTTCGCCATGGCGTTCTACTCCGAGAATCCTTTGAAACCCGGAAACAGCCGCAAAATCAGACTGAAGATCAATGGCAAACGTCATGATGTCCTGTTTCAGCGGCCTGGCCCTGATCGAGAATATCGGATTGTATACGAGACCGAAAGTGACCTGATCCATGCGTTGAGAGACTATGTTGGCGACCGTCTAAAACCAGCTGAGACAGCGTTCACGATTAAGGTAGCCGGAAAAAACGAACTGACTGTTGAAAAGCCCAGCGCACGGGTTGATCTGAGAGGCATTGTCGTTGAAATACCCTATACCAGGAAAACGGATATCGGATACACACTGCAGTTCCGCAGGATTCTATCTGAAAACCCGAGCGGGAATGAATGGACCCTCCAATTCGACCGAAACGGCTACACAGGCAATATGGAAATTGAAATCTCTAAGCCGGGCACCTTCTCAGCATGGACCGGCCAAAGATATGACGACCCTTCCCGGTTTCCGGCTCGGATTAAAGCAGCCGCCACTGCCCTCTTCGCTGAGGGATTTAGAGGTTCCTTTCATGTTAATGCCGAGGCGAAGGAGGTTCGAATCAGACGTAAGGAAACGTTTATAGACCTTAAATAGTAAAAGCCTCCCCATGAAAAATATTGATTGAGTTTGAACCAGTTTTCTGGTCAATGATTAAATGGTGGTTGAAAGTTGATCCCCACAAATGGCGAAATGGATATAGATCAAAAAGTGCGCCTTCTAGCGTTTGACTGGTTGACAGAGCAGGTGAGAATCCATGGCGATGTATTATCGCGATCGATCTTATCCAAAGGTTTTGTGAAACTGGCTCCCCTGCTCCATGTTCAGGGTGTGGGGGATGTCCATGCTTTTATGCTTTTTTTTAAGCCAGAGGAATTCAGTCCAGTCCGACCCAGATGGGAGATGTCTAAACAAGGATGCGGTGCCGCGATCCACGCCCATTGGCTATTTCTATCAAATAAGAATAGAGAACTGTATTGGACTGGGACGATGAATTTGACGAAATAATCCATGGCACTGACCGTACCGGTTCGATGCTGGATGAAGGTTCTAGGTCGGGTCTTGATCCGATGGATATTACCGACCCCACCAGCGCTTACGTTTTCCTCAGCGACGATGCTCAGGATGAAATCAGTGGCACCAGCACGAAGAGGATGAAATGCGGGGTGTGCGGCCACCGATTCATAGGTGAGATCTACAACAGATGCCCGAAATGCGACAGCCTTGATACAGAAGAAGCGATATCAATCCTTGAGGACGAAGAGGATTCTTCAGATCAAGCTAACATGAGGTGCATTGATTGTGGTCACACTTTCGTTGGGGAGATCTATGACCGGTGCCCGGAATGTTTCAGTTCCGATGCCGAGCAACTAACTGAAGAAAATGGAGATGAAAACTGGTGAAACCGGCTGAGGTTGGACTGGACTTACCCAAATGATATCTCACAAATTCAACAGGTTGAGATATCTTGACTAATGTTGTGAGTTGCCGTAACCCCCTTAAATGGTATACGGACTTGGGCCTATCATTTCCGGGTTTAACAGTGGTGTAGTTGCAAGCCCGTCCATATGCTCTGAATCATAGGTCGGCTTGACAGGAATCCTTCAGGCGTTTCTTTTGTGGCGGAAAGGAGGGTGATCCCATGACAAAAATAACCTTTCCGATCATTGAGGAAAAGCCGGTCATGTGGGGCTATTACCGGGATTTCCACGATGCGGATCGCTACAAGGCCATTGTGGACGCGGACACAGGGAAACTCCTTTCGATCGTCTCCAAAGATTACAGGCTGATCCGGCATGAACAGGCCATTGATGAACTTGAAGACATCCTTTATGGCGCCGAGGGTCTGGGGCCTTTCTCTGTCAAAACGGAATTTTACAACGATGGAGGCCGGATGCGCCGGTCGTACGGATTTGAAAAGGTAACGGTTGAGGTTGGCTTGGGTGAAAAGGTTCACCCGGAACTCTTGCTCTACAACTCCTACGATCTGACTTGGCCGTTGATACTCCTATTGGGAGCCTTCCGTTTTGTCTGCACGAACGGCCTGATTGTGGGCGAAAAATTCTATCAATTCAGAAAGCGCCATGTCCTTGAGCTTGAGCGCATGGATTTCACCGAGCAGGTGGTGACTGCCCTGGAACGGTTCAAAAAACAGGTTGAAACCTGGAAGCGATGGGAAACGCAGCCCTTGTCCCTGATCACCTACGAAAAGGTCATGAAGGCCATGGGATTTGGAAAGCGGGCCACCGAGACGGTTGAGGGCAGAATAAACGAAGACGTTGAAGGGTTCTTGGATGACGGGTATCCGCAGCCGACCGTATGGATGTTTTACAACGTCATAACCTGGTACATCACCCACAGGACCGTTTCACTGAATCACCGGGTTGAATTGGAGAACCGGCTCAGGAGGGCCGTGGTTCATTTGGGGAATTGATTGGCTTCCTGAGAGCCACGGAGAGCGACGTTTAGGGAGTGGGCAAGGGGCATATGGGGGTTAAAGTTTTCTGTTTCGCCTCTGTATGTGGACGATTTCAGGCGTGACATCCTCCAGTGCCTTTGCTATATTTTTAATTGCCTCCGCTCCCATGGCAGGACGAGTAAGTGTAGGCCTGTCATGCTTAGGCTCGGATAAGTCGCTAACCTTACCGAGTTCATCGGGGGTTAATTTTTTCAAACGCCGTCAATGGCGCCGATCTCGATCTATTTCGTGTAGCACCAGGACCTCTGAGAGGCACGAGGTTGGCCGTTTTTGGAAAAGTGAATGCCAAGATAGGGTTACAGGCGTAACTATGTACAAAAAAATAGCTGGGGGGCCACGTGCCACTTCCGGTCAGGAAGGCGTCGCGCACACGTCCGAAACGAGCCCCGGCATACCAAGCGAGGAAAAAATATTGATCCTGGTGGAGGTGAACGGGATCGAACCGATGGCCTCCTGGCTGCAAACCAGGTGCTCTCCCAGCTGAGCTACACCCCCACGATGCTACGTTCTAGCAAGGGCCGTTCAAAATCGGTGCCAGTAACGCGAAAACGGCTGAGCTTTCCGGCGACCCTGCAGGCGCAAGATAACAGTACTCTTCAGAAGGTCAGGTGTCAAGAAAAGGCCGGAGGTGTGAACAATATGAAAGGCCGGTTTCCAGGTGTGGGGAGCCGGTTTGTTGTCTCACCACTGAAAAAAATGACCAAGAAATGACCAAAGGCGGGGCTCCCAAAAGAAAAGGGGTACTGCCTATAAGACGTAACCCCTTGATTTTACTGGTGGGCGTGGGAGGGATCGAACCCCCGACCAATTGATTAAGAGTCAACTGCTCTACCAGCTGAGCTACACGCCCACATGGTCTTGGCTCGGTGATGGTACATGGCGCGCCCGGCAGGACTCGAACCTGCGACCTACGGGTTCGAAGCCCGGCGCTCTATCCAACTGAGCTACGGGCGCCATCAAAAGTGCGCCCTTTTTATCAAGATAGCCACCTCTTGTCAATAGAATTTTTTAAAAATGGCTTGACATGCATGCAAAAGTAAGTTAGAAAGTCTTTTTTATCTTTTTGAGAAGCAGGACACAGAATATGAAGACATTTGTTGCCAAAGAACAGGACGTCCAGAAAAAGTGGTTTCTGGTGGACGCCACCGACAAAATCCTGGGAAGACTTGCAGCCCAGATCGCCATGCGTCTGAGGGGAAAGCATAAGGCTGTTTTCACCCCACACGCCGACACGGGTGACTTTGTGGTCGTCATCAATGCGGATAAGGTCGCCCTCACCGGAAAGAAATGGAACTCCAAGACATATTACAGGCACAGCGGTTATTTAGGCGGTCTGAAACAGATTTCGGCCAGGAAACTGCTTGAAAAGAGCCCCGAAGATCTCTTGCGTTTTGCAGTCAGAGGCATGCTCCCCAAAAACAGTCTGGGACGACGTCAATTGAAGAAGCTGAAGATATATGCCGGATCGGAACACCCGCATCAGGCTCAACAACTGGAGGCATTGGAGACTTAATGGCAGAAGAACGAATTCACGCCACAGGCAAGAGAAAATCAGCCGTAGCCCGTGTCTGGATGAAGCCGGGGACGGGCGAGATCATCATCAACAAAAGGCCGTCGGATCAGTATCTGGATCGCGAAGCGGACAGGGCCACCGTCCTGGAACCCCTTGTCCTCACGGATCTGCGGAATAAATTCGACATCGACGTCAACGTAAACGGGGGCGGCGTTTCCGGGCAGGCCGGGGCCATTCGGCACGGCATCAGCAGGGCCCTGGTCGAACTGGATGCGGGGCTGAGGGAAACACTCAAGAAGGCGGGATTCCTGACCAGGGATTCGAGGATGAAGGAGCGAAAGAAATACGGTCAGCCCGGCGCAAGGGCCCGGTTCCAGTATTCCAAACGTTAAGCGCCGCTCACGTCTATGGCACGGACAAAAAGGGAATCCAGACCGGATTCCCTTTTTTTTGGTATCGTGGATCACAGGAATATCAGACTCATCGTGGCCTATGACGGTACGCGCTACCACGGGTGGCAGCGGCAGAAAAATGCCCTGACGCTTCAGGAGATCATTGAAGAACAGATCCAGGTGATGACCGGAGAGCCTCTGAGACTCATCGCTTCGGGGAGGACCGACGCAGGGGTCCATGCCCTGAATCAGGTCTGTAATTTTGTCACCCGTTCTACCCTCCCCCTCCATTCCCTGCAAAAAGGTCTGAACTCCCTTCTTCCTGAAGATGTTTTTGTCAAAGATGCGGCCTATGTCCCGATCCATTTTCATTCCAGGTACAGTGCCAAGAGTAAGATGTATGAATATCGGATATTGAACAGCGCGACCCCCGATATCTTCCAGCGCAATTTCCTGTGGCAGATCCGCCCCCCTTTAAACGTGGAAGCGATGGCAGTCTGCCTCTCTTATCTGAGGGGTTCACATGACTTCTCGTCCTTCCGGTCGTCCGGGAGCGGCAGCAGCGACCCGGTCAGATCGGTGCTGAACGCGGAGGTCGATGGCCCAGAGAATGGACGCCTGCGGATTGTCATCGAGGCGGACGGTTTTTTAAGGCATATGGTTCGAAATATTGTGGGAACGGTGGTGGAGGCAGGATTGGGAAAGATGAGCACCGGCCGGTTCAGGGAAATCCTATTTTTGAAAGACCGGCGGCTGGCCGGCATCAAAGCTCCTCCCCAGGGGCTCTTCCTGATGGAAGTAAGATATTAGTCAGTGGGGTCATCTTCCTTCAGGCTTCGGGATACCGAGTGGTAGATATTTTCCCATACTTCCTCAAAGGAATTGACGCTCAACCTTCCCACCTCAATAAATTTGACCACAATCTCTTTGGTGATCTTCAGGACAAGCTCATCTTCTTTCTTCATTCCGAATCTCCTGTAGAGGTTCAAAGCCTGAAAGGTTCAAGGGTACGGGATATCAAACCCCCGCCGAACAGAAGAAGGCCAATTGATCAGTTCAGCGGGGGAGCCAAGAAGAACCTTCGAAGCCCTCCTTAGAGTCCATAACCTATCATTGGGGAATCAAAAAATCAATCAGCGCCCTGAAGCCAGATCCCCGGGACCCCGGCCCCGCATTCTGGACATCGGCCCTCCATGATTCTGTTCCGGCTTACATGAAACCCCACACGGTCTATCAAGAGTGACCGGCAGTTGTGACAGAAAGTCTTTTCACCCTCATCCCCAGGGATATTGCCGGTGTAGACATACTCCAATCCGGCTTCATATCCCAGATCCCTGGCCCGCCGGATACTTGCAACCGGCGTCACGGGCCGGTCCACCAGTCGGTACGTGGGATGGAATCGACTGATATGCCAGGGGATGCCGGGGTCGGTGTCTGCTAAAAAGCGGGCCAGATCTTTGAGCTCCTCCTGCGAATCGTTCAGACCCGGGATCAGAAGCGTGGTCACTTCCAGCCATATCCCCATCTCTTTCATCAACTCTATCGTGTTGAGCACAGGCTTCAGCCTGGCGCCGCACTGTTCTTTGTAAAATCTGTCATTGAACGCCTTGAGATCCACATTTGCCGCGTGAAGGTCGGGATGTATTTCCTCAAGACAGCCCCTGGTCATGTAGCCATTTGAAACGAAAACATTTTTCAGCCCTTTTGAGGCGGCGGACCTGGCTGTCTCCAGGGCGGTCTCAAAATAGACGGTCGGTTCGGTATAGGTGTAGGAGATGGATGCGGCCTCGTTCTTCAACGCCAGCCGGACGATTTCTTCAGGGGAAATATCCTCCCCCACGATCCGGTTCTGATCAAAGGGCATCTGGGAAATGTCGGCGTTCTGGCAGAAAGTGCATCTGAAATTACACCCGACCGTGGCGATAGAATAGGAACGGGTGCCGGGCATGAAGTGAAAGAGGGGCTTTTTTTCGATCGGATCGCAATGGCCGGCAATGATCTTTCCGAACACGAGGCTGATGAGGGTCCCTGCTCGATTTTCCCGGACCCCGCAGATCCCCCTGGCGCCGTTCTTGACCAGGCACCTGTGATTGCACAACAGGCAGCGAACCTTCTCGCCCTCCAGTTTTTCGTAGAGATAGGCCTCTTTCATCTCTGTGCCCTCCTTTCCTGGGCGTCAGGTCTTGGAGGTTCCTTGCTCAAAACAAGGATTGACCGCAGTCTTGAGCCTCACTTTGAGGGGAAGACTATCTGTCTTGACCGAGTATACCATGGTAGCCGCAAGCCCCAGGAAGAACCCGAATGGGGAATGTCTCCGGCCCAGAAGTTCTTTTCCAAAAGGGATCATCTCCTCCAAAAAGGAAGGGACGATCCGAATACATTGCCAGGAAATCGGCACATCACCGTAGGCCAACTTGAACAGGGATTTGATCTGCCAGAGGTTGTAGAGCGTTGCCTGGCCAAAAAGAGGGTCGCCGAAATAACCCTGAATTCTTTTCAAGATGCCGTTCCAGGAAAGGCTGTTCAGGATGCCGATAAACACCTTTCTCCGGGCGACCCTTCCTGCCTCCCGCAGGGCCAGGAGAGGATTGTCCAAAAACTCCAGCGTATGAATAAAGACCGCCAGATCGAACTCATTATCATCAAAGGGCAGATCCTCGGCCGTTCCGACCTTCACGGCAGAACGGGGCCCCAGTCGGGATCTTGCCGCTTCCACCATGTCGGCAGAGGCATCCACGCCGGTGATGTCCAGACCCAGTCTGTTGAACATGAGAAGATGGTTCCCGTCGCCGCATCCGATGTCAAGGAGCCTTTCTCCGGGTATGGGACCGAGCACGGCCAGGACCAGCGGTTCTATCGACCTTTCAATGGTCCGGCTCTGTGATGACCGGCGCCACAATTCATAAAACCTGGCGCTGTTCCTGTCGAATATGAGCGACATACTGGTTGCCGGTTGCTCGTTACGTGTTGGAGCGAAGCGGCCTCCGGCTCGGAGACGCGATGCCTCGGAAAAATCCCGTCTTCATCGGAACCGGTTAATGGGTACCGGATCCCGGACCTTTCAGCTTTCAGCCTGTTGCCGGCTCATATGGGGTTTCCTCTGACTCCTCACCTCTGCCCCAGCATCCGGTATCGAGTATCCAGTACCCAGTTTCACGCAGGCCTGTAACGGTGAAACAGGTCCACCTCTTTCTTGAGCCAGTCAGGCCAGAACGCTTCCGCTATCGGGTAGCTCGCGTCCAGGGCCTGGAAAGAGCCGTCGCCCGCAACCTTTCGAACCCTTTCAATAACATTGTATTTGACTTCATCGACGCCGATGAGCCTTGCCACGGCTGCATTGATCTCATCGAGGCTCTTGTCATAAGGATTTCCCCCCTCGAATGCCCTCTGGACAGCAAGCTCATGCAGGCAGTCAATACCCCGGTGCCATTCCTTGAAAGAAGGAAAGAACATCGGCCCGTAAGATATCCAGAACTCGAGGAACCTGGCGCCGGCGTTATAGGCCACCCAGACCGAACCTCCCTCGCTCACACTTCCTCTAACGATGCTGTCGTCTCCCATAGCGATGTTTTTTCCCTTCAACAGGGAATCCACCCCGCCGAATTTCAGTCCCACCTCCTGGGATCTTGCCATCCGCACCCCCTCCTGAAATGTACGGACAGCCTGTGGAAGCTTTATGAGGGCAGGAAACAGTTTTCTTTTCAGTCCTTCTGCGATCCCCACGCTGACCCCCCAGCCGGATTCCGGATTGGGGATGACCACATCCGCCCTGGATGACGGGTAGTGCCTGGTCAGCTCCAGACCCAGTTCTCTCCTGATCTGAAAGATCTCCTTTTTCCTGAAAAGCGAGGCCACATTTCCGAAATAGACCGCCTGAAAGATGTCCGACATCATGTGGCTGTCCATCAGTCTCTTTGTTTCAATCCCCTTAGATGAACAGATGGTCATCTCGGCGCCGTCATATTCTCTGGTTGTGGTACCCCCCAATCGCCTGTGAGAACATGATTCGGAGCATACGATAAAGGTATTGTCGATGGTGGCATAACAGAAGGGTTCAAAGGCCTTGTCGTCATTCAGCGCTACAAGATACGCCTCTTTTCCATCGTGGATCAGGGCGGTAAGGGCGAACGTTCCCCTTCCATCGATTCGCTCCACAAGCCTTCTGCCTGCTTCAAAACAGATCCCTTCCCGGGTTAGATATTTGTGCAGCAGGGCGCCGACGATCTCTGTCTTATTGTTCGTCTCAAACCGGTAATCCGGTTCCAGTTCTGCCCTTATATCGTCTTCTTTGATGAGATACCCGTCCATGGTCAGGACAACCTTGAGCAGGGAACCCCTTTTAGGGTGGATCTCAATCGGTTCAACATTCATTTTTTCAGGGATTCGTCTTTTCGTGTAACCGATATTTCCGATCGCAGCCACCGGCTCCAGGTGCTGAAATGTCCTGATGATATGATAATCAATCACCTCAGCGATCCTGCCCAGGCCTTTATGGATATGGATCCCTCTATGGTTTGCCACGGCCAAACCGGTACTGGCCTTACCTCTGTGCTGACAGGCGCCTGTCGCAAAAAAGGTTTTGCTCACCAGTTCAGGATCATTGACGCCATAGACTCCAACAATGCCGTCCATCTCAGTCTCCCTACTTGATATCCAGGTGGTAGCTCTGGAGGGACTTCACGCCTCCATGGCCCTCACGAACCTTTGCAATACCCCTTGTGGCGGCCAGCGCAGCCGCAATGGTCGTAATGTAGGGGACCTTGTATTTGATAGCCGCTTTCCGTATGTAGGAATCGTCATGTTTGCTCAACTTGCCGCTGGGCGTGTTGACGACCAGATGGATTTCGTTATTCTTGATGCCGTCCACAATATTGGGACGTCCCTCGTGCATCTTCAGAATGACGCTGGATTCAATGCCGCATCCGGCCAGGAATTTGTGGGTACCGTTGGTGGCCCTGATCTTGAAGCCCAGTTTACTGAATTGCCTCGCCACCTCTAAGACCGCCGGCCGGTCAGACTCGGAAACCGTAATCAGCACCGTTCCTTCAGAAGGGAGTGTCAGCTGGGTCGCCTCCTGGGCCTTGAAGTATGCCAGACCAAAGGAATCGGCCATTCCCAGGACCTCTCCCGTAGATCGCATTTCCGGACCCAAAAGCGGATCGACTTCCGGGAACATGTTGAAAGGGAACACGGCCTCCTTGACCCCGAAATGGGGGATGTTTCTGGGCTTGACGTCAAGATCCGCGAGCTTCTTACCCAGCATCAGCTGGGTGGCAATCCTTGCCATGGATATGTTACACACCTTCGAGACAAGGGGAACCGTTCGGGAGGCGCGGGGGTTGGCCTCGAGAATATAGACCGTATCATTGGCAATGGCATACTGGATATTCATCAACCCGACCACTTTCAGCTCAATCGCAATCCGCCGGGTATACTCATAGATGGTATCAAGGTGTTTTGCCGGGATGCTGATAGGCGGTATCACGCAGGCTGAATCACCCGAATGGACCCCGGCCAGCTCAATATGCTCCATCACTGCGGGGACAAAGGCATTGGTCCCGTCCGATATGGCGTCTGCCTCGGCCTCAATGGCATTTTCAAGAAACTTGTCGATGAGGATGGGCCGCTCAGGGCTCACATCCACAGCAGCGGCCACATAATGCCTGAGCATCTCCTCGTCGTGGATGACCTCCATGGCGCGGCCCCCCAACACATAGGAAGGCCGGACCATCAGCGGATATCCGATCCTCTTGGCGATCTCGATGGCCTCTTCCAGGGTGCTGGCCATCCCTGATTCAGGCTGGGGTATTCCCAGCTTCTGCATCTTCAGGCGAAATCGATCCCGGTCTTCAGCAAGATCGATGGTCTCGGGCGATGTGCCTATAATGTTCACACCCGCCTCGGCCAGTTCGTTTGCTATGTTGAGCGGCGTCTGACCTCCGAACTGGACGATGACCCCTTCCGGCTTCTCTTTTTCATAGATACTGAGGACGTCTTCTACGGTCAGGGGCTCGAAGTAGAGTTTGTCTGACGTATCGTAGTCGGTGGACACAGTTTCGGGGTTACAGTTGACCATGATCGACTCAAACCCCTCGTCCCGCAGGGCGAATGCCGCGTGAACACAACAGTAATCGAACTCGATCCCCTGCCCGATCCGGTTGGGGCCGCCCCCCAGGACCATCACCTTCCGCCGGTCGCTGGAGCCGACCTGATCCGGGGCATTGTATGTGGAGAAGTAATAGGCCGCATTTTCCACCCCGCTGACAGGAACCGGCTCCCATCCTTCCGTAATTCCCAGGGTTTTCCGCTTCTCCCGTATCTCCTTCTCCGTGATCCGGAGGATCTGAGACAAATAGCGGTCAGAGAATCCGTCTTTCTTGGCCTGTATGAGCAGGTCGTCAGGGAGCACGCCTCCCTTGTACGCAATGATCTTTTCCTCCAGATCCACCAACGCCTTCATCTGTTCGATAAACCAGCGCTTGATATGGGTCTTGTTGTAAAGCGTGTCGATGCCGGCCCCCTTTCGGAGGGCCTCATACATGATGAACTGCCGCTCGCTGGACGGCTCGGCCAGCAGATCGAGCAGGTCATCCAGCGGTCTTTTATGAAAGTCCTTTGCAAAACCGAGACCGTACCGCCCGTTTTCCAGGGATCGAATGGCCTTCTGGAAGGCCTCTTTGTAGGTCTTGCCGAGACTCATCACTTCGCCGACCGCGCGCATCTGGGTGCCCAGTCTATCCATGCTCCCTTCAAACTTCTCAAAGGCCCAGCGGGCAAATTTGACCACCACGTAATCCCCCCAGGGCGTGTACCTGTCCAGTGTCCCTTCTCTCCAGTAGGGGATCTCATCGAGTGTCATGCCGCCGGCCAGCATAGCGGAGATGAGGGCAATGGGAAAACCGGTCGCTTTTGAGGCCAGGGCCGAGGATCGGGATGTCCTGGGATTGATTTCGATGACCACGACCCTCCCTGTTTCGGGGTCGTGGGCGAACTGGATATTGGTGCCGCCGATCACCTTGATGGCCTCGACGATATCGTACGAGTACTTCTGGAGCTTTTGTTGAAGTTGGGGATCGATGGTCAGCATCGGGGCCGTGCAGTAAGAGTCGCCGGTGTGGACCCCCATGGCGTCCACGTTTTCGATAAAGCAGACCGTGATCATCTGGTTTTTTGCGTCACGAACCACTTCGAGCTCCAGTTCTTCCCATCCCAGGACCGACTCCTCCACCAGGATCTGACCCACGAGGCTTGCGGAGATTCCCCGGCTGGCAATGATCCGCAGTTCTTCGACATTGTAAACCAGGCCGCCCCCGGTTCCTCCCATTGTGTACGCAGGCCGGATCACCACAGGATAACCCAGGGTATCGGCAATTCTCTCGGCCTCCTCCACACTGAAGGCGGGCTCGCTCCTCGGCATCTCGATCCCCAGCCGCTCCATGGTCTCCTTAAAGGCGATCCGGTCTTCGCCCCGTTTGATGGCATCCACTTCCACCCCGATGATCTTGACGTTGTATTTTTTCAGGACACCGGTCCGGGCCAACTCCGAGGCGAGGTTCAGTCCGGACTGACCGCCGAGATTGGGAAGCAGGGCATCCGGCCTTTCCTTTTCGATGATCTCCTCCATGGCCTGCAGATTGAGCGGTTCGATATAGGTAGCTTCGGCCATTCCAGGATCGGTCATGATGGTTGCCGGGTTGGAGTTGGCCAGGACAATCTCATACCCCAGTTTTCGCAGGGCCTTGCACGCCTGGGTCCCGGAATAGTCAAACTCACAGGCCTGCCCGATAATGATCGGCCCTGAGCTGATAATCATCACTCTCTTGATGTCATCGCGTTTCGGCATAAATATCTCCTTCTAAGCTTTTCTCTTCTTCCACCTTTGAATCAGATAGGGCTTGGTCATCTCAAACGTCTCACAGTCAGCTTCAATGGCCTCTTCGGCCTGCTTGATGGACATCTTCCAGGTGCGCTTCACGAAAGAAAGGGTCCTTCCAAAATAGAGGGGGATCAGGGAATCCATTATTTCATCGGTTTTAACGCCTGTCGCCCCGTATGAAGCAGCCGTATCAAAAAGGACCCGGGCCCATAGATCTGTGGGAAAATTGAACTCCCTCTCCTTGAGTCCCCGGATCTCCTTGAGCTTCCTGTACACATCGGCCGTGAGGATCTCTTCCCATGTATGACTGAACCGCTCGAACCCCCTGTGAAACTGATGAAGCAAATTGGCCGTATCGACATCCACCCTGGGCGGCATTTCCACATCTCCGAGGCCAAATCCGAAGATGGCCGTGGGCCGGCTGTATTTGACCTTCACCCAGAATGCTTCAAACGCCTGCATCATGGAAAAAATGGTTCCCACGACCTGCCTGAACATCGGACCGAGATCGGCCCCCGGATCCTTGGTCCGGTGAATCTTGGGCCGGCCCATAAACGCCTGGCATACCTGGACCCGCTGGTTGATGGCCAGGGTCGTCATCCAGACATCAATTCCAAAATTGGCCACAGCCTCATCCCAGGACGGACTGTTCAGATACACACGGGCCAATTTGCCGCTGAAACCGAAGTCTCCTCCGATCGGCTGTCGAACCCTCCTTCCATACAGGGCCCTTGTCATGGGATACGCGATCCCATTCGTAATGGTCCCGTCATATTTATGTCTGATGTAAATGGGGGCTACATAGGAGAAACCCTGTAACAAAGGCTCGCCCAGGTGTCTGATCCATTCCGGCGTAATGCTCTTCAGGTCGGCGTCCACGACCACGACCGCCTTGGCCTTCAGGTCAACCACCTTTTGAAAAAGGTTTTTGAAATTATTTCCCTTTCCCGTGATACCGGGTTCAGTGGAAAGGTAGATCTTGGGCGCCTGGGTCGGGGTATCCAGAAACGCCTGTCGGGTGTTGTCAGGAGAATTGTTGTCGCAATTGATAATGACTGTATCCAGTTCGCTGAAATATTTATCCAATCCCTTGTCTGCCTGGGCGACGGGATAGCTGATGGAGTCCGCCTCATTATAGGAGGGTATGCACACCGCCAATTCAGCCTTTCGGATTCCCTCCGGGTTCACCTCTCTTTCAAAGCTCTCGTTCATGTGACTGCTCTCCATTCCGGCTCAAAATGCTCAATATGACGGAATTCCACCCTTCAGGACCAAACTGGTCGGAAATCCTGAGGCGCGGAATTCGGCGTTTAAGACCCGGAAAAGTTTGCCGGGAACGAATCAGGACCGGTATATCCGCCCGCTCAAGCATTCCGAAATCATTGGGACTGTCCCCGAGGGCGATGGCCAGAACACTCTTATAACATGCCCTGTACAACGCTGTAATCAGTTCCATTCCCCTTGCCTTATCATTTTTCCCCTGAAGATGATGGAACCGCCCGCCTGATGTAACCGTAAGCCCCCTTTTCTCTGCAGCCCGATGAAGCGGGGTCAAGTCCGCAGGGCCCTCCCCCTGAATGATAAACGGCTCGTCGTATTCACGCATGGCGGCCCATTGGGCCTCCCTTTTATCAAGGCCCGTCAACCGCGATATCTCCTCAAGCCCCATATCTGAAAACCCCTTGATGTCCCAACGCAATTCGCGACGAATATCCTCAAGCGCCCGGATCAACCGGACATATGGAACGCCGAGAGATATTTCCCAGAGGCCCGTCTCTCTCGCAGGGCCGGACACCCTGGAAGATCCCGCATTCGCAGCCGGGTCTTCAGCCGAAACGGCTCCAGGAGGAGGATCCGTGAACCGCTCTTTTGGAAAAAATATGCCGCCCCCGTTCTCGGAAATAAAGGGCTCCGATAAGGACAGCCTTCGACGCAGGATGTCTATTTCTACCCGGGTCTTGCTGGAGACAAGAATAACGGGTGTCCCATTTGTTTTGCACTGTTCAAGGGCTGGGATGGCCGCGTCCCATCTGTAGGTGTCATGATCCAGCAGGGTGCCATCTAAATCAGTGAAAACAAGGTAAAAAGGGGGATTCGACCCGGTCGATCTGCAGGGTTCATCCCCGGTTGTGGGCGTTTCGGCGTCAGGAAAAACGTCTCTTTTCACTTTCAACGACTTCAATTAAATCGTAGAAGATATGGGGCAGTTTGTTGGATACCCGTTCCCATGATACGGTTTGCGGCGTTTCAAACACCCAATCCTCTGCCTTACGCTCCACATCAAGTATGGCCTGGGCAAGCCCGTTTTCAAGAAAGGGCCTGAATTCGGGATGCGTACTGACAAATCTCAGAAACTTCTCTGTCATCCTGTATGGAGAGGTAAGCATCTCACCGGCTTGAAGGATGGAACTGAGGAAGACATGCTTGATCAGGTATTCTTCCCCGTCCCGATCGTAGTTCAAGTTGCTGAAGCCCGAATCATCCGAATATTTCTTCACCTGCTCCTCGGCGACTGCATGGTAGGTTACAGCCAGGTCTCTGAAAAAGGTGTCCGAAATCTCAAGGCCCTCTTCGATGACGAGGGCATTCATCAGCGTCGTGACAATATCAATAGCCATCCGGTTGAGGCCTTTGGCGCGGTCGTCGGGTGAGGGATCCTGATGCTTGTGGTCGAACGGCTCTTTTGAAAACATAACCTGGGCCGGCGATGAAGCCTTGCGGTAGACCTCGATCAACGTGAAGATCTCCACACCCCAGTTGGTGGCAAATCGCATTCGTTTCAAGAGGTCCACGTGAAACGCCACTTCTCCGGAGAGCTGATAGTTGAAGTCCAGCAGAAACTGGATCAGGTTCAACATCTTCTGCTCTTTGCTCTCCGAAAATTTTCGTTTAAGGGCGATGAGGAGGGGATCCAGAAGGAGTCGCTTTACCCGGCCATACAATCTGTTTTCCATGATCCGGGCGTAATAGGCCTTTGAAAAGTCATAATTCAAGACCACAACAGGATAAAAAAGCCGATCCAGCTGGACCCGCCTGAATGTGCGGATATCCGCATCGATCAGCCCGACCGACTCGGCGCCCAGGGCAATAGCGATGCCGAAACTGAGAAACATGTTCTTTCCCTTGCCCGGCTCACTGATGTTGAAGCCTGCCTCGTTCAGGGCATGGTAGATGCCCCTGAAGCCCGGCCCGTCATTCCACTGAATGAGATAGTTTTTGATCTCATTCCGATTTAACAGATCCCTCAGCGCAAGGGCCTCTTCCTCTTCGGCCTGATCCAGGCCAAAAATGATTTTCGAGACGTATGTCACATCCTTCAACTGCCTGAGTATTCTCTGGAATGTAGCAAAATTAGCCGGGTTCGTGTACTCACTGGCAAGGAGCGGAACAACCAGTACCGTCTTTTTCCATTTGGAATGGAGCCTGAGCTGGGCCTTCAGGTACTTCCGCTCCTGTCGAAGGACATGAAACGTCGTGATTCTGCCGCTGTGTTGTGAAAAATCAGAAATGGTCCACACCCCCTCTCCGTGTGTATTACGCCCCTGGACGTGAGTCGGAAGGCGCTTCGCGCATTATTTAAGCCTGTTCAAATGAACGGTGTCGTCGCCCCCCATCCAGGCAGGGGCCGAAGGATTCACACATACATACGCGGTCGGTGTGCAAGGCGCTTCAGCGCCTGAAAGTCCCATCGGCCGCAGTAATACCAGGAGAACTTAAACAAAACGCTGTCCTTTGTCAACATCCCGCTGGCAGCGACCACAGTCAATCGTCGAACCCGCTTTGCCGGTGGGTTTTCAGTTGAAAGGAGGTCCAATAGCTGATATGTTTCAAGAGCTCTTGACAGAGGTATGAAAATGGTCCCTTCAATTCAAGAATGCTGTCAGCTCATGTACGCATACCGGATGCCGGATCATATCAGGGCCCATTCCGTGGTCGTGGCGAAAGTGGCCCGCCTGATCGCTCGAGGTCTCCGGCAGGCAAGAATCGAGATATCTGTCGAGACCACGACGGCCGGAGCACTCCTCCATGACATCGGAAAGAAAGCTTCCCTCCAATCAGGCCGGGACCATTCTGAGATAGGAAGGCAGATCTGTCTTGAAAACCATCTCGACGAAATTGCACCTATTGTTGCAGAGCATGTCCGATTAAAAGATTATTCCCTGAACGGAAGCTACTCTGAAAAGGAGATCGTTTTTTATGCCGACAAACGGGTCAACCATGATCAGATTGTCAGCCTGAATGAACGTCTTGCCTATATAATTGAGCGATACAGCAGGGGCCGGGAACACCTCAGCCAGGCCATCAAGAAAAATTTTTTTCTCTGCACCCAGGTTCAGGAGAAACTGTTCAGGAAGCTTTCCTTCAGCCCCGAAGACCTTTACCGTATGGTGTCCGGATGCGGCATGCGCCTGTGAAATCCCCTGGAGTGGTCAATGGTTGATCCCTTTTACGCCTGGCTCTGACCCTCTTTTTTCTTCTTCTTTTTCTGCTGCCGCTTGCTCTCTGCAGGCTGTTCTTCCACCAATTTCTTTTTGTCGGATTTCTTTATTTTGGGCGCCGCCAACTTCTCGGCCTTGACTGCGGCCATCTTTTCGGCCTTCTGTTCTTTCCCTTCGATGGCCCTCAATCTCTGGCCTGTCTCCCTGATCTTGGCGCGTAATTTTCTGACCGTGGCATCCCTTGAAATCCCGTCGGCGTCAAAGCCTTTCCCAGTCAAGAGAGAAAGGCGTCTTTCCAACTGCCCGTCCCAGAACCGCTTCTGTTCCAACCTCGCATCTTTTCCTTTTGATCCCATCTTTTTACCCTTTCTTTCTGTGGCCGCATATCGATCTCCGGAACCGAATCGGCCGAACCTTCCGATACCATCACTGCCGCTGATAGACCGCTTTGCCGTGCCGGGCCGGTGCATCGGTCTTCAAAATGACTTTTCTGATGCCTGAAAACCGAAACTTCTCAAAGGACCCGCCTCAACGCGGAGTAACCCTTATAAAGTACGGGAAGGATTCTGTCAAAACGATTTGCAGCCATCTGTGATTATGTATCAGGAAATCAGGCAAGAGTAAAGGCCGCTACCTCGTATTTTTGATTCAATCCCTGCATTGGGGTGTTACAGCGGGATCCCCTGCTCAAGAAGGTCTCTGAGGGCTGCCTCAATTCCGGAAAACTGAAATGGAAACCCGGCAGCTAAAAGCTTTTTTGGGAAAACGCGCTGTCCTTCCAAGAGGACCGACCCGAACTCCCCCTTGAGCATTTTAATCAAAAAGCCGGGCACTGGGGGCAAAATCGTTGGTTTTCCCAGGGCCTTGCCCAGCGCCTCCGTCATCTCCCGATTCCTCACCGGCTCAGGGGCCGTGCAGTTAACAGGACCGGCCAGTTCTTTTCTCTCCATCAGAAAAAGATAAATACCCACGAGATCTGTTTCATGAATCCACGAAAACCACTGTCTGCCGCTCCCTAAAGGGCTCCCTAAACCTTTCCGGAACAGGGGGATCAGTTCTCCGAGGGCGCCGCCGTTTCTCCCCATTACAATCCCGAGCCTCAGGATCACCACCCTTGCGCCGAAGGCCTCGGCCCGGCCCGCCGCCGCCTCCCACTCACGGGTCACCGAGGCCAGGAAATCATCTCCCGGCCGGCTGTCCTCGTCCAGGGCCTCGTCTCCGTGGAAGCCATAATACCCCACAGCCGATGTGCTGAGCAGGGTCGTCTCTTTTTCCACCCCGCCGGACAGTGCATTCACCAGATTTGTGGTTGTCAGGATTCGGCTGTCCCGAATGATCTTCTTGGCATTTCGATCCCATTTTCTGAATATGGACGCTCCGGCCAGATTGACGATGATGTCATGTGCCGGTACGCTCGCCTGCCATGCCCCCGTCCGTGTGGGATCTCCTTCCAGGTAGAACACGCCCGGCAACCCCGCCTGGTCCGGGTTCGCAGGCGTTTTTCGCGTCAAAACGGTCACCTCATGACCCGTTCCGATCAAGTGGCGGGCCAGGGTCGTCCCTACGAACCCGGTTCCGCCTGTCATGAAAATCTTCATTGTCAGGCCCTCCTTCCTAATATGTTGAGTCGGCCTCGTTCAAGGACGCTGTCCCTCAAGGGTCTCTCGAATATTTCTCAAGATAGCCGCTGACACGGACCTTTCGGGTCGTGTTCCTCGAACTCATGTATCGGATTTTGCCAAATACGGGTCGCTCCGGCCCCCATGCCCGGTCGTACCGGCCCAAGACCCAGAAAATGCCTGAATAGGAATTCGGATCCCGGCCGTCCAGGGCAAAGCGGTTGTTCAACGCAATCATGGCCCGGAGCGCCTCTCTCGGAGAAGGTGTCCACTGAAGGATCTTTTTCCCCCACAACATGCGAAGGTAGTTGTGAATGCAGCCTTCCCGGCTGAGTTGCGTCTGGGCCGCATTCCATAAGGGATCATGGGTGTCGGCCGAGGCCATTCTCTCCAGCGGATAGAGGTAGGGTCGCTCGTCCATCTCATGAGCCGCCAGCGTATCCAGGGCCCAGGACGGGAGAGAATCATACTGTGCGTAATCGGTCCTCTGCCAGCACATGTTGAAACCCAACTCCCGCCAGGTAACCAGCTGATCCAGGAAGGCCTCGGCCGGTTCGCTCATGCCCCACCAGCCCGTCCGGCTGCCGTCTGTTCGATGCGAAATACGGTCAAAGAACCAATCCTCCCTCTTCATGATCTCGTGGAATACCTGATGGACGCCGATGTGGCCAAAGTGGAGGTAGGGCGAGAGCCCGCTGGCAGACTCCACCTCCGGGGCATTGCGGTGCTTTTCATACAGCGGGAGTCTCTTTTCCACAAACTCCCTGAGCCGTCTCTCAGCTTTCACGGCACCGCCTTCCCCCTGGACGGCTGCGACCCGGTGATCGATGGGCAACCTTGCCAGCATGTCTGCTGATCCACTCAGCATGCTGTCATCAGCCGGCGGCCATCTGTCCCGAACATGCCGTGGGACCGCATCCAGTCGCCGCAGCCGCAGGCCTCTAAACGGGAAAGGCCTGGGATGTTCGGTAAAATAACGAGGAAGCCTTTTCTGGAGAAATCGCCTGAAGGCATGGGCCGTCGGAAATACCCGGTCTGCGGCGCGCATGGGAAGGAGTCCGTTCCCGTCCACCGCTTCCATGAGCACCCCTGTTTTTCCAGCGGCTGCAGCGATCATTCGGGGAAGAAAAAAGGCGGGAAAATCGTCGGTAACCACCACGCACGCCTCCCTGGCCAGGCTTTCCAGAAGCCCTTTGCCCGCATCCGGGGCGGGTTCCACATAGGAATAGTAGAGGAGGTTGGGTCCTTTCAATCGCCGTGTATTATCCGCCATCCCCCTGAGGATGAAATGATGTAACCGATCGCTGGCCCAGTCATATCCACAGCGGAGGGCCTCCAGCGCCACCAGCGGTTTGTCAAGCTCTCTGGCCCAGTCAATGGCCCGATCCAGACTGTAATTCCATCGGGTACGCCGATTTGCGATCATCCAGTAAAGGACGTATCGACCCCCGGGAGCAACCGGTGCGCGGTTCACTTCACGCACCCGCAGATGCGGTACCGATCCTGCCAGATCCATCCCCTCACCCCCTCACGCCCTGCGCCTTATACCTCCTCAAAATATGCATCCGACAGCCCTTCCAGAAGGAGAAAGGAGACCACCTTCACCGAGAATATCTCCGCGTCTTTACTGTTCACGAAATCCCTCAGGTAGGGATGGGCCGCTGTCAGCCTGGCCCCGGCTGTGATCTTTTTTTCCCTGTCGTGGATAGGCCGGAACTCTCCTGTAATGGTCAAGGCCCGGGTCTCGAGACGCCTTTCGCCGGGATGGGCCTCCCGGGTGTCAATGAGAAGGCTGACATGCGGATTGTTTTTAAGATTCCTGTACTTACTGGTGGTTCGATACGTCACCAGATAGATCTCCCCGCACGTGTCATCCGGGACATAGGCCATGAGGGAGCAGTGAGGCCGTCCCTCGGAAACCGTGGCCAGGACACAGGTATCACGGTCCCGCACCAGCGATTTCATCTTCTCCATCATATCTTTTGCCATTCCATCGATCCCCCGTCAGCTGTTGCTTTCAATCCTTCATAGCACAAACGCCCGGATGAATAAAGAATATCAAGCTGAATTCGGCTCCTCATCTTCCTGTTGTCCATGATGTCTGAACCTGATATATTGGGCTGTTGCCGGAATTCATTACGGTCTGCCAAACCTGCATTCCGGGCGTCAGGTTCAAGGATCAAGGCGTGAGGCGTGCTGCGTTTGTGCCCGTGAGAGCATGGGAGGGCCACACTTGGACAGTGAACCGTGGCGGTGAGAACCCAAAAAGGAGCGCCTGTGACAAACCATGACCACCCCATTACCATACATGAAAGCGAAGTATTGAGTTTTTCAATCGCGAATCGGCAATCCAACAATGTTTTACAAAGGGAGGATAGAAAACCGGCATGCAAGAGCGCATCAGAGTGGGGGCCAGCCGGTGTCTTTTGGGTGAGAACGTTCGTTTTGACGGGGGCCACAAGCTGGATCATTTCATCAGGGATACCCTGGGGCAGTATATGGATTTCGTTCCGGTCTGCCCTGAGGTGGAGTGCGGCCTGGGCGTCCCGAGAGAGGCGATGCGCCTGGAGGGAGACCATGAGGCGCCCCGCCTGGTCACGGTTCGAACCGGAGCGGACCTGACGGACCGGATGCTCTCATGGGCCGGTCAACGGGTCCGTGAACTGGAAAAAGAGGATCTGTGCGGCTTTATTTTCAAGAGCAAATCGCCTTCCAGCGGTATGGAACGGGTCAAGGTTTACACTGAAAAGGGGATGCCGGTCATGCGGGGCGTGGGGCTGTTTGCCCGGGCCTTCAAGACCCATTTCCCGCTGCTGCCGGTCGAAGATGAGGGAAGGCTCCATGATCCCAGGCTTCGGGAGAATTTCATTGAGGGGATCTTCGCCCTGAAACGCTGGCGCGAGACGTTGCGCCAGGGAAAGACCATGGGCTCTCTGGTCGCGTTCCATACCTGCAACAAGCTCCTCCTGCTGTCTCACAGCCCCGCGCATTACCGGAGCATGGGGCAACTGGTGGGCCAGGGCAAACAACTCGCTCTGGACGAATGCTACAGCCGATACGAGACCCAGCTCCTGGAGGCCCTCAAATTGAAGCCGACCGTCAAAAAGCATGTGAATGTGCTCCAGCATATGATGGGGTACTTCAAGAAGGTCCTCTCTTCGGACGAAAAACAGGAACTGCTTGAAATCATTTCCAGCTATTATGAAGGTCTCGCCCCGCTGATCGTGCCGATCACGCTCTTCAACCATTATGTGCGGAAATATCATGAGCCCTACCTGGGCCGGCAAACCTACCTGAATCCCCATCCCACGGCCCTCAAGTTGCGCAATCATGTATGAGGATGGCTCGGGCCTTGAGGGTCCGGCCCCGGGCTGCGTGATCCGTCAGGGCATGCCCCGATCCTGAGTCTGCCCCTGACCATCCCATGGCATCAATGCCCTTTGGGTCCCGCCCGTGCCCGGATCGGCAAAAGAATCCATGTGACCCCCCATCATGGAGAACCCTTTTAATGTGAGCCTGCTGCAGGATTGTCCTGTTGTCGGAAATATGAAGCGCCGCGTCGGCATTTGTGATATCATCTATCTCCGGGGTCAGCCGAGAAGGTGATGTCATCGCCAACCATGGGTTTATCCCTGGCTTTACGTGTTGTATATCCTGAATATTCACTCACGCTTCAGTGAGTTGACCGGGGATCAATGTGTCAACATTCACCCGGTGGACGCGAATCGGCGGCTATCGGATTTTTTAACACCAAGACTTAGCCCCGGTCTGTGCCGGCAGCTATGCCTTGAGGTTATGGCGTTCTCTACGAACAATGGCAGGGAGGTGGGTCATGAAAAGAAGAGGCGTGATAATGGCAGCGTTCATGGCAGCGGCATTAATCTGGATCATCCGCCCGGGGATGTGCGGGGCGAACAGCGCCCCGCCGACGACGGTGGTCAAGCTGATTTTTATCCATCACTCCACAGGCGGCAACTGGCTCGCCGCTCCCAATGAGGATCAACCTTACGGGGGCCTGGGTTCCGCCTTGATGAACAACAATTATTTTGTGAGCGCCACCAATTATGGATGGGGGCCTGAAGAAAGCATCGGGGATCGGACAGACATCCCCGACTGGCCCGAATGGTTCACCGGCGTGAACAGTGCGACGATCCTTGCAGCGCTTTATGCAGAAAACGGTCAAAATATCGGTGACTGGGGTTCCTGGCCCCGTCTGGGGACCGATCCCGGGGGCGAGAATCGGGTGATCATGTTCAAATCGTGTTTTCCCAATTCCGACCTGTTTGGAGAGCCCACCGATCCGCCGGGGACAGAACCCAATGATCAGTTTACGGTGAGCAATGCCAAGGCTGTTTACAACAACCTGCTGACCTACTTTCAAAACCGCCAAAACAAGTTCTTCGTCGTCATCACGGCGCCGCCGCAGAATCGAAACGCTTATGCCGAGGACTACCAGACCCCGGAGCATCGGGCGGCAAATGCCCGGGCGTTCAACAACTGGCTGGTCAACAACTGGCTGTCAGGGTATCCCTACAAGAATGTCTGTGTATTCGACTATTTCAATGTCCTGACTGGGGCGGACAACCATCACCGGTATTTCGAAGGCGCCATCCAGCACATCACCACCACGGACAACAATTTTGCAGCCTACCCCACCGATGAATCGGACAGCCATCCGAATACTGCGGGGCAACTGAAGGCCGCAGAGGAATTTGTTCCACTTCTCAACTACTACTATAACCGGTTCACTTCCGCATCTGAGCTATACGTTAGCAGCAACGGGGACTGTGGGGACAGAAGTCCCTGCTATGACGCAATTCAGGGCGCTATTGATGCTGCAGTTACCGGATCGGTCATTTTGGTAAAACAGGGAACCTATGCAGAATCAATCAGCCTGGGCAGTGCCAAGACGCTGCTTATCAAGGGTGGCTATAATTCAACATATGACCAGCAGACAGCTGATACGACATTCATCCAGCAGCCCGGCCGGACGACTGTTCAAGCGCCAGGTGGATCCCTGACATTTCAAATGGTAACCATAAGGCCTTAGCGAACGTAACTCTGCCGTTGACCCACCGCTTCCAGTGCTTGACCCGGAAAGGTTCTGCCGTTCCGGGTCCACCTGCACTCCGGTTCAATATGTTCAGCGCACCATAATGCGTGTCCCCAAAGATTATAGGCAATGATTGCGAAAAATCTTTAACTGAAAATGCATAAATGGAAAGGGATTCTGCCAATAAAGGCCAAAGTGGCAACTGTGATATTGGCCATTATGGCCAGAACAGGACCCGTGAGAGAAGCAGCTCGCCGGCGAGTCATAGGAATGCAGCCGAAATAAATCAAGATATCAACAAATTACTTGAAACCCTTGCCTGACGTTAAGAGTGGCACATTGTTTGCTGAATATCCTGCGGGAGACGCATGAATATCAGCCGACAAAGTAAACTCCGTTGTAACTGGACAGGATTGACAGGATCAGCCTGATTCGATTCACATTTTGGGTTGAGGCATTATTCTTGAGGACGTCGCCAGGAAAGCGTCCGGTTTTTTCATCCTTTCCAAACCACTAAGTTTAGGAGGCAGGAAATGAAAGCAGGGAAAATGAAGGCGAATTACGTGGCTATTATTTTGATGCTGGGACTTCCATCATTTATGTCAGCCGAAGAAATTCCGGTCAACTTTGTCGACGCCAATTTGAAACTGGCTGTGGAAACCACGCTGGGCATTTCCGATCCAACGCCAACCGTTACTGAACTTTCAGCTTTCGGTCAAAATGCCTTGGCCATGAGAGGGAGGGCCACAAACGCCCCCAGGGAACTCCCCATGTTGGTCAGGACCACGATAAGCAGGATGCGGGTGATCTTGTTCTTCCAGAAACCCTTGACAGAACCGATATCTTCCGGGAGGCGCTCGAAGTCCTTCACCTTGGGCTTGCGCAAGAAGATTTCTACAAGCCCCGCCACCCAGCCAGCGGCAATCATTGGATTGAGGGATGTGACGGGAGAGGCCGCAATGGCGGTCAGGACGGTCAGGGGGTGGGCCAGCGACACGGCCGCCCCGATACCCGCGAAGACCCCGTTGGCCAGGACCCACCATTTGATCATGTGAGATCCCGCGTCAGCGCCTGCCATGAAAAAACCTGCGATGATCAGGCCGATAACAACCGCCGGAATGCCCCATTTCAGAAAACCGACGAGTTTCCCCCTCGGTGGAACGACTTCCAGGGCCTCGATGTCCACCGGTTTGTTCCAGTATTTCTGAATCCCCGGCACATGTCCGGCCCCCACGACGGCCACGATCCGCTTTCCCGGGGCCGTCCGTATCTTGGCCGCCAGATACTGATCTCTTTCGTCAATCAGGACCTGCCGCAGTTCTGGAAGGAGATCCCCAAGTTCGGCCAGCAGGGCTTCGAGGACATCCTTTTCTTTCATTTTTTCGATGTCCTCTTTTTCGATGCTCTCGACCTCGCCAAAAGATGTGATGAGCTGCGCCAGCAGCTTGATCTTTGTCCAGAGCCCCATCAGACGCCATGCCCTCGAAAGCGTGGTCCGGATATCCCTGTCCGCAAGGTGTACTGCAGCGCCTGCACTTTCTGCAGTCTTGATCGCACGGATCATTTCCTCGCCCGGTTTGATCCCCAGTTTCCTGCCGATTTTTTTCTGGAAAGAGGCCAGCATCAGGTTGGAAAGGAGAAGAAAGGCCTTCTTCTCTCGAATAACTTTCATGAGATCGGTGTTTTTCCAGCGATTTTCCTGGGTTATGGCCTGGTATCTGGACTGGCACAGCTCAACACAGACCGTGTCCGGCTGCTCTTCTTCGATCACCGCCGCCACGAGATCAGCGCTTTCCCTGGATACATGGGCCGTCCCCAAAAGGGTGATTTCCCTGTCTTCAACGGCCAGTCGATGCCGGTTGTCGCTCTCAATCATCAGGGCTCCTCGATTCGGATATACGGTCAAACAGGCCCTGGCTATTAGCATAAATCCCATCCCTTTCCAAGGACTTTTGATTTCCGCTTGACCTGAAGGCCCATCTGTGGTGGAAATATCTTTTTCACCCGGCGGTATTTGAAGGGTTTCAAATGAAAACCATAGCATACCAGCAGAATCATGCGCGGCTTCACCCAGGGACGCTCGCCGTGATATTCCTGACCGTTCTGTTTATGGGCTGCACGATCGCCCCTGACTCGGGGAGGATGGAAAAGAACCTGGTCAGCCATGAGGACCCGGTCTTTGATAAACGCTTCCGTGAGCTTTCTTTTCAGGACATTGACCTTCAGCGGCTCTGGATTGAGAGAAGCCATTGGGAAGCGCGTGGAGACGTCCCGATTCACAACAATACCTTTGCCGAAATCACGGAAGCATGCAGAAACGGCGTTGTCAACATCTATACCAACCGTCTCGAAGAAAAAGAGGCGCGGTTCGGGCTTTCTCCGAACGATATCCTGCCGTTCAGGATCCCGGTGATTTCCAACCTCTTTGACATCGTTCCGTTTAAGGTTCCCATCCCTTACAGGGACAAGGGGTTCAGTCTCGGATCCGGATTCATCATCAGCGAGCAGGGCTATATTTTGACAAATGCCCATGTGATCCACAACGCCACCGACATCCGGGTGGTCCTCTCGGAGGCCCGGAGGGAATATCCGGGCAAGATTATCGGCGCGGACCGGATTACCGACACGGCGCTCATCAAGATTGAGCCGGACCACCTGCTGCCGGTGCTCCCGTTAGGCAATTCCGATGCGCTGCGGGTCGGTGAAATGGTGCTCGCCATCGGCAACCCCCTCGGGCTCAGGCACTCGGTTACCTTCGGGATCGTTAGCGCAAAGGAAAGGGTCTCGCCGGCGCTGAACGAAGACCTCGTGGACTTTGTTCAAACGGATTCGGCCATCAACCCGGGCAGCAGCGGAGGTCCGTTGCTTAATTTTCACGGGGAAGTGGTGGGCATCAACACAGCCGTGGTGTCCCAGGCCCAGTCCATCGGCTTTGCCATCCCCATCAATACGGTAAAAGCAGTGATGCCGATGCTCGTCCTGGGTAAAACAGAAAGAGGGTGGTTCGGTGTGAGGGCCGCGCCCCTGACAGGAAACAAGGCAGTTGAACTGGGATATTCAGATGGCGGGGGGATCCTCGTTCTTGAGGTGGACAAGGGGAGCCCGGCCCAGAAGGCAGGGATCCAGCCCGATGATATCATTGTCGCACTGAACGGGCGATCCATGGAGAGTTTTCTGCTTTTCAGGCGAAAACTGCTTAGTCTCTCTCCCGGGAACGAGATCCATTTGACTGTTTTCAGAAAAGGGGAGACACGGGACATATCGAGCACACTGGCCAGGAAAGAGGCGGACAGTTAGCTTTTGAATGTTTCCAGATGCCAGGTTGAGATTCCATGGCCGCATTTTTTGAGACCTTTGCCCGCTGGATCGCTCTTAACAGGTTAACGTTGGGATTGAATAGCGACAGGAGACAGTGTTTATATTGATGAATCAGTTGACGGCACTCAAGGGGTTGCGGACCACTTTTATCGTGCTGATCTTCATTCTTTTCAGCCCGTTGCCTTCCCGGGCTGCAACGGTCCAGGTGGAGACCCTCCGGTCCAGGGATGCCTATCGTGCCGGTGGATCATATCCGGTACGCTTCAGGGTCAAGATCGCGCCCCTGTGGTATATCCACGGCCCCGGATCGGGTCAGGACGGTCTCATTCCCACGAAACTTGTCTTTCCCGAGTCGCCTCTGTTGGCGGTGAAAGAGATACACTGGCCCACTCCGGAGAGGGAGCGTTTCCCCTATGCGAAGGAACCGATCGAGGTCTTTAAAGGAGAGGTCGAGGTCAGTGCCCGCATTGTGATCAGCAGAGAGGCCCCTGCCGGAAAACAGGAAATAGCCGGGAAACTCTCTTACCAGGCATGTTCATCCAATTCCTGCCTTCCACCTGAAACCGTTCCGGTCAGCCTCTCCTTTGTGGTTGCCCCGCCGCAAGCCGGTAACAGCTCCGGGGACGGCCTGCCGGAAACAGAGACGCAAGTCGCTTTCCCGCGGTCAATGCCTGCCGGTGAGGCCGGGGCCGGTCTCTGGCTGACCCTGATCGGGATCTTTTTAGGAGGTCTTGCGCTGAACCTGACTCCGTGTATCTATCCGCTGATTCCGATTACGGTCTCTTATTTCGGGGGGAAAGGTGAGAAAATCGGAGGAGGGATTATCAGCCATGGACTTCTCTACATCTGCGGGCTTGCCTTCACCAATTCCATACTGGGCGTCACCGCCAGCCTTTCGGGCGCCATGCTGGGCTCGGCACTCCAGAATCCGATGGTTCTGATTGCCGTGGCCGGGATACTCATCGGTCTGGCCACGAGCTTTTTCGGGCTCTGGGAGATACGGTTGCCGTCAGGGCTGACCCGTCTGGCATCCAGGAATTACGGGGGCTACTTCGGGACCTTCTTCATGGGCCTGACCCTGGGTATTGTCGCAGCTCCCTGTCTGGGGCCCTTTATCTTAGGGCTTCTGACCTATGTGGGCCAGAAAGGGGATCCCTTCTTGGGGTTCCTCTATTTTTTCGTCCTCAGCATCGGCATGGGGCTGCCGCTTGCCGTGCTGGCTGTTTTTTCGGGTGCACTCAAAAAGCTCCCCATGTCCGGTGGCTGGATGGAATGGATCCGGAAAATTCTGGGCTGGGTCCTCGTGGGCATGGCAGGTTACATCCTTCAACCCCTGATCCCGGATCCCGGGGCGCGGACCGTCCTCTTTGCCGTGATCGCATCGGCCGCCGGGCTTCACCTGGGCTGGCTGGACAGGACGCGCCACGAATCTTACGTCTTCTCAAAGGTCAGGAAAGGTCTGGGCGCCCTCCTGATCGCCGGGGCTGTTGTCTTTTACCTCATCACTCCCCGGTACGTGGAGGGTGTCCCCTGGGTCCCCTATCGTCAAGGCGTGCTGGCTGAGGCGGCCCGGGCAAAAAGGCCGGTGATCCTGGATTTCTACGCAGACTGGTGCGGGCCCTGCAAGGCGATGGAAAGAAATGTGTTTACAGCCCCGGAGGTTGTGGAACTGAGCAAAAACTTTCTGCCGATCAGGGTGGATCTGACACAACGGCATCCTGATCAGGAAGTTCTTTTGAAGCGTTACCGGATCCGGGGCGTTCCCACCATCGTGTTTCTCAACGACCGGGGAGAGGAACAAACGGGGTCGAGGATCGAATCTTATGTCAACAAGGGCGAGCTGTTGAAGCGGATGGAACAGGTTATCGGCCCCACTTCAAAATAGCAGGTGATTTCCGGAACGCTTTCGGCCTGTCAGGAGATCTTCCAGGTTGGAAAATTTTGTGACGGCCTCTTGATGACATTTCAGTCAGTCACAAGAACAGGCCGACCCAAAAAGGCGTTCGAGATGCCGCCTTCCTCTCTGAAATCAGTTAAGAACCAGGAAATTCTGTCCTTTTTCAGGCTGCCTCCTTGCATGTTTTTTCCAAAAGCGTCCAAGAGTGGGCCTCAATGGCTGAAAAAACATCTCATGGCACACTTGGTGCTAACATTACGCAGGGGAGATTTATCCCGTCCTTCTCAAGGCGAAAGAGGTGGCATCGTTTCGTGGTGGGATTGGGTTTTCATGAATGCAGAGAGCGTCATGGCGAGGAGGTAAGAGGCATGCTCCCGGTTTGATCCGGCAGATGCCCATGACCCGTGTCGAGGGCATTATGGCCAGGAAGTTGTCGATCATACGAGGCACGCTGTTGGGCGTGGCCATTTGTTTGGGGAAAGGAGGGAAATAAAATGAGGCGTCTAATTTGCTGCATCTGGATCAGTCTTTCTGTTTTGTTGCCGTCCCTGTTATGGGCAGGCGGAGAAAAAACCAGCACCCTGGTGGTGGTGGCCGACACGCGAAGGGTCAGTTCGGGCATCCTTCGCTATTTCGCAGACCTCTACAACACCGATCCCTGGATGTTCGCCGTGTGGGCCGTGGTGCTGACCGCTGTCTACGGGGCATTTCTGGGAGTTGTCATGGATTTCATCATGACACGCACCGGGCTCGATCTCAAATCCAGAAAACTCATTGAGCACTGAGCATAAAGGAGGGGTTCATCCATGGAATGGTTATATCTTTATATGCCCATCGCCGGCGTAAACATCTTCTGGCCGGGGCTGGTCTTGATCGGGTTTTCTGTCGGGACCATCGGGGGGTTCTTCGGCATGGGCGGGGCCTGGATGGTGACGCCCGGCTTGAACATCCTGGGTTTTCCCATGGCATTTGCCATCGGCACGGATATGGCCCATATCGCCGGCAAATCCATGATTTCCACCATGCGCCACGCCAAGTTCGGCAATGTGGACTACAAGCTCGGCCTGATCATGCTCATCGGCACAATGGGCGGGATCGAAGTAGGCGCGCAGATGGTGATGCACTTCGAAAGACTTGGAAATGTGGGCCCGGTCGTGCGCTGGACCTATGTGATTTTTCTGGCCCTTATTGTATGGATGGTCTTCTACGATTACAGCAAGGCCAGGAAAAAGAAGAGCACCCATGCAGCCGAAGGTGAGCGTGGCGTAGAGGGCGTTACCTGGTATAAGACGCTTCACCGGATCAACATTCCCCCCATGATGCATTTCAAGGTCGCGGGGATCACCTGTTCGATGTGGTTACCCATCCTGGTCAGTTTCCTGACCGGTGTTTTAGCCGGTTTTCTAGGGATCGGCGGCGGGCTTTTCCGCATGCCCGCCTTGATCTATCTCATCGGCGCACCCACCCATGTGGCGGTAGGAACCGATCTGTTCGAGGTCATGATTTCAGGGCTTTACGGGGCCTTCACCTACTCGCTCAAAGGCAGAATCGAGCTGGTAGCCGTGTTTGTCATGCTGACAGGAGCCGCCATCGGCGCCCAGATCGGCACCGTGGCCACCAAGTATGCCAAAGGCTACGGGATCCGGGTGGCCTTCGGGATGGCAGTGGTAGCCTGTATGGTTTCCATCATTCTCAAACAGTTCAAGTTTGATGATCCGGCCGCGGTGATCATCTTAGGGGCCATCGGTTTGCTCTGTCTCTATATAATCGCTATCCTCTGGAATGGGGCTAAACAGGAACTGCGGGAGAAAAAGCTTGCCTTGAGCAGCGGAACCACACCGCAGCATCCGGAATGAAACGGAAGGAGAAACGATCATGAAATGGACAATGCTATGCCTGATGGCGCTGCTGGTGTTTGGACCTGCCGGGTCCATGGCTGCGGCGGCAGATGTGAGTCAAGGGAAATGTATTACCTATGACAGGGAGAAAGGCGTTATCACCATGGAGGAGTACGACATCAACTTCAGTACAGCGGCCCCCTACGGCCAGCCCACCGGGCGGATTACCGCTTACCAGGCCGGAAAGGCCTTGATCGGGCTGCCGCCCGAACCCGGAGACATCCTCAGGATCGCCTACAAGCCCCAGGGGGATGCGAAGGTCGCCCTCAAAGTGATGAATGTCTCCAAGCAGGACCTGCGGAAAAAATGAGCCAGGAGACCTTCACCCGTACCATGGATGACACTGGAGTGAGATTACCATGAACATAAGGCAAAGAATGGTTGTTATCGGGATGGATATCCTGATTCTGGCGCAGTTGACCTACGCCGTCTACATGGCCCAGCAAAGTCCGTCAGAGGTGGCGTTTGTTTTTCTGAAGAACTTTATCCCGATGGTCATGCTGACCCTGGTAGCTGGAAAGATCGTGCTCAAACGGCTGGCATCCGGCCAGATGGCCGAGAGTGAATGCCGGAAAGATCGCTCCGGGTAGGTCTCAGGTTCTTCATCATCACGTCCGGCTGCCGCGGGACCCATGGCCGCGGTTTTCAGAGGAGCGGTCCGGCCCGGGATGGTCCGGGCAGGCGGCATGCGCGCGGCCAAACGCAGGCGGAGATATGGCGTTGATCCGTTGGTGGAAAAAACTTGATTTCATCAGGAATCGGCGATTCCTCAGGAGCACATCCTCGCCCGAAAAGATGGAGGTGGCTTTTCAGTTCAAGTACAGGAACTTTAAGGAGCTTCTCGATTCCAACAGTGAACTCCTCAATATCATAGCAAACATTGAATCCAAGCTCGAGGGACATGAGGTTTTTGGCATGGCCTTTGTGCAGCGGCAGGCGGTCCTGGCCGTCTTTCACGCCCTGAGGATGGCCACACGATTGAACCAGCTCAGCAGGGGAGGCCATTCTTCCCTGTTGGAACGCGTGGAGGCGATCAACAGGTGTATCCAGGAAGAACTTGAAAGACATCCCGACGTGCCTGTGGCCGACTACATCGTCCCGCTGACCCGGGTTACCCGGGACTCGGTGGACTGGGTGGGCCACAAGAGCGCAAACCTCGGGGAGGTGCTTAACCGGCTTCAGATGCCTGTGCCTCGCGGTTTTGCCGTCACCATCAAGGCCTATTACGCCCTGCTGGAGGCGAATGACCTTTCTGACGAAATCGAAACCAGAAAGACCGAGATCAACCCCGGCGACCTGATAAGCATCCAGCGCGTGAGCGAGGAAATCCAGGGGTTGATCATGGGCGCCGAGGTTCCGGAAGGCCTGGCCAACGAGATGATAGCCGCCCATCGGGATCTGGGAGGGAATGGAGCCCCGCCTCCGAGGCTCGCTATGCGGAGCAGCGCCCTGCAGGAGGACAGCGAGGATCTCTCCTTTGCCGGGCAGTACCGATCCATTTTGAATGTCCCGCCTGAGAAGTTGAACCACGCCTACAAGTCCATTGTTGCAAGCCTCTACACGCCCCACGCCATCTCCTACCGGCTCAGCAGGGGCATCCGTGACGACGACCTGGCCATGGGTGTCACGTGCCTGGAGATGATCACCTCGGTGGCAAGCGGCGTCATGTACACCCGCCATCCCACCGGCGGGGGCCCGGATCGGGACGAGACCATCCTCATCACCGCGGTGTGGGGGCTGGGACCCTACGCCGTAGACGGTACGGTTTCACCCGATACATACGTGGTAGCCAAGGATGAGGGCCTCCATGTTCTGGAAATTAAACCCGCCCTCAAGCCCATAAGGCTCCTCGCGGGTTCTTCCGGAGAACTCTCTCCTGGTGAGGTCCCTGCTTCCCAGAGGGAGAAACCCTGTCTCAACGAGGACCATATCCAAGCCCTTGCCCGTTATGCCGTAGCCCTGGAGAATCATTACGGCACGGCCCAGGACATCGAATGGGCCCTCGATCCCGCCGGGAATCTCTATATCCTCCAGGCCAGGCCCCTGAAAGTCCAGCGGATGGAGACCGAAACCCTTGTGCCTCCCCTGCACGGCTATCGCCTCCTGGTGGCCGGCGGTGCAGCGGCCTGCGGGGGTGTGGGATCCGGGCCGGCATTCCATGTATCAACAGAGGCTGATCTGGCTAAATTCCCGAAAGGCGGTGTGCTGGTGGCGAGGCACTCTTCGCCCCAGTTTGTTGCGGTTATGTCCAAGGCCCAGGCGATTGTTACGGATTTCGGCAGTGTCACCGGTCATATGGCCTCTCTGGCCCGTGAATTCGGCGTTCCCGCCTTGCTGGACGCCCAAAAGGCCACAACCCTCATCCCTCCAGGGACGGAGGTAACCGTGGACGCCTATTCCTGCAGGGTCTATGAGGGTCGTGTCCCTGAATTGATTGCCCTGCAAAAACGGCAGGAAAGTCTCATGAAAGATACGCCGGTCTATCAGATGCTGAGGCGGATCGCAGACCGGATTGTCCCGCTGAATCTGCTGGACCCGAAAGGTCGTGATTTCACGCCCCGAGGGTGCAGGACCCTCCACGATGTCATGCGCTTTGTGCATGAATGCTCCTATTCCTACATGTTCCAGATCAGCGACGCGGTTTCAGAAGAGGGCGGAAGCGCACTGAAACTGGATAGCTCGGTTGCGCTGGATCTCTACATCATCGATGTGGGAGGGGGTCTCAAGCATGTAAGAATAGACAAGAAAAAGGTGCCGGCAGAGGCGATTGAGTCTGTACCTTTCCTGGCCTTGCTGAGAGGCCTCGGCGATCCCGTTTTCAAGGAACTGGGGCCGAGGCCGATCCATCTGAACGGATTCATGGCGGTCATGCGACAACAGCTTCTGTCTCCCCCGCTTCCGGAGAGATTTGGGGAGCGGAGCTACGCCATCATTGCTGATCACTATATGAACTTCAGTTCACGGGTGGGGTACCATTATTGCGTGGTGGATGCTTACTGTGGCCAGTCCGTCAACAAGAACTACATCACCTTTTCTTTCAAGGGCGGGGCCGCAGATGACACGCGGCGAAATCGAAGGGCGCGGGCCATCGCAGAAATCCTGCAAAACCAAGATTTCAACGTGGAAACGGTAAAAGACAGGGTCGACGGCCGATGCCAGAAGCATGAACGTCCGCGCATGGAGGAAAAACTCGAAATGGTGGGGCGCCTGCTGCAGTTTACCCGCCAGATGGACATGCTCATGGACAACGAGGCCTCTGTTGCCAACGTGGTCAGGTGTTTTCAGGAGAGGGATTATGCCATGTGTTTCAGGTCAGATCCGGGCAACTTGAATGATGTCGCCTCTCCTTGACGCGGATTTGGGAAATCCAGGTCTTTCCCTTCAAGCCGGGCGGAGAATCTTTATTGCCAGGTCTCAAACAGGGGTTTGACATCACACCTGACGATGTAACGGGTCCACCGGGGTTTGCCTTCTGTTACTGTATCAGCAGAATTGATTCAAGTAGTTCCCACTAACCTACAGAAAACCTTTTCGCTGATTTTCATTCAGTCATTGAGGCAATCCTGCACATTGCCGGACACGGACATGGCGCCGCCGGCATTAAAACTGAAAAGATAGCTGTTGGACTCGACTGTCGCACTCCATTGCCCCTGGATTTGTCCTGGAGAACCGGAGACACGGGTGAGTTCCATGGTGTCATTACCGTCTTCATTGTCCACATCAATCAATGTCAATCTCAGGATCGGTTCGCTGATGGCCGCAGAAAAAACAGAAGTTCCTGCATCGGGCCCTGCGCAGCCCAGGAAGAGAGAATAGTTGATTTTCCATATCAGGATATCCTTGGACGTGTCATAAGCATATTTTCCCGAGGCCGTATTTTCTCCCGGCGCGGGCTCTCCTAAAGTAAAGAGTTCCCAGTTTCCATTGGCGTTATTGAACTTCCACGCTGCCCAGAGAAACGTCCTGTCGAACGACACATCCCCCATCACCATGTATTGGTCATTGCCAATCTGGGTGATAAACAGGTCATCGGTATCGAAGAACGCAACCGGCTGCCCAAAACCGCTTGAAGGAACCAGGCTGATTGCCCCCACCAACCACAATGAAATGATCCATGCTTTCATCTTTCTCCTCCTTCTTGTACGGTTTAAGAACCCAAAGAAGCCCCTTTTTTGAAGCCGGGCTATGCTTGTGCCGTGTGTATGAAGAGATCATTGATTTTTTTGATCTTCCGGGTTGTTGCCGCTAAAACACACAGAGGGCCAAAAAGTTATTTCTTTTACGTGAAAAAGGTCGGGAACGTGAAGAATTCGCCCGGATCTCAATTCTTGAATTAAGTTGACAAGTTAACCCGATAAGCAGTCCCCGGATAACCTCCCCGACAGCAGGGGTATGGTTGGTGGACATATTTGCCGGAAAATGGAATAATAATAGCTCATATAAGTCAAGGAAAATCGGCCCTTCTTGAATCTTCACCTGGGTCCTTTTTTGAACCATGAACGCGTCGAATCACGCCAAACAGTGGTTGACAGATTATGGGTAAACCGGGGAGAATAGCTCCGTCATGTCATGAAAGATCAGGCGGGCTCAACCCGTGATAGAAAGGGCCTCCGTGGCCCACCGGGTGGTTCCTACAGCGCCCTGTCGTGAACAGAGAACAATAAGGATAATCACGTTAACGAAAGGAGAACACCATGGCCGAAAGTCAGAAAGCACTCAATGAAAATCGAATAAAGAACCTGGGGAGATTTGGAGAACTGCTCCCCGACGTCCTGGGCCGGGTCAGGGAGCAGGCCGTTGAGACCTACAGGGATGGCGTGCTCGATGCCAAGACAAAGAGGCTGATGGCAATGGCGATCGCCCTGGGCGCCGGGTGCCGCAACTGCGTGCTGGGACAGGCCACCTATGCCCTGGAATGCGGGGCTACGAAAGAGGAGATCCTGGAGACCCTATCGGTTGTGGTGAGCATGCGGGGAACCACGGGGGTCGCCGAGTCTTTGAGGGTCATTCAGTTTCTGGATGAAATGGAAAAATAGGCAGATTCTCAAGGCAGATCTGTAAAAGGAGTCTTTGAAAAGCCTGACTCGACGTCTTGAGCATGGGATAGGACGCCTGGCAAGCCAGGACATCCACGAGGGGCCGGCGAGATCCCCATGGAAAGGAGAACGACGGTGGAAATGCATGATCTGATACCCGACTACGGGCTTGAACACGCAGGGCTTTACGATCTTGGAGAGGTCCACTGGAACCTGTCCACCCCCGGACTTTATGAATGGGTCGTTCGCAGATACGAGGGACAGATGGCCCACTTGGGTCCGCTGGTTGTGAGGATGGGACAGCATACCGGCCGGGCCGCCAAGGACAAATATGTGGTGGATGAGCCGAAAACCACAAAAGATGTCTGGTGGGGCAAGGTCAATGTCAGATACCCTGAGGAAAACTTCCACTCACTTCACAAGCGTATGGCAGCCTACCTTCGAGGGAAGACGGTATTTGTCCAGGACTGCTACGCGGGGGCAGACGAGCAGTTCCGCCACCCGGTCCGGGTCATCAACGAATATGCCTGGCACAACCTTTTTGTCCGGAACATGTTCATCCAGATGCCCCGGGATCGCAGAATCATCCAGCATTTCGTGCCCGACTTCACGGTGCTTCATTGCCCCGATTTTAACGCTGATCCGGACGACGACGGAACCCGGAGCGGCACCTTCGTGGCGCTCCACCTGGGGGAAAAACTGATCCTTATCGGCGGAACGGCCTATGCCGGAGAAATCAAGAAATCCATCTTTACCGCCCTGAATTATCTGCTGCCCGGTAAAGAAGTCCTCTCCATGCACTGCTCGGCCAACGTGAGCAAGGATGATCCTGGTGACGTGGCTATCTTTTTCGGTCTGTCAGGCACCGGAAAAACCACCCTTTCCGCCGATCCCGACCGGCTTTTGATCGGCGATGATGAACACGGCTGGTCCGATAACGGGGTCTTCAACTTTGAAGGCGGGTGTTACGCCAAGGTGATCCGCCTATCCAGGGAGGCGGAGCCGGAGATCTACGCATGCACCCGGCGGTTCGGAACCATCCTCGAAAATGTGAGCATGAATCCTTCTACCCGGAGGATCGATCTCGACGACAGCAGCCTCACGGAAAACACACGGGCATCCTATCCGCTTTCCCACCTTCCCAATATCGTTCCTTCCCGAATGGCGGGGCATCCGAGAAACATCATCATGCTGACGGCCGACGCTTTCGGCGTCCTGCCGCCCATTGCGAAACTGTCGCGTGATCAGGCCATGTATCACTTTATCAGCGGCTACACCGCTAAGGTGGCCGGCACAGAGAGGGGGGTCACAGAGCCTGTGGCGACCTTCAGCGCCTGCTTCGGCGCCCCGTTTATGGTGAGGCACCCGTCCGTGTATGCCCAGCTCCTGGCCGATAAAATCGCCCGGCACAAAACCGGCTGCTGGCTCGTGAACACGGGTTGGACCGGCGGTCCTTACGGTACAGGTTCCCGCATGCAAATTCAGCACACCCGGGCCCTTCTCAGGGCAGCCCTGAACGGGGCGCTTGACGGGGTGGAGATGCAAGAGGATCCATTGTTCTCGTTTCTGGTCCCTAAAGAGGCCCCTGATGTTCCGTCCAGGATCCTGAATCCCAGAAATACCTGGGCCAGTGCATCGGACTATGATGTTCAGGCAAAAATGCTGGCAGGGTTGTTCCAGGAGAACTTTGCCCAGTTCGAAGATCAAACGGCGAACAAGGTGCTGGGGGCCGGGCCGAAACGGGTCTGAAGGACTCGACTGGGGCTGCCTCTTAGAGACTGAGCGGCGGGCGGATTTATCCCGCCAAAGCGCGGGACGGAGAAGCATATTGCAGGTTCTCGGGCGATATGATAACATTTTAAAGTGATTCCCGTGAAAAAGGTGCATTCCGCATACGAAAAAACCTCGCGTCTGGATCTTGAGGTGTAACATATACAATCCCGATACGATCGCCGGAATCATTCAGCCCAGATACACTGCAGGCGGAGGGATAAGCGCCGGCCATAAAATGACGCCGACGCCAGGCCCTTTTGATATGAAGGCCATTATCATGGGAACCAGCGCGTGCGCGGTTGACACCGTGCGCTCTCACACGGTTCATGTGGATCCCGACGAGCTTATCCATCTTTGGCTCACACCCTGGAAAGGCTTCGGACCCATGAATGGGGAAGAGATCGATGTGGGAGGGGTTTCTCCCCTTGAGACGGTGCAGGGAGAAGTCCCAGGGTTTGAATGCGGAACTGGGAATTGACATGCCGGCTTGAAGGACCTGTTCATGATCGTCTCTGCCTGCCAGCCGTATTTCGCCCCGTTTGCCGGGTTCTTTTCAAAGGCCTTTCTTTCCGACATCCTTGTCCTCATGGACCGGGTTCAGTTTCCGAGGGGAACGACCTGGCTGACGAGAAATCGCTTCAAGAATGATCAGGGCGCTCTCTGGTTGACCATTCCGGTCTGGAAGAAGGGGCTCGGGCTTCAGCGGATCCACGAGGTCAAAATCTGTAATGAGGGCCGCTGGGCAGGAAAGCATCTGGCCAGCCTGAAAAGTGCCTATCGAAACGCCCCCTACTTTGAGGACCATGAACCCTTTGTTGATGCCCTTTATTCTGCAGGGTTCGAGCAACTCATGGATTTTAACCTGGAAATCATCCGGCATATCATGGCAGACCTTCGAATTCACACCCGGATTGTCCTGTTGTCAGATTTGAATGTGGATACCGACGAACCCCGGCTTTCTGTGGACATCTGCAGGGAGCTTGGGGCCAGGCAGTTCCTGGCACAAACCGGGGCCAAGAAGTACCTCGATGCGGGACAGTTTGAAAACGCCGGGATTTCACTGCGGTTTTTTAACCCCAGGTCGCCGGTATATCCTCAACTCTGGGGCCCGTTCGTTCCCAACCTCTCGGTTTTGGACCTCCTTTTCAACTGTGGGCCCGGGAGTCGCAATCTACTTATGAAAAGGGAGCGAGGTCCCCGTTGAAAAACGGAAAAAAGGTCTCCCGGGAACAGGGCGCAACATGGCGGACGATCCTTTCGAGAAGCATTGCCTTCCCCCAGGATCTGCCTGCATCCATTGAAGCGGACCGGGACCTTCTCCTGACGGTCACAGACCGTTATCCCATGCGGATCAATCCGTACTATCTGAGTCTCGTGAAGGAGACGGGTGATCCCATTTACAGACAGTGCGTCCCCGATATCCGGGAGATCTCTGACACGGCCGGTGTGGAAGACCCCCTGAACGAAGAGGGGGACTCGCCGGTCCCCGGACTGACCCACCGCTATCCGGACCGGGCCCTTTTCCTGGTATCCTCACAGTGCGCCATGTACTGCCGATTCTGCAACCGCAAACGGAAGGTAGGACGTACCGCCATGGTATCCGGGGAGTCGATCCGGGAAGGACTGGCCTACATCAGGGGGCACGGGGAGATCCGGGATGTCCTTCTGTCAGGCGGCGATCCGCTCCTCCTGAGCAACCGGGATCTCATACGTATCCTGTCACACCTGAGGGCCATGCCCCATATAGAGATCATTCGGATCGGCACGAGAATCCCCTGCACCCTCCCCCAGCGGATCACACCGCAGTTAGCGAATGTTCTGGGCGCATTCAAGCCGCTCTATATCAATACGCACTTCAACCATCCGGATGAAATCACTGAAGCGGCCTCGCTGGCATGCAACCGGCTGGCGGACGCGGGCATCCCGCTGGGCTGCCAGACCGTGCTCCTCAAAGGCGTCAACGACGATCCCGGAATCATGAGGGCCCTGATGCAAAAACTCTTGACAATCCGTGTCCGTCCTTACTATCTCTTTCAGGCAGATCCTGCAAAGGGAACGTCACACTTCTGGACCCCTCTTAAACGGGGGCTTGAGATCCTGTCAGCCCTTCAGGGCCATACCTCGGGTCTATGCGTGCCCCATTATGCGGTTGACCTCCTGGGTGGCGGAGGAAAAATCCCGCTCGTGCCTGAATACGTGGTAGAAAAGGGAGGGCATGTCGTCGTGGCCAGAAACTATGCCGGGAAAAAATACCATCACCCGGTTTTGGATTGAACATGATAAGGCTGCACGCTGTAAGGTTTTACCGGTAGAATTCGCATGTCAATTCATTCTTGACAAACTCGTAAAAAGTGATATCTCTCACAAAGCTCTCAGAGAACACGGAGCTAATCTATTTAAAATATTAAAGATATCTTTGCGTGCTTTGCGTCTTTGCGCGAGATTTTGACTTTTTGCGAATGCATCATTCTTCAATCGTCACTTTTTAATTTCCACTGTAAGCAGGGGGAGATAACCATGATCAGAGTAACGTGTCTTGGGGGAGCCGGATCTGTGACCGGATCGTGCTACCTTGTCGAATCGCCACAAAGCCGGAAAATTCTGGTGGACTGCGGAATGTTTCAGGGTGGACGGCAGATGGAAAGCCGGAACCGGGAAGAATGGGGGTTTAATCCGAAAGAGATTGAAACGCTTTTTCTGACCCACGCCCACATCGATCACAGTGGACGGATCCCGAAGCTGGTCAAGGATGGCTTTAAAGGGAGGATCATCACCTCTCCCCCGACTGCCGAGCTGTGCGAGATCATGCTCCTGGACGCGGCCCACATCCAGGAAATGGACGCGGAGTGGCAGAGCCGCAAGAACAAACGACAGGCCGGGACGGACGTGACGCCCTTGTACACGACAGAGGACGCAGAGGCAAGCCTCAAACTGCTCCATCCCATAGAGAGGGATCAGATCATCACGGTGGAACCCGGCGTCAAGGCCCGTTTGCGGAATGCCGGGCACATCCTGGGGTCTTCCATCCTGGAGTTGTGGGTGGAAGGCGGAGAGGAACCCCTCAAGATGGTTTTTTCAGGGGACCTGGGGAAGAAAGACCAGTTGATCGTGAAAGACCCGCACGAGATCTTTAATGCCGATTATCTCTTCGTGGAATCCACTTATGGCAACCGTCTCCACCGCACCTTTGAAGAGAGCAAGCATGAACTGGTGGAGGCCATTCAATACAGCGTATCGGCCGGAGAGAAGATCATTATCCCGGCCTTTGCAGTCGAAAGGACTCAGGAAATCCTTTATGTCCTGGGAGAATTCCTCCGGAGCGGCCTGATCCCGGAAATCCCCATCTACCTGGACAGCCCTCTGGCGATCAAGGCCACGGAAATCTTCCGCAGAAACAAAAAATATTATGATGAAGAGGCCGGGTCCATCGTGGACTCGGGTTATGACCCGTTTGACATGCCCAACCTCCGATTCACGCCCACCACGAAGGAATCCATGGCCATCAACGCAGCCAAGGGGTCTGCCGTTATCATTGCCGGGAGCGGCATGTGTACGGCCGGACGGATCAAGCATCACCTCAAGCACAATCTCTGGCGGCCCGGGGCCAGCATCGTGATCGTGGGATTCCAGGCAAAGGGGACCACCGGTCGCAAGATCGTGGACGGCGCAAAACAGGTCAAGATATTCCGGGAGAACGTGGCTGTCAGGGCCAGGGTGTTCACGATCGGCGGATTTTCAGCCCATGCCGATCAGGAAGACCTCCTTGAGTGGGTTTCTCATTTCGAATCCAATCCCAGGGTCTTCGTGGTACATGGCGAGGCCGCCGCCAGCACAGCCCTGGCAGAGAAGATCCAGGAGCGACTTCATCTGACCGCCCATATTCCCAGGTGGAAGGAGCGACTGATTCTCAAGCCCGTAGAAATGTTCACCGAAAAACCCCCGGCCGAGGAGGTCGTCACAGACATGAGAACGTCCATGCTCAATGCCATCATCGATCTGGAAAACGAACTCAAGGCCCTGCGCAAACGGGTGAAGTCGGCCGAGGTGGACATGGATGTGGGTGAAGAGGAAATCGACCGGCTTACCTATATCCAGGATGAATTGAAATCAGTTTTTGTTTCTTGACTTTGTGAGATAAACCAACTAATCTCAGCCCTGTTCCATCAGACAGCATTCAATTCAATGCCAGATTGAATTATGCGCGGGATACGCGACCTGAAGCGGTCAGGGTTCAGCCGATCTCTTTGGACCCGTTCCTGCGCACGCGGAACTGACGACCCGATATGTCTTTATCGTTCTCCGGATCAAACTAACCCAAACATTCGGTTTCAACATCCTGTAATTGCACACTGTCACGTGGTTAAAAGGCTGACGCCTGAACTGCGAAACATGGAACTTGTCCGTAAGGATTTCTGAATAGCGGGCCATATCTGAACCGAGCAGGGAATTCACCCGTAAGTGCAGGGAAGCGTGTTGAGGCCATGAAGAACGGGTTGAGGCCGATCCGTGGCGCCGGGCGCCATGGATCAGAACAGACAACATCATGGATTGAAGAGAAAAGGAGGAACTATGGAGGTCAAAAAGATTTTTCTACCCGAGTCGGAATTGCCGCGTCAATGGTACAACATCATGGCAGACATGCCCACACCCATGGAGCCGCCTCTCCATCCGGGGACCGGTCAGCCTGTCGGGCCTGATGATCTGGCCCCCATTTTCCCCATGAATCTCATCGAACAAGAGGTGAGCACGCAAAGGTGGATCGATATACCGGAACCCGTTTTAGAGAAGTATCTCTTATGGCGGCCCACCCCCCTGTACAGGGCTTACAGCCTTGAAAGATACCTTAATACACCGGCCAAGATCTATTTCAAGAACGAAGGCGTGAGTCCTCCGGGCAGTCACAAACCGAACACGGCCATTGCGCAGGCCTATTACAACAAGGTCGCCGGCACCAAGCGCATTTGCACAGAGACCGGCGCTGGTCAGTGGGGGAGTGCCTTGGCCATGTGTTGCTGCCTGTTTGGGCTGGAATGCAAGGTCTTCATGGTCAAAATCAGCTTCAATCAGAAACCGTATCGCAAGCTCATGATGCAGACCTGGGGCGCCAACTGCGTGGCAAGCCCGAGCACCGAGACCGAGGCGGGCCGGAAGATCCTGGCACAGGACCCCGATTCCCCCGGAAGTCTGGGCATCGCCATCAGCGAGGCGGTGGAGGCCGCGGTCACGGGCGAAAACAGCAAGTATTCCCTGGGCAGCGTCCTGAATCATGTGATGCTTCACCAGACCATCAACGGACTGGAGACGCAGAAGCAGATGGCCATTGCCGGGGACTATCCCGACGTGGTGATCGGCTGCGCGGGCGGCGGCAGCAATTTTGCAGGGAACTGCCTCCCCTTTGTCCGTGACAAGATCCACGGCAAGGAGATCGACATCATCGGCGTTGAGCCAAGCTCCTGTCCCACCATGACGCAGGGGCCCTTTGCCTATGATTTCGGGGATACGGTTCAGATGACGCCCCTCATTCCGATGCATACCCTCGGTCACAATTTCATACCGGCCCCGATTCATGCCGGCGGTCTGCGGTATCACGGGATGGCTCCCATTATCAGTCAGCTCATTCTGGACAATTTGATCACGCCGGTAGCGGTTCATCAGATGGAGACGTTCGAGGCAGGGCTTACATTCGCCAAAACAGAAGGGTTTATCAGCGCCCCGGAGACAAACCATGCGATTGCCGTTGCCATCCGTGAGGCCCTCAAGGCAAAAGAGGAAGGCAAAGAAAAGGTTATCCTCTTCAACTGGAGCGGGCACGGACTGGTGGACATGGGGGCCTATCAGGCCTATTTTGAGGGCCGGCTGGCCGATTATCCCCTGCCTGCAGAGGACATCAGGCGGGCCCTGGCAGACATCGAACCCCTTCCCAAGCCAAAGCAGTACCGGGTCGGGAAGATCTAAATCCTGCGATAGAATTCAACGCCCTTTACCGGAGGTCGATCCCCTCGGCCTCCGGCCGTATTCTCAGAAGAGACTGTTATGAAAAGGGACAGCACGCCACCGGGCGATGGGTATTTGATCCGCTGCCCCAGGCTGGGTCACCAGATCTATTTTTCTTATTGCCGCAGGGAAAACAGCGGCCTTCCCTGTTTCAGGGCCCTTGACTGCTGGTATCCCCATTTCCTGGTTGAAGATTATTTGAGAAAAGAGCTTTCACCCGAAGAGTGGGAAAAGGCCTTTACGCGCCCTGACAAGACCAAGACCGTTTCGCTGATCGAGTTGATCGAACAGGCGAAAGAGAGGACGAGCAAGGCATCCCGTCAGGGGCCGTAACCCTCCAGGTTCTATAAGCTACAACCCGTTAAGGTAGCTGTTCCTGTCTTTCATGAAATCGTGATAAATGCGGTAGTGTTCCGTCTCCTCGTATGCGATTTCACGGACCGGTATGGCATCAAAACTGAGAATGACCGCCCCCGGGCTTGCCAGCAGAATGGGTGAGTGGGTCGCGATGATAAACTGGGCATGTCCTGCGTTTCCCATATCGTTCAACACCTTAAGCAGTTCCAGCTGACTTCTGGGTGAAAGTGCGGTTTCGGGCTCATCCATAAGATAGAGCCCTCTGATGCGATAGCGGGCCCTGAAAAGGGTCATGAGGGACTGGCCATGGGACTGGGTGAGGAGAGATCTGCCACCGAAATATGTGAGCATCTCTGGATCTACCGTTGCCCATTCATCCAGGTATTGCGCAAAATCCTTAAAGGTCTCAGACCCGAAAAAGGACCCGGGCACCCTTCCGTTACACCATTCAACCCCAATAAACATATAAAGGCTTTCTTCGTACGGGTTTTTCTCCACGCGCGGTCGCTGCGTATGTTGCCATATGTGGATACCGCATTGATGACAGAGGGCCCTCAAGAGCGTTGACTTTCCTGTACCATTTTCCCCCACAAAAAAGGTCACGGGTGTATGAAAGGATATGCGTCGGGTTTGACGAAGCACATCCAGGTTGAAAGGATAGTGCTCGTGCGTCGGATATTTCTCAGGGAAAAGCGTTACATTTCGAAGGTGCATCAGGATCTCCGCAGGATTTTTGGGTGAATGGAAAGCAGTATAGGAGATAGAGAGACCCGTGTCAACACACCGGCTGTCTGCGTGATCAATACGGCCCCTGTTCATGTATCTCCCTGCTTGACTTTATGGCTTGGAGCGACTACGCTTTTGCCGGTTTCTGGATGCTGGTTGATAGCCATGGCTCATAGCTGATGGCTGATAAGCTGAGAATTTAGGTTGCCGCTCAACTCAAGCTCACTTTAGTCAATTGTCCTGCTGAGATGAAATACGGTGATTAGGGTGCGGTGTTTTGGCGGTAAATCATCCGATACAAAAAAAAGGAATCGTTATGACGCACGAAGAGATCTTCCTGGGAAACGGGGCCATTGCCCTGGGTCTCGTCGAGGCAGGGTGCCAGGTGGTCACCTCCTATCCGGGAACCCCCAGTTCCGAAATTCTGCCCGAAGTGGTCCGTCTGGTCCGGTCGGAGGGCCTCAACACCTACGTGGAGTGGTCTACCAACGAGAAGGTCGCCCTGGATAATGCATTTGCCGCCGCTGTTTCGGGCAAGCGGGCGGCCTGCTGCATGAAGCAGGTCGGCCTGAATGTGGCCGCCGACTCCCTCATGAGCGCGGCCTATATGGGGACCAATGGGGGGCTCGTCATCATTTCGTGCGATGATCCGGGGCCCCATTCCTCACAGACCGAGCAGGATACCCGGTTGATGGCCCGTTTTGCCAAGGTGCCGGTCCTGGATCCTTCCAACCCTGAAGAGGCCAGGCAGATGGTAGGACTTGCCCTCGATCTGTCAGAGGAATTCAAAATCCCTGTGATCTTGAGACCCGCCATCCGGGTGTGTCATGCGCGGCAGGGTCTGACCCGGGGGAAGATCCAGCGCAACGGTCGAAAGGCATCCTTTGAAAAGAACCCGGGCAGATGGGCGGCCACGCCGCGGTTCCGCTATGTCCTTCACGGTGAGCTCAATCAGAAACTGCGAGACATCGCGAATCGATTTGAGACGCTTGCCCCGTTCAATGTTCACAACGCGGCAGACGGAAAGCGGTATCCCATGGGGATTTTGGCTGCGGGGGTCTCCTGCGCTGTGGTCAAGGACATCTTATCCGAGGAGGCCCGCGGAGATATCCCGGTCTTGAAACTCTGCGCCCCCTATCCCTTTCCGGAAAGACTGGCCGGGGAATTCACGGCGTCCTGCGATAAGGTGCTGGTCATCGAAGAGACCGACACGGTCATTGAGTATTTTCTGAGAGACCGCAGGAAGGTCCTGGGCCGGCTGTCGGGGCATGTGCCTTCTGAAGGGGAACTGACACCCGAGGTGATCTACGGAGTGATCGACAGGGTCCTCAGATCCTTTGACCTGAAGGGGTTGAAAAACGGCGGCAACGAGGGGGCGGCCGAACTGGTAAGAAGCCTCAACCTGCCGGTCCGCAAACCGACCCTCTGTCCCGGGTGTCCCCACAGGGCGTCCTTCTTTGCCATCCGGAAGACCCGACCCAAGGCGATCTTCACCTCCGACATCGGCTGTTACACCCTGGGCCTCAATCTGGGAGCGGTGGATACCTGCCTCGACATGGGGGCCGCCATCACCATGGCCTCCGGCTTTTACCATTCATTTGCCCAGGACCGGATAGACCAGCCGATCGTGGCCACCATCGGGGATTCCACCTTCTATCATTCAGGCACGGCCGGATTGCTGAACGCCGTATACAATGACGCACGCTTTATACTGGTGATTCTGGACAACCAGACCACGGCCATGACCGGCATGCAGCCCACCCCGGGCCTGGGCATCCGGGCTGACGGAAGCAAGGGAAAAGCGATCTCGCTTGAAAAGGTGGTTGCCGGTTGCGGAGTGGATTTTATCGAGGTGATCGACCCCTATGACCTGAAGGGAATGACCCGGTTGATCAAAAAAGCCGCTGAATATGTGAAACACCCGGACGGCGGAATCGCCGTTGTGATTGCACGTCATCCCTGCGTGATCGCCTACAGGGAAGAGGCCGTTCCAAATAAGGTAAAGGTCGTCATCACAGACGATTGCGTGGAATGCAATTTCTGTCTGGACCGATTTGAATGCCCGGCCCTCTACAAAGACGAAACCCTCGGACGTACAGCCATCAATCAGGCCCTTTGTGCACAGTGCGGCGTCTGTATGGAAATCTGCCCAAAAGGCGCTATCGCGGCAGCATAGGGGAAGGAAAAGAGGCCAGGACCGATGCAAAATACAAATATTGTGTTAAGTGGTTTAGGCGGACAGGGGATTCTCTTCATGACCAAGGTGCTGGCCCAGGCAGCGGTAGACAGAGGTCTGAAGATCATGGTGGCCGAGACCCATGGGATGGCCCAGAGAGGCGGGTCTGTCGTTTCTCACCTCAGGATCGGGGATGTGGCCGGGAGCCTTGTCAGGGCCGGATCCGCCCACACGCTCCTGGCCCTGGAGGAGAGCGAGGGCTACCGCAACATCTCCTTTCTGGCCAGAGGGGGGGGACTCTACATCAATGCCCCTAACAGCGTCCCTGTCCGGGAAGATGTGCGATCCTATCTGGAGAGGATGGAGATAGGCTGCCGCTTCTTTCCTGCTTCAGAGACGGCAATGGGACTGGGTGTGCCCCGGTCTGCGAACCTGGCCCTGCTTGGATTTTTTTCCGCGTTTCAGAAGGGGCCTGTCGGGCATGATGACCTGAGAAAAACCATCGACCAGATCAGCCCTGACCGGTTCAGAGAGATCAACCTGAAGGTTTTCGACCTTGGGTTTGAGAAGGGATCCGTGGAAAAGGAAAGAGTGCAGGAGAGATGACCCGGCGCAGAGAGAAGGTCGCAGGAGTTGTTCTGGCTGCCGGCGCATCGACCCGTATGGGCAGGATCAAACAGCTCCTGCCCGTCGGCGATGAGACGCTCATCGAGCGGGTCCTGGGCCAGGTCCTGAAATCGGAACTGGACACCGTGGTGCTGGTCCTGGGACATCGGGCGAAGGAGATTCAGGGCGTCATTGCCCCGCTTTTTATTCAATCCAGGTTGCGAATCATTGAGAACCATAACTACCGGGAGGGCATCAGCTCTTCCATCGCCGCCGGGATTTCGGCGGTAGAAGCCACGTATGATCACGCGATGATCTTTCTGGCCGACATGCCGTGCATTCGGTCGGACGTGATCAATCTCCTTGTTCGCCGGCATCTGAACTCCGGCATGCCGATAGGCGCGGTCCAGTGCGAAAGGAGGCCCGCTCACCCGGTGATTTTCAGCCATAAGATATATCCGGAACTGAAGCGTCTCAAAGGTGATGTGGGCGCCAGGACCCTGTTCAGCAAATACAGCGGTTCGGTCTGTCTGATCGAACCGGAAGGGGACTATGACACCCTCGATATCGATACCCCGGAGGACTATGCCGAGTTTCAGAAGAACGCCGCCTCTTCTGTGAGGCGCGTCAAGTGACCGGAAATATTGCAATGGACGCACGTCCGGCATCCAATCCCGCTGACAGAGGGAAACATCCAACGTCGAATTAACCAGCAACGAGCAAACCGTAACCTGCAACCAGAACAAGAAGCAGGGCATTTTTGTGTTGGCCCTTGATATGAAAAAGGAGATAAATATGGGTAATGTCGTCGTCGTCGGGACCCAGTGGGGTGACGAGGGAAAAGGAAAGGTGGTGGATCTCCTGACCGCCAGGTCCGATCTGGTGGTGAGATTTCAGGGTGGAAACAATGCCGGGCATACCCTGGTAGTGGAAGGCAGGCAGTTCATCTTTCATCTGATCCCTTCAGGGATACTCTACGAAAACAAGAAATGCCTCATCGGAAACGGGCTGGTGGTGGACCCCGAGGTACTCCTCGAAGAAATGGACAAACTGAAAGAGGCCGGCATAGAAGTGGGTCCGGAAAGACTTTCCCTCAGTGAAAAGGCCCATATCATCATGCCGTACCACAGGGCCGTCGATCTCGCCAGGGAGACTGCCAAGGGCAAGGGCAAATTAGGGACCACCGGCCGCGGCATCGGTCCCTGCTACGAAGACAAGGCAGCCAGGATCGGCGTGAGGGCCGTGGACCTCATGGACCCCGACGTCCTGAAGGAAAAAGTCGAGGTCAATCTGAAAGAAAAGAATTTCCTTCTGGAAAAGCTTTTGGGCGCTCAACCCCTGGAGGCCGGGCCCATTCTGGACAGCTATCTGGCCATGGGAGAAAAATTGGCCCCGTTTATCACCGATGTCTCTGTCGAACTGGAACAGGCCGTCAAAGACCAGAAAAGCATCCTGTTCGAGGGGGCCCAAGGGACCCACCTGGACGTGGATCATGGCACCTATCCGTTTGTGACCTCTTCCAATCCGGTAGCGGGGAGCGCCTGCGCCGGGGCAGGGATCGGACCGAAACAGCTTCATCATGTCGTGGGGATCGTCAAGGCCTACACCACACGGGTCGGGGCCGGACCGTTTGTCACGGAACTCACGGATGAAACAGGAGACTATATTCAGGCGCGAGGCAAGGAGTTCGGCGCGACCACCGGTAGACGCCGGCGCTGCGGCTGGCTTGACCTGATAGTCGTGCGGGATTCGGCGCGTCTCAACGGCCTGGACAGCCTGGCCATTACGAAACTGGATGTGCTCAGCGGGCTTGAAAATCTCAGGGTCTGCGTGGGATATGAGATCGAAGGGGAAAAGGTGGAGCAGAGACCGGCAAGTCTCGGGAGGATGGCGGCCTGCACCCCCATTTACCAGGATATGCCTGGCTGGCAGGACGATATCTCAACTGCCAGGAAGCTGAACGCGTTGCCCGGTGCGGCCAGGGCCTATCTCGACGTCATTGAGCATGTCGCCGGGATACCCGTTTCCATCGTATCCGTGGGGGCCGGGCGGGAAGAGACCATTGTTGTCCGGTATCCGGGGGATTGAGGGGGTTAAAATGCTGGGATGCTGGGATGCTGACTCATGGCTGATAAGGATTTAGGCTCAATCCCGCTGTTAGCGGGACTTAACAGCTTGAGAGCTCTAACCCTTCCGCCTGGTGAACGCCTGAAGGATAATCCGGTAGACCCGAAGAACCCTAAATTGAAAGGATAGACGTATGGCGGATGCAGAACGACTTCTGGATTCAAGAGAGGTGAGTGAGATGCCGCCTGAGGTCGAAGGCGGCAGAAAGGCATGGATCAAGGGCTCCGATAACCTGGACTGGGGTATGAAAAACAGGCTGTCGCGGCTGATTCGACCGGACGGTCGCTGCCAGTTTCTCCCCATTGATCACGGGTATTTTCAGGGCCCCACCCGATGCCTCGAACGGCCGGGGGAAACCATCCGGGACCTGACCCCCTATGCAGACGGGCTGTTTGTGACACGGGGTGTACTGAGGGCCGCCATTGATCCCCAGATAAAAACCCCAATCATTTTGAGGGTATCGGGAGGCACAAGCGTGGTGGGCGACGATCTGGCCAATGAAATCATCACCACGTCCGTTGACGAAATGATCCGGCTGAACGTGGCAGCGGTCGGGGTTTCCATTTTCGTGGGGAGCGACTATGAACGGGAGACACTGGAGAATCTGAGCCTCCTGGTGGATGAATGCGAAGACTACGGCATCCCGGTCATGGCCGTGACTGCCGTCGGAAAGGAAATGGAGAAGCGAGCCGCCCGGTATTTAGCGCTCTCCTGCCGAATCGCAGCCGAGTTGGGCGCCAAGATCGTCAAGACCTACTATTGCGACGACGGTTTCGAAAAGGTCACGGACGGGTGCCCTGTGCCGGTGGTCATTGCGGGCGGGCCCAGGTGTGAGACGGAACTGGAGGTCTTCGAGTTCGTTTACGACGGCATACAGAAAGGGGCCATCGGGGTCAACCTGGGACGCAATGTCTGGCAGAGCCCGCACCCCGTCGCTGTCATGCGGGCCCTCAACGGCGTTATCCATGACGGTCTTACCCCTCGACAGGCCCTGGATCTGTTTGAGACTGTCCGGAAGGGGTAGTTGGAGGTTGGAGGTTCTTGCAGAGGGCGCAAGGGGTTCAGCCACTGACCAGCATCCCGTAACCTGTATCCAGTACCCATGCCATGCGCGTTTTAATGTATTACAGCAATAAGGATGTTCGCTTAGAGGAACTGCCTGTGCCTCGGATCGGTCCGGGCGAGTTGCTGATGAAGGTCGTGGCCAGCGGCATCTGCGGCAGCGACGTGATGGAATGGTATCGCCGCGACAAGGTGCCCCTCATCCTGGGGCATGAGGTGGCCGGCGAGGTGGTTGTCGTCGGGCACGGGGTTGAGAACTTCAAGCCGGGCGACCGGGTGGCGGCCACGCATCATGTCCCTTGCAACACATGTCATTACTGCCTGAGCGGGCACCATACGGTGTGTGAGACCCTGCTGAGGGGAACCCATTTTGAACCCGGAGGGTTTGCAGAATTCCTCCGGGTGCCCGCCATCAATGTGGATCGCGGCGTGTTTCACATCCCCGAGGGTGTCACGTATGAAGCGGCATCCTTTATGGAACCGCTGGCCTGCGTTCTGAGGGGCCAGAAGAATGCACGGTTGAGACCTGGACAGACGGTGCTGGTCCTGGGAAGCGGGATCTCCGGCCTCCTCCATGTGGGAATGGCCCGGGCTCTGGGGGCCGGCCTGGTGGCAGCAGCAGACACCATCCCTTTCAGGTTGAAGAAGGCCGGGGAAATGGGGGCGGATCTTGTCGTTCACGCGGATGACGATCCCCTGACGCGTCTTCGCCGGGCCAATGAGGGACGCCTGGCCGACCTGGTGATCATCTGTTTTGACGGGTTTATTCCTTTGGGCCTCAAGGCGGTGGAAAAGGGGGGGACGATCCTTTTTTTTGCGGGGACCGCAGAGGGGGCCACCCTTCCGGCCGCCATCAATGATCTTTTCTGGAGGACGGAAATCACCCTGACCAGCACCTATGCGGGGGCTCCTTCGGACTGCAGGACCGCCTTGACGTTGATAAAAGAGAAGGCCGTCCCTGTCTTGAGGACCGTCACACACCGGATGCCGATGGCGGATGGGCCCCGCGGGTTCCAAATCGTCTCCAGCCCTACCCAACATGACTGCATAAAGGTCATTGTGGAACCACAGATGTAATTGCCGGCCCCATGCTCAAAGGGCGCAGGGCGTCAGGAGCAAGGTTTGAAGCTCTTGCGTCCCGCTGAAAGCGGGATTGAGCCTGAATGCTTATGCGCTTGTCAGCTATCAACCAGCATCCGACATCCAGGCGCGAATTTCCAGTTTCCATTTTCAAAACGAACTGTTATACGAGGCAACCATGACACCCCATCAGATTACCCTTGATCACGGAAGCGGCGGCGAGGCCTCCCGGGAACTGGTCTATGAGATCTTCCTGAGCCGGCTGGATAATGATTTTCTGCGCCGGATGGACGACAGCGCCGTGGTGGACCTGGCTAAAGGCCGGTTTGCCATGACCACCGATTCCTACGTCGTGGACCCCATCTTTTTCCCGGGCGGCGATATCGGGAGTCTGGCGGTCCACGGAACGGTCAACGATCTCTGCATGCAGGGGGCTGCTCCCCTTTATCTGACGCTCGGCCTGATACTGGAGGAAGGCCTCCCCATGGAAGACCTTGTCAGAATCATGGATTCCGTGTCTCAGGCCGCCAGAGAGGCGGGCGTCCAGGTGATTGCGGGCGACACCAAAGTCGTGCCCAAGGGGAATATGGACAAGGTGTTTATCAATACATCAGGCATTGGATCGGTGCCGGATGGTGTCGAGGTGGGGAGTCACAATGCCCGGCCGGGCGATGTCATCCTGATCAACGGCGACATCGGAGATCACGGCGTCGCAATTCTGACCCGTCGCGAGGGCTTTGACTTCCAGAGCGGCCTGACAAGCGACAGCGCGCCCCTCAACGGCCTGGTTTCCACTGTTCTGGCGGCCAGTTCCCGGGTCCATGTCCTGAGAGACCCGACCCGGGGGGGGGTGGCCACAGCCCTGAATGAAATTGCCGGCCAGTCAGGGGTGGGGATGTACCTTTTCGAGGAGACCCTCCCCATATCAAAACCCGTTATGGCTGCTTCGGAACTCCTGGGTCTGGACCCGCTCTACATAGCCAATGAGGGGAAATGCCTGATTGCCGTTGATCCTAAAGATGTGGAAGCCGTGCTTGAGGCCATGAGACGGCACCGGTACGGGAAGAACGCCCGGGTGATCGGTCAGGTCACGTATGAAAACCCGGGACGGGTCCTCCTCAAAACCCGTGTGGGCGGCACCCGCATTCTCTCCATGCTCACCGGGGAGCAGTTGCCGAGGATCTGTTGAATGTAGGCGTCAGGCGCAAGGCATTAGGCGTAAGGCGCAAGGCAAAAAGGGGATTGAGCAGGGAGCAGGGGGTTCCAAGCCCCAAGCTCCGGGCCCCCAGCTCAAAGCGCACCGGGCGTGAGGTTTGACAATCCTTCAATTCCTAAATTCTCCAATCCCTCTCTAAGTCGGTTTTTTCTTCTCCAGCCGTCCCCTGAGATTGGCAAAGGGGTTGTGGGTGAATTTCGCCCCCTCTTCGTCGCCTATCTTGATTCCTTTCCCTTCCAGGTAATCAAGGTGCCTCCGGTGCTCGTTCTCGTGGCAATAGATGCAGAGATTTTCCCAGTTGCTGCCGTCAGGGGGGTTGTTGTCGTGGTCATGGTCCTTGTGATGAACCGTTAACTCATGCACGTTTCGATGGGTGAACTCCCGGCCGCAGCGGGCACAAACCCAGGGGTGGACCTTCAAAGACTGCTCCCGGTAGCTCTTTTCCCGGTCTGCCTGGGCCCGTCGGGCCCGGGCAACCACGTCCTCTGCATTTTCCCGCCTGCCGGCGGCCCGCTGCGGCCTGCGCGGTCCAAAACTGCTGCGTGCCATGTTCCTGTCCTCCAAATGCTTTCATCATGAGGGCCCCAGGTCCCGTTCTAAACCTCTCCACCGCAGACTGTCTCCGGCGCCGCCGGGAAAAGAAGGCGGAAGGTGGTTCCGCCAGAATGGTAACAGTCCTCCGTGTCTCTGCAATATTCGCAGCGATCGACCCTGCCCGGGCAGACCTGCCCTTCCTGAGAGATGAACCGGCATCTCTCTGATTCCATATCAATGTGAAACCCGTAACGTTCCGAAAAAACCTTCATCCGGAGCAGGTCGGCGCCCTTTCCTCCGGCATTGAAGGCGTAAGGTCTTTTGGAAGAGTAATTCATGGTTTCCTGGGTCGGGAAGAAGCCCTCGAATATCCGCTTGCGGTCCTCCGGGGGGATTCCCACTCCCGCGTCCTTGACCGTCAGTTCAACCTCTTTTCCCTTAACCCCCGTAGTGATCTCGATCTTTCCCTGGTCCGGGGTGTTTTCTATGGCGTTTCGTATCAGGCCGTCCACGACCTTCTGCAGGACCTGGGGCGGGATGCATATGGGGGGTGTATTTTGAAAATATGTAAAGATATCCACCCCGCGGCCGGAGAACCTGGGCGTCAGGGCCTCGATTCTCTCCCTCAGAAAGGCATCGAGATCGATCTCGTCCGAACGGCTCTCCTTGGGACCGAACTCCTCATCGATGCGATTCCGTATCCATTCAACCATGTCTCCCTCTCCTGTTTTCTCCGCGACCAGGATTTCCAGTTCGTCCGCGCACAAATCCACGAGGAAAGAGAGGATGGAATGGACCTTGTACTCAGGGTCCCTCATGATGTCTCCCACCTGGTACTGGATGTCCAGGATGCGTTCCAGGTTCCTGCTGGCCCTTTCAAATGTGGCCCGCCAGTCCTTTTCCGGCAGGGCCTCCAGTCTCCGTGCGAGTAGTTTCAGGGAGGCCAGAAGGATGGAAACAGGGGTTTTCAACTCGTGGGACAGGTGATCGATAATCCTGTCCTTTGCCCGGTTCAGGTTCGAAACCTCCTGATAGGCCTCCTCAAGCTCCTTGGAGAACCGGGCGTTTTCTATGGACAGGGCCACTGTGCTCGCGATCATGGTGAGGAGCCGCTTGTCACGGTCGTCAAAGAGACCTGTCTTCTTGTTGATGGCGATCAGCACCCCTGCGGTCCTTTCTCTGGCCTGCAAAGGGACAACCACCATGTTGCGGGTGTGCAGGCCGATGGCCCTGTCCACGCCGTCGTGGTAATCAGGCTCTTCCCCTGTATCGTTCACGATGACCGCTTCTCCTGTCCTGACGACCCTTCCGGAAACGCTCTTTTCAAAGGGATGCCGTATGGTCTTGATCTGCCGCTGGGCCGATGAATCCTCATAAGCGGCGCCGGGAAAATAGAAATCGTTTCTCTCCCGGTCGTACAGGCCCACGATGGCGCCTTCGGTATTGAGGACCCGCTTGACCTCGTTACTGATATAGTCGAGGAGTTCCGTCAGGACAGGGTATTGGGGCAATGCCATGCTGATCTGGAAAAGGGTCTCGTTGGTTCGTTCCATTCTCCTTTCTTCAGTGACGTCGCGCAGGATGAAGAGTTCCCCAAATCCATCGTCCTCCGGGTCAGAAGACACCTGCCCCCGGATGACAACGTCAAGAATACGGCCGTCCTTGGTCAATCGCTTTGTCTCAATGGTATCATCCTTTTTCCGTAGAAGCCTCCGCAGGTCATCGACAGTCTGTTCTTTCAGCCCGGGGGGAACAAAGGGGATGGATTTCCCGATGAGTTCCTCCAGGGTCCACCCGAAGACCTCTGTAAATGCGGGATTGACATAGGAGACCTTGCCGCTCAGGGTAAATACGACCATGGGGTAGGGCACAAAGTCGAGCAGGTTCTGTGCCCTCTTCCTCGCCTTGCGCCCCTTTTGGAATTCTTGTTCGTACCGACGCTGGGCCTCCCTGAGGGCACTCCGGGTCTTGAATTCCCGGGTGACGTCCCGGACGATGCCGCGAAAGCCCATCTTACTCCCCGCGTGGTTCTTCAGCAGGTAGGCGGACAGCTCGACGATTTTGGGCCGCCCGGTTCGGTCCTTGATCTCCCATACAAGGCTCGAGAACCCCCGATGGCTGACCCAGACCCGGTTCATGGCATCGCACAGTTTCCTGGCAGACCCATCATCCATGAAGCTGGCCAAGCTCCGGCCCCGGATCTCTTCCCTCGAATACCCTAAGACGTCACAGAAAGCGCTGTTAAATGTCTTGAGGTTTCCCTCGGTGTCGGTTTCATAAAAACCTTCTCCGACTTCATCGATTATCTCACGAAACGGGTAAACCGATATCTCCTCTGCTTCCTTTGAGGCCTTCACGATCTCCTGTTCCGATTCGCTGTCTTTCCTGCTGTTCATCTTTTGCCTCTTTCGCCATGTCTCACTGACCGTCGAAAGTCAGGTAACTTCTCAATACGTTCGGCGTCTCACAATAGGATTCGGAACGAAAACCATTGAAAGAGATCCATTTGAATTCTTGGAGTTCAGGCGCAGGCCTTTTATAGGATCCAGGGGTGAATGGATGTTAAAGTGATGTTACCGGGCCCATCCCCACCAGATACAAGAGGCGTGAGGCGTCGTTAAGCCCCAACAGGTCCGCTGCGTCCATGTCATAAAAGGCCCCAATACCGCAGCACCCGAGTCCCATGGCTGCGGCCATCAGATAGAGTCTTTCCCCCAAACGGCCTGCCGTCATCATGGCATACCGGTATCCCCTCGGCCCCCAGATGCGGTCCACCGCGTCGAGGTTGCTCAAAAAGAGCACATGAACAGCCGCATGGGCCGTCCACATCTGATCCAGGCAGATGCGGGCCATGCGGTCCATGAGGAAGCCGCGACGGACCCGGGTGTGGGAGCGCGATGCGGTGTCCAGCAAGTAAAAACCGGGATCCCATCCCTCGACATTGCCCACGAGAAAGCCGATGGCTGTGGGTGGATGTGGAGACTCGCCGGTCCCTTCCCCCGGTTTCATTCGGCAGCCTGTGCACAGACCTTCTAAAATGGCCGCCAGACAGGCCGCGGGCCCCTCCTTTTCAACGAAGTTGCGTCTGGAGCGGCGCGTGAATACAGCGTTGGCATAACGCAGGGTCTCAGGCCAGGGGTCGATCACATCCAGGCGTCTCCACGGGTGCGGAGCAGGCCCCAGCAGTGAGACCATGGGGGGTCCGGATTCGGAGTGCTGTACAACAGAGGCCCCTGCCCAATGGATATCTCGAAGTGCGGGATAATCGGTCTCCCTGGCGGAGACCCGGCTGGCGTTGCGGACGGCATCGCCCAGATCGACCATCTCCCCCATGGCCCCGGCATCATAACGCATCGTCCCTGACGTCCCGCATATGGCCAGGCAGACCTCTCTTTCTGGATCCACGCCCAGGAACTGGTTGACGGCCTCATCATCAAAATCAGGATCAAGGACGCTGGATAGACCCAGGGCCTTCATGGCCAGGACAAGGTTCTCCACCAGATGGCCGGCATCCAGGAGATGATAACGGTACGATCGCTCCCGGTATTTCCAGGCACTCCGGAAAAATATGGCCGTAATGAAAAATCTAAGGACCGGCGGTGTCGTGTCAAGCGTTTCTGCCTCCTTTTTTACAGGGAGGGAAAAACGCCCCTGCCGCAGTAGGGAAAGGCCATGTCGGGCGATGGAGAAGTGATACAGGCCGTCCTGGAGGTGGGCGAGCCCCTCCGTAGCCACATAGATTTCCGCAGGATAGAGAGCCCCGGCCGAGGGGACGCTCCGGTAATAGAAATCGCCTCCTGGATGCCGGGCCTTTGCAGTCAGGCTGTAGGTCAGCCTGAAGATGCGCGACAGGCCTCTCATGTCCAGGCCTGGAGAAAGGGACCCCGTATCAGGGTCTTTCAGGAGTGACGAGAGCCGCATCTCGGGAAGGGGGACCTCCCGGGGCAGCAGGACGGGCTCTATCCCTGGATAGCTTTTGTAGACCCGGGGCTGATGTTCCCAGTCCAGAGATTGCCCGGTCATCCTGCTCCGGTCGTAGCTGGTGTCCTGATGATAGCCTAACCCGGAAACCTTCATCCTGAATGCTCCATGCCGGATTTTGGTTGGTGGTTGAAGCTTAGCGAAGATCCCGCCCTTGGGCGGGGATATTCGCCCTTTTCGACTTTGAAATTACGACGTTGAAGTCCCTGGAGCTGGCAGCAAAGCGCAAAGCCCAAGACGCCATGCGCTATCCCATTCACACGCCCCACTCCGTTCCCCACACCTCGGATCGCTTGAGTCACTTAAAAGGGATGCGGGCATGATGTTCCCTGACAGGAAACTACATCTTGCGGCCACTGGAGTCAACCTGATACCCTCTTTAAATATGCAAAATTGGTAACTCTTTAGCTTTTTGATAAAATGGTTCGCAACAGGTTCGGCCCATGGGGAGCCTTTTTCAAGGGCTGCATACTCTTTCCGTCGCTCGTGCGAACGGCAGCGTGCGCGGCGAAATTCGGTCAGATCCAGCGCCAAGGTGTGTCCTTTCATGGGACGGTCGATCCAGCTGCCTCTGAACAATGGGTATGCCCATCCAAAAGGGCCGGTCCCGGGCGCTCATGATGCCGCCAGTAAAGCCGAGGAAGAAGATTTTTCGGGAACAAATACACACCGAAGCGGCCATATGACCAATAGGCGGGCGATAAGCCGATCGACGCAACGTCTGCACAAACGAGGGAAGCGGTTGAAGACTGGCATTACTGGGTGGGGATGGGGTATGAGTTCGGCTGACATGTATCTGCCGGAGCACCGGTGAGCAAGTAGAAAGGAAGCTTTCCGAGGTAAACAAAGACCTCTTGGCCACATTCGCCCGTGTCCGACCAAATTCCTTGATTTGCGAGTTGACATACTCAAATTATCGCGATAATATGAGTGTATGAAACCAGATAATTACATTCCAAGGGCTATCGACCAATACGCCTTCGACGAGACCCTCACCGGCAGACACATGGTCTTTCTGGCCGGTCCCAGACAGGTTGGGAAGACCCGGCTGGCAAGGCATTGGCTGGCGAAAAAGGACTGCTCATCCCTCTACTTCAACTGGGATGACATTGCCACCCGTCAGGCCTACTTGAAAGACAATCGGTTCTTTGAATCCCCGGCCAGAAGCCTGGAAGTTCATGACCCCTGGATCGTTTTTGACGAAATTCATAAGCGTCAACGTTGGAGGGATGTCCTTAAGGGTGTATATGATCTTTTTGGAGAAGAATTCAGGTTTCTCGTCACAGGGAGCGCAAGGCTCGATCTCTTTCGTCGCTCAGGGGACTCGCTGGTGGGAAGATATAACCTGTTTCATATGATGCCCTTGAGCCTTGGCGAGGTGGCACATGAACAGCGCGTGTCCTGTTTCCTTGAAGAAGAGACCCATGAAGCCGTTTGCCGTGCCTTTGAGAGGGAGGTAGCCGGCAGGCTTGGCCCCGAATGGGTCGAGGCCTGTGCAGACCTTCACCGCTATGGGCCATTTCCGGAGCCCTTGCTGAAGCAAAATGACCGGTTCTGCCGCAAATGGCACCAGGACTATATCACACTCATCGTCAGAGAAGACCTGCGGGACATAAGCCGGGTGGTGGAATTGGACAAGGTGGAAGATCTTCTTCTCCTGATGCCCTCGCGAATCATGTCCCCCCTTTCCATGCCCGGGCTGGCCCGTGATCTTGAGGTGGCTCATACGACCGTGAAGAGCTGGCTGGAGCAGTTGAAACGGTTGTATATCCTGTTTTCGGTCTCGCCGTGGAACAAAAAGGTTTCCAGGGCTCTGAAAAAAGAAAAGAAGTGGTATTTTCTGGACTGGTACTATGCGCCGGATGGGCCGGCGAGGCTTGAGAACATGGCAGCAACCTACCTTCATCGTGCCTGTCTGGCCATGACCGACATGGGATACGGGGACTATCGTCTCCATTATATTAGGACACTGGACAAAAAGGAGATTGATTTCCTCGTGGTCCGCGACCATCGCCCCCTCATGGCAGTGGAGGTTAAGGCTTCCGATACCGCCCCATCCAAACCCCTCATGGAGCGACACCGCTGGTCAATTGCGCCACCGACCCTCGGAATTCAACTGATTGATCAAAGGGGCGTGCTGAAGAAGTATGAAGAAAACATGTGGATTGTCAGCATTGAACGCTTCCTGCGCCTGCTGATCTGATGGCAAAGCCGCGAATAGCGACGACCCTACTTTTGAAAAGGATAATATCCGGGCATGGAAACAGGTTCTCCCAACCCGTTTCAACGCCGGAAAAACGGGTTGGCTCTTCGCTCCCTTCCAATGGTGGTGTGGGGGCCATGACCCGGGTATACCCTGACGTCGTCTCCCAGGGGAAAAACCTTCGCGACGACGCCCTGGATCAGTTGATGTTGGTTGCCGCCGGGAAAATCGGTCCTTCCTATGGAACCTGCGAACAGGGTGTCTCCGGTGAACACGGCGCCGGCTGTGTGAAAACAGACCCCTCCCGGTGAGTGACCCGGCGTGTGGAGCACCGACATGTGATACCGGCCCAACAGGATTTCCTGCCCCTCCACAAGGTTCCCATCCGGCCTGAACCCCAGGCCTCCTGAGTCGAGAGGATGGATCCAAACCGGGGCCTTTGTGATCCTTCTCAGCTCCTGTGCTCCGCCCACATGGTCGATATGCCCGTGGGTGATGAGGATATAACGAATCTTAAGATCCAGATGCGATATCTCCTTTACAATCCGGAAGACCTCGTCGCCGGGGTCGATCACAAGGCCGTCACGGGTCTCTTTATCTCCCAGTATGTAACAATTGGACTGATAAGGTCCCACTGCCAGTTTTCGAAGCATGCTATCCCCTCAATGTGAACGGTCAGGTCCGGTGCACACCCCGCAGCGCCGGCACTCTCCCACGTGACAGATCTCTGAGAGTTCCCCTTTCAGTGCGAGACGGTACTCCCGAATAAGGTGCTTTTTCGAAATGCCGTTATCGATAAAGTCCCAGGGGAGCCGTTCATCGGTTCCTTTTGGCCTGTACACAAAGAAGTCGGGGTTGATATTGGAAAACCTCAGCGCCCGGGTCCAGTCCCCTCCCGAGCGATGGGCCAGGAGCAGGATCGACCCCGCCCTCCGGTCCCCCATGGAGAGGAGGGTCTGGATATAGGCCCACCTCGGGACATCCTGGCTCACATGGATGCCTCCAGCCCTTGCCAGGACCTTTTTCAACCATTTCTGCTTATTTTTCAAAGACCCCACATCCTCTAAAGGAAACCACTGAAAGGGGGTGAAGGCCTTTGGAACAAAGCAATTCATGCTGAGTCGGATCCGGCCGATACTGCCCCTGCCCGCCGATTCTCTGACCATATGGTGCCTGATCCCCTTGACCAGTTCAACGATCCCGCTCATATCATCATTCGTTTCCGTAGGAAGACCGATGAGAAAGTAGAGCCTGACGGAGAAGTCGCCGGTCCTGGATATCATGCGGACGGTCTCAACGATTTGCTCGCGTGTGAGATGCTTGTTGATGGTTCTGCGAAGTCTTTCGGAGCCCGCTTCCGGGGCGATGGTGATGGTTTTCTGACCGGCGGATTTGAGGTTGTCGAGCAGTCCCTGGGCCAGCGTTTCGGCCCTCAGGGAGGAAACTGAGAAGGTACCCCCCTGGTTCAGGATCCAGGTCGTCAGGGCCTCTATCCCCGGTACGTCGGACACCGAAGGGCTCACGAGACCTACCCGGCCGGTTGGCTCCATTGCCTTTTGAATAGCCGAATAAAGCTGTGAATCGTCATACACTCTGGGGGGCCGGTACGCATAGCCTGCGGCGCAGAAACGGCACGAATAACCGCACCCTCTCCCCAATTCAACAAGAACCTTGTCGCTGAATTCCGTCTCCGGGGTTGTGATGGTGGATATGGGCATCCCTTTTTCCGAAAAACCCCCGGTGGTGGCGCAGGGCGCCTTGATTTTGTCAGGGATTTGATCCTCTATGGGGAAAAATGCCTTCAGGGTCCCGTCCCTGTGGTATTCAGCCCGGTAGAAAAGAGGTGCGTAAAGGCCCGGGACATTCCTGGCCAGACTGGCCAGGATCTCCTTTTTGTGCCGCTTGAGCGGAATCCCGTGAAACGGGATTGCGCCTGTGAACACATCCATGAAAGCATCCAGATTGGCTTCGGCCTCGCCAAGGAGGAAGAAATCCACGAAAGGAGAGATAGGTTCCGGGTTCAGAAAGGTGGTGATCCCCCCTGCCATGACAAGGGGCATGGATTCTGCTCTTTCCTCTGCAGAAAGGGGGATTCCTCCCAGTTTCAATATGTTAAGCACATTGGGATAGTCGTTTTCAAAGGAGAGTGAAAAGGCGACAAGGTCAAATTCATAGAGGGGCGTCTGGGATTCCAGTGAAAGGAGCGGCTTTCCCGATCGAAGGTAGAGGGACATTTCATGACCTTCGGGCAGGAAAATCCGCTCAACAACAGCCTCTGACCTCTGGTTCAAGAGACGGTAAACAATCTGAAATCCCAGATTGGACATGCCCAGGCGGTAATAGTTGGGGTATGCGAGGGCAATCGACACCCTGCCTCCCCAGTCTTTTCTGACCGCGCCTTTTTCCTCTGCGAGCCGGGCTCGATAGAGCGAAATGATGTCACTTGATTCGGTCAATCGGCTTTTGCTCTCAGGAAGGTTGGATAGTCCAGACTCTCCTTGAAGCGGAATTTATCAAAAAATCCCTTTTTCTCGTGTTTGTACGTTTCCTCTCTGGGTGATTCGGATGGGCCCTGCTTCTCTCTCAGAAATGTGGGCGTATCCAGGTTGACGCCATTCTTCCTTACGGTCCAGCTTTCCTCGATATCCTCAGCCGTGACATCTCTCAACCTCACCACATTATCATAATCGAGGGTCGGATTCTTGACCGCATCTTTCACCACGGCCCTGAGATAGCCCCGTTCCTGCGGCATGTCGTGGCCGTCGATTCCGGTAGCGATAACGGTTATCTGAATTTCATCCTTCAGACTATCGTCCATGACCATTCCCCAGAAGACCTCCGCGTTCTCACTGACCTCATTCTTGATGTAATTGGATGCAGCGTCCACTTCTTCCATGGTCATGTCCGGGGGGCCGGTGATATTCATAAGAAGCCCCTTGGCCCCCTCAATGGAGATATCCTCCAAAAGCGGGCTGTTGATGGCCTTCTGCGCCGCTTCGCATGCCCTGTTTTCACCGCTGGCTCTGCCCATGCCCATCAGGGCGGTCCCCATCTGTTCCATCACCTTCTTGACGTCGGCAAAGTCCAGATTGACGAATCCGCGGCTCATGATGAGGTCTGCGATTCCCTTGACCGCCTGCAGGAGGACTTCATCGGCCTTCACAAAGAGGTCTCTCAGAGGGGTGGCCTTATCGCCCAGGCTTTTGAGCCGTTCATTGGGGATGATGATCAGACTGTCCACCTGCTTCTTCAGGGCCTCGATACCCTCCATGGCCCTCTTCATACGCGGTTCACCCTCAAATTTGAAGGGCTTTGTCACAACAGCCACTGTCAACGCACCGTTCTCCCTGCTCAAGCGGGCCGCAACAGGAGAGGCGCCCGTCCCGGTTCCTCCGCCCATGCCTGCAGCGATGAAGACCATATCGGACCGATCCAGTGCGTCCTTGATGTCAGTGACGCTTTCTTCTGCCGACGCCCTTCCGATCTCAGGGTCAGCGCCTGCCCCAAGGCCCATGGTAATGGAGGGGCCTAACTGGATCTTGTGCGAGCAGAGAGACTGCTCAAGATCCTGGGAGTCGGTGTTTGCAGCAATAAAGTCGACCCCCCTCAGATCCGAACTGATCATGTTGTTGATGGCATTGCCGCCAGCGCCTCCGATACCAAGCACCTTAATCCTGGCGTGGTATCCTCCCTTTTCCACTTCATCCACAAACTCGAACTTCATGGCGTCCCTCCTTTTCCTGTTTCATTGATTCGACCCGATCCCAATCCCCCAGATTCCTCTATGCTCAATTCCTAAATCCCTCAATTCCTCAATTCCCCCTCACACAATATCCTTAAACCACTTTTTCATCCTTGCCATTACCAGATGGAAGATGTTGGAATCCCGGATGCGGAATTTCTTTTTACGCTTACTGGTTTTGGCCCCGTAAAGGACAAGTCCCACGGCGGTTGAATACATCGGTTTGTTGACGAGATCCGCCAGTCCCTCTATCCCCTGAGGATACCCGGCCCGGGCCGGAGCATTGAATATCTGTTCCGCCAGTTCGCTGACCCCCGGAAGCTCCGCAGACCCCCCGGTGACCACGACCCCTGATCCAAGCAGATTTTCATAGCCTGAATTCGCCAGCTCTCCGTAGATCAGGGAGAAGATTTCTTCCACCCTCGGTTCCAGGATTTCTCCCAGGATTCGCCTGGAGAGCGTCCTTGGTTTTCTTCCCCCGACACCCGGCACCTCAATGGTTTCATCCCTGCCGATGAGCGATGTCAGAGCGCATCCATGTTTGATCTTGATCTTCTCCGCCTCTAAGTTGGGCGTTCTCAGACCGACGGCAATGTCATAGGTCAGGTTATCCCCACCCAGGGCCAGGACCGCCGTGTGTTTAATGGCGCCTCTCGAGAACAGGGCCATGTCTGTCGTTCCGCCCCCAAAGTCAATAAGGGCAGCCCCGAGGTTTCTCTCTTCTTTGGTGAGGACGGCCTCGCTGGATGCCAGTGATTCGAGCACGATATCATAGACATCGAGGCCTGCCTTGTTTGCGCACTTGATGATGTTCTGGGCGGATGTCACCGCGCCGGTCACAATATGGACCTTTGCTTCCAGACGCACACCCGCCATCCCGAGGGGATCCACGATGCCGTCCTGATCGTCGACGATAAACTCCTGGACCAGGGTGTGGATCACTTCCCGGTCCATGGGAATGGCGACCGCGCTTGCCGCCTCGATCACGTGCTCAATGTCCTTTTTGGTGACTTCCTTTTCTTTGAGGGCAATGACGCCGGGCGTGTTAAACCCCTTGATATGTCCCCCGGCGATACCCGCATAGACCGAGCTTATCTCACAGCCCGCCATGGTTTCGGCCTCTTCGATGGCCTCCTTGATGGAATTGACCGTATGTTCGATATTGATAACAACGCCTTTTCTAAGGCCCTCGGAAGGGTGACTTCCTATTCCGATGATCTCAACGGCATCCCCCCGGACCTCGCCCACCACCGCGCAGATCTTGGTCGTGCCGATATCAAGGCCAACAATGATTTCCCCCGCCATCCTGTCGTCACCTCACTCTTTCAGTGCCACCAAAGTGCACGGTGCAGAATATCGCTTTTCGGGTCATGCCGTTGGCTCTCCGGACCCTGCAAGCGCCAGGTATCAGCCGTTTCTGAAAGACACCACTGCGCCGTCCATACAGTTGAGATTAATCCGTGTTACCAGGTCGATACGCCCTGTCTGATTCAGATGGTCGGTCACCTTTTTCAGTGCGTTCATCCTGTCGCCCAGTTCATTCCACATGAGCGTAATCTCCACCTTTACATGATTGAAATAGAGCGACACATCCCCGCTTTTTCCCAAATGGATCTCAGAAAGCTCTGACAGCGACCAGGGGCCCTGTTGCGTCTCCAGGACCCTCACGACGTGTATCGCCTGTCTCAGTTCGTCCCGAATTTTCACTTTGTCTGTGGTAAGCCCCGTAATCACGGGAAAGTCCATGTCATCCGATCCGGAAACCCTCACGAATATCTCGCCCCATCGATTCACGTAGTAGAAGCCGTCTACGTGTGCCAGTGCTGCAGGAACCTGTTTTTCCACCTCCACCACCAGTGTGTGGGGGAATCGCCTTTCCAGTTTGACCGTTCGGATCCATGGGTGGGCCTCCATTTTTCGTTTCAGTTCATAGAGATGAAGACTCAGGAGACCCTGGTCGGCATCCAGCCCGCACATCCGGATCAGTTCATCTCTCATCCCGGGGTCGACCCCGGTCATTTCCACCTGCTCCAGCTTCATATAGGGAGATGTGAGCAGGTAATGGTAGAGTGAGAGGAAACAAATACTGACCACTGTTATCACGGACAGAAAAAGAAACCCCTTCAAGATGCCGGATCCAATCACGCAAAGGCGCGACCGGATCAGACCCCATAACGGACCCCTTGTTTTGCCTATCTTTTGCACGAACGATCACTGCCTCAGGACCGACCCGGTTCTACCGCATGCTGCCTGACGCCCGAAACCCGATATGGGTGTCAGCCCCGCGAGACCGCGGGCCTGACACCGGGTTCTGAAACCTCCTATGGCTGCGCATTGAACGGATCTCCCACCACGTGTATTTCCAGTTTCAGCTGTATGCCTGTTGTTCTCATGACCGTTTCCCTGACTGAATCGATGAGGGATAAGATATCGGCTGCCGTCGCCCCCCCCTTATTGACGATAAAATTGGCATGCCTGTCTGAGATCATGGCGCCCCCGATCCGCTTTCCCTTCAGGCCCGCCTGCTCAATAAGCCTCCCTGCATAATCGCTGGGAGGGTTCCTGAATACCGAGCCGGCGCTTGCATCTTCAATCGGCTGAGACGACTTGCGCCTCCAGAGATATCCGCTGATTCTCTCTGCCACGATCCTTCCCGTTTCCCGGATGAGGCGAAAACCTGCCCTCGCGATGATCGCCCCCTTTTGAATATCCAGAGCGCGGTAGGAAAACCTGAGCCGCGATCGATCCATGACATGAAGTTCTCCGTTCGGATGGACCAGCGTCACTTCCCTCACCCAGGCCCCGATCTCGTCTCCGAACGCGCCTGCGTTCATGGCCACAGCCCCACCTACGGTCCCGGGGATCCCCGCCAAAAACTCCAGCCCTGACAGGCCCCTTTTCCTGCACCCGATCAGGAGGTCGGCAACGGAGAGGCCCGCACCTGCCAGGATCTCTGATCCATCCGGTTCTTTACATTCGATCCGGCCGAGGTTACCGGAAAGAACGATTACCACACCTCTGATGCCGCCATCCCTCACCAACAGGTTGCTCCCCCTTCCGATCACCAGGTAGGGGATTTTTTCCTCGAGAAGAAAGGGCAATATCCGGCAGAGGTCCTCTATATCCTTCGCTTCACACACCGCGTCGGCGTTTCCACCCACCCGGAAGGTGGTGCGCCGTGTCATGGGTGAATCAAATTCCACCCGGCCGGCGGCGATTCGGAGCAGTTCGGTTTTCTGCCTTGCATCCATGGTCCACCGCCCGCCCCCTGACTACCGGCCTGAAATCTCAAATAGCCGGTCCCCTTCCTGATGGATGTTGCCGGCGCCAAGGGTCACGACCAGATCTCCGGGTCTCACGAGGCCCAGGAGGGTCGGAACGACGTCTTCCTGAACGGGGCAGCAGATGACGTCCTTATGGCCATGCTCCTTGATGCGCTGAGCCAGCCTTTCTGACGTAACCCCCTCAATGGGCCTCTCTCCTGCCGAAAAGATAGGGGACACGAGAAGGATATCCGCATCATTGAAGGCGATGGCAAAACGGTCCAGGAGAGCCCGGGTTCGCGTGTACCGGTGGGGCTGAAAGGCCACAATCAACCGCCTGTCAGGCCAGCATTCCTTGGCCGTATGAAGCGTCGCTATGATCTCCGTGGGGTGGTGACCATAGTCGTCCAGCAGGAGAACGCCGGCCTTTTCCCCTTTGACCTGAAAGCGCCGTGAAAGACCCCCCAGGGCACTGAGACCCTCCTTGATGACCTCAATATCAAGCTCCAGCTCAAGGCCGACGGCCGCGGCGGCCAGGGCGTTCAGGACATTGTGCTCTCCAGGTATCCCGACTGTCAGCCTTCCCAATGAACGACCATGGTAAACGGCCTCAAGAGAAGCGCCCCATTGCTCCTTTTCCAGATCCTTTGCCTGGAGATCCGCCTGTGGGCTCATCCCATAGGTCAGGTACCTCTTTTTTAGTCGGGGAATAATCGACTGGATTTCCTCGTTGTCAAGGCATAGGATGGCCGTTCCATAGAACGGAACCTTGTTGATGAAATCGACGAAGGTCTGCCGGATGGCCTCCATGTCTCCGTAATGGTCCATATGTTCATGATCGATATTGGTGACCACGGCGATGGTAGGGGACAGGGCCAAGAAAGAACCGTCACTCTCGTCGGCCTCGGCCACCAGGATATCCCCTTGTCCCAGCTTGGCGTTGGAGCCTCCCCAGATATCGAGTCTCCCGCCGATCACCACGGTGGGATCGAGCTGACCGCATGTCAAAATAGAGGCCACCATGGAGGTGGTGGTGGTCTTTCCGTGGGCGCCGGCCACGGCCACCCCATACTTGAGCCGCATCAGTTCCGCCAGCATCTCGGCCCTGGGTATGACAGGGATATGGCGGTCCGTCGCTCCTGAGATCTCGGGATTGTCGATTGCGACAGCCGAGGAATAAACCACCACATCGGCGCCTTCGATATGGTCCTTGTGGTGACCCTCGAAGATATTTCCCCCAAGGTTTGCGAGGCGTCTGGTAGCGCTTGTCGCCCTCAGATCCGATCCGCTGATTTCATAGCCCAGATTGATCAGGAGTTCCGCCAGACCGCTCATGCCGATCCCCCCGATCCCTACAAAATGGATATGCCGTACCTTTCCGAACTGTGTCATGTCCGAACCATATGATCCCTATTGAAATCTGAGGTTTCCACGTCGAGCCCGATGCCTTTGAGCAGCCGTTAGGCATCCCGTCTTGGGGGATGCACTCGGGGCACGCCGGAAGCTTCAACCATCGCCATCATCCGGTCCACCATCACCTCCGCAGCATCGGGCCTGCTGAGCTGATGGGCCCGCTCACCCATCTTCTGAAGGGCCGATCGATTGTCCATATATCTTGTCAATGCATCGGCCAGGCCTTCTCCGGTCAGTTCCTGCTGCCGTATCATTTCCGCTCCTCCTGTCCGGACCAGCGCTCCTGCATTGATCTCCTGGTGACGGTTCGTTGCGTAGGGGTAGGGGATGAGGATCGACGGCTTGCCCTGTGCGGCCAGTTCAAAAATGGTGCTCGCCCCTGCCCTGCTGACCACCATGTCCGCCCGGCTGTAGGCCGTGGCCATATCGGCGATGAACGGCGATATCTCACCCTCAATCCCCCTGGCCCGGTAGTCCTCGACGACCCGCGCATAGTCCCCCGCTCCGGTCTGGTGAATGACCGCCATCTTTCTGCCCCGCTCCTTCAGGCATTGGAGGGCGTCAACGAATATCCGGTTGATGGCCTGGGCGCCCTGGCTCCCTCCCACCACCAGGACCGTGAACCTTTGATCCCGTTCCGTCCGGATCGAACGGGCCAAAAAGAGCTCTTGCCGCACCGGATTCCCGGTAAGAATCACTTCCTTATTCTCAAAACAGTCCCTGCTTTCCTCGAACGAAATAAAGATGCAGTCCACGATCTTTGACAGCAGACGATTGGTCACCCCCGGATACGAATTCTGCTCATGGATGGCGGTGGGAACCTTCATCCATTTTGCGGCCGCGCAGAAGGGTCCGGCCGAATAGCCTCCTACGCCAAGAACGACGGAGGGAGAAAAGCGCCGGATAATAACCGCTGACTGGAAAATGCTCTTGGGCAGTTTCAAGAACACCGGCAGGCCCTTTTTCCAGCCCCTGCCCTTTATCCCCTCAACATCGATGGAGGCGGCCTCGAATCCGGCGCGGGATAATATATCGGTTTCCATGGGCCTTCGACCGACCACAAAGAGGATCTCTGAACTCCCCATGCGTGCCTTCAGCGCTTTAGCCACCGCAATGCCCGGGAAGAGATGCCCCCCTGTGCCTCCCCCGGCGATGACCAGTCGGAACCCGGGTGTCTGATGCCGTTCTGAATGTTCCATGAGGGGAACGCTCTCTGAGACAATTCACGATTAAAACGTGACAAACCCGTAAGAAGTCGTCACCCCGGTTAATCCCGCCGCGGCGTGACTGGATTCCGGTTTTTTACGAGACCACCAAACCCTGAAACTCCCAACTCGTAGCCCGTAACTCGAACCTCTCCTCAACTCCTCGCTGAAATGTTCAACAGCACCCCGATGCTTGCAAGGGTGATCAGCAGAGACGAGCCGCCATAGCTGATGAGGGGAAGGGTCAGGCCTTTTGTAGGGAGGAGTCCCATGACAACCCCCATATTGATGAGCACCTGGAGCCCTATAAACGACGTCAGACCGACCGCCAGGTAGGCACTGTAGAGGTCCTTAGCCTTCAGCGCCACCCGTATTCCGCCTGTAATCAGGACCCCGAACAGGACAATGATGGCCGATACCCCCACGAGCCCCAATTCTTCCCCAATAATGGAGAGGGCAAAGTCGGTATGAGGTTCGGGCAGATAAAAGAGTTTCTGCTTACTGTTGCCCAGGCCCGCCCCAAAGATGCCTCCGGATCCAAATGCCAGGAAGGAATGGATAATCTGGAAACCGATGCCTCGGGGATCTTCCCACGGATTCAGGAAGGCCATCCACCGCTTAAGGCGATAATCCGCATGCCAGACCAGCCATATGAGAAGCGGCGTGGAGAGAAGGAAGATGGAAAGGAGCTGATACATCCGCACCCCTCCCACAAACAGGGCGATCAGGATCCACCCGCCGATAATCACCGCCGATCCCAGGTCGGGCTGGAGGACGATGAGTGCCATGAATATCCCGGCAACCAACAGATGCGGAACAAGGCCCTTTGAAAAAGTCCCCATATCTTTCCCTTTTTTGGACATGGAATAGGCCATATACACGGCCAGGGCGAACTTGGCCAGTTCAGAGGGCTGAAATGAGATGCTGCCGAAATTCATCCATCGGCATGCTCCCCCCACCTTGCGGCCCAGCCCCGGAACAAAGAGGAGCGCCAGAAGGGAAAGGCTGATCAGGAGCAGGGGGTAGACCAGTTTCCCGTAGAGGGTGCAGGGGATATATCGTGTCAGCACCATGAGTCCGATTCCCATCATGCAGAACAGGATCTGCTTCTTGAGATAGTAGTAGCTGTCGCCCAGACGGTGTTCCGCCAGGTTGGAGCTGGCACTGTAGACGGCAATCAGGCCAAGCGTGATCAGGAGCATGGCAGGGATCAAGATCATGTAGTCGTATCCTGAGTCTGAAATCTTTTTTTCAGCCATTACCCAATCCCTTCACGGCGGCCCTGAACACATCGCCCCTGTGCCGGTAATCGGAAAACATGTCAAAACTGGAGCATGCCGGAGCCAGGAGAACCACATCGCCCGGTGCTGCCATGGAAAGAGCGGTTGCCACAGCCTCCTCCATATGGCCTGCCATAACACAGGGGACGGCGCCCTCAAACGCCTCTGACAGCAGGTCTTTGGCCTCTCCCAAAAAAACAGCTCCTTTTAACCTTCCGTGGCTCGACTGCACCAGGGGCCCGTAGTCCGCACCCTTGTGCCGACCTCCTGCAATGAGGATCAGGGGATCTTTGAAACTGGCAATGGCCCGCCTGGCTGCATCCACATTGGTAGCCTTTGAATCATTATAAAACCGGATGCCTTTTACCTCGCTCACGAATTCAATCCTGTGGGGAAGTCCCCTGAACCGGTCAAGGGTATCCTGGATGACTCTGGACTCAATCCCGAGAACCGTCCCGGCCAGGACAGCCGCCAGGATGTTTTCCTGGTTATGCGTACCGGGCAAGGCAAAGCGTTCCAGCGAAAAACAGTGCATGCCCTCGCCGGTCAGGCGGGCCCTGACCGTTTCACCTTCCAAAAAGGCGTTCACCTCCTGCCTCTTTTTGACGGCGTATCGAAGGGGGGTGACCCCGGAAGCAGGATGCAGCGAAGAAAGTCTCGGGTCATCGTCGTTGAGTATCAGGTATTGCCCGGGGCCCTGATTCTCACAGATTCTCAGCTTCGAGTGAACATAGGCCTCAAAATCAGCATACCGGTCCAGGTGATCGGGAGAAATGTTAAGGATGATGGAAATGAAGGGGCAAAAGGTGACGATGGTGTCCAGCTGAAAGCTGCTGACCTCCAGGACAAGATAATCGGCCTCCTGTTCGCCGGCTGCATAGGCCATGAGGGGGGTGCCGATGTTCCCCCCCACAAAGACTTTCATCCCGGCGTTTTCCAACATCTGGCCTAAAAGCGTGGTCACCGTGGTCTTGCCGTTGGTGCCGGTTACGGCAATGATGGGCGTGTCAATAAAACGGCTTGCCAGTTCCATTTCGCCGATCACCGGGATGTTCCTCCCGATTGCCGCGCGGATAAGCGGCATATCGAGGGGCACGCCGGGACTCACGACAATCGCATCTGCATTCAGAAACGTTTCTTTCCGGTGCCCCCCGGTCTCCAATAAAACGCCCGATTCCAACAGCCCCTTTACCGTGAAAGGATCGAGGTCCGACACCTTCTTCATATCGCTGGCCGTCACGCGTGCCCCTCTGCTTGTCAACCATCGCGCCGTCCAGAGACCTGTTATGCCGAGGCCGACGATCAGGAACCGGGTCTCGGGTCCTGCTGATATGAACCCTGATGCCTTGGAGAAGACGTTGGATTTTAATGCCGAAGCGTTCACCGTTCTGTTTACCTCAGCTTCAGGGTTCCGATGGAGAGGAGGGCCAGGATGATGGCGATAATCCAGAAGCGGACAATCACCTTGGGTTCGGGCCACCCCTTCAGCTCAAAATGATGGTGTATGGGCGCCATGCGAAAAATTCGCTGTCCGCCTGTCAGCTTGAAATACGCCACCTGGAAGATGACGGACAGGGCTTCGAAGACAAAAAGACCTCCAACCAGGATGAGTACCAGTTCCTGTTTGGTGATAACGGCCACCGTTCCCAGGACGGCGCCCAAAGGCAGGGAGCCCACGTCGCCCATGAAGATCTCCGCAGGATAGGCGTTGTACCAGAGAAACCCGAGTCCGGCCCCCACCAGGGCGCCGCAGAGGACCGATATCTCGCCGGCCCCGGGGATGTACGGGATTTGAAGGTAGGAAGCGGTTTTGATATTACCGGCCAGATAGGCAAAAACCAGGTAGCTGGCAAAGGCAACAATGAGCGGACTGATAGCCAGTCCATCCAGTCCGTCTGTCAGATTGACGGCGTTGGACGTGCCTACGATAATGAAGAGGGCAAAGGGGATGTAGCCGATCCCGAGATCGGGTGAGACATTTTTCAAAAAGGGGATATTGAGATGCGCATCAAAACCCGGGTACAGAAAAAGTACCAGGACCACGATCAGGGCGCCGGATATCTGGAGGGAAAACTTGGCAGCGACGCTCAGACCCCGGCTGCTTTTCCGGGATATTTTCAGGTAGTCGTCCGCAAAGCCGATGCCCCCGAAGAAAAGGACCACGAAAATGACGAGCCAGATATAGATATTGACCGGATCGGCCCAGAGGAGGGTCGCAAGGATAATTGTCGGGAGGATGAGGCATCCGCCCATGGTGGGGGTTCCTGCCTTGGATTGATGGTCCGGAGGACCGTCTTCCCGGATCTGCTGACCCACCTGCAAGGTCTCGAGCCTCCTGATGACCCAGGGCCCGAAGACAAAACAGATCACCAGGGCCGTCAGGCTGGAGAGGATGGTCCTGAACGTGATGTACCTGAACACGTTCAGCCATGACACATCCGTATGGAACAAATAGATCAGTTTGTAAAGCATCTTGATCCGGCCCCCTTATCCTTGTACGGTGACCTCCCGGGACTGTTTGGGTCCGATCCTGTCCAACCCCTTGCCCATGGCGGAAGACACCACGCTTAGAAAGTTCTCGATCCCGAAAGGTTTGAGGATGCGGGTCACCACGTTTGGCATTTCCGTGTCTGACAGCCTCTGGTCCGAGGGATCTCCCGTCATGATAATAACCTTTTCACTTCGGCCTGTTTTCTTCATGCTCTTCAGCATGGCGACACCATCCAGCCTGGGCATGTTAATGTCGGTGACGACCAGGTCAAAGCGGTCATTTTCCAGCTTGTCCAGGGACTCCTGTCCATCGCTTGCCAGGCTGACCTCAAAGCCATGGGCGAGCAGGACTTCTGACAGCAGAAACCGGATACCCTTCTCGTCATCTACCACCAGCACCTTCTTTGCGATGCCCATAGCAGCCTCTCCTCCTTTTACACGTGTTCAATTCCATTTTAGACTCGTCCGAATCAAACGGCATCCCATCATCTCATCGCTATCCATACGTTTCTCCGGGCCGAATGCCTCGCCCGGAAAGGCCTCAAACCATAAGGCGCCGATCGCTATGGGGTACGCGTCCTCCTGCGCAGCCCTTCAACCACCTTTTCAAGCTGCATCCTGCGCGAGCCTTTCAGAAGGACCAGGTCTCCCGCAGACATGACATGACCGATTTCCGTTGCCATCTCGTGATGCGTCTTTACGATCTTCAGGCGACCCTGATGCATGCCGGCCGTCCGGGCGCCCTCTATCATGTCGCGGGCATGGTCTCCCATAGCGAAAAACCACTCGGCTTTGCCCTCCGCAACCCTGCGGCCCGCGTCCCTGTGGGCGGCGAGCGAGGCATCTCCCAATTCCAGCATCTCTCCTAAGCCCACAATGATCTTCCCCCCCGCTTTCACCAGGGATCCAACTGATGCGATGGCCGCGCCCAGGGAGGAAGGATTGGCATTGTATGTGTCGTCAACGAGAATAACCTCCCCCTTGAGGGATATCACCTCGAACCGTCCCCTGATTGCCGAAAACGACCTCAACCCCTCTATGATATGTCCGGTCGGCGCATTCAGGCTTAGGGCAACGGCGGCTGCGGCCAGGGCATTTACGACATTATGAACCCCCGGGATCCTGACATGCACCGGCCACGTGTTGCCACGGTATTGCAGCGAGAACCGGGTCCCCTCCGTCCCCTCCTGCCTGATATGGGCGCCTCTGACATCATTTCCCTTTGCGAGTCCGAAGGTCATTTTTGGTTTTGAAAACAGGGAGGCCCTCTTCATCAAGGCAACGTCGTCCCCATTCAGGATCATCAGGCCGTTCAATGAGATCCTCTCTATCAGCTCTGTCTTTGCCCTAGCCACCCCATCGATATCCGACAGGCCTTCGAGATGGGCCATGCCCACATTGAGGATCACGCCCACATCCGGACCTGCTATGTCCGTGAGGCGGGCGATCTCACCGGGACGGTTCATTCCCATCTCCAGGACGGCGCATTCATGATCCCTGGTGAGTCTGAGGAGCGTAAGCGGCAACCCGATAAGGTTGTTGAAGTTTCCTTGAGTCTTGAGGGTGCTGTTGCCCAGTTCGAGGATTGCCGCCGTCATTTCCTTGGTCGTTGTTTTGCCCGAACTCCCGGTGATCCCAATGACCTTAAGCCTGTGCCGGCGCCGCCACCAGGCGGCCAGATCACCCAGGGCCTTCAATGTATCCTCTACGGAGATGACCGCCCTGTCGGAGAAGGCAAAGAAGTGTGCCCCAAGACCGTTGCCGCGCCATTCCGATTGCACCCAGGCGCCGTGAACGACAACTCCGGACGCCCCTTTTTCCATGGCCTTGAGAGCGAAGTCGTGGCCGTCGTATGTTTCTCCACGCAGGGCCCAGAAAAGGTCGCCTTCCCCTATGTTCCTCGAATCGGTGCTGATCCCGGCCGGAACCGTTTCCGGAACCCCGGAAATCAGGGTCCCACCGATAGGGTTAAGGATCTCTTTCACGGTTATGGCACCCCATTCGACCGGCATGTCTTCCTGATCACCGTGAACTGGATAATGCATGAACCCTTGCACCTTCCATTTCCTGTAATGGTCGCCGGGCCCTGCTCGGAGATCCCGTCAGCGGGAATGCTGGGTATCGCTTTCCAATTTCAGACATTTTCCTGCCGCCGACCGGACTTTCCAGACTCGCCGGCGCACCTGTCTCCAAATGCACCGGCCGCTTCAGCCGCCACCACCCGATCATCGAAAGGCCTCTTCTCGCTGCCGATGATCTGATAGGTTTCGTGCCCCTTCCCCGCAATCAAAACCAGATCAGCGTTATCCGCCATCTGAACAGCCCTCTGGATGGCCCTTTTACGATCCAGGTCGAGCACATAATCGCTCATCCCCGATTCAATGACGCCCGCTTCGATCTGCCCTGCAATGGCGGCAGGATCTTCTGTGCGCGGGTTGTCTGAGGTGACAAAGACCCTGTCGCTTTCCATCCCTGCGATGCGCCCCATCTCTCTTCGTTTTCCTTTGTCCCTGTCGCCGCCGCAACCGAATACGGTGATCACGCGACCCGTTGCCAGCAGCCTTACAGCCTGAAGCGCCTTCAAAAGCGCGTCCGGCGTGTGGGCATAATCGACAACCAGTGCCAATCCACGGCTGTTTTTCACCATTTCAAGACGACCCGGCACCCCTTTGAGCTGTTTGACGCCCGATGCTATGGGTTCAAGGCCGATGTCCATGGCCCGGGCGGCCCCGGCCGCAGCCATGATGTTGTATATGTCAAAGGACCCGATGAGCGGCGAGGCGATGTCAACCCGGCCTTCAGGGGTTATGAGTCTGGCCCTCAGACCGCTCCGGCTGACACGGACATGCTCGGCCCGGATGTCGCACCCCATCCCCATCCCATAGCTCGTGACCTGGGCATGAGTCAGTTTGATTAACGCCTGCCCTCTGGGATCATCCGCATTGATCACGGCCTGAACAGGACCGTCACTCCCCTTTTCCCTGAATGGTTTGAAAAGCCGTGACTTTGCCTCGAAATAGGCTTTCATGGACCGGTGGTAGTCAAGATGATCCCTCGACATGTTCGTAAAGACAGCCACCCGAAAAGGACAGTCCCTCACCCGTCCCTGATCCAGGGAATGGGAGGACACTTCCATCACCACATGGGTCACCCCGCTGTCGGCCATGCTCCGTAGCGTTTGCATCAGGTCCAGCGATTCGGGTGTGGTCACGGGGGCCTCCAGAATGCGGCCGGAGAATCGATAGTTGATCGTCCCGATGACGCCAGGCCGTTTTCCTGCCGCAGCAAGCATCGATTCGAGCAGGTAGGCCGTCGTGGTCTTTCCGTTCGTACCGGTGATGCCGATCAGATTCATGTTACTGAACGGGGCATCAAAAAACCTGACGGCAATCCGGGACAAGGCCCTGCGTGAATCCGGGACCTGGACCATGGCGATTGGGTTCGCATACCCCCCGGAATCAGGGGAAAGGGGCAGTTCCGAGATCACGGCTGCGGCGCCTTTTGAGACAGCTTTCCCGATGAAATCATGACCGTCTCTAAGTTGCCCCCGCAGGGCCACGAACAGACCCCCGGCCTGAACCAGACGGGAATCATAGGCAATGCCGGATATCTCCGAATCCGGATCGCCCCGAAGATCCTGTATGGTTATCCCCTCGAGGAGTCTTCTCAGTTGCATGCGCCCTTTCTGGATCCTCAACCCGGGCGGCCCGGAATTTCATCATCGAAGCGGTGACCGCCGCATGTTCACCCGTGCCTGTTACATCTGTCCCGGCGGATTGAAACTCACGGTTACCGTGTCAACAGTCTCAAGCGGGGATCCGGCTTCCGGCTTCTGGGCCACGGCCAGGCCCGACCCTTCCAGGCATACCTTGACGCCCAGGTCTCTCCCTCTCTTGAGCACCTCTCTCATGCCCATCCCCCTGAAGTCGGGGAGGAGCCCCTCCAGCAGGTGATCGGCGAGTTGCTTCACCTTTTCACATTCAACCTTTTTGGCTCCGTCATCAGGGGCATTCGTCAAGGCCTTTTCAGCGTTGGTCTCAGCCGTCTTGAGGAGGTCCGGCCGCGGGTTGATTCTGAGGTGATTGAGGGTCCATGATCCTACCTCTCTAAACACAGGTCCCGCCACCAGCCCCCCGTATATCATCCCTTTGGGCTCATCCAGCAAAACGGAAATCAACAGCCTTGGCCGGTCCGAGGGGACAAAGCCCACAAAACTGGCGATATACTTGCTCCTGGAATACCTTTTTGTGTCGGGATCAACCTTCTGCGAGGTGCCGGTTTTCCCGGCTGCTTTAAATCCGCCTATGGCGGCCTTTTCAGCTGTCCCTTCGCTCCCCACAACGCCTTCGAGAATGCAGGTGACCTTCTTTGCTGTCTGGACGGAGATGACCCGTCGCACAACCTTGGGACGGTTCTCTTCAACCACGCGGCCTGATTCATCGACAATTTTCTTAACAACGAAGGGACGCATCAGATTTCCTCCATTTGCAATGGCAGCCATGGCCATTGCCAGTTGTAAAGACGTAGCGGTCATCCCCTGCCCGAAAAACAGCGTTGCCTGATCGATCTTTTTTGCCTCTTCCGGCGATCGAATAAATCCCTGTCTCTCCCCCAAAAGATCGATCCCGGTCTCCCTGGAAAAGCCAAATCGTTTTAAATAATCGCAAAACCGCGCGTATCCGAGTTTCTGGCCGACCTTGATCGCTCCGATATTGCTGGAATGAACAATAATGTCCGAAACGGTCATCTTGCCGTATTTGTGGGTATCGTGGACGACCTTTCCGCCGACCCTGTACTCTCCTTCCTCGCAATAGAACTCGGAAAGGGGCGTCACCACCGATTCCTCAAAAGCCGCTGAAGCAAGGAACGCCTTGATGGTGGAACCCGGCTCAAAACAGTCGGTAAGGATCCGATTCCTCCATTGCTCCGGTCTGTATTCGGAAAAAAGATTCGGGTTGAATTCCGGGACTACGGCCATTGCCAGCATCTCGCCGGTCCGGGGGTCAACGACGAGACAGTGTCCTCCCTTCGCTCCGCTCTTTGCGACCGCTGCCTTTAAAACCTCCTGGGCCTTGTACTGGATATCCTTGTCAATGGTGAGGATCAGGTGGTGCATTCCCCGCCCGGAAGGGATGGGCTTGTTAATGGCAAACGGCCTGCCCAGGGCATCCCGCATCCAGATCAGCCGGTGCGGGGGCCCCTTCAAAGGAGCGTCATACTTCTTTTCGAGCCCTTCAAGGCCCTGATTGTCAGCGCCGGCAAAGCCGATCAAATGGGCTGCTGTCTCCCGGGCCGGATAATAACGCCTGACATCGGCGGTCACACCGACACCATCGATACCCAGATCTGCTATCTGACGGATCTGCTCAGGAGGTATTTTCCGCTTTATCCATTCAAAAGACCGCTTGCGCGTAAGAATCTCGAGGAGGTCGGCCTCTTTTCCATTCAGGATACGGGACAACTGCCTGGCTGCCGTTGCCTTGTCCTTGATTTGCCCGGGATGGGCAAAAACAGACCCTACCTGAACGCTGATGGCCAGTTCGTTGCCTTCCCTGTCATAAATAATCCCGCGGTCGGGAGGGAGTTGGGTTGTGCCGATGATGCCGTTTTCAGCAGTTCCCCGCAGATAGTCCGTTTCAATGACCTGAAGCTGATAGGCCCTGGCAAACAGGGTCGCGAAACCAAGCAGAAAAAGAACAGCTACTACGTAAATACGAAATCGAATCCATTTCTTTTCCTTAACCTTCATGGCAACATGACGATCTGTTCGGGTGTCGGCTGTCTGAGCCCCAGCTCCTTGACCGCCTTGGATTCCAGGTTCTGAGGGGATCGCAAGAGGGCCAGTTCCAGTCGAAGTTTTCGGTTGATCTCTTTGAGCCGCATTTCTTCCTTTTTCAACTGGCTCACGTCATACCCGATCTGGGTCCTTTCAAAGTTCGACCACACATAGCCGATCCCTGTCCCCATGAATAGAAAGAGCATGAGGACGATCAGGACAACCTGTCTCCGGGTAACTTGGAATCGGCGCTTTTTGAGCCTGGAATTTCTAAGCCGAACGCCTGTCTTTGCATTCCGGGATGTCATCATCCTCGATAGCTTTTCCGGTCTTGTCATGGTGCGACCCTTTCTGCAGCCCTCATGACGGCGCTGCGAGCTCTCGGGTTGTTTTCAAGCTCTTCGTGGCCCGGTCTCAGAGCCTTTTTGAAAAGGCGCCTGAAAAGGGGAACCTTTCCGCAAACACACCGCGGGAAATCAGGGGGACACGAGCATGTCTGTTCCCAGCCCCTCATGGCCTGTTTAACGCGTCGATCTTCAAGTGAATGGTAAGAAATCACCACCAACCTTCCGCCAGTGGCCAGCAGCGACGGGATCTTGTCAAGAAATGTGTCGAGATTCTGGAGTTCTGTGTTAACAGCTATTCTGAGTGCCTGAAATGTTCGTGTTGCGGGATGTCTGAACCTTTGCCGGCGAGATGTGGGATACGCTGAATCAATCACGGCAGCCAACCGGGAAGCGGTCTCAATCGGTCTTTTTTCGCGTGCGCGAACAATGGCACTGGCGATGGATCGAGCTTTCTTTTCCTCGCCGTACTCTCTGAGCAGTTCTTCGATGTCCCGTGCAGGGAGGTCATTGACCAAATGACCTGCAGTCAGCTTGTTTTCGGGATTCATTCTCATATCGAGAGGCTCCTCCCTGCTGAAGCTAAATCCCCTGCCGGATTTCTCGAGCTGGTAAGAGGACATCCCCAGATCCAGTAAAACGCCCTCGACCCTCTCAAGGCTGAGGCCCGTCACGACCTCATCTAACTCGGCAAAATTCGCTCTGATGACACATACGTTATTAAAATCGGCCAGACGTTTCCTGCACAGATTGACAGCGTCAGGATCTCTATCCACGCAGATCAGGCGCCCGCCCCCGGCCAATCTCTTTAAAATTGCTTCACTGTGTCCGCCCGGGCCCGCGGTTCCATCCACATACGTCCCTTCCGGGAGATGGACAAGGTGCCTGACGACCTCCTTCACAAGCACCGGTGTATGGGCGTACGCCAATCGTTGCTCTCGAAAAACTTAATAAACTCAGGTTCTAAAGCAATGTTTTCAGGCCTCACGACGTAGAAAGATAGAATCCTTGACGCTGTTAAATCCGCAGTTCCAGCAGGGACGGGCTGGCCTCCGGGAAGGCATCTTTGACTCTTTCAAACTCCGCGTCCCATCGCCCTCTGTCCCAGATCTCAAACTTTTTCAGTTGTCCGGCAAGCACGATCTCTTTCTGTAAACCCGCATCGTCTCTCAAGCTCGGAGGCAGCGTTATCCTGCCGTTCTTGACGCGACATTCGACGGCAGATGAGATAAACCCTCTCAAAAAGGCAATTCCCGCCCTGTCGAACAGGGGCAGATTGGCTGCCCTGTCCTCGAGGATCTGCCAATCATCTTTGGCGAATGCCCAGAGGCAGCTGTCCTTGCTGGTGACCACCAGACAGTCTTCCCCCTTCCGGTCCAGGACCTCCCGGAATCTTGCCGGGATGGCCAGCCGGCCTTTGTCATCAAGGATATGGTTTGAACGGCCTCTAAACATGATATTTGTGGCACTATATGGGAATTCGTTCCACTTTGTGACACTATCGTCAAAAAAACGGGGTTTGTCAAGAAAAAAAACAGAAAAACAAAGCATTTGGAGAACTTTTTTCTATTTTGGCCAGGTATCTCAACTCAGGCTCAATATCATGTGGTCAAGAATCGTTTCACCACCACATGGATGGGTTGACGGACAGGTCGGGAAGATGAGGAAATTCATGAGAGATGGCAATATCGGGTTTCGGGTGTTCCCGCGGCGGGGTTCTTTGCTGAAACCTGAAAGCCGGTCACCCCGTTGTTGTGGTTGTTAGGCCGGTTTGGGCAGATGGTCAGGTCCAAGCCTTCAGTGTTAATAGCCTTGACGGCATCCAGAAATAACGTTAGCCTTATCCGGTACCGACGCCCGTAAAGACACTTTGATCAGGCGATGATGACCATGGATATCCGGTAGATGCGGGTCCTTGATGGACGGGCCTCTGTCATACGGAGGGAATGTGCGGATTCGAGTACTGCCGGATGCCTGTTTTTGCCGCTAAAAAAGGCGGGTGAAGGAGGTGATCGAGATGAAAGAAAAGGTCAGGATCATTGAGGGAGACATCACCCGGCAGGCGGTGGATGCCATCGTGAATGCAGCCAATACGTCCCTTTTGGGAGGTGGAGGCGTCGACGGAGCCATTCATCGGGCGGCCGGGCCCGAACTCCTGGAGGAGACCCGGCAGATGGGGGGATGCCCCACCGGGGAGGCGAGGGTGAGCAAGGGATACCGCCTCCCGGCCAGGTGGATCATCCACACGGTGGGCCCTGTCTGGTCAGGGGGCCACAGGAATGAAGACACCCTGCTGGCCAACTGTTACAGGAACAGTCTCCAGGCGGGGGCAGATGTGGGCGCCAGGACCATTGCCTTTCCCTCAATCAGCACCGGCGCCTACCGGTTTCCGCTGGAAAGGGCCACTGAAATCGCCATGAAGGAGACGAGGCGGTTTCTTGAAAAGGATGAGCGCCTGGACGAGGTGATCTTTGTCTGCTTTGGAGAAACGGCGTTAAAAACCTATCAGGATGTATTCGGAAGGGTTTTCGGCGGATAAGGGGTTTATGGTTCCCGAGTTCAAGGATATCGAAAGGGCGGGTCAGCGTCTTAAGGGGGTCATTCATGCGTCTCCCCTGGTTCGCGCGGGGTATTTCAGCCGCGTCCTGGGGTGTGAGATATTTTTGAAGCTCGAAAACCTCCAGGAGACCGGGGCGTTCAAGGTGCGGGGTGCGTACAACCGTCTCTCTCAGCTGCAGCCGGATGAGAGGCAACGGGGGGTCATCGCTGCTTCTGCCGGCAACCATGCCCAGGGCATTGCCTGGGCATCGGCAAGGCTGGGGATCATGCCGACGCTCATTATGCCGGAGGATGTCTCTATTCGAAAGCTGCTCTCCGTCAAGGAGTACGGGGCAGATGTGATCCTCTCAGGCGCCCACTACAACGATGCCTGCACCCATGCACAAGAACTGTGCAGAGAGAACGGAAAATGTTTCATCCCGGCATTTGACGATCCTGATGTTATTGCAGGGCAGGGCACCATCGGTCTGGAGCTGGTCGACAGAATAGGGAGTGGCGCGGCCATTGTGGTCCCGGTTGGCGGAGGCGGGCTTATCTCCGGCATCGCTATAGCCGCAAAGACGCTCCGCCCGGATGTTCGGATTATCGGAGTCCAGACAAACAGCTGTCCCTCAACGGTCAGGTCCCTGGAAAAGAGGGCTCCTGTCACCGTCAATATATCGCCTACCCTCGCCGACGGCATTGCCGTGAACAGGCCCGGCGACATCACATTCCCCATCATTCAGAAATATGTGGATGAGATGGTCCTGGTGGAAGAAGAAGGGATCGCCGGGGCCATCCTGAACCTTATGGACAAGGCCAACACGGTTGCCGAAGGGGCAGGCGCGACGGGTCTCGCCGCCCTCCTGGACGGTCAGGTCGTTACGAAGGCGAAACAGTATATCCTGATCATCAGCGGCGGCAACATCGAATTGAATACCATCGATCGTATCCTGGAGAGGGGATCGATCAAGCTGGGAAGGCTTGTCAGGCTGGAAGTGAACGTGCTGGACGTGCCGGGTTCTCTCTACAGGCTCCTCGGGATTATTGCCCGGGAAAAGGCCAACATCCTCCATATCTTTCACGACCGGCTGGACCTGCAGAACCCGATCGAGATATCCCGCGTGGTGCTGAACCTCGAGACCCGGGGGCACGACCATGCCCGGGAGCTTGTGGAAAAGCTGAGAAACGCAGGGTATCCGGTCAAACAGATATTCTAGACGCCGACAGGCATGACGCTTGAATTTCGGCAACTGTTTAGCCATCTGAAAACATGGCAGGAAGCCCACAGGAGGCAATATGCTCATTTCAGGGATAATTGTATGGATCAAAGGAGGCGGGGACATCGCCTCAGGGGTGGCCTGGAGACTCCATCACTGCGGTTTTCGCGTATTGATCACCGAGCTTCAGAGGCCCATGGCGGTGAGGCGGCGTGTGGCCTTCTGCGAGGCTGTGTATGATGGTCGTGCAGAAGTCGAAGGGGTGGAGGCCGTTCGCATCGGCGAGGTCGCGGACTGCCGCGCCGTATGGGAGGACGGGAAAATTCCCCTGATGGTGGATCCCAAATCTCAGGCGGCCAGGGTGATGGGTCCCGCGGTGCTGGTTGATGCGACGATCGCCAAGAGGAACACGGGGACCTCCATGCAGGATGCCCCTCTGGTCATTGGACTCGGCCCCGGATTTGTGGCGGGAAGGGATGTCCATTGCGTGGTCGAAACCCACAGGGGGCACTATCTGGGCCGGTTGGTGACCCGGGGCTCGGCCCTGCCCAATACGGGTGTTCCCGGACCGATCGAGGGGATCACCTCCGACCGGGTTCTCCGGGCCCCCATTGACGGGGTATGGGAGAACACGGTGGACATCGGGGATCGCGTGAAAAAAGGCGATCGAATAGGGTCGGTGGCCGGTGAACCTGTAGCGGCCCTCATTGACGGGGTCCTGAGAGGGATGATCCGGCCCGGAATCCTGGTCACACGGGGCCTCAAGATCGGGGATATCGATCCCCGGGGGATAAAGGCCTATTGCGACACCATCTCCGAAAAGGCCATGGCCATTGCCGGAGGGGTGCTGGAAGGGATCCTCAGGTTTTCCGGCTAACCGGCCGTCAGCCCCCTTGCCACATCGGCTGCCTCGGACATCATCCGGTCAAAGAGTTCCTTAACCGTGGGAATATCGTGGGCCATGCCGACCCCCTGGCCGCATGAAATAATCCCGACATCCAGATCGCCCTCTCGATACATCTTCCTGGCCTTTTCGCCCGTGGCAATATTGAGGATCTCGGGCAGGCCGGCCTGGTTGGCCTCCAATTCAGCGATCTTTTTGGCCGCTGCATTTGTCCAGACCCGGTGGGTGGCCCCGATCGAACGCATGACCAGCATCGTGTCCAGTTCGCTTGCCTGGACAAGTGCGTCTTTCAGGGCTTCATGGATGGGTGCTTCCCGGGTGGCCAGGAGGCGCGTTCCGACAATGACGCCCTGGGCCCCCAGGGCCAATAAGGCGACAAGGCCTCTGCCGTTTGAGACCCCCCCGCCCCCGATGACAGGTACACGGAGGCTTTCCACGGCCCGGGGCACCAGCACGAGCGTGCCGATATCCAGCTTGCCGGTGGCGCCCCCGTTCTCGTAGCCCACCACGGTGATCATGTCCGCACCCATTTCCTGCACTTTGAGCGCATAACGGACCCCCACGCATTTGTGGATCCAGATCAGTCCGGCCTCCTTGAAACGGGCACAGAGCGCTTCGGGAGCTGAATGTCCCGATGTCTCAACGATCTTGACCCCTTTCTCCAGGAGAACATCCAGATAATCATTATTGTCGATGGGCCGCATCATGGGAAAGAGATTGAGATTGACCGCAAATGGCCGGTTTGTCAGCTCCAGAAGCTGATCCAGGCCCTCTCCAAAGGCCTCGCGGCTCGGGTAAATGGCGGAAGCCAGTATGCCCAGGGCGCCGGCATTGGAGATGGCCGCTGTAAACTCAGCCGTGGAAATATGCATCATGGTGCCCCCCACAATGGGGTACTGGACGCCCAACATCTGTGTCATCTTTGTCTGAAACATGGAAGTCCCCCTATCGCTGTATATTGACGATTGAACAATGAATAGTGAAAACGGATCCTGCGTTCCTCACCGGGCAAGGGGCAGCCGGCAGCCCGTCCCCGCTCGATTCAGGTCTTCGTGCCAGCCCCTTGTAGCCTTCAGCAGGAAACCGGAGTCAGGCGTAGACAGCTAACACCCGAACCCCCTGAACCCCTGAACCTCTGAACCCCTGAACCTCTGAACCCCTGAACCCCTGAACCTCTGAACCCCTGAACCTGTATCGGGACAGGTAATCGTTCTTACAACAAATCCCGGGTACAGACAAGGAGAATTCTCTATAACCGGCTGACCGGGAAACCCTGATCGGGGTTAAAGGATTTGTGTTGCAGGAAACAGTGAGGTCTGGTATCAAATCAAGAGGTGACAGGATCTGAGGATATTCCCGTTTTTAAAATCCGCTCTACGGGATTTCCCGTTTCATAGAAATAGGGGGGTTCACCATGAGACGTGTTCAATTCTTATGTTGGCTGGCGGTTGCCGGGCTCCTGTTCGGTTCAATGGTTCCTCCGGGCGTTGACGCAGAGAGCAAGGAGGGACCCGGAGACAGCTTGCGCCTGACAAAGGTGGCGATCTTCAACAGCGGTGTGGGCTATTTTGAACTGCGTGGGAAGGTCCAGGCAGGAGAAGGGGTTTCGCTTTCTTTCAAGCGGGAACAGATGAATGACCTGCTCAAAAGCCTTACGGTCCTCAATTTGAGCGGGGGAGGCGTCAGCAGCATTGTCTATGACAGCACGAAAACAGCGGCACAGGAGTTGAGCGACTATTCCTTTGATTTCAAGAAGGAAGACAGCCTGCCACAGGTGCTCCGGCAACTGCAGGGAAGTCAGATCGAAATGCTGACCGGAAGCGAGGCCGTCAAAGGGACGGTCGTTGGCGTTGAGAAACGAGTGACCATGGTGGAGGACATGGCGATCCCCTTCTTTTTTCTGGGTATGGTTGACAGCAGCGGTCAACTGCGCAGCTTCAATACAGAGGAGATCACCGGGATACGGTTTCTTGACCAGCGGCTCAATGAGGATATGGAGAGGTATCTGGCTATTCTCTTTCAGAAGCACCGGAAAGATGAAAAGGCCATCCTTATCACGCCCACAGGTAGCGGCGTGCAGGATCTTCTCATCAGCTATGTGGCAGAGGCCCCGGTATGGAAAGCCACCTATCGCATCGTCATCCCCGAAGGGAGTCAGGACGGCAAACCATTCCTTCAGGGGTGGGCTGTTGTAGATAATGTGAGTGGAGAAGACTGGAAGGGTATTGAGCTCTGTCTGGTAAGCGGGTTGCCGGTGTCGTTTATCCAGAATCTTTATGATCCCAGGTTCAGAAAACGACCGGTGGTGGAGATGGAAAAGGAGGCCCCTGTAGCTCCGTCCGCCCCGGAGGCAGGGGTGCGCACAGGCCGGATGCAGATGGCGCCGGCGCCCATGGTTCGCGCTGAAAAGAAGCATGAAAAGACCTTTGCTGCAGAAGGGGAGACGGAGGCATTGCGCCTTGAAAAGGTAAACCTGGACGAGCGAATGCGGGATCTGAAAGCGGCGACTGTTACCCGTGAGGTGGGAGAGATGTTTGAATACAAAATCGACCATCCGGTGACCATTGAACGCAATCGCTCGGCCCTGGTGCCCATTGTGGCCAAAGAGATTGATGGCGAGGTCGTCGATCTCTACACGGAGAACGTCCGGCCCAATAACCCGCTGGCGGCCGTTCGCCTGAAGAACAGCACCGGTTTGACTCTGGAAGGGGGGCCGTTGACTGTTCTCCAGGGAGGGAGCTATGCGGGAGATGCCCTGATCAAGACGCTCAAGCCGGGTGAGGAACGGTACATTACCTATGCCGTTGATCTGAGCCTGCACGTCTATACCAAGCCGGGCAGCAAGACCGAGCAGGTGGATCGGGTCGTTATCAACCGGGGTGTGGTGCGGATGCACCGCGCCGTTATTGAGACCAGGGCCTATACCCTTGACAACAAGAGCCCCCTATCCAGGACGGTTGTCATCGACCATCCCTACCATGCGGACTGGAAGTTGCTCAATAAGGAAAAACCGATTGAAGTCACAGACAATTATATCCGTTTTGCAGTCAAGGCGGTTGGGCTTCAGGCCACGACGTTCACGGTCCGGGAGATGCGCGACACCTGGGAAACCATCATGGTCAGCAGCCTGACGCCCGATCATATCGCGCTCTTCGCCGGCAGGAACTATCTGAATGAAAAGACCCGCCGGCAGCTGGAGAAAATTGTGGCCCTGAAAACCGAGATCAGCGCCATCGATGAGGAACTCAAGGTTTTGGAAAAAGGCCGCAGCCAGATATTCGAGGACCAGAAAAGGCTGAGGGAGAATCTCCGGGGATTAGGGCAGACCACCGAAGAGAAGGACCTGAGGAGCCGGTATCTCCAACGGCTCAATCAGCAGGAGACATGGTTGGAGAAACAGCGCGAACGGGCAAAGGAACTGGAGCGCCAGCGGGAGACAAAACAGGGTGAGCTGAATGATCTGATCAATAAACTGGAGCAGGATCTGAGCGTAACGGAGTGATGATTGGCCGTACGAAGTCTGTAGGCGGAGAAGCAGCAAGCCTGCGAAGCGCTCACCGTTTCTTTTGCCTGTGGGCGAATGGAACATGGTGAAACGAGGCATCGGTTCATGAAAAAGACGGCTATCGTGGTATTGATTATTCTGCTGGCGACGGCTGGCTCCCTCTATTATCTCTGGCGCCGGGCGACCCTGCTGCCTGAGTGGTACACCGTGAGCGGGGGAGGCTCTGGCAGGACCGTTATCGCCTATGGAAAGGGAATGGAGGACATCAGGAGATCTCTGGAGCGAACCGTTCAAGATCAGCTCCAAAAGCCGTCTACCCGCAGCAGACCGGTCGTGATCGTGCTGGGTGAAAACGACGCCAACAAATTGTTTGCCGCCATCATTTCAGATAATGCCGGGACATACCCGTACCTCAATGCTGTCAAGGCCTCCAGGACCCGCATCAGGGACGGAAGCCTTGATTTCGGGGTTGTGGTAGACGCTTCTGAGATGGTCAGAGGCGCCCAGGGGCAGGGCGTTGAAGGCGCTCTCCCGGGGCTGCTCCGGGGGAGGGAACTTTCCCTGGCGTTTACCGGAAAATACGGGCTGAAAGACGGCAGGGTTCAATTGGACGAGGAAGGAAAAGTCAGGATCGGCGCCCTGTCGTTTTCTCTAAAAACCATCACGAACAGGCTGGGCATTTCAGAGGATCAGCTCAAAAAAACCCTGAACGAGATCGAGCTTGGCAAACTGAAAATCGATTCTATTGAACCCATCCGGAACACCCTGTTGCTGAAGGGATCGCTTCCCCCTTCCTGAGGGCCGTAGAGCGACCCGGCCATACCCCGCCCACTTCGGCCTGTCACTCTCCCTGACGCTCACAGTCTAACACGTGCCATATTCAGCATCAAGGCGCCAAAGGATTCTGTGAGCAGGCAGTCGCGGTTCATGCCGTTCCCCTTTCTCCCTGAAGATCAGAGGATCAAACACGGCATACAGGTTTTCCGTGGGAGCGTGAACCCTGCTGAATCCATGTACCTTGACCATAACCGTCCGTGTCGAAATTTCTTGACCCGCATCCAGAAGAACTGTTGTAATGGCTCACCCGGGCCGATCCCCATCTGTTAAGCCCCTGACGGGCACAATCGTCTGCCCGGACCCGATCATGTCACCCGCACACTATTTTGATAAGCAAAGAGGAAGATGATCATGAACAATCCTGAAGCTGCACCATCCATGGACTTCATTCGCACGATCATTGCAGAAGACGTGAAGGCGGATAAAAACGGAGGGAGGGTCCATACACGGTTCCCTCCCGAGCCTAACGGCTATCTCCATATCGGGCATGCCAAATCCATCTGCCTCAATTTCGGCATCGCAAAGGAGTTCGGGGGCCTTTGCAATCTTCGGTTCGACGACACCAATCCGACCAAGGAAGAGGAAGAATATGTGGAGTCGATCAAGGAGGATGTCCGATGGCTAGGGTTTGACTGGGAAGACCGTCTCTATTATGCATCAGACTATTTCGATCAGCTTTATGAGTATGCAGTTCAGCTCATCAGGGACGGCAAGGCCTACGTGTGCGACCTGGGTCCGGAGGAGATCCGGGCTTACCGGGGGACCTTGACCGAGCCAGGCAGAAACAGCCCCTACCGGAATCGATCCATGGATGAGAACCTGGCCCTGTTTGAGCGGATGCGGGCCGGCGAATTTAAGGACGGGGCCTGTGTCCTGCGGGCAAAGATCGACATGGCATCGCCCAATCTGAATATGAGGGACCCGGTGCTCTACCGGGTGCTGCACGCCTCCCATCAACGGACAGGGAAAAAATGGTGCATCTACCCCATGTACGACTTTACGCACGGTCAATGCGATTCCATCGAGGAGATTACCCACTCCCTCTGCACCCTCGAATTTGAAGACCACCGGCCCCTGTACGACTGGTTTATCCGGCAGCTCAAAATCTTTGCGCCGCAGCAGATCGAGTTCGCCCGGCTCAATCTTTCCTACACCATCATGAGCAAGCGCAAGCTGCTGGAGCTGGTTCGCGGGGGGCACGTAACCGGGTGGAAAGACCCCCGCATGCCCACCCTGTCGGGCATGCGGCGACGCGGATATACGCCCGAGGCCATCCGCATGTTCTGTGACCGGATCGGAGTCGCCAAAAAGGAGAGCATGGTGGACATTGGTCTCCTGGAACACTGCCTGAGGGAAGATCTCAATCGAAGGGCCCTGCGGAGGATGGCGGTCCTCCATCCCCTGCGCGTGGTTATTGACAACTATCCGGAAGAACAGGTGGAATATCTGGACGCCGAGAACAACCCGGAGGATTCGGCCATGGGGTCCCGAAAGATCCCCTTTTCCCGGGTCCTTTATATCGAGAGGGAGGACTTTTGCGAAGACCCGCCCAAAAAGTACTTCCGCCTGGCCCCCGGTCAGGAGGTCCGGCTGAAACATGCCTACTACATCACCTGTGACCGCGTGGTGAAGGATCAAAAAACCGGCGAGGTGACTACACTTCACTGTACGTATGATCCGGAGACGCGGGGGGGGTGGTCTCAGGACGGCCGGCGGGTCAAGGGGACCTTGCACTGGGTGTCGGCAGCCCATGCAGGCGAGACCGAGGTCCGTCTCTACGATCATCTCTTTGTCGCGCCCAATCCCGCTGATCCGAAGCAGGCCGCTGATTTTACGTCTCTTCTGAATCCCAAATCGATGGAGATCATCGCCGGCTGCAAGGTGGAGCCGAGTCTAATGGCAGCGGGAGCCGGGGTGCCTTTCCAATTTCTGAGACTGGGTTACTTCTGCGTGGATCCTGTTGATTCCACTGCCGGCAGGCCGGTGTTCAACCGGACGGTGACGCTGCGCGATACCTGGGCAAAAATCCAGAAAACCCGGCCGGAGGATGACATGCCCGGGGAGGCTTCGAAGGCCGGTGATCGGAAAGGAATCGCCACGGCGTGGGAGAAAGGCGGGGCCGCGGGACCGGTCGGCCAGGAGATTCCCATCGACGCGTTTACCAGGATCGACCTGCGCGTTGGCGTGGTTCGGGAAGCCGGCGTTGTCAAAGGGGCAAAGAAACTGATCCGGCTCATGGTTGACGTGGGAGAAGGCCGGCTGCGGCAGATCTTCAGCGGCATCCGTTCCGCCTATGCGGATCCGGAGGTTCTGGTGGGAAAAAAGGTTATCGTTGTCGCCAACCTGAAACCCCGGCAGATGAGCTTCGGCCTGTCCGAGGGCATGGTCCTTGCCGGGGCCGGCGAAGACCGCCTCGGAGTCGCTACTGTCGAGGGCGAACTCCTCCCTGGAGATAAGGTCATGTAGCAGGATGCGACATACGTGCCACGCTGGAGTTCGGGAACCGGAGAGGCCCGCCCAAATTACCTGTGAGCGCCCATCGCCGCGCTTCATGGAACAAACACATGTTTCCGGTAGTAGATCAGCTCGCTGATGGATTCCCGGATGTCGTTTAATGCCAGGTGCGGTTTCTCCTTCTCGAAAGGGGGAAGGGACGGGTACCATCGTTTGACCAGTTCCTTGATGGAACTGACGTCGATACTGCGGTAGTGAAAAAACGCCTCCAGGCGGGGCATGTGTCTAAAAAGGAAACGCCTGTCCTGGCCAATGGAGTTGCCGCACAGGGGCGATTCGCCCCTTTCACAGGATCGAGACAGGAATTCAAGCGTCTCCTCTTCAGCCTGACGGCAGGTGCAGGGAGAACACCGAATACGGTCCAGGAGTCCTGAGGCGCGGTGGTGTTCAAGGCTCCAGGGTTCCATTTTGGAAAGGATGTCATCCGGATAGTGGATGACCAGATCCGGTCCCTCAGTGACTACATTGAGCTGGTTATCCGTTACGACAGATGCGATTTCAACGATGACGTGCCGGTCCGGATCCAGCCCTGTCATTTCAAGATCGATCCAGATGAGATGTCCTGGCAAATGATCACCTCTCACGGTTTTGAGTTTTGCGCTTGGCCTGCCGTTGTCCCCCGGGACACGGCGTTGCAGAAAAGGCTTTGCGTCGGCGCCGTTTATTTTATCAACCGTTAAGGTCAAATTCCAGGAAAAAGATCTGAACGTCTGAAACCGTTGCGGCAAAGGATATGACAACATCCTGCCGGGCTCAAGGCAAAAGCTTTGGAAAGCCCGTGAAACCATCTAATTCCGTTGACCCCCCAAAGTGCGTTCTGGTATTCTTCTTTCAAAAAGGAATCGCCTCAAGTCTTGTCAACCTATCTTTAAGAGGGTGAAATGCACCGGCTCCAGAGCTTGATGGGGTTTCTGGCCCTGGCATTTTTAGCATGGCTTTTTTCTGAAAATCGGAAAAGGGTGAATGTCCGGACCCTTGCGGCCGGCATGGGGCTTCAGCTCCTTTTGGCCCTCATTCTGCTGAAATTCCCGGGAAGTCAGGAGCTGTTTCTCTGGTTGAACAGGGGTGTCAACGCCATCGAGGAATCCACGCGGGCAGGGACCGGATTCGTCTTCGGCTATTTAGGCGGGGCGCCGCTTCCCTTTGAAGAAAAGGCTCCGGGATTGAGTTATGTCTTTGCATTCCGGGGCATCCCGCTCCTTTTGGTGATCAGTGCCCTCTCATCCCTTCTTTTCTACTGGAGAATCATTCCCTGGGTCGTGAACGGATTTTCATGGCTTCTGAGGCGGATCATGGGCATCGGCGGCGTGGAAGGTCTGGGAGCTGCCGCAAATGTCTTTATCGGCATGGTGGAATCGCCTGTGATCGTCAGACCTTACCTCCAGAGCATATCCAGGAGCGAGCTCTTCACCATTATGGCCTGTGGCATGGCCACCATTGCAGGCACTGTCATGGTGCTCTATGCATCTATCCTTAAGCATGTGGTGCCTGGAATTATGGGACACCTTCTGGTGGCGTCTATCATCAGCGCGCCTGCAGCCATCACCGTGGCCAAGCTGATGATCCCGGAGACCTCGGATATTTCCAAGGAAGGGGCGCCCCTGCAGAGAGAGGCGCGCAGTGCCATGGATGCCATCACCCGGGGAACGGTGGCGGGCATCAGCCTCCTCCTCAACATTGTCGCAATGTTGATCGTCTTTGTTGCCCTGGTCTATCTCCTGAACCTCATACTGGCGTTTCTCCCCGATCTCTTCGGCCGGCCGGTGTCTTTCCAGAGGCTGGTGGGATATCTGATGGCGCCGGTGACCTGGCTGATCGGCATCCCCTGGTCAGAGGCTGTGACCGCCGGTTCATTGATGGGGACCAAGACGGTTCTCAATGAGCTGCTGGCATATCTGGATCTGGCAGCGCTGCCGGACGGGGCCTTGAGTGAAAGGAGCCGTCTGATTCTGGTCTACGCCATGTGCGGATTTGCCAATTTTGGTTCCCTCGGCATCATGATCGGCGGCATGGGGGCCATGGCGAGAGAAAGGAGGGACGAGATCGTCAATCTGGGTTTGAAGTCTATCGTGGCAGGGACGATTGCCACGTGCATGACAGGGGCTTTGGTGGGGGTGATTTACTGAAAGCCCTTATATCCCAAGATAGGCTTCCCTGATTTCCTGAGAGCCTTTAATCTCCTCGGGTCTGCCTTCCGCCTTTATGCCGCCTTCATGCATGATATACACGTAGTCGGCCGCGTTCAGGGAAGCGTCCGCGTTCTGCTCGATCAAAAGAACCGTCAGGCCGATATCGTTTTTCATCTTCACGATGGTTTCAAAGACTTCCTGAACGAGGAGCGGGGCCAGCCCCTGGCTCGGTTCGTCCAGCATGATCAGTTCGGGCTTTGTCATCAGGGCCCGCGCAATGGTCACCATCTGCTGCTCTCCACCGCTCAAAGACCCGGCCATCTGGTGCTCTCGCTCTTTAAGCCTGGGAAACAGGGCGTGTACCATGTTGAGCGATTTGTCCCTGTGGGCCGATGCTTTTTTCAGATAGGCCCCCATGAGGAGGTTTTCGTGGACCGTCATGTTGGGAAACAGGTGTTTTCCTTCCGGGACCAGTGCCACACCCATGTCCACCTTTTTGTGGGTGGGAAGAAGCGTGACGTCTGATCCGGCATAGACGATCTTGCCGCTCCATGGCTGGATCGACCCGAACACCGTCATAATGAAGGTGCTTTTGCCCGCCCCATTTGGGCCCAGAAGCGACGTGATGGATCCCTTTTTGACCTGAAGGCTCGGCTTCCAAAGGACCTGCATGGGGCCATAGCCTGATTCCAGTTCTGTGACCTTTAACATCTTTCTTCCTTTGGCGCATGACCCAGGTATACTTCCACCACCCTGGGATTTTCCAAGGCCTCTTTTGTGGGCGCGTCCACTATTTTTGAGCCATGATGCAACACAATGACCTTTTCCGCCAATCCTACCACCGCCCGCATGATATGCTCCACCATGGCCACAATGGCAATATTTTCCTTGGTGGCCACCCGCTTGATGAAGGCGACCATTTGATCGATATCGTTGGGATGCATCCCGGCCATGGCCTCATCCATCAAAAGGAGTTTTGGCTTCATAGCCAGGGCCCGTGCAATCTCCATCAGCTTTTTTTCCACCGGCGTCAGGGTTCCCGCAGCCTTGTCTCGATGGGCCGTAAGATCCACCCGTTCAATAATCTCGTCGGCAATCTCCAGTGAACCGTCCACGTTCAGCCGATGGCCCTGGGTACCGAACATGGCCCCCACCGCAATGTTTTCTCTGACTGTGGCGGAGGCGAACGGCCTGGGGATCTGAAAGGTCCTGCCGATCCCCAAGGGGGCCCGTTTGAACGGGGGAAGCCGGGTGATATCCCGGCCCTCGAAGCTCACCCTCCCCTCTTCGGGGAAATAGACCCCGTTAATGACATTAAACAGGGTGGTCTTGCCGCTGCCGTTGGGACCGACGATCCCCACAAACGCCCCTTCCTCGATTTCCAGGCTCACCTGATTCACGGCGACCAGGCCGCCAAACCGTTTGGTTACATTTTCAAGATTCAATAAGGCCATGATGTTCCTTAAACGATAAAACGTTCCAGGCCGGTCCCCCGGGTTTTCGCCTTCAGCATCCCCACGATACCTTCGGGAAACAGGACGATGATCACAAGGATAACCGGAGCGAAAATGAGGAGTTGAAATCCCGGGAGAAAGATGGAAAGATAATACTTGGAAATACCGTAGACGAGACCGCCGACTACCGGCCCCAGGAGGGTTCCCGCGCCTCCGAGCATGACGATAATAATGGCCTCTATGGTATAATGGATCTCGAACACCTCGGGCGGAAATACATAGGGCGTTTTCAGGGCCCAGGCCGTGGCGCCGAGCAGTCCGGCGAGACACGCGCTGGTAATAAAGGCGATGACCTTGAATTTGGTGACATTGATCCCCATCACCTTGGCGGCATCTTCGTCTTCCCTCAGCGCGGTCAGGGCATAGCCGATCTTGCTCCGCATGTAAACCAGGGTCACAAACGCGGCCAGCGCGGCAATCGCCAGGACCATGATATCGGCCCAGTAGGTACAAAGGGCGGCAGCCGTATCCCTCCCCAGCACCTTGTTGAGGTCGGCCGTGAATATCATGCCTTCGGACCCATTCCATATCCTGGCGCCCTCGATCAGGAATCTGAACCCCTCGTTCACCCCGATGGTGGCAATGGCGAAATAGGCTCCTCTGAGCCTCAGGGCCACGGCGCCCACTGCCATGGAAAGTAAGGTGGACATCACCATGGCCAGCCCAAAACCGATGAGGATAATCCATGCACCGAGGAACTCATACTGGACAAGCCGGGTAATAGATAAGGCCATGCCGTAGGTCCCCACGCCCATGAACGCCACATACCCAAAATCCACGTACCCGGTCATGCCCATGAAGACGTTGAAGGCCTGTCCCAGGGCGCAGTAAAACAGGAGCATGGACATGAGCTGCCACATCCCTTCCATGTTTTCAGCAAGAAAGAACATGATAAAATAGGCGGCGAATACCGGGATGAGCGGGAAATATTTCGGTATCTGTTTCATTTTGCTCGCAGGATTCCAGTGGGTCTGATTAAAAGGATGACCAGCAGTATCACAAATGACAGGAAGCGGGTAAGCGCAAATGGTTCCACCCCCGGTATATACGCGAACAGCGTATAGGAGCCGTTTTCAATGAGCCCGAACACCAGTCCGCCGAAGAACGCCCCGTAAGGCGATGAAAGCCCCCCCAGCACGGCGATGACAAAGGCCTTGAGGGTGTATCCGCCCCCCATGTACGGATTGATCCCCACGGGAATGAACATGGTGAGAAGAACACCGCTGGCCACGGTCAATCCGATCCCCAAAGAAAAACTCAACGCATATGCGCCGCCCACATTGACGCCGCACACGCGGGCCCCTTCGCTGTCCTCTACCACGCTGCGAACTGCTGATCCGGCCCGGGTCTTCTTAAACCAGACATAGAGGAGCACAGCGATAAGGATGCTCCCGATGCAGGCATAGAGCTTGGACATGGGCAGAACGGTGATTCCCAGATCGATTTTGCCCAAAGGCCAGTTGTAGCCGCGAAATTCGGAACCGAAGATGAGCTTTACCAGTTCTTCTAGCAGGACGCCGATGGAGAAGGTGGCCAGCAGGGTCGCCAGTTCAGGGGCCTTGATCAGCTTTCGGATGGTTGTATAATAAAAAACGAGGCCCAGAGCCATGCCGACCCCAAAGGCGACAGGTATGGCGATCAGAGGATTGATTCCAAGGGAACTGAACAGGACCAGGGTCAGAAAGGCCCCCACCATGATGAATGCCCCATGACCGACATTGACCACCTTGAGGACACCGAAGATGAGGCTGAGGCCCATGGTGGCCATTCCGTATACCGCGCCCAGCACGACTCCCTGGATCAGGTTCCCGCCTAACTGCTCGAAAAACATTGCACCGTTTCCTCGTGGACTGAAGGGGACGACCATCCTGCCTGCCCGGACAGGGGCGGGAGGAGAAAAGAGCTCCCGCCCGCAAGCCGGCCCCGGGCGGGGGCATCATCTGACGGTTACTTGGGAACTGCCTTTACGCCTTTTGCCTTTTCCTCAAACGTGGGCATGGGATAGCACACTTTTCCGGTCCGGGCCTCCTCGGGCCACACAATGACCCTTTCGCCGGCCTGCCACTGTACATCCACCATGGAGTGGCCCACCTGCATGCCGCTGTCATCCACGTCCCATCCACCGTAGAAGCTCATGAACGTAAGATTGCCCAGGGCCTCCCGGACCTTGGTCGAATCGGTGGTGTTGGCCTTCTGGACCCCCAGTACATACGCCAGCACCTGGGCCCCGGCCTCGGCCGCATGGTAATCCGGGAGCATATCCTCCCTCGTGGCCTTTTTGAAAAGCTTCATGAATTCATCCTGGGACGGTCCGATCCAGGGAAGCCCGGCCGCCTTGGCTTCTTCGGCCGAATATTTCACCCCGTATTCCCAGTGGGACGGCCCCATGACCCCTTCGGCCATGGTGGTCAATGCCTTGTAAAATGCCGGCAGTGTGGCAGCGGCAATCAGGGAAAGGGCGTTGACATCGATGCCCAGATCGGCCATCTGCCGGTTAAAAAGCTGGCCGTCTTCAAAGTGCCCGCCGCCTAAGATAAAATCGGGCTTGCTAGCCTTGAGGGCCGAGAGAAGCGGGGTTAAATCCGTAACTCCCTTGGGATAGGTGCGCTCGAAAACAATCTCGAAGCCGAGCTTCTTGGCATGGTCCCTGGCGCCTTCCATGACCATTTTTGCAAACTCGTCATCCTCATAGGCCATGGCCACCTTTTTGGCGCCCGGGGCAATCTTGTGGATCATATCCAGGGTGCCCTCGTGATACCGGGTGGCGGGCCCGATGGTCTGGACGATATATCGAAATCCCTGCCGGAAGATCGCGTTGCTGGCCCCTCCGTGATCCATATAAAGCATTTTATGACTCTCGGCCACCGGCGCCCCCCTGAGCGTCAGACCCGAGCTGTAAGGCGCGAAGATCACGTTCACCTTATCTACGGAAACCAGCCTTCCGATGAGACTCGTCACGGCCTCTTTTTTGGACTCACAATCATAGTATTTGTACTCCAGGGGGACCTTTTTGCCGCCTATCTCCAACCCGCCGTAAGACGTGTTGACCCATTCGACGCAGGCCTTTATGCCGCCCACCGCCTGCTCTCCGGCCTTGGAGAATTTGCCGGAAAGGCAGGCAGGATGACCGATCACAATTTTGTCCGGGGCCGCGCCGGCAAACGAGATTCCAGCCAAGAGAAACGTAAATACGACGAAGATCCCAACCAATGACCGTTTCATAGCAAACCTCCCCTTTTTTAGATGTTACGATTCATGCTACCTTTCCCGATATGATTACTATTGAGCCCATAATTATTTGCACACAAAACCAAGAAGACTGCTGACAGGATCTACAAGATTTTCAGGATTTATTTTTTATTTTCAGTTTCCGGAAGAAACTGAAAATGAATAATCGCTTTCGGCGGGTGAACTCTGCTTATTCCAATGCCATTAGCATGTTAAAGAGTTTTTTGCTGACCCCATACCATAGGTGGACATGTCTTTCCTATTTTCATCTGGAAAATGGGAAAAATAAAATCCAGTCGATCCTGTTTATCCTGTCCAAATATGAATGCACTTATTTGTAAAGCGCTCCAGATGGGCAGCTGTTACCGACCATTCCTGTGTCCGTCAAGGAGGGTGTTTTCCATTTCTAACGGTTTGCAACAAGTTTCATCAGATGTCGCATCTCGGCTTTTTCAAAGGCTTTTGGGTTGACCGAAATATCAATGTGTTACCCTGATCAGGCTGGGTTATTATTACAGGAGGCTTATTTTCAGAGCTTGAAGCATCGGAAGGAATGCTATAAAATGTTTTGAAAAAAAGCAAATGTTTTTTGCGAGAAACCGACAGCCGGTGGGAAAACCCGAACAACGCCCCTGACCGCAGGGCGGCCCGGTCCACTCAGGCCGGAAACGGGGCGGTTCCGGCGCCGGGGAGTCTCTAAAACCTGAACCTCGGAATCTTCAAAGGAGGTTGAAATGGAGGATTCTCCTTCAATCGATTTTGAGCCCGGAGATTTCTTTGGGAGTTTTTACCGGATATCCAGGGCGGTGCTTCTTTCACCCAGGATATTTTATAAAGGCATGAGAAGGGACGGTGATTTTCCGAGGCCCTTTCTCTATATGCTCTGCTGTGTGGGCTTTCACGTCCTCATGTTCGGTCTGCTCCAGAAAAACCCGGGCCTGATGCTCAAGAACCTGTTCCTTGGAGCGCTGTTTCCTCTCGTAACCGCCGGCATCCTGTTTCTCATTGTGACGAAGATCTTCAAAAGGACGGGTTCTTATGAAGCGGCCTTCAGGGTCAACGCCTTTGCCTCGGCAGTGAACCTGGTGACCTGGCTTCCGTTGGCGGGGCTCCTTTTTGAGCTGTACAGAATTTACCTGATTGTGGCGGGGTTGAGCGCGGCCTTTTCGCTCAGGATGACGCGCGCCTTTTTGGCGGTGATCCTCACCATGGCGATTTATGTCATGGCAGCCGCTGCCATGGGTTATATTACAGGGGGTCAATGATTCATGGCGGGAGAGGCTACCCAGGAGATGGATCGGGTCAAAAGGACCCCCGGATGCGCTCCAGATTTCGAATAACCCCGGCGCGCCGGAGATGGCACCGGCAGGTGTCCGGATGCTGTTCAAGGATCTGTTTGAGATACCCGATGCTGTCTTCGATGGCGGACACGTAGAGATCCTCGTCAATCCCCCAGCGCACCCGGAAATGGTGGCGCATGTGCTGGTTGACCCCGCCCAGTTCATATTGAAAACGTTTTTTGGTCATGTCAAAGAACCGAGGGGTATTTCTGAAAAAATCGCGTTCGCTGCCGGTTCCCGGCACGCCGGCGATCTTGAATTCGTCATACAGAAAGGGAAGCTTTTCGAGGTAGGTACGGTCCGCCATCTGCCCTAAGAGATCGGCCGTGCCCAGCATCTTGCCAAGGAGTTCATTTTCCTGAGACATGAAATCGATTGCATCAATTCTTACGTCAATACCCGTACAGTTGAGAATGTTGCGGCAGAAGTGAAAATCTTCTTTTGAGAAGCCCCCTGCTGCAAAATAGTCATCCATAAAGGCGATGCTGCGGCTGATGTGGACCAGCGTATATCGGGCCCCTGGGCCTTCCTCTTCGAGGGTCAACAGATACCCCGTGTCATGAAACAGCGCGCTGACCAGTCCCAGAGCGGCGCCCCGCTCTGAAAAGCGATGCCCTGCTATGGCAGCGCCGTGAACAATCCTTGCCATGGCAAGGAAGGTATCCGTGGTATGTTTGAGATCGTGGTACTGTGTGTCACATGCCCGGTACCCGGGGTATTCGCCTTGAAAAAGTCTCACAACGTCAAAAAATAAACGGTCCAGGGGGGCAGCATCAAATTGCGGGTGCATCATGAGGATAATCTTCTTGGCTTCATCCAGGACATCTTGCGGGCTTTCCATATTGACGAGGGCGCTTATCTGGGGGCTCATCGATTCCACGGTTGCCACCTCCGGGCAATGGTTTTGCAGGCGATCCGGCGCTTATGAGACCCTGATGGTATCGAAAAAATTCTGTTTGTCAAGGATTATTAAGCCGTTAGCATCCGGGTGCAGGCCATCCGGGCGGTCATTCGCCCCACCGCTTGAAAAGATGGTGCTCAATGTGCAGGTAATCAAATATCTTTCCGATCGTCTGGTGGATGATGTCCTCGATGGTTTTCGGCTGGTGATAAAAGGATGGGATCGGGGGGAGGAGGTGGGCGCCCATGTCCGCAGCCATGGTCATCAGCCTCAGGTGCCCTTTGTGAAGAGGTGTTTCCCTGACCACGAGGACCAGTTTCCGTTTTTCCTTCAATGTCACGTCGGCGGCCCTGACCAGGAGGTTGTTGGTATAGGAATTGGCAATCCCGCTGAGGGTCTTGATGGTGCAGGGCGCCACCACCATTCCATAGGTCAGAAAAGAGCCGCTGGCAAGGGGGGCCCCCACATCGCGGTTGCTGTAGCAGTAGTCCGCCATGCCCCTGACATCGGCCGGCGTGTAGGTTGTTTCGATTTCAATGTTCTTCTCCCCTGCCTCGGATATGATGAGGTGGGTCTCAATGTCCATCCTCTTGAGGAGCTCCAGAAGTTTGACCCCGTAAATGACGCCGCTGGCGCCTGAAATGCCGACAATAATGCGTTTGGTCATCGTGTACCTTCAACAGGCCGGTTCATGTAGGACGGCAAGAGCTGCCTTCGCCACGGCTTCTGAAAATTCAGGCTCTTCCATGTTGGCGTCTATGCTCAGAATCTCGACATCCGGATGCAGTCCTGTCCGGAGTTCTTTTTCAAAAATGCGGTCTTCTTCGGGGTCGTATGTGGGGTTGCCGGGGGAATCCACGGAAGACCATCCTCTCAGGGGTATAAGGACCTTTACAGGGCCCTTTGCCTGATTCAGCTTTTTTCTGAAGGCGGCTGCAACCTCCCTCAATTCATCGGGTGAGAGACGTACCCAGGTGCGGTATTTATCCAGGTCGTACTTCCTCCGCTCCTGATATTCCGGTTTGTATCTGGATTTGGCCGGGGTCATATGATTGACGCTGCAGGTGGATATGATCTGGGGGATGCCTGCCTTGCCCGCAGACTCCATACGATGGGGACCGGCGTCCCGCATAAACCCGAAGAGATGCTCTCCTACCCCGCCCGGCGCAAGGTCGATGACACCCTGAAACAGCCCCTGGGCGATCATCTCTTCCATGGCCTTGTCCCCGATGCCTGCCGCCGAAAAACCGATAACCTGGTAGCCCGCGCCTTCCAGTGTGGTCCTCACGGAACTGGCGCAGGTTTCACAGGGGCCGAGCATGGTGATGGCGATCGCCGTCCCCTTTTGGGCACGAGGCGAGGTAATGATCCCCTGGATCATCCCGGCCATGGCATGGGCGGCCCTGTCCATTACATTTTTCAGGAGGTCGGAGAGCCCGGATATCTCGATGACCGAATGAAACAGTGCAATGTCGCCGGTGCCGATATAGCGCGTCGAAAGCCCCGGAAGTGCCGCTGTGGAAGAGATCATCAGCTTGGGTACGCCGAAAGGCAGGGCCCGCATGACCTCTGTGGCCATTAAGGATCCGGTGGATCCGCCGATGCCGATTACGCCATCCAGTTTTCCTTCCGCGAAGCTTTCAACGGCAATGCGTGACGCACCCGCTATGGTGATGTTGGTGATCCGGGAACGCTCTCTGGATGCCCGGATCTCCTCAACAGAACAGCCACCGGCTTGCGCCACCCTGTCCGGCGTAATATCGGCCCGGCTCGGGCCGTCCCCCCGCATGGAGATATCCATGAGCAGGGGTCTTACGCCCAGAGATTTCATCTTGTCTCTTAGGTAATAGGTCTCCTCCCCTTTGGTGTCCAGTGTGGAGATAATGAGTACTGTCTTTTCCGTCATAACATCCCAAATCTAAAATCCGAAATCCGAAATCCCTACCCCTGTTCGGCCTCGATTTTTGCCTTGATATCCTTTTTCAGCGTTTCCTTGTTCACTTTCCCCGAGTCCCCTACCGCCGGAAATTCATGAACGATTTCAAGCCGCTCAGGGAGCTTATACATGGCCAGCTGCTTTTCCTTCAGGAATGCCGCCATCTCCTCGAAGGTAAAGGTCTGGCCTGCCCTGGGGATAACGTAGGCACAGCACCTTTCGCCCATTTCCCGGTCAGGGTAGCCTACAATCGCCACAGAGGCCACCTTGGGATGGTCGTTCAGAAGTCCTTCTATTTCTGCCGGGTAGATGTTCTGTCCACCCCGGATGATCATGTCTTTGGCACGGCCCAGGATCCAGAGACACCCCTGATCGAATTTGACAATGTCGCCGGTAGTGGTCCACCCGTCAGGATCAAACACGGTGGCCGTCAGTTCCTCGTCCCTGTAATAACCGGCCGGCGCATGGGGGCCCCTGAAATAAAGGATCCCGGGCTCTCCCTCCGGGACTTCCTTTTCGCCTGCTTCGTCCATGAGCCGCACCTTGTTTCCGGGGAGCATCCGTCCGACGGTTCGGCGTCGAAGGTCCTTGGGATCCTCTACCCGGCAACCGGATACCGATCCCATATCCTGTGTTCCCAGATCGCTGGTGATGGCGGCCCCAAAGGCCTCTTCCGCCTCTTCGGCAATCTGGGGGGAGAGATAACCGCCGGCCGACCGGATAAAACGGAGTGAACTGAGGTCATATTTGGAGGTGTCTGCCTCCAGCATCCGGACCAAATGGGTAGGCACCACGCCGATGGCCGTGGCCTTTTCCTTCTCGATGAGTGCCAGGGCCCCATCCGGTGTGAATTCCTCCAGCATGACCGTCTTGGCCCCGGCTAAGGGTGCGGCAAAATAGGTGAGCGTCCCGGCGGCCCCACCCGCATGCGGGGCAATGGCCATGGTGATGTCGTTTTCGTTGAGGCCCCAGATATCGACTCTCCCCTTGGATGTGCAGACGCGGGGCGCACAGGGCCACTCCACCAGTTTGGGCAGGCCGGTGGTGCCGCTGGTTGTGGTCAGGAGGGCTACGTTCCAGACGGGGTCCAGTCTCCTCTCGGCGAGCACCGATTCATCCACCGGTTTTTTCGCCCGTTCCTGGGCGAGCTGCGTCAGAGAGAAGGTTCCTTCAGGCGCGGATTCCGGCACCTGATCGTCAAACAGAAAGAGGTATTTGAGATGGGGAAACCTTTGCTGGAGCCCCTTGTACATCTCCAGGTAGTCAAATTTGCGATATATGTGCGGGATGATAACAGCCGTGGCCTCGGTCCGCTCGACCATGTATTCCAGTTCCTTCTGCCGCAGGTAGGGATAGACCGTCAGGGATATGAGGCCGGCCCTCTCACAGGCGATTCGAGCCAGAAACCCATAGACGCTGTTGGGCGACTGGATAATAACCCGGGCGAACTTGGGTACCCCCATTTCAACCCATGAAACGGCCATGGCATCCACGAGACCTTTGGCCTCGGCCCATGTGACCCTGTACTTCGAGTCGACCAGGGCCTCTTTGTCGCCATACTGCCTGGCATTCCTGTCATAGAAGTCGTAAAATGTCTCATTTGTCCAGTATCCCTCCCGCAAAAACTCATCCACCATTTCCTGCTTGTACCGAATCGGTTTCACCTCATGCCTCCTGATGCTGTTCTGAATTGACACCCTGCAAAAGATTTTTTCACAGTAGAGACACACACAAAGGGGAATGAATCACTTGAAAAGGTTAACTCTGTGCACTCCGTGCGCTCTGAGCGCTCTGTGAGAGGCCAGGTTACCTTACGTCCCTTTTCTTCCCTTGATGCTCGCCCTGAATTTGTTCCAGAAGTCCTTGTCCGTATCCTGCCAGGCAGCGCCCCATCTTCGTTCGAAATAGGAGGTGGGCAGCCGCTCCTGCCAGGGGCCCCAGGGGTTTTCCCCCCTCTCTTTTGCCTCCAGGACATCCTCAAGGAAGGCGGCGATATTGGATATCTCCTCTTTGGGCAGATACGAATCCGCACCCTCTTTGATGGATCTCACCAGGTTCCCCGGGGTAAACGCATGAGCGGTTAACATGACTGCGATGATGTTCTTCCGGTTGGCGATCTCCAGAAGCCCATAACCGTCTACACCCATAATGTCCAGGATAGCAATATCAAACGCCTGCGACTCCATGAGCTGTCTGGCTTCTTGAAAGGTTGAAGCCCGCACAACATCACACATCCCCAGCAATTCTTCGAGGATGTCCAGGATGTCGGATTCGTCATCCACGATAAGAATTTTTTTGCCGTTAAGTCGTTTGCTGTCCGACATAATGAAAACTCCTTCATGAGGTTCAGAGGTTCAAGGATTCAGAGGTTCAGGGGGTTATCAAATTCCGACACCTGGAACCCGAGACTTCATTTGAGAAGTTTCTGCCTGATCCGCCTGGCCGCCGCCGGAGGCAGCGCTCCTCACTATAATCCCAGCTCGGACCACCTGGCCTTGACCTTTTCCACTACGTCCGCATCCAGCTCGATGGGGATCGGCTTTGCTTTCCAGTCGTAAGGGATGGTGGCATCCAGAAGGAGCCGGCCGGTGATCTCTCGGGCATTGATGGGCAGAGACGGATCGAGCGGTGTGGATCGACCGCGCTTGATCACCTGACTCCGGTTGGGCTGGAATCTGAAACTGAGCGCATACAGGACCCTCGGGATATCCCACGGGTCAATATCCTCGTCCACCACGATGACCGTTTTAAGCCCGTAGGCCCCCATTTCCGTTGAGATGGCCGCTGTCAGAACCTGGTCTGCATGACCGGGGTACATCTGCTTCATGGAGATAATGGCGAGGAACCTGCCGGCACTCTCGGGAGGGCAGTAAACCGCTTTCAGCCCGGGTATCTTCATGGCAAGCAACTGCTGCCACAGAGAGGCCCCGTAAGAGAGGGCCATGGTCATGTGGGTATCGGTGACGGCGCGGCCCACGGTTGTCCCCCATAGGATCGGGTTGCTTCTGTGCGTGATGCATTTGACATCGATGTAATTCCGCGGATCGGTGCCGACCCCCGAGTAATAGCCGGTGTACTCGCCGAAGGGGCCTTCTTCCATAAACTTGTCGGCGTCCACTTCGCCTTCGATCACGATTTCCGCGTGGGCCGGAATGGGGAGGTCGACGGTCTCTCCCTTAACCACTTCCACGGGTACGCCGCGCAGGGCCCCTGCCACGTCATATTCCGATGTGAAGGCCGAAATGCGGGCCGCTCCAAGAATAAACAACAACGGGTCGCACCCGATCACCGAAGCCACGGGCATCGGTGTTTTCATGGCCTGGTATTTCTTAAGCATGATGTCTGCGTGTTTCCCCTTGATAAACTGGGTACCCATCTTGTCTTTCCCGAGGAGCTGGCTTCGGTAGGTCCCCAAGTTGACCCAGCCCGACTCGGGGTCTTTGCTGATAATGAAGTGGGCCGTGCCGATAAAGCGTCCGCCGTCCAGGGGATACCACTGGGGAACGGGGAATTTGTAGAGATCAATATCATCGCCCATGAGGACGTTTTCTTTGCAGGGAGCATCGCCGGCATCCACCCACCTGGGTGGAAGCGGGTTCTCTCCTAACCTGGCCCATGCCTTGTAAAGGTCCACCAGGGTGGACTCCAGCGGCTGTCCCATGATCAGGGCCAGCCTTTGCGTGGTGGTGCATACACTGGTGATGACCGGCGTATCGTAGTCTTTCACATTTTCAAACAGGAGCGCGGGACCGCCTTGCTCTTCATTAAGCTTGGCGATATGCGACAGCTCCAGGTTCCAGTCCACTTCTGCGGTGACGCGTTTACACAGTCCCTGTTTTTCCCCGGCGGCAATGAAGTCTCTCATGCTTTTCATAGAATATTATCCCTCCATGGTCAAAATTTTTTCTGGTTGCTTTTCTCGACAAATCCCTCTCGCAAGACGCGAAGACGACAGGTTTTAAAACAGCCTTTCTTGTAACCCTTTTTGATAAAATGGTTCGCAACAGGTTCGGCCCATGGGCCTCCTGCCATGTTTTCAGATGGCTGAAGTGTTACCCTTTCTTTTACTGGATCTTGATCCGTTTCATGGCCTGGTCCATCAACAACTGGTACCCGCTCTTTTTTCCGAGCAGGGGTTCTCTTTTGCGCTGGCTCCAGACCGTTTCCGGACGGGCCTGAACGATAAAGATATTTTCCGGAAAAGAGAAATCTTCATCAATGGCCCACTCGATATCCATGGGGCAGCCATAGTGGGCCTCGATGGTTTTGGCGATCTTTACGAGTTCTTTTATCTCCCGGTCTTCCATGCAGCATCGGGTCTGCAGGTCTTCTTCCACATCGACCTCTCTGGTTTCACCACGCTCAGGGTCATACACGCATTTGATATGTTTGGCGGACAGGGTCTTCTCGCTGGTTTCGAGGACGACCTTGTCCACGACAAATTTGTCCGGATTTACCGAGCCGGACACCACGGTTTCTCCCAGCCCCCAGTTGCCTTCAATCACCACCTTTGACGGGTCGCCGTTGGTGGGGTTGAGGGTGAACATGACGCCGGCGGAGCGGGAGTTGACCATTTTCTGGACCCCCACACTGATTAAGACCTTTTCGTGCGGGAAATTGTTCCTGTTCCTGTAATCAATGGCCCGGGGCGTGAACAGACTGGCCCAGCACCTCCGCACGCTCTCGATGATCCTGTCCGCTCCAGCCTGGCAGAGATACGTATCCTGCTGCCCGGCAAAGCTCGCCGTGGGCAGATCTTCGGCCGTTGCGCTCGACCGGACCGCTACCTGAACGTCCTGAACAGCACACTTTTCACAAAGCCGGGCATACCCTTTTACGATGGCCGTCCGTATGTCATCCGGCATCGTCGTACAATGGATGAGGTCCTGGATCACCTGACTAATTTTGTTCAGGGACGCCACATCGTCCCGATCAAGACCGGCAAGGACACTGAAGATGGTATCCTGTATGCCGGTCTGGGTGATGAAACTCAAGTAGCTGCCGGTAGTTACGGCAAATCCGGGCGGCACCCGGATACCGGCCTTGATCATCTCTCCCAGGCTGGCATTCTTCCCTCCCACTGTTGAAAGGGAGCTTTTATCCAGATCTTCAAAATTGAGAATAGGGTCCATCTGTCGCTCCATGAAGTATGTCCCATCGCCTGGTGTAGAAGCGGTCTCTGTCAGGGTGATGTCGGCGACACCACCCTCCGGAACTGCATGCAACCCGGAGAGCAGGTTTCGCCGGATCCTTTTAGAGGAAGGACGCGGGGGGATGAGAATGACGCTATTTGACTCTTTCAACGATGGTCACGACGCCGGTGTCGCCATCCACCCGCACGATATCGCCGGTTTTGATCACCGATGTGGCCACGCCCGTTCCGGTAACGGATGGGATGCCATATTCCCTGCACACGATGGCGGCGTGGCTGGTGAGCCCGCCGATGTCCGTAATCGCTGCCTTGATCTTCGTGAATACGGGCGCCCAGGAAGGATTGGTCGTGGGGCATACCAGGATTTCGCCAGGCTGAAGATTCACGATGTCCTTCAGCAGTTTGAGTACCCGGGCCGGACCCTCGGCAACCCCTGCCGAAGCTGCGAACCCCTTCACCTCCGAGACGTCCTCAACGCCCACTTCTCCCATGCCTTTGAGCCATTCCTTGACCTTGTCGGTCGTAACGCCCCAGAGCATGATCGTAAAAGGCTCTGCCACTTCCGCAGGCGGGATACCCAGTGCCGGGGTGGGATTCCACTTGCCTGCTGCATCAAGGATGCGTCTTCGCTTGGCGGCCTTGGCCTTGTAGTAGTCTCCCCTCAGCGGGATGTCCACGCCCAGGGCCCATCCGGTGGAGAGTTCGGTGAGCATCTCAGGGATTTCGTACCGCGTGAACATGAAGATATCGTCCACTTCATTGAGCATCCGGTTTTCGACCAGAAGTTTGCCGAAGGTCCTTATTTTGGCAAACCATATGGTGTGGAGCCAGTGCTCCACCCAGAAGAGGTGATCTTCGGCATACCGGTAAATGGTCCGGATCGTATTGTATGCGTCTTCAAAGGCCTTTCTGTCTTCGTCGGAGGTGATGAGTTCCCGGTAACTGGCAACGGTTTCGTCCCGTTCCCTGTCCAGTTCATCCAGTGACCGCTCGATGGTCTCCCCGTTTTCCAGCCGTTCCACATAGCTCTTGATGTAGCTGTAGGGGATGTCGAGATGGGTCAGCCAGCTCCCTTCGTGGTGAAACCAGCCGCTGCCGCAGGACACATAGAACCAAGGGTCTTTGGCCTTTTCAAACTCCTCAAGCCAGTGTCTGCCGTCAGGGATCTTTTCCATTTCGGCTATTTTCCGGGCCACGGTCATCTCGCTCTTGAGGATGTCTGCAACGCCCCGTGAGGACACGGCCAGCCTGGAGAGCCGGCAGAGCTCTTCCTCAGGACGAAACATGGAGACATAGGCCCCGGCCACCATCTTGCCGATGGCGCTCTCACTGATGCCGGGAAAAAGCTTTCTGGAAACATCGCCGAACATGAGATAGGCCAGGTAGGTCAGGTTCAGCATCTCAAAGTGGTACTGCCATCCCTTGATCATCAGGTTCACGACTTTATCGAATGCCTCCATCAGATCAAAGGAGACATAACAGCCGGTAGGAGCGGGAAGGACCTGGTCTTCGGGGACAAACTTGGGCAGTTCCGCAGGAACCGCCACGGCCTGCATCTCTCTGCCCAGGACCTTGAATTTGGTGAGCCACTTGTCCCATAATTCATCATAGTGCTCGAATATATAGAACACCCGTTTCTGGAAATGCTCTGCCTTTTCACCGATAACCTCATCGGGCGGAGGTGCAATGGCACAGATATACATGTAGCATCCAACCATCCTCTGGGCGATTCCCTGGGCCGGGGGAATGCAGAATACTCGCGTGGTGTACTGAGAGAGGGATATCTGCCAGGCCTCCTGAAAGATCAGGTCCAGGGGCGGCATGGGCTCCGGGGCATGAATCTTGTCCTGATACCAGAATTGCTGTTTTTCCCAGTCTTCCCTATCCTTGGAAAAAAGGTAGTGTGACGGGTACATCTCTTCCCATCCTTCAAGTTCCTGTGGGACCTGGAACTCGTGGGGATCCGGAAACCTTCCTCCAATTTCATCTGCCATCTTTTCTCCTCCCTGTAAGAACGTTTTAGGTTAAATGAAAAGGCATTACGCCAACCCGAGAGACTCCAGAAAGGCTGAGGGACAGGCTAAAAGGGAACCACACATTAAAAAAGTCGGCAATGCTAAGAAGAAGTATTCGCTTTAACCGGCAAATCGAAAAGGAGGACAGTAAGACTGAAGCAGAACATACAGCGCTCTTGTTATATCAAAGTTTTGTAACGCGTTTGATACGATCGATCACATTCGTTTCGGCCCATGGGCCTCCTGCCGTATTTTCAGATGTCGAAAGTATTACAGGGTTTTTAATTGAGTCGATCGTTCTTAAGCATCAGTACTGAAGGACTGTCGTACCCATCTTCGCTATATTCATGGATAAAATATTGCCTGTCAAATCCTTTTTTTTTATGATATGCATAACTATAAATTATGGGTCGTTTTCAAACATAAGATTTATTTAGGGTGACCCTTAAAGACCCATGCATGGACCAAAGGGTCCGGAACAGGGAGAAGGTCCCATGCTTAATTTCAATCAACTCAGGGTGTTTTGGCTGGCTGCGAGACATGAGAATTTCACGACCGCTGCTGAAAAGCTTTATATTACACAGCCGGCTGTGACGGCCCAGATAAAGCTGCTGGAATCCACCTCCAATCTGAAGCTTTTCAAGAAGCGGGGGAGAAAGGTATATCTGAGTGATGAAGGAAAAATCCTGTATCCATATGTGCAGAGGATCTTTGATTTAGAGAAGGAATTGGAAAACGTGATCGAAGACATGAGGGAACTGAAGCGAGGGGTCCTGAAGCTGGGCACCACCAAGACCTATGCCCGGTATTTCATGCCGTGGATCATTACCCGCTTTCGCGAGACCTATCCGGATATCAAGATCCACCTGGATGAAGGCAGTTCTAAGGATATGACCCTCAGCCTTCTCGATTTCCAGAACGAAATCGCCATCATCGCCAAGGCAGAAAATCATTCCGATGTCTATTTTTTACCCTTCAGCAGAGAGGAACTGGTCCTTATAGCCGCCCCGGACCACCCGCTGGCAGGAATGGGTTCCGTTGCCTTTGATCAGATCTCCAGGGAACCGATTATCATGAAAGAGGTCGGATCCGGGACGCGGAGGCTTGTCAATCAGTTGTTCGCCAGGCACGGGTGTATGCCGGATGTCTTAATGGAAACGAGTAATACTGAGTTCATTAAACAACTGGTCCAGCGTGGCGACGGGATCTCCTTTTTAGTGAAGCAGGCCGTGGCCATGGAACTGGAAGAGGGTAGGCTGGTCGCTGTGCCTTTGGCGGGTGCCCGTATCTTCCTGGATGTCAACATCGCCTATCTCAAGGATCAGCATCTGTCGCCGCCTGCCCAGGCCTTCCTGGATATCCTGGGAAAACTGGCCCCGGAAGAGATGCTGCCCCAGGGGATCGGTTCACTCATGGCAAAGATGTTGGCCCAGCGGCGTTGATCGGCGTCGAGAGCGTTTGGTTTGTCCGTGATTTTTCCATTGACAATCCATAAGAGACTGTTTATTATTGGTAACAATTACTATTCAATTTAGGGGATGTTGTGCACTCGGATTTCATACAGCGAAATACGCGCCAGCGACAGGTCATTCTGGATGAAGTGAAACGATCCAAAAGCCATCCTACCGCGGATGAGATTTACGAGCGGGTCAGGACCCGGCTGCCACGGATCAGCCTGGGGACTGTTTACCGCAATCTGGACGTTTTGGCTGCAAACGGAGAAATCGTCAAACTGGCCCCCGGCCGGACGCAGATGCGTTTCGATGGAAATCTGACGGACCACTATCACATGACCTGCGTTCACTGCGGCCGGGTGGAAGATCTGCCGCTCGTTCCGTCGGACAACCCCGTCGATATCCTCGATCAAATGACCAGCCATCTTACCCGGTACGGGGTGTTCGGTCACAAACTCGAGTTTGTGGGCGTCTGTCCCGATTGCACGGCGGAAGGCCGGACGTTTCCTGAAACCGCTCCCATGGATTCAGGTGCGGGTGCGGCAGAAGAAGAGGACCCGTCCAGCCGGTGAAAAGGGCGGGTTTCGATTGCAGGCCTGCGGGAGGCGTGAAGGGAGGATGACCATGACAATTGAATATGACATTACCCGTTTTACAGCCGAATCATTTCAGAGGCTTGCCGTTTTCTGCTCTGAAACAGGCGAGTGCTCCCTGGATGACATCCCGGTGGATCAAACACAGTTGTTGAAGGAGATGTTGAACGAGAGGGGAGCTAACGGGTGGGAACTGGTCCAGCTCTTCTTCCAGGAGAGCGGCGTTGTTGCGTTCTGGAAGCGGCAAAAAAATAACGTTTGATTCGTAATGGTTACTATTAATGAAAAGGGGGTCGCCAAAATGACAGAAAAATCCAAGAAGGATGAAAAACAAAAGACGCTGAACATTCAGGATGCCACCATCTGTGAAGCGACGGCACAAATGCTCAGAAAGGCGGAAAGGGACGGCGTCGAGACCGCATTTCACCGAGCCGCGGACATGAAGGCCTGCCCCATCGGAGCGGATTCGGCCTGCTGTAAGAACTGCACCATGGGACCGTGCCGGCTCAACCCCAGGGATCCCTATGCCAAGACAGGGGTCTGCGGCGCGACAGCGGACACGATCCAGGCCAGGAATTTCGCCCGGATGGTGGCATCGGGTGCAGCCGCCCATACGGATCACGGCATGTCCATGCTGGACCTGTTCAGGGAGGTGGTCAGCGGCAAGATCAAGGAATACGCCATCAAGGACCCGATCAAGCTGGCTGACCTGGCCGTGGAGCTGGATATCGAGGTGGAAGGGAGAGAACTGAAGGATATTGCACTGGATGTATACCGTGAGCTGGAACGAACCTATGTTCAGGTGGATGGCGAGATCCCATTTGTCAAGCGGGTGCCTGAAAAGACCCTCGAGACCTGGAGAAAACATGGCGTGGTTCCGCGAGGCGCCATGCGCGAGATCATGGAGATCATGCACCGCACGCACATGGGAGTTGACCAGGATTATGAGAACATTACCCGGCAGTGCACAAGGACGGCCCTTGCAGATGGCTGGGGCGGTTCCATGATTGCCACGGAGGTCTCCGATATCCTCTTTGGAACCCCGACGCCCGTGAAGGCCGATGTGGATATGGGGTGTCTGAAGAAGAACGAGGTGAACATCATTATCCATGGGCATGAACCGAATCTCTTTGAGTCCATGCTGGCGTCTGTGGACGACCCAGGCCTGATCCAGGCAGCAAAGGATGCGGGTGCCGAAGGCATCAACCTGGTGGGCATGTGCTGTTCAGGGGCAGAGATGCTCTCGAGACACGGCATTCCCCATGCAGGCAATTTCATGTCCACGGAAACCGTGCTGGTGACCGGGGCGGTGGATGCCATGGGCGTTGATGTTCAGTGCATCAAACAGGGCCTTGCCAAGGTGGCCGAATGTTACGGGACCAGGCTCTTCACCACCAATCCCCGATGCCGCATCGAAGGCGTGACCCATATCGAATTCCACGAGCATGCGCCGAGGGAATGCACGGACGCGATTGTAGAAAACGCCATCGTCCGATTCAGGAACCGGCGGCTTCCCGTTGAAATCCCCAATATCCGGACTGCCGGAATTCACGGCTTTTCCCATGAGTATATCAATTACATGCTGGGGGGTACCTTCAGGGGCTCTTACACCCCCCTGAACGACAACATCATCAACGGCAGGATTCGCGGCGTGGCCGGGGTGGTGGGGTGCACCAATCCCAGGGTCAAACAGGACTGGGTCCATGTGGAACTGGTCAAGGAGCTGATCAAGAACGACGTCCTGGTGGTTCAGACCGGTTGTTCCCAGATTTCACTGGCCAAGGCCGGGCTGTATAAGCCTGAGGCGGCCCATCTGGCCGGCGACGGGTTGAGGGAAGTCTGTGAGACGGTAGGCATGCCCCCGGTGCTGGGCCTCGGTTCCTGCGTGGACAACAGCCGTATCCTGACGGCATGTGCTGAAATGGTCCGGGTCGGCGGCCTGGGCGAGAGCATCGCCGATCTGCCGGTTGCAGGGGCCGCGCCCGAATACATGAGTGAGAAGGCCATATCCATCGGCCACTATTTTGTGGCCTCGGGCGTTTATACGGTCTTCGGTGTCACCTTCCCCATCATGGAAGGAACCAAATTCTACAGGCACCTCTTTGAGGAGCTCGAGGAACTGGGATTCGGAAAGTGGGGGTTTGCAAAAGATCCCTATGAAATGGCCCGCCTCATGATTGCCCATATTGACAAGAAGCGAAAGGCCCTGGGCATTGATAAGGCCAGGGAGAGAGTCCTCATGGACATGGCCGACAGGCAGAGACTGGAGGCGGCGTGATGATGCCCATTCGGGCTGTGGACCTGTTGACAGGCGGCCGCGGATGCTTAATTTAGAACATATGCCAATATTGTAAACCCGCCCTGAAAAAGGGGCTACGAGCCGGGTTTCACCATCAGTGAACCCGGCTTTTTTATGGGAGGTATGACCATGGAAACAGCAGCAAACTGTCTTGATGAGCGGGTGTCTGAAATGAGCCCGATCTTTTCTAATGAGGCCTTTTCCAGACTGGATCCATCGGATGACGCGGTCTTCTATGAAACGGACCGCTTTGTCAGTCATCTGGATTCGCTGGCCCTGTCCACCGTCAGGGATATTGCCGGTCAACTCATTGTTGAGAAGCTCCCGGCGATCCTGGATTTGATGGCCGGATGGGATTCTCACCTGCCCGATCAACTCGGCGCCTCAGAGGTAGTGGGGCTTGGACTGAACGAAAACGAACTCAAGAAGAACCGTGCGCTGACACAATACGTGCTTCACGATCTCAACCGGGATCCCCGCCTTCCTTTTCCCGACAACCGGTTCGATGCGGTGATCAACACGGTGTCCGTTGATTACATGACAAAGCCGGTTCAGGTATTTGAGGAGGTGGCGCGAATACTGAAGCCGGGCGGGATCTTTCTGGTTATCTTCTCGAACCGGATGTTCCCGCAGAAGGCGGTGAAAGTCTGGAGGGAATCCAGCGATAATGAACGCCTGATCCTGGTGGACGAGTTCTTTAAGCAGTCCGGAGGATTTGAAAAGGCATCCCTTTTCGTATCCAAGGGAAAGCCCAGGCCCAAAGACGACAAGTACGCCGGATCGACGCCGCTCAGTGATCCTGTGTACGCGGTGTATGCACAAAAGAAAGGAGGTCGCTTTGACATGGAAAAACAACGTGTGATTTCAGTGGATGGCGATCGGCAGCAGGATAAGCTTGCACTGGAACGGAAAAAGGCATGCATCAGAGACACCCTCTGCTGTCCCCACTGCGACCGGAAGCTGAGCAAATGGGAGGTCCCGGATAATCCCTTTTGTCAGACCTGGGATAACGCCTATATGTATATCTGTTTCAATGATGAGTGCCCCTATTTTGTCAGGGGATGGGACAAGATGTACAGGGATACCCTACAGGGTATGTCCTACCGGCTCATGTACAACCCGGAAAAGGACCGGTGCATGCCGATCCCGGTCCCTTCCCATCAGGCGCTCAGGGATGGGATCATCGAATAATCCCCGGGTAATTCTCGTGCCTCATCCCATGGTCGAGGGAAAAGGCCAAGAGAAAACAGGGCGGTCGCTTGACCGCCCTGTGCATTGAGCATTGTAGGGATCACGCAGTCCGGAACGCGATCCGCATTTCACTTCATCAGTTTGAGAATATCGATGTTCAAATAGGTATTTTCTTTCCAGGTACACGCAACGAGTGCACCGACATCCTTATTGTCCGGCGGATTTCCATTCTTGTCGAAGCTCTTGCAGGTATCTGTCCCCTCTTTCCACCTTTTCTCGTCATATGCCCACCCATAGGAATCGCATTTTCCCTTCGCGTTTTTCTGCAGGTACGTAAGCCATCCCTGACCCACCGGATTGGTTGACCACCAGATGTGGTATGCCGGCTTCACGCTGGCAAGCCCGCTGGCCGCCGAGCACATATCCTTTCCGCTTGGTTTGCCCGCCGTTGCCCATATATCAGGGCATGTAGACGAGACCTTTTCTGTGGTGTATTTGCTTGGCGAAGTAACCCAGCTCGGCTTGGCAGTTTTTTCAAATGCCTCTGGATAGAACTTGGGATTGGGGCAGGTCTTTGCCTTATCAAACTCCATAATGTAAGGGCAGCCATCGTTGCTCTTACCGGTAGCTTGATCGATAGCATAGGCATCGAAGCTGGTTTTGCATACCTTTGGCAATGTGTGATCGCAGTAGCAGTTAACGTCTTTGCCGCAGCCGGCGCCCTCCAGTGACATGGTAGCCTGTACGTTCAGGCCGTCAACAGCACTGATGTCAAACCATATATTTTTATCGATGGGCACCGAAAGGTTGTATTCCAGTTTCGTGATGTTCATTACGGCCGGCATGCTTATGCCTTTTTGGGTCACCCACGAAGCAACGCCTGCTGTCATGACTTTTTTAGCCACAGGGTGGTAGTAGTACCACTCGGGAATGGAATTAACGATAGGAGGCACAATGCGGAGGGTCTCCCCCTTTTGCAGGTCAATGTGATTGGCGACATCCATCCCAATATTTGTGCCGTCCGGTTTGTGGATGTAAAACTGCGTGCCGGATCTCGTAAACGCATCTTTCATGTTTTTCCATGCATCCGAATATTTGGCCGGGTCTGTTCCCGCGTTGCAATTTTTCGCCTCAGCCTGGGAACATGGCGGTTGAGATCCATCCAGCCAGACGGTGACGGCATCCTGGGTGCTGTTCCGGTACTGGATCGAAAAGTGGTTGCCGTCATAGGTCGGAAACCCGCCGTCGCCTCCATCAATGAAGAGGGAGGGGTTGTTCACGGTCAGCCCGGCGGGTCCTATGGGCGCCGTGCCGAACAGGCGTTCCGCCCTGAAACTGATGCGGTCGGTGTCCTCATCGTAAATCGGCTCCGTCAGCACGACCACCTGAACCCCCCCGTCCGGGTTGTCCGGCGGGTTGTACAAGAGGGTGGCATTGGGAGGATCATCCCCATATCGCGTCTCCCAGCTTTGGATATAGTCCTGAATCATGATGGTTCTTGCGTGACGGTGCGGCGCACAGGTAAAATCAAAGAGGTCTTCGATAACGCCTTCCATATACAGGGTGTAGACGCCGGCGGCGCCTGTCGGCTCGAGCATGCCGACATCGCCGGCCATGAGTGTTGACCATACCTGTGGCTGAACCTCTGCGGCATTGTTCACGATGATCATTTTTACATCCGCAAGGGCAAGGTTGTCGACAGGCCTTTCGCCATCCAGGTAGGTGAGTGTAAACTCGAGCTGACCCGTTGCCTCGTCATAAGCCGGGTTGCTGAGACTGCAGAACAGAGCGGTCGTCTCCTGGTCCGGGGTCGTGGCCTTCATAATCGCGTTCGGTGAATCGGTTCCATATACCCTTGGCCAGATGTCGTTTACCAGGTCGTCTACGGCAACATACCCTGCCTCCTCGGCGCCCCGGTTGGTGAAATAGAGTATGTCGCTCAGATTACCGATCCTGAGCACAAACGCGGTGGCCGTATCATCACCGGCGACCGCGGTGAAGCTTCCTTCGCCGGCAATCATTTCATAAATACGCAACGATTCCGTGCTAACGGGCGGAGCGCTGCTGTCGTCGTCACTGCAGCCTGCCGGCATACCGCAGAGGATGGCGAGGCTGAGCAACACCATCCATTTGAACCATGACCTATGTGGATACATAATCTCCTCCATTAAGACATTGTTATCAGGCGTGATGAAGATCAGTTGGAAAAGCGGTAATCTCACATCCCTCTAAGCCATTTTGCACACACTTCTTTGACAGCTGCCTTGTCCTCCGGATCCCTTCGCTTTCCTGCCGGTCGCCTTCTCCTTTGGGATAAATCAGATTAGGAGTCGCTTTTGGGCGGGCGGAATATAGTGGAAGGGTCCTTGCGGGTCAAGGAAATTCCGACCTTCCTGCCCTGCGGGATTGCGCTATCAGCGTTCGGCAACCCTATGGAGGGCCCAGTCCCGGGAGGGCCTGAATGTGGAGAGAATGCCGTGCATTAGGAGAAAACAAGCAGTACCGAAAACCTGCATAATCCGCCCCTGCCAACATTCAAGCATTTACTTCTGACGGATACGCGAATGGTTAACTGATTTCATCAGGGCTTTATGGTTATCATTTGAAATGTCAGGGCGCCGCTCGGCGCCTGAATGGTCGTCTGGCCAGGCGCCTGTATGAATGTCTTATTAGCTGTCTGTTGATCATATGTTGAATTATACCCACCTTTGACGAGTATCGTCTTGGCGGTTCCCAAGCTAATCGATTCTGGATAGGTTCCCTGTTTTACCAAAATGACAGCTCCTGAAACGGCTGCATCAATTGCTGCCTGTATCGTGTCATAACAGGGCGTGTAACCATTGCACGAGCCGGAAGGGTCAACGTAATATGCCGGCCCCATGATGGTTAACTCTGTGTCCGCTATCGCGTAATTATTGTCGTTATCCTTCACGATGATTCGGATCCCTACCTTAGCGGGTAGTGTATAGTGGTTGTACCAGGTATTAAACCCATCATAATCACCTTTGCGCGTGGCGATGCTGTCAAACGTGAAGAAGCCGTCGTCTGGCGTTACGTCCCCATGGGTACCATCATCGTACAGAAGGGTACTGCCTGCATCCCCGGTGGGAAACGCCAGCGGCTCCCGGCCCATGGACCAGGGCGGCGTTTCCTGTCCCTCCACCAGCGGCGTGAGTTTCGCCCATTCAATGTTTCCGGTTCCCTGCGGGTCTGTTATTCTTACCTGAACGGCGATCTTGACGCCGTCCTGATGGTACAGGGCCGGGGCGCTGAATTCAATGCTTTGAACATGAGGCGCCTTGGCGTCGCCGGTGGTTTTCATATCGATTCGATACACCCCCGCCACGGCTTCACTACCGTCGATGGAGTGAAAATAGTAGCGGTCATCTTCCGTGACATTGCTGGTCGATCCCCATTGGGTGGGAAGAAAATATGACCAGGTGTCGCGCGAGGCGCCGGCTGTCAAATCGACCATTGTCTGGTAATAGGTGCCGTAATCGCCGTATTCGCCTTTCACCAGGATATATCGTCCGCTGCGGGTCATATGCGAATCAAACCCGTTCAGGCCGCTTGTCCACCCGACCACGGTTTCCGTTCCGGACGGCACATTGACCACCCCGAGCTTCAATGTGTCACCGGATTGATGCTTATAGCCGTAAATGACGCGTGTTCCCTCGCTGTTACAAATGCCCCGCCAATCCGCGCCGTAATCCACATAATAATGCTCCTCGCCCAGCCGTGTGGCATTGCCGTCCAATCCGGTATGGTACAATCCCTTGTGTTGATTCGATCCGTCTGTGGACCAATAGTCGCTGTTCCATGTAAAAAAGGCTCGATCGTTCAGAAACGATGAACCCATAAAGGCAAACATATTCATATTGTAACACTCTGAATTACATGGGAGACTGTATAAATCAAAGTACCACTGCTTGGTACTACCGGTATCGGCATAAAACAAGCCTTTCATGTTCCTCCCGAGAGAAGAGCTGTAGCCGCCATCATATTTATCAAGGTATACCCGGCTCCCGGTTTCATTAATTCGAAAATGCCAGGTACTGTCGAATACGCCGAATTTCTGATTCACCGCGAGCTGTCGGGTAGATGATGCCACATTGTAAATGTAAAGATATTCATCATCGTAATAACCGACCTCCTTCACGGCACGAAAGAATATTTTCGACGCGTCGTCATTGATGATCAAATTCTTCCATGAGGACCAGCGGTCGGGCATGTCTGCAGGCAGCATGCTGTAAAGGTCCTGTTTACCCGTGCCGTCGGGGTTGAACAGAAAAGGACGCACCTCGGCCGGCGAGCAATATTCACATTTCCCGGTCAAAAGCACTTTCGACCCGTCCGCGCTCACCAGAACGCTGCCGAATTTGTATTCGTCATCCGACTCCCCCCCCCAGGTGATATCGCCACGCTTGAGAATCTTCGTGATGGCCTGCCGGTATTGAATGCCGCATGGATACCATGCTGAATGGGCGATGGAAATCGACCACACCACAATAAATATTAATATAATTACATTAATTATATGTAATCTAAATTTCATCATGGTCTGCCCTCCTCGAAAAGATGCGCACACCGGCGTGATGGTTGTTCCGGTGTCGTCAACGTTGCCATGAATGAATTGTTGAAAAATCTCCGATTGACCTGCTCAGTTAAAATGGAACCTGAGATTCGTGCCTTTCCGTCACCTCTCACGCTGGGTTTTGCTTTGTCTGGAAAAGATTTGCGCTCCCAACAGGCAAGCAATGCCCCATCAGGAGCAGGCCATACAGATTTTAAGGGATATTTCCATCGGGGAACCTCCTGGATAGGGGTTGGATGGCTGGTTGGATCTTATTCATGCAATGATAAAAATTGGCTTATGTCAAGAAAATTCGGCTGTTGGGAAATCGCTGATTTGTGCTTCTGCGGCTTTGTTTATAATTTCTCTGCAGGATGCCGAGATTTTTGGCGCCGCCACGTCCATAAGAGGGCGCGGAGCATGTGGGGGTCCATCCGTACCTGCAGGGAGTGAGGTCTTGTGGTCAATTGTCGGAGGGTCGAGGCATCAGCGGTAGTATTCCCGATACCACGCCAGGAAGGCCCGGATACCCTCTCTTAGGGGGGTCCGGGGGTTGAACCCCAGGCATTCTCTGGATCGTTCGATGTCGGCCACGGTTTCGGGCACGTCTCCGGGTTGCAGGGGCATCATCTCTTTTTCAGCATCCTGCCCCAGTTCCTCTTCGATGACCCGGATAAAATCCAGAAGCCCCACGGAATCAGCGTTTCCCAGGTTGAAAAGATCGTAGGGCGCCGGTCTTTCAATGGCCCGGATGGTGCCTTCGATGATATCGTCAATGTAGGTGAAATCCCGCCTCATGTTCCCGTAATTGTAGACCTTTATGGGTCTGTTGTTCAGGATGGCGTCGGTGAACAGGAAAAGGGCCATGTCCGGACGGCCCCATGGCCCGTACACGGTAAAATATCTCAGCCCGGTGCATGGGATGTTGTAGAGATGGCTGTAGGCGTGCGCCATGAGCTCATTGGCCTTCTTGGTGGCGGCATACAGGGAGATGGGGCGATCGACCCTGTCTTCAACGCTGTAGGGGCTTTTCCTGTTCTTGCCGTAGACCGAGGAAGAGGAGGCATACACAAGGTTCCGGACCCGGTATTCACGAGCCAGTTCCAGGATGTTCAAAAAGCCTTCCAGGTTGCTTTTCTGATAGGAAAAGGGATCTTTCAGAGAATGCCGGACGCCGGCCTGGGCAGCCAGGTTGCAGATCCTTGTGATCGGATGCTGCCTGAAGATCTCTTTCAGGGCATCCATGTCCTGGAGATCGATAGGATAGAATGTGAAGCTGGCGCAGGGTTTCAGGAGGTCGAGCCTTGAACGCTTCAGGTTTACATCATAGTAGGGGTTCAGGTTGTCCACGCCTGCAACCGCGTAGCCTTTTTCGAGAAGCTGTCGAGATAGGTGAAACCCGATAAAGCCCGCCGACCCCGTCACCAGGATGGTTTCATGATGATGTGTCACCTTGCTGCCTCCTCTTCGCTCAAGCGCTGTCAGGGATGTCCTATCAGAAGGGACGCGAAAAATCCATTGATTTTGTGGGGGCGCTCAGGCCGGCTAAAAAAAAGATCGTACCGGGTGCATGTTGCGCACCCGTACGATCTCTTTGAATGGTCCGGTAAGCGGGACCCGGTCCCGCCCGGTTTCATGTCTGAAACGGCGTGATTACATCATGCCGCCCATGCCGCCCATTCCGCCCATTCCCCCTCCGGGGGGCATCGGGGGCATGTCCGGTTTTTCTTCCGGCTTTTCGGCGATCATTGCCTCGGTGGTCAGAAGCAGGGACGAAACCGATGCCGCATTCTGCAGGGCAAACCGGGTCACCTTGGTGGGATCAATGATACCGGCCTTCATCAGGTCCTCGTATTCATTGGTTTCCGCATTGTAACCAAAGCCGCCCTTCTTGCTCTTGACCTTTTCGACCACGACGGAACCCTCGGCCCCTGCGTTGTTCACAATCTGGCGAATCGGTTCTTCCAGCGCCCTGATCACCAGGTTCACGCCTGTCTGCTCTTCACCTTCCAGCTTCAACTCGGCGATGGCGGGGATGGCGCGAAGCAGGGCCACGCCGCCTCCGGGGACGATGCCTTCTTCCACAGCGGCCCGTGTGGCGTTCAGGGCGTCCTCCACCCTGGCTTTTTTCTCTTTCATCTCGATCTCCGTGGCAGCGCCCACGTTGATGACGGCCACGCCGCCGATCAGCTTGGCCAACCTTTCCTGAAGCTTTTCGCGGTCATAATCCGATGTGGTTTCGTCAATCTGGGCACGGATCTGCTTGACCCTGCCTTCCAGATCGCTCCGCTTGCCGCCGCCGTCCACGATCGTCGTGTTATCCTTGTCGATGCGGATCGTTTTGGCTGTTCCCAGGTCATTGAGGGTAACGTTTTCCAGTTTCAGACCCAGGTCCTCAGAGATCACCCTGCCGCCGCTCAGGATGGCGATGTCTTCCAGCATGGCCTTTCTCCTGTCGCCGAACCCGGGGGCCTTGACGGCCGCCACCTGAAGCGTGCCTCTCAGCCTGTTGACGACGAGTGTCGCAAGGGCTTCCCCTTCAACATCTTCGGCGATAATCAGAAGCGGTTTGCCCATTTTGGCGATCTGCTCCAGGATCGGAATCATGTCTTTCATGGAACTGATCTTTTTCTCGTTCAGCAATATGTAGGCCTCACTGAGGGTCGCCTCCATCTTCTCCGGATCGGTCACAAAATAGGGGGAAAGGTATCCGCGATCAAACTGCATTCCCTCAACCACCTCAAGCGTGGTCTCCATGCTCTTGGCTTCCTCTACGGTAATGACGCCTTCCTTCCCGACCTTGTTCATGGCCTCGGCGATAATGTTGCCGATGGTGATGTCGTTATTTGCTGAAATGGTGCCGACTTGTGAGATCTCCTCCTGATCCTTGGTGGGCTTGGAAATCTTCTTCAGTTCCTTAACCGCAACCTCGACGGCCTTTTCAATGCCCCGCTTGATCGCCATCGGGTTAACACCCGCGGCCACCAGTTTGGACCCCTCTCTATACATGGACTGGGCCAGCACCGTCGCCGTTGTGGTACCGTCGCCGGCGACATCCGATGTCTTGGAGGCCACCTCTTTGACCATCTGGGCGCCCATATTCTGGAATTTGTCTTCCAGTTCGATCTCTTTCGCAACGGTCACGCCGTCTTTGGTGATGTTGGGGGCGCCAAACGACTTGTCCAGGATGACGTTTCTGCCCTTGGGTCCCAATGTAACCTTGACCGCATTGGCAAGGGTGTCGATCCCCAAGAGAATCGATTCCCTGGCCTTGACATCATATTTAATCTCTTTAGCCATTCTTGCATCTCCTCCTTAAAGATTATTTCGCATGGTCAACTGAAGCTCTATCAAAGACATCTACTCGACAATGGCAATGATGTCATCCTCTCTCATGATAAGGTGCTCTTCACCATCAATCTGGATCTCGGTGCCGGCATACTTCCCAAACAGGATCCTGTCCCCAACCTTGACCTCAAGAGGGATCTTCTTCCCGTCATCTGCCAGCTTGCCGTCACCGACTGCAATGACCTTGCCTTCAACCGGCTTCTCCTTGGCCGTATCAGGGATGATAATCCCTCCCTTTGTCTTTTCTTCCTCTTCCACTCTTTTTACGATCACGCGATCATGCAATGGTCTTACTTTCATTTTGTCTTCTTCCTCCCGAAATATAATTGTTGTTTCACACACCCAAAGTTAGTTTTCAGAAAACGACGCCTCACCTCCCTCTAATGGAAATCGTGGATTGATCAAAAATCATTCTCCTGTCGCCGCACCCCATGAGGTTGTGATGAAAAACATGCTTTTGAGCATGCGTTTCGCCATAAAAGCGGCTGCAGGTTTTGTAACACTTCAGCCATCTGAAAACATGGCAGGAGGCCCATGGGAGGCCTTTTTTGAGGGCGGCATCCATAAGGGACCGCAGCGCCCGGGACCGGCCCTTTCGGATGGGCATACCCGTTGTTCAGAGGCAGCTGGATCGACCGTCCCATGAAAGGACACACCCGGCGCCGGAACCGACCGGATTTCGCCGCTCATGCTGCCGTTCGCACGAGCCACGGAAAGAGTATGCAGCCCTTAAAAAAGGCGCCCCGTGGGCCGAACCTGTTGCGAACCGTTTTATCAAAAAGCTAAAGAGTTACCAGGTTTTTTGGTTGACACGGTTTTAATGAATTCAAGGCCAATTTCTGCCCAAATTCTCAACACGGAAAACAGCCATGAACTCGCGATGCTAATCCAAAAAAAAATAATGTCGACCGGATAAATGTCAAGGGCACGGGTCAAAAAACGTGGAATTGAGGCAGGAATAAATGCATGTCATGTTCACGTCTTAGCCTTGATTCAAGCGCCACGTGAGCGTCTTGCGGATACCCTCCCTGAGACCGGTTTTCGGGGCCCACCCCAGCACGCGGCGGGCCTTTTCGATGACCAGGCAGCTTTTTCTCAAATCCCCGGGCCTGGCAATCCGACGGTCCGGTGTGGCGAGTTCATCGGGTAATTCAGGGATCCGTTCTTGAAAGATCTCAAATATCGTCCGGTAGAGATGGAGGGTCCGGGTCCCAACTCCGGTGCCGATATTAAAAAAATCGCCCGACCCGTTTTCCAGGGCGGTCAGATTTGCCCTGACCACATCTCCTACGTAACAGTAATCCCTCACCATTCCTTCTTCATCCTCCGCAAAATGATTCAGAACGGACCGTTTTCTTTGAAGGAGGTTATTCATAAAAATAGCCGCCACTCCGGCCTCACCGCAGGGTATCTGGCGGGGTCCGTAGATATTGGCGTAACGCAAGGTGGTGTAATCGAGCCCGTACTGGTGACGGTAATACGCCAGATAGTGTTCCGAAGAGAATTTTGACACTGCATATGGGGAAAGGGGTCTTGGCTGACACGCCTCGGATGTCGGGTATTCGGATGCCTCGCCGTATATGGCGCCGCCGGAAGATATGAAGATGATTTTCCTGACCCCGTGTCTTCTGGCCGCCTCGAGCAGGTTCAGCAGGCCCCTGATATTTACATCCGCGTCAAAAAGGGGGTCTGATACAGATTCCGGCACGCTCATCTGGGCCGCATGGTGATTCAGTACCTCGGGTCTTTCCCTTTCGATCAATTCCGCCACACGGGATGAACGGATATCCAGTTCATAAAACTGCGCTTGGGGGTTGACGTTGGAGCGGCTTCCAGTGTAAAGGTTGTCCACGACCACGACCTGGTGGCCAGCTCCTATGAAACCATCTACCACGTTGGAGCCGATGAATCCGGCCCCTCCGGTGACCATAATTTTCATAAGGGCTCCTTTTACAGACCATCGCAGCCGGTGGCCGGCGGCCTGTGAGATTGGGCGGAAGACTTCATCAATGACGAAAGTGATCTCAGGTGAAGTTGAGAATGAGGGACAATCGTCGATGGTCACGATGCAATGCTTGATCATCGGCGGAAGATATAGCAGGGAGCCCGGGAAACGTCAACCTTTCAAAAAAGGCCCTGTCCCGTCATGTTCCTATTGAAACCTGACGGCAATTCATTATATTAGAGGACCTTCCTCACACCTCCCGCAGTTTGGCAGAGATCGGAGCGGAATGATAAGCGGATGACTGAAGGACCTAAAAATATCCTTGACCGGATCGGCGGCACCCCTATGGTTCCGATCCATACTCTGAATCAAAACAGGAACGTTCAGATACTGGCCAAGCTCGAGAGCTTCAACCCCGGCGGCTCCATAAAGGACCGGCCCGCCCTGTATATGATCGAATCTGCTGAAAAGACCGGCGAACTGACCCGGGATAAGATCATTCTGGAGGCGACCAGCGGCAATACGGGCATCGGTCTGGCCCTGGTGGCCGCCGTTAAAGGGTATCGGATCCTTCTGACCATGTCCGAAGCCGTGAGTGAAGAGCGGGTAAAGATTCTCAAGGCCCTGGGCGCCGAGATCGCATTTACGCCCGCTCATCTGGGCACGGACGGGGCCATCGAACATGGATATGCCCTGTTGCGCGAAAGTCCTGAAACCTACTGGCTCGCTGATCAATTCAACAACCCGGCAAACTGGATGGCCCATTACCATGGAACGGCCATGGAGGTCTGGGAGCAGACCGGCGGCGATTTCAGCGCCGTAGTCGCCACCATGGGTACGACCGGCACACTGATGGGGATGTCCAGGCGGTTCCGTGAACTGAACCCGGAAATTCAGGTCATCGGCGTCGAACCCTATCTCGGTCACAAGATACAGGGCCTCAAGAATATGAAGGAATCATACCGGCCCGGGATCTTTGAAAAAAGCCGGGCAGACAGGATCTTCAATATCGATGATGAAGAGGCCTATGAAACCGCTCGCCTGCTGGCCAGAAAAGAGGGGTTGTTTGTGGGTATGAGTTCGGGCGCGGCCATGGCCGTTGCACTCCGGATAGCGGGTGAAATGAAGACAGGCCGCATTGTTGTGATACTTCCGGACGGGGGCGAAAAATACCTGAGCACCCCCCTGTTCACGCCCAGGAAAAAGTCGGGTCTCCGCCTTTACAACACCCTGACCCGTAGACAGGAGGCGTTTATTCCTCAGGAAGAGAACCGGGTCTCGATTTACACCTGCGGCCCGACCCTCTGCCAGGCCATTGATCTCATTCAGTGCAGACGTCTTCTCTTCTCGGACCTGGTCAGGCGTTACATGGAATTCAAGGGTTATGATGCGACCCTCATCATGAACGTCACCGACCTGGATGACCGCACCATTGAGGGCGCTGAAAAGGCCGGCATTTCCCTGAGAGAATTTACAGACGGGTTTTATGATGCATTGATGGCGGACCTTGACAGCCTCGGCATCAAACGCGCAAAGGCCTATCCCAGGCCCAGCGAACATGTGGAGGACATGATCGCTCTGACGCAGAAGCTCCTTGAAAAGGGATATGCCTATGAAAAGCTGCGCTCCATCTATTTTGACATTTCCCGGTTCAGGGACTACGGCAAGCTGTCACGGATCGACCTTGACAAGATCCGGGTTGGCAAGACCGTTGACCTGGACCAATACGAAAAGGAAAATCCCCGGGACTTCACCCTGTTGAAGCGCTCCACCCTCAATGAGCTGAAGAGGGGGATCTTCTTCAAGACACCATGGGGAAATGTCAGGCCGGGCTGGCACATTGAGTGCGCGGCCATGGCCCTGAAATACCTTGGCCCTACACACGACATCCATACCAGCGGCGTTGCCCTTATATTTCCGCATCACGAAAACAGCATCGCCATCAGTCAGGCCAGCACGGACAAGCCCCTGGCCAATTACTGGCTCCACAATGAACCGGTGATGGGCGACAGCCTCGGTCCGGCTGAAGCCGCGGAAAACGGGCACATGGAATTGAGGGATCTCATCGACCAGGGTTATACGGGGAGAGAGGTGCGATACTGGCTCCTCAGCAGGCATTATCGAAAACCGATCTTCTTTTCTCAGGCCAAGCTCCGGGCGGCCAGGAATACCCTGTCCCATCTCGATACGTTCATTCAGAAACTCCATAACGCACGGCCCGGCCGAGCGGATCCGGATATGGATCAGACCATCTACGCACTGCGACAGAAATTCGTTGAATCCATGGACGATGACTTCAACATGGCGCCCGCATTGGCCTCCCTCTTTCAGTTCACCCGGACGGTCAACAGAAAGATGGACCGGATCGGTCTGGACCCCTCGGACCGGGAGAAGGTGCTGAATGCCTTGGGCCGGGTCAATTCCGTGCTGGGGATCATGCGTCTGGAGCCACCCGAAGCGGATGCGGCCGTTGAGGAAATGATCCAGAGGCGGGAGGCTGCCAGAAAGAGAAAGGCATGGGATGTGGCCGATGACCTGCGACAGAAACTCAAAGAGATGGGGGTTGAAGTGATCGACACCAAACAAGGGCCGGTCTGGCGGCGGAATTGACCATTGACGATTGTTGAATGAATATTTATTTTTTAGTAACACTTTTGATAGAATGGTTCGCAACAGGTTCGGCCCATGGGCCTCCTGCCATGTTTTCAGGTGGCTCAAGTGGTACATTTTTTATTACGAAAATACATCAAAGGGCCGGTTATCCGGGGCGGCCCGACGGCCGCAACCCAATTAGGGGTCAGTGTTACAAACAGAGGTTCTGATTTTGCCAGATGCCGATTTATGAATACGAATCAGTAGATCCCGCGAAGGCCTGCAAAACATGTGCGGACCGGTTTGAGGTTATCCAGCGAATGGAAGAACCTCCCCTTGCCGCCTGTCCCTCGTGCGGACGAGGGGTGAGAAAGGTCATATCGTGGTGTCGTGCAGCGATCATGGAGACGTCGGACGAACACATCCGGGTGAACAAGACCATCTCTGAATATGAAAAGGCGGGAATGTGGAGCCATGCAGCCGAGCTGGCAGACACCCATTCGGAAAAGGCCGGCGATCATGATATGAAGATGAGGGCCCTTGATAACTACAAGAAGGCCGGGTATGATCTCGGCACGCTGGAAAAACACGCCAAGACAGAGAAGGCGGAAAGTGACTGAAGGAGGATTGATTTGATGAGATTGAAACGCAGCTGTTCACCCCATGTTGTGGGGCGTCTTATGGCCGCCCTTTTTCTACTGACCCTTATTTCCGCTCCAGCGTCCGCAGAGACGCAAAAGAAAGATCTCCCGCCCAGGGCCGTCTCTGTGTCTCCCGAGTACACAGGGGTGGTGGTGCCGCAGGGAGAGGATGTGAGTATCGATCTGATCGTTTCCAACAAAGGGCAGAGGGATGAGAATCTCGACCTCCAAGTGACCTCGGTCCCTGAAGGCTGGAAGGCCTGGATCAAGACATACGATTTCGGTGTCACAGGTGTCCATCTCAAAAGCGATACCCAGAAGAACCTGACCCTTCGGGCCGAGCCGGGCAAGGATGTGGCTCCGGGGAGTTACACATTCGTGATCCAGGGGCAGACCCAGGACCGCCAGTTGACGTCAACGGGACAGGTGATGATCAAAGTCGAGCAGAAGAAAGAGGAGAAAAGACAGAAAGGCGTCAATATCATCACCTCTTATCCCGTGCTGACCGGCCCTACGGACGCGAAGTTCGAGTTCTCCGTTGAAGTGGAAAACAAATCGGACAAGGAGGGCATCTTCAACCTGGCCGCTCAAGCGCCTGAGACCTGGACTGTCAATTTCAAGCCGGCCTATGAAGACAAGTTCATATCCAGCCTGAGGTTGAAGGCAGGCCAGAGCCAGACCATGGCCGTTGAAGTAAAGCCGAACCCCTGGGCAAACCCCGGGGAATATCCCGTTTCCGTCAAAATCAGCTCGCCTGAGGCCGAAGGTCAGGTAGCGCTCACCGTCATGTTGACCGGCACATTCAAGCTGGATGCCGGCACGGCTAACGGACTCCTGTCGTTGTCTGCTGTAAAAGGGGAGACGTCCCATCTGTCGTTGTATGTCAAGAACGTCGGGTCCGCCCCCTTGAATAACGTCCGGTTTCTTTCTTTCCAGCCTGAAAACTGGAAGGTGAGCTTCACTCCCGAAGCTATCGACACGCTGGCGCCGCAGGAACTCAAGCAGGTGGAAGTCTCCATCACCCCGGCCGATCAGGCACTGGTGGGCGACTATTCCGTCGGACTGCGTGCGGAGTCAGGGACCCCTCCGAAGGCGGACAAGACCATCGAGATGCGAGTCAGCGTGACCGCCTCTGCCGCCTGGGGATGGATCGGGATCGGGCTGATTGTCCTTGTCATGGGAGGACTGGTATTCCTGTTCGCCCGACTGGGAAGGCGTTAACATGGGAAGCGAAATGATTATCGAGACCACCGACCTTACCAAGCAGTATGGCCGTCAGACAGCGGTGCGCGGCCTCAATCTCAAGGTCAAAGATGGGGAGATCTTCGGATTTCTGGGCCCCAACGGTGCAGGGAAAACGACCACGCTCTTGATGCTGCTGGGCCTGACCCGGCCGTCCGCCGGGTCGGCAACCGTATGCGGCCTGAATCCCATCAGGATGGCCAGAGAGGTTAAGCGACATGTTGGCTATCTGCCTGAAAATGTAGGGTTTTACGGAGATATGGATGCGGTGCAAAGCCTCGAATACGTGGCCGCCCTGAACGGAATCGGAAGAGAAAAGGCGAAAGAGAAGAGCGAAGATCTGCTGAAACTGGTGGGACTCAAGGCGGATGCGCGGAAAAAAACCGGGGCGTACTCCCGTGGCATGAGGCAGCGGCTGGGTATTGCAGAGGTCCTCATGAAGGACCCGGAGGTCCTGTTCCTTGACGAGCCGACCCTGGGTCTTGATCCGGAGGGGGCCATTCAGATGGTTGGGCTGATCCAGTCGTTGAACCAGAGCCGGAACATCACCGTGTTGCTCTCTTCACATAACCTTCAGCAGGTACAGAAGATATCCCATCGCGTCGGAATCATGATCGCCGGCAGCCTGATTGCCGAGGGATCCATCGACGCACTGGCAAAGGAGACCTTCGGGGTCGGTGAAAAGGAATATTCCTTGGAAGAGATCTATTTAACCTACTTCCAGGAGGTATGATATGCAGGGTCTTTATGCGGTGTTCAGTAAAGAGCTTCAAGACCAGTTAAGCAGTTACCGGTTTGTGATCCTCTTTGCCCTGATCGCCATGGTCAGTTTTATCACCAGCTACATGGCTGCCGTCCATATGAGAGGGAATCTGGAAGCCCTGGCAGAAACAAGATTTCCATTTCTACTGCTTTTCAGTACGCCCGGGGTCATGTTTTCCATGGTACAGTTCGTGGCCTTTTTCGGGCCTCTCATCGGCGTCGTTTCAGGATTCGATGCGATCAACCGGGAAAGGGGCCAGGGGACCCTGATAAAGATCATATCCCAGCCTGTTTACCGTGATGCGGTGATCAACGGCAAATTCCTGGCCGGCGTGACCACCATCGCCATCATGCTCACAGCCATTCTCCTGGTCATATCCGGCTTCGGCCTGGCCCTCGTCGGGGTCGTTCCCGGAGTTGAAGAGATATGGCGGCTCTTCATATACCTCATCATCAGCATTTTTTATATCGCATTCTGGCTCGGGATTTCCATCCTTTTCTCGATCCTGTTCAGAAGCATTGCCACCTCCGCTCTCGCCTCTGTGGCCCTCTGGATCTTTCTGTCGTTTTTCGTATCCCTCGGAGCCGAGGTGCTGGCCAACACGCTGGCCCCCATCGACCGGAAAAACGAGACCTCCCCTGAAGTGGTGCTGAAACATGCGCATATCAAGGAGATGGTCTCTCTCTCTTCTCCAATGGTCCTCTACTCCGATGCCACGGCCACGATCATCGACCCCATGCGCAAGACAACCCGCTCGATTATTCTGATGGGCCCCATGGAGGAACTCCTTTCGGCACGCTTTCAGAATCCCCTCCCGTTGGGCCAAAGCATCCTGGTGGTCTTGCCCCATATGATCGCACTCATTGCCATCACGTGTGTCTGTTTTGCCGTTTCATACTCCGTGTTCATGCTCCAGGAGGTCAGAACGTAACAGAAAGTGTCTAAAGTGCCTGAAGTGAAGCGTGGTCATATTATCCGATTCATGGGATAAATTCCGGGCTTGGCGTTCAGGCGTAAGCCTCTTGATGAGGGCATATGGAGGAATAACTGTCTGTTGCCATAATGAATTAGGCTGAAATCTATTCTGTGCCTTTCTCATGTTACGCATTTTTGAGCGCGCCCTTAGTCGCTTCGGCTCACTTTTTCTTCAGGGGGGATTGCCTATGAAAATTGAGGATCTGATTTCCGGAAAAGGCGATAATGAAAAGGTCCCGGTGGGGAATGTCCTGCTGCCTGTGTCTGCACTCAATAAATTTGTCAGGGACGGATATATTCACATCAGACCGTACGAATCGGAAAAGACCTTCTCCTTGTGGGGCAAGGCCTGTACAGGCTGTTTTACCGAGCAGGAGATCCTGGAGAGGGCCTGATGATGATATAGGGGCTGAATCGCCCGTCCAGGGCATCAACCGGCACCCGCTCATACTCGCGGCAGAATGCCTGCCAGATCAATGAGAGCGTTTCTTCAAGGGTGCTTGCGGACACCGGATCAAAACCGGAAGCACTGCTCATGAAGTCCTTTACAAAAACCGCTTCAAAGCCGAGCATCTGATACGGCGGGCTCTCATCCCCTCCCCGAAGAGAGCGAAAGAGCTCTTTCGCCTGATCCAGAGAGACGCCTTTGTAAGAGGGTGTCAGATGCAGCATCCGCCGTGCCCACAGGGTGAAGAGAAGCGGATGGAACGTGAGATCAGGATGTCGGCGGGCTTCCGGATCAAGTGGGTGCATGCGGGTCAATCGCGCCAGTAGTGAGTCGAGCGCCATGAGACGATGGAGGATGGCGGTGACATCGGTCAGTTCAACCGTGTGTTCAAAGTCCCTGTATTCTCCGTCCTCCGCCTGACGGTCGTAATATAAGGGCCGTTTTGCCGTCAGTCCTGAAAGGGTGTAGCCCCAGCCCTCTCCCCAAAACGCAGCGCCCAGGCCCTCTTGTCTGAACCAGCTCTTTTTGAGCCAGCGTTCCGCCTTCCATTTCAGCTTCTGCGCCAATCCGAATCCGGCCCTGAACAGAAACATGAGAGGGTTGTTTCTCAGAAGCGACTCAGCCGCAGCCATATCGTCACCGCACATCTCCTCGAGAATCAGGTTCATGTACCCAGCGGATTTCCTGCACATGCGCTTGAGGACATCCATGTCGTGAGTCGCGAGCCCGTCTGCTGAAAGGACCTGATTGCAGAGTCCGGCAAATTCCAGGCGGAAGCGGTCCATAAAGCGGGCATCCGGGATTCGGGATAGAGACAGTGTCAACAGGTTGGGGCCTTCTACAAGGGAGAGCGGTGAATAGGGGGCCAAATAGAGGACATCCTCATCCATGCCGTCAGTCATCCGGTCTGTCCTTTCCTCTGATCTCAGGACGTCCGGCTCCAGGGGGGCATAGACCCGCAGGGCTTCTTCAGGGGGGAGAAACCCGTGTTCGGCGAGACGAATATTCTTCATGCGGTACATATCCTCCTCCAGTTCCGCCGGCAGGACCCCTGCGAGACCCGAAAGGAGGGCCTGGTACTTCAGAAAATCCGCATCCGCCATTGCCCGGAGCATCCCTTCGATCGTCGCCATCCGGTCCGGGTCACTCACCTTTATATAGAAGAGCCCGTCAAGGGTGACGAATCCCTCCTCCAGATCGTAAACCTCATCTTCATCCCTGATCTCTACCTGAATACTCCTGAACAGGTAATAATAGGCAAGCGCCTGTCCATCTTTGAAGAGCCATTCGGCCAGCCGGCCCGGATCGGCCGATTGAAGTCGACGGAGCCACAAAGAGGCGCCTTCCATGTCGAGGTGATCCTTATGCCATAATTCCAGATCTAAAAGGTACTCCCACTGCTCAATGGAGGCCAACCGCAATAACTGCAGGGAGCCCTCTTCTCCCATTTTCTTTATCAGCCAGAAGAAGTCCGCTCTCGGCAGGCGCTGGATCAGATGCCGGGGTGCCGGGTGTTCCAGGATTCTGTCCAGCACCGCCTTTTCCGGAAGGGCATGAAGATCCTTTAAGATTGAACCCGCATATGCCTGGATGGGCTTTTTGCCCGTGACAACCGGATCCGCCTTTTTTTTCTTTTTCGATTTTCCCATGCGCCTCATGCCTTATGCCCTGCATTTCACACCTTGTGCCTTGCGCCTCTTTCTATTCTTGACAAAACGAGAGCAGGGTGTCAAGGGTATATATGCCGTTCAAGACTGAGCGGAATAGCGGTTCCATGGAGGCGCCCTCATGATAGATATCTCAGAAATCGATTATTCGATGCTGGACCGGCCCGAGATCCTCATGTTTCTGTTTCATCCCAGGCCTGAATGGGAGGGCTCGGGTGTCCCGGCTCAGGGACAGGATGTGTTGATCCCTGTTGAGGATGGGATCGTGATAGGGGCCCGGTTCCACATGTGTGAAAAGGCGGCGCCCAATATCCTCTTTTTTCATGGAAACGGCGAAATCGCAGCCGATTATGATGACATGGGCCCTGTTTACAACAGGATCGGGAGCAATTTTTTCCCGGTCGACTACCGGGGATACGGCCGCTCAACCGGTGTGCCCACCATTACCGCCATGATGAGAGACTGCCATATCATATTTGATTTTGTGAAGAAATGGCTCCGGGACCAAGGCTGTGGGGGCCCGTTCATCCTGATGGGCAGATCCCTGGGCAGCGCATCTGCGCTGGAGCTTGCCGCCCGTTACAGCGACCGGGTCGACGGCCTCATTGTCGAGAGCGGGTTCGCCTTTTCCGGTCCCCTGCTCCAGCTCCTGGGTGTGAACCTAAGGGCCATCGGTTTTAGAGAAGACGCCGGTCTTGGAAATCTGGATAAGATCCGGAGGGTTGACAAACCGACCCTCATCATTCACGCGGAACTGGACCATATTATCCCCTTTTCAGACGGCCAGGCCCTTTACGACGCCTCTCCTGCCCCGGACAAGACCCTGCTCAAGATACCTCGTGCCAACCATAACGATATCTTCATGCTGGGCCTCAGGGAATACATGGCAGCCGTCGGGGTCCTGGCACAGAAGGTCGTTCGCTTGCAATCGTCCCCACGTTCGGCGGGTTGACCTGTTGTCTTCCTGACCATGACGTCCCCTTCCTTCAGATAGATCGAATCACCCTATGGAAATGAATGAAATGCGTCAAAACAAAACAGGGCAAAAATGCCTGAAGACGGTTGTCCCGGAACCTGGCCTGAAACAGGCGCGCGATGACTTATCAAGACGTTTCCATCCTTTACAGCCGGCCATTTTTCTATTGACTTTCAGTTAAATTTACAGTATTCTGCAGGCGTAGATGCCCGAAGGGTTTCCGGTTTTGATGAAAACCCGGGGTCTACCTGTGGCTGGGCCCTGTCGGCGAGGAGAACCCCATGAAATTGACGGACAAACAAAAGGCTTTTTTGGCCTATATCTCCCGGTATATGGAATCGTGGGGAACGGCCCCGTCCTTTGACGAGATTTGCGCTCACTTCGGCTTTGGCTCGTATAACACGGTCACCACCTATCTCAAGATTTTAGAGAGGAAGGGATACATCCGCCTCCCAAAGGAAAAGAACCGGAAACGGGCTATCGAACTCATCAGCCCCGTGGAAACCAGGCTATTCGAGTTTCCCCTGCTGGGGCGGGTGGCAGCCGGACGACCGATCGAGGCCATCGAAGACCGGCGCGTGGTGGAGGTCCCGCCCTCCATGGCCGGCAGCGGGGAGTGCTTTGTGCTTCAGGTAACAGGGGACTCCATGGAAGAGGACGGGATCCTGGACGGCGATTTCGTGGTGGTGAGGCGGCAGCCCGTGGCACAAAGCGGGGATATCGTGGTGGCGCTCATCAACAACGAGGCAACGGTCAAAAGATATTACCGGGGAAAACGTTATATAGAACTCCGGCCGGCCCATGCAGGGATGGAACCCATCCGGGTCAACAGGGGAGATCTCCGCATCGAGGGGAAGGTCGTGGGGGTGATGAGGTATTTGTAGGATGCCCCGCCACATCATCCATTTCCATGTACCGGCCCTTCCCATTGCCGTGGCCCGTATCTCCCGTCCGGGTCTGAGAGATCGGCCGGTAGCTGTTGCCGCGTCCCGGTCGGGGCGTTCCCTGGTCCTCTCTGTTTCCCGGGAGGCCCGCAGTGAAGGGGTGTTCAAGGGAATGCCGCTTCAAAAGGCCCGGGCACGCTGTCCGGGTCTGATGGTCCTGCCGCCGGACCCGGCAGCTACGGAAAAGGCCTGTCAGGAACTTGCCCGGGCAGCGGCCCGGTACACGCCCCGCTACGAGCCTTTCCGGCCGGGACACCTTTATATGGATCTCACGGGCACACAGCGACTCTGGGGAAGAGCCAGGGACACGGCCTGCCATTTCAGAAGCGAGATTCAGGAACGCTTATGTCTCATGGGAACCGTGGGGGTCGCGAGCAATAAACTGGTCTCCAACATCGCCTCCCGGGCCGGCCTCTCCGAGGGGGTCATGGATGTGGGTCATGGCCGGGAAGCCAGTTTCATGGCTCCCCTGAAGGTTTCTCTGATGCCCGGTATCGGCCGCATGCGCCGGAAACTTCTCTCAGAAGAGCTGAATATCATCCGCATCCGGCAATTGGCGGTCCTGGATATGGGCCATCTGGCGCTCATTTTCGGTCGCCAGGCCCGTGTGATTCATGAGAGGGCACTGGGAATCGACCCCACGCCGGTGTATCCATTCTCCGGGGCGCCTGTGATTGCCGAAGCGATCACCCTGCCCCAGGAAGAAAACGATGATGCGAGGCTCCTGGGGTGCCTCTACAGGCTCGTGGAGATATGCGCCGGCCGGATGCGTAAGCAGGGGCTGGTCCCCCGGAGGGCCGGATTGCTGATCCGGTATGCGGATCATGTGGAGACAGGGGGGCGGTTGAAACTGCCCCGCCCCGGGTTCCATGACCGTGATCTCTACGCCCCTTTGGAAGAATTATTTTTTAAACGATGCGGCCGGCGGGTCCGTGTGGGGTTCATCCGGGTATGGTTCCGGGAGTTTTCACCGCCCGACCCGCAACTGAGGCTTTTTCACGCCCCGTCCCCGGATCAGGAAAAGAAACGGATGCTCACCCGTGCCCTGGATCGTATCCGGGAGCGGTATGGCGAAACCGCTGTTATCTATGGGATCACCGTCTCAACTCCTTATGAAAATTGAGAATCGCGTATTCGACCTTGAACCTCTGAACCCCTGAACGTCGGAACCTGCGGGCCATGTCTTTCATCCATCTGAATGTCCATTCCGATTATTCCAGGGGATGGGGGCTCGGGACCATTGAGGAGCTCTGCCGGGCCGCGCACGACCTGGGCATCAGGCGGCTTGCCCTGACCGATACCAACGGGCTTTACGGGCTGGTCTTTTTTGTTAGAATGGCCAAAGAGGCGGGCATTGAACCGATCGTGGGGAGCGAACTTTTACACGACGGACGGCGCGCGGTCGTGATCGTCAAGGATCGGGAAGGGTATGCCAACCTGTGTGACATCCTCTCGGCCCGTCACTGCCACGACGATTTTGATCTGGTCCGGGTCCTCAGAGAGAGGCGCCGGGGGCTCATCATCTTCTCCGATGATTTCAGCCTGCTCAAGACCCTCAAACGGGATACGATCAGGGATCTCTTCGTGGAGATTTCGCCGGGCTACCGGATGGCCCGGTGCCACGCCTTTTCCCGCCAGACCGGCATCCCTCCCCTGGCCACCAACCGGATCTATATGCTCAGGAAGGACCAGTTTCAACTCCACCGGATCCTGAGGGCCGTCTCCCTGAACAGAAAGCTTTCCAGGCTTGGGCCTGAGGACACCTGTCGTGAGCACGGGTTTTTAAACGCCCCCCGGGACATGATCGACCGGTATCCCCACATCCCCACGGCCGTCGCCAACACCGTAAAGGTGGCTGAATCGTCGCTTGTAAACTGGAATGTAGACCGGATCGTGTTTCCGTCGTTTGAAAACCTGGGGCCCGAAGCGGCCTACCATCGACTCTACCAGGCTGCCGCGGAAGGGTGCCGGAAGCGATACGGAATCATGACCCGTGAGGTAAGGGCGCGGCTGGAGCATGAGATGCGGATCATCCGGGAAAAGGAATTTGCCCCTTATTTTTTAGTGGTTGCAGATATTACGAAAAAGGCCGGCCTGTCCTGTGGCCGGGGAAGCGCTGCCGCCTCCATCGTCTCCTACGCTCTGGGGATCACCCATGTGGATCCGATCCGGCACCGGCTTTACTTTGAGCGGTTTCTGAACCCAGGCCGGATGGATCCGCCGGACATCGATGTGGATGTGGCATGGGATGAACGGGATCAGGTGATCGATACGGTGTTTGCCGGATACGGCCACCGCCGGACGGCCATGGTGGCGAATCACAATACCCTGGGCCCTCGATCGGCCATACGGGAAGTGGCAAAGGTCTTCGGGCTGACCGACGAAGAGATCGGGCAGGTGACCCATCGGATCGGATTCGGGTGGCGTCTGAAAGGGTCACGGGAGGAACTGGCCCGTCATCCCAAAATGAGGGGGGTCATTTTCAGGAAACCGTGGGATGAGATCCTGACCGCTGCGTTTCAGTTGCAGGGACGTTACGACCACCTTTCCATGCACTGCGGCGGGGTGGTGATCGTTCCGGACAACATTCGAAGACACTGTCCGGTGGAGATCGCCCCCAACGGCCGTCAGGTTCTCCAGTGGGAAAAGGACTCGGTAGAGGAGGCAGGTCTTGTCAAGATCGATATCCTGGGCAACCGGAGCCTGGCGGTCATCCGGGACGCCCTTGCTTCAGTGGAACGCAATTGCGGCCGGCGCATCGACTATGCCGGCCTGAATCCCCTCCATGACCCGCAGACCATCAGGATCTTTTATGAAGGCGATACATTCGGGGTTTTTTATTTTGAAAGTCCTGCCACGCGGCAGGTCCTGACCAAGGTCAGCTCCGGATTGACCTTTGATGCCTATATGTCTCTGGACCACTTTCTCCTCAATGTGATCGTCACATCCATTATCCGGCCCGGCGCCAACCAGAGCATCCATACCTGGATATCCAGGCTTCACGGCAAACCATGGGCCCCGCCCCATCCTCTGTTGGGACCGGTCCTTAAAGAGACGCTGGGCGTGATGGTCTTTCAGGAGCAGCTGAGCCAGGCCGCGGTTCACCTGGCCGGATTCCATGCTGCGGAGGCCGATACCCTCAGAAAAACGGTCAGCAAAAAACATAAGGAAAAGCGGCTGAGGGATTTTTATGCCCGGTTTATCCGGGGGGCCTCGGAGCGGGGGGTCGACCGGGAGATCATTGAAACCGTCTGGCAGATGATGATCGGCTTTGACGGGTACAGCTTCTGCAAGCCCCATTCTGCCAGCTATACCCTGGTCGCCTACAAATCGGCCTGGCTCAGGGCCCATTATCCGGCAGAATTCATGGCATCGGTGATCTCCAACCAGGGGGGCTACTACACCACTCTCAGCTATATTTCAGAGGCGAGACGCATGGGGATCCGGGTCCTTCCCCCGGACATCAACCAAAGCGAGATCCACTATACCGGCAGAGACCGGCAGATCCGTGTCGGCCTGATGCAGTTGAAGGGCCTTCCGCAGGAGGCCAGGGAAGCCGTTATCCATGACCGGGTCAAGAGGGGCTTCTTTATCTCCCTGAATGATTTTCTGTATCGAACCATGCCCCATCTCCACCTTCAGGATGTCAAAGCCCTGATAAAGGGGGGCTGTTTTGACGGCATCGCCCGGGGCGTTTCCAGGCCTCAGCTCATCTGGGAGGCCATCCGGTTTTTCGCCCGGGAAACGGAAAGGATGTCTTCCGGCCTTTTTTCGGCTGTCCAGGCACCTGCTCCTTCGGTCCTTCGGGATCGCCTGGAACCGTATTCCAGGCATCGGATGCTGCAGCATGAATCCGAGGTTTTTGGCTTTATTCTTTCGATTCATCCCCTGGCTCTTTATGGTGATATTGTAAGCAGCCTCGATTATGTCCGGGCCAAAGACCTGGGTTGTCAGATCGGCAGAGAGATCACCGCCATCGGATGGCCTGTCACCGGAAAGACGGTGCATACACAGGAAGGGGAACCAATGAAATTCATGACTTTTGAGGACCTTACCGCCCCTTATGAGGCGGTATTTTTTCCGAAGATCTATCACAGGTATTGTCATATGCTGGACGCAGCGCGTCCCTATATCCTCAAAGGGAAGGTCGAAGAAACGTTTACCGCCGTAACGATAACGGTCAACAGGGTGGCGTTTCTGGATGGAGGCAAAACAAAACCCGCCCGCCTTGCTAATTTTACTTGAATTTTTAAAAATATTCATATATATGGGCCGTAATGTTTTGCAGAGATATGCATCCCGCTTTATGGTTGGCTGGATCAGGCGGGACGCTTGAAAAATGCGCCATGGTGGGCGCCTTTGAGATGCCTGGTGTCCCATGGGGATACAGGATGAGGTCCCACGTCCCTGTACAGCGGGATGAACCATAGGAAGATATTCCATATTTCGAGATTCAGGTCCGAACGGAATGCATCCACGGTCCGAAACGGCTGTTTTTGAGAGGTCTCGATGTTTAGATGGTGACAGCGCTATTCCTTAATGAAACAGTTGAGGCACCCGATGAAACGGACTATTCGCACAGCGCTCAAGTCCTTTGCAGGTCAGAAAAGAGATCACCGTCCCGGTCAGAAACAGAAACCTGTCCCTGTCAGAGAAGGCGCGGCAAAGGCGTCCGCCGCAACCTCTCTGTTTTCCGTCAAACGACTCGATGAGACCATTGAGCGGGCCAGGGATCGGCTTCTGGGTATCCAGGATGCCAAAGGGTACTGGGTGTTTGATCTGGAGGCAGATACGACCATCCCGTCGGAATACATACTGCTTCAGAGATTCCTGGGCCGTGAAATAGCCGCGGAACTGAAAGAAAAGATAGGCAATTATCTGCGTCGCAGGCAGCTCAACGACGGCGGTTGGCCTCTGTATTACGCGGGTGCAGGCGATATCAGCGCCTCGGTCAAGACCTACTTTGCCCTCAAGCAGTTAGGGGACCCGCCCGATGCACCCCACATGATCAAGGCGCGTGATTTTATATTGGGTCTGGGAGGCGCGGCCAGGGTCAACGTCTTTACCCGCATCACCCTGGCCCTCTTCGGCCAGATCCCCTGGAAAACCACCCCTGCCATGCCGGTGGAGATCATGCTCCTGCCCAAATGGTTCTTCTTTCATCTTCAGAAGGTCTCATACTGGTCCCGGACCGTGATCGTTCCTCTTCTTATCCTCAACGCCAGGCGGCCGGTCTGTGAACTGGGTCCTGACGAAGGTCTATCCGAACTGTTTCTGGAAGCGCCGCAAGACCTTCGTCACCTGGATCACCTGGTTCCCCGCCGTCTGAGTAAAAACCTGTTTATCTTTTTGGACCGCATCCTGAAAATAGTCGATTCCCTGATCCCCCAGACCTCACGGGAAAAAGCCACCCGGGCTGCCGAGCGCTGGACCGTGGAACGGATGAAGGGCGAGGGGGGGATCGGCGCCATATTTCCTGCCATGGCCAATGCGGTGATGGCCCTCAAGGTCCTGGGGTATCCGGATGATCACCCGGACCTTGCCCGGGGGTTGAAGGCTATCGACGATCTTCTGGTAGACCATGGATACGAGGCCTTCTGCCAGCCATGCGTTTCCCCCATATGGGATACATGCCTGAGTCTCTCGGCCGTGCTAGAGGCGGGCATTCCTCCGGACTACCCGGCGGTGCACAAGGCCACAGATTGGCTCTTCGAGAATTTGATCCAGGTACCCGGGGACTGGACCTGTCGGGCCCATGATCTGGAGCCGGCAGGCTGGGCGTTTCAGTTCGAAAATACTTTTTACCCGGATGTCGACGACACACCGATGGTCGTTATGGGCCTTTTGCGGGCAGGGACCCTGAATCAGGAGGCGTATCGGGAAAAAATTGCGAAAGCGGTCAACTGGGTTATCGGCATGCAGAGTTCAGACGGGGGGTGGGGGGCTTTTGATATCGACAACAACTACCTCTACCTCAACAACATCCCCTTTGCCGATCACGGGGCGCTTCTGGATCCGAGCACGTCCGATTTGACAGGTCGCTGCATCGAGCTGTTGGCCATGCTTGGGTACGGCCGCGATTTCCCGCCCATTGCCAGGGGACTCGATTTTCTACACAGGGAACAGGAGGCGTGCGGGGCCTGGTTCGGCCGGTGGGGCGTCAACTATATCTACGGCACCTGGTCCGTGCTGAAAGGTCTCGGCCGCCTGGGGGAAGACGTTTCACAGCCCTACATCCAAAGAGCGGTTGCGTGGCTGAAATCATGTCAGAATGCTGACAACGGCTGGGGAGAAACCTGCTCCAGCTACAAAGATCCCTCTCTGGCCGGCAAGGGGGAGAGCACCCCGTCCCAGACTGCGTGGGCCCTGTTAGGGCTTATGGCCGTGGGCGAGGTAGGGAGTTCGGCGGTCCAGCGGGGAATCCATTACCTGATCACCAACCAGGACAGCGAGGGTCGCTGGGAAGAACAGCGTTTCACAGGCACCGGTTTCCCCAATGTCTTCTACCTGCGCTACCACGGCTACGGCCAGTTTTTCCCGCTTTGGGCACTCAGCGAATACCGAAGTCTCCGCGCGGGGAGGGTCACCCGGCAGGACGAGGTGAGTCTGGGTTCACCAGCCGGTTTTCCCTTTCCCGCACTCAAAAAGAGACCATGAATGCCGATATCGGCCTTGTCGTCGCGCTCAATGTCGAGGCAAGCGCCCTGATCGGGCATGGCCGATGGCAGCACGAAGAGGGATGCCTGTTCAGGCGTTTCCGCCTGATGAACAGCACACATATCGTTGTTGCGCGCTCAGGGATTGGGGTGAAAAGGGCGTCGACGGCCTCTGAGAGGTTGATCCGAAAAGGGGTGGCCGCATTGGGCGTTTCAGGTGTTTCAGGAGGGCTGACCCCGGAACTTGGGCCTGGAGACCTGGTTATTGCCGACGCCGTCATTCATGAAAAGGGCGATACATGCCGCCAGACATGGGCGGAAAGCTCCAAATGGGTTGACAGGGTTTTTGCGGCATTCGTGGAAAATGGCATTCGTGTATATCGCGGCCCCATCATCACCGTCCAAAAGCCGGTCCTTTCCGCCCGCAACAAACAGGCGCTCTTTCTGAAAACCAGGGCACTGGCCGCAGACATGGAAAGTGCGGCAGTGGCTGCGGCTGCCAACCATGCAGACCTGCCCTTTTTTGCCTTCCGCGCTGTCTGTGATCCGGCAAGCTGTTCCATATCCGACGATCTCTTCCATTGCATCGATCAGAAAGGCCGTCTCCGCCTGCCTCATCTCTTGAGGATGGTTTTGCTGCATCCCGCCTTTATTTCTGAGCTGCTTCGCATGAAGCGGAATTTTGGCGCGGCGTTAGCCAATCTCAGCCGGGCGTGGAACTTGGCAGTGCCGGAAATCCTGCCGTCACTGGTTGTCCCCAGGAGTGCCCGTACAATCTCTGAGCAAGGCGGAGCTTAAAGAAAAAGGGCCGGTGATCAGATAGCGCTTTCGAGTGGATGCTTATCCCTGTCGTTCCATTATGCCGGCTATGTATAGGCGCGTCTGTGAATCTCGAGATCTTTGACCACATGGATGCACCTGAACTCAATAAATACATTATCCCCATCCTGAAGACATGTTCTGCAAGCGGCGGTTCTATCTTGAAGAAGGGGAGGAGGGCTGAAGCCGAAAATGAGTTCCAGAAACAGCGTGGTGATCCGGTAGGTGGCACCCCAGAGCACTTCCCTCACACCCCCGCTCTGGTGCAGAAAACAGGGGAAGTCCGAGGGGATGCGCGACCGGCCTGCCATCTGCAAACGATAACATCGGTAGCCACTTGAATTCAGCAGGCACCCGAGAGGGATATGAACGATTTTCTCCACCTCCCAGTTGGGAAAAAACCTCTTCTGGCGATTCATCCAGCCTGCCATGGGGTAGATGACCCGATCAAACATCTGGAGCCGTTGAGCGGAGAGGGGCCCCAGGAATGTTACGCCTAACGGGTTCAGGCGCATTTCCTCGAGGCCTTCGCGAAGACTGGCGGCAAGAAGAAGGGCCAGCCTTCCCGCCTCCAACGGTCGCCGCCGTCTCCATTCGTGCCAGTAAGGCCAGCGGGCGAAAAGAAAAGCGGGATCGCCGCCTCGCTGTTCCTTTGTTTATCATGTTGATAGATCGCCTTCCGTATACCGCGCACCATAACAGCTCTCATGCCGGAGTTGCAAGCGTACATTCCCGCCCCTGTCCGATCCCTCAGGTCATTGACCGAGCAAACCTCTTGACATATGGTTCGGAACCAACGAAAAGGGACGTGGAGGATTCAGACCATGAAGTTCATCAAAGCGGCAGTACTCATCATTATGATTTTTTTGGTCATTCTCGGCGGATTCGTTTTCAAGACCTTTCGGGATGCCGGGGAGTTCAAGACGATTGTTTCCAAGAACTTGCATGCCTGTCAAGTGATTACCGGCGTCCAAAGCTCGGAAGATATCACGATTCATCCGCGGACCGGAATGGCGTTCATCTCATCCGACGACAGGAGACCCTTGTTTGACGGGACGCGTGGGGACCAGGGAGCCATTTTCGGTTTTGATCTGTCCGCGAAAGAGCCGAAGCCGCTGAACCTGACCCGGGATCTTGACCTGGAATTCCATCCCCACGGGATCGGGCTGCTCATTGGAACGGGGGCCGTCGATTCTCTTTTTGTGGTCAACCATCGGAGCGACGGCCATTTTGTGGAAATCTTCCATATTGCAGGCAAAAAGCTCATTCACCGGACATCCGTCGGCGGAGACCTGATGCACAGTCCCAACGATGTGATTCCTGTGGGGCCCAAGGCTTTTTACGTGACCAATGACCACGGAAGCACGTCCCGATTCGGACGCACATTGGAGGATTACCTTCAATTGGCCCGATCCTATGTCCTTTACTATGACGGCGACCGTTTCAGAAAGGTGGCTGATCAACTGGCCTATGCCAACGGCATCAACATGAGTCATGACGGCGCAACGGTCTATGTCGCCGCCACGGTGGGAGGCAGCATCCATGTATATGATCGGGACCCGGGATCGGGCTCGCTGACTTTCCGGCAGGCCATCGATCTCGGGACCGGTGTTGACAACATTGAATTGGACAGCAAAGGAGATCTGTGGGTCGGAGCTCATCCCAGACTCTTGACGTTTGTTCAATACGCCAAGGATTCAAATACCCTCTCGCCATCCCAGGTGCTTGTGGTTCATTTGGGGGCGACAGGAGCCCATCGTGTGGAGGCCGTCTATGCGAATGACGGCGAACCCCTCTCCGGGTCCAGTGTGGCAGCCTGTTTCAACACTACAATCCTTGTAGGGTCCGTCTTTGACGGTCGCTTTCTGTCATGCGATCTGCCATCCGGGTCCATAGTTCAGGGAAGCTGAAACCAGCTATGTCGCCAAACCCTGTCAGTGGGTATTTGTGTGTTGTTGGCGCCGCCCTCCTGTGGGCGTCATCAGGGGTTGCGGGCAAGTCCCTGTTTGCGGGGGGCGTTACCCCTTCAGAGCTGGTGCAGATCAGAGTTACGGTATCGACGTTCCTGCTGGCTGTTGCTTTTTGCGTGTATAACAGGGGTCTGTTCAGGATTCGTGCCAGGGACCTGCTCTATTTCTTTCTGTTAGGGGGGGTCGCCATGGCTCTTGTCCAGATCACCTATTTCTATGCGGTCAGCAAGATCCAGGTGGCTGCGGCCATCCTCCTTCAGTACACGGCGCCGGTCCTGGTGGCCTTTTATGCCGTCCGCTTCTGGAACGAACGCCTGACGCTGACCAAATTTTTCTCCCTCTTGTTTTCCCTCGCGGGCTGTTATCTGGTGGTGGGGGGATACGATATGGATCTCCTCAGAATGAACAGCGCGGGGATTGCCTCGGCCCTGGGCTCAGCGGTCTGCTTTGCCGCCTGCACCCTTCTGGGGGAAAAGGGGATGCACCGGTATGGCCCCTGGACGGTCCTTTTTTATGCATTTTTCTTTGCAGCCCTCTCCTGGCATCTCTTTTATCCGCCCTTTCGCTATCTCCGGGCAGGGTACACCCTGGGGCAGTGGGGATGGATGCTCTATATCTCGGTCATGGGCACCGTGGTCCCCTTTGCCCTATTTTTTCTGGGGGTCAACCTGATCCGGTCCACCCGGGCCAGCATCACGGCCACCCTGGAGCCGATCTCCGCGGGGCTCCTTGCCTATCTTTTCCTGGGAGAAGGGCTGGCCCCCCTCCAGGTGGTCGGAGGGGGAATGGTGCTGGGGGCCGTTGTCCTCCTGCAATTGAAACGGGAGCAAGACGTCCTTGCCCCTGCCGTCATCAGGGCCGGGTCCGACGTGATGCATCCTCTGTCGAACTCAAAGCAAAGATGAGGGATGGTGACAATCCCATTATCCCGCAAATGTCACCTGTTTTAAATTTGGCTGATACGAAAGAGAATGGTCTGCCCCCCTTCCATAAAAGCGGATCGGGGGAGAATCATCTCATCTTCGGGAACCCTGGAACCCCTTGGAAAATCTGTTGCATCTTGCAGGGGTTTTAGCCGCCCTTTTTCTGGTGACATTCGCCAGATCGATTTCGCTCCTTTTTCTCAGCCGGATGCCGCTTTCTTCAAGTGTAATCAACCGCTTTTTATATAGGCTGCCGATAGCCCTCTTAAAGGACTTTTTGCTGACGCCGAAAAGATCGGCTATTACTTTTGGCCGGCTATTATCCGTGACCGCAATAAAACCGCCGTGGTGGTTCAATTCTTCCACAATTTTTCTTGACACGCTATCGATAGCTTTGTAGCCGGGCTTCTGTAGACAAAGATCAATCTTTTTGTCTTCTCGCACTTTTTTGATGAACCCTTCGATTTCCTGACCGATTTTCAGAGGCTGAAACACTTCGTCTTTATAGAGAATGCCCTTTTGGGCGCCATTGATGACGGCGAAAAACCCCATCTTGCTTAGGGCAGAGATGCGGAGTGCCACCTTCTGGCCTTCATGAAAACCTGCCAGGCCCGTTTTAGCCCCGCCCTTTCGATGTTCAATCATTACCATTTCCCCGGCAACAGGTGCTGGTCGGTCTGAATCCCTACCGGTTTTCCGTATCTTCAGTTTCATCTGTTTCAATCGATTTGTTTCTCTGCTTACGTTGTCTCTTTTCCTCTTTCTTTTTTTTCTTGGCCAGCTCTTTCTGACGTCTCTGAAAGTCATAATTGGACTTTGCCATCGCGTTTCCTTTCTGGTGGGGTCCGTAAGTTTGTTGGTAATATAAAAAAGCCTCAGCTGCATCTTTTTCGCGGGATGCAGGCGATAACAAAAAAGGCACCCCCCGTTTACCAGGAGATGCCTCTGATTGCCTTGGACCAGGCTAAGCAGCGGTTACATTGACAGCGGCAGGACCTTTTGCCCCTTGCTCGATGTCAAAAGTTACGCGGTCACCTTCATTGAGGGACTTAAAACCGGTCGCATTGATTCCACTATGGTGCACAAATACATCCGGTCCGTTTTCCTGCTCGATGAATCCAAAACCTTTGTGGTCATTAAACCACTTCACAGTTCCGTTTGCCATGATATCATCCTCCTTTCAAAGAATTTCAATGTCGCAGACTGAAGGATGATGGCGCTTAAAAACGGATAATCCCCCACAGAAAGAAACCGCCCCGCCAATTCAGGTGCGGGGCTTGATTGATTGCTAATATTATAAGCACCCTTGCAGATAATAGCAAGTTAAATCTTTTTTCATTTGATATTGATGATCTCGTAAAAAGCTATTTGATGCCGTGAGCGGCACTGTAACCGGAAATGACTAAAGCATATCAAGATGTTATGTTTTAGTTATTTGAAAGTCGTCGGCCCGGGGATTTGGCCTCTCTTTCGTGTACGAAATGTTTTGTTATCACAAAAATACCGCCCGCTCCACCTCGGGAATGTTGTGGCGGAGGAACTTCTGGCCCAGGAGTTTGAACCGGCCGGGATCATCCGTGGTGAAGAAGCTCGCTGTTCGCTCCCGGCTGAGCCTCTCCTCGATCTCCGGGTGCCTGCGAAGGTAGTCGATCAGCTTGTCAGAGACCGTCTCGGGTCCACTCAGAACACGGCAGTTTTTCCCCATGATCCGTTCGATGTGCTTCCGGAGAAAGGGATAATGGGTGCAGCCCAGGATAAGGGTATCGATCTTTTTTCGTTTGAGACGTGACAGGTACTTCTTGAGAATCAGATTGGTTTCGGGCTTCCCCACCCAGTCCTCTTCCACCAGTGGGACCAGAAGCGGGCAGGCCTGTCCGAACACCCTGACCTCAGGGCTCAGCTTCGCCAGTTCCTGCTCGTAAACGCCCGACTCAATGGTGGCACGGGTTCCGATGACGCCGATGCGTCCGTACCGGGAGGCGTCTACGCCCGCCTCAGCCAGGGGGATGACCACGCCCAGGACCCGCCGGTCCGGATACGCGCCCGGGAGAAATTCCTGCTGTATCCTGCGCAGGGCCTTGGCCGAGGCGGTGTTACACGCCAAAATCACCAGGGCGCATCCCCTGGCGAAGAGGAATTCCACAGCCTGGCGCGTGTACCCATAGATCACGGCCTGGGATTTGTTGCCGTACGGGGTCCTGGCATTGTCGCCCAGGTAGGCGTAGTCATAGTGGGGGAGCCTGTTCAGAAAGGCCTTCAGAACAGTAAGCCCGCCGAAACCTGAATCAAAGACGCCGATCATGATGCAGCAATCTCCACAACGCTTTGATCCACCGGGCGTCTCGCCTGTTAGAGACAAGACGACCGCGGCCGTCAAAGCATATCATAGGGGTCTACTTCAGAGATCAGATAAACGCCCTCCGATCGGAGCCACTTCGAAGAGCGTTCAATCTCCACCAGGAAATGTCTCAGAAGGGCTGCACTCTTGCTCTTGACCAGAAACTGCCAGCGCTGCTTTCCCTTCAGGCGTGCCATGGGGGCCTCCACCGGACCCAACACCTGGATCTCTTTTCCCCGCCTGGGCCATCTTCGCAGGATGGTCCGCAAGTCCGCGTTCAATTGCCGGACCGCTGTCTCGGTCTTCTTTTTGCCGGCGCCCTGAAGTTTCAGACAAGCCAGGCTGCAAAAAGGGGGGTAACCCAATTTTTTTCTGAGATCCTGTTCTCTCTCGAAAAAGGACTGGAAATCATGGACCATGGCCGAACGAACAACATAGTGATCAGGGTTGAACGTCTGAATAATCACCGTTCCCTTCCGGTTCCCCCTGCCGGCGCGGCCGGCAGCCTGCGAGAGGAGTTGAAACGTCCTTTCTCCGGCCCTGAAATCCGGAAAACTGAGGGAGAGATCGGCGGAGATGACCCCCACCAGCGTAACATGGGGAAAATCATAGCCTTTGGTGATCATCTGGGTCCCCACGAGGATATCTGTTTCGCCCCTGCCAAACTGCCGCAAAATTCTGAATGCTTCGCCTTTTCTCCGGGTGGCGTCCGCATCCATTCGGGATACCCGCGCTTCAGGGAAAAGCGTGTGGATCTCGTGTTCCAGCTTTTCGGTGCCGAATCCATAGGCCTTGAAGTCGCCTCGGTCGCACGAAGTGCACCGGACACGTGTCCCGCAGGTGAAACCGCAGTAGTGGCACATAAGACGGTCTTCATGGAGATGAAAGGTCAGCGCCACGTCGCAGTTGGGGCATGAGATGGAGCGACCGCACGCCCGGCACAGGAAGAGCCGATGAAACCCCCTGCGATTCAAAAATAGGATCGCCTGACGCCCTGCCGCCAGATTGTCGCCCAGGGCCTTTCTGAGCCTCAGGCTGATCATCTCCTTTTTTCCGCGGCCGTTCCTCTGTTCCCTCATATCCACGAGTTCCACGCCGGGCAGCGGACGGTTTTCCACCCGATCCGGCATGGTGAGCAGGTGGTATCTGCCGTTGATGCCGTTCTGATATGACTGGACAGATGGGGTGCCGGAGCCGAGGATCACGACGGCATTTTCCATCTTTGCTCGCACAACCGCGGCATCTCTGGCCTGGTAGTGCGGCCCGCCCCGTGTTTCTTCCTGGACATATGCGGAATCGTGCTCTTCATCCACGATGATCAGCCCGAGTTGCGGGAGGGGGGCGAACAGGGCGGAGCGGGCGCCGATGACCAGATCCGCCTCCCCCCGGATCATTCTCATCCACTGATAATGCCGCTCGTTCCGGGTGAGACCGCTGTGATAGACTGCAATCCGGTCTCCGAGCCTGGAGCGGAACAGGCCCTCCAGATAGCTTGCCAGGGATATTTCGGGCGCCATCAATATGGCCTGTCGTCCCAGTTTGACGGCATGTTCGATTGCACGATAATAGACCTCTGTCTTGCCGCTGCCGGTCACGCCATAGAGGAGGCAGGGCGAAAACGTGCCTCTGTCGAGGGACGCCCTGATATGATTCAATGCGTGTTGCTGGTGGGCATGCAGCTCACGGGGCGGGGACGGCGGCGGAACGGCCGCCCCGCCCGGATGCGTGTGGACCGGGATGCGCACTGTTTCAAGAACGCCTTTCTTGATCCATTTGTTGGCAAGGTAGGCGCCGTTTTTGAACCGAAGCTTTATGTCACTCAGCAGCACGGCGCCGGCATCAAATACTTCTGTCAGGAATTCCACTTCGTTTCCGGCAGTTGACTTTCTCCGTTGCCCCAGCACTGCCTTGAGTTCTAGACCTTTTGTCGGCCGGATGAACAGCAGTTCATGCGGATCTGCAATGCCGCCCCCTTTGCTGACCCGGGTCTCGAGTCGTATCCATCCTTTTTCCTTAAGCGGCTGGACCTTCTTGAGGGGCCAGGGGAGCCGGCTGTCCGGATGGTCCCTTATCCAGGAAAGCATTGCGGATTCTCCGGACTGGAAAAGGCCCCTGTTCAGCATGGTCACCCCCTTTTTTGTCAGGCCGGCAGACTTGAAATGGGCTTCGGGAAGCGCAGCGCGGATGACCGTGCCGATCGGGTGGAGGTAATAACCGGCGATCCATTCAAAAAAGGAGACCATTTTATTATGGAAGACCGGCTCCATATCCAGGACGTCGATGACCTCCTTCAACTCCCGGTCGGGCGGTTGCGTCAGGGTCTCCAGAACATAACCGGTGACCCTTCGACGGTTGAACGGGACCTGGACCCGGCATCCCACTCGTGCTGCCGGTCCGGGCGCTCCGGGGGCCGCGTAGACGAATGTCTGGCTCACCGGGACCGAGAGCGCGACCCTGAGACACGGAATACTGTCTGAATTCCGGCCGCAGTGGCGCCCGTCAGGCGTGCTCATGACGCATCCTTTTGACCTGACGAATGATCTGCCGCGCGGCGGTTTCAATCTGTTCCATGGTATTGCTTCTTCCCAGGGTCAGCCTGAGGGCGCCCATCCCCACTTCCGGTGGGACGGACATGGCGGCAAGAACATGGGAAAGCTTCACGTTTCGATCATGGCACGCGGCGCCGGTAGAGGCCATAACCAGAGGGATCGCGTCAAGTATCCTGCCTCCCTCCAGCCCGGGAACCGAGACATTCAAGGTATTGGGAAGCCGCTCTTCTGGGTGGCCGTTGAGCACCAGCCCACGGATTTCCCCAAACAGGCGGTTTTGCAGATGATCTCTCAAGTGACCGATCTGTTCCGCATCGCCCTCAAGCCGGTCGGAGGCGACACTGCATGCGGTCCCGAGACCTGCGGCCAGCGCCACATTCTCCGTCCCGGCACGCCTCCCACCTTCCTGGCCGGCCCCATGAATGAGGGGCGTCAGCGACCGGCCGTTTCGGATAAAAAGCGCCCCCACCCCTTTGGGACCGTAGAGCTTGTGACCGGCCAGGCTCAAGAAATCCACGCCAAGGTCTTCGACATCCACGGGCATCTTCCCGACGGCCTGGGCCGCATCCGTGTGCAGGAGAACACCGTGCTCCCTTGCGATGGCCGATATCTCCCGTATGGGCTGGAGTGTACCGGTTTCGTTATTGGCGAGCATCAGCGTTATCAGCACCGTTCGGGATGAAATGGCCTTTCGCACGTCGTCGGGGTCCACCTGGCCGAAGCGATCCACCGGGAGGATGGTCGTTTTAACGCCCAGTTCCATGAAAAAGAGTGCGGGATTCAGGATGGCAGGATGCTCGATGGCCGAGGTGATGATATGGTATTTCTGTGGATTTGTCAGGTCAACGACCCCTTTGAGGACCATGTTGTTGGACTCGCTCCCCCCCGATGTGAACACGATCTCATGCGCCCGGCAGCCCAAAAGCCCGGCCGCCGCTTCCCTGGCGCGGTCCATTCCTTCCCGCGCCTGTGTGCCCAACAGGTAACCGCTGGACGGGTTCCCGAACGCTTCCCTCAGAAAGGGCATCATCGCCTCCAAAACATCCGGATCGATCGGGGTGGTGGCATTGTGATCCAGATATATGGGTATTTCCACGCGTGTATCGGTCATGGCGATCTCCTTTCCTTCATGGCAGGCGCAAGGCGTGGCACCTATCAGCCATGAGCCATGAGCTGTCCGCTATCCGCCAGCATCCAGCATTCGGCGCAGCTTTCAAGCCATGTCCAAGAGTCAATTCTCAACTGTCAATCCAAAGAAGCTCCCTCCCTTTGTAGGATATATTTTGTTGATTGACAACAAATACCGGATAGTGATACACGTCAAGCCTGAAAAGAACCGGAAACGGGTCTGGCTCGTCCCAGAAGACCCGGGAAAGAGGAGGTGGAAGATGGCGGCAGATAACAAGAAGGAGTTCATTCTCTGGTTCGGTGAAGTCGGCATCGGAGACGTTCCGTTGGTCGGCGGCAAAAATGCTTCCCTGGGAGAGATGTACCAGAAGCTCGGGAGCAAAGGGATCCGGGTCCCCAACGGCTTTGCCATTACCGCTTATGCCTACCGTTATTTCCTGAGGTACGCCGGGATCGAAGACGAGATCAAGAAGATGCTGAAGGATCTGGACACCCATGACATCTACAACCTGATGGCAAGGGGGAGGGAGGTCCGGGAGATCATCACCCATTCGGAAATCCCACCGGATCTGACCCAGGCCATCTACTCGGCATATGACAAGCTGGGCCAGGAGTACGCTGAAAAAGGGGAAAAGTCTCGCGGAATTACCAACGTGGACGTGGCCATCCGTTCGTCGGCAACGGCCGAAGACCTGCCGGATGCCTCCTTTGCAGGGCAGCAGGACACCTTTCTGAATATTCGCGGGAGGAGGAGCGTCCTGGATGCCTGTAAAAAGTGTTTTGCCAGCCTTTTTACCAACAGGGCCATCTCTTACCGGCATGACAAGGGCTTCGGCCAGTTTGAAGTCTCCCTTTCCATTGCGGTCCAGAAGATGGTGCGCAGTGATTCAGCCTATTCAGGGGTGATGTTTTCCATCGATACGGAGACAGGGTTCAAAGATGCGGTTTTCATTACGGCTGCCTATGGGCTGGGTGAAAATGTGGTTCAGGGCACGGTCAATCCGGACGAGTACTATGTGTTTAAACCGACCCTCAAGATGGGGAAACGGGCCATCATCGGCCGCAAGGCAGGGGATCGGGACATCAAAATGGTCTATTCCATGGAGGACGATGCCACCGTCAGAAATGTCCCCACGACCCTGGACGAAAGGCATCGCTATGTGTTGACGGACGATGAGATCCTGAAGCTGGCCGAGTGGGCATGCATTATCGAGGATCACTACAGCAACGAGGCCGGGCATTTCAAACCTATGGATATTGAGTGGGCCAAGGATGGCGATGGCGTCAACGTGGGCACGGGCGAGCTCTTCATTGTCCAGGCAAGACCCGAGACCATTCATTCGCAGCAGGATGTCAATACTTATGAAAGCTATAAGCTGTTGGAAGAAGGAGAAATCCTGGCGACGGGCACCGCTGTGGGCAGCAAGGTGGGCCAGGGTGTGGCCAATGTCATCCAGTCGACGCTGGACATGAACAAGTTCGAGCCGAACCAGGTTCTGGTGACCAGCATGACCGATCCTGACTGGGAACCGGTCATGAAGATCGCAGCGGCCATCGTCACCAACAAAGGGGGGCGGACCTGTCATGCGGCCATTATTTCCCGGGAACTGGGCATTCCTTGCGTTATCGGCACGGGAAACGGAGACGAGATGATCGCATCGGGGCAGGAGGTGACGGTCTCCTGCTGCGAAGGAGAGACAGGGCAGGTTTACAAGGGCCTGCTGAAATATGAAGTGCAGAAGTTCGATCTGGAGGACATCCCCCGGACGCGGACCAAGATCATGATGAACGTCGGGATGCCGGAAAAGGCCTTTTCCCAGGGGATGATCCCCAGTGACGGGGTGGGCCTTGCCAGGGAGGAGTTCATTATCAGCTCACACATCGGCATCCATCCCCTGGCTCTGCTGGACTATGACAAGCTGAGGGAAAAGGCGAAGTCCGATCAGAAAATAGCCGGGGTCGTCTACAAGATCGATGAAATCACGGCGGTTTACAATGACAAAAGGCAGTTTTTCATCGACAAGCTTTCAGAAGGCGTGGGTCGGATTGCTGCTGGATTCTACCCCAATGATGTCATTGTCCGGTTGTCTGATTTCAAGACCAATGAATACGAAAACCTGCTTGGGGGCTACCTGTATGAACCCTCGGAAAGCAACCCCATGATTGGGTGGCGCGGCGCCTCCCGGTATTACGATGAAAAGTTCATGCCCGCCTTTGAGCTGGAGTGCATTGCCTTGCACAAGGCCCGGAGCGAGATGGGGCTCGCCAACATTAAGGCCATGATACCCTTCTGCAGGACCCCGGAAGAGGCGAGGAAGGTCATCGATGTCATGAGGAGATTCGGACTGGTCCAGGGAGAGGAAGGACTCGAGATCTACGTGATGTGCGAAATTCCCAGCAATGTGATCTGCGCGGATCAATTCGCCGAGATCTTCGACGGTTTTTCCATCGGATCCAATGACCTGACCCAGTTGGCCCTCGGTCTGGACCGGGATTCCTCTCTTGTTGCCCATATCTACGACGAGAGGAATGATGCTGTAAAAAGACTGGTGGCACAGGTCATCGACGTTGCCAAAAAGAAGGGGAAAAAGATCGGGATCTGTGGACAGGCCCCGAGCGACTTTCCTGATTTTGCCGAGTTTCTGGTGGAGTGCGGTATCGATTCCATGAGTCTCATACCGGATACCGTGGTAAAGACCCGCTTGGCCGTTGCAAAAAAGGAAAAGGATCTCGGCATCCAGGTGGAGAAAAAATAGCAGATGAAAAGGATTAGAATCCTGGGGACAGGCTCGTATGTCCCACCCAAAGTCCTGTCCAATGTTGATCTTCAGAAAATGGGACTGGAGACCAGCGATGAATGGATTGTCCAGCGGACCGGCGTGAGGGAGCGGCGGATCGCCGACCCGGGAGTTGCCACCTCTGATCTGGGCTATGAGGCATCGCTCAAGGCCTTTGACATGGCCGGCATGACCGCCAAAGAGATTGATCTGATACTGGTGGCAACCATCACGCCGGATACCTGCTGCCCGTCCGCAGCCAACTGGCTTCAGGCCAAACTGGATGCACCGCAGGCCGTGACATTTGACGTCACCGCGGCCTGTTCGGGTTTTATATTTGCCCTGAACGTGGCCGAGCAGTATCTCAAGACCGGCGCCGCCAAACGGGTCCTTGTGGTGGCATCGGAGGTCATGAGCCGAACCCTCGACTGGACCGACCGGACCTCCTGCATCCTCTGGGGGGACGGCGCCGGGGCTGCCGTGCTCTCCTTGGGGGAGGAGGGGCCTGAAATCCTGTCCACGCACCTTCATACAGACGGGGTCAATGGCCAGGATCTCTTGATGCCCGGCGGCGGATCACGGACCACCCCCATCTGCCATGAGTCGGTTGACAAGAAGCTGCATGTCCTGCAGTTGATCGAGGCCAATGCCAGCTTCCGGGTTGCGGTGAGGCATTTTGTGGATTCCATAAAGGAGGCGGCCGAATTCAACAATGTGGCGGTTGAAGATATCCGGTGGTTTATTCCCCACCAGGCAAACCTGCGCATGTTCCAGTCCATGGCCAAGACCCTCAACTTATCCATGGACCGATTCTACGTGACCCTGGACAGATACGGGAATATCTCTTCGGCCTCGTGCGCCATCGCCCTGGACGAGGCGGTCCGGGATGGGAGCATCGAGAAGAACGATCTGGTGTGTCTTCCGGTGTTTGGGGGAGGGTTGACCTGGGGCAGCGCCCTCATCAGGTGGTAAAAACGAATTCCAGATAGAGGGCCTGGATGTTATACAGGGGGCGTTGGTCATTTGCTATCGCCTTTTTTTGAAAGATCGAAAGGGATGGCTGGAAAGGAGCCGGAAACTCTGGATATCAGGAAACTGAGGGACATGGGGATCGGCTTTCGACCCGATTCAGTGGCCGTCTCGACGGATCAACCGACGCTTGTCATGATTCATGGGGCAGGGGGTTCTTCACAGGTCTGGCAGAATCAGACCCGCGTGTCGAAGACCCCGTCAGCGCGACTCGCCAGATCCGTTAATTCACTGGCCCTGGACCTTCCGGGCCACGGCGAGAGCCCGGGCGAGGCCATGGCCGATGTGGACGCCTATGCAGGGTGGCTGAAGGATGTGCTCCATGCCGCGTTTGACGAGCCGCCTTTTCTGATGGGTCATTCCATGGGTGGCGCCATTGTTCAGAATGTAGCCCTGTCAGAGCCCGGTCTCGTCAGGGGGATCATCCTGGTGGGAACAGGGCCGCGCCTCAAGGTGGCCCCCATGTTTCTGGAAGGTCTGCAGAAAAATTTCAATACGATCGTCGACACGATGATGGGATTTGCCTATGCGGCCGACGCAGACACCCGGCTTGTCCAGGAAGGGATAAAACTGATGAGGGGGGCCGGCGCAAAGGTGGTATATGGGGACTTTTACGCCTGCGACCGCTTTGACGTGCGAGACCGTATAGGAGATATCGACCTCCCCTGTCTGATAGTCTGTGGCAGCGAGGACAAGTTGACGCCGCCCTCTCTTTCACGAAAGCTGCATGAATCCATTCGCGGGAGCCGGATGGCGATCATCCCTGATGCGGGGCATATGGTAATGATTGAAAAGCATCCGGCCTTCAATGATCGTGTATCCGATTTTATCTTGCAGACCTGACCGGCATCTCTTTTTACTTTACTTACGGTGAAGTATCGTAAAGAAGGCAGTCGCCCGGGATAACTGGCGGCTGGAAACAAGAACGATCCGTAGCAAGGCTATGGACCTCCATTCTGTTGCGCGAAATAAGCGGCACTTGTAGACAGCGCCGTAGCAAGGCCGTCGCCCTCGTAGTGATGGTCCTCGTTGGGCAGCGGTATGAAAAAAAACGGTTTGTCGGTCTGCTCCAGGACCTCGATGAAGTTGACCGAGTTCTGGAGGTGGACATTCGTATCCGAAAGGCCATGGATGATCAGCGGCGCCGCCCGAATGGCGCCCGCCCGGGAGATGAGTTCGCTCTCCGCATAACCCTGCGGGTTTTGCGCGGGGGTCTTCATGTAACGCTCCGTGTAGATGGTATCATAGTATGTCCAATCCGTGGGGCCTGAGCCCGCCACGCCGCAGCGGAACCGGTCCGGAGCGTGGATGAGGGCATACAGCGTGAGGAACCCGCCGAACGACTTGCCGTCGCTCCCGATCCGGTTGGGGTCCACATAGGGGAGGGCTTTCAGGTATTCCACCCCGGCCAACTGGTCGTCCAGAGCGGCCGGGCCGAGCTGACCGTAGATCGGCGTCTCAAAGGCGTGCCCGCGGCCGAAGCTGCCCCGGTTGTCGAGGCGCCATACGATGAATCCCTCCTGAGTATAGAGTACATCCCGTTCAATGTGGTTGAAAATGTTGGTGGTGCCATAGCGGTCGGATACCAGCTGCAGGCCGGGTCCGCCGTACCAGTGCACAACCGCGCCGTATTTCTTGCGTGGGTCGAAGCCTTCCGGCTTGACGATCTGGCAGTAGAGTTCGGCGCCATCATTGGCGCAGATGGTCACAAACTCGCGGGACACCTGGGGAAGATCAAGGGAGGGCCCGGCGCACCGGGCCAGTATCTCCACCTCGCTGCCGTCCGCCTTCAGGATCAGGGTGACGGGAGGCGTGTCAACGCAGGAATACTGATCCACGAGGTATTGCCCGTCCCCGGACAGGGTCATGGCGTGGAAGCCGGCTTGCCGGGAGAGTCGCTTCAGCTCGCCGCTTGCGATGTCAAGACAATAGACCTGCCGGCCGAGGGGGCTATCCTGAGTGGAGGTGAAATAGGCCCGGATGCCCGATGGGTCCAAATGTACAGGTCTTCCGGGTGTGATGAGGTTATAAGCAGTGGTCTCGATGAGCCATTCCCCCCGGGTCAGTTGCCGCATCACCTCCCCCCCGCGTGAATAAAGGTAGAGGTGCATGAAGCCGCTGCGCTCCGACAGCCAGAGAAACCGCTGACCGTCGGGGAGGAAAACCGGGGCCCCATAGTAATCCTCGTTGATCCAGAAGGGATCCGTCTCTTCTATAACAATGCGTGCCGTGCCGCTGACCGGATTCCAGGCATTCAATCTCAACAGGGTTTGATCGCGGTTGAGGGTGATGAATAAGGCTTCCCCGGAGTCCGGCGTCCAGGTATAGAAGGGCAGAATGTATTCCGTATCCTCGGGCAGGGGTATGTTCAGGATCTGTGCACCTGCCTCAAGGGAAACGGCGTGCAGGGATGCCAGTGGATTTGGGCTGCCTGCAGTGGGATAGCGGACATAGCGGACAGTGGGTGGAACGGTACTGTAATCGGTGATCGGGTCGTTCTGGACCCGGCTGTCGTCCAGGCGCATATAGATCAGCCACTTGCTGTCGGGGGACCAGGCGTACCCGGGCTGTGCTGAGCGGGTCGCCAGTTCCTCATTATACACCCAGTCGAGACACCCATTGAACACGGCATCGCTTCCGTCGAAGGTAATGCGCTGCTCCAGGCCGTCGCCAATGCCAACGATGTAGAGATCATTATCCCGTACGAAGGACACCTGCAATCCCGAGGGCGAAAACATCATGGCAGTCCTGGAGGCTCCGGCCTCGACCAGTTGCCTCAACTCGCCCGTGCCCACCTGCAAGAGCCACAGATAATCGTCACCAGCGAGCAGCATGGCATCACCCCGGGGCGACCATTGCGCCGAGGTGACATCGATGTTGTCGGGCCGGCCCCTTGGATCAAAAAGGACCCGTCTATCACCTGTAGAAGCATGGTACAGCCAAAGTACGGTTTCCCCATCCTGCGTTTCCGTAAAGGCCAGCTCAGCCCCCCGCGGATTCCAGTCGAGATTCTCCGGCCCGGGCCCTACCAGGGCGCCAGGCTCTACCAGCATGCGCGCGGTGATGCGCCCGGGCTGATGGCTCGGGTCCCCGTCTCCGCAGCCCCCCAGGAAGGATAAAACCGCAATCCATGTGACCAGGAGCACGAAAGGCATTCCCAGAAACCGGCCGCACGCCGCCGGGAGCCGGCGCGTGACGGTTTTTCTTTCGTGAGCCTCAAGCATGCCTGCGGGCCTCTTCTTTGCCTAATTCCGATGTATCAGGTTGCTTAAAAAACAGTACCGCTTGACCCCGCCGCCCGGTATCTGCAGGATCCTCGACCTGGAGTCATGGATGCCCGTCGATTTCAAGCTTCCCTTAATCCAAGGAGTTTGCCCAGGTGATCCACCACCACGGGATCCATCTGGCCCGCGTCTTTCGCCTTTTCGATTTCTGCGTAGGCAGCCCTGAAATCCCATCTTTCCCGGTATGGCCGCCACGAGGTCAGGGCATCATATTGATCCGCTACGCCGACGATCCTGGCCCCTACCGGGATATCGCTTTCCCTCAACCCTTTTGGATAACCAGAACCGTTCAGGTGTTCATGGTGTGCCACAATGATCTCAAACATGTGTTCATTTTCATAGCCCAATTTCCTGAGGATGCGAATCGATTCCTCACAGTGTTTTGATACCTCATCGAACTCGTGACTGGATAAACTGCCCCGGCGGTTCAGGATATGGTGGGGAATAATCTCTTTTCCGATATCGCAAAGATATCCGGCTAAAAGTATATCTCTTTTTTCCTTTTCCGCCACGCCCATACTGTCTGCAAGGGCGTATGACAGGAACCCCAGGATTTTGGAATGACCTATGGATCCATCAAGGGATTCAGTTGGGAGGAGTATTGCTGAAGGGTATATCTCTGCGGCCTCAACGACAGCCGCATACCGGTCAAGGAGTTCGCGCGGGATCTTGTCCGGGTTCTTCAGCGGGTCCTTGAGCTCAATAATTTCAAATAGATGCAGTGCATTCCTTTTGCCTCTCAGGTGAATATTTGCCTGCTTCTCCACCTCAATGGCTGTCTCGGCAAAAGCAATCTTCAACTCATGATCACCCGGGTCCAGATCAAGGGCGATTCTTATGTATTCCGCTGCCAGGGGCAGGACTTCGATGCTTCTAAAGAGGAGCCCCAGTTCTTTATTGGCTTCGAAATCAGACGGATTTCCCTGTATCTTTGCCTCCAGTTCCTCTATTTTTTTCCTGTACTTTTCATACTGCAAATGGTCCTCTCCAAGATAGAACTTCTTTTTTGCGGTAACGAATTCCGCCACAAAATTGTAAGTATCTTCATCTACGGTGACAGTGGCGGGTCTGCATTCCGCTTCCAGCCTGGAAGCCACATTGACCACATCGCCTATGGCTGTATAATTCTTGCGCTTGCTTCCAATAAGCCCCGTGATCGCATCACCCGTGGCAATGCCAACACGCATGACCCAGGGGAAATTTCCCGAAGCCACCTTCTCCTGCATCTTCAGGCCGGCCAGAACCGCCTGTATGGCATGGGTCTCATAACTGATGGGCGCCCCGAACTCCGCCATGATCCCGTCTCCCATGTATTTATCAATGTGTCCATGGTAGTCGAGGATGATGGCCTCCATTTCCTTCAGGTATTCGTTCAGATCACCGATAACCATCTCAGGCTGTCTTATTTCTGAATAGGAGGTAAAACCCTCCAAGTCTGAAAAAAGAACGCTGATAGCCCTTTTCTCATTTCTCAAGCGTTCCTCTATAACGAGTCTTGCGACGGTCGGGTCCATGGTAGAGAATAAGGTATCTTCCACCTTTTGCTTCAGCTTTTCCACAACCATTTTAGATTTTTTAAGGTCCTCTGTTCGTTCTTCTACTTTTGTCTCCAGATGTTCCCCGTACTCTCTGAGTTCCGCATTGACCCTGGTCAGCTTCTCCTCTTTTCCCTTCAATTCCTCGACAAGCCTCGACGTTTTCGCATATTCCCTGCCAAGTCTTTCCTGAATGGTTCCAAGAATGATTCCTGTTAATATGAGAAAGCAGGCCCAGACGCAAATATTAAAAAAGAGGTCAAAGGAGGTCGATCCAGTGAGGTATGCATCAGGTCGCATATAGACAAACAGAACGACTAAAAAAATGCACAAAATGGCGCCATAAATCGTTTTGCGGGCGCCCAGGTAGAAGGCGGCCAGGAGGACAGGAATGTAATAAAAATCAAGAAATGCAATTTTGAGGGGGATATAATAATTGATCAGGGCGATAATCAAAAGGACCATGAGAACGAAGGCCGCTTCGAAATTGGCTACGAAATAGTTTTTTATCCTTTTTAACATAACCCCTGGCTCCTTTACCTCCGCAGGAGTGGCCCAACGTGGTTTAGCCGGTTGCTCGCCTTGTGAAAGTGATTATCCAGCAGTGTTTCGGCTCTACGGTTTCAGCGAACAAGGACTCTCACAGCCGGGCGGCTTTGGCAACATCTTTTGTAACGGACATCTTCCAGATGGCAATCCACGTGCTCAGGTCAGCTCGATTTTGGGATCTTCCCGGCTCAGGATGCTCCGTCTGATCGGATCCAAAGGGGACGAAGGCTTCCTGACCGACGGCTTTTCTGAATACAATATCCCCCTTCTTTGTGGAGAGAAAGGGCGCCGACGTGACAGACAGAAAACAGGCCTTAAATTCATGGGTGATGATCACGGTGTTTCAGCCTCAACTCGTGAAGATGGAAAGAGCTTACCGTCAACATGAAAGGAAGTCAAGCGTTGATGGCGTGGCTTTTGGACGGCGCCAGGGACATTCATGAAATCATATGGTTTTTTTTGAAATGGATGGGTGGCGGGCTTCCGAAGCACCCTTTTCCCACAGTGAACCGGCTTGATTTATCCCGCGTGCTGTCCTATACTCCCATGCAATCAGCGATAGCTTCGGACGCCCAGACCGATTTTGGCTTTCACCTGAATAAGAGGAGGCATGCGATGCGGCAGAATTTGATCAAGATCTTTGAATATGCACTGAACCAGGAAAGGACCGGAAGGAGCTTTTTTGAGACATCCCTTCAGCGGATGGGGGTGGGGGCCGCGGTGACGGCATTCAAACAGATTATTGAAGAGGAGAAAAGCCATGTCCGGTTTATCGATGCCATCTTGAAAAACCTCAAGAAGGAACAGGCCGTGGATTTTTCAGGGCTGGAAGGCCTGGCCCTGGCGCCTACCCGGTATTTTGACGATCGGAGTCGATCGGAATTCCTTGAGCGATGCGTCTATGAATCCATGACGCCTGACGTGACGGTCTTCAATACCGCCTGGCTGATCGAGAAAGACCTGAGTGAGTTCTATCAAGGCATGTCGGAAAAGGTCGATGGGCCGGCTGCCGAGGCTCTCAGGATGCTGGCCTCCTGGGAAAAAACCCATGAAAGATTTTTCAAGGAATACCGCGATAAACTCACCGATACCTATTCGAAAATGCCCTGGGGCGGTTAGATGGCACGAACGCCTGTCACGTGCAACATCCCGGCAGTATACCACTGCCCGTCAGGACATATGCCATAAGAGGAGGTTACCAATGTCTTTTCAGAACGTTATTGTCGAGCAGAAGGACCATGTGGGCGTCATCACCCTGAACCGTCCCGAGGCCATGAACACATTCAGTTCGGAGATGGCCAGAGAGCTGAACCAGGCCCTGATACAACTGGATAATGAGAAGGACATCCGGGTGATTGTCGTGAAAGGTGCTGGAAAGGCCTTCAGCGCCGGGATTGACGTATCGGAGTTTTTCGGGAAATCCCAGAGAGAATATAAGGAATGGGTGGGTCTCATGGAGCGGATGAACCATGTCATCGCCTATATGAAAAAACCGGTTATCGCATCTGTTCACGGTTTTGCCGTGGCCAACGGCGCGGGCCTGGTTGCAGCCTGTGACCTGGCCATTGCTGCAGAAGGCACCAGGATCGGTACCACGGCCATCAATGTGGGACTCTTCTGCATGGGACCTGCTGTCCCGCTCTCGCGTTCCCTGGGGAGAAAACGGTGCATGGAGATGCTGCTCACCGGCGACATGGTGTCAGCCGAAGATGCGGAACGGTGGGGGCTCGTGAACAAGGTCGTCCCGGGAGACCGGCTGGAGGAGGCAACCATGGCCCTTGCCAGCCAGCTGGCCCAGAAGAGTCCTTTGGCACTCCAGATGGGAAAACAGGCGTTTTACGGCATGTCGGATATGGAATTCGGCAAGGCCCTGGAGTATTCAAACGAGGCATTTGCGGCCCTCTGCATGACCGAGGACGCAACTGAGGGGATCAATGCCTTCCTGGAGAAGCGGAAACCCGAGTGGAAAGAGGCGTAGAAGATCCCTGATCGAAAACCCGGTCCAGAAGCTTTGCGGGTTTTCGATCAGCCTCTGAAACTAATGATAATCATGGGTCCCCGGAATCACATCGATGCCTGTCTTGTCTTTGAGGATCCGGGAGAATTCTTCGGCCGTGCCGTAGGGGCAACCCGGTTTGGCATTGACCAGGCATGAGCTGAGATAGATGGCGTCCGGCCTAATCTCAGAGAGTTTCATGGCCATTCCCAGGTTGGGGACAAGCGTTCTTCCGGGGCATTCGCACTTGACAAAGGCTGTGACCTGCGATGGCTCGTCGAACTTTCCTTCGCCGAGCGCGGCCGCCTTCAGACACCGCCACTCTCCCGGGCATCCATACCCACTGTCCATGTAAGCGCCGCAACCGATAACCGCTACCTTTTTCATTGACCGTTCCTCCTTTTTTTTGGGTAATTCTCACCATGTTTTACGGTTCACATATCACAATGTCAAGCAAGATGCCGCTCAGTTTCAGGAACAGTCGAACAGATACACGGCGCTGAACGGGTGTCGGGGATTCGCACGGTATCATCTCCTTGCGGAGACATGAGCGGCCGGTCTGATTTCCATAACCCCGGGAGAGGGTCCGGCTGTTGAAGATTTTCAAAAACGACTTCCTGGTGCAAGGTAAAGACCGGATACGGCGAAATCTGGACATTCCTGCGAGGATATGATGACGAACAGGCACGACCTGGTGGCCCTGACAAGGGAACTGATCCAATCCCAGAGCACCATGGCTCTGGCAACGGCGCAAAAGGGGGAGGCCTGGGCCGCCCCGGTATATTATGCATTCTACCAGGGAGGATTCTACTTTTTTTCAGCCCCTGATTCGAGGCATATCCTGGAATCCATTGAAAGCGGTCAGGCCGCGGCAACCATCTACCCGTTTGTTTCTTCCTGGCAGGATATTCGGGGAGTACAGATGTCGGGCAGGATCAAAAAGGTCGTCCCGGGGCTGAAGGCGGTTCAAGCGGTACGGGCCTACATCAAGAAGTACCCTTTCATCCGGGAATTCTTTGATCCCGGGCAGGCCCTGGATCTGGAAAGCTTCGGCAAACGGTTTCGTGTACGCTTCTACCGGTTCCAGCCCGGGATCGTCTATTACATGGACAACAGTATCCGTTTCGGATTTCGGGAAACGGTTGAGCTGTGATCTCTCCAATAACGGTTCTATCCGCATAGCGCGTGGGTTCGCTCCACCCTATCCATTATCTCAGCCCGATGTCGGGGTTGGGAACCTATTGCGCCAGCTCAGAGCAAACCGAGCTAATTGTCGCTCATCAGGTGAGCAACGGCCTTTTCCAGGCCGTCGATGGTCAGCTCGAACATGGGAAATATTTCCCGGATCGCACTAATGGTGCGGGTATAGGGCCATTCCGCGGCCATTTTGGGATTCAGCCATACAGAATGCCTGAAGGTATTGGCGATGAAGCGGAGCCTCTCGTAGCTCGGGAGGGTCGATCTTTCTTCAATGTGGATTGAGCCGTCTGTGGCCATCAGTTCATAGGGGGCCATGCTGGCATCGCCCACAATGATGAAGCGGGTCTCAGGGTCGCGCCGAGCCAGCTCATCCACCCGGTGAGGTTTCTTGAACCTGGGCGGGTCTTCCCAGATATTATCGTAGATGGTATTGTGAAAGAAAAAGGTCTTCAATTCCTTGAACTGGGCCCGGGCATAATTGAAGAGGGTCTGCACCACCTCTATATATGGATCCATTGACCAGCCGCCATTGTCGATGGCTAAGATAACCTTGAGGCGATCCTTGAGGCTCCTTTCAAAAATGATCTCTATCTCCCCCGCGTTTTTCATGGTCTGATAGATGGTCTCATCGATATTGACCACATCCTTGGGCCCGGTGGGCACCATATTCCTCAAACGTTTCAGGGCTTCTCCGATCTGGGCCTGGGTAAGCGGTCCTTCCTGCGAATAATCACGGTATCGCCGGTCCATGGCTACCTTGACAGCGGACTTGTTTCTGGACATCCCGCCGACCCTCATCCCGCCCGGATGATATCCCGAGTGCCCTACCGGAGAGGTCCCGCCCGTTCCAATCCATTTGCTGCCGCCATGATGCGCTTCTGTCTGCTCTTTCAGCCGGTCCAGGAAGTACTGGAGGAGTTCTTCGGGGCTCAGTTTGTTGAGAGATTCCTCATCCATGCCCAATGCTTCGGCCATAGCCCTGGGATCCTTGAGCCACTCCTCCAGCATGGCCCGGGCCACCTGGGACAACTCGAATTCCTCGGGCTCCTTCAGCTCGGCCCCTTCAAAGCGGTGTGCAAAGGCCTGGTCATACAGGTCGAAGTACCTCTCGCTCTTCACCAGGATGGACCGGGCTGCCGTGTAGAAATCATCGATGGATGTGATCAGTCCCATTTGCAGGGCCTTTTGAAGGCGCAGGAAAGAGGTGGGGGATACGGGTATGCCTACCTGTCTCAAGAGATAAAAAAAACCTGTAAACATGAGGTCCTCCAGGTCATATCCTCATTCGTACGGCCGCGTTTCGTGCAACGGCATAATCAGGGCTTTTTTTGAAAAGCACCCCTAAATAAGGGAGGTCTCCTTTGATGAGATCCTTCACATTGAAATCGGGATCAGCCTGAAGGGCGCGGATCCAGTTGATGAGCTCCCGGGTCGCCGGCTTCTTCTCGATTCCCCTGAACTCTCTCACCTTATAGAAGGCCCGGATGGAACTGTCCAGAAGCTCTCTGCCGATATCGGGGAAATGGACCTTGAGGATTTCCCGCATCATGTCGGGATCAGGGAAGGCGATGTGATGGAAATTGCATCGACCCAAGAAAGGATCGGAAAGATCTTTCTTGGCGTTGGAAGTGATAATAATCACCGGTCGCTGCCTCGCCTTGATGGTTTTGTCAATTTCAATAATGTCAAATTCCATCTGATCCAGGACGTCCAGCATGTCATCCTGAAAATCCGTATCGGCCTTATCGATCTCGTCGATCAGGAGCACCACCCGATCCTCTGATACAAACGACTGACCGATCTTTCCCATCTTGATATACTCTTCGATATTGCTGACATTCCTCTGGGAGTCGCCGAAACGGCTGTCATTGAGCCGTGTGAGGGTATCGTACTGATAAAGCGCCTCAACCAGCTTCATGCTCGATTTGACATTCAGGACAATCAGCTTCATACTCAGGGCCTCTGAAATGGCGTGGGCCAGCATGGTCTTGCCGGTCCCGGGCTCCCCCTTGAGAAGCAGGGGCATTTCAAGAGCCATTGTGATATTCACGATCTTGGCCAACTCCTCATCCAGGACGTATTTGGAGGCGCCCCTGAACTTCCAGCCTGCACTGCTTTCTGAATTCATATGTCTGCTCCTTGAAAAAAACGGGATTTTGTCGTAGATCTTATAAAACATGCGTTCCTTTTGATCTGCATACTTAATCGTCAATTTTAAGCATTTTTGTCCTCAGGTCAACACCCTGTATGCTTTTTTGAATATCAAAGCCGGCTCTTTTTTCAGATGCGGGAGCTGACGCTAAACCGATTCGCCCCTAAAAGGAGGGACTTCCATGCCTTTAGCCTTTAAGTCCATCAGCCACGGTACGATCGCCTTTGGGTTCTTCAACATCGATTCGGATATGCTGCTCCTCGATCGCTATTTCGTGTTTGCCACTGAGTTTTGCAGCCGTATCATAGAGATCGCCCGATATGCCGGACCCGGCCCTTACGAGGCGTCTTGGGAAGTTTACGATCTTCCGGATCCGGAGACTATCGGAGATCTCATGGGGGCGATTCACGGGGTTCATTATACCGGATTCATCGGCCAGGTGTATCGAAGGTTCCCGTTCCCGGAAAGGCCCGAGGACTTCAAACAGAAACCCGAGGGTTACAGGAACCGGGCCCATATGGTGGCGATCATCGAGCAATTTGCAGAGTCTGTTGAGATACGGTTTTTCATTGACCCGGAAGCAGGGGAGGTCGCCATCGGTCCTTACCGGTTCACCATGGGCTCGTTTCAGGAATTGATCCGGTATGTCTGGCAGGGCGGATATCCACGCTGGAAAGACGACATCCGGCCCGACTACGTGTGTGCCATGAAGGAGGCGATCCGCCTCAGCGCCTCATCCGCCCTGAGCGCTTTGCAACTACTTCCCTGAAAGGTGTTTCCACATGGCCTCGGCCTGTTTTTTCCCCGTGGTTTCTTCCTGTTCAACGGGAAGATCAGGGCTGCCGCCCCGGAGACGGGCGATGCGTTCTTCGAGCGGCGGATGGGTTGAAAAGAGGTGCATGAGGCTCCCGCCGGACAGCGGGTTGACGATAAACATGTGGGCAGTGGCAGGTTTGGCCTCCCTCATCGGAAGCCGCCGGGTGGCGGCGCCCAGTTTTTCGAGGGCATTAGCCAGGCCTTGAGGCGTACCTGCAAGCCGGGCCCCGGTGGCATCGGCCAGATATTCCCGTGACCGGGAGATGGCCATCTGGATCAGCATGGCGGCGATGGGCGCCAGTATGGACATGACGATCAACCCGACGGCGCCGAGTCCTCCGCCCCCTTCGTCATCGCTCGATCCGCCCCCGAAGAAGGCCGACCATCGGGCCATGGAGGCCAGGATCATGATGGCGCCGGCCATCGTTGCTGCAATGGACCCGATCAGGATGTCCCTGTTTTTGATATGAGACATCTCGTGGGCCAGGACCCCCGTAGCCTCTTCGTCGTTCATGGTCTTGAGCAGACCCTCGGTCACGGCAATGACTGCGTGCTCCGGATTCCTGCCTGTTGCAAAGGCATTTGGGGATTCCTCGGGGATGATATAGACACGCGGCATGGGAAGGCCCGCACTGTGTGCCAGTTGACCTACCGCATTGTAGAGACCGGGAAAGTCACTGGGACCCACCTCCTGGGCCCGGTACATCCTGAGCACGATTCTGTCTGAATACCAGTAACTGAAAAAATTCATCCCCATGGCCAGAACAAAGGCCAGGATCATTCCCTGCTTCCCCCCGAAGAGACCGCCTATCCACACGATAAGGGCCGTCATGATGCCCAACAAAAGGGTTGTCTTGAACCAGTTGCCCATTCACGTCACCTCCTTCTCATATCTCTGAAAAGATAAGGATCGAAGCCTGTTCGTCAATAGAAGCCGCGTCGGATCGGCCACTGTCGTTAAGGGTCCGGATCCTTTCACGGGCGGGGATCGGTCCGCACCTTGCGACTGAGCGAGCGCCTGCAGGAAGGCACTCAAACAGGGCGATTTTTTCAAGCCCGTCGCTTCATTAAACCTTCAATGGCCCGAATACGTGGAATCCCCCGCCACCCCCGGCCGTTCATGCACTTGAGGGCTGCTGCGGCAGAAGCAAAGGCCATGCATGCGTTCATGCGCCACCCCTGAAGCAATCCATAGACATATGCGCCATGATACACATCCCCTGCGCCGGTGGTGTCCCTCGAAACCACGGGGAAGGCGTTCTGTTTCACCATCCCATGCCGATCAAGCCCGATGGAACCCCTGGCCCCCAGGGTGATCACCACCTGCCGGGGCCCCAGCACGATCAGCTTCTCGAGCGCCTTCCGCCCTGGCACCGCTGCACCGGTCAGGGCGGCTGCAAAGGGCTCTGACGCAATCAGGATATCAACCCGTGAAACCAGACCGAGGCTTCCTTCCCTCAGGGTTCCGGCGTCCATGACTACGGTCATACCCCGTCTTCGGGCCTGTTCAGCCGCCTCCTTGCCGGCATCCACCATCAATCCATCCAGGTGTAATATGCGGGCGTCGGGAAATGAATTCAGGGAGACCTCTTCAGGGGCTAGCTCGGGTGCGCTGCTGCGGCTCCAGAAAATGGTTCGCTGACCTGCGCTCCGGGTGACGGCGATAAAGGCAAACTGGGTGTTGCGGCCCGGGGTGATTTTCAACCGGGACATGTCCACTCCCTCTTTTTTGAGGCCATCGACAATCTGAACGCCAAAGGGATCATCGGAAATACTTCCGATGAAAGATGTGGAAATCCCTGATCGCGCCAGGGTGACGATGGCCGTGGCCGCCGGCCCGCCGCAGCTGCTATACGGCTCTTCCAGTTCTGTCTTGCTGTCCTCAGCCGGGTACTCCGGTACCCGCCCCACGTAATCCACGCAGGCCTGGCCCAAGCCAACTACCTCAATCGGTTCCCGTTGTCCATGCATCATCCCGGCGCCCCTGTTTTAACGGCCTGTCCAAAACCTTTCTCAGCACGATATATTTTTGGTGGAATCATTTCAAATTGTAAGAATCTAACGGGTAAGCGGCCTTGGTAAATTCCGGGACTCGGGGGCCGGCCTTTTACGGTCCTTTGACAGTCGGGGCCACCCTTATACACTGCGGCTGTGAATCGCATGTCCCGAGGATCCATGACCCATCACCCCGTAGCGCTGCTCACTGTGCGAGATATTGTGCAACACCTTCTGCAGCATCTCATTCATGGCCTTCCGCGATGATGCTTTCTGCTGATCGTCATGGCCGCGCACGGCCGTATAGAAGGCCTTGCAGATCTTGCGCTTTCTGTCATCCCATTCAAAGGTCAGGCCGGCCTTGGCCGCCCCTTTGGACCCATGTTTTTTGTCGGGATAGTCCCGGCGTCCATGGGCCCAGTTGATGATGTGGGAATAAAAGATCAGGGCGCGATCCAGGAGTACATAGACGAACTGGATGTTTTCCATGGGGCCGATCTGAATCTTTTCTCCGCCGAGGTTCAGGCCCACCACCTTCATCCTGGCCAGGCGCTTTCCACCTCCCAGGGCCGCCCACCCGGCCCCCAGGAGACCCCCGATGGTCGTAAAGATACCGAAAGTCAGCCCGGCTGCCGCAAGGTCCAGGGCGGCGCCCACCGCGCCTCCAGCCATTCCGGCCGCGGTAATCAGCTGTCTCGGCGTGAGGCCCAGAAACTGCCAGGTCTTTTTGCTGAACAGGTTTTCATTCAAAATAGAATGAGCGGGAAGGGAGTAGTTGAAGATATTGTGCTTGAAGAGCCTCCGGATCCTTCGATGGGCCTTTTCCTCCATTTTTTCAATGGATTGAGCATATTCCTTCTGAAGCTCCTCCCTCAGGGATTCCTCACGGGTCGCCTCTGTAAAAGACCGGGTAAGGGAATAACTCAGGGATGTTTCCAACAGGTCACAGATGATATCAGCGGTCATGGCATTGCGCTGCTGCCAGTCCGCCTTGAATGCAGAGATCACCCTCTGAAGGGCCGTTCCCCAATCCTGATCAATCCCTTTCAGATTTTCAAGGAGTTCAATCCGTTCCGCATAAGTTGCCTTATTGGCATTGAATACCCGAACTGCATTAAAATGCTTACGGAACTCGCCTTTCCACGCCTCCAGATGGGCGGTTTCATCCTCTTTGCAGTTGATAACGGCCATGCGCGGGCGTCCGGTCAGGCGTAGGATTTCCATCTCTGCCAGGTCCACATTTCGGACCGGCCTGGATCCATCCACCACATAGATGATCCCGGCGCCTCCGGCGATCGGTTCGAGCAGCCTGCAATCATCAGTGAAGTCCGGATCATTGCTATGCTTCTCGAGGTAGGCCGGCAGGATGCGGCCGGGATCGCCCCGGTAATTCCTTATCCAGGTGAGGGTCTTTTTCGGATTCTGGAAGCCGGGGGTGTCGATGAAGCGGATAACCTCCTTCCCGTCGATAACAACCGGAAATGCCTGACACACCACGGTCTCTCCGGGAAAGGGGGTGACCCGCACGCTGTCATCTTCAGCCAGCGTGGATACCACCGCGGACTTGCCTTCATTGGGGTGTCCGACAATGGCAAATTCCGGAATGCCGTCACCTGTCATTGGCCGCCAGTCTCACCGCCCCGAGGTAGGAATCTCCCAGGGCCTTCAGTTTCTGTTGCCATACCGTCCAGTCCTCGTCTGTCGCACGGGTAAATACGGCGCCCTGCCGGGGCCTCCCGATAAGGCCCACCCAGATCATGGCCCTGTCTCCTGATGCCGTCCGCAGGTCCCGGATGAAGCGCAGGTTCTCCCGGATAGGCGGCTGCCAGGCCTCCTGAACGAGGAGAAGTCCGGGTGCAGGCCCTTCTTTTCGCATGCCGTCCAGTTTCTGAAGGACCTCATCATCCCTTTCCACATCCTGACCGATCCTCCATTTCTCCCTTATGGTAGACCCCAGGGCGTTGAAAACGACGTTTTCCAGGTCGCCGTCCTGACAGGCCTCAAAGATGTCATCCGGAATCAGCACGATAATCGGTTTCCGGCACATCGTGTCCTCCTGACGCGGGGCCGCGAAATCGGGGGCCTGAACGTCATCCGCAGGCCTAATCCCGGCTCCTGATATCTGGTGCAGTCGCCCTGCCGTGGAAACGAGAGGCGTGGTCAGGCGATGCAGCAGCCTGGAACACGCTGCATGCCCCGGATCCACCCTCGAAAGGGCCCTGTTCTGAAGGACAAGGCCGACAGCCAACAGTATCAATCTGGGCGCCAGACCGTAGGTAAAAACAGCCAGACAGAGAAAGGGCCACCACGAGACCAGGTCCTGGGTTGCCAGATGGTAGATGCCATCCTTCAGCACCATGTGACTCCCCTCGATTTGAGAAAGGGAAGGGTGAGCCACATGCGCCGGTACACACCAGGACCAGGGAATGGCGACGATCTGGACAATCTTGAAGACCGCCTGGGCGCTGAACTGGATGGTCGATTGCCAGCCAAAGGCGATATCCGATCCCAGCACCTTCAGAAGGGTCGCAGCCAGGGCGCCTAAATTGAAACCCACGCCGAAGAGTTGGGACAGGATGAATACCGGCCAGTAGAAGAGGGAGCCATAGATCTGCCTCTTCCCCCTGATAAGGCCCGTCACCGCATCGAGGCCACCCCGTTTTGATCCTTTCAAGCCCCTGAGCGCGCCCTGTTTCATCCGGATGATGAGTCTTGTCATGAGCGCACCGACCAGGGTAAAAACCACCGAGCCGCGAAAGGGCGATCGCCGCATCTTTCGAACGAAACGGAACCCCATCAGAAGGAGGAGTACCAGGCATTGGGAGAGGACCAACACTGCAAGATACGCAGAGATGTTCAGGGGCTCGGTTCCCCGATAGTTCAGGAGCGAAAAGGCCAGTCCCGAACCCGATAAAATGCCTATGATCAGAAAGCCGTATCCCATCAGCCGGTAGCTATCGGCAAAGGCTTCCCCCGGCAGAGGGGTTTTCAGTCCGTCTGCAGATGGCTCCATTTTCCTTCGTTCTTCAAGCCACGATCGAATCACAGCCCCTGGAGATATGCGCTGCACTTCGTTCCCGGTCAATCTCAGATAGATATCCCGATCCCGTTTGGCCAAAGCGGTCTGGCCGGATTCGCCCTGTTCCTTTTCATCACGCTGAAGAAAATATTCCAGGTCAATGAGATCCTTTATCGACCAGATTGCTCTTTTCATCCCCATCCGTCCTATCGGGTCCGGCGACAGCCCCGGTCGGCATGCCCCCAACCGGTTGTGCCTCTCAGGTATAAGCCGTTGTTTTCTCTGAAAAGAAGTATAGGTAAATTGCGACCGCCTGTCAAACGGCATCAATCCCCCAAGGCCGGAAAAAACAGGCCCCGCAGCGGCCGCCTCGCATAATAGTCTTGACTTCCCTGGGGACTCTGGCTTAAGTCTGGTCCGGCTCAGAGCACATCTCCGCGAAACCTACGGTTCTCCTGCCGGCTATCTGAAAGGGGCAGTCGGCCTTACCGATGCCATTCTGGAGCTGCTCAGGGAAGAACTGCTGGAATAGGGCTATCACCCAGGGCTTGACCCGGCCGTGGATGATATTCGTTGCGGGGACATAGGTCCTTTTCAATCCCGCCTTGCGGGACAATTTGCGAAGAAGTTGGAGTAGGGAGGGGGAAGGTTGGAGGCAATGGATTCATTTCCTCCAACCTCAGGCGAAGCGCTCCTCAAACCTCAAACCGCAGTGTGTCCATTTGGTTGCGGCCGTCAGGCCGCCTTGGGGGCATTGTTGGCGTGTTACGCACCATCCTTGAGAAAATATTGATGGTATTCCTCCTCGGTCAGGTAGCGTTTCAGTAACCGCGCAAGCAGATCGAAGAGTTCTTCCATGTCCGCCTGAGAAATCCGCTTTCTCATGACAGCCATCAGGTCGTCATCAGAAAATTTCTGCAGGTAGTAGACCAGGGCGCACTCATCCAGCTTGCGTTCAAGTCCAAACCCCACAGGGCCCTTATATTCTTCCACAAATCGGTGATGATGTGTCGCCATCAGAACCCCAGGGCTTGATTTATCAGTACCACCGACAGATCGGTCAACATGGGCCTGCGGTGAAGGATGACCGTAGCGCGGCAGATCCGCTGAGGGGCGTTGCAGTCGCTGCAGAACCCTGTCTCGGCGCACGGCGTTTCCATGCCGAGGCTCCTGGCCCGCATCGGGCCGGCAACTTCTCTGACCCTTTTGAGCCCCGATTCGAGGTCGGGCGTTACCTTGTTCATGCCGGCAACGATACAGACCTTTTTCGGGCCAAAGGTCATGGCGTTGGTGCGATTTCCGACGCCGTCCACATTGATGATCTCGCCGGTCACCGTGACAGCGTTGGCGCTGCAAAGGAAACAGTCACACCTCCCCTGCCGGAGCCGTATCTCCAGATCCTCTTCCCTTGTCAGGCCTGTCTGCCAGTGGTTGTACAGGGTCTTCCCCCTGGCACTCAGTGCCTCGATGAGGCCTAACGATCGCGTGGTGTCGGACCCGCCAAATCCAAAGGTTTCATAATCTGAAATCATATTCAGAATCAGGTCCCTGGCATCGTCCCGGGAAGCGACAAAGTGGGCGTCAAATCCATGCCTTTTCAGATTATTGACGCATTTTTCCCCCAGCTTCTCCCAAAGCCACGACCCATACGTATTCTCCATGGTCATACCCCAATCTCTTGCTTGGTCTGCTTCCATTGCCGTTGAAATATCCCCCTCGATCCGGTCTTCACGATGCCTGCAACCATCATTCCGAAATCCGAACGCCAATATTTGCAGTACTCAGGCCCCAATCTTGACGGTCTCGTAAAAAGTCGAAAATGCTTTCTTTTCGTCATTCCGGCGAAAGCCGGAATCCAGTGTTCTCAAACATTTATGAAACCTCTGGACCCCGTCCCGCCATTTGGCGGGATTCAACGGGGTGACGACTTTTTACGAATGTATCAATCTTCAATTCGCAATCTTCAATCCCCCCGCCCTCGCCTGTATGAGTTCAGCCACAATGCTCACGGCAATCTCTTCGGGCGTTTCCGCACCGATCTCGATCCCGATGGGCGAATGGACCCTGTCAAGGTCCTTTTGAGTGAATCCTTCAGCCAGCAGGGCTTGATAAATCAGATCGCGCTTCCGCCTGCTGCCGATCATGCCGATATACCCGGCTCCTGTGTTCAATGCCTGGGCCAGAACCGTCTTGTCCCCCATGTGTCCCCGTGTCACGATGACCACGTAGGAGGCACTGTCCACTGGCAGCCTTTGCATGACGTTTTCAAAAGGGATGCATCGAATCTCGGCTGCCTCCGGAAAACGCCCGGGGTCGGCGAAGTCTTCCCTGTCGTCAATGACCACGACCTGGAAGCCGACACGGGCCGCCAGGGGAACAATCTGCATCGACACGTGCCCGGCCCCGAACACATATAGGACTGACTCGGGCACAACCGGGTCCATCAGAACCTCGGTCAAGCTTCCGGAGTCGTCTTCCATGGCGGAAAGGGTCAGCTGTTGCGACCTCATGATCTTGTTTCGGTCTTTTGAAACAGCGTCCGTTATGGCCTGCGCACCCGGCAGCGACCCGATTATCTCGCCGTTTTTCCGCAGAAACACCCTGGGAACATCTCCACGTTCCCATCGTTCGGGGTCGATGAGGGTGATCAGGAGCCCGCCTTCTCCCTTCTGCAGATCCTCTCCCAACGTCCTGAATAGTATGGCGCAGTCCGGATTACGGGCCGAAACCGGCTCCAGAAATACCTCCACCTGCCCGCCGCAGAGCATGTCGGTCTCCGCCACATCCGTGCCGGTGAGTGAAAAATGCAGGCGGACCGGAACTCCGGTATCAAAGACCTTTGTGGCCTGATCCAATGTCCGGGCCTCGAGGATGCCCCCGCCTATGGTGCCGACAACGGACCCGTCATCCAAAATCAGACACTTGGTCCCGGTCCCCCGCGGCGATGGGCCTGCCTGCCGGATAATGGTCGCCAGTACCCCGGCCCGGCCCTCGTCAAATAGCCTTTTGATAGCCTCGTATAGATTCTCCATATGGTATTATTAACCCCTCAATCTCCGGTTATGCGAACCCGGCAGGTATTTTTCAGCAATGATCCGATGACGACCCGTTCGATAGGTCTCTTGGACGGCCTCAGCAGCCGGCGGGCCAGATCGTCAGCATCTTGATCAGAGTGAAGCCGGTCTGATTTATTCAAAAACACAACCCTCCTTGCGTGTTGGGGGGTCCCCTTAAAGAGGCCGCCGGGCGACTGGAAAATCCTGGCAAGTGCGGTTGGGGTGACCGTGTCTCCTTCATCAATACCGGCAAGTTCCCTGAACAGCCCCAACCTGAAAACAAGCCCTGGATCGAGCGGCATGCCCATGGCCTCCAGGCCCATCATGGCGATTACCAGGGTCGTGGAAGAGGGGATCACGGGCTCATGCGGAGCCGGTGCTTTCAGCGGCTTCCCGGCAGCGCCGTCTGCCTCTACGATCACATGGTCAATGTCGTGATTTTGAAAAAACACGTCAGCCGTTTCAGGCCCGATCCCCTCCACCTTACCCGAATCCAGCAACCGCTGCGCCACAAAGACATGGCCCTTCTCCCTGAGGCCCTCTTTCAGACGGTTGAAGCCCGGTGAACCGGAAGGACAAAAGATCACGCAGGGAGCACGGTCGGCCTCAGTACGCCAGACCTTGGTGGTGGTGGTCGTGATGACCATTTTTCCCGCAACCATAAGCTCGTTGGCCAGGGCAAAACAGAGGGAGGTCTTTCCTCCTCCCCCCACAATGGCTACATGTTCTCTTAGACCGAGGCCCAATGCAGCGATCAATCCGTTCGCCCTGCCAGCTCCAGGAATTAAGACCAATCAAAATTCCTCATTCTTTCAATTCCTCAATTCCTTTCATTTTTTCCTGAGGACCCTGCTGTCCCCAACCCTGACGGTTATCTGCTTCAGATCAAAGTATTCGATGAGCGGGATGGTATATTTTCTTGAGGTCCCTGTCATCTCCTTGAACTGCGGCGTGGTGATCTCACCATGGGTTTTCAGGAAGGCGGTCAGCTCCTGTTCCAGTGCATTGACCGCGTTCCGGTCAAAATAAAGGTCTTCCTTCACCTTCAGCAGACGTCCTTCCTTGACCATGACATCCAGGACTTCTGAGGCCGTGTTCCCAGGGAATTCATTTTTCAATTCCTTGAAATAAGGAGGCTGGAGACCACTCTTATCATAGATCGCCTCCAGCTTCCGACGGGTCTCTTTCTGATCCTGGGCCAACGTAACCCTGTGCGTTTTCAGGCGAACGACCTCTTTTTCCTGTACGATTTCCCCCTCCTGTGAGAGCTGTTGGATAAGATAATTGAAAAGCTTCGGATTCTTGGCGCCGGCTGTCCTGGAGCGCAATTCTTCCTTCAGAAGCCCCGTTTTGAGCGGGAAATTCCGGTGATAGGTCTCAATGGTCTCCATGACCTCATCCCGAGCCTTCTGCAGAAAATCGCCATGGATCAGAAGGGCCGGATCTTTGTCGAACTGGATGATGCGTTTCTGTGACTTCAGGGCGTTGAGAGGGTCTGCCAGTTTTTTTCTACTCATATTTGCCAGAAACGAGAGCCTTGACTCCTCCACCCCTTGGAAGCGGCCCAGAGCGACAAAGAGCTCGACCGACTCTTTTTCCCCCCCTTTGTGGAGCACTCTGAGTTGGGACAGGGTCGTCTCTGAAAACCGCTTGTTCTTGCCTGGCAGGGGGTTCAGAATTTCACCGCCGCCGATGGTCTGGACCGGAGAATAACTCCTGAGCACATAGCGGTCTCCCTTTAAGACGGCGGTGGGCGCATCGAGCCGTATCTGCGCGAAGCAAGTCTCGCCGGGATTGAGTTCATCCCTGTCCAGGAGGATCAGGGTCGAGATAATTTCGGCTGTGCCTGCGTGGAAACGCACCTTGGCCCTGTTCTTGAGCTTGCGAGGTGCACTGTGGAGATGGTTCAGGATCACGTCCACCATATAGGTGGGTCTGAGGGAATCCTTGGTGGCGATGATATTCCCCCTGCTCAGCATCATCTTCTCGATCCCCTGCAGATTGATGGCTGTCCTCAGACCTGCACCCGCCTCTGTGACCTCTTTGTTGTGGACATGCAACCCGCGTATCCTGGAGGGAATGCCCTGAGGATAGAGGGACACCTCGTCTCCCGTGCGAATCCTGCCTGATATGCTGGTCCCGGTAATAACGGTGCCAAAACCCTTCATGGTAAAAACGCGGTCGATAGGGAGTCGGAAGAGGTGACCGGTGTCCCGTTCAGGGATCTGCTCGACCAGTCGGCCGAGGGTTTGGATCAGTTCTTCCAGACCTTCTCCAGTGGCAGACGATACCTCGACCATAGGCGCATCCGCCAAAAAGCTGTCTGAAAGGTATTCTGAGACGTCTTCCCTGACCAGATCGAGCCAGTCCGGATCCACCATATCGATCTTGGTCAGTACAACGAGGCCATGCTTGATTTTCAATAGTTCGCATATCTCCAAATGTTCCCTGGTCTGGGGCATGACGCCCTCGTCAGCCGCAATCACCAGTGCGACAATGTCTATCCCGGTGGCCCCGGCAACCATGTTCTTGACAAATTTTTCATGCCCCGGCACATCCACAATTCCAAGGAGTTGTCCGCCGGGCAGTTCCAGATGGGCGAACCCGAGTTCGATGGTAATGCCCCGCGCCTTCTCTTCCTTGAGGCGGTCCGTGTCGATGCCGGTAAGGGCTTTTATGAGAGAGGTCTTGCCGTGGTCGATATGTCCGGCTGTTCCCAAAACAATCTGTTTCATTGGAACCCCTTGAAGTTCAAAAATTAAGTGTGTTCTTCGCCGGAAGAGACCCGGTCCGGTGACAGGGCGTTTTATGTTCAAAATAGTATGGGATAGGCTATGGTGTCAAGCCGATTAGCAGATGATGGCTTGAAAAATTTGGTTGACTGAAACACCTGGATTTGATATAAATAACTTTTGAACAAAGCCCCCGCTTGCCAAGGGGTCTTTAAAAGGTATTCCTCGGTAGCTCAGTCGGTAGAGCGGGTGGCTGTTAACCACTTGGTCGGCGGTTCGAGTCCGTCCCGGGGAGCCAATAAAAAGTCTTGATATATTTCAAGTAGTTATATAATGAATTCAGAAAGGGTGCGATCTCTTCGGATGGCACCTTTTCTTTTTCGTATTTCAACATCTTGAATTCATAGTCTTTCTATACTTTTCATCAACTCATTGGCGATATTGGAACTTTCAATACGCATGATGCTTTCCCGGGCACTTCCATAGCTCAATAGATTGATACTTCCGTACCACACGACCCTTTGATCCGTGACGGCAAATTTTTGGTGGATATTGGTTTTGAAAACGACACTGACTCCGTTTTCTGCCAACAGGTCCAATGTCCTCTGCATAGCGATGTGATCCTTCTCGGGGAAATCCTTTTTCGGACGAGTCACGACAGTAACATGGACATGTCTACCAATTGCAACGTTCAGATGCTGCATCATTTGTTGCGTGCGTCTTTTCCTTACAAACGGGCTTACGATGACAATCTCCTTTACAGCGGCTACAATATCCTGATTGAAAACAGGCAAAAAATTATCCTTATCGAAGATGATATCCGCAGGCGTTTCCGTTGCCAACTCACCCTTGGCTTTATATCCCATCGAAGCGTATCCGTTGAGCCGCTTTTGGTACATCCTCTCGAGCATCTTTACCTGGATATCTACATAATCATAAATCCGCACCTCTTTTTTTGTTTCGAACAGTCGGTGGAGTCTGCCTGCATATTGCTGCAGCGTACCCTTCCATGATATCGGCATGGCTAAAAACAGCGTGTCAAGGCGGGGTTCATCAAAACCTTCACCGATAAAATGACCGGTTGCCACCAAGATAATATTTTTATTCGCGGGAATATCGGTGATGCGTTGAAATGCCTCCTGGGTTGATTTTTTTCCCATGCCGCCTATCAATGTGATTACATCCGGGACCTCTTCCATTAATTTATCTGCCAACGATTTAACATGCGCAGTTCTGAGCGTTAAAACAAGGCAGTTTCTGCCTCGGTGATGATTCTTCAGGATATCTTGGATAATCTGCTGATTCCTGAAATCGTTATCCATAAGTTCAGCGTATAATTCTTGGATGGATACATCTTCCCCCTCTCTATCCAACGGGACTCTAAAAGTTGTGAACCGCGGAACAATATAATGATCAAAGGGCCTGTTCTCCGCTTGTTTTCTCGGATTATCCCGATACCGAATGGGACCACAATGCATGAACAGAATCGGATGATGCCCGTCTTTTCTCGTTGGTGTTGCGGTCAGGCCATAGACATATTTCGCATGGGAGGTCTTCAGAATTTGTTCATAGGTAAGTGCCGACGCATGATGACACTCATCGGCAATAATCATACCGTAATCTTTCACACATTCCTTAACTTCTCCTAGGCGACTTAGCGATTGCATTATCGCGATATCCACAATGCCGCTTAAAGCGTTTTTACCGGCACCCAATTGACCGATGACACCTATTTTCTTCTTTCTTCCCCTTTTCTTTTTTACGGTTGACGGCGGCTCTGGCAATGGTTCATTCACAATCAAAAATTTTGAAAGCTTATCTTTCCATTGTGACAGCAGGTTGACTTTATCAACCAGGATGAGCGTGTTGACTTTTCTTTCGGCAATCAGTTTAATCGCCACGATGGTTTTGCCGAAGGCGGTTGTGCCTGAAAGTATTCCAGTATCGTGATGCAATAGATATTCGAGGGCCAAGGATTGTTCATCTCTGAGCTGGCCATTGAATGCCACATCAATCCTTTTCCCGCCATAGGTTTTATCGATAAACCGAACATCAATTCCGAGTACTTCAAGCTCGTAGGACAATTCAGATTCGCATCCTCTTGGTAAACACAGATAATCTTTTGTTTCATCAGCGCAGGATACGACTCTCGGATGCCCATAGGTCGACAATCGCATGGCTTGTTGTCTGTAAAACATCGGGTTTTTGAACGAGGCGATCCTCTTCAACCGATTTAATGCCTGCTGGGAAATCCCGGTCTTTGGAATAAACAGCATATTCGCTTTGACAATATCGAGTTGCCCCGGAAAATCAATTTTCCCCAGCTTTCTTTTGCTTATATGCCTTTCCCGGGGTTTTTCTGTTTCTTCTTCATCGATTTTTAATGTGCCCAGTTCATGGCCGGGTGAAAGCTCCGATATGAGCTCATTTAAACGTTCTCCAGATATCTTTTGGACAGACGACAAGAATGCCCATTGGTCAATGTAGGAATTAAAATTTTCATCGATAAATTCACTATTTCCGTTTTCCCTGGCTGTTTTTTGCAGCGGCAGTGCAATCAAATTTCCAAAACCGCCTTTGGGTATTGTGTCCTGACTGGGTATGAACCGGTCATAAGATTTAAATTGGATTTCATGTCTTCTGCCCATGGCGCAAGTCAGCAGGGCGGTGCCGAATTTACGCGCCAGCGCAGCAGGCAATGGATTTTCGAAGAAAAACCAGACATGACCGCCTTTTCCGGATCGCGACCGTTCGACGGCTACAGGAATATTGAACTCGAAGCATACATCTCTGAAAACAGAGATGTCTTTTTGCCAGCCTGCTCTGTCAAAGTCAATTGCCAAAAACCAGCATGTTTCACCCGGCAGCATCGGGTAGATGCCGACCACGATGTTTCCACGCAGGTGATTCTCAATGACATTATCCTCCACAGCGGCATATAACTTGTTTTCACATTTAGAGCAGGAAATTTTTGGCTTACCGCATACTCCTGGTTGCCATTGATTCAAACAAACCGGCGAATAGCCCGATAATCCTTTATTTTTATTCTCCCACCGCTTTCCATAAACATCCCTGCGGCCTTTAAAAAGTGACATGAACAGACGGATCTTGGAAAAAGTGTCCGATTGGTTATCCACACCTGAAAAGGATTTCATGGCAGCCGATTCATCGTCAGGTATTTTTCTTTCGGTCCTTTTTACTGAAATAGTTTTTTGGATAAGCTCAGATTTCGGCAGTCCGAGTTGGGCCTTCAACTGAATGTTTTCTTTTGTTAATCGGTCTACCTGTTCCAACAGAACATTATATTTTTCGAGTAATTCCCTATAATCCATGACTTTTAATGATTCGAAAAATGCATACCTATTTTTAAATATTCCATTTCACCCACCGATGGATGAGTTTCAAACTTTATAGGCTTTATTCCGGATCTTCCAATTCTTTTGCCGTGATTTGTACCCAATTAAGAAGAATTTTTCGTCGCTCTTTTTCTACATTCAGTGATTTAATTCTTTCCGTAAGGATGGTTACATCAATCATTTTCTCAATGAGTAGCAAACGAACAAACTCTTTGTCCTTTTCCCTGTAAGCAGCAAGCTTGCTGGCCGCAAGATCGTGTGCCTCAATACACAATCCTGTTTTACCACGAGTCGATACAGGGTCACTTATCGGTACGGTTCTCTGGCTCCAGCCGTCTGGAAATTTGGCAGATTCAATGGATATGCCGTGAACATAAAAGCCGTGTGTTTGATGGAACTGAGACAATTCTCCCAAAGCACCATCAACATAATCAACGGCTTCAGGTCGATTCTTCGGCTGGACATCTACTTCGATTGAGGCACGAAGATTTTCGTGAGCATTTGGAAATTCTCCCAGAATAGCTTGAGAGCCGAATATCCACAATTCGGTGTCCTCTGAAACATCACAAGCTGCCCGGATTGCATGTTCAAGCTGATCACGTGTCATTTCTATACTCCGAGGCGTTACCCAACTGAGCTTTTTCATCAGGATTTAATATTGCAAAGAATGGATTACTCTGTCGTAAACGATTCGCCCGTTTGCTGGTTGAAGTCAGAAATCGAGACAGGCGTTGAATAGAGTACATCTCAAGAATGTCACGCCACTCCTTTAGATCTTTGTTCGCCATTCCATGGTCTTCCATTAACAAACGATCAGTATATTCTATAGCGCGTCGCACTATGGAAGCATCCGCTTCGATGGCTTCGGCTATTTTGTGAGAAAATCTATGCAAGCTCTGATCCTTTTCTCTATGTGTCATTGGGTTTTTTGTCTGTTTTCGGATATGGCTTTTCGGTTGTGGCAGAACCCCGTACAGAGCAGTAATGCCCTCAAAGCTTAAATCGGAAATATCCGCTTGTGTATAGCCTTCGATTTCTATCGTAAGATCGAACACCTTTTCCACTTGATTGAGTTGTGTTCGCAATTTGCGAACGCAATTCGTCAGATGGCGTGTTTCGTGCAGCAACCCTATGGTAAGAGGTGTATCTAATTCCTCAGGAAACGATTGAATCCATGCAGCGCGTGGATGCGGCATAAGGTTTTTGATTTCTTTTTTTATTTCGGTTATCAGTTTCTCGTATCGATTTTTTTCCGCCTGAAACAACTCCATTACGATTTGCATTAGCGGGTCTGAAGAACGAATTTCATATTGGTGTTTTCGACCTCCCCCCACACGAGAAACAAAACCCGACCTAAAAAGCCTCCTTAATGCTTTTTGAGCGCCAGGCACGGTCAGTCCAGCACGTTTGGCAGCATCCGAAGCGGTAAGAGGACCAGCAACCTCATTTGTCATGACTCTTAGCAGCCTCACATGGGCTTGGGTGCCTAAAAGTTCATTCAGTGGATAACGTAATGGATTCTGTTTAGATACTATTGGGCGCATACCAAAATCTCCATCTTGCAATTTGTTACTCGCCCACATATTAAAACAATAGTTCTATTTTGTCAACTATAATACCACAAATTTAACTATAGTTTATTATTGCAAATTATAGTTAATGGTCAGCGCTCTTTTCCCTTAATTTGCCAACCATTGTGTTTGGACTTCAGCTTTTCGAATGCCTCCATCTGCTGTGAGGCATATTGCAGCTTGACAATTTCCCGGAGCTTTCTTTCACTGAAATATTCCTGCTCATCCGGTGGCATCTGAACAAGCTCGGTCCCCGGATCTTCCATGGAAGCTTTAACAGGTTCATGATCTGAGTGACACGAGCGCGGGTGATCCCGTGGATCCTGGCCAGCTCGGCCTGGTTGTTAACCGTATCGGATCGCAGGAGCTGCTGAAACCACTGTGCAAGGAGGATCGCATGCGGCGGTTTGGGCTGTTTGATTTTTTGGGGCTTAGGTAAATCGTTTGATTTCAATAGGTTGGAATCAAAGACAAAAGAATCGGTCAGGTTCTTGCACTTGTCCAAAAGGGCGAGCCAATAATATGCTATGGCCCAGCCTTCCTGGAGGCTGGGCTTTTTTGGTAAGGGTATGGCCTTCTGGGTCTATATTCTTCAAAGCGAGTCTACCGGGAGGTATTAATGCGGGCAGAGCAGTGATCCGGATCGTCGCCTCCGGCAACACAATGATCCGGAGTATGACCTGTCTAAAACGACGAAGCGCTTTGAAGGTCCATGGCGTATTGTGTGGCTTGCTGGACGTCCATAAAATTATAAGATTGGCAGGAGGTTCCCTGTTGTGATAGTTACCGGTCATGCCCAGACAGGCCCGAATCGACGCCCCGGGAGCGCTTCAGCACATTATGATCAGGGGGATCGCGCGAAAAAGGAGCTTCCAGGATGATGTGGACAGGAACAACTTTTTGAGTCGGCTCGCCACTACTCTCCCTGAAACAACCACCGCCTGTTATGCATGGGCGCTGCTTCCAAACCATGCCCATCTCCTTTTACGAACCGGTCTTGCTCCCGTTGCCGCGATCACGAGACGACTCCTGACGGGATACGCCATAACATACAATCACCGTCACCGCAGACACGGACAGCTCTTCCAGAACCGGTACAAATCCATTCTGTGCCAGGAGGACCCCTGCCTGCCTGAATGGGTGCGGTATATTCACCTGAACCCCTTGTGAGCAAAATGGGGGACCGACATCAGCGGGTTAGACCGGTATCTCTACTCAGGTCACAGGATTCTGATGGGAAATGGGGAAGGCGATTGGCAGGACAGGGAGTATGTTCACCGATCTTTCGGGATAACCGTTGGTGCAGCCCGCAGGCGGTACAGAGCGTATGTGGAGCAAGGGATCGATCCCGGAAGGCGGCCGGAACTGACCGGAGGGGGAATGGTGCTGGGGACCGTTGTCCTCCTGCAATTGAAACGGGAGCAAGACGTCCTTGCCCCTGCCGTCATCAGGGCCGGGTCCGACGCGATGCATCCTCTGTCGACCCCAAAGCAAAGATAAACGAGGTTGACTTGAAAGCCATTCTGTCGATAATGGCCCCGAGGTTCGCGAAGGCGGCCCGACTCCCATGCCTATGAAAGGAGCACCCGATGATCACGTTATCTCCCGACTATATCAAAAACCATATCGCCCATTCGGGCATCATCTGGCAGCGCGGCATCACCCTGTACCAGCATGGGGCCTATGCCTGCATGGAGGCCGACCTGGTAAAAGGTCGGTTTGAATATGATGTTGACGGAAATTACGGGGACTATGCGGTCCGGATTCAGCTCCATGACGATGGTCTGGAACATTCCTGCGACTGCCCTTTCCCCGAGCCGGGGTGCAAGCACACAGTTGCCGTGCTGCTGGATTTGCATGACCGCATGGAGGGCTGGCGGTCCTCGCCGTCCGAGGAATATATCTCAACCAAACCGGACGAAAAGGACCTGGAGCCATATCTCACCGAAGAGGAGATACGGGCACAGGCCCTGGAGGACCGGCGGAACAGGGCCAGGCAGGAGGATTTCAGAGTAACCCTGGGAGATATGGTAAAAGGGATTCATCTTATTGAAACCAAAAAGAAAAGACAGTATGAGGTGACGGTCCATGACCCCATGGAAAGGCGAGGCCACTGCACATGTCCTGATTTTGCGACCAATGATCTGAACACCTGCAAGCACCTCATCCACCTCTGCGATCTTCTTAGAAAAAAAAAGGATATTAAAGAACGGATGAGCAAGGAGCGGTTTCCTTTTGTGGATCTCTACTGGGACTCCGCCTCCCGTCTCCCAAGGCTCTATACGGAATGTTCGTTTAAGCGTCTGGGTAAAACAGGGAGCCTCATTTCAGAATATTTTGATGGGGCCGGGGTCTTCTTGAAAAAAGATCTTTCGGAGATGCCGCGGCTTTTGAGACAGCTTCAGGGCGACAAGCGGGTCCGGATACAGGAAACGTTGCTCAACCAGGTGGATTCGCACCTGCTCGAGCGCCAGGTGGAGGAGCTGGCGCAGAAGGAAGTCCCTCCACTCAAGATGATAAAGGCTGATCTTTACCCCTACCAGTTGAAGGGTGTCCAGTACGGACTCTACCGCCGGGCGACCCTCATCGGAGACGAGATGGGACTGGGCAAGACCCTCCAGGCCATTGCATTGTCCATACTCAAGCGAGAGTTCTTTGGCTTTAAGAAGGTACTGGTAGTGACCCTGGCCTCCCTCAAGGAGCAATGGAAACGGGAGATCGAGCGGTTTACCGATGAAAAGGCGGTCGTCGTTGCAGGCAATCCCTTGAAGCGGCGGGCCATTTATCGGGGAAACGGAAGGCTGTTCACCATCACCAACTACGAGGCTCTCTTGAGGGATGTCACCATCATCTCCCGGTTCAAGCCCGACCTGGTGATCCTGGACGAGGCTCAGCGGATCAAAAACTTCACTACCAAGACCGCGGAGGCCGTGAAGAGCATCCCAAGAAAACACGCCCTGGTGCTCACCGGAACGCCGTTAGAAAACAAGCTGGAGGATGTGTACTCCATCGTGCAGTTCCTCAATCCCACCATGCTGACGCCTCTCTGGAAGTTCGCGGCCGACCACTTCATGCTCAGCAGACACAAGAAAGGCAAGATAATGGGCTACCGGAACCTGGACCTGCTCAATGATAAGCTACGGTCGATTGTCATCCGCCGACGAAAGCAGGAGGTCCTCTCGGATCTCCCGGAAGAGGTGGTGAACAACTACTATCTGGAGCTTTCTGCAAAGCAGGCCCAGCTCCACAACGGCTACCTGTCCGCCCTCATTCCGCTTATCAACAAGAAGTTTCTCACTCCTGTGGACCTCCGAAGGATCCAGGAACTGCTCCTGCGCATGCGGATGGTGTGCAACTCCACCTATCTCATCGACCGCAAGACCAACATCTCCCCCAAGCTTGAAGAGCTCTCAGGGATACTGGACGAACTGGTGCTACAGAATGGCCGGAAGGTGGTGATATTCAGCGAATGGACCACCATGACCTTTCTCATAGCCAAGCGTCTCTCGGAGGCGTCCATACCCTTTGTGGAACTGACCGGCAGGGTGCCGGTGAAAAAGCGGCACCTTTTGATTGACGAGTTCACCCACAACCCCGAGTGCAAAGCGTTCCTCTCCACGGACGCGGGGGGAACCGGCCTGAATCTCCAGGCCGCCGACTGCGTCATCAACTTTGAACTCCCCTGGAGCCCGGCCCGCATGAATCAGCGGATAGGCCGGGTGAGCCGTATCGGCCAGAAGAGCACCTGTATCAATGTGGTGAACCTCATCACCAAGAACAGCATTGAAGAGAAGATCCTCGCCGGCATACAGCTCAAGCTGGATCTCTTCAAGGGCGTCTTCGAGGAGGACGGCCCGGACATGGTCGAATTTTCGCAAGAGAAGCGCACAGAGCTCCTGAACCGTCTCCGTGAGATGATGGGAGAGGAACTGCTGGTCCCGCCTTCCGAAGGGATGCCGCCAGAAGAAGTCCCGGAGGACACGGCCCATTTCCTGAACCCTGTGGCCCTGGCCGATGTGCAGGAGACAGTGGCCTACGACGCCGAAGAAGGCGAGGGGGGCATTCACCTTTCCGGTGCGGATGCAGAGCAGACGGCCCGGGAGCAGGAAGGTGAACCATCTCACTTTCTGGCCGGACAGCCGCCTGAAAAGATAGAAAATGTCCTGAATTCGGGGATGCAGTTCTTAGGCGGTCTCATGGAAATGGCCACCGGCAAAAAGATGGTATTAACGGACGACGACAGAATGATCCGTATCGACAGGGAAACGGGAGAGGTGACCATGAAGTTCAAGCTGCCGGGGTTTTAGGAGAGGCACGCGCTTTCCAAAATACCCCGGTACATATCGCGTATCGTGCCACTGCCGGGACCTTTTGCCCGTCAAGGCGTTATGGCCGCAATAGGGGTAGCGGTTAAGTTCTGACATATCCGATACCAATTTTTTGACTGCAAAGGATTCAGGTGAATATATCGAACCAATTCCCTCAGATACGCATTTTCCTGGCAGATGATCGATTTATGGCGGTTTTGGAATAGCTGTCCGTGATGCTTGTATTTGCTGTTAAGTTTTACTGCATATCCCGTAAGAAGCCTTCTCATTACATTTGATGTTCCGGGTGGACCGCTTCTGAATATAAAAGGCATGGTTGTCCAGTAACGCCCACGCATAACTGAGCGCCGTTTCCGCTAAGACGGTGGACAGGCATTCCAAAAAACCCTCACGGTCTTTGTCGGTTCGAAAGATCTTGCAACGCGCTACCCCCCGGATCATGATGTGATGTAATACTCCGGGTGCATCCAATCGTGCTGATCCGGGCATGACGGAAACTCTATCTCACATATCGATGCCTGTTAAGTAGATAAATTAAGGATGTCCCTTAGCCGCCCATGACAGGCTTTTTGAAATTTTTGCATTGACAGCTATATTATATATAATATATGCTTTGTCACAACTACTTGCTTAGAATCTTTTGATATTTTACTTAGGCACGTTAAATGAAATTTATTACAATTATGAGGTAAAGGACAAATGACCATTGACGATATAAATTGGTGGATATCTGATCATAACTTAAATAGTGAAGTTATGGGCGAGTCGCACTTTCCCCCTAAGCTGAAAACCTATGATGTTACCTTGCGAGACGGTGAGCAGACCATTGGGGTATCTCTGGACAAAACTGAAAAACTCCAGATAGCAAAAGCCTTGGATGGGCTTGGCGTAGACCGTATCGAAGCGGGGATGCCGGTTGTTTCCAAAGAAGATAGCAAGGCTGTTGAACTGATTTTGGAAAGTGATTTGAAGGCTGAGATATGGGGATTCTGCCGAGCAGTCAAGAGTGATATTGATGCTTGTTATGATATAGGAGTTCAAAACGTTACCATTGAAATTCCTACGAGCCCATACAAAATGAAAGCCTATAATTTCGATATGAAAAGTGTCTCAGACAGAATTGTCGACAGTTTGTCTCATGCAAAGGGAAAAGGTATGTACACTGCATTTTTCGCTGTTGATGCAACAAGGAGTGAATTAGACTATCTCGAGCATGTCTACACGAGAGCGGTCAAAGAGGGCAATGCAGATGAAGTTGTCATTGTAGATACTTTGGGCGTTGCAACGCCGGAGACCATGTTTTTTTTGACAAAGAAGGTTAGGGAATGGGTTCCTGTCCCGATTATGACGCACTGCCATAACGACTTTGGTATGTCAACGGCCTGTACGCTGGCTTCAATTAAGGGTGGGGCGAGTTGTGCCCATCTAACCATAAACGGTTTAGGTGAAAAAACAGGAAACGCTGATTTAGCGGAAACCGTAATAGCGGCAGCATTGTATGGCATGAAGACCAATATCGACTTAAAAAAGGTATACAGTGTTTCAAAACTGGTAGAAAAAATTTCGAAAATTAGTGTTTCACCTCTCAAGCCGGTTGTGGGAGAAAATGTATTCAAAAGAGAAAGTGGCGTGGCCGTGGCGCAGTTAATGACATACCCCCCAGCAGTAGAGGGATATTCCCCGGAGTTACTAAATAGAAAAAGAGAAGTTTTGCTCAGCAAGAAAAGTGGAAAATCTTCTATTCAATACAAACTTAAAGAGAAAAATATTGAAGCGACTAACGGAGAAATCGAGAAAATATTGAGTAAGGTGAAAGAGCTTGGAATTAAAAAGAAAGGCCTTGTAACGGAGGATGAATTTGTGAACATAGTAAGGGACGTTCAGGTGTAAAAATCAACTTTTAATTAACCAAATCCAAGAAGGAGGGTTAAAATGAAGGATGATAAATTACAGCGGAAGTTTTCAAGGAGAGAGTTTCTATACAATGCAGGTTTGGCTACGGCTGCATCAGTTGTAGGTTTCCCTGCAATTTTAAAAGGAACTCGGGCGTTAGCTGCGGAAGTTGATAAACCTGTAACCGTCGGTATCTGGGGAGGTTCCTTAGGGGCCGCTGCAAAGAAAACATTTATTCCAATGTTTGAAAAAAAATATAATATCAAGGTGAATGTTATTGAGGCATGGAACAACCCACGCTTAACTCAGCTGAAAATCCAAAAAAATAATCCTCAAATGGATGTGGCTTTTTTTACGGATCAGATTATGCCCACAGTGATAAATTCTGGATTAATTCAGAAAATTAATTCGGATGCAATTCCCAATATGAAAAATATTCATCCGAAGTTAACTGATCCAGGTAACTTTTTCATAGTTTTTCAGTATGGAGCCTGGGGGCTTATTTATAATTCAGAGAGGATGAAACAGGCGCCAGATTCATGGAGAGACCTGTTAGATCCCAAGTATAAGGGTAGAATTACATCCCCGGACATCTCTTATTCCAGTTCATACATAACACTGGTTGCTTTGGCCCACTTAGATGGCGGCAATGAGGAAAATCTGGAACCGGGCTTTAAAAATATGAAAAAACTTCGAAGTCTTGCCCCTACGCTTTGGACCAATGGCCGTCAACTTGATAATATGATGAAGCAGGAAGAGGTATGGATGTCCTCTAACTTTAGCGGAGAGTCTTGGTCTCTTCACAAGCGCCAAGGGTTTAAACCTGCACTATTTACGAATCCAAAAGAAGGGTCTTACCTTGTTTCGTTAGCCATGACGAAGGTTGCCAATTGCCCTAACCCAAAAGGCGCTGATCTTTTGATGAACATGGCTTTAGATCCAGCGGCACAAGCTGCGTATTCAGAAGAACAATTTACTGCACCGGCGAACATGAAAGCCAGCCTTCCAAATGAAATCCAGAAGATGGTTCCATACGGCAAAAATGTTGAACGACTTAACGTAGCCAACTGGAGCATTCTCGATCTGAAAAAAGATAAAATTGCCGAGCGATGGATGAAAGAAATCCGGTAATCACAAAAGAAGATTCCTTTAAGGTGGGTAGACAGACCTGCCTGACTTAGGAAAGCATCAAGGGTTGGCGGTTCCGCCTACGGGCGGGCTGTTCGACCCTCGATGTCTTAACTCCTCACGGCAGCTGATTATTCCGAACTGCACCCTTAACCCTCCAAGGGAAGCGTAAGAGGTCAATCTGCTGAAAAGAAGTCGAAACGGACTTTCATCGCGCCATTAAAGAGACCCAGTTGGCTTTTACTCTACTGTAATCAGATCTTAACTTTGTTATATTATTATAACTTCTGGCTTATTGCCGCCAAATGTTTTATTTGGCATAATTTAATTTATTTATGTATAAACTTCAATTAAAAAAAATTACCAAGGTATTTGACAAGACGACTGCTGTTGATAATGTTGATCTGTACGTGAAAGCAGGGGAGTTCTTATCCATTCTCGGACCATCCGGGTGTGGAAAAACAACGGTCCTCAGAATTATAGCGGGATTTGTAATGCCTGACTTTGGAGAGGTCGTTATAAACGGTAGAAGAGTGAATGACACCCCTCCGCGCCTAAGAAACCTTGGAATGGTTTTCCAAAGCTATGCGCTCTTCCCTCATATGACTGTATTTGAGAATATTGCTTTCGGGCTCAAGGTTGAGAGATTCACAAAGGGAGATATCCATAAAAAAGTTGAAGAAGTCTTGTCCAATGTAGAACTGAGTGGGTTTGAGCATCGTTATCCAGGGCAATTGAGTGGCGGTCAGCAGCAAAGAGTAGCGCTTGCCAGGGCGCTCGTAAAGAATCCGGAGATTCTATTGCTGGACGAGCCTTTGAGTAACCTTGATGCCAAACTCAGAAAACAAATGCGTGACGAGATACGTAACATCCAAAAAAAACTTGGGATTACAGCAGTTTTTGTCACGCACGATCAAGAGGAAGCGCTTGCCATGTCCGATCGAGTTATGATCATGAGGGAAGGCAAAACCATTCAGATAGGGACCCCTGTGGAAATATACGAAAAACCTGTGAATACTTTTGTCGCCGACTTTATTGGCCAAACAAATATTATCTCTGGGGAGATTGTAGCCTGCAAAGATGGCAAAATCATGTTGGAAGTCTCTGAAAAGATATCCTTTGAAGTGGACAACGCTTTTCTTAAGTATCAAGGTAAAAAAGCATCATTTTCTATTAGACCTGATCGGATACTAACTTCAGAGAATTTTCCACCCGGATCAACAAATGTATTCCGTGGAAAAATAACATCGGATGTCTACATGGGCCCGATTTCATCATATCTCATTTCTGTGTTTGGCCAATTGGATTTGACCATCGTTAGAAATAATGACGGGAAAAGTCGCCCGATGGTTGCGGGGGACGAATTTTGTGTTCAAATAAACGCTAGCGATATGGTTTATTTGAATGAATAATAAAACGCGCCTATTTGAAAAATATCCTTATCTTTGGCTCCTTCTGCCTGGAGTTCTTTTCTTGCTTTTGGCATTTGTATTCCCTTTGAGTACAATGATTAGGATGAGTTTCAATGAGAGGCCTCCGATAGGGGATGTCGTTAATACCTTCTCAATTTTAAATTACAATAAAATCTTTTCTGATGTCTATTATCTCAAGATTTTTTTGAACACCCTGTTTATTGGAATGGTGGTCACACTACTCACCATTATCCTCGGTTTTCCGTTAGCACATAAATATGTTCACTCCAAAGGAAGAACCAAAGAAGTTCTCCTACTGATCATTCTTGGCCCTTTACTGATAACAATGGTGGTGAGGGTGTATGGATGGATGGTAATTTTAGGATCGAACGGGCTTATAAACAATGCCCTGATCCATTTGGGGATTATTGATAGGCCCATAAGACTCATGTATAACCCTGTTGGAGTTATCATAGGGCTTACCCACGTCCTTCTCCCCTTCATGACCATTTCAATTTCCACCTCTCTACAAAACATTGACAATAGTATTTATGAAGCCGCTCAAAGCCTGGGCGCATCAAAGGCATATTCTTTTCGCAAAATAACGCTCCCCCTTTGCAAACCAGGAATAATAGCCGGTTCAATCTTGGTCTTTTCTCTTGCCGTCAGCGTCTTTGTCACCCCGATTATGCTTGGCGGATCAGGGCTGCGGTCCCTCGTGATTTTGATCTACACTCATGGTCTCGTACTTATTAATTGGCCTATGGCCGCTGCACTGGCAACAATATTGTTAATAACTCTTTTATTCATTATGTATCTACAAAACAGGTTCCAGGAAAAAAATAAACTGTGAGATTTTACAATGCCCAGATTCTTTAAGCGATTTCTGTCTTATTTTAATAGTATCATATTTCAGATCACTATTTTTTTTCTGTCTGTTTTTATTGCTGCCCCTATAATCACAGTTATAATGTACTCTTTCAGCCCTGAGACACGCTTTCTTTTTCCGCCGCCTGAGGTATCCATCAAGTGGTATGTGAATCTGTTGAATCATCCGGAGTTTAAGTGGTCATTTCTCTTGAGCGTTTCTCTGGTAATGTATGTTATTCCCATTTCAGCCCTTTTAAGCATCCCTGCTGCGTTTGCTCTTGTCCGATATGATTTTCCAGGCAGATCAATACTCAATTTGTTGTTTTTATCTCCGCTCATGTTGCCGACTTTGATTTTAGGTCTCGCATTACTTCAACTTTACAGTGTTTATAGACTTTTCGACACCAAGATAGGCGTTATTATAGCACATATTGCGATTACCATCCCCTATTTTATCCGTTCCGTGATGGCCAGTCTTTACGACTTTGACAGGTCATTGGAGGAGGCGGCAAGTATCCTTGGCGCCGGGACGTTAAGAATATTTTTTACTATTACATTACCTCTAATAAAACCTGGAATTATAGCCGGCTGTGTTTTTTCTTTTATTATATCTTTTGACGAGTTTACAACGACTTTTTTCATAACCGGACAGAACACGATTACATTGCCTGTACGCATATACAATTACATTCAAACGGAAAACGATCCTACCATCGCTGCACTTTCAACAATCATGATATGCTTGTCGTTTGGCGTGATTTTTCTAGTTAATAAAATTGTAGGAATAGAAAAAATGGTTGTGACCAGTTAGAGCGACCTCTTGAAGCAGACGCTGAAATTATTTTGAGATTGACTTGTTTTGACTTAATAAACGGCCTTGCTCATTATAAAATATACAATTTGAAAGAATTTTATAGGAGGGAAGACATGAAGAAAAGGATAGTAACCGGTGACCATCTGTGCAAACCTCTTGGAATTTACTCCCATGCGGTTAAAGCTACAGCTTCTTCGTTTCTTTATATTTCCGGAATGACTGCTCGAGACAAACAGGGAAATGTGGTGGGTAAAGGAGACATAAAGGTTCAGACGGAAACCATACTGAAAAACATGCAGATTCTTCTGGAGAGCGAAGGCGCAACATTTGATAACATTGTAAAAGTAACGGTTTTTGTTACAGACATGAGTTGTTTTAGTCAAATACATGAAGTGCGAGAAAAATATTTTAAAAAGGATTATCCAGCTAGCACTTTAGTGCAAGTGAGTCGATTGGCATCCGAGGATCATTTGATAGAGATTGAAGCTGTGGCGGCGCTCGATTGATATTGGGTGTCTAATTTTTAATGGTAGGTAACATATTTGGAGAGAAATAATGGAAAAAAACGAAATCGTGGTGGATCCTGGCCATTTCCAATGGGAACATATCAGCCTTTCCGGAATGAAAATAAAATATTTGCATAAGAACGAGGAAACAGGCGCTTCCATCGCACTGGTTCATTTCAAAAAAGGTTTTGGCATGCCTGAACCTCATGTGCATGCCTCCAATCAATTCATGTATGTCCTAAAAGGGAAGTTTAGCTACCCTGGAATAGAGGTAAATGAGGGGATGTTATACATCAACCCCAAAGACAACATCCATGGGCCGTCGAAGGCCATTGAAGATACACTGGTTCTGGAGATCTACGATGGCCCCCATTATTATCCAGACAAGAAACCTTATTAAGCTCTGATAATTGCAGCGTAAACCTATCTCTAATGCACCTCTTGCGCGGCAAAGGATATGGCAGCCTGCAGCACTGATAAAAATGCTAAAGGTGGCCTTCGGAGTTTTTGTGGTGGGCCGAGTGCATGCGGTGGTCTAATTTGTCATTTGCCGGTGTTTACAACCGGTCAAATGGCACCTCACAAATGTGTTGGCCAGGATGACTTCTGACCGTTTAAATTTAAATGGAGCAAGGGTTGAATGACCGTGGTTTATAAAACAAAGTCCGGGATCGTTTATGATAAATTAAAGAAAAGCATTATCATTGGGAAGTTAAAGCCTGGCGAAAAGATAACAATTTCAAAATTATCAAAAGAATTTGGTGTAAGCGACATACCAATTCGGGAGGCCTTAAAAGGGCTTGAAAGTGAGGGATTTGTAACATTCACGCCCCATGTAGGTGCTGTCGTGACCGAATTGGAGGCCGATGAGGTACTTGAAATCTTTCTCATCCGAATAGAGTTGGAGGCCTTAGCCGCAAGATTGGCTGCACCTTACATAAGCGAGGATGATATCAGGTTTTTAGAAAAGAAATTAGGTAAAATGGAAAAGGCCGTTGGTCGGCAGAGTTATGAAGAATTAGGTCAATTAAACAAAGATTTTCACTTGAGGATATATCGGGCAGCTCCGTACCCCATACTATACAAGTTTATAGTAGACTTAATGGCAAAATATCAGCGGACCCAAAGCATATTCGCACTCTCTCCGGAAAGGGCTTTGGCATCTGTTAAGGAACATGCCAAGATCATCAACGCATTAGTTGCCAAGGACGCTAGCTTGGCGGAACGTCTGACAAGAGAGCAAAAGCAAGTGGCTCTGAACACATTAAAAAATTACTTTAAAAAAAATGACAAACGGTCGCTTTCCTCAGAAAACAGATCCAAGAATCTGTCCTTGTGCGGCACGGTAAAACAGGGTAGCTTATAGCTGCCATCCAGGCTAAATGCCCTCTTATGGTTTAGGTGCTGTTGCTCCCTGTCGCCTGATATTGGGGGCACCCCAGCTACAAGGGGTATCACTTTGACAAGAAATCAATCACCACCCGAAGTAGTTGCGGTTGACCACGAGGCAGACTATCATTGCAACCCCGGGAAGGCCCGCTGCAAGAACCATGATCGGGCCTACTTGCTTGAGCCATGCCATGTCTTTAACGACTCCCCAACGTAACCGTCAGACCAAACAATCTTTCACCGCCTGAATTGGCGTGCTATGGTCCCCCCAAAACAACGAATATTGAAGGGGGTAACCATCATGACCAAACAAGAACGAACTGCACACTGGCGAAGCCTGGTAAACAAGCAAATCGAAAGTGGCCTAACAGGTGCTGCCTTCTGCCGGGAACACCAGATCAACCGGGAGAGGTTCTATTATTGGCGTCGTCGATTAAAAAACGGGGAGTCCGGCAACCCGCATCTCGGGTAAGCGTCAGAGCAACCCACCTGGCGGTGGGTTGCTCTGACGCTTACTCTAAACCTCCTCAATATTTGTCATATGTTTCCATTGGCTTAAGTTACATCCGGCGTTTTCAAATCTGTCTCCCAAAATATTCATTGCATTCTTATAAAAAAATAGTTCGGGTATCCCGTCCCGAAATTCAAAATCATTTTCCCATCCGTCAAGTATGGCTTCTAATGGGAAATATGGATATTCAGAACCGAACATGAACTTTTTTCGAAGACGTGTGTTAATATCATGGGCCACTCTTTGTGGCATATATTTTATCAGCGTACCTGATGTCTCGCGATAAACATTTCCTTTATGCATACATACTAATTCTGCCGCCTCCGTGAATGGATCGCACATATGCATTATAATTATTCGTAAGTTGGGAAAATCTGCAGCAACACTATCCACATCAATTGGATTACCAAACTCAAGAACCTTAATGCCCCCCCCACCGGGCATTCCTGTGCCGATGCCTGTATATCCTCCATGCCATTGAATAACGCCCTTGTAGTCTTGGATCAAATCCCATAATTTATAAAATCGGGGATCATTCAGATGGAATTTTTGAGAGGGCTGCTGAAATTTTATTCCTAATGCTTTAAGATCCCTGAGGCATCTTTCTGCTTCTCGTAGGGCTTCCTCTCCCAGCCACGGATCTACAGAAGCCCAAAAACCTAAACATATGTCTCGGTTTCGCTGCCACAGGTTATAAATATAATCATTTGTTTGCCCTACTTCTCCTTGGGCGGTAGGTGCTGTCCATGCTGCGGGACAGAAGTACACTCCATATTCTCTATGGACTGATAGCATTTGATCTTCGCTTGGAAGATTAGCCAGGATTTCGTCTATTGTCAAATCGTGATGCCTAAAGTATTTTTCTAAGGCAATTGCATGTTTTGTAATTGGCGGTAACATTCCTGAACTGCCGTCTTTTAAAATTCTAAGATTCCCCTGATGCCCATGAACGTCGATTATGGGATACCCTCTTTCAGCTAACGTTTTCGGCATGTTATATCCTCCCTAGTTTCATTTGTCTACTCTGACCACATTTCTTAACATAACCATTAATTGATAGTCTCATAAAAAGCCGGCAATGCTCTCTTTCCGAGAAGCCGGAATCCAATACTCTCTGACATTTATAAGACATTGGGACCCTATTATTCAACCGGGTGACGACTTTTTTCGAATGTATCAATCTTAATTTTTTCAATCGGCAGACCTTTTCAGGCTAGAATAAATCCACTCCTGATAAGGTTATATTCACATCGGATATACCAATGGAAAAAACAGCCTTAGATGATTTTGGCATCCTCCAAGTCTTTAAGTTCCTCAATATCCAATCCTAACAACGTATTATATACCTCTTTATTATGCTCTCCTATGTTGGGAGCACCTGATCGAATTTCCCATAAAGTTTCAGAGAATTTAAGAGGCACAGCTAAAATGGGCAGCTCACCTATACCCTCTGTATTGATATTACACATCATTTCTCTTGCTTTAATCTGTTTATCTGTCAGCACATCTGGTATTTTATGAATTGGGCCGCACGGTACACCAAATTTGGCGAAATGTGTAAGCACCTCCTTAACAGTTTTATCTGCAATCCATTCACTTAGCCATTTATAAAAAAAATCCCTCAGTTCTGATCGATTTCTATCACGAATAGTTTTAAATCCACACTTATTCAATAGCTCCTGTCTACCAGTTGCCTTGCAAAGTCTTACCCAAGTGGAGTCAGTCGGCGCAGCCAAAAAAACCCATCCATCCTTGGCCTTATAACTGTCGTAAGGAGCAGCTAGAACGTTCGCATTACCAATCTGAGGCCTGGCCTTACCACTGATCTTGTATTCTCCAAAGATACTTTCCATAAACGAGACAGCAACATCTAGCAGCGAAACGTCAATATGCTGGCCTTTTCCAGTATTATCACGATGATAAAGGGCTACCATTGCCCCAAGAGCAGCATATATACCTGTAGCAGTATCAACCCAGCTGATGCCTAATCTTACAGGCCTGTTGCATTCAGAAAAACCAGTAGTCCACATTACGCCACACATTCCTTGGGCGATTCCATCAAACCCACTGCGCATAGCATATGGGCCATTTTGGCCATAAGCCGAAACTGAAATTACAATTATATCTTCTTTAACCTCCTTAAGCGTTTCGTAATCAAGGGCCAATTGCTTATTTCTTTCCGGGCCCACATTTTCTATTATTATATCGCTTTTTCTGACTAACTTTCTAAATATTTCCCTTCCTTTCATTTCTTTTAGATTAAGCGTGATTCCTTTTTTATTTCTACATGTGTAGCTAAGATAAAAGCTTCTCCCGTTCTTAGCATATGGCGGAAGATATCGGTCGAAAGAACCCCCCGGATACTCTATCCTAATAACCTCAGCACCAAAATCTGCCAAAATTTGGCCGCACATTGGGCCAGCCTTAACATTTGAGCAATCTAGAACTCTTATCTTTTCCAAAGGCAAAGTCATAATGGGAACCCTTTCTATCAAGGTAATCTTTTTATCTCAATTTTGCACAGAAACAGGGCCATAAAGTAGAAAACCAGCTGGGTTTCCTATTATAATGGAATTTGCAAAAAAGAACTCATTAAATGTTCCTTGAGTTCTCCCACTGTCATTCCGTCTATGCCGGGACTGCCTTTATTCGCGGACACTCCCTTCAGTGCCTTCCTGAGGTTCTCACCTCTGGCTACACATGTACGGCCCTTCGGACGGGTCCACCGTCCCACCACTACGGCCTCTGCTGACTTCTGCAGACTCTTCTGAGGCCCTTGAGGGCTTCATCGTCCTTGAGAACGAATCTGCAGATCTCCCCGGGTAGGTGTAGATGCCTCCGCTCCACATCTGCCCCATTTACTACGGTATCCCTTGATGGCTACGGGCTTCGCCTTGTCACGTAGGCTCGCCCGGATGCCGCAGCCTTATATTCAGACCCCACCTCACGGTGGACGCCCTTGCCCCCGGCTAACAGTCTCCGCCATCAGGACCTGTAGGGGACTTGAACCTCCAAGCATCTGCCCATGTCGGGCACACATGAGGCTCCACCCTCAGAGCGGGTGGCCTCAGGTTGCCCCCCGAGGGCGCTAGAATGTGGGAAAGCCTCTTATGGGTTTTCTTACTTGTCGAAGTTGAATTCTCCTTGACGCTTCTCAAGGGCTTCTTGTTCCCGGATATATTTTCTTATGGTCTCTTCATCCAGCCCCACTGTGCCGACACAGTATCCCCGGCTCCAGAGATGTAGCCCCGAAACCCGCTTATTTCCCAGAAGCTGCCGGTGGATTCGCACGGCACTTTTTCCTTTGATAAATCCCATTGCAAATGCCACGCTATACTTTGGCGGGATGCTTAGACCCATGTGCATGTGGTCCGGCATCAGGTGCCCTTCCACCATCTCTATGCCTCGCTGCCGGCACAGTCCCGCATCACTTCTCCCACGTGCTTACGCACTTCGCCGTACGGCGTCCTCTTCCGATACTTCGGTATGATCACCACGTGGTATTTACAATCCCATCGCACGTGGGATAAACTTTGCCATTCATGCATAGGTTCTTCCTCCTTGTCCTTTCATGGGACTTTCCCAGGGGAAGAGCCTATGCTATTTTCCCCGGATCAGTAGAACCTGTCCGGGCCCTCCACCAGAGGGTTTAGTGACAACTGATCAATGCTTTCAAGTTCTTGAGTCAGGGTTCTACGCATAAATTCTTATCATGACCCAGAAATGCTTACTGAAAAACCGCAATGGTCAAAAATGGTCAAATATAAAAGCCCATTTTTTCCCAGAACTCCCTGTTTTGATCCCTCCAATTAGCACCAAATTGCCTGTCAAAATACGCCCCAAACCTCTCCATCCATCTAGCCCAAGTAGTTTTACCACGTCTTTCAGCTTCCAAGACGTCAACCAAATATCTTTCTATACCCAGAATTTTATCCTTTGGTATATAGAACTGGGCTCCTTCATCATAAGACTTTTTAACTGACTGAGGGCTTAGGCCATGCGCCGTTAGCATAACTACTGCTCGTTTCTTTTTCCTTGCTATTTTGAGCAACTCGTAACCATTTACACCCATTATGTCCAAAATAACAATATCAAAATGGTCATTTTCAAGCGCCTCTTTACCGTCTTCAAAGCTCGAGGCCCCTCTAATGTCACACGTGGGCAACAATTCAGCGATGACAACAATTATATCTTGCTCATCGTCGACCACCAAAACCTTCTTATTCTTAAGTAGATGTTTTTTCATAATCTTATGTTTGCCATCCCTTTTTTACAACCTCGGGCAAGCCCTCAGGTTTGTAATATGTCATCCGCTGGAAGCGGCCAATTTATTAGCCACCTCAGAGGTGCACGCCTTTTACTCTCCTTCCCATTCATAACACCTTAAGAGCGATATAGAACATCAGGCCATACATTATCTACACTGTTAAACCGGCCAGTTCCGAAAGAACGTTGGCCTTTTTATTATGTTTAGCCATTCCAATAAATCGCCATTTTCATTAAATGGCCCGCTTAGCCGTAAGTAAATCTCGCCTCCTTAGCGTAGAGAATGGCTTAAGAAATAATTATTAGGGAGTCCATAATTATGTTTATGGAGACATTTTGTTTCTCATCAAATATACTTGCTTTTCACATAAACCTTGATGGCTAAAAAGTTAACCCCGAAGTGATGGAGCAAATTCGTATTCGGGCGGTTCAGAAGGTGCAAGCTGAAGACTTCCCGGAAAGCTTTATTAAGAGCTCCGGTTTCGCTCTTGCCTGCATCTGCAATCGGTTGCTCAGACCTCATTCCAGAAGACGGCACTCCCTCAAAACAGTCAGCCGAAAGGGCAGACCGAAAAAGTTTACCAGCCCCCAGCTTGGATAGATATATCATATCATTCGGGATAAGGATAAAAGATAGTCGAAGTCTTCCTTTGCTCTGTGCACGCGCGCGATGCCTGCTTCCTTGATCAAGCATCAGCTTTGCGTGAAGCTCAGTCGTACTTCTGTGGTCCAGTTGCCGTATCAATTCCGGTCCCCGTGTTAAAAACCACTTTATCCCGCCTATAAAGGAGACTGTTGTTCTGTATCCTGTTTAGCCGCTCTGGAATCAAACCCAAGGGAATGTTATGGACGTAAAAGCATGTACGGTTCCAGGCCAACTCAAATCGGTGATCATCAACAGCCTACCCAGCCTTCAAAAGCTACCAAAGAGGATTCTGTCATTTTTCGGAATCCAGATTGCGCTTGCATTCAAACAACCTAATGTCTATAAACCTTTCTACTCAATAGTTGTCAAAATAGTACGTTTTCAACACTCCCACACCGGTATCAAGCAGCGAGCATTCCTCCATCAACAAACAATACTTGGCCAGTTATGTAGCTTGCTTCATCAGAACAAAGGAATAGAACAGCTCCAACAATTTCCTCAGGCTTGCCAAGCCTTTTCATAGGTGTACGGGAAATAAAATATTGGTAAATTTTACCTTTACTCGCTCGGAGCTGCTTGTTTAAATCGGTTTCAATTATTCCGGGGGCAACAGTATTAACTCGAATGTTATGTTTCGCCCAATCAAACGCTAATGCTTTCGTCAGCATAAGCAATCCTCCTTTTGAAGCGGAGTAGGCGGCTAACCCCGGTAATGCAATGCTTGACGATACCGATGAAATATTTACAATACTTCCTCCCCCGTTAGAAATCATGACTTTAGCGGCTTCCTTCGCGCATAAAAAGGAACCGGTTAAATTGATCGCAAGAATGTTATCCCAATCAGTTCTACTAATTTCATGGGGCCTGCTGACAAGGGGGCTAACGCCTGCATTGTTTACGAGGATATCCAAGGAGCCATACCTTTCAAGAGTTATATCGATCAACTTCTTAACATCACTTTCACAGGTGACGTCGGTCCTAGAATAGAAGCTAACCCCACCAAGCCTATTGATTTCAGAAGAGACGCTTTGTAATTGCTGTACAGATCTACTTGATAGAACTACAGACGCTTGGTGTTTAGCAAGGCCAATAGCAACTGCCTTACCAATACCTCTTCCAGCTCCAGTCACGATTGCAGTTTTCCCGGCTAGTGAAAACATAATCAATCCTTTCATTAGTTAATGCGCATAAAAGCAGGCAGAGTTTTATAATTCAATGTCTATTCCCAATAACAGCGATGTCTGAAAGGAATTCACAAGAGCATTCAGCTATTTTTTTAGTTTAACGCCTGCCTCATCGCGGTCCCATGTATACTCAGTTATTCCTTCTTTTCTAAGCAGATACTTTTGAACCTTCTCGGTCGGCGTTTTTGGAAGACTATCTCTGATTTCAATATATCTTGGAATGGCAAAATATGGCATTCGAGGCTCACAAAACTTAATTAGTTCCACTGGATCTATTAGTTCCCCTGGCTTAGCAACGACGGCCACTTTAACCTCGTCCTCTCCAATTGGAGATGGGACTGCGATAGCTGCACACTCCAGCACCTTAGGGTGTCTATTGATAGTCGCCTCTACTTCAAATGCGGATATGTTCTCACCTCGTCTGCGAATGGCATCCTTTATACGACCTGCGAAATAATAATATCCATCAGCGTCTCTATAACCTTGATCACCTGTATGGAACCAAAGATTTCGGTAAGATTTAAGAGTCTCTTCAACCATGTTATAATACCCATCAAACATCATCCAAGGCTCCTTTGCTCTTAAAATGATCTCACCCAGCTCGTTAACAGGTACTTCCTCATCATTAGCGTCTACTATTCTGACTTCGTATATATCGTCGCATACCTTTCCTACCGTTCCGACCTTGTGGTCATTATATAATGTCTGGATCGGAAGTGATCCCTCGGTTAAACCATACGCATGAGTCAGCTTCACCCCGAATCTTTTTTCAAAAGCTTCGTGGTATTCAGCTGGAGCAGGAAACCCGTATACCAGCCTCACCATGTGCTCTTTGTCCTCTTTACATTCCGATCTAGCCATCAGAAGGTGTATAAGTTGCCCAAATGCAAAGAAAACGGTGGCATGACTATTTCGTACTTCATCCCAGAAAGACGTTATGCTGAGCTTATCTGACATAACGATTTTTGCTTCATGGATAAGGGCCATGTATACCTGCATGGCCTGTGCTCCCTGATGAAACAACGGGGACCATAAATAAAAGATATCATCTGACGTTGTGTGAACCACTCTCGCCGTCATTTCTGCCCATGCATAGTACAAACTATGAGAGCAGATCGCTCCCTTTGAGACGCCTGTTGTACCGGAAGTGTACATAATCGCAATCGGATCATAATAATTTACCTCAACATCGTAGATAGGTCGTCGCCCAGTAAATAGGTCGCCATAACCAATATGGCTCCATCCAATTTGGTCATTTTGCATTTTATTATTGGGAAATATGATAAGCTGAGGTCTTTTTGTCAATATTGGTGTTATTAATGAAATTCTTTCTAAGAAATCCTCATGAATAACTAAGAAATCTAAATCTGAGTTATTTATTACATGTGCAAGCCAATCACCTTTGTAGAATATATTTATAGGAACCTCAACTGCTCCCAATTTTCCACATGCAAACCATGTGTAAATATAATCCAAAGAATTATATATCATGATTCCGAGCTTGGAGCCCTTCTTTATTCCCAAGGACAGGAGGCCATGTGCCAATTGATCTACCAAATCATTTAGTTTCTTAAACGAGACCCACGGTCCGTCCTTGAATCGAATGAATTCTCTATTTGGATTTGTGCGCGCCTTTTCTTCTAAAATAAACTGTAACGTTCGGTTTGCCTTCCCATATTTCCATTCAATGTATCTCTCAGAATACTTTATCATAACTTCCTCCAGAAATTTGATATATCCTGCGAAAATAAATACCACCCGCTGAGCCCGGGGCCCTTAAAACCGTTACAGCCTCAAGAGAAGCTCACCTGAATCCTGGCGGCCCTGATACTTAACTATTTATAACCAGCTCATTTTTTCGTCAACCCACACGTAGCTGAGAAAGCAACTCGGCGACTAGACGATCTTCTCCCTTGATTACACTTTCTCAAGCCGGAGAGCACTCTCCGAAGATGCAACCCGAATCGGCTTTCCCGTTTGCCAATACCCAATGAAATACTATCTTTCGCAATTATGAAAATTATCATATGCAAGTGATCGTTGTTAAAGGAACCAGTAGCCTGACACAGAAATAATGATAAACTTTCTTCCATTGATATGGACCAAGGTTTTCATTTAGGTACTGAGTACCTCTACAGAGGCCGTGTTCCATTTCCTGTACCCTTTTGTAGTCTGTATTATGCAAAGCGGTTCTTTGAAGAGTTGCAGAATAGGATTCCACCAAGTTGAGCCATGAGGAGTTGGTGGCTGTCCAGTATACATGGATATGTCCTCGAATTCTGGCAGGCTGTTCTCTCAATGCCTTTTTCTGAGAGCTTGAATTATCCATGACCAGACGGATACCACCCTTGGGCCAGGATGCTAACATGTGCTCCATCCAGAAAGCGGAGCAACATTCGGTCGATTTCGTAGAGAATCCTTTGTCAACGGCTTTACCGGTGTTCGGGTTAAATGCATAAGGCCACAACAGCGTTTCGTTTATAGCGATCCTGTCCAAGGCAAGCCCGTGTGGCATTATATCGCCTCCTGCCTAATTGCTTCAAGACTAAACCCATGCAGTACTGTCTTCGACTACATAAGAAGTTCATATTCCAATCTTGACGGCCGCGCAAACAAATCTCCGATGCTCACTTTCAGGCATTCCGGAAAAGGCCGGACGCCAGGATTCTAATCCTGTTCCAAACCTGCGGACCTTGTTATTCAAACCAGTGTCAAATTTTTACGACGAATGTATCAATCTTTCAAATAACAATACAGGAACCACCACTCAACTTTGTGAACTCTTGCAAGCGGTAAATATTCCTAACAATCTTTCTCCTAGCTTGAGTGCAGCCCCAGACATCAGGCTTTTTGTCAAAGGATAAATATCGTGTGAAAAAACCCATTTTTTTGTAATCCTCATTTAGACATAAGGCCAGGCAGCCAAATAACTAAATCTGGAAATATTACAATCAGGAAAATACAAATTATGATTGCGATCAGAAATGGAGCAGAACCCAATACAATATCAGAAAAGCAGTCTTCGGGTAGAATACCCTGAAGGACATATAGATTGAGCCCTACGGGTGGAGTTAGTAAACCAAATTCTATCAGGAGAACCATGTAGATTGAAAACCATAGAAGATCAACGCCGAGTCCTTTCATTAACGGAGCAATGATAGGAATTGTAAGAATCATAAGTGAGACGCTTTCAATAAACATTCCCAAAAATATGTAGAGAAAGGCTATTAACGCAAACACTCCCCACAACGGCAAATTTAAAACTGAGATTCCAGAAGTCAACATTTGAGCCGTGCCCAAATATCCTATAACATAGGTGACCACGGATGCACCTCCTATTATTAAGAGGATCATACAAGTCATCCTTGCGGTAGAGGAAAGTGAGTCATTAATTATCTTAAGTGACATTTTGCCTGTCAGGGAAGCGATTATAATTGCACCCACAACTCCCATTACCCCAGCTTCAGAGGGTGTGAATACACCGCCATATATTCCGCCCAGTATAGTTACAATGAGGAAAAGTGGCGGAAGCAGCCAAATCAAACCTTTTATAAGTTCACCCGATGGGACAGGAGTGGCTTTCGGCGTAACTGACGGCTGTAAAATGCTCCAAATAAAAATAACTATCAGAAAAAGGAAAGTAAGCAAAATGCCGGGAACTACGCCTGCCAAAAAACACTTTCCGATCGATTCACCAGTTAGGGATCCATAAATGATAAGTGCAATGCTGGGAGGTATCAAAATCCCTAAGGTCCCTGGCCCAGCGACAGATCCAAAACTAAGCTTCCTGCTGTACCCTCTTGAAATCATTTCACGGATAGCAATAGCGCCAATTGAAGCAGAGTTCGCCGTGCTCGAACCACTTAGAGCGGCAAAAATGGCACAAGCAAAAACGTTTGTGTATGCGGCCCCCCCAGGAATTCTATATAACAGTTGCCCGACTACTCCATAAATTCTTTTAGCAATGCCACCATGATGCAAAATCTCCGCCATAAATACAAAAAGAGGAACGGCGGTTAATGTATAACTGTTGATTGATGACCAAAACGTTGCTGATATGGCTCCCAGCTGATTAGTCTCTGTGAGAAAAGCCATTCCAATGACTCCTGAAAAAAGCAGCGAAAAAGCAACTGGCATCCCCGTTGCCAGTAAGACGACAAGGATGACTATAAGAGCAAATAAACTAAACATGGGTGACATCTGTGGAACTCCTTACGTCGAATATAAACTTTACCGGTAGACACAGCAATTAGCTTCTGCGATTGTCCAATAAGTTTAAAACTTCACCAATAATCGTTAACACTAACATAAAGAGGCCGATAGGAGCGATACTAATGGGGATCCAAAGAGGTACCTGTAGAATTGAAGCAAATGAGAGCCTATTTGAAATATAGTAGTTAATAATTAATTCTAATAAAAACCATATTAGTATTATAAGGGGGGGAACAGCCAGCAGATTCAACACGTAGTGAAACCATTTCTGAAATTTACCGGGAAGCCGCTTAAACAAGATTTCTACCCTTACATGCCCGTCGATCCTTAAAACATGGGGAGCTCCTAATACTACCATTCCAGCGAGAAAATATCCTGACAGCTCATCAGCGAACCCAGTAGGACTGTTAAAAAGGTACCTGAGCACGACTTCGTAGCATAGTATAGCCACAATAAATACAAGTAGGACTTTGGCTAAAAATGCTCCAATTAGGACTAATTTGTTAATAGTCGCGGTTAAAACGGAAAGTAAGGAAGACCTTATCATTAATTGCCTCCTTATCGTAGTTACTTTGCTGATGCATTTCGTGAGGCGCTCCTCAAAACTTAATTGCCCACGAAGCCAATTCCTTGCTTTGCAAGAAACTTATTTATAAGGATTTAAACATATGCTATCTGACATATTTCATAAGGGTCTCAGACTCGCGCCCAGGATTGCCGCTATGTTACTTCTCTCAGAGGCTATTACAGCTAAGACAACTCACTTAAATCTGTCCCGGGCTCTGGGGGCCAAATTGGCAGTCCACATCACCCTAGAATGCGAACCAATTGGTTTTTCCGGCGTCTTCGCTCTATGCGCTAAATTCCTGGTAATGCGACAACATGGGGCACTCGTAATTCCATTTGACAAGGCCAAAGTGAATTGTTTTTGGCTAAATCTGGCGGCTTCGTGGTCCAAATGTTCGACCTCATTGCCCTCTTACCTCACTCGATATGCAAACCGGCTTTGTGCCACCGTTCCCTTTCCGCCAGGGGAACACCGCTGCACAGAAAAGAGGCGGCCGGTTTAATGTCCCTTTCGTTCTGTGTACTTCAATCTCCTGATGGTTCTTGACCAGCTGGTGTGACTGTTAATGGAGGTTATATTTGCTTCGCCTGAACCCCTGGGTCCTTCTCTCTTGTTTGATAAACCTCCTGATCTGGAAACGGATAGTCCTTTTGTTTCCACGATCTCTCGGGTCCATTTCCAGATCAGCAGGCTGTAATAAATGGCTCCCTCAATCAGCAAATTGTCGTCAGAATATCGGGCTTATTCGCATTTTGTTGGCAGAACACACCAAAGATTCCTTGGCCACCATATGTACCATGTAATTGCGTCAATGAGGGCCAGTGTGACTGAATAAGCCTCAGCATGTGTAATGTTCATCAAAACTACCCACTGTTTCACCCGCGTGCCAAATTTCGAGTGTGAAATCAAAGTAATTCAACATGAAAACCGTCACTTATTATAGAGTTCCGTGACACGATCCATCCATTTTTGCCCGTCAGATCCTGCTTTATCCAGCCATTGAGGATAAATTCGTTCCTTTGACAGGTTGGTAAATTTAATCATCTCCTCATCTGCTATTTTAGTCGTCTTCAACCCTTTTTCCTCTGCAGATTTTACAAAACCTTTCACCATATTAATTTCTAATTGCTGCGCTTGAATGTTCAGTTTCTTAAACTCGTTCAGAACTGCTTCCCTAAGAGGTTCCGGTAAGTTTTTTATACATTTAGTGCCTATTAGCCCTATCTCCAATGACGCTCCAAAAGGCCAAGGATCGATATACTTGAGTTGCTCATATACTCCGCTTGCCATGACAGGAGGTATAGCAGATGTGCACGCATCAACAATTTGCCGTTGCAAGGATGTCTGTAGCTCTCCAAAAGGCATTGACACTGTGGCTCCCCCCAACAGTTCTATTAGTCTTGCATTCCAAACAGTATGTGCTCTACATTTTAGGCCTTTAAAATCTTCTATTTTATTGACGACCTTATTGCTGAAAAAGGTGCTTCTGGACCACCAGGAGATCGATACAACCATTGAATTCCAATCCCTCCTAGCCTCTTCATCTATTGCACCAAAAAGGAATTCGTTTATAATCCTCGGCATAGCTTCATCTTCTTTTTCCATCAAAATAAGACCAGGTATTCCTGTTAGATCCCACTTCGGTACAATACCCCCATAATAGCCTGTGGACAATATGAATCCCCCATCAACACGACCAGCTTTCACCGCGTCCAAAATGTCCATAACTCCAACGACTCCAGGCAAGAGTTCAATTTGGACCTTACCGTTTGTGCATTTTTCTATCCCTGATTTAAATACTTCAGTTATGAAAATATTATAAGGAGTATTTGGTAATGGTGTATATGCAATCTTCCATGTAATCGCAACAGCCCGACCTGGTAAAAATAATTCAAGCGCGAGACAAAGTACGATCAAAACACTACCACCAAAAAAACACGTTAATCTCTTCATAACAGCCTCCTTAATTCCAATTTAAAATTATTGTTTTTACTTTTATATCCTTATTTTGCTGAAGAGTTGCAAAGACACCTGGGGTTTCTGGTTATGAGACGAGGCTAAAGTTAGTTTTTCTCACTGCTGTCCGGGCAAATTTCCAAAGAAGTAACGTAAGTAATTGCAAAAGCTGTTGATAAAGGCTATTTTTGGTATTATCGACTTGAAATTACATTAGCCAGAGCATAGTCTTTTCGTCAGATTTCATGAAAATGCGAAAGGAATTCGCTCGCGTACCAAGGGAAGACTGTTTTCTCCCAGCTAATGGCATTTCTACCCATGCACGAGTTTCGGGGATACGTCAGCAAGTATCTGGGCAATAAAGGTGTTAGGTCATCTAGCTGCTTTGACCAGTTTATGTGCATGGCATTTGCTCAACTCACTGGTCGCGATAATGACGAAACGGCTCAAGCTTGATCTTAGCCAATACATACTTTTACAAGTTTTAAGCATCGCCCTTTTTGAGAAAAAACCTATTTTAGAGGTGATAACAGCGTCAGATTACATAAATGATAATCATGATTATGCTCTCCGATTGAAATTAGTTTGAAATAAACCGGCCACTAGTAATTTCTTTTACAAAATCAACAACAGTATGCATTTGGACATGTTGCGGGAAAACCTCAGTAACCCCGGCTGATTTGAGCAGGTCAACATCTCGCTTAGGAATTGTTCCTCCCACTATAATTTTTATATTCCCTGCACTCTGCTTTTTCAGACAATCAACTATCCTGGGAACCAATACTGTATGAGCCCCGGAAAGAAAGCTTAGCCCGATCACATCCACATCCTCTTCTATAGCGCTGCGAGCGATTCGCTCAGGCGTTGCAAATTGCAAATACACAACCTCACATCCAGCTTCCTTCAAAGCTCTCGCTACTCTTTTTGCGCCCCTATCATGTCCATCCAGCCCTGGCTTTGCCAGTAAAATGCGAATTCGTCTTTCCATATCGCAGATCCCCTATCAAAAAATTATCTTCCGGTCGAAAATTCCAAACTCATCGCGCCAAATATCGCAAATCTCCTCTAAAGTAGCGTAGCACTTCACTGCTTCAATTACAAATGGCATAAGATGCTGACTTTCTTTCGTTGCTTTACGTAATTTTGTTAATGACTTATCCACCTCATTCTTGTCTCGCCTATTTTTTAGCGCTGCTATCTTTTCCTTTTGGTTCTTTTCAACTAATGGATCAATATAGAATGGTTCCACTTCAGATAAGTTATCATTTGTTGAAAATTTATTGACACCAGCGACCACAACTGTTCCGTCTTCAATTTCCTTGAGTCTCTTTTGATCGACCTCCAAAGCCTCCCTCGCAAAAAAATCCTTTGAAATTGCACGAAGAACCCCTCCTTCTGCATTAATTCTATCGATGTATTTTACTACTCTTTTTTCTATCTCATTTGTCAAATATTCTAAATATGGAGATCCGCCTAACGGATCAATCGTGTCGCAGACGTGTGACTCATACGCAATTATCTGCTGAGTTCGCAATGCAATCTTAGCAGCTTCTTCAGTCGGGATACCTATGGCTTCATCCATTGAATTTGTATGAATTGACTGCGCTCCACCTAGGACACCTGCCAATGCTTGCAAGGTCGTTCGTATAATATTGTTTTCAGGCTCTTTAGCTGTTAAGGTTCTTCCAGCAGTCTGCACAGAGAATCTAAGCATTTTCGCCCGGTCACTTTTTAATTTAAACCGCTCTGTCATTAATTTCGCCCATAATCGGCGAGCTGCACGGAGTTTGGCAATTTCCTCAAAAAAATTATTATCTGCACTGAAATGTATGGACATGCGTGAAATTACCTTTTCCACATCAATGCCTGCAGCTATGGATGCTTCGAGGTAGGTTATAGCATTTGCAAATGTAAAAGCAATCTCCTGAACAGCATTTGTCCCGTTTTCTCTTATACAGTGCGAATTTAGGGTTACGATGTTCCATCTAGGCATATGCTTTGAACAATATTCAGCCAGATCAACCCACAATCGTAGACCTCCTTCTGGAGCAAAAATATATGAAGTTCCTACCACTTCATACTCCTTTAATATGTCATTCTGAATTGACCCCGCCAGTTCCGCTAATTTCAAGCCACGCTTTTCGGCCAAGGCTACATACATCGCCATTATTATTATTGCTGTTGCATTTTGAATAAGAGAAACGCTAAGATGTTCAATAGGTATATCTCTAAAAAGTAACTCCATATCTTGAAGTGAATCTATCGCCACACCTGTTCTTCCTACCTCCCCTTCAGCGGCCGGTGAATCGGAATCAATTCCTTTATATGTTGGCATATCAAAACAAATGTTGAGGCCTGTCTCTCCAAGGTGAAGGAGATATTTAAGTCTTTTGTTGGTTTCTTCTCCTGTAGAAAGGCCAGATACCTGCCTCATTGTCCATAATTTACTTCTATGCATTGTTGGGTATACTCCACGAGTAAATGGGTACTCTCCAGGAAAACTGAGGTCTCTCAGATAATTAACATCTTCAATGTCTGCTGGTGTGTATAAGCGATCTATGGAAATTTTAGATTCAGTATAGAAAGAGCTTGATCTCTCGGGTTGCAAACAGAGTGACTTCTCAACCGTTTCTTGATTCCATCTCTTTTTGTGTTTTCTAATATTTTCAAACTCATCATTTAACATAATTGATACCCCCTATGTAACTTTGTTTTGTCTCCATTATGCAAGCTTGCCTCAGCACCTTGAATGTCATAGATATCCAACGGTCAAACCGCCACAAACGTGTATTACTTGGCCATTTATATATCTTGCATCGTCTGAAGCTAAAAATGAAACACAGTTGGCAATGTCCATACATGTACCTGTGTCGCCAGAAGGAATTCTAGAGATAAGTTTGTTGTGAACCTTCTCAGGTAAACGACGAACCATTTCTGTATCTCCTATAACTCCGGGTGCAACACTGTTTACTGTAATATGATACTGTGCTAGTTCAAGAGACGTGCTTCTCGTGAAGCCGTTAATTCCAGCTTTAGAAGCAGAATAGTTAGCTGTTCCCCGATTCCCAAGATAGGCTATAGAAGAAATATTGATAATTCGGCCGTACAGTTGAGCAATCATGTGAGGAGCTACTGCTTGTGTCCAATTAAAGGTTCCCTTTAGGTTTGTGTTAATGACGGTATCCCAAGCCCTCTCTTCCATAACTGTCAACATCGAATCAATACTTACTCCTGCGTTGTTAACAAGTATGTCGACTCTGGCAAACTCTTTTATTATTTCGCGAGTGGCACTTTGAACTTCTTCCTTAATTGATGAGTCACAAACAATGCATCTTGAATTTTGGTCGTTGTAATCTCCTTTTCTTGGTACGCACGTAATGTCGGTCGATATTACAATTATGCCTTTCTCTGATAGCTTTTTAACAATGGCCCTCCCTATACCTCTTTCCCCCCCTGTAACAATTGCAACCTTTTTGGTAAGTGTCATTGTAGAAAACCTCCGCTATATTGATTAGGTTTAGTAAGCGTTAGGCAAAATAGACTCGTCTATTTGACGAGGGAGGAACGCAACCGGGTCAGGTCCTATTCACGCTCTCGCTCTATGCCGAGGTCACTCAATATACACTTCAGAATCATTCTCTCTTGCTCCAGACGGTTTGAGCAGCAAGGAGATCAGTGAAACTCCTGACCTCTCTCGGACTTCGTTAGGAGAATGACGAAACGGCTTTTTCGAAAGAGCGTCGAGGGGTTGCATGATTAACTCCATCCAGGTTGACCCTGGATTGTATCGATTGAAAAGCTGGCAGAAGTCATTCATAAAACCATAGAATCAGAACCCGAAGGGGAGGCTGAATGGTCTACCCCTTGTGTGGCAAACGAAACGGGGATTTCTACATGACCGTTCGTCGGATTTGGCGGACGTATGGGTTCAAACCCACCGCGTTATTACGTTCAAGGTTCTACTGATCCGTTATCCTTCTTGTTCGAAAGAGCTCTGATATTGTGTAGCCGTATTTAAACAATCCTGAGAATGCCTTTTTACTGTTTGCAATGAAAAAAGCTAATATCGTGCTCTTGAACGCTCTCCGCCGATACTTTCTTTTTGCTTTGCAGGTGTGGCTATACTCATAATTTTAACGGGCGCAATGACCTTTTGTCTCCGAACGGAAGGAAGATAAAACCCAGGCTCCTTTTCATCTTCATGACATTGGTGTAAGCAATTAAGTTAACTTCAAGTCCTACGAGAATCGACGTTTCCAACTGCGCCAATTTTCGACCAACATCGCGGCACTCCTTTGTCGATGTCTTCTGCACTTGCGACTCTCTGCTCTGGGATTCGCATGGCCTCTACATTGGATAGCATGTTTATATTATTTAGAATGAATCCTCCAATGTCACGGTTTACCGTTATGGGCTCCTTCCCAATATACTGCTTGAAGTCGCCGCCATACCGGAGCGTTTCATCGCTTGTTGTGACTCCCTTTATAACCTCAACCGCTTGGAGCATTGGCATGGGACTAAAAAAATGAAGGCCAAGAGACTTGCAAGAGACTTGCAAGAGACTTGTCTGGCCGAGATAGAAAAGTACTTAGCTGACTGATGGGAATAGCAAATGTATTGGAGACCAGATTGGCTGTGTCTTCTACAATTGGATCTACTTTCTGAAAAACAGCGCTTTACGTCCAGTTTTTCGGAAACGGATTTGATAACAAGGTCAGCTTCAGAAGAGAGCGCATATTCTATTGATGTTTTCAATCGACCCATGATGACATCTAAGCCTTCACTGATTTTCCATTTCTCAATAAATTTTGGAACCGACCAATTTATCTGTTCCACGCCCTTGTCAAGCGTGTCTTTGTTGGGCGCAAAGCGTTAAAGTAATACCTTTCTGGGGGCACCTGTGCGATCCCTAACCCCACGGTTCCACTGCCAACGATGAAAACCTTAGTGAGGTTTATAATGCCACCTGAAAAAATTGATTTTGAGCATTTTTCACTCGGTCTCGGTAATATATATTTAAGGTACCCAAAAGAACATTTACAGTAAGGTTTTTGAGAAGAAGGATCGTGCTAAGTGTGTATATTGGTAGAGTAAATTCGGTTTTGACAATAGGCCTGGATAGAAAAGCTGAATTGTTATCACCGAGAAGGTTAGTCTGCGGACTGGGAGTTTTCGTAGGCAAATCAATCTCCAGCAAAATTTAAATAATTTGAAAGGTGATTAGATTTGTAATTACAAATGTTGAATTTGTCAAGAAAAAAATCAATATTTTTCCGTTCATGATGTCCTATTTGCATATGGTTTTCCTGTTTCGGGGAATAGCGAAGCAATGGAGCTTACACTATTGTAATGCTGAAGTATTAACCTTTTGGTATTATTTCAATAAGTTGTGTATATAACAAAGCACTGATCTGTATGGGTATTGATCTTGGTATGTTGCTATGCAGGGAAACTCCCGGCCCTAAGATGCGTTTCTGGCGCTAAAAAAATTGTTGACATTTAATCAGATTTTAAATTATAAAATTTATAATCTAGTGTCCACCCATAAATGGGCTTTTTCAGGCTGTTGGCGAAATCGGCGACCCCTGCTGGCCGTCAAACATATCGGTTTCAGGGCATTTGCGATGAGTAAGAGCACACAAATAGTCCTATTTGGCCTAATTTAGACATGCTTTTCCCTTAGATCTATGCCCTAAGTTCCAGAGTCGTAGCTGTTTGGCTATGTTGCCGGTTTCAACCCCCTCGCCAGGGTAAATAGGTTCGCGGCGACAATGCAGGACCAGACATAGCTCTTGAAAGATCCGAACGACTTCCAGGTACACCTGGAAAAACCAAAGGAGCGTTTCAGCCAGGAGATACCGGACTCAATCCCCGCACGAAAGCGACGAAGCCGTTTGTAGACCCAGGGACTTTGGCACATGTCTTCTTCTTTGAGACCACGGCTCTTGGCAAAGCAAACATTTTTAATATGCCGAGGCTCCGATTTGGCAGCCTTCAGGTTTGCCTTGGATGCAAATCCGCCGTCCAAGGCCACATTCAAAGGATAACGGCCGTAGATCTGTTCATGGCGATCCAGCATTTCACAGGTCAGGATAGAATCCGCCGGATTGCCTTCAACGATCAAGCAGTCCGAGATGAAATTGGACGGCCCTCCGGTCAAACAGACCTTGTGGCCATAGTGGGTGTCCCTGCGATCCTTGATGATAATGTCGGTATGAGGCTCAAAGATCGAAACGACTTTTTCCTCAGCCGGGACCTTTTCGTCGTGGAGAACTCTACGTTTCGTCTGGTCGATAACCCTTTCAGCCAGCGGAATCAGTTCCTCAAGATCTTTCGTCACGGCCATGGCCAGGGCCATGTCTCTGACATCATGAAACTCACACGAATCGAGAACAGAGGCGGCTGATCTTGAATAACTGACAGTTTTTCCACTGACACTGAGAAGAGCTTTATACGAGTTGACTCTGGTCTTGTTGCTCTTTGCGTTCAAAATCTCAAGCGCCCTTCTCTTGGCGCGTTTACGGTGATCAGTGAAAAGGATGTTTACGCCAAGGTCTTCTTTCATCTTGGTGAGGATGCGGGTGAGTACACGCACACAATCCCAGAGCAGGGATGAATCCGAAGGCTCATGGATGTTCGAACAGACAACAGTGCAATCAATGCGCGCTTCTTTGCCCTTTTCAATCTTCTTGTCCTGGGCATATGCTCCCAGAAGCCTGTTGATCATCTCCCATGTTTCAGGCGAGATGGCCTTGATATTCTTGCAAAGGGCGGATTTTTTGAAACCTTTTTGTGCAAAACCAATACGACAAAACCTGCGGTACGTATGGGAATCAACCAGGTGAAAGGCAAGCTCCTCATAGCTGAACCCTTCGGTCTGTTTGATGATGGCAGCACGCAACACCTGTTCGGCGGTCATTCCATCAACTCCGCAATGGCGATTAACGACCCCATGAGTAAGGTCTTGCAAAACCATCTCTGCGATGGTAGGAATAGCGTCAAGAATCTCGCTTATCCGGTCCAGTTCTCTGGCCCGGGGGTG